>Ga0207663_10000001_pt1 | contig 591990 bp, 530 predicted proteins | sample LARL53metaG_FD_184346 | JGI IMG/M metagenome (GOLD analysis project Ga0207663, IMG submission 184346) | Corn, switchgrass and miscanthus rhizosphere microbial communities from Kellogg Biological Station, Michigan, USA - LAR L5-3 metaG... | ecosystem: Host-associated > Plants > Roots >...
GCGCGGATACCGTCCTCTCTGTTCCGATCAGTCTCGCGATTTGTTCGACCCAGCCTTTGACTTCGTCCTGATCGGGTGCGTTGCGAAGGTAGTGACTTGTTACGCGATGAGGAAGGGTGAGTCCCAGGACTGACAGCACTGCGACTTCACGGGCTATCGAATGACCGTCGCTTGCGGTCAGAGATTCCAATGTTCGAGTTGTAACGACGTCGCGTCCGGCGAGCGATTGCCGCTCGTTGACGCAAGCAACGGAACGAAGATAAGGCAGAGGTTTTCCACCAAAGACTTCCTCATTGTTTTCGGTGCGCCCGCCGCAGTTGGCGGTGTAGAGTGCTTGAATGGGAATGAGTCTTCCTTCTTCGTTCGGAAAGACCGCGGCCACTCCCCGAGTCTCTTCGATCGCCCGCGTGGTTAGTTCTCGTTCAGCCGCGACTCCGCCGTAGACTTGAGCTCGCGAGTCGGCCACAAGATCGTAGCCCTCAGCGCCGCGATGCCCGAGGCTTGCGAGCGCGAAGCTTCGTGAGGCAACTGCCTGCGCCTTGATTGCTTCGACTTCCGCATAAGCCGAAGCAGAGACCTCCATAGGCACCACGCCGCGAAGATATAATTCAAGCGGAAGCGCGTTGACGACGTTAATCCTACCTCGCGGGTTGAGGACGAAATGAATCTCACCTCGATAGTCCTTGTTGCCAACTCGAACTATTCCGAGCATCGATGACGTTTCAGACTTTGATTTTGCCGACGCGATCGCTGCGCTTCCGGCGCTTATTGTTAAGTCATCGGCGCTCGAGGCGAGCACTCTGCCGGCGGCGACGGCTATGATTTGAGTCGTGCGTCGATCCGCCTTGACGTCGATGTCTTTCGCAGCTCGGGTTTCTGCTTTGTGCTTGGCCACTCGCGCATAGGTGTCCGTGGCCAACTCGGGTGTTTGCGACTCGAACGTCTCTCTGGTCGGGCTTGCAACGACGCGAGGCGCTTTGTAGCTCGCCTGCCGCAAGCGGTCAACCATTTTCTCAGCTTCAGCACGAGTCGTGAACCGCCCGATTGTTACCACGTACTGATTCTTCGAGTCGTCGAAAGTTATTGCCGTCGGTTCAAAGAATTCGAGCTTCAGGCGGTCTTCAATCTTCCGCGCACTCCCTGCTTCGACAGAACTCCCGACGAAAACGCTGTAGTTGCCGCTGTTCGACACAAGCTGCTTCGATTCGCCCGTTCTGCGTAGCTCGATTCGCAATGGTCCGCTCGCGCTCTTTTCGCCTTCACCAAACTCTTCGATAGATCGGCTCACGATGAGATCGGAAGAAGCCGAGACCGACACCGAGCCGACATCAGTGAATAGCGCGACTCGAATGATTGGTCCGTCGGGTGAACCATCCGAGACGGGATCGATTCGCTGCTGGGTTCTGCGATCCTGCGTGTGTCGAGCTTCCTGTGAAGTCGGAACGCGGGTCGCCGCATCAACGTGGACTATGAACTCAACGCAGCCCGAAAGTACAGATGCCAACGCGAGCGACAGGCTTCGCCGCAGCAGGGTTCTATTCATAATGTTCATAACACAACTTAGAGGGGATAGAAGTAAACGGTCACGGTAACAATGATCGTGTTTCCTGCGGCCTGGGGGAATCCTTCAAAGGGACTGGCTGAAAATATAGCGGTTCTGGCGGCGGCGTCAAGCTCTGGGTAGCCGCTGGGTCTCCACAACTCTGCCGAAAGAATCTGACCGTCGCGCCTGATGACCATGAGGAATTGAGCAGACACCTTGTCTCGAAGAACATCCTTGATCCAATCGCGAGGCATTGTGCGCTCATTCGCTCGTCTGATCTTCGCGCGAACCGCGGCGATGTATTGCGCCTGCACAGCCTCGAGTCCAAGAGCGGTTGACTCCGTGGCATTGCCGCGTCGAGTGCCTGTTGCCGCTGCTGCTTCTGAAGTCGCGTTGCTGCTGGAGTCTGATCGTGAGGAAGGAGAAGGCGGAGCGGGAGCCGCTTGCGCCGGAGGAATCCGAGCGGTCATCGCTTCGTCAAGTTGCGGAATTCGGTTGGCTTGAATTGAAGACGTTTGAGGAGGCGCCGGCTGATGATTCGATTTTCCGGAACGATCGCGGTCGCCGGATCCTCGCGATGCCCTCAACTGCTTTTCAATCAAATCGGCTGACGGGAGACGGCCGCTGTTGCCGCGTTGCTCGGTCGGCTTCGGCGAGCGCTGAATGAGATGAACATCGTCGGCGCTTGCAGGATCGAATTGAAGCCGGTTTAGATCCGCTCGTTCGAGAGATTCAGGCGCGACGTGCAAAGTCGAACGTTCGGGTGGCGGCGCGATTTCAATCAGTTTCACCAGCGAGGGCTGACGTCTGCTGCTTGCCAGCGCTCTCATCATCGCCCACGAATCAAGCTTAATCAGCGCGACGTAAAAGATTATATGAACGACGAAAGACAGCGTTAGTAGTGACGCAAATCGGCGGTCTCGATTGGCCCACAACAATGCAAGGGGGCCTGCGCCGAGCGGTTGCCCATCGATGTATCTGTTAAGCGTCTTCAGCACGGCCTATCGGCGGTTTCCAATTTCTAGTTTATAGTTTCAGGTCCGATTGTGGGTTTGATCCAACAGGAGCGCGCCCCAAACCAAAACAAAAACCAGAAGAATTATAGCCCGCGCTAAAGTCGATGCGCGAGGTTAATCTCTTCATGGCTCATTTGAATTTGAAATCGCGCTGCCGAGCAGCTTCGTAGAGCAGCATCGCAACGGCGGCGGCTACGTTGAGAGACTCGACCCCGGCTGCCATCGGTATGTGCACAAACTCATCGGCTTCGCGAGCGGCAATTGGCGATACCCCCGTAGCTTCGCGGCCTACGATCACCGCTATCGGCACTGTCATATCGATAGCAGACGATATTTTCGCCATTTCGGCGCGAGCGGCGTCTTCAATGATGCCTTGAGCACGAGGAGGCTCAACGGTGGAAGCAATCAGTTTTATTCTGTGTTTGCGACAATGCGCGGCGACCTCCGCGCGTTTCGCTCCAACGACGATTGGCAACCTGAGCGCCGACCCCATCGAGGCCCGAATCGATTTTTCGTTGAATGGATCAACGGTGTAGCGAGTAGTAATCATTCCCTGTGACCCTAACGCTTCCGCCGTTCGAATTATCGTTCCGATGTTGCCCGGGTCTTGCAGTTCATCGGCGATGACCAGCAGATCGGTGTTCGCAGAGAACAAGTCCCCAAGCTCTGCGTACGGCCGGCTCACTATCGCTGCGATACCCTGCGGAGTCTCGGTATCGGCGATCGCTTCCATCACTTGCTTCGATACCAGAGCGCCTCGACACTGAACGGCGCGAAGCGCGTCGAGGAGTATTGAACCGCGCTCGCTGATTTCAAGTGCTCCCGTGAAAGCAACGCTTTCGAATCGGGCGCTCGCATTCAATGCGTCTTCGATAAGGCGAACGCCCTCCAGAAAGATGTGCTGGCGCTCACTACCTGAGCGCACGCGCCGAAATCGTTTGACCAGCGGATTCTGACGGCTTGTGATTTTTTCAACGAGCATGACTGATTCGAAAGAGGTCCTTGCGAGAATCGATGATAGCTTGGTGTGGCATCGCGCTGAGTATACTATGAATGACTGGCGCACACTTATCATTCTTCATTGAACAAACACGCGAAAGCCGATCAGCAGCATCGAGAACCATCTTTCGATCATCTCGATTTGTCGAATGGCCATCATTTTTGACAAGCTTGACAAGACTGCGCGCAAGGGTATTTTATCGAAGTCAATGAACCGGCGATCTGGAGCACTAGTGCTCGAAAGTTCCCACGAAAGCCAGACGCGACGCTCGATACACGACCCGCACGAAGGAGCGTTTTTCTAGAATGGGCACGCCAGCAACGCGCGTTCGAGTCGTTGTCGCCACTTCAGTGATGCTTTCGTTCATCTCCTTCTGGCGAGCCGCTGCAATTGTGCTCAACGATCTTGGCTCTTCGGCATTTTACGCCGGAGGTATGGCCGAGAAATACATTGGCAAGGCCGCGCCGTGGTTCATTCTCGGCGTGATGTTGTTCAGCTACGCCGTGCGAATGCTTTACATCGAATCGTCCTCGATGTTCACGCGGGGAGGAGTCTATCGAGTAGTCAAGGAAGCGATGGGCGGCACGACGGCAAAGCTCAGCGTGTCCGCACTGATATTCGACTTCATTCTAACCGGACCGATCTCGGGCGTGACGGCAGGACAATATATCGTCGGCCTGGTCGCCGATACTACAAAATACTTTGGACACGCGTGGCAGCCGACTGAAGATACGATCAATCATCTTGCGGCGATGATCGCCATCCTGGTGACGGTTTATTTCTGGTGGCGAAATATCAAAGGCGTTCATGAATCAAGCGACGATGCCATTCGAATCATGTATGTAACGACAGTCATGGTCGTGATCATGATCGGCTGGGGTTGTTACACGTGGCTCGCGCGGGGCGGGGAATTGCCGCCGCTTCCGGTTCCCGGCAACTTGAACTTTTCCGGCCCTCCCGAGAAGGCCCTTGGATGGCTTCAATCGCTTCACTGGTTCAGGCCCGAGGGCGACCGCTTTCGCATCGTTGATAACGCCCCGAGTTTTATCGGGCTGGTCGGAATACTGATCGCGTTCGGCCACTCGGTGCTGGCCATGAGCGGCGAGGAAACGCTCGCGCAGGTCAACCGCGAGCTTGAACACCCCAAGCTCAAGAACCTCAAGCGCGCCGGAATGGTCATCTTTATCTACTCGCTGTTGTTCACCTCGCTGGTTTCATTCTTTGCCGTGGGGATCATTCCGGACGATGTCAGACCGCAATATCTAACGAATCTTATTTCGGGGCTGGCGATGAACTTTGTCGGGCCGGCGGCGTTGAGGCTGCTATTCCAGGGGTTCGTTGTAATCGTGGGATTTCTCATGCTGTCTGGCGCGGTGAACACGGCAATCATTGGTTCGAACGGCGTCCTCAATCGCGTATCCGAAGACGGAGTTCTCACCGACTGGTTCCGCGCGCCTCAGAAGAGGTACGGAACGACTCATCGCCTGATCAATTTGATCGCGCTGCTTCAGATCGCAACCATCGTTTTGTCCCGGGGTGACACCTTCATGCTTGGCGAAGCATACGCGTTTGGCGTCATCTGGAGTTTTGCATTCAACGCGATCGCGACCGTTGTGTTGCGCTTCAAGAGGCCGGAAGAACGCGAATGGAAAGTGCCGGGCAATATTCGCGTCGGCAGAATCGAAATACCGATGGGCCTTGTCACGATTGCGCTTATTCTTCTTTCGATCGCCTTAACCAATCTGCTCACCAAGCAGGTAGCAACGATATCGGGAATCATCTTTACAGCAGTCTTCTTTGGGATCTTCACAGTCTCGGAGCGAATCAACGAACGCAAGCTCGACCTGACGATGTCGAAGCTCGACCAGTTTCAGTTGCAGCATAACGAAACTGTGGATCTTCCTGCCGTCGGCGCGCGGCCGGGCAATGTGCTCGTGTGTGTTCGGGACTACAATACGCTGTCGCACCTCGAACACGTGCTCGAACGAACGAATACCGATGAACAAGACATTGTCGTGATCACGATGAGATTGATAACCGGTCCGGGCAGTGGCGAGCGTGGTCTATCTGACGAAACTCTGTTTACCGAATATGAGCAGCGCTTGTTTACTCGAGTAGTTGCGCTTGCGGAGAAGCACGGAAAGCCTGTCGAACTTGTAATAGTCCCGGCGACGAACATCTTCGACGCGGTGGCCCAAACTGCTTTGCGACTTGATTCTGCTGCGATTGTCGCGGGACTTTCATCCAAAATGACCGCGGCGGAGCAGGCTCGCGAGCTCGGCCGCGCCTGGGAAAGACTGCCAGAGAACCCGCGCCGCAAAGTTGCGTTCCAGGTGATTGAGCCGAACGGAGTCGAGCACGTGGTACATCTTGGTGCGCACGCACCGCACTTGACCGAAGATGACATCAGTTTGATTCACAAGCTTTGGGTGCAGGTGAGCAGTGTGCCGAGCCGTCGCAAGGTTCATCATCGGGATGTCGTGCGAGTCGCTCTGGATCGACTCGAGCGAGATCTCCGAGGTAAGGCCGACGTGATGCTGGATTTTTATAATCTCGAGCATAAAGACGCTCGTGAAAAGCAAGACGGCAGGCACTCAGCTTCGAATCGAAAGCAGTAACGCTCCATCAAACAACGATTGGTTCAATGCTAATGTCGGTTCCGCTTAACCCTCCAGCGTCCGAAGCCGCACGTAGCGCAGCCGAAAATCTGACCTCGGGCGATCCGTCATTGTCCCAAACAAAATCTCGGGAGAAATCCGTCGATTCAGATTCGCTTCGAACCAGAGTTTACGGCGCAAGCGATCTCTCGCCATACAGCTTCCGCGATCGCTGCATCATTCGCGTTGCCGATCTCTTCCTGTATCTCCTGATTTGGGTTATCTGCTCGACGCTCAGATGGAAAGTTCAAGGACGCGAACATCTCGACTCGATTATCGCGAGCGGACATCGGCCGATTTTCACTTTCTGGCACGTGTGCATACTCAGTGCGACGTGGTTCTGGCGCAATCGAGGCATCGTGGTTATGTCGAGCGTCAGCCGCGATGCCGAGTATACAGGTCGAGTGATCAAACGATTCGGCTACGGAACCGCAAGAGGATCTTCCACGCGCGGAGGAGGGCGCGCGCTTGCCGAGATGGCTCAGTGTCTCTCGGATGGAATTGAAGTGGGCTTCACGATTGACGGTCCGCGAGGCCCGGCTTATGTCGCAAAACCCGGAGCGGTCACGCTTGCACGACACAGCGGACAAGCAATCCTGCCGTTTCACATCTCGACGAAGAAGCGAATTCAAGTTCCGAGTTGGGATCGCTTGCAGGTGCCCTTGCCCTTTGCTCGCGCGTTGGTGCTGATCGGGGACCCGATATATGTCGCCCGAAACGCGTCCGGCGATGCTACCGCTGGCCAACAAGCGGAACTTCAATCGACGCTGGAACGCCTCCGTGATGAAGCAGAAGCCTGGGCGAGAGAAAGTTGAACGCGAAGATCAGGTTGTGTGAATCCTATTTGCTTCGTGGCAGAAGCCGCGTTTGGACGAGCGAATAAAGCTGATGAGTTCATCCACAAGCGGGCTGCCGATGGCGGTCATCTGTTCGAGCGCTGCGTCGAGCAACAGTCCAGAACGCAACAATATTCGGTAGGCTTTCTTGAGCGACTGCACTTCGCTGGATTTAAATCCTGCTCGGCGAAGGCCGACCATATTTAATCCGCAAGCACGACCGGGAACTCCGTCGGTAACAATGAAAGGAAGACAATCCTGAACGATTTTTGAGTTGCCACCGATCATTGCCAAACGGCCCACGCTGCAGAATTGATGAATCACAACGCCGCCGGATATGAACGCGTGATCGCCCACATCGACGTAGCCGGCAAGCGCGACATTATTGGCGATTATCGCGCTGTCACCCAAGTTGCAGTTGTGCGCAATGTGCGCGTTTCCCATAATGAAGCAATTCGAGCCGACCACGGTCGCTGAATCCGGCCGAGTTCCTCGATGAATAGTCACGCCTTCGCCAATCCGATTGTTTGAGCCGATGTGGAGATAGCTTCGGCACTCGACGAAAGCGAGATCTTGAGGCTCTCCGCCAAGCACAGCTCCTTCGTGAACAATGTTCGCGGGGCCCAGGCTGGTGAAGCGCTTAATCACGACGTGCGCGCGAATTTCGCTCGAGTCACCGATGATCGTATCCGGTTCGATCACCGCGTAAGGTCCAACTGTTACCTTTGAACCGAGGCGAACGCCCTCGGCGACAATCGACGTTGGATGAATACTCATTCGAGAGTTCATAGTAGCACGATACGATTTCATTAATAATGATTAGGCCAAGCCCGCCTATTGGGTGAGAATACTGTTGCCCTTTTGTGTTTCATATCGTATCTTGAACTCGCCGCTCACGAACGGATTCAGCCGTAAGCTGCCCCTATCCCCGAGAAGATCTCGCGAGTCAAGGCACGGACACATCAACCTGGAAGCCGCGCTCTCAGGAGACAATGGATGAGCTTCTTTGACCTTCCGCCGATTCTGGACAGGATGCTTTCGGTTGCGGACAACATATCAGATCTAAATTTTTCGGTGGGCCGCCCTCCGCAAGTTGAAATCAACGGACGACTGACTCCGGTCGAAGTGAAAGGCTTACGCAACCTCACCTCATATCAAACCGAAATAATCGCGATGGCGCTTCTGGAGGGTAACACCGAAGCTGCGCGTCGATTCACTCAGACCGGGTCTGCCGACATCGGCTATGCAATTCCGAGCAAGGTGCGATTTCGAGTAAACATCTTCAAGCAGCGGGGGTCGATCTCAGTAGTGATGCGCGTCATTCCCACTAACGTTCCGACGATCGAGAGTCTTGGATTACCGCCGCAACTGGGAGAGGTTTCAAATCTTAAGAACGGTATCGTGCTGCTAACTGGACCGACCGGTTCAGGAAAGACATCGACCCTTGCGGCAATCATCGACAAGATCAACACCGAATCCAGCTATCATATCGTCACCATCGAGGACCCGATTGAGTTTCTTCACCAACACAAGAAGTCAACCATCAATCAACGCGAACTCGGCACCGACACTCCCGCATTTGCGCTCGGCTTGAGGTCAGCGCTTCGCCAGGCGCCTAAAGTGATTCTCGTCGGTGAGATGCGCGATATGGAGACTACCGAAATCGCGCTCGAAGCTTCGGAAACCGGGCATCTGGTGCTATCGACGTTGCATACGACGGATGCTTCAAAGACTGTCAACAGGATAATCGGGATTTATCCCAAGTCCGAAGAGCACGTAATAAGAACACGGCTTGCTCACGCATTCCGGTATATTGTCTCACAGCGGTTGATTCCGCGAGCGGATGGAAAAGGCCGAATCGCAGCCGTTGAAATGCTCAAGGCTACGCCGCGAACTCGTGAGTACATCGAGCAAGGCGAAAGCGAAGCGAAAACATTGCTCGAGGCGATGAATGACGGGGAGCTCGAAGGGATGCAGCACTTTGATCAAGTAATCGAGCGAATGATTCGCAGCGGCGTAATAAGTCAAGAGAACGGGCTCGCTTTTGCGACGAATCCATCAAACCTTCTCTTACGGCTTTCGGGACTTGGAACGTCGGATGACATGGTGAGCCGCCGGGATGAGCGCGCTTACATGCCGCGCCGATCGACAGACGTCGCAAGACAACGCGCTGTTGAAAGATGAAATGCGTTAGCTTGTTCAATTCACACTTGCGCCGATGGCAAGTGTGTTAACAGGTATGAATAACTAGTAGGGAGTGAAGTAATGATAGCCAGTTGTCCACAGTGCGCGATGAGCTTGACGTTTGACGACACTCGTCTTCCGACCGAGCCGTTCGACGTGCTTTGTCCGCGCTGCCGTCAATCGGTAACAATAGTGCCGCCCCCCAAAGAAGAGCCGAGGTTGGGAGGAATAAGCGGCACTCTGGACATAGGACCTAACCCGGAAGAAGGTCAACCAGACTCCCTTCGCGCACTAGCGGATCTCTTATTGGCGGGACTGAAGGAATCGCAACCCCAGGTTGCCGACGCAAAGAAATGGCAGCGGCGCCCTGTGCTTCTTTGCATAGACGATTCGCAAATGAGAGAAAACTTACGCGCGTCGCTGGAGCCGTCGCGATACGAAATTTTTTCATCTGACCTTGCGCCCGAAGCTATCGAAATACTTCATGAGTCACGCGCTGAGGTAATCGTTCTGAGTCCCGGCTTTGACGCAGAGCATCAGGGCGGTGCGGCCATGATCCAATATGTGAACAATCTGACTCCGGCGGCTCGCCGGCGGACCTATGTAGTCTTGATTTCGTCTCAGCTTCGAACGCTAGACACGTACCTCGCATTTGCCAACGGTGTGAACCTTACGGTGCATCCCGAGGACACAGGCTCGTTCCAATCGATCTTCGAGAGAAGTGTCCGGGACTTCAACGAACTGTATCGTCCATTGAACCAAGCCAATTCTGTTGCGCCCTTTTGAGGTCTGACTGGGACGACACGCAGCTTTTGTCAGGACATAGCGTGGATTTGACACGTCTCGAACTTTCTCGCTAGTCTCTAGTCATCAATGCGCCCGTAGCTCAATTGGATAGAGCACCAGACTTCGGATCTGGGGGTTACAGGTTCAAGTCCTGTCGGGCGTACTCGCCTTCCTGACATATCTATATCCAGGAATCCTCGAGCCGGAGGCAGAATTCGACAAGCGACTTCTGTGTAAGGATGAAAACTTCTTGACTCGTAAGGGCCAAAATAATATGATGGTGCGGTGCGCCGGGTCGTCTAATCGACAAGCCCCCTTTGAACATCCAGTAGCCCCCTAGCTGAATGTTCCTTACCCCAACGCACCGCAAAAACAGTACCGCTTTATGGCAGGAACATAAAGCGGTGTTGTTTACGAGGCGAGGTTATAGCATACCTGTCAAGAGGATGCAAGAAAAAAGTTAAAGTAAATTATCAGCATTGGGTCCTTGTGGGCTCATCATCTCAATAAGTCCTCCCGCCGCTTCATTTAAGCTCTGACGTACGCCGCAAAAAAACTTTTTTGCTTTCCGCGAATTCTCAAGCAGGTTCTGGATTTGTATTATTTCGGACGGGTTTATCCGCGCGGAAGCCGTTTTGTCGGAGCGTTAATTCGGTTTATAGCAGGTGAACCACGCCCAGTTGTTCGAGCTTTTTCACGAAAGAGTCGACTTCCTGATATGCAATGCTCGCGCTGACGTCAAACTTTTCGCAAATGATTGCCGTGAGATCGTCAAACGATGGTGACTCTTGTGCCTCGATCAGTTGCCAGACTGTGGCAGCGGTCCGGTTCAGGCTGAAATAGACCAAGGTGTCCACATTAAGAAGGACACCTGTTCCATCTTCAAGCGGCGTATAGACTGCGGATGACAACTTCTCGACGACCATTGCTCCAAAGATAAACTCTGTTACGGTGAGAGGCAAGCCGCGTGAAGTGAAATCGTATGTTCGATGGTGGGAATTGGCTCTTATGACTAGAGTCCTGCGTCCAACAACCGCGAAGCCAGCTCAGCACGGCCCCGAACGTTAGCCTTTTGATAAACCTTATCGAGATGTTTATTGACCGTTTCGACGCTTATCTTAAGCCGTTCCGCAATCTCGAGATTTTTGCTGCCCTTCAGACACTCGACCGCAACTTGACCTTCTCTCTCCGTCAGCCCGCAAGTTTGACGCAGGTGTTCTTCATAGCTTGACCACCGGGATGCGGATCGCTTTACTAAACAAAGAACATAACCTTCTTCGCCAAGCATTCCCTCGGGCATCAAAGTGCAATGAACAACGTGTTCAATTCGTCCAACAGTCGTATCACGCACCAATGAGCGCTCAACAGCGCGGCTGGATTCGTAGATTTCCTGAAAAAAGTCTGCAGCCGCTTCTATCACTGCTGCTACCAGCAGATGCCCTTCTCGATTCTCGACTAATAGTCTGTCGAATGCTTGATTATGCCAAATTAGTTGTCCCTCGGAGTTCATAAATACTGCCCCTTCATTAATCTCATCCAAGGCAGCAGCCAGGCAATCGAATCTTTCTCGCCTTTGTGAAGGAAACGGCGCGACAGGGACTGAGACATATGACCCTTGAGCTAACATAAGGAAGTCCTCTATTCGGCTCGGAGGCGAGACAGTTCGGCAGACGATCTCAGCTATTACGTAAAAGTTTCTGTGGCTCTTAGGGGCAGGAACGCCGCCATCTGTCTGAGATGGCTGGAATGTCTATCCGGGCTTGTGCGCTTACTTCCGTACGAAGCTTTGCAACTGAACGAAATCGGAGCACAAGATAGCTTCGAGTCGGTTATAAGTTACCGAGTCAATGTTGTCAATACTTTTGAATAACGATTACGGCCAGCGTTCAAATTAACAACTCAGGCTATCAGGCGCATCCTCAAATCCTACAGCCGGCGGCCTCTTCTGACGGCTCTAAGGACTGGAAAGTGACGGCAATTCTTATTTTAAGAAAGACGAGAGGCTTCATGCGACCGCGCGGGTAAGTGGAAGAGACTCGCAGAGAAACGCTTATGGCGAGAGACAAACGATTTCACAACGGCTCGCGGAGAAAGCGAGGTCTTTCAGCCTGTTTCAAAGCCGCTCGCCGTCGGAAGCTTCTCCTTCTCGCTCCGGCTCTCGTTCTTGCCGTAGCGACCTCAATAGCCCTCACAGAACTACCTAAGTTTTACGAATCAACTGCTGTGGTTGAGCAAAGAGGTGAGAACGGGCAAGTTAACCCGGCTAACAGGATTATCGAGTTGCGAAAACAGCTCACGAGCCGCAAGATGATTGAGGCCCTGAGCGGCAGTCTACAACATAACGGAATCGCTGATGACCCCTCACACATTGAGACGCGGATCACTGTCAAAACCGACGCTGCGCGAGAGCCTGACGTATTTGAGGTATCCTATCGAGCGACCGATCCCAAGTCAGCACAGATAACACTTGCCGGACTCGTCGATCTCATAATCGCTGGCAATCGCGATCGGGATGGGACATCAGGCTCAACGGTTGAGACTCTTAGAAAAAGCGCGTCGGAAATATCCAATCAGTTGCACGAGCTGGAAATGAGGGATTCCCGTCTTCTAGGAGATGTGTCAGTTGCCTCATCGTCTCAGCAGTCCCGGAATTCTCAGCCCTCGGCCGATACAATTCGAGCTGATCAGATGACCATTGAGAGTCTCAAAGATCAGCAGTACAAATTCCAGCAGGAGCTCGCAGATATAGAGCGCCGTGTCGCCACGCAACGGCAGCTCGTCGGGCAGCAGGAAAAGGCTTCGCCGTTACACGACAATCCGACTTATGCAGTACTCATCGCAAGGCGCACCGAGCTCCAGGGTCAGCGCGATACGCTAATCAATCGGCAAGATTTAACCGACAAGCATCCACGCGTGCTTGCGATCAACGATCAAATCGCTGCAATCAACCGACAGATCGATGAGCTTCGGAAGCAAGGCGCTGCGGTCGCGTCTCAATCACCGGAAGCGCGCGAATTGGCATCACTCGAGGCCGAGCGTCATCGTCTGAAGATTGAACTCGAAGTCACCGGTCGCGAGCTTGCGCGAAGGTCAGCGCCAATTCAACTCGCCCCCAAGGCGCAGCCGCAACGCGAAGCGGTTGCGCCAAAACTGCTCGCGGAGTACGCCGGTCTGAAACGAAACTATCAGCAAGTGGCGGGCGAACTTCAAAATGCCGAAGCAAGACTTCCGCGAAAGAATGGCGACGATGTCGCTGAATTGCGAATGATCGAGCCCCCAAGCTTGCCCCAGCATCCGGTGACGGTGAATCGCGCGTGGTTGATTGCCATTGCAGCGACCGCAGGATTGGCTCTGGGAGCCGTTTTCGCGGTCTTTTCCGAATCGCGGCGCATAAATTCGCTTGAGGACGCTCGCGACGTCGAGTACTACACACGGCTGCCTCTTCTCGCTTCAATCCCTAAAACAATAACCGTCGGCGAACGCAGACGGAGATGGTGGCGCGCGAAGGCGAGGCTCGTGATGGGAACAGCCGCTTCGGTGGTTGCGACCGTCGCGCTCGCCAAAATGTTTGTAATCGTAAACATTTTCGCGCTCATTACCGGCAAGTAAAAACGCCGGCCTGAACTAAAAACGTAGAACCATTAGTCATTTAGTCATGGTGAGAGACACCCATGTACAAGCAATTCTACGGACTGCGCGACATACCCTTCAGCCTGGCACCCGACCCGAAGTATCTGTTTCGAACTGATAGCCTGCTGGAAGTCTTCGCCAATTTGCAGTACGGAATTGAAAACGGCAAGGGCATAGTCGTCGTCACCGGCGAAGTCGGAACAGGAAAGACGACCATTCTGCGATCGATGCTTCAGTCTCTGGATCGATCCGTCCTGGCGGCTTACATCTTCAATCCGATTCTTTCGACTTCAGAGTTCTTCGACTTATTGGCCGGCGAATTTCGAATGCGATCTCAGCAGTCAAAGGCTGCGATGCTCCGTTTGCTGGGCAACGTACTGATGGCGCGGCACTCGCAGGGATTGCGAACCGTTCTGGTGGTTGATGAAGCGCACCTGCTGCCGCGACATCTCCTCGAAGAAATCCGTTTGCTGCTGAACTTTGAAACAAATCGAGAGAAGCTGCTTCAAGTCATCCTGTGCGGGCAGCCGGAGCTTCACGACTTGCTGTCACAACCGGAGCTTCGTCAACTCAAACAGCGCGTCAGTCTGAAGTGTTCGATCAAAAGCCTGACTCAGCACGAGACCGCCGAATACATTCGGTGGCGACTTCGAATCGCGGGCTGTGCAAACGAGAATTTGTTTGAGCCCGAGGCTCTCGCTTTAGTGCATCGCGTTTCAGGTGGCATTCCGAGGATCATAAACAACATTTGCGACAATGCGTTGCTTACCGGATTCAGTGAGAATAGCTCGAACATAAATACCGCAATCATAAACGACGTAATGGAAGTGCTTGACCTGAGCGCGATTGACGCGGCTCAAGCGACAACACTCAGCGAACATATAGCGGACGCATCAGTCCAATTAACAGTCAACAGGCAAACTGAAATTGACTCCTTGAATAAAGAGCAATCATCCCCGTCGAACGTGCAGTACATCCGGCGCGATCCTGAAGCATTTGGACGAAAGTCGAAAGCAGTTCCAATTGGCAACGGAAAGTACGTCCTGCGCTCGGAAAGCGAAACCGATTGTGATTCCCGGTTAACGTTTTTCTCTCGAGTGCGAGTTTCAAAGAGTTCGTAGAAATGGGAAGAGTCTACAAAGCACTAGTGAGGGCAGAGAGGTGGAGCGATCGCGAACGTCCGATCGGTGCGCCCTCGACCGACGCCGATTTGATTGAAGGCGGCGGTATGGACTTTTCTGCCGGCACTGATTTCGCAACTCACAAGCCTTTCGAAATCACTGGAGACGAATTTTATTCGAGTAACTCCTACGGATCAGCGCGAGCAGTCTCGGCCGAAGAAGTTCTCGGAGCGGGGAAGCTTGGCTCCATGCCGGTGGTGGCTGCGTTGGACGCGGTTGTCAAACCGATCCCGTTCGAGGAGTCGGAGAAGATCCTTGACGTCAGCAATCTGACGATTGATCCACACCTCGCCGCGTTGAGTGGGGATGACTCCCTGGCTGCAGAAGGAATTAACACTCTGTCGGCGAGGATCTTGAACATAGTGCTCCGGCGCAAGCTAAAGACTCTGCTAGTGACCAGCGCTGAAGGTGGCGAGGGCAAGTCCAGCGTCGCAACCAACGTTGCATGGTCGTTGGCGAAACAATCCAAAGGGCGAGTCCTGTTGATTGACGCGGCGCCGAAGGCCTCACCTGTTTGCCGGTTCCTCGGTTTGGAAGAGAAGCAAGGTTGGATCGACTTGGTAGATGGTTCGTGCGCTCCGAAGCAGGCAATAGTACGGATCAACCCGAACGGGCTTTATGTACTATCGGCCGGGCGTGCCGCCGATGCGGCAACGCCTGGCGCCTGCGAGGCTCGGCTTGAAGATGTCATTGCCGATATGAAATCGCGCTTCGAGATAGTAATCGTCGACTCGTCGGCGATCCTCGGTTCGCTCGAAACGCAGAGCCTCGCCGCGTCGATGGATGGAGCCGTGATCGTTGCGCGCGCGGGCTATACCAATCACTCGAAGGTGACGGCGGCCACAAAGCTGGTCCCGAAAGAGCGGCGACTAGGAGTCGTCTTGAATGAAGCCGACGTCGAACGTGGACACGGTACTGCCGCGTCCGCCCCGAGGGGGAAGTTCGGTCGCAAACGGCGTCGTGCTTAGCCGCAGCCGAAAGGACTGAGTCGGTAACAAGGGGAGTAGTCACAATGAGACGTTTCTTTTTAGTCATAGTCGAGACAGTGCTGCTTCTTGCATCGGCATTGACTGCGACTTACATAAGAATCGGCGCGGACACACCAGCCGTGCTTTTCAACCATCGCGGATGGATGAAGCTGACGCTGGTGACGATGGTCATTCAGTCAGCGTTCTATCTCTTCGACTTGTACGATCTCCCCGCCACTCGAAGATACCTGCGAGTGTTGATGAACATAGCAATCGCGCTCGGAGTTGCTACGGTAGGGTTGTCGATCCTGTTCTATGTTGTGCCGGCGCTTCAACTGGGCCGCGGGGTATTTCTGGTCGATGTGAGCCTCGCCGTCGTTGTCATTTCCAGCTGGCGCTTGTTAGTAGCGTGGAGCGCAGGCCATCCGCAGCTTACGGTGCGCGAACGCGTGTTGATACTTGGGTCAGGTGATCAGGCGATCGAGCTTGCAAGAGCCACTCTGGAGCGACGCGACTCCGGTTTCCACATCGTGGGATTTGTCGATAACAAACCAGAACTCGTCGGCAAGAGTTTGATCAATCCCGCAGTCGTCGGGCTCACGGACAACATCGTCCAGTTGATCGATCAATATCAGGTTGATCGGATTGTTGTCGCGGTCGAAGACCGGCGCGGCAAGTTCCCTATCGAAGAGTTGTTGAGTCTTTCGCTAAGCGGTCGCGTGGCGGTTGAGGAATCGGCCAGATACTACGAGCGGCTCACAGGCAAGATTGCGAGCGAGATGCTTCGGCCGTCGTGGTTGATATTTTCACGAGGCAATCGCTTCACGGATTTCGAGCAACACGTTCGAAGACTCTTCAACGCAGGTCTTGCGGCGGTCGGCCTGGTGTTGTCGCTGCCGATCATGCTGTTGACCGCGCTCGCAGTGAAGCTCGATTCGCGAGGTCCGATTTTCTACATCCAGGAACGAGTCGGCAAGAACGGCAGAATCTTCAAGATAATCAAGTTTCGCTCGATGAAAGTCGAAGCCGAAGCGAAATCGGGTCCCGTTTGGGCGGAAGAAGACGACCCGCGAGTGACGCGAGTCGGGCGAATCACACGCAAGCTTAGATTCGATGAACTGCCTCAGTTTATCAACGTCCTGCGCGGAGACATGAACTTCGTTGGTCCTCGCCCTGAACGCCCGATGTTCGTCGAACAGTTGAGCGAGATCGTCCCATACTATTCGCAACGTCACGTAGTGAAGCCGGGTCTGACCGGATGGGCCCAGATCAAATATCCGTACGGCGCTTCAGTCGAAGATGCGATAGAGAAGCTTCGGTACGATCTTTACTACATCAAGAATCAGTCGCTGCTATTGGATCCGATAATCGTTTTTGAAACGATCAAGATTGTTTTGTTCGGGCGCGGGGGAAGGTGAGTTCGACAGCGCCAATCCCGGCAGTGAGAGGATCGAGGTACGTTATGGCAAAGAGAATTGTTAGCCTGACATTAATCGCGTTGATCAATATCTGCGCAATCCAGGTCGCATTCGCCGCGCAGAAGAAGTCGCAGGCGGTGTCGGCGACTCTTAATGACAGCCGGCCGCGCACGGTTGCGCAAAAGGGCGATCAAAGCGCAATCGTCGACACGCGCCCGCTGAACAACGGCGAGGTGGCGAGCCCGGGTGACGAGGCCGCAATACAGTCGCAAATAAATGCCGTCTACAGCAGCTTCTACAATTCGTATCGTCTCGGCCCGGGAGACGTCATTGCGATTTACATCGACAAGCATCCGGACGATTCAGTACTACGAGTCGCGGTATCGCCGGTCGGGAGAATTTATTTTCCGCTGCTCGGGGACGTCTCGGTCGTCGGCAAGACTCTGCCTCAGCTGCAGGAATATTTCACGAACTCGGTGGCTGAGTTCATCAAGGACCCACGGCTGACGCTCGCATTGCTCGAGGCGCAAAGCGCGAAGATTGGAGTCTTGGGCGATGTGAAAACGCCGGGCGTTATGGTGATGACGCGCCCGCTGCGAGTGCTCGATGCAATTACGCTTGCTGGAGGAATCCTCGACACCGGAAGTTCGAATGTTTCGATCCTTCGCCAATATGAGGACGGACGCGTTCAAGTGCTCGGGGCAGATATGAAACGGATTTTGAACGGCAAGGCGAATCCGGAAGAGAATTCCTATTTACGTCCGGGCGACACGGTGATCGTGCACGGCAACCTGTTCAAGACGATTACCAAGATCTCGAGCATGGTCGGCGTTACAACACTCGTGACGTTCCTTACGCGAGGGGGACGTTAGTGAGTCTGCCTGGATGCCTGTTGCAAATATGAAATGTCACGCGATCGATAGTGCGAAGCTGCAAGCTGGGTTGTTAGCAAGTGTGACTAAGAGAGAAGTGAAAATGAAATCAGTTGTAGTTATTAGGGGGAGCCTAAATGCCTAAGTCAGTCTTACAGCTTTCAAAAAGCGGAGTCATCAACTCGAATGGCGGCTCCAATGGTGACCGGCGAAGTCCGCTTGCAGAACTCGTAAGCGAGCATCTGCACACGCGCGGAATGAGGCAGGTTGATTTCTGCCGGCGCACTGGATTCGACCAGGGCTTGCTGTCGAAAATATTATCGTCGATGGTTAATACCTTGAATGTTGAGACGGCGTTGAAGCTTGCCGAAGGGCTTGGCCTTCCTCCGTCAGTCGTACTTGAAGCCATCGGCAAAAAGGATATTGACGATATGCTGCGCCGCTTCTATCGCAATAGCGATAGAGTGACGTAAGAACTCTCAGATCATTTGTTATCTTCAGTCAGAAACACGCCCGCAGCCGCTGCCGGTCCGCCTTGCCACAATTCATACTTTGCCGCAATATTTTTCCCCAGAGCGGAAAATAAACAACAGTGGGTGTTTGCCGACAAGCAAGCGCCTTAGTAGGTAGTTGAAGTTCGACGCCGTATAGTCAACACCTCGATGAGGAGTCGGTCAGGATAAACATCGAAGAAGATGCGATAATTACCAACCCTGCGACGCCAAGCCGTCGGTTGGTTCTTTAGACGAACAAGGTCTCCAGAAAACGGGTCACTGTGCATGTCCTGGAGAGCATGCAGTATGTGAGTTTGGTCTTTGGCGGGAATTCGTTCAAGCTCTTTTCTTGCTTGCTTGGCGATTCTTAGATTCCAGGTCATTGAAGAGTTCATCGAGGGATAGGTACTCACCTCTCCTGATCTGCGTCCGTCCACGTCGAATAGCGCGGAGTTCTGCTGCACTGACAGGCGCTTCGGCAAAGTGATTAGAGAAGTAGGTACGCAGTGCCTCGCGGACGAGCTCGGAGCGGGTACGATGCTCGGCTTTTCTCACCTTCTCTACTTGGTCAATCATCTCCTGCGGGAGCGAGATGGTCATGGTTTGACGGCTTCTCATAAATGTGTCGTTGGTGTTACTTGGTAAGACCCGATCTTACCGGGGCTGCGCTTGAGGCGTCAAGCTTCTCGATCCGTTTGATGGCCTACTGAATGTCGAGCAGTCGTTCGCGGTCATCTCTCATAGCGGGACCGCCTCACGCAGCAAGCGTTCTCGAATGCGCCGGTGCAATCCCTGTTCGGTCACGACGTCCACGCGGCAGCCGAGCAGATCCTGCAACTCCATTAGGAGGCCGCCCAGATCTAATAAGCTTCTCCCCGGTTCCAGATCTACCAATACATCGACAGATCTGCCAGTACAAATTGCGCGGGGGCTCAGAGCGCGTCTGAGGGAGATCGCTTCTGAGCCGCCACGGCGCGAATTCTTAACTTGTTCGGCGTCACGCAGGACGTTGTTACACAAATGGTCGCGGAGGCGATACGTCTCCCAGTCTTGATGCGTGACCAACAAACACAACCGCCAGTACCCCGTCCGCAACCGACGCAATTAGCGAAGGCACTACGGGCGTAAATCACATGCAAGACGAGTGTGCCCCAATTGCCGCGCTTCTTAGAGGCATTCACCGAAACCGATCTTAATCATTTGAATTCCTGCCACGCTGCCGATGGGAATGAAGCTGCTTTTCGTTGTCAGCGTAGCCTCGACGTAGAACGCCTTGTGTTGGAAGTCAAAACGCCATCGCGCTATGCAGGCAGGCTGCGCGGACGTGAAGCGATAACCTTTGGCGGCGGGCGAGCCATTTTCTTCGATGGTCAGGCGGACGGTTTCGATTCCGGTTTCCAAATCAACTTCGATAAGTTTGGCCACGACCCTCGCGCCCGACCCCTCGGCGATGAAGCGGAACGTCAATTGGGGACCGATGCATTTCTCGGGTCGGCAGGGTGGGATTGGCGTAAACAATCCATCCACCCCCGTCACGTTGTAGCGAATCACGGCTGATTGGGTTGGTTGCCCGATAATGCGACGGCCTCTTGCCGTGCTTTGATTTGACAGGACACGCCCCATTTGTACCTTGCCATTCTCGAAAAATACTTTGCCGACATCGGCTTCGTCAACAGTTCCGGCAGAACCAATTGTCGTCCAGACTCTATCAAAGTCCGGCGTTTGCGCCTCTGCGCTGGTGAGCGCGCAAAACACAAGACAAACGGCGAGGGCGAGGGGGCAAAAACTCAGGATGTGATTACTCGAGATTCTCATGGGTGTTCCTCCTATTGGGAAAAGGCGTGGGCAGAAGTGAGCGTTCCGTCAGGCCGACGCTAGATTCTGTTTCTCTAGTGACCTAACGTCGGAGTTGACGCGTCGGCGCGAATTCAATCAAGTATCGTCGGACCAGTCATCTTCCAAAACACGCTCCCGCCGCTCGCGTCCAACGATATTATTCCATCGTGGGCAGTATCCAGAATCTGACGGGACTACCACGCCAGAGCAGACCGGAAACCACAATGTTGGTGTCAGCGACGACTTGCATCAGGAAGGCGGCGAGATTGACGAACGGCGGCGATTTCAGCTTCGATTTCTTCTTCGGTGAGCGGCGTCTCCAAAGCGGCCAAGCGATCTGACGCTGAGAAAAGTTTGTTGACGCGACGGCGACGGATTTCCGCCCGCAGTAAGGCTTCGATGGATTCCGGCGTTAATAAGCCACTGACCTCTGCCTCCCTGGCGAGGCTATCGGGCAAGACCAGCTTGAGTTCGCGTGTCGACATAACCTCGTCCCTCCTGTAGAAACAACGACCTTAGGCTACCGCCATCTTGCCTGGCGTGTCCACTATACCTCTTAGCCCGAGCACGAGCACTCCGCTTGTTGTCGGAGGCTTCTGTGCGATAGTATCTCGCCCGAATCCGAAACGTGAGCTTCAAATTGAAGGAGTCTCGGCATTGAACGAATGGAAAAAGTTTCGGCTCATTCCGACTAGTTTACTAGTGTTAGCTTTCATCGTCGCGATCACGACAAACGCCAGTCAGGCGAGCGCGCAAGACGGAAGCGGAGAATTGACCGGAGAGCGGCTGATCAACGCGCGAAAGGAGCCGCAGAATTGGGCCACCTACTTCGGAGCCTACGACGCGTGGCGCTACAGCTCTCTCGATCAGATTCGCGCCGACAACGTCAAGAACCTCGTGCCCGTTTGGGCTTTTCAAACCGGCAAGGTCGAAGGCGGGCTCAACGCGACGCCGTTGGTGGTCGATGGAATCATGTATCTGATCGCCAGCGAGAATCGGGTCTTCGCTTTGAACGCGGAAACAGGTCAGCGCCGATGGACCTACAACTACAAAGTTCCGCGAGATTTCTTTTCGCCCTACGGAAAGTTCAATCGTGGAGTGGCGGTCGGTTATGGACTTGTCTTCTTCGGAACGATGGATAATCACGTCGTAGCTGTGAACGCACAGACGGGTAAAGAGGTCTGGAACGTCGAAGTCGAAGACGTAAAGAAATGCGGCTGTAATATCAACGGCGCTCCATTCATCGTGAAGGACAAAGTCATCGTCGGCGGAACCGGAGGCGACAGCGCGCATCGAGGCTACATCAACGCATTCAACGCAAAGACCGGAAGGCTCGCCTGGCGGTTCTATACCATCCCCGGACCCGGCGAGCCCGGACACGAGACCTGGCCCGAAACGGATATGTGGAAGTACGGCGGTGGCTCGACGTGGCTGACGGGTTCGTATGATCCGGCTCAGAACTTGATCTTCTGGGGCATCGGCAATCCTTCTTCCGACTTCAATAACTCGGTGCGCCCCGGCGAGAATCTCTACACGAACTGCATAGTCGCGATCGATGCCGACACCGGCAAGCTTAAGTGGTACTACCAGGAGATACCTCACGACGCGTGGGATTTCGATTCGGCTTATGAGCCGGTGCTGATGGACATCACCCGAAACGGCAGGACCGAAAAGCTGCTGGTTCATCCCAACAAGAGCGGTTATGTCTGGGTGCTCAATCGGGAGACCGGGAAGTTCGTCAACGCATGGCCATACGTTGATACCATCACTTGGGTGAAGTCTATAGACAAGGATGGCAAATTAGTCGGGCGAAATGAACCCGAAGCGGGTAAGGCAAATCTCATCTGCCCGAACTGGGGCGGTGGCCGAAGCTGGAATCATTCGGCATACTCCCCGCGCACCGGGCTCTGGTACAACGACGGCATCGAATGGTGCGCGAACGTAACGGTGCTTGCACAAGAAGCCCGCGAAGGCCGGCCGTTCGTCGCCGGCAATGTAGATGTGAAGCCGCCTCCTGACGGAAAGATTCGCGCGCATCTCGACGCGTTCGATCCGGTGACCGGCCAGAAAAAATGGACGCTGCCATTCAAGTATCCGATTCTTGCTTCGCTGCTGGTCACGGCCGGAGACGTGCTGTTCACCGGAGATGTCGAGGGCCACTTCATTGCTTTTGATGCAAAGAACGGCAAACAACTCTGGTCCTTCAACACCGGTTCGGGTCATCGTGGAGGACCGATCACTTATTCAGTGAGGGGCCGTCAATACGTCGCGGTTCCTTCCGGACTGGGCTCGATTTTCGTGAGCGGCATGCCTGCGACGTGGCCGGAGGCCGCTGATTTTCAGAGCGGCTCAACTGTTTTTGCTTTCGCGCTGCCCGAAGGTAAGAAGTAAATGAACACGGTCGCGGAAGGCGGCTCGCAGCAGCGAATGCGGCGAGAGTCATCAGCCAGTCGCGTTGTCGTTCTCATTTTATTTCTTGCGGTACTAGCCTTCTTTTCCGTTCGAGGTTCGTTCGGGTCCGCAGTATGCCAGGCTCAAATCTCACCAAACGGCGACCGGCCCAAAGATCCACAATTCATCAGCGAAGGAGCAAAGCTCTTCGCGCCGGTTTGTGGCAACGCATACTGTCACGGAGCGAGCGGCAAGGGTGGAGGCGCACCGCGTCTTCGCGGTAGAGGGCTCGATCCGGCTTACCTGTTCAAAACCATATCGAGTGGTATTTCCGGGACCGCGATGCTGAGCTTCAAGTCCGAATTCTCCGACGAGCAGATTTGGAAGATCGTTGCGTTCATCATGTCGGACGCTGCGACAAATCCCGCGATAGTTGTTGAAGGGACAACGCTCGATAGGACCACGGTTGCGACGCCGAAAAGCGGCGATTCAGAATCGTCATTCATGACCGGCAGTGCTGAAGCCGGCAAAGCTCTGTTCTTTGATTCGTCTCAATCCAAAAGCTGTCACTCGTGTCATTTGTTGCAAGGCGAGGGAACCCCAATCGGCCCCGACTTATCGAAGCTCTCGAATGAAACGCCGAAGGAGTTGCTGCAGAAGATTGTTTTGAAGCGACAAATCAACGATCCGAGATTCGCAACCTTGAACATTACACTGCGCAGCGGCGACAAAATCATCGGCGTCAAGAAAGAAGAAGACGGCGATTCGATTCGCGTCTATGACACAACCGAACTGCCCGCTGTGCTGCGAACCGTGCGAAAAACCGAGATCGTCAAGGTCGAGACCTCGAATGAATCGGTAATGCCCAAAGACTACGCTTCGATTTATTCGATGAAGCAGCTTCTCGACTTGATCGCATTTTTGAAGGCCCCGAAGGCAACGGTGACGCTCAAAGACCTACTTCAGTAGTCCTTCAGAATGCCGCCCAACGTTCCGCAAGCAACCCGACGCAAAAATCAATTCGCTACAGCCAACTATCGCTCAACGCGTAAATTGTTGGTAACCGAGAACACCCCTGGAACCTGGTTCGCCGCCATGTAAGCCAACTGACTATCCATCTGGCTCGATACCACGCCTTCAAGTGTCACGCGACCGTGATTGACGATGATGTGTATGCTCGGGTTTGCTCCCATCGCATAACGATACAGGCCGTCGGAACTGAATATTGCCCGGTAGACTCGACGCCGGATGCCATCGTCGGAAGAAGAAGGCGCCAGCACTTCGATTCTGTTGATGACGTGGTCAACGCCTTCAATACGTTTAACGCGCCGTTCGGCTTCCGAGCGAGTGCTCGGGCGTACAACTTGACCGTACAAGATGACGTCGTTGCCCTTCACCTCAAAGCTGAGGTTGTCATACACACCAAAGTAAGGAAGCTTGACCAGTTCCTTGCGAATGCGCTCGACGAAACGGGAGTTGTCGACGTTCGTCTGTCGCGCGGTAGATAGCGAAGCCGCAATCACAACAATTGCAACGATGCCCAACAGTCTCTTTACCACGGCTGCACCTCCTGAAAATTCAAGATTCACATGCAAGCATCGCAAGTGCCGGTCGGCTGAGCGGCATTTGGCGAAATCAGACACTATTGAAGATCGAAATCCGTACGACGCTGCACGACTGCGATACGTAGACAGGTTTGTTGTTGAGAAGTGGTTCTATCGGAGGGCTGATAAGAAGGCCGTCCTGCGTGGGTAAGTTGAAGCGCCCCGGCCCGAGTATGAGATGTTTCGAACTCGGCGAGACTAACCTGACGTTGAATCGGAGTCAAGAGTAAGTATCGAGAGCGAGTAGTGTAAAACTCGGCGGGACTTGAGCGAAGCTTCCGGGCAGGGACAAGCCCTGCCCCTACATTATTTCATCAATTCGTCTGCTGCTTCATTCGCGCCGTAAACCTTGCGCAACGCTTCCATCATTGCGCGAGAATCAACCGCTACTGCGCGATTTATTGTCTCGTCGTAGACGAAGTCTCCAACCAGCGATTGAATGTTTCCGTCGAAGATGAGCCCAACCAACTCCGCGTCTTTGTTGATAACCGGCGAGCCGGAATTGCCGCCGATAATATCCGCAGTCGCAACGAAGTTGTACGGGGTATTCAGTTTTAATGAAGACTTCTTGTCGAACCACTTCTTTGCAATCTCGAACGGAAACTTGTTTCCGTGCTCAGCCGAACGTTGATACAAACCGGCAAAAGTTGTGAACGGAGCAATGCGTTTGCCGTTTTCCTCGTAGCCCTTTACAGCTCCGTACGAAAGCCGCAGAGTGAACGTCGCATCAGGATAGAGCTTCGTGCCCTCGATGTCGAAGAGCGCTCGAGATATCTTCGCGTAGTTCGCTCGTTCGTTTACCTGGACCTCAGTCTCATATCGTTTGCGAAACGACCGCGCGTCGCCGTCAACCGAACGAGCAAGAACGATCATCGGATCGGTCGACTCCTCGATCACCTTCCAGCCGCCCGAAGCGAGCTGCTTCCGATAAGCGACGTCCTTCAGCTTCGTGCCGCCAACAAGCTCGGCAGCTCGCGCTTCAGGAGTTTTCCCGGCGAGAGCCTTCTTTACTATCGCGTTGTCAGCTCCAAGTTCGTCGCGCAGGAACCCAAGCGAATCGGCGAGCTTCACTTTTTCGAAGTCGTCGTAGATCGGCGCAGGCGAATACAAATTCAACTCGAGCGAGGCTCGCCGCGCGTCCGTGTATTCAGGCAGCCGCTCCTCATTGGGCTTCGTGCTTTCGGCCGCGAGCCGAACCAACGTGCGCGCGATCGCGAACAGATCCGAATTAAAGCCGCCGCCGTTTTCCAGCAACGACAGTTCGCGATAATAACTCTTCAGGGCCTGACGCCCCTTCGCTATGTTATCCCACGCATCGCCGTAGTCCTTTTGCTTCCTGGCGTCGGACGCAATCGATCGCCGCAGAGCATCTTCGGCCTTTGCTTTTTTTGCGATCAGAGATTTGTCCAGCAAGCCAGCGTGCTCTCCGCGAAGGGCTTTCAGGCTGTTCTCGATTCCGAAAAAATCTTCTTGCGCGCGACGCGATTGCTCTTCGCCAAGCGCCCTGTATTTCGCGAGCGCCTCATGCTGACGATCGAGAAGCTTGATCACGAACGGCAAGCCTGTGTCGCGGAGAAACTCCAGATGCGCAACGGTGTCCAAACGGTGGGTCGACCCCGGATTACCTGGAACGAAAACGACTTCGCCATCCTTGGCGCCTGTTCGCGACCACTTGAAAAAGTTTTCAACCTTGATGGGTTTGTCGTTTTCGTAGACGCGGAAGAGCGCCATATCAAGATCGTATCGCGGATAGGTGAAGTTGTCTGGATCGCCTCCGAAGAATGCTATCGAAAACTCCGGCGCGAATACCAAACGAACGTCAGTGTATTTTCTATATCGATAAAGATTGTATTGACCGCCTTGATAAAGCGTTATCACATCGCTGCGCAAGCCGGTCTTTTCTGTCGATTCTTTTTCAATGTTCGCGATGGCTGCGCGTCGCGCATCGTTAGCTTCTGAAGACGACATTCCGGCCTTCACCGCTCCGGCCACGCGATCGGTCACGTCTTCAATGCTTACCAGTTGATTGAGCTCGAGGTCCGGAGCCTTCGCCTCCTGCGCTTGAGTGGGCGCGTAAAAGCCTACGGCGTTGTAGTCCTTCTCGGGAGTGCTGATCTTCTGCAAAGTGTCCGAAGCGATGTGATGATTTGTCAGCACGAGGCCATCCGCAGAAACAAACGAGCCGGAGCCTCCATTGTTGAATCGAACCGACGCAAGCTGAACCTTCTTGAGCCACGCATCGGTAACGTCAAAGCCGTAGCGCGTTTTGATTGCGGCTCTCGGCACATTGTTGAAGGGCCACATCCCTTCATCGGCGCTGGCTACTACCACGCAGTAGCTCGCAAACAGCGCAACAAGCAGCGCTGAGAAAAATTGTTTGAGTTTCATCTTGATTTGAGTCCTTGAAAGAGTTTCTCTTGGGAAACGGTGTGTCCGACAGCGGCAGCCAAAAAATGAGGGCGAGCCGTTGCACATCGCCTCGCCCTCCACCATTCCGCTCACTCTTGGAGAAGAGATGGCAGTTCTTGTGCTGCCGCGATTATTTTACCAAATCCTCTGAGTCTCGCGAAAGAGCAGTGCAGGCGCAAGCTAGGTCCTCAACATTTCCACAAGAAGTATCGACACCGCTGCGGGAGTAATGCCGGGGATGCGAGCGGCCTGGCCTATCGTGCGAGGCCGCACCGTTCCGAGCTTCTGGACTACCTCGTTTGAAAGACCTGAAATGTTCGAGAAGTCGACTTCTGGCGGGATCGCCAGATCATCATAGCGCCCGCGCTTGCGAGCGAGTGATTCCTGGTCCTTCAAATATCCCGAGTATCGAATGTCGTTCAACGCCACTCTGATTTCGGATTTTCGCGTGGACGCGGGCATTGTTTTGGTGACAATCTCCAGAAGCTTCTCGACGCCGCAATCGGGACGCCGTGCGAGATACTCGAGCCGCTGGCCGCGATAGCTGTCGCGCGAGCCTTCGAGCTGAAGTTCTTCCACCAATTCCTCTCCGAGATCGGTCACTCGCGCGCTCGACAAGTATTCCTTGACGCGGCTAACCTCACGCTGTCGTTCTTCGAAAGTCTCGTACTCGTCGTCGGCTACAGCCCCGATCTTGTGTGCGAGCGGCGTGAGTCGCTGATCTGCATTGTCGTATCGAAGCGACAATCGCATCTCGGCTCGCGACGTGAACATTCGATACGGCTCGTCCGCGCCCTTGGTCACGAGGTCATCGATCATCACGCCGATATAGCTCTCGGCTCTATCCAGGATTACAGGTTCGCGACCGAGCACCGATAGCGCTGCGTTTATGCCGGCGACGATGCCCTGGCCGGCCGCCTCTTCGTAGCCGGATGTGCCGTTGATCTGACCGGCGTGAAACAGTCCGCGAATTCGTTTTGTCTCGAGCGTCGAGAACAACTCGCGAGGATCGACGAAGTCGTATTCGACTGCGTAGCCTGGCCGCAGAAGCTTCACGTTCTCGAGTCCCGGAATCTTTCGAACGAACTCGTGTTGAACTTCTTCGGCCATGCTGGTGGAAATACCATTCGGATAAACCTCGTACGTGTTGTAGCCCTCGGGTTCGAGAAAAATCTGATGCCTCGACTTCTCTGAAAACTTCACAACCTTATCTTCGATCGAAGGGCAGTAGCGAGGGCCAATGCCCTGGATCTCTCCGCTGTACAAGGGCGACTTGTCTAGGTTGTTGCGAATCACGTCGTGCACCGCTTCGTTTGTGTAGCCGATGAAGCACGTGATCTGAGGCCGATTGATTTCATCGGTCTTGAACGAAAAGGGTACTGGATGCTCGTCGCCGGGCTGAACTTCGAACTTCGAGTAATCGATCGTGCGGCCGTCAAGACGCGGCGGCGTTCCGGTTTTTAGCCGGCCCGTCTTGAAGCCGATTCCCCGAATGCAATTTGCGAGTTTGATCGAAGCCGGCTCACCGCTGCGCCCAGCTTGAAACGTTTTCTTGCCGACGTGAATCAAGCCATTCAGAAAAGTTCCAGTAGTAAGAACAACCGCCCGGCCTTCGACAACGGTACCGTCTGCTAGCTCAACGCCTGATACGCGATCGGCAGTGAATTTGATCTCGGCGACTTCGCCTTCGATGATCGAAAGGTTTTTGGTATTCGAGAGAGCGCGCCGCATTCCGGTTCGATAAAGATTGCGATCGGCCTGCGCGCGAGGTGATTGAACTGCAGGACCGCGGCTTCGATTGAGCAAGCGGAACTGGATTCCGGTTGCGTCGATGACTTCGCCCATTATTCCGCCGAGCGCATCGACTTCGCGAACGAGATGGCCCTTGGCTATTCCGCCAATCGCAGGATTGCAGCTCATCTGCCCGATCGAATTTGCATCGAGCGTAACAAGAGCAGTGCGCGCGCCGATACGCGCCGCAATATAAGCCGCTTCGCAGCCGGCGTGTCCCGCGCCGATTACTATTACATCGAACCGAGTATTAACCATGCCTTCTCACTATTCCGAGCTTGAAGTCTCAGGCGCCTCGTCTTCTGGGAAGCTAACACGATCATAGACCTCACTCATTCGCAGGGTGCAATTAATCGAATTGAGATGCAGGCTGCGTGTCATATCGCTGACGGTAGACAACACCCACTCGTCATTTGACTGGCGGCGAAAATGTTCTATCAGCGGCAACGCTTGAGATACCTGGACGTAATCGGTAAGCGAGGCAAGATGAGTACGATAACGCCGAAACTTCTCGCCGCGATCAAAGTTCTCGGTTGACGGTGATAGTACTTCGATAATAAGGGCCGGATTAAGTAATACATCTCGATGCTCATCGAGGAATCGGGGCTCTCCACAAACGACTACGATATCGGGGTAAGAGAACAGTCCTTTAATGCTCTTGTAGGATTTAATGATGGGGCCGCTGAGGACTTTTGAATCCTTCGTCCACACGCGACAAGGTGTGCCCTTCAGTTGCGACCTCAACTCACTCACCAGATTCACGCTAATGTCGGCGTGTTCGTTGCTCTCACCCGCCATCGCGTAAATCTGTCCGTCGATATACTCGTGACGCTCTTCGGACGCTCGTTCCAGGGCTAGATATTCCTCGACGGTATAGCGCGCTATTGTCTGAGGTAAGCTCATAACTAATCTCCGTTGCAATTCTACGGCTGGCCTCCGATTATACGTCATTTTCCTATTACAAAAAGCCGATGAACCTGAGGCCGCAACCCCATTCGAGGTTGCGACGCGTTGCAAACTCGTGGATTGATTCCGCTCCCTGATTCCTTTGCGCTCATATTAACCACACTACAAAAGTCGATCGATTTCATTGAGAATAAGGCCGCGAGGTTTGTATCGCACAAGGGAGCTAGTCTTTTAATAACAGTCGCGGCATCATAATAATCGTGGCGACGACGAATTTATCCATAAGGTACAGGCCCGTCAGGATTGGTTTCTTGGTACGGGAAGGGAATGTGAAGCGGACTTACTTCCCTATACAAAATGTCGAGAATATCTGACCGAGTATGTCGTCGGTCAGTGTCTCCCCCGTGATCTCACCAAGCGACGAAAGCACGCCTCGAAGCCTCAGCAACACGATCTCTTCAAGCTCGCGGGCGCGAATCAATTCGATTGATTCGCGAAGTTGCTCGATTGCGCTTTGGACCGCTGAATGCTGGCGAGCGTCGGTGAGCATTATATCATCGCGCTCCGCGGCCGTGTCACCCGCAAGCCGTTCAAAAATTGTTTCAGTCAGTCGATTGAAACCTTCGCCGGTCAGAGCAGAGATACTCAAAGGCTCGGACGGTATGGAACCGGCTTCGAGCCTGGTTGGCAAATCACTTTTGTTCAACGCTACGATGCGACGTTCCTGAGAAAGATGATTCAGCAGACCGATGTCGTCATCCGTCAAGGGCTCGGAGGCGTCGAGAACAAGCAATGAAACGTCGGCATCCGCGATTGCGGTTCGGCTGCGACTTATGCCGATGCTTTCTACAAGATCGGCAGTCTCGCGAATGCCTGCAGTGTCGATCAGCCGAACCGGCACTCCCGATATCGATGTTCTTTCGTAGAGCGCGTCTCTTGTAGTTCCCGGCAGCTCCGTCACAATCGCGCGATCGCTGCCGATGAGCCGGTTGAACACCGAAGACTTGCCGACGTTAGGGCGTCCGACAATCGCCAGATCGAATCCTTCTCTGACATAACGTCCGAACGAAAAGCTCTTTGCTATTGCAGTCAACTCTTCTGCGGCATCATCAAGTTTGCGGATCAGCTTCGCAGCAGCGTCAGGCGAAATGTCTTCCTCGACGAACTCCACGGAAGACTCGAGATGAACGATTACTTCGATGACGGCGTCTTTGATCGGGGTGATTTTGAGAGACAACGCGCCTTCGAGTTGTTTAGTCGCGACGTGGGCCTGGTATTGCGTTTGGGCATCGATCAAGTCGCGGACGGCTTGAGCCTGCGCGAGATCGATCCTCTTGTTGAAGAACGCGCGAAGCGTGAACTCGCCCGGCTCGGCTATGCGCGCGCCTCGATCAATCGAAAGTTGAAGGACACGAGCGAGAATAATCGGGCTGCCGTGGCAACTGATCTCAACGATATCTTCGCCGGTGTAGGAGTGTGGCGCTTTGAAGAAAGTGAGAATGGCCTGGTCGACTACTTCTTCGCTGGCTGGATCAACGATTCGCCCAAAATGCGCCCGGTTGGGAGCTCCAGGATGGCTGGTCGATTCGGTGTGAAAAATTGTCGACGCGATCTGAAGCGAAGCAGATCCGCTCAAGCGGACAATTCCGATGCCTCCGCGCCCCGGCGGAGTCGAGATGGCGGCAATGGTGTCATCGGAAAACATCGTTCCGGGTTCCGGGTTGAGAGTTCCAGATTCCGGCGACCTGAACCAGGAACTCGGAACCCGAAACCGGCTATTTCGGGCGAACGGTAACTTTGCGGTTTTCTCCGTTGCCTTCGCTTTCGGTCGTAACGGTGGCATCGTCGGCGAGAGCGAGATGAACGATTCGTCGTTCGTTAGGAGTCATCGGATCGAAACTGAACGGTATCCGAGAGGCGCGAACTTTTTCGGCGGCCTTCTCTGCCATCAATCGCAACTCCTTTTCTCGTCGTGTGCGATAGCCTTGTGAATCGAAGACCAGGCGAGTCTCATCGCTGGAAGTGCGAGCGTAGACACGATTGCCGAGATACTCCAACGCGTCGAGCAGCTCTGCGTTGCGTCCCAGCAGCAAAGCCAGGTCTTCACCACGCACTTGAATGTGGGGCCCGTCTTCGCCGGACTGCGCAACCGCTTTCAGATCGAGCCCCGCGGATGCGAGCACCCGGTTGGTGAAGTCCACAACTAGATCGATGGCTTCTTCTGACATTCTTGCCTCGAACGAAAAACTCAACGCGAAGACCTAGTGTGCCATATACCTTCGGCTTCTGCGCCGCCTCGTCTCTCCTGCCCTCTCTTGCCTTTATTCTTAGTTGTCTTTTGATTACTTGTCTTATCAGCAGCGCGAGCGGTTCCTTTCGCGCCCGGTGACGCGGCAACCGGCACCGCTCCTGCGGCAGTAAGCTCGGCCGTTCGGCGATTGATGAACAATTGAATCAAAACCCCGACCATATTGCTCACCATCCAGTAAAGCACCAATCCGCTGGGCGCTGAAAAGAAGAAGAGCCACGTCAACATGATTGGCATAAGCCACGTCATCATAATGCGCTGCATCTTCATCGACGGATCAGCAGACTGAGGCTGAGGCGTGAGCATAGTCGAAGCAATCATCGTTACACACATTACAATTGGCAATATCTTCAAAGGGTCGGATCGCGAGAGGTCGTGAATCCATAACACCCACGGCGCGTGACGAACATCAAGCGATGAGCCGAGATACAAATAAACCGCCCAGAAGATCGGCAACTGAAGAATCATCGGCAAACACCCGCCGAGCGGATTGGCTTCCTTCATCAGAGCGAGCTGTTCCTGCTGAAGCTCTTGCAATTCACGTTCGTGCTTCTTCGGATTCTCCTTGAGCTTCTTCATTCGGTCCTGGAGCTCTTTCATTCGCGGCTGATGCTTGGCCGCCTTCTTCATTTTCTTGGAGCTGTAGAATCTGAGCGGTGACAGCGCGAGGTTGATGATTACCGTTACGCCGACTATGGCCCAGCCGTAGTTTCCAAAGAAGCGCGCGAGCGCGTTCAGCGTAGAAGCCAGTGCCGGGACGAGAGGCTTGACCGCGAAGGAAAAGAAGCCGTAGTCGATCAAGGCGCCAAGATTCGCGTTGCCCAGGTCGCGTCCGACCGCGGCAAGCAGTTCGCGATCCTTCGGGCCGATGAAAATATGAGTGAGATACGTCGAACCCACCGGAACGATCGCGGATGGATAGTCCAACGGGGCCGGCTCGTAACCGGGCTTGACCTGGATATTCGTGAGACTGATTTCTGTGATCGACTGATCCGGAACAGCAAGCAAAGCAAAGTAATGATCTGCAACGCCGGCCCAGCGATATAGCTGCCTCAAAGTGTCCACGCCTTGCGCGACACCGTTTCCCTTCGACGTCCCGGGCGGCAATGCATCAACGGTTACTCGCTGGCCGTTCGCTTCAATATTCAGGACCCGCGCGTAGCCGATAAAAGTGCTTCCTTTATCCGCGGTGAACTTGATCTGCGAAGCGTCCGCCGCAAGTGGTTTGTCGAGCTCGATCTGATTCGAACCGGTATCCAATGCGGTGATAGTCGCAAACGGCGGGGTAATCCGCGCACCCAGAATCTGTTGTCGCTGGCCGTCGCGAGTGTAAGCGATGACTTGAGGAGGAGTGCTGTAGCTCCCGGTTTGCCGGTCGCTTTGATCTCCGAAGCGCGGGCCCAGGACTATTTCGACCGGTTGCTCGCTGCCATTCGATTTAACCTCAGCCGTCGCATCGAAAACAAAACTGTCGCCGTGGAACGTGAACGTTTTCGTAGCGGTCAACGAAGCCGATGAAAATGTGAATGTGATAGTGCGCGAGTCTGCGGGACCCAGCGTAATTTCGTTTTCATTTGTGGTTAGACCTGCGATCTCGTAGTTCACACGGTTGAGCTGTGAGCCGAGCTCCTGGGACCAGGGCGTGCGCAAACCCAAAGGCGGGCTCAACTGATCCGGAATCTCCTGCGGCAGCAATTGAAGGTCTTTACCGTCGGCGCCTGTTATTTCCCGTTCGACTCCGTTCTCTTTGTACCTGCTGAGAATCCATGAAGTGGCCACCGCTCCTCGATTGGAAAAAGTGGCTTTCCAGTAGGAATTGCCTTCGGCATTTCGGGCGACGATCGTGACTTCGCGAGGCGCGGCTTGTGTGGTCTTGACCTGTGCCGGAGCTTGAGCAGATGACGAAGTCGTTGGCAAAGGTTTCTTCGGAGCTGGAATGGAGCTCTGCTGTTGAGGTTCGCGTGCGACTTGGGGCGGCGCCTCTTCGGTTTGAGAAGGCTCTTCGGTTCGCGGAGCCAAATAATGTGTGATGACAGGCCACGACATCAGCACAATTAACGAGAGTGCCAACGCCAAAATCAAACGGCTTCGATCCATCAAATCACATCGGGCAGAGTCTCGCCCGTCCTTTGCCTAAGCTACTTCACCGGGTCATATCCACCTGAATGAAACGGATGGCAACGCAGAAGCCTGCGCGCGCCGAGGTAAGCACCTCGCATCGCGCCATACTTCTCAATTGCCTGCATCGTGTACTCTGAACAGGTGGGTGTGAATCTGCACGCCGGGGGAAGCAGAGGCGAAATGAACAGCCTGTAGGCGCGTATAAGAAAAATAAGAACAACCTTCACTTCCCGCCCGCCTTCTGCAGAAATGTAATGAATTCACCCTCGAGCTCGCGATAGCCGGCCTCTACCAGTGACCGTTTTACATTAATGACTATATCAACTCGATCTGGCACTAGCCATTTGTTTTTTCTGAATGCTTCCCTAACAAGACGGCGTGCGCGATTGCGTTCAACAGAGTTCCCAATCTTACGAGTCGCTGTGATGCCGATGCGCGCTGATTGAGCCGGCTTCTCGAGCACGAAACCGGTGAAGTAACGGAATTGAAGCTTCCTTCCATGTTCGTAGACCTGTCGAAACACGTCGCGCTTGAGAATTCTATCTGTCTTGGGAAACTTTTCGGATACTACGCTCATAGGGAAACGATGAATGCTGAATGATGAACGATGAATTCCGGATGTCGCGATTCATCATTCATCATTCATCGTTTGATTTAGTAGTGCGCAGGTGTGAGGCGCTTGCGACCTTTGGCGCGCCGGCGCTTTAGCACGAGCTGGCCGCCCTTGGTGCTCATGCGGACGCGAAAGCCGTGCGTCTTCGCCCGTCGGCGATTGTTAGGTTGAAAAGTCCTCTTCATGTTCAACACTCCTCGGATAAAGGTCGCTGCAAGAAAACATTAAACCTATAGAAGCAGTGCATTATTGTCAAGCTTCGATGCCCCTGTCCTGTTGTTCTGAAGAGCGACATCGATCTCCTTGACGCACCTTGATCGGCCCGGAATCATCGGGCCACGCGCCATAAATAAGCTCAACGGGAAAGTGGTTTACTCGTATCAAACGCGAAGCTTGCGTTGCCTTACCCTTGCGGGGCATTATTATTGACAGGGTGTGGCGCTGATGTTAAGTTGGCCACGAATCTTCAATCGGGCCTGCCCCCTTGCTAAGAACTTATGATAAAGAAGAGCGGCAACAGGTTCGATGAGCGCAAGCGCGAAATCCTGGCGACCATCGTAAAGGGCCATATCGCTAGCGGACAGCCGGTCGGGTCTTTTGCGCTGGCACGGAAGTCCCGCGAGAACCTGTCGTCGGCCACGATCCGCAATATCTGCGCGGAACTTGAGGACGAAGGGTACCTGACGCACCCGCATACGTCGGCTGGGCGCATGCCAACCGATATGGGCTACCGCTTCTATGTTGACAATTTCATAGGGTCGAAGAAGGTTTCGCGAACCGACGCGGCGCGAATAAACGAACGGTTGCTTGACGAGCAGACGTTGGCTAATCCGGAGCTGCTGATGGAACGAACCAGCCGATTGTTGTCTCAATTGTCGGACAACGTCGGAATAGTCGTTTCGCCGTCGAGCTCGAAGGATATTTTGCATCACATCGAGTTCGTTAAGCTGCCCGACTCGCGCATAATGGTTATCACCGTCTCGAGCGTGGGACGTGTGCAGGATCGCGTCATTCGCGTGGATGCCGATTTCACTCAGGATGAGTTGAATTCGACGTCGCGTTATCTTATTGACAACTTCCACGGGTGGACGCTGTCTGAAATTCGCGACGAACTGCTGATGCGGATGAGCGAAGAGAAAGCGCTCTACGATAAGTTCTTTTGCAATGCGGTGCTTCTGTGCAGTCAGAGCTTGCAGGAAGGCGATCAACCGGACGTTTTCATCGAGGGAGCGTCGAACATAATTTCGAAGCCCGACTTCGCGGACACCGAGCGGATGCGCGCGCTGTTCAAGATGTTTGAACAGAAAAGCCGCATCGTGAAGATATTGAATGAGTGCGTCAAGAGCGCTTCGCGCGAAGCCGTGGCCGTGCGCATCGGCAGCGAAAATCGTTTCGCTGATCTTCGCAACTGCACGGTGATCGCTTCGACGTGCTTTTATCCGGGAGGCGGGGCCGGCGGAAGCATCGGAGTAGTTGGACCGACGAGGCTTGAATACGAGCGCCTGATCGCGGTTGTGGACTACATTGCCCGATTGTTCGAACGTACGCTCGAGGGAGGGTCGGCTTAAGAGCGCCGAAGCAGCAATGAATAGAGGGAACAAACAACATTAGAAATGCCAGAAAAGAAGAACGCGCCAAGGGAAATAAAGATAAGCTTCGATGGCGAGGACAATCTCGAAGCGAGAGCAGACGGCGAACCGGAAGGCTTCGAGACCGGGCTGGCTGACTCGGAAGCCGAATCGGGTGTGGGAGATTCGCAAGAAGAGACCGAACAGAACGATCCTGCCCCTGACTCAGGTGATTCGATTACCGGGCTTCGCTCCGAGTTCGAAGCGCTGAATGCCGAGAAGGCTTCGCTATTTGATCAGCTCCGCCGGCGACAGGCGGAGTTCGAGAATTACCGGAAGCGAGTCGAGCGCGAGCGAAGTGAGATATATCAGCGAGGCCGCGATGACGTCCTTTTGCAGCTGCTTCCGGTGGTCGACAACTTTGAGAGAGCGCTTTCGAGCCTGGAGACCAGTGAAGGCGACGCCGAAGCGCTTCGACATGGAGTTGAGTTGATACACAAGCAGTTCATCGACGCGCTTTCTAAGTTTGGATTGAAGCCGGTCGAAGCGGTTGGGAAGACTTTCGACCCGCATGTTCACGAAGCGGTGACGATGGAAGCGACCGATAAGCACAAAGAGAATACGGTGATTGAAGAGTTTCAACGTGGTTATAAAATCGGCGACCGCTTGCTGCGACCGGCGAAAGTGAAGGTCGCTTCGAGCCCCGAAAAATAGCAGTTCGCGGAACGCGGGAACCGGTAACTCGGAACCCAGCCCTCTTGACACGCCCCGCCCCTATTTCTAAATCAGACCCCGCATGTTTCTTGCTGTGTGAGGAGGCAAAGGTCATGGGCAAAGTCATCGGGATCGACCTCGGGACTACGAATTCGTGTGTGGCAATTCTTGAGGGCGGCGTAACGCAGATAGTTCCAAACAAGGAAGGCGGACGGACTACGCCATCAGTTGTTGCGTTCACGGACAAGGGCGAGCGACTGATTGGCCAAATCGCCAAGCGCCAGGCCATAACCAATTCGGCTAATACCATCTACGCCGTGAAGCGCTTGATGGGTCGCAAGTTCGAATCGCCGGAAGTGGAGCGAGCCCGACAGGTTTGTTCTTACGAGATCACCGAATCGACAAACGGCGACTGCCGCGTGCGCGTCCGCGGACGAGACTACTCTCCGCCCGAGATCTCGGCGATCCTGCTCCAGCGTCTCAAGCTTGCGGCCGAGGAATTCCTCGGCGACGAAGTCACCGAAGCGATCATAACCGTGCCGGCCTACTTCGATGACATACAGCGGCAAGCGACGAAGGACGCCGGAAAAGTTGCCGGACTGAAAGTCCAGCGCATCATCAATGAGCCGACGGCTGCCGCGCTCGCGTACGGACTGGGGAAGCGCGAGAACGAGCGCATCGCTGTGTTCGATCTTGGAGGCGGCACCTTTGACATCTCCATAATGGAGATGGCCGACGGTGTCTTCGAAGTCTTGTCCACCTGCGGTGATTCGTTTCTCGGCGGCGAGGACTTTGACCAGCGAATCGTGGACTGGATGACCGAGACCTTCAAACAGGAAACAGGAATCGATTTGCGTTCCGACCGACTCGCCCTTCAGCGCCTAAAGGAGGCCGCCGAACGGGCCAAGTGCGAGCTTTCAACCGCGACCGAATCGCAGTTGAACCTGCCGTTCATCGCCGCCGACTCAGTCGGTCCCAAACATTTCAACAAAACGCTTACACGGCCAAAGTTCGAAGAGCTGGTTGCCGATCTGGTAGCTCGCACTGCCGAACCTTGTCAAAAAGCGCTGGCCGACGCGAAGCTCACACCCGAACAAATCACAAAGGTGCTTCTTGTGGGAGGCCAGACTCGCTCGCCGATCATCATCAATCGCGTGCGAGAGATCTTCAAACGCGAACCTTCGATCGAGATCAACCCGGATGAAGTCGTAGCGATAGGAGCGGCGATTCAAGTCGGAGTGTTGGCGGGCGATGTTAAGGACCTCATTCTCCTCGACGTTATTCCTCTATCGCTCGGCATCGAGACTCGCGGCGGATTGTTCACCAAACTGCTCGATCGCAACTCAACGATCCCAACAAAAAAGAGCCTGGTCTTCACCACTGTCGCCGACAGCCAGCAAGTTGTTGAAGTTCATGTGCTGCAAGGCGAGCGTGAGCTAGCTTCCGGGAACCGCAGCCTTGCCCGATTTGAGCTTGTAGGCATTCCAGCCGCGCCGCGTGGTCTTCCGCAAATCGAAGTCACTTTCGAAGTCGACGCGGATGGCATCGTTTCGGTTTCCGCGCGTGACAAGATGACCAGCCTCGAACAGGCGATGAGAATTACCCCGTCTTCCGGCTTGTCGGCTTCGGAGATTTATGACCTCATCGAAGAGGCGAATCGCAATGTCGAGTCCGACCGCCGATTGAAAGAGATCATAATCGCTCGCAATCGACTCGAAGGCTTGCTACAGAACACAGTGCGATCATTTAGCGAGTTCGGGTGGATGTTGTCGGGCGACGATCAGGAGTTCGTGCGCAATACGATCGAGCACGCGCGGGACAGTTTCGCTTCGGAAGACTCGACTGAAATGCGCTACACGCTTGAGCAACTCGAAAAAGCCGCCCGGCTCATCACCGATGCGATGTTCCGGCCGACTGGTATGGCTGCGGGTCCGGCCAACGCCGAAGAAGAGGAGAGTGTGCCGGTGTCGGAGGCGTCTTAGAGTTTGCTATAATCGGTTCCTCGGGTTGCTAGTTTCTGGTTGCTGGTTTTTGGTTTCTGGAAATTGGAAGTTTAAAAACAGATCCAAAGTTTAGAACCAGAAATTAAAACTAGAACCAGAGACTAGAAACCAGAAACTATAAACCAAAACCAGGAACCAAGAATTGAGCAGCAAACGCGACTACTATGAAGTGCTGGGTGTGCGCCGAGAGGCCAATGATCAGGAACTAAAGCAGGCGTACCGCCGGCTCGCACTAAAATACCATCCGGACAAAAATCCCGGCGATCAGGAAGCCGAAGAGCGCTTCAAGGAATTGAACGAAGCGTATCAGGTACTTTCGCAAGCTGAAATCCGCGCACGGTACGACCGCTTCGGCCACGCGGGAGTTGGCGCGGGCGCTACGGCGGGCGCGGGCTTCGGCCAGGGCTTCCCAGGCTTTGAAGATCTGTTCGATATGTTCGGGATGGGCGATATCTTCGGCGGGCGCGGCAGCCGCCGTGCCGGACCGAGACGCGGCTCGGACCTTCGTTATGATATCGAGCTTACATTAGAAGAAGCGGCCACAGGACTGAAAACTAAGATTCGGGTGCCCCGTTTGGAAACATGCGAGACTTGTCGCGGAACCGGCGCTGCCGAAGGTTCGGAACCGGTCCGCTGCTCAGCATGCGCTGGAAGCGGGCAGGTTCGATATCAACAAGGATTTTTTTCAGTCAGTCGCACCTGTACGACTTGCCGCGGCAGCGGACGAGTCATAAGAAATGTCTGTCGCGAATGCCGCGGCGAAGGGCGAGTCGAACGTGAGAAGACTCTCGAGATCAAAATTCCAGCCGGCGTGGATAACGGCTCGCGTTTGAGAATCGCAACCGAAGGTGAAGCCGGAGAGCTGGGCGCCGGTCGCGGTGATTTGTACGTCATTGTACACGTCAAGGAACATGACTTCTTCGAGCGGCGCGACGCGAACCTCTATTGCACGGTTCCGATTTCATTTGCTCAGGCTGCGCTCGGCGCGGAAGTGAGTGTGCCGACGCTCGACGGTGAGCAGAACCTCAAAATGGGCGAAGGCACACAAAGCGGGAGCGTGTTTCGTCTGAAAGGCAAAGGCATGCCCGGGTTGGGCGGACGGGGACGAGGCGATCTCTATGTGAGCATCAGCGTGACCACGCCGACACACCTCTCACGCGAGCAGCGGCAAATACTTGAAGAACTCGCGAAGCTGGAAGCCGACACTCAACAAGACCGCGGTATCGTGAATAAGGTCAAAGATATTTTCAACTAGTGGAAGAATGCGGCCCATCGGTGGCCGAGGTTCTTTCGTCCGCCGCAAAGTCTGGCGACCGCCATGGTCACCGACCGCCGTTCACCGTTTCTTACTTCGACGGAGCGTAAAAAGGATTAGTGCCTGAAGCGTGATCGGTCGTATCGAGTATCTCGCGGACCTGCGGGACCTGCTCGCGAATCAATCGCTCGATTCCCATCTTCAACGTAACATCAGCCGCGCCGCAGCCCTGGCATCCGCCGCCCATTCGTATGAACACGTTGTCGTCCTGGACGTCCAGCAGCTCGACGAATCCACCGTGAGCGGCGACTCCGGGATTGATCATCTCATCGAGAACTTGCTGCACTCTCATTCTCACGTGTTCGGAAGGCAAGCGATCCCCTTCGGCGACTTCAGGGACGGGATTCAGGAACGCTCTGATCGCTGAGCCGACTCGTTTGCCGAGTTGACGCCAGTCTTCGGCGCCGCCTTGAGTTACATCAACGATGTTATCGTTGATTTCAACCTTCATAATGCCCGGGATGTTTAACAATTTTTCCGCAAGCGCATTGTCCTTTGCTTCTTCGATCGTATAAAAAACTGCCGAGCCGTCATGCACCGGCCTGTCTACAGTGAAGCGGCAAACGTGAATGTCTGAACGGTCTACTTCGGCTCTGATTTGGATGGCTAGAGGTGAACTCATAGTTAAGTGCTCCTAATCCGGTCTGTGATCAAAACGATTATAACGATTCGTTGATGATATATCTACGCGCGTCGAATAAAGAAAGACTAACTTCGATTCCTTTCGCTCGTTATGGCGTTTTCGCCAATCAATCTTTAAATCCCTGCTCTTTTTTCGAGGGGACCAAACTGGTCCCGCGTTGGCTCCGCTCAGCAGAACCACGCTTCAGTCAAGCGCGGGGGACGAAGTCGCAAAGGATCGATTGCCGGTGCTTGACGTGTACACGAGGCGTCGCCGCGAGCGGCATAGGCCAATTCGCGAATTCTTAAAAACGTCTCAACAGGGTCTTCGCCGTTGCCGGCCGCTTGCTCGACTATCGCGCTCACCTGGCTCTGCAACTCATCCAATCGCGGGTCGGGATGCGACCATTCATAGGTGAATGACTGCTGAGCCAGTTTTCCCAACCATCGATTCGAATCGGGCCGCGACGCTAACAGAGAGCCGGGAGGGACCAGTAACCTGATGCTGTATTGCACGGGGTCGACGTGATCGATCAGGTGTTCGGATTCGACGAACTCAAGAACGTCTATATAGTCATCGATCGTCGTCCACGGCGTAAATGGGACGAACGTCGGCCGCATCGCTATGCGGGCGCCTCGCAGTATTCGAAGCGCTTCAAAGACATCGTCTCGCGTGTGACCTTTGTCCAGATGCTCGAGCACTACACCGCTCAAAGATTCAACCGCGGTTACGACGAAGATGCAGCCGGAACGAGCAAAACCTTCGATCAGTTCGTGGTGTTTTAGTATGTGCTCGACCTTCGCGGTGAAGTCAAATGTGAGATCGGGAAACTCTTGGTGCATCGCGCGAACGATCTGAAGCGAATGGCGCGGGCCGTTCAGAAAATCGGGATCGCCAAATGTGATATGCCTTGCGCCCGAAGCTGCGAGCCGTCGCACATCCTCGAGCACCACTTCTTTTGGAACGACAAAGAAGCGCCCGTTGTAAACAGGAGGAATCGGGCAATGAGTGCAGAGATGCAGACATCCGCGGCTCGCTTCGACGTAGCCGACCAGTCGCCGCTCGCTGTTGTAATCGAGCCTGGCGTAGTGCTCAAGCGGCACGAGAGCGTTGCGGTCGGGAACACCGAAGTTCAATCGAGTGAGCACGGGTTTGGAGGCTCGGCTTCGAGTGCTTACGCCGTCGATGTCGATCGATGCTCCCGTTTGTATGACTTCGATGAGGTTGCAGAGGGCTCCTTCGAATTCGCCTCCGATCACCGAATCGGCGACTTCGTTGAGTAAGTAGTCGGCGTTGAGCGAAGCATAGAGTCCGTAGAAACAAATGTGGCAGTCATGATTGAGTCTTCGAATTTCTTTGGCGACTCGCAAGCCGAGTCGCAACGCGGTGTGCATCGGAACCGATATGCCAACGAATCGAGCATGCTTGACTTTGCTTACGTCGAGTCCCTCGACTGAAATGTCGATCGTCTCAGCTTTAATGCCTGCTCGCCGAAGAAACGCGACCGGCATAGCAATACCCGCCGGCTGATGACCAAGCTCGTAGCACGAGATTAATAGAATTGAGTTTGGCTGAGTGACGACTTGTTTCACTTTAAATCCACATCGAACTTATTGAATCTCTATTCAATTCCAAACTCCAGTTTCGCGTGTGCTGCACGTAGCGCGGCTTCAACGCGCTCTGGTGCTTCGGCGCGACTGAAGATGAATCCCAAATAGCTCGCTCCTTCAGGCGCTGGCAACAGCTCCTGCGTGACGTGAGCGGTAATGATGACATCCTCGATATCGGCCATCGCCTTTGCCCGTTCAATTCCAGTTACTTCTTTCAGAATGCCCGCGCGAGGAATCGGAATCATCATAACACCCGAAGCTTCAGCTTCGCGTTTGATGCTCGAAACGTCTTCACCGAGCGAATGTCGAATAATCAATTCTTCAAGCGAAATTCCACCATCGAAACTCAGCGCCCGCGAGCAAAGTCCACCGATCGCGCGAGCCGCTACTTCAATGACCCATGAGCCTCGCTCGTTCACGCGCAGCTCTGCATGCACCGGTCCTTTTGTCAGCCCCATCGCCTGAGTTGCCGCGGAAGTGGTGTCGACTATTTCATGTTGGACATTCCGCGCGAGACGAGACGGCGTCACATAGATCGTCTCTTCAAAGAACGGCCCGTCGAGAGGATCGGGCTTGTCGAAGATCGCAAGCATCTTGAATTCGCCGTCAGTAACGAGGCCCTCGACGGCGACTTCAACTCCCGGGATGAATTCTTCCGCGAGCGCTTCGCGAGCAAGCTCACCGCCACGCCGCGCGACTTTTGGACTGCTGACGATTTGATCTAATCTGCGCACTGCAGCGATAAACTCTTCCTCGTTGTCGGCTCGCATTACTCCGCGGCTTGTCGATAAGAACACCGGCTTGACGACGCACGGATAAGTCACCCGAGCTGCAACCTCGCGCGAAGCTTCATCCAAAGAGAAACGCCAGAAGCGAGGGACCTGAACTCGGGCGCTACTGAGCACTTGGCGCATCAGGAGTTTGTTCTTCGCGGTCGTCGCGGCTTCAACCGAGTTGTGGCTCAGCTTCAGCGCCCGGGCGATCGATGCTGCAACTACGGCAGTGTCTTCATCGACCGGGATCACCGCGTCTATCGAAAAGCGATTGGCAAACTCGATCGTTTGTTGCGCGGCTCGCTCGGGGTCGTTGAAATTCAGCGTGAGAAGTCCTTGAGGATTCTTAGCGGCGAGAGTGCTTGGCTGCTCCGACGCCGCGACAACGTCTACGTCGAGCTTGAGCGCAGCCTCAACGAAGGCTTTCGTTCGGTACGTCGTGGTCGGCAAAAGTAGAAGCACTCGTGGCATGTAGATAAGTCTAACCGATCAATTGGGTCGAAGTCAGTTGGTGACGAGTTATGCTTTCGGTATATTAAGTGCAGGAGCGAACAACTATGCGATTGACTGAGATGGTTTCGTGCTCCGGTTGAGCGGCTAAGCTTGCGCCGAGCGCGCTCGCTCAGGTGCTGAGCGAGCTACCGAAACAACCACACGATCCGAATGTGATCGTCGGCTTCGACACCGCCGACGATGCCGGAGTGTATCGACTCAGCGATGACCTCGCACTCGTCCAAACGCTGGACTTCTTCACTCCGATTGTTGACGACCCCTTTGATTATGGCCGCATTGCCGCTCTCAATTCGATCAACGACGTTTGGGCGATGGCCGGAACACCGATCACTGCGATGGCAATCACGTGCTTTCCGAAGAAGGGCGTCGAGTTTTCGATTCTCGCTGAAATCATGCGAGGCGGCCTCGAGGTTCTGACTCAAAACCACGTGGCGCTCCTTGGCGGGCACAGCGTCGATAACGCACAAATAATGTTTGGCTACTCGGTGACCGGAGTCATCGATCCAGGTAAAGTCGCTACGAATGCGGGAGCGCGACCGGGTGATGTTCTGATCTTGACGAAACCGATCGGGACCGGCGTCATCTCGACCGCAATCAAGTTCGCCAAAGCGCCCGCTGAAGTAGCAGCCGCTTCAATCGAAGTTATGCTGACCGCGGGCCGCGACGCCGCGGAAGCTATGCGTGAATTCGATGTTAAAGGCGCGACCGACGTAACAGGTTTTGCCTTGCTCGGCCACGCGTGGGAGCTTGCTTGTGCGAGCTGCGTTACGATTGAAATAGATTCGTCGCGTGTGCCACTCTTGCCTGGCGCTCTCGAGCTGGCCCGCGCCGGTTTGCTCACAAGCGGTGACAAGACGAACCGCGAGTACGTCGCGGACGACATTGAAATTGCGGAGAGTGTAGGCAAGGATGTTCGAAGCTTACTTTATGATCCGCAGACGGCGGGCGGTTTGTTGATTTCAATTTCGCCCGCGAGCGCCGACTCTTTTCTTGCGCGCCTTCGCAAGACTTATTCGCGCGCCGAGAAAATCGGCCGAGTATTGGAGCGCGGGGCACACTCGATCATCGTCAGTTGATCGACAGGTCCAACTCCGATCGAATAGACGGAAAAAATGCCAGAATCAAAACGCTACGACGCAATAGTCATTGGCTCGGGTCAGGGAGGAACACCGCTATCGAAAGCCCTGGCCAAAGCGGGAAAGAAGACCGTTCTGGTCGAGCGCGAATTCATCGGCGGTACTTGTATAAACGTCGGGTGTACGCCGACCAAAACCATGTTCAATAGCGCCCGGGTTGCTTATCTGGCGCGCAGGTCTTCGGACTATGGAGTTCATGCCGGACCGGTAGCGGTGAACATGTCCGAGGTTCGCGCTCGCAAGCAAAGAGTCGTTGAAGACTTTCGCAACGGAGGGCTGCGAGGCATCGAAGACACCCAGGGACTCGACTTGTTGAAGGGCACGGCGCGATTCACTGGATCGCACTCGATTGAAGTACAGCTCAACGACGGCGGCACGGTTTCGCTGAATGCCGACACCATCGTCATCAACACCGGCGGCCGTCCCTCAAAGCCCAATCTCGAAGGCGCAGACAAGATTTCTTACCTGGATTCGACTTCGATCATGGAGCTCGAAGAAGTTCCGGAACATCTTCTGGTGTTGGGCGGCGGCTACATTGGACTCGAATTCGGGCAGATGTTTCGCCGGTTCGGCAGCGAGGTAACCATCGTTCAACGAAGCGAGCGCTTATTAAATCGCGAAGACAACGACGTCGCCGACGAAGTTGCAAAGATCTTGCGCGAAGACGGCATCACGTTGTTGCTGAACTCTGAAGCCGTTCGCGTTCAGCAGAGCGAAGGTTCAATCGGCTTGACTGTTCGTACCGCTGAAGGAGAACAGACCTTGAGAGGTTCACATCTTCTGATTGCTACTGGACGGACACCTAATACCGAAGATCTCAACCTGCCGGCAGCGGGCATTCAGACCGACAAGCACGGTTACGTCAAAGTCAACGATCGGCTGGAAACAGCCGCGCGCGGAGTGTACGCGATTGGCGATGTTAAGGGCGGCCCGCAGTTCACTCATATTTCCTACGATGATTTCAGGATCATTCGAACAAACCTGATTGAGGGCGGCGATGCGGGCGTGAAGGACAGACTAGTGCCTTACACGGTTTTTATTGATCCTCAACTTGGGCGAGTTGGCTTGACCGAGAGCGAAGCTCGCGAGCGCGGCTACAGTATTCGCGTCGCGAAGCTGCCGGCAACCAGCATCGCACGGGCGATCGAGATGAGCGAAAGTCGCGGCTTCATCAAGGCAGTCGTTGACTATAAAAGTCATTTGATACTCGGTTGTGCGGTTTTGTCGGTCGAGGGCGGTGAGCTGATGGCAATGATTGAGATAGCGATGATGGGCGGCGTTCCGTACACTAAATTAAAGGACGGGATTTTCGCTCATCCAACGTTGGCGGAGTCCCTCAACAATCTGTTTATGAAAATAGACTCGTAAACTCCTTATAACAGCTTGCTGTGAAACACGGAGGCGTCAGAAAAGGATGCAAACGAAAAAAGAACTGAAGACGAAACCTCGCATCGCAGAACTGAGCCAGATGTTTCAAACGGTTCGCGAGCGCACGATGCGGATCGTCGAGCCGCTCGAGATCGAAGACTACGTCATCCAGACCGCTCCTTTCATGAGCCCTCCGCGATGGCATTTGGGTCACACGTCGTGGTTCTTCGAGCTGCTGCTGAAAGACTACCTGCCGGGATACAAGATTTATTCGGAAGAATATCTCTACTATTTCAATTCCTACTATGAGCGTTTCGGCACTCGTATCGACAGAGACAAGCGTGGCACGCGTTCCAGACCGACGGTTAAGGACACTCTCGCATATCGCAAGAGAATCGATGAAGCGATGCTCGAGCTTCTCGACCAAAGGAATGAAGATTCAAGACCGGACTCGTTACTAACGTTGGTAAGACTTGGGCTCGAACACGAGATGCAGCACCAGGAGCTTCTGGTTTACGATATCAAGCATCTTCTATGTGACCTTTACAAACCGGCTTCAACTGGAGCATCGCCGGACCGGGACTCGATCAGCGGAATGGCGGAGATCGAAGGTGGTTTGTTCCGGCTCGGATACTCCGGCGACGAATTCGCGTTCGATAATGAAAAGCCGGCTCATCAGGTGTTCATTCAGGATTTTGCTATCGATCGAGTGCCGGTGAGCACCGGCGAATACCTGGAGTTCATTCGCGACGGAGGCTATTCCGATTTTCGCTGGTGGTTTTCCGAAGCCTGGGCCACGGTCAGGATCGAGCAGTGGCGGGCACCGTTGTATTGGAAACTACACAGTGACGAATGGATGATTCGAGACTTCTCCGGCCTTCATCGCGCAACCGAGAAATCCGAGGAGCCTGTAACTCACGTCAGCTTTTACGAGGCTTCTGCCTTCGCGAAGTGGGCGGGTAAGCGATTGCCAACCGAAGCGGAATGGGAAAAGGCTGCACGCGTTTCATCGACAGGCACTCGCTCGAACTTCCCGTGGGGCGACGATCTTCCCGTTTCGACGACGGCAAATCTGCTTGAAAACGAACTCTGGGGAGTCGCGCCGGTTGGCTCGTATCCTGAAGGCCGCAGCTCGCGCGGCTGCTATCAAATGATCGGCGATGTTTGGGAATGGACGACCTCCGACTACGTTCCTTATCCGGGATTCAAAGCTGAATTCGACGAGTACAACGACAAGTGGTTCGTCGGTCAGAAGGTGCTGAGAGGAGGCTCGTTCGCAACTCCTCGCGATCACATCCGTGCGACTTACAGGAATTTCTTTCATCCCGACGAGCGATGGATGATGTCCGGCTTTCGCTGCGCGAAGACAATCTGACAGAACGATGACGACAAGCATCAAGCCTTCGCAAGTATCAACGCACGAGTTGATCGAGGCTCTGCGTGAAGCTCGTCAACGCACGCTGGAGCTAATCGACGACTTGAGCGACGAACAACTCATCGGACCACGCTTGCGAATAGTCAATCCGTTGCGTTGGGAGATTGGTCACGTCGCTTGGTTTCAGGAGTACTGGCTCCTTCGTCACCTTGGCGGTCTAGCTCCGATCCTGCCTGGCGGCGACGCGCTCTACGATTCGGCAAAGGTCGCTCACGACTCGCGGTGGGATTTGCCGCTGCCTTCCAGAGACAAGACGCTCGCGTACATGAAGCAAGTTCTCGATCGCGTGTGTGATTTGAATGACCGGAGAAATCGCAAGCCGATCGACTGCTACGACGAGTCGTACTTCTTTCAACTCAGTCTCTTTCATGAGCAGATGCACGCCGAAGCAATCACCTATACGCGGCAGACGCTGGCCTACCCGCGGCCTCATCTTGTAATCGCAAGCGATGCTATTCACGAGGGCAACGATGAATGCGACGCGTCAGGCGACGCTCACGTCCCCGGCGGAAAGTTCCTTCTCGGCTTATCTCCTGGAGCGAGTTTCGTCTTCGATAACGAACAACAAGCGCACGAAGTGGAAGTCGAGCCATTCTCGATTTCGAAGACCGCCGTGAGCAACGGTGAAATTGCCGACTTCGTTGAAGACGGCGGCTACAAGCGACGCGAGTTGTGGAGCGATGAGGGGTGGCAGTGGAAGCTGGAGGCTGGCGCTGAACATCCGGTGTACTGGCAGCGTGAGCCAAATGGCCAATGGCTGCGACGTCATTTCGATAACTGGGTCCCGCTCGAGGAGCGCCTGGCAGTGATTCACATAAACTGGTTCGAAGCTAACGCCTATTGCCGCTGGGCAGGACGGCGCTTGCCTACAGAAGCCGAGTGGGAGATGGCCGCTAGTTGTGAGCTTTCCTCTGATGGCAGCTCGATCTCAGATCATAAGCGCCGGTATCCGTGGGGCGCCGAACGTCCGACTCCCGATCGCGCGAATCTCGATTGGCGCGTGATGGGGTGCATCGACGTCAACGCTCTGCCGGCGGGCGACAGCGGCTTCGGTTGCCGGCAGATGATTGGCAACTCGTGGGAATGGACGAGCACAAGTTTCTACGGTTATCCCGGATTCATCGCGGGGCCTTACAAAGAATACTCGGCGCCGTGGTTTGGTGATCACAAAGTTCTGCGTGGTGGATGCTGGGCGACTCGCTCACGAATGATTCGAGGCGCGTATCGAAACTTCTACACGCCCGATCGCCGCGACGTGTGGGCAGGGTTTCGAACCTGCGCGGTGTAGCATTCACGAAAGAGCGGGTCACGGCCCCTTCATCCGACATTTTCATTTGTCATTTGCGATTTGCCATTTGTCATTGCATTAGCCATCGCCTATCAATGCCAAATGTAAAATCGCAAATGGAAAATGGAAAATGGAACGCTCCTCAAACATGAAAATCGGGATAGTCACGCCGGCGCCTCCAAAGTCGCGATACGGCAATCGAGTAACCGCCGTGCGTTGGGCCGGGATTCTGCGCGGGCTTGGCCACTCGGTCACCATCAAACAAGAATACGAAGGCGAGCCGCTCGATTTGCTGATCGCGCTTCACGCCCGCCGCAGCTATCGTTCGATAGCTCGCTTCATCAGTCGGCATCCGGAGCGGCCCGCAATCGTCGCGCTCACCGGCACAGATCTTTACGCTGATCTTCAACGGAGCCGACGCGCCCGGGCCTCCCTTGATTTTGCGACGCGGATTGTAGTTCTCCAGCCGAAGGCGCTCGACGAGTTGCGAATACCATGGCGTCAGAAGACTCGCGTTATTTATCAATCGGTCGAAGCTGAGACCAGTCGGGCGCGAAGCAAGAAAGCATCATTGCGCCAGGAGCGGGCGGATTCATCATCTCGCCGGGCGTTTGATATCTGCGTGATCGGACACCTGCGGCCGGTGAAGGACCCGTTCCGAGCTGCGATGGCGGCGCGATTGCTGCCGGCCTCGTCGCGGATTCGGGTGTTGCAAGTGGGAGCAGCGATGACCAAGAAGGTTGAGCTTCGGGCGAATGCTGAGATGAGACGCAACCCTCGTTATCGTTGGCTGGGAGAGCAGTCGGTGTCGCGAGTGCGGCAGATCTTGAAGCAGAGCAGGATATGCGTTCTCTCGTCGAGAATGGAGGGGGGAGCTAACGCGCTGGGCGAAGCGATAGTCGAAGGAACTCCGATACTGTCATCCCGGATCCCTGGTTCGGTCGGCATTCTGGGATGGAGTTATCAGGGTTACTTTGATGTAGGCGATACTCGGACGTTGGCGAACCTCATGTCGCGAGTAGAGCAAGACGCGAACTTTCTTTCACGACTGCGCGAACACTGCCGCAAGCTGGTTAGCTTATTTGATCCCGCTGTTGAAACGACGAAATGGAAGGCATTGCTTGATGAGCTGTCTTACAATCGTGGCAATTAAGAATGCGCTTGATGAATTCTCGGACAAGGTTCGGAAGATGCTTAGGATTGACAACAAAAATGCGCGGTCAGTAGAATTCAGGCTTACGGGCCGTTAGCTCAGTTGGTAGAGCAGCTGACTCTTAATCAGCGGGTCGCAGGTTCGAGCCCTGCACGGCTCATTTTATCTCAGTAGTTTACAAGCCGCCTTCGGGCGGCTTTCCTTTCGTCTACACTTTCATCTACACCAATCTGAAAATAGTGAGACCAATCCAAGCCCGAGAAATTTTTAGGTTGTCAGGGTAGGGCCGATCGAATCTCTTCATCCGCTCCATTTCAACAATTCTCGCCAGCAATAGGTTCATCCATTCGGTGTAGTTGCGATTCCCAAGAAGAAAGTGCCCGCGCAGCATTCAAATGTATTCCATCGGAGGCTCGCCAGAGTTTTTCGAAACCCGTAATACATGAGTCTGGATGTTCGATGAGTCTCAAACTCATGGCGCGTGTCTCGATCTCAACAGAGTATCGCAGTGGCTGAGCAATGTTCTTGCGTCCGATGGCAAGAAATTCACGAACATCAGATCGTCCAGCCCAATAAAATCAGAAGGTTGAGATTGGCCTTCACCTTGCCCTGCTAGTCGTTGAGCGAGAACCGTTGACATTCAGAATTCACGCTGACGCGAGGGACAGATGAGAGCTACTAGCAAAGCAGCACTCACCCACGGGTGAGACCTCCGCCGGGAATCGTCAGCCGACGAAGCCACCCGCGGCCTTGAACGAAACGGTGTAGGCGTGAGACTGTCCGTCGTTCTCAATGCCAACGGGACAGTATCAGAAATCACCGTGGCGCGCGGGCTAGGCTATGGTCTCGATCGGAAAGCAATCGAAGCCGCGAGGGAATTACGATTCGTCCCAGCTCAGAAAGACGGACGCGCAGTGAGCGTGCGCATCTTTCTGGAGTTCAAATTCACGCTCCTATGAAGAGAAGCACCAGCACTGATCCTCAAGAGGATGATCTGGAATGGTCTGCCTATTAGCCTTTATGAAAGGGTGTCCGCAATGCAACCGGATCGCGACAGATAACCTGGTCGCATTTTGTTGCGTCGATGGTGTTCGGCTCGTTCAGGATAGCCGCTCATTGATCGACGGCGAAACAATCGCCTTCTGCCCGACAGTCCTATAGTAGAAACCGTATTCGCTTTCAAGGAATGCGCCCAAAGAGCTGCCGGGCAAGATCATTGAGCTGATTGGAGACAAGATGCTCAGACATTTGCAACTAGCAGCACTATTGCTCGGAATGGCGGCCATCGGGTTCATTGGCGGATGGCTACTGCTGTCGGCGGCCTTCAGTAACGTAGGATAAATCGCACTTTCGCCATCGAATGCAGGTTTCGAAGGTGCCGGTCATTTCAATGAAACTGATCGCGGCTCGAATCATCGGCAAAGATCTACCGGTCGCCGCTTTAGATTCAGGGCAAAGCACCAAACATTTTGGCACTGTGGTACCAATCCGCAATCTGCCAACCATATTTCTGCAAGCATTCTTCTTGCGACCCTTCGCGAAAAATTCACGAAGGGAAAGTCGTCAGATGAATGAAATCAGCAGGTTGAGTATTGGCCCTCACATTGCCTGACATATCTCCGAGCGGGTGCACAATTGGCATTCAGAATTCAACGCTCATCACGTGCTGAGGCGGTCGTCTTCTTCCTTAGCGGAGTGATGGACATTAAGCATATCGAGCGTCTCAAAGAGTTGCTCGAAGCGGAGAAGCAAACGCCTATCATCCTCGATCTTGAAAATGCCACACTCGTTGGGCGGGAGGCCGTGCAGTTTCTGTCAGAGCTGGAGGCAGCGGGCATTGGAATCGCCAATTGTCCAGATTACGTTCGCACGTGGATCGAAGTGGAAAATCGGCGTGAACGCTAGTGACGACGAAGACAAGGTTCTGCGTCAGAATTTGCTGGAAGAGTCTGAGACTGGCTTATGATGACGGTGTCTCAAGCTATTTTTTTCACAGTCGCAATCGGAGGTTATGGCCTGTTGGCATTGGCCTTAGTTTGGACACTCTTGAGCGGAGTCGTACCCGCCAGCCGAGCCGCTAAGCAAATGGTTGCAGACAATCCATCACAGCATATCTTCGCGATGACGCCGCATAGATCCCGCGGAACCGTGTTGTTGATGATTCTGGTGACCAGTCCATTCAACGCCTTGTGCCGGCAAGTTGTTTCGAACTCTAGCGAAGTCTTGACGCTGGAACACGCGATTGCCTTGGCATTGCGTGAGAATCACCGGGTGAAGAGCGCAGAGCTTGGAGTCGGCAAAGCTGAAGACGAACTAAGCGCGACTCGCACCATACGCTTACCTTCAATGCATGTGTACTCGCTCGTATCGCAGCAACTCGTTCAGCATGACATCAGTGTTGATAATCCGCTCTCGAGCCTTCTACCGGGAGTCGGGCCTTTCTTCTCGATCAGCGTTCCTCGCAGACCCACGGCTGTTTTTGCCGGACAGATCCTTCAGCCACTCTCTCAGCAGTACCGCATCGGATTAAACATCGAGCAAGTGAAATTGGCCCGTTCCGCTGAGGAAGAAAGACTACACTTGGCGCAACAGTCAATCGTCGACGAAGTGAAGCGAACGTACTACGGAATCCTGCAAACCCAGAGCGCTCTGGAAAGCGTTGTGGAAGAGATCAGGCTGTATCGCGAGCTGGACCGAGTCACGGAAGATTACGTTGCGCGACAAGTTTCATTGAGATCGGATAACCTGGAGGTGAGGACGAGGCTCGCGAAGTCCGAATATCAAGCGCTCAACCTCACAAATAAGCTTGCCACGGAAAAAGAACAACTCAACAACCTGCTTGGGCGGGATGTGCGCGCCGAGTTCAGGGTCACCGCGATAGCAGATGTCAATGGGTTCGCCGATGATCTCGTCGGGTTGAGGAGTCGCGCACTGGAGAAAAGGCCCGAAGTCCGAGAGGCGAAATTAAAACTCAAGCAAGCAGAACTGGATCGTCGCATAAAAAAGTCCGAATACATCCCCGATGTAAGCGTCGGATTTACATATGTGTCACTGCGGAACTTCGACGAGAGCATTCCAAAACAATTTGCCAGCCTCGGCGTGGTGATGAAGTGGGAGGTTTTTGACTGGGGAAGAAAGCGAGACCAACTAGCGGAGAAGGATAAGACAATCGAACAGGCAAAGGACGGGTTGCACGAGACTGAAAGCGAGGTCCTGATCGACGTAGGAGACAAGTTTCGGAAGTTACAGCAAACGCGTCAGGCTCTGGTGGTAGCGCAACTCTCGCAGGAGACGGCGCGCGAAGCTCTCAGGGTTAATACCAACAAGTATCGATTGACTGCCGCTTTACTGTCCGACGTCTTGCAATCACAAGCCTCGCTTGCCGAAGCCAATCACGGCTATCAGCAGGCGATTCTCGGCTACTGGACGGCGAAGGCGGAACTTGAAAAGGCGATCGGCGAAGGCAACTGATCCGATGAGGAGAGATGAATGGCCGAAGCAGGAAACTCACCCAAGAAAGCCGCCGATGTAAGCTCCTCATCGGCAAGAACACCTGGGACTGAACCATCGCCACGTGACAGCGGCGGCTCCGTACCAGTAGAGTCCGCGCCGCAAACGCCGGAGATCAAGCACTCAAGCTCGAGACTCCGTCGCTTTGTTCCGGTTCTCCTTGTTTTGTTACTCGCGGCTGTGCTTCTCGTTGTCATCACTACGAACTGGAATGCGTGGGTTGGCCTCAAGGGCAGCCAGAAAACTGATGACGCATACTTGCGCGCCGACATTACTCCGCTCAGCACTCGCGTTTCAGGCACCGTGAAGGAGGTCGCCGTTGAGGACTATCAGCGAGTGAAGGCGGGAGACTTGTTGGTACAGTTGAAAGACGATGACTATCGTGCGCAGGTCGAACAGTCTGAAGCCGCAGTGCAAGCGGCTCACGCCGCCCTGGAGAATAACTCAAAACAAAAAGCGCTGCAGGAGTCCAGGATCGCGCAGGCACAAGCAGGTGTTGAGGCCGCGACGGCCGACATCGAACAAGCCGAAGCAAATATTGAAGCGATAAGGGCCGAGATTACTAATGCACAAGCCGGGGTGGAAGCTGCGAAGGCCGACGTCGTGCGCACACAGTTGGAAAGAAAGCGGCAGGAGGCTCTCGTGGAGTCGGCTTCGGCGACTCGGCAGAAGCTTGAACAGGTCACAGCAGATGAACAGCGATTTGCTGCGCAGCTCGATAGCCGCAAGGCCGACCTGTCAAGAACTCAAGCCCTGCTCGCTCTGAGACACGCGCAGGCCCAACAGGCACGGGCCGGGCTCAGCAGTCGTCAGTCGGAACTGGAGGCTCAGCGAAGACAGCGCGGCGTCCTTGACGCTCAGGAAGCACAACTCAACGCCGACCTTCGGGCGAAACAAGCCGCGGTAACGGTCGCAAGCACTAATCTCGAGTACACTCGCGTGCTCGCGCCGGCCGACGGCGTCGTTGGTGAACGCAAGGTTCGCGTGGGCCAACTGGTCAGTCCAGGTACACAGGTAATCTCACTCGTCGACAGTGAGGTATGGGTGCAGGCCAACTACAAAGAGACTCAGCTTACGAATGTCAGTCAGAATGATTCCGCGGTAATCACCGTCGATAGCTTTCCCGGTCTCAGGCTGAAAGGACACGTGGCCGAGATCGCTCCGGCGAGCGGCTCTCAATTCGCACTGCTGCCGCCTGACAATGCTTCAGGCAACTTCACAAAGATCGTACAAAGAATTCCGGTAAAGATAATCATCGAGCACGACCAGCGTGATCTCGAGCGATTGCGACCTGGTATGTCGGTCATCGTTGATATCAACGCATCGGGTAAGAAAAGCGAGGATGCGAGGGCGAGGGAAAAACCGTGAGCGCAGTAGCGACAACTGTAGCTGACGGACGCTCAGCATTGGTCCAGACTTTTCGCCCGTTTCGTTTGCTCGAGGTCAAACCAAATCCTTACATCGGGACGTTCGGCGTCTTTCTCGGAGCAGGTATCTCGACACTCTTTGGGCGATTGTTGAGTGTTGGACTGCCGGACCTGCGCGGGTCGCTCGGCCTTGGAGTCGACGAAGCGGCATGGCTGCCGACCGCGTACAGCATGGGCCTGATGTTCATGGCAGCGTTCTCGGTCTATCTCGGTGGCCTGCTGGGAGTCAGACGTGTTCTGCTGTTCGCAACGCCCATCTTCATTGTAACTTCGATCCTGCTGCCGTTCTCACCAAATCTGACAGTGATGCTCGCGCTTCAAGTGATCGCGGGTATTTCAGCCGGCACCTTCTATCCGCTAACCATGACATATGCACTGCGGAGCCTGCCGTTTCGCTACACGATTTATGGAATTGGCGTGTATTCGCTGGACATTCTGCCTGCTACCGCGCTCGCGGTTCCGTTGGAAGCCTGGTTCACGGAGCACCTGTCGTGGCGCTGGATCTTCTGGATTGGAGCGTTGCTGGCGAGCGTTATGCTGCTCTGCATCTACCGCGCTATTCCTCACCCGCCGCCGCGCACCGGACCGAAGCCCTCGATAAATTGGCGAGGCTTTCTGTACTTCAGCCTTGCGTTGAGTCTGGCCTACGCAGCTCTTGATCAAGGCGAGCGATTGAACTGGTTGGAATCTGGAGTGATCGTAGCGATGCTCGTGACCGGCGCATTTCTGATCACTGCTGCAGCAGTTCGCCGCTGGTTATCACCAAACCCGCTGGTCAATATTCGGTATCTGAAACAGAGAAACACTCTGATCCTCGCAGCCACGCTTTTCTCCTTTCGTTTTGTCCTGCTTGCCATTGCCTTGCTAATTCCAGCCTTTCTCGGCGCTATACAGGGCTATCGACCGCTTGAAACAGGGAGTGTGCTCGTGTGGGGAGTCGCGCCTCAACTATTCGCCGGATTTATCGGGGCTTGGCTAATGCGACATTTTGATAACAGGTTGATAGTGGCCGCGGGCTTTGCAATCGTCGCGGTCGCCTGTCTGATGAACACTCAGCTTACAAGCGCGTGGGCTGGACAGAGTTTCTTGTATTCACAACTTGTAATCGGCGTTGGGCTGTCGGTGGCGTTTGTTGGCATGGTCGGATCGTTTGTCCAGCAAGCGGCGAACTCCGGCGCCATCGCGACGCCGATAAACGCTCTGACCTACGCAGCCTTCATTCACACCGTCAGAATACTTGGAGGCGAGGTGGGAACCGCCTTCATGCAGAGATTTATTACCTTGCGCGAGCACTTTCATTCGAACTTGATCGGGCTGCATGTAGAGGTTGGCAACTGGCTGACCGACGACCGCCTGCGCTTCCTGACTGGCGGTGTCAGCTCGAATTCAGCCGGAATGGATGAAGCGCAGGCACGTTCGGCCGCTCTACTTGGAGGACAGATCAGACAACAGGCGTACACGCTGGCATACACGGACGGTTTTATGATCATCGCCTGGGTCTGCGCGGGAATAATTGTGCTGATCGCTTGCTTGAAGCCGATGAAGATTCTCTTCGATTCGCAATCACCGAATCCTCCGGGTCAGTAACATTGTCGTTTTCTACACGCGTTCCGCGATGAGATGAGTCGCTTCCGGAAGGCCATCCCCCAAGTGAAAGGCAAATACTCGCTCCTCGATCTTTCGATCCGCTTCGGTGATGCGAGTATGCTGTCGAAGGTGTTCCGCCCATGACTCGACCACAAAGGTCTCCACAAACCGGGTAGGATCAGCGGTATCGCTATACAGTCCCCAACGAAAGGCGCCATCTCGTCTCCGAAGCCTCCTCATTTCGCGCATTACGTGGCGAAACTCCCCTGAGCGGTTCGGATCGATGCGATATTCCACTGTAACAAGCACAGGTCCTTCATCGGGCTTAGGGCTGACAGCAGCTATCGGCTCGGGCCAATGAATCCATGGTATGAGACTCAAATCTTCCAGGCTGATCAGTCGATAGCGCAGACTGAGTATCAAGCCCGCGACTAAACATAACGCAGCCAGGTCGAGCCCCGTAGCGATATTCAATCGGGTTGCGACCGCACCCCAGGCGGCGCTGCCGATTGCTGTTCCGCCGAGCAAGATCATGGTGAATAACGACAGCACGCGTCCGCGCGCCCAGGCCGGAGCTACGGTTTGAGCTGCGGTACTAAAGCTTGACATGCATGCGGTCCAGGCAATTCCCCCAAATAACATTGCAGCCGCAGTGACGACTGCGGTTGCTGAATAGGCCAAGACCAAAGTGGCAGCGGCGAACAAGACGCTGGATACCAAGACTAAGAGATCGCTCGAGACGAATACGCGCAGCTTCGAAAGGAGACCGGCGCCTATCACTGCGCCAGTTCCCAAACAACCGAGCAACACGCCGTAGCCGACCGCACCCAGGCCAAGTTTGGTTCTCGTTTGCAAAGGAAGCAGCGCCCAAAGCGCGCTAGCGGAAAGAATGAAGCCCGCAGTTCGAATCAAGACAGCTTGCACGTCAGGCGCATGACGAGCATAACGAACGCCGGCGCGCATAGCGCCCCAGACATGCTCCCTGGGCGTGAGCTGTGTTTCTGGAATCCGATTCCACCGATAGATCACCAAAATGACGCCGAGGAACGACGTTGCGTTCAGTAGAAAGACTGCGCCTGAGCCGGCAGCCGCGACCAGCAAACCCCCAATCGCGGGACCGACCGCACGGGCAACGTTGAAGGCTACGCTTGACAACGTCATCGCTTCCGGCAATTCGCGTCGCGGAACCAATTCAGGGACTATTGCCTGCCACGCCGGACTATTCAGCGCCGAGCCAATGCCTAACGTGAACGTGAGCGCCAGCAGTGACCACGGCGTCATGAGCCGGCTGATCGTTAGCACTCCCATAAGAGTCGCTACCACCAACATCCAGGTTTGAGTCACTAATAACAGCTTGCGTCGGTCGATAAGATCGGCAAAAGCGCCGGCGGGCAATGCTAACAGGACGATGGGCAGGTTGCCTGCGGTTTCGATCAACGCTACCAATATCGGAGAACTGGTAAATGAAACCATCAACCACGACTCTCCGACATCTTGCATCCAGGTCCCAAGATTCGATGCAATCGTAGCAATCCAAAGAGCGCGAAAGACTGATCCTCGTAAGGGACTGAATGAGGAAAAAGCAGAAGTACTGCCCGTCTTGTGCGTGGCCTTTTTCACAATTCGTGGAGCGCTGATCCGAAAGTGCGCTCGTTCGATTTGGCAGAAAAACTAATACTCTGAGCGCCGAGGTTCATTACCAACGTGGTAGATCTTGAACTTTTTCTCGGCTCATTTCGCACCGATCGCGGCAATCGTCGGGCCAGCCCAAGCTCACTCAGAAATCTGAGGGAGAGGATCCGAAAAGTATTCGATAAGATCGAGACTACGCAATCGCAAGCGAGAGTAGCATGCGCAACGGGGAGCGAGCAAAAAAGGAGAGTCCCGCCAATTCGCTGGCAATCTTCTTGCGGTTCTTCGTGAGAAATTCACGAACACTCACCGACTCCAAATAGAAATCAACAACTTAGGTTTGGCCCTCAGGTTGCCGCCTCCTTCGCGAGCCTGGAGATGATGCTAAGCACACGCAATGGTGCGCAGAGACCGATGTTCAATCAAAGGTTCAATTCGATTACACGAATCGGATAAGGGAGAGGATCTTCAAGTCATGACGACGAAGGTCGAGGGAAAAGCCGTTGAAACACTTGCCGCACCGGGTGTGAAACGAATTGATGAATTCGTCGTCGACTCCCTTATCGGCGTGGCAGATACAGTAAAGAAGTTTCTCTGCGTTTTCGCCGTGTTCTTGTTCGTAGTTTTGCCGGCGCACGCCCAACAAACTGACGAATTGCAAAAGCAATTAGAACAACTGAAGCAGCAGTATGAGAAGACAACCCGTGAGATGCAGGAACGGATCGCCGTCCTCGAACAGCAGATCAAAAAGGAAAACGAAGACAGGCAGAACCCATCAAAAAAGGAACGGGTTGTTTCGGCAACAGAGCTTGCGATTCAAGAGGCTGGGAAGACCGCCCTCGGCGGAAAGAACACGCAAACACTTCAGGGGCAGCTTCCTTCCGCCCCGACTTATGACTTGTTAAGGGACGCCGAGTCCAAGATCCAGAAGCTGGAAGAGCAGGTAAAAGCCTTTGAATTCCATGGGTATTTTCGTTCCGGCTACGGTCACAACAGCAGAGGTGGTCAGCAAGTCGCTTTTCAAGCGCCCGGAGCTGACGCGAAATACCGGCTGGGAAATGAAGCCGAAACATATTCGGAGCTCATCTTTGTCAACAACTGGGTGAACCCGGAACACGACACGGATAAGGCCTGGATGAAAACAGAGTTCATGGTTGAGGCCAACACCACGAACTCCGCCACCTATCCCAATTTTCCGGGCGGCATCGGTAACGATCAATTCCGCCTTCGTGAGGCCTTCGTTCAGGTTGGCAATGTATTGGAGAGCCAGCCGGGCGCCAAGTTCTGGGCTGGTGAGCGTTATTACCGCCGTTATCAATCTCACATAAACGACTTCTACATTTCTGACATGAGTGGTTATGGCGGTGGGGTTGAGGATTGGGATGTTGGGATCGGCAAAATGTCTTTGGCATATCTCGCCGGCGCGCGACCCGACGTCGTTACCGAAGCCGGCAACTACGCGAAGAACAACATTGATGTGCGGCTCTACGATGTGACGGCGCCCGGTGGAAAAATCGGCGCATGGTTCAATTTCGCGAGAGCGAAGGGCGGGACGACGCAGAACGGGACTGTAATTCCCACCGCAAACGGATACGCCTTTGGTATCGGACATCAACGTCTGGAATGGCACGGCGGCTACAACTGGTTTTCGATTCAATACGGTAACGGAGCTGCAAGCAACTTCGCTACGGCGATTGATGACCCGACTCCGTTCATAAAGGATTCGAAGAGATTCCGGATAGTAGAACACCTATTGCTTCAGCCAAATGATAAGTTCGCCATCCAGCCGGTCTTTATCTATCAACGGACGCAGAGTGGCAATTCGCAAGAGGGCTGGAACCAGTGGGTATCGATTGGCGCCCGACCGCAATTCTTCTTCACTAGTCATCTCTCGCTCGCCTTCGAGAGCGGGTTCGATCACACGCGCAGTGCTAGTGGTCAATATGATGGCTGGCTACGCAAATTCACGATCGCACCGCAAATCGGCGCTGGCCGCCAATTCTTCAGCCGTCCAGTGCTGCGAGCCTTCTTAACCTACGCAAACTGGTCGAATGGGATCCGAGGCTTTGTTGGTGGAGTCCCGTTTCAGAATCGAACGAATGGCTTCACCTACGGCGTGCAAGCCGAGACATGGTGGTAGTGCGTCAGTTTACTGACGAATCATTATCCGAGACACATGTCGTCTCTGATGGGATGAGGTAAAAATGGTAGCTAAAGAAATCGCAGCCAGCCCGGGATCAGCGCCGAACGCTGGGGTCTCATCGGCCACCCAGAATTACATGCGGCCTTTAGTAATTGTTACCACGCTCTTTTTCATGTGGGGCTTTCTCACGAGTCTGAATGACATTCTGGTGCCACACTTGAAGTCGATTTTTGAGCTCAATTACACCCAGGTTATGCTGGTTCAGTTTGCGTTCTTCTCGGCCTACTTCCTCTTCTCGATACCGTGGTCGAAAGTCGTCAACACGATCGGGTATCAGAAAACCATGGTCATTGGCTTATCGACTATGGCGGTTGCTGCGGTGCTGTTCGTGCCCGCTGCATCGGTCCCTTCTTTCCCGCTGTTCCTGACAGCGCTTTTGATTCTTGCTGCCGGCATTACCGGGCTCCAGGTGGCTGCGAATCCATATGTGATCGTACTCGGCAAACCTGAAACCGCATCGAGCCGCCTCGATCTTACGCAGGCTTTCAACTCGCTCGGCACAACCCTCGCGCCCATTTTCGGGGGGTTGCTCATCTTGAGCGCTGCGCCATTAGCCATCGAACCGTTGCAGCAACTCTCGCCCCAGGCATTGCACGCGTATCGTGTACAGCAGGCCGCCTCGGTCAAGCTGCCGTACATCGTTATCACCGTCGCCCTGGTGTTGCTCGCGGTGGCCATTGCGAGTTCCAAGCTTCCGAGAATCGAGCGAGTAGAGGATCGCTCTGCAGAGAAGGCGAACGATTCAATCTGGAAACATCCCAATCTGCTCTTCGGCGCGCTTGGAATTTTCGCTTACGTAGGCGCCGAGGTTTCAATCGGAAGCTTCCTGGTGAGCTATTTCGGGCAGGCGGATATTGCAGGCTTCTCGCCGCAGACCGCAGCAGGTTATGTGTCGTTCTACTGGGGTGGCGCGATGGTGGGGCGCTTTATCGGCGCGGCGATTCTACAGCGAATTAAGACCGGATATCTTCTTGGGATATGCGCAGTCTGTAGCGCGACGCTCGTCACGGTTTCGATGCTCACGAGCGGCCACGTGGCAATGTGGAGCATGCTCGCAGTCGGGTTGTTCAACTCCATTATGTTCCCAAGCATCTTCGCACTCGGTGTGGCTGAGCTTGGGCCATTAACCGGAACCGGTTCAGGCCTCATGAATATGGCGATTGTAGGCGGCGCGATCATTCCGGTAATCCAGGGAGCGGTCGCTGACCGCATCGGGATTCACCACGCGTTCTTCCTGCCGGTGATCTGCTATTTGTACATATTGTTCTACGCGCTAAGAGGCTCCACGCCTAATAGTCAACGATTCGCACACTGCTTAGAAACAGCTAAAAGGGGTATGAGCTATGGTTCTTGCAGGTGACATTGGCGGCACCAAAACAGACTTGGCGATCTTTTCGGTTGAGGGCGGGCCGCACGAGCCGCTCACACAAACCGAGGTGCACAGCGCAGACTATCCAAGCCTCGAGGCGCTGGTGCGAGAATTCCTCAAGACGGTGGAGACGCCCGTCGAACAGGCCTGTTTTGATGTTGCCGGACCAGTCATCGATGGACGCGTGCAGATCACCAATCTGCCGTGGGTAATGGATGAGGCAACGCTTGCAAAGGATCTGAATTTCAAATCCGTCCGGCTGATCAACGACCTGGAGGCAGTCGCTCGAGCGATCCCCACTCTGAGACCAAGCGACGTGCGTACCTTGAACGCCGGGCGACCGGTTCCGAATGGCGCCATCGGCGTGGTCGCGCCGGGTACCGGTTTGGGCGAATCGTTCCTAACCTGGGATGGATCGACATATGTTCCTCACGGGTCCGAGGGCGGGCATTCAGATTTTGCGCCGACTGATGAACGACAGATCGGCCTGCTCCGATACGTATTAGAACGCTTCGGTCACGCAGGTATCGAACGTGTCTGTTCCGGCATTGGGATTCCAAATATCTATGAATACCTGCGCGATGTCGAACGTATACCGGAGAACCCCCAAATTGCTGAGCTGATCGCCACCGCGAAGGATCGCACCGCAGTCATCGCGAATTCCGCGATTGATCCAAGCCAGCCGAGCAAATTGTGCGCGACCACTATCGAGACTTTTATTTCAATCCTGGCGAGTGAAGCCGCCAACGTGGCATTGAAGGTTATGGCTACGGGAGGCGTTTATCTAGGCGGCGGCATTCCGCTGCACGTTCTGAGTGCGCTCGAAAAGCCGGGCTTCATGGAATCGTTTAAGCGCAAAGGACGATTTGCTGAACTCATGGGACAGATCCCGGTTCACGTCATCCTGAATCACGCCGCACTGGTTGGAGCGGCCGCCTATGGACTGGAGAGTTTCAAGAACGGGGAGTAAGAGTGACTGAAGAACTTCCAATCATCTACCTGGCGCGGCACGGCGAAACGGATTGGAGTCTCACCGGCCGGCACACCGGACTCACCGATCTACCGTTGAACGACACCGGCGAGCGTAATGCTCGAAGACTTCGAGAGAGGCTCAGTGGGCTGAGGTTCAAAACTGTGTTTACCAGTCCTTTGCGGCGTGCCCAACGGACTTGTGAGCTGGCCGGCTTCGGAGATGTGGCGGCAATCATTCCCGACTTAGTCGAGTGGGACTACGGCAACTACGAAGGTCGGACAAGCAAACAAATTCACGGAGAGTGGCCCGGCTGGCAACTGTTCCGCGACGGTTGTCCGGGCGGGGAATCACCGGAGCAGGTAGCCGCTCGCGCTGACCGGGTGGTTGAACTTGTGCGAGCAGTTTCAGGAAACGTTCTGCTTTTCTCGAGTGGACATTTTCTCCGCATGTTTGCGGCGCGCTGGTGCCAGGTCGAGCCGATAGCCAATGCGAGACCTTTTATGTTGGACACGGCGAGCGTAAGCGCGCTTGGGTATGAACACAACCTCTCGCAGCCGGTGATCCGGTTGTGGAACGATACGAACCACTTGCTCAATGAAAAAGAGCAACCTACTAACCTTTATGATTTCGAATTAGCTGAGGTAAAAAGATGAAAGCGACGCAACTACTTCACGACCTGGGCCAGAGTCTCTGGCTCGACAACATCACGCGCGATCTGTTGGACAGCGGTACGCTCCAACAATATATCAACGAACTGTCGGTGACTGGTCTCACCTCGAATCCGACAATCTTCGACCACGCAATCAAGAACAGCACGGCGTATGACGCGGCGATCTCTAACAAGTTAGCGAACGGCGTGACAAATGAAGCGCTCTTCTTTGAACTGGCGTTGGAAGATCTTACGCGGGCGGCGGATCTCTTTCGACCCGTTTTCGAGAAGACAAATGGCATTGACGGATGGGTATCATTGGAAGTGTCGCCGATGTTGGCGCACGACACAGCCAGCACGCTTGCCGCAGCGAAGGATTTGTTTGCGCGTGCGGCTCGTCCCAATCTGTTAATCAAAATTCCCGGAACCAGGGAGGGCTTGCCCGCGATTGAGGAAGCAATCTTTTCCGGAATTCCTGTCAATGTCACCCTGTTGTTCTCTCGTGAGCAGTATCTGGCAGCGGCCGAAGCATTCCTGCGCGGGATTGAACGACGGATCGAGGCCGATTTGGATCCCAACATCGGTTCCGTAGCGTCGGTCTTCATTAGCCGCTGGGATTCTGCCGTTGCGACCAAGACGCCTGACGAACTGCACAATCAACTCGGAATCGCCATCGCGAAGCGTACTTACAAAGCAGCTCGAGCCCTGCTTGGCTCGCCGCGCTGGACGCGCGTTTACAACCTTGGCGCGCGTCCGCAGCGACTGTTGTGGGCAAGCACCGGAACCAAGGATCCGAAGGCCTCTGACATCCTTTATATCAAGAGCCTCGCCGCGCCTTTCACCGTCAACACCATGCCCGAAGGAACATTGAAAGCACTCGCCGCACACACCGAACTAGGCGAGCTGTTGCCCGCAGACGGCGGTGACTGTGAAGAAGTGATAGCGAAGTTCAGCAAAGCGGGAATTGATGTAGACGCTCTCGCTGCGCGACTTCAAGACGAAGGGGCGGAATCCTTCGTGAAGTCCTGGAACGAGCTGATGGCTGTGATCTCATCCAAGAGCGCAACGCTGGCTGCGTCCAGTATTGCCTAACAAGCATCAACTGAAAACAAGAGGAAGACAAACATGGCAACAGCAATCAACAACCAATCAGCGGCCAAGCTCTCATCATGGGAAGTGCTCGAGTCGCACCACAAGTACATATCGAAGCTTCATCTGCGAGAACTTTTTTCAGAGGACCCGAAGCGTGGCGAGCGAATGGCAGTCGAGGCGTTGGGCCTTTACCTGGATTACTCAAAGAATCGCATCACTGAAGAGACACTGTATCTTCTGCTCGAGTTGGCGAGCGAAGCTGGTTTGCGCGAGAGAATCGACGCAATGTTTCGGGGGGAGAAGATCAATCTCACAGAAAAGCGAGCGGTATTGCATACGGCGCTGCGCGCGCCAAAAGGGACTTCCATCGTTGTTGACGGAGAGGACGTGGTGCCGAAGGTTCACGCTGTGCTCGACAAGATGGCTGATTTCTCAGAGCGCGTGCGTAGCGGCGCGTGGAAAGGCCACACCGGAAAACGCATTCGCAATATCGTGAACATCGGAATCGGCGGCTCCGATCTCGGTCCGGTTATGGCGTACGAGGCGCTCAGGCACTACAGCGACCGGGACCTGATATTCCGCTTCGTTTCCAACATCGATGACACCGACTTCTCCGAAGCTGTGCGTGATCTCGATCCATCGGAAACACTTTTCATTGTCTCATCAAAAACCTTCACGACGCTGGAGACCATGACCAATGCTCACACGGCTCGCACGTGGTCGTTGGCGGGGCTGGGAGGCGACGAGACATCGGTAGCGAAGCATTTTGTGGCCGTTTCTACAAATGCGACCGAAGTGGCAAAGTTCGGAATTGATACCGCCAATATGTTCGGGTTCTGGGATTGGGTCGGCGGCCGCTACTCGATGGATTCGGCGATCGGCCTTTCGACGATGGTAGCCATCGGCCCGGAAAACTTCCGTGCGATGTTGGACGGCTTCCACCAGATGGATGAGCATTTCCGCACAGCGCCCTTCTATCTTAATCTGCCGGTGCTGATGGGGTTGCTTGCGGTCTGGTACAACGAATTCTTCGGCGCGCAAACTGTCGCCGTCCTTCCTTACGAGCAATACCTGAAGCGTTTCCCGGCGTATCTGCAGCAGTTGACGATGGAGAGCAACGGCAAGCACGTTACGCTGGAAGGAACCGAAGTCACACATCAAACCGGCCCAATCTATTGGGGTGAGCCGGGAACCAATGGGCAGCATTCGTTCTACCAGTTGATTCATCAGGGAACGAGACTCATCCCATGTGATTTCATCGCTTTCGCGAAATCGCTTAATCCGATCGGCCCGCATCACGACATGCTCCTGGCAAATGTGTTCGCTCAGACCGAAGCGCTTGCGTTCGGTAAGACGCCCGAGCAGGTGAAGGAAGAAGGCACGCCGGATTGGCTGGTGCCGCATCGAGTCTTCGAAGGCAACCGGCCATCGAATACGATTCTTGCCGACCGGCTCACGCCGGAAACGCTCGGCAAGCTTGTTGCCCTCTACGAACACTCCGTCTTCACCCAGGGCGTTCTCTGGAACATTGATTCCTTTGACCAGTGGGGGGTCGAACTTGGAAAGATGTTGGCGAAGCGCATTATTCCAGAGCTTGAGAGCAAGGCGGAGCCTCAGCTCGATCACGACAGTTCAACCGTCAATCTGATCCGCCGCTATCGAAGCATGAAAGAGGAGTCGGCATCATGAGAACAATTGGCTATAACAAACCGCTTTACATTCTGCCCTTCGACCACCGCGGCTCATTCAAGACCAGGATGTTTGGCTGGCACGGTGATTTGACTGCCGCGCAAACCGCTGAAATCGCGGCCGCCAAGCAGGTGATTTACGACGGCTTCAAGGCCGCGGTCGAAGGCGGTGTGCCGAAGGAGAAAGCCGGTATTCTGGTCGATGAGCAATTCGGGGCGGCGATCCTTCGTGATGCAGCGGCGCAAGGCTACGCGATTGCGTGCCCTGCCGAGAAGAGCGGTCAGGACGAGTTCGATTTCGAGTACGGGGAAGACTTCGCCTCACATATCGAAGCCTTTCAACCGACCTTCTGCAAGGTGTTGGTGCGGTACAACCCGGAAGGTGATCAGAGCCTGAATCGGCGGCAAGCAGCTCGGCTCAAGCAACTGTCGGATTATTTGCACGACAAACAGGAGAGCCTATTCATGTTCGAGCTGCTGGTGCCGGCAGAGCAGAAGCAACTCGATTTCGTCGGGGGAAACAAGAAAGACTACGATCTGGCGCTGCGCCCCAAGTTGATGGTGCAGACAATCCTCGAGCTTCAGAATGCGGGCGTCGAACCGGATGTCTGGAAGATCGAAGGCCTGGACCGAAGCGAGGACTGCGAGAAGATCGTGACCGCGGCGCGCCGCTCGGGCCGCGAACAAGTTGGGTGCATCGTTCTCGGTCGCGGCGAAGATGACCAGAAGGTGCACGAATGGCTGGCGACGGCAGCGGGAGTTCCGGGGTTCATTGGCTTCGCTGTTGGCCGGACAGACTTCTGGCAACCGCTTGTTGACTTCAGGGCGAACAAGATCACACGCGAAGCTGCCGTCGCCCAAATTGCTCGTCGCTATCGAGAGTTTGTGGACACCTTCGAGAGCGCTCGGACTAAGATCATTGCTGCGTGAAAGAAAGAGAGAAATCGGCGCAATGGAAACCACCGTCGTGAATCAGCTATCTTCGACTTATGAGTCGCGCAAGGAGACACTCGTCTCACGCGCTACACACAGAATCGTAAAGTTAGCGCCTTCAATTCTCGCAGCCGACTTTGCGCGACTGGGTGAGCAGGTGGCCGAAGTGGAGATGGCCGGCGCTGATCGAATTCATGTCGACGTCATGGATGGACACTTTGTACCGAACATTATGATGGGTGCGCCGATAGTCAAATCACTCAGACGGGTTACCAGGCTACCGCTTGAGATACATATGATGATCTCGAATCCGGATTTCTTTTTGTCAGAGTTCGTCGAAGCTGGTTCTGATTCGTTTCTCATCCACTGGGAAGGCAACAACAATTTGCATCGCACGGTGCAGGGAATCAAGGCGCTGGGAAAGCGAGCGGGAGTAGCTATTAATCCGGCAACTCCGGCAACTGTGCTGGAAGAGATCCTGCCGGATGTAGATCAAGTCCTGGTGATGACTGTCAATCCCGGGTTCGGACACCAGCAGTTCATTCATACCACGCTGCCCAAGATCCGGCGTGTGGCCCAATTGATCGAGCAGCTAAAACCCGAATGTGAATTGGAAGTGGATGGAGGGATCGATGAGACAACTGCGCCATTGACAGTAGCCGCAGGAGCGAAGGTGCTTGTCGCCGGCTCGTCGATTTTCGGTGCAGAGTTATGCGAGGTTTGCACCGCTATGCATCGGTTACGAAACGCAGTCAATTGATGCGCGGACTCTAAGCGGTAGATGACTGTTTGCAGAAGGAGGACACATGGAACTTGGAATGATAGGACTGGGCAGGATGGGCGCCAACATGGTGCGGCGCCTAATTAAGAATGGCCATACCTGCGTCGTGTTCGATCGGTCGCCGCAAGCTGTGAGCAAGCTCGCCGCGGACAAGGCGACTGGAGCCGCGTCGCTGGCGGACCTGGTAAAGAAGCTCGATATGCCGCGGGCAATCTGGTTGATGGTTCCCGCGGCAGTGGTCGACGACACGATCGCTGATCTTCTGCCGCTGCTCGATGAAGGAGACATCCTTATTGACGGTGGGAATTCTTATTACGTTGATGATATTCGGCGCGCGAAAGAACTCGCGTCGAAGGGCATCCACTATGTCGACGTAGGAACAAGCGGCGGCGTGTGGGGACTCGAGCGTGGGTACTGCATGATGATCGGCGGCGAGACGGATGTGGTTAAGCACCTGGATCCGATCTTCGCGACACTGGCGCCAGGCGCTGGCGATATTCTGCGAACTCCTGGGCGGGAGAAGTCTGAAGGTACAGCCGAAAACGGTTATCTGCACTGCGGGCCGAACGGCGCCGGCCACTTCGTGAAGATGGTGCATAACGGTATCGAGTACGGAATCATGGCCGCCTACGCCGAAGGCCTGGGCATACTGCATTCCGCCAATATCGGCAATCAGGCTCAGGGAATCGACGCCGAAACCACACCTTTGCGCGATCCCGAGCATTATCGGTACGACCTCAATCTACGTGACATCGCCGAGGTATGGCGTCGGGGGAGCGTAATCGCATCGTGGTTGCTGGACCTGACAGCGACGGCGCTTCACGAAAATCCGACTCTCTCGAATTTCGCGGGCCGCGTGTCTGACTCGGGCGAGGGCCGCTGGACGATCAAGGCGGCGATTGATGAAGCAGTACCGGTGCCTGTGCTCACCACTGCGTTATTCGAGCGATTCGAGTCACGCGGTGAAGCAGCATTTGCAGACAAACTCTTATCTGCGATGCGCTATCAGTTTGGCGGACACCTGGAGAAGGCAGCCGAAAAGTCATAGGAGGGATCATGCAGAATCAACGATCAGATGCGCTGGTGTTCTTCGGCGCGACGGGCGATTTGGCTTACAAAAAAATCTTTCCAGCACTGCAGGGCATGGTGAAGCGTGGACACCTCAGTGTACCGGTCATCGGCGTGGCCAAAGCTGGCTGGAACCTGGAACAGTTCCGAGCGCGAGCGCTAGACAGCCTCGAGAGACACGGCGGCGTTGATCAGGCGGCTTTCGAGAAATTGCGGGGGTTGTTGCACTACGTTGATGGCGACTACCAGGACCGAGCGACGTTTGAGGCACTCCGCAAGGAACTCGACGGGGCCGAACGGCCCGCGCACTATCTGGCAATCCCGCCGCTCTTGTTCGGAGCAGTCGTGGAGAAACTCGCGCAATCCGGCTCCGCCAAAGGTGCCCGCATCATCGTCGAAAAACCTTTCGGACATGATCTTGAATCCGCGCGAGAGCTGAACCAGATTCTGCTGGGGTCCTTCGACGAAGCAAGCATCTTTCGAATCGATCACTATCTGGGAAAGCGGCCGGTGAACAATCTTCTGGTCTTTCGTTTCGCGAATACGTTTGTCGAGTCGTTCTGGAATCGCAATTACATCGAGAGTGTACAGATCACGATGGCAGAAGACTTCGGTGTCCAGGGCCGGGGTGCTTTCTACGACAAGACCGGCACCATTCGCGATGTGGTTCAGAATCATCTTCTTCAGGTTCTGTCGAATCTGGCGATGGAGCAGCCGGCCAGGCTAGACAGCGAATCCATACGCGACGAAAAGGTCAAGGTGCTGAAAGCGATTCAGCCGATAACCGAGAAGACGCTGGTTCGCGGCCAATTCCGCGGCTACCGCGATGAAACCGGAGTAGCCAGCAATTCGCAGACGGAAACATTCGCCGCGTTGAAGCTCGAGATCAACTCGTGGCGCTGGAAAGGAGTTCCTTTCTACATTCGGGCCGGGAAATGCATGCCCGCGACATGCACCGAAATCGTAGGGAAGTTTCACAAGCCTCCATCGCTGATTCCTGCTGAGGTCCTCAAGGAAAACCACGTGCGCCTCCGTCTCAATCCTGAGGTCACAATCGCGCTGGGCATGATGGCCTTAGCTCCCGGTGAGGAGTTAGCCGGTCAGACGGTTGAGATGATTGCGAGCCGATCCCCGCAGGCGGGCCAGATAGATGCTTACGAGCGTGTGCTGGGCGCGGCGATGGAAGGAGACGCAACGTTGTTCGCGCGGGAGGATTACGTCGAAGAGGCATGGCGCATCGTCGATCCGGTGTTGACGGCGGGGACCCCGGTCTACGAATACGAAAAGAACACATGGGGACCGAGCGAGGTCGAGCGAGTTTCACCGGCGGGAGGCTGGAGCAATCCAACCGTCGGTGAAAAGGAGCCTGCGGTTACAAGCCAGGCCGCACATTAGCCACGACGGAGAAGCTGTCATGAAGATTGAAGTATTTCCCGATGCCGATACGGTTGCTCGCGAGGCTGCCGCCATTGTCGCTGTGGAGGCCAGAGCGGCGATTGCTGAACGTGGCCGCTTCGTCATGGCTGTGAGCGGCGGCCGCACGCCGTGGCTTATGCTTCGTGCCCTGTCAGATGAAGTCCTACCGTGGAACAACGTTCACATCGTGCAGGTAGATGAGCGAATCGCACCGGATGGAGACGCTGATAGAAACCTGACGCACTTGCGTGAGAGCTTGGTGGGACAAGCAGAGTTGCGACCTGAGCAGATTCACGCGATGCCGGTTGAAGCATCCAACCTGACTCTGGCAGCCGCTCAATATTCGGCAGCTCTTCGTCAGCTTGCAGGTTCGCCGCCCGTTCTCGATCTCGTTCATTTGGGACTCGGGCCTGACGGGCATACCGCATCTCTGGTACCCGGAGATCCAGTTCTGGGAGTTGAGGATGCGGAAGTCGCACTCACCGGAGATTATAAGGGCAGACACCGAATGACTTTGACTTATCCGATTCTCAACCGCGCGCGTCGCGTGCTGTGGCTTGTGACCGGTAATGACAAAGCTGAAATGGTGGGACGCCTCTACGCTGGGGATACTTCGATTCCAGCCGGGCGGATTGAAAGGGATCGTGCCCTGGTGCTCGCGGATCGCGCGGCAGCGGGAAAGATAAATAGCAATCTGAAGGCGGAAGGCGCCTGAGTAAATCCAGAGTCGGGATGAAAGGCACCGCTGAGTGATTCATTGTTCCGGCTCACATTGATAAGGAGTGATTATGCGTATCGGAATCGCCACCGATCACGGTGGATTTGGACTCAAGCAAGAATTGCTTGCACGTCTCCACGCGGCGGGTCATGAGGTTCGAGACTTCGGCGCGCACAGCCTGAGTCCAGGCGACGATTATCCTGATTTTGTTTTCCCTCTCGCTCGGGCGGTGGCGGCCGGTGAAGTGGAGCGCGGAGTGGCGGTTTGCGGGAGCGGTGTTGGCGCATCAGTATGCGCCAACAAAGTTCCGGGTGTTCGAGCCGGTCTGATCCTCGACCATTTCTCTGCGCGGCAAGGTGTCGAGGATGATCACATGAACATCATTTGTATGGGCGGTCGCATCATCGGGCCCGAGGCCGCCTGGGATCTTGTCGAAGCCTTCCTGGCGGCTGAGTTCAGTCAGGCTGAACGACATCTGCGCCGGCTGGCCAAAGTCGCATCATTGGAAACAAAGGCCGTCGGTAATATCGCGAAATCATAACGAGGAGAAATCTTATGAGCTCAAAAGCTGTCACTTCATTGACCGATCCAAAACTCGATCAACTGTGCATCAATACTATTCGCACTCTTTCGATCGACGCAGTACAGCAGGCCAAGTCAGGACACCCAGGTACGCCTATGGCACTGGCGCCGCTGGTCTACACGATCTGGAATCGAGTGATGCGGTTCGATCCGCAGGATCCGATCTGGCCCAACCGGGATCGCTTCGTTCTATCGAACGGCCATGCTTCGATGTTGCTCTGGTCGGCGCTTCATCTCAGCGGCACGCGAGCGGTGAACGCTGACTACGAAAGGCTGGGTGAGCCTTCGGTGACGCTCGACGACATTCGGCGATTCCGCCAGATCGACAGCAAGGCGCCCGGTCATCCTGAGTATCACTGGGTATCGGGCGTCGAGACCACGACTGGGCCGCTTGGCCAGGGAGTCGCGACGAGCGTTGGCATGGCTGTCGCGGAGAAGTGGCTCGCGAGTCGCTACAACCAACCCGGCTTCGAGGTTTTCGACTACAACATCTATGCCGTGTGCGGGGACGGTTGCCTGATGGAGGGCATTGGTTCCGAGGCGGCGTCGCTGGCCGGTCATCTCGGACTCGACAATCTCTGCTGGATCTACGACAACAACCACATCACGATCGAAGGGAACACCAAGCTCGCGTTTACTGAGGATGTCGCGGCGCGTTTTCTCGCTTATGGATGGAATGTGCTGAGAGTCGGAGACGCAAACGATATCGAGCGAATCGAACACTCCCTCGACATCTTCCGAGAGACGAAGGGTCGTCCGACATTCATCGTGTTGGACAGTCACATCGGCTATGGCTCGCCGAACAAGCAGGACACTGCAGCGGCTCATGGTGAACCGCTTGGCGATGACGAGATCCGGCTCGTAAAACGCAGCTACGAATGGCCGGAGGATGAAAAGTTTCTAGTGCCCGATGGAGTGTACGAACACTTCGCGTCGGGCGTCGGCGCACGCGGCGCGAGTTCGCGGCGTGACTGGATATCGCTGTTGGAAGCCTATCGCGAAAAGCATCCCGAACTGGCAAACGAAATCGAGCTCATGCAGCGCCGCGAACTCCCGGTTGATTGGGACCGTGGTCTCCCTGTTTTTCAGCCCGACGCCAAGGGCATTGCCGGGCGGGACGCTTCGGGCAAGGTGTTGAATGTCCTGGCACAGAACATTCCGTGGTTCCTTGGCGGCTCGGCCGACCTCGGGCCATCGAACAAAACTACGCTGACGTTTGCCGGCGCCGGAGATTTTCAGGCGGAGAGCTACGGTGGTAAGAACCTTCATTTCGGGATTCGCGAACACGCGATGGCTGCGATTGTGAACGGACTCTCGCTGTCCAAACTCCGGCCCTTCGGCGCGAGCTTCTTCATCTTCAGCGACTACGCGCGCCCCGGGATCCGACTCGCCGCGCTAATGGAACTGCCGGCGCTTTTTGTGTTTACGCACGACGCGATGGGGGACGGAGAAGACGGGCCCACGCACCAACCGATTGAGCAACTTGTCTCTCTGCGCGCGATCCCCGGCCTGATCACATTGCGACCGGGTGACGCGAATGAGGTGGTCGAGGCTTACCGCTATCTCTTGCAGTTGAAACATCAGCCGGCGGTGTTGGCACTGTCGCGCCAACCTCTGCCGACGCTCGATCGCAGCAAGTATGCACCGGCCTCCGGCGTCGCACGTGGCGCCTACGTGCTCGCCGATGCGCTCGCCGATGTGCATGGCGGAGACCCTGAAGTAATCCTCATCGCGTCGGGCAGCGAAGTCAGCCTTGCAGTCGAGGCCCACGAGAAGCTCCTCGCCGAAGGCATCCGCTCGCGAGTGGTGTCGATGCCGTCGTGGGAGATCTTCGAGCACCAGACTGAGGAGTACCGCGAAAGCGTGCTGCCATCGAACGTGAAGGCTCGCGTCGCTGTAGAGCAGGGTTCAACGCTTGGATGGGAACGGTACGTTGGCCCGTCTGGTCAGGTGATAGGCATGAAAACGTTTGGGGCTTCGGCGCCGCTCAAGGAATTGCAGAGAAAGTTCGGCTTCGAACCGGACCAGGTGGTCGCAGCAGCCAGGACGCAACTGGGTAGGGCATGAATTGTTTTAGAAAGTAGGTCAACAAAGGAACACCAATGGCAATTTCGCCGCTTGCAGGCAAGCCTGCCGACCCGTCGTTGCTGATCAATGTCCCTCGGCTGGTGACCGCGTATTACACGAGGCGACCCGATCCAGCAGTACCGGCGCAACGCGTTTCGTTTGGAACTTCCGGTCATCGCGGCTCCGCGCTCGATGGAGCTTTCAATGAGGCGCACATTCTTGCAATGACGCAGGCGATTTGCCTCTATCGCAAGCAGCAAAGCATCGACGGACCGCTCTACATAGGCATTGATACGCACGCGCTTTCCGAGCCGGCGTTTGCCAGCGCTTTGGAGGTGCTTGCAGCGAATGGCGTCGAGGTGATGGTCGATGCTGATAATGGCTACACTCCTACACCGGTAATCTCGCACGCTATTCTTAGATACAACCGCGGTCGAAAGATTGGACTCGCGGACGGAATTGTCATCACACCATCACATAATCCACCGCGATTCGGCGGCTTCAAATACGATCCGCCACAAGGCGGACCCGCGGACACTCAAGTCACTCAGTGGATAGAACAGCAGGCGAACAAGTTAATTGCCGAAGACTTGCGCGGAGTATTGAGAATACCGTTTGAACGTGCTCGGAACGCTTCCAACGTACATCCCTTTCAATACCTCGACAATTATGTCCGCGATCTCCCTTCGGTGATCGATCTTGAGGCAATCCGAGAGAGCAAAGTTCGGATCGGTGTGGATCCGTTGGGTGGCGCGAGTGTGGCTTACTGGGAGGCCATCGGCGATCGCTACGGGCTCAATCTGGAGGTCGTGAACCACGCCGTGGATCCCACCTTTCGTTTCATGACCGTCGATTGGGATGGGCAAATCAGGATGGATCCTTCGTCGGTGTATGCGATGGCAGGGATGGTCGATCTCAAAGAACGATTCGACGTAGCTTTCGCCAGCGACACTGATGCGGATCGTCACGGAGTTGTAAGCCGAAGCCATGGGCTGCTCGAGCCAAACCACTATCTCTCCGTTGCTATTTCATACTTATTTGCTAACCGGCCAGAATGGTCACAGGCGGTCGCCGTTGGCAAGACTGTCGTCAGCAGCAGCATGATCGATCGAGTGGTGAAAAGGTTAGGCCGGCCGCTGTTTGAAGTTCCCGTCGGTTTCAAGTGGTTCGTGGAAGGACTCATTGACGGCTCACTCGGTTTCGGAGGCGAAGAGAGTTCTGGCGCAACATTCCTGCGCCGTGATGGAACGGTTTGGACAACGGATAAAGACGGCATTGTTCCGAACTTGTTGGCGGCAGAGATCACTGCGCGTACGAACAAAGACCCGGGCGAGCATTATAAAGAACTAACCGCAGAGTTCGGCTCCGCATACTACACGCGTATCGATGCACCGGCGACACCAGAGCAGAAGAGGAATTTGGCTAAGCTATCTCCCGAGGCGGTTGCTACGGCCAGCCTTGCTGGAGAGCCGATCACGGCAAAATTAACTGTAGCGCCAGGTGACGGCGCACCGATCGGCGGTCTCAAGGTAACGACTGCGAACAGTTGGTTCGCTGCCCGGCCTTCCGGCACCGAGAGCATCTACAAAATCTATGCAGAAAGTTTTAAGGATCAAGGGCACCTGGACGCAATCGTGAGCGAAGCTCAAGAGATCGTGAACGATGCACTTAAGGCTGATGCCTCCGCAAAAGGAGCAACTTGAGGTGCTAAGGAGGATAGATCAGTGAGCAACCCCAGGTCTTCGCCGGCTTCGGCTCGCCGACACATGATTCCGATGTCCGATGAACCAGAAGTGAGATCGCAGCGTGCTGTGGCGTTGCTCTCCAACGGCTCATACCACGTGATGATTACGAGCGCGTTCGGAGGCTACAGCACGTGGCGCGATTTGGATGTGACTCGCTGGCGTGAAGATACCACGCGCGACTGTTGGGGCCAGCTCTGTTATGTCCGTGACTTAAGCGAGGAAACCGCGTGGACGATTGGCACGCAATCATTGTCTGAAGCTGCTGATCGAAGTGCATTCGAGTCTCATCCCGGCTTCGCCGAGTTTTGCCGACAGCACGGCGATCTGGAGGTTCGAGCTGCTGTTTGTGTCGTTCCCGATGCGAATGCAGAACTACGTGTGTTTACGCTTGTGAATAACTGTGATCATCAACGCGAAATCGAACTGACGAGCTATGCGGAGGTGTGCCTTAATGATCGTCGAGCTGATCAAGCCCATCCTGCATTCGCGAAGCTGTTCCTGGAGACGGAATTCGATCCACATTGCGGTGCGCTTTTGGCCCGGCGCCGGCCCCGCGGTGTGAAGGAAAATCCGGTTTGGGCAGTTCACTCTTTGACAGCAAGTGTTCCGACATCTGAGATTGAATACGAGACTGATCGAATGAGATTTCTCGGGCGCGGCCGCACGCCTGCCAATCCCGTCGCGATGGACTCGGGCTCACACTTATCGCGCACGACCGGCCCAGTGCTCGATCCGATCTTCAGCCTTCGCCGTCGCGTCAGCCTCGAAGCGGGAATGACGGCTCGCATTGCATTTGTGACAGCGGCGGCTGATACGCGTGATATTGCCATCGCCATTGCCGAACGATTCCGCAAATTTGAAGAGATAGATCAGGCATTTGCAGACGCCAAAGTCCACTGTCACGCCGAACTGCTTGAGCTTGGACTCACACCAGATGAGCTCGTCGTGTTCAACCGTCTCGCGACCACCGTTATCTTTACGGACCCCGGACTTCGCGACCTTGATGCCGTAGCTGCCAACCGGCTCGGGCAATCGCGTCTTTGGCCGTACTCCATTTCAGGTGATCTGCCAATCGTGCTGGTCCGGGTCACATCGATCGCAGATGAAACTGTGGTCCGTCAACTTATTCAGTGGCGCATGTACACTCGGCGGCGGGGATTGAAATCAGATCTGGTGATTTTGGACGAGCGCCCTGGCGAACTCTGGGAACGGTTGCAAAAGGAAGTAGAGACTGGAGTCGCTCGCGAGATATTCGGGAAGCCAGATGGTGTGTTCTTTCTGACCGCGGAAAAGGTGGCGCCCGATGACAAGGTTTTGCTCGCAGCCGTCGCGCGAGCGATACTCGGTGGTGATCGCGGGTCATTGAGCGAGCAGGTCGATCGTGGTTTCGGCTCGTCTCGCGCTCTGTCTCCACAACTCACTCCTTCGAGAGCAGCAGTCGAGGTTGACGCGTCGCCGGTCGAACTGCCAGAAGGCTTGAGCTTTTGGAACGGCTTCGGAGGTTTCACCAGTAATGGTACTGAGTACGTGATAGTTGTAGGCGACAGCTCACAAAGCGCACGGCGCTTGCCTCCGTCTCCGTGGACCAATGTGCTGGCGAATCCGCAATTCGGATGTTTAGTTACAGAGGCTGGTCTCGGCTACAGTTGGGCGTACAACAGTCAAATGAACCGGCTGACTCCCTGGTCCAATGATCCAACTTCCGATCAACCAGGTGAAGTAGTTTACCTGCGCGACGAGGAAACCGGTGAATTCTGGACTCCTACGCCCTTGCCGTTGGGAGCGCGTTCAACGATGATTGTGCGCCACGGTCAAGGCTACACTCGATATTCACATGTCAGTCATGATCTCAAACAAGGGCTCCTGGTTTTCGTCCCAACAGATGATCCAATTAAGTTAGTGTGCCTCACGGTGCGAAATGATAGCGATAGACAGCGTCGCTTGTCGGCTACGTACTATGCCGAATGGCTTCTTGGAACGCTTCGTGAAAACGCTCCGCTGAACGTCGTGTGTGAATTCGATCAGGAGAGCTCGGCCATATTGGCGCGTAATGCCTGGGCCGGTGATTTCGCCGAAAAGATTGCCTTCGCGGCGTGCGATTCTGCAGTGCATTCGTTCACCGCAGATCGTCTGGAATTCCTCGGTGAGCATGGCTCAGTTTCAATGCCTGACGCTATGACGCGAGTTGGGCTGTCTGATCGCGCTGGACCCGCTCTTGATCCATGCGCCGCAATCATGACTGAACTGACGCTTGCGCCTAATGAGACGAGAGAAGTGGTTTTTGTCCTGGGTCAAGCGAACACCTTGCAGGACGTTCGGCAGCTCGTTAACAGATACTCACAACCCCATTCGACTGATGCAGCACTGATGCAGGTGCGACTGCAATGGGACAGCCGCTTGACCGGATTGCAGGTCACCACGCCAGATCCGGGTATGGACCTAATGATAAACCGCTGGCTTGTTTACCAGGTTTTGGCTTGCCGCGTTTGGGCCCGCTCTGCGTTTTATCAATCCGGCGGAGCTTATGGTTTTCGAGACCAACTCCAGGATGTAATGGCGCTGGTGTACAGCGCTCCGGAAGAAGCTCGATCGCAGATCTTGCGATCGGCGGCGCGCCAATTCGAAGAAGGTGACGTACAGCATTGGTGGCACCCGCCTTCCGGGATCGGAGTTCGCACACGCATCACTGACGACCTTTATTTTCTGCCACTCGTGGTTCACCACTATGTTGTGACAACAGGCGACACTGAACTGTTAGATGAGGTGGTCCCGTTCATCACAGCGCCATTAATTCCTGAGGATAAGGACGAAGACTTCAACCTACCCGCAGTGAGTGAGCAAACTGGCACTGTTTACGAGCACTGCGTTCGCGCGTTAAAGCACGGCTACCGTCTAGGCTCCCACGGATTGCCACTCATGGGCACCGGTGACTGGAACGATGGCATGAATAGGGTCGGAGTCGAGGGAAAGGGCGAGAGTGTTTGGAACGGGTGGTTCTTCGTTACCGTACTGAATGCGTTTGCGAATTTGGCTGAGGAGCGCAACCAAATCGATGATGCTACCCGGTGCCGGGAATCCTCGGAACAACTGCGGGTTGCATTGGAGTCAAACGCCTGGGACGGCGCGTGGTACCGCCGCGCGTATTTCGACGACGGCACTCCCTTGGGCTCTGCTCAAAACGATGAATGCCAAATTGACGCCATACCACAAGCTTGGGCAGTCATTTCAGGGAAAGCCGACCCGGCACGAGCTCAATCGGGAATGGACGCCGTTGAAAACCGATTGGTGCGTGTCAACGACAAACTGATCCAACTGTTTGATCCCCCGTTCGACAAAGGGGTTCTTCAACCTGGTTACATCAAAGGATATGTGCCAGGTATCAGAGAGAATGGCGGTCAATATACTCACGCTGCTACCTGGGTAGCGCTCGCAACAGCCTTGCAGGGTAACGGCGGCCGCGCCGTGGAACTTTGGAACCTTATCAACCCGATCTACCATGCCACGACGCCTGAGGAGGCTGAGCATTACAAAGTTGAACCCTACGTGGTTTGCGCTGACGTTTATGGTGCGGCGCCACACACAGGCCGCGGCGGCTGGACGTGGTACACCGGCTCGGCGGGTTGGCTCTACCGAGTTGCAGTTGAAGCGATTCTGGGTTTCCGATTGCAGGGGAGCACGCTTCGTTTCGAGCCGTGCATCCCAACTAAGTGGTCAGGATTTGAAGTGAGTTATCGATATCGTTCCGCGACCTATCGGATTGTAGTTGACAACTCAGCCGGCACGGGCCGCGGAGTCCGATCAGTCGAGCTGGACGGGCAACGATTGCCGAGCGACGCTGTGCCTCTAAGCGACGATGCGAGAACTCACCAGGTACGCGTGCAGTTGGGCTGAGGGAGCGCAACTGAACAGATGTCGAACATATTCCTTCCCGTCGCCTTGGATGAACTGCCCCTTGACGAGGCCCTGGGGCTGCTGCAGTTCGAGACTGTTCTCTATTATCTTCACGAAACTAACCCGGATAATGGACTAGTCCGCGATAAAACTGATCCGAACGCTCCAGTAAGTATCGCCGCATGCGGCATGGCGCTGGCCACACTTCCGGTAACGGTTGAGCGCGGCGTCATCTTTCGAGACTTCGCTGCAAAGATCGCGCGGGCCAGACTTCGTTATTTGTTTGAATGCCCGCAAGGTCCCGAACCGGACGCCTCCGGCTACAAAGGCTTCTTCTACCATTTCCTGGACATCGAAACAGGCCGTCGCGTCTGGCAGTGCGAGCTTTCGACGATCGACTCGGCTTTTCTGTTTGCAGGTGCGCTTACCGTCGCCACTTATTTTGATGGCGATACACCCGACGAGATTGAGATAAGAAAATTGGCGAATGCACTCTACGAACGAGCCGACTGGAATTGGGCGACCAACGGGGCAGCGACCATAACTAATGGCTGGTATCCGGAAACGGGATTCATCAAGAATCGCTACGAAGGTTACGACGAGGGTTTGCTGTTGTACATTCTCGGGCTTGGTTCACCAACCCACGCGTTGCCGCCTGAGAGCTATCGCGCCTTTTGCTCGACGTATCAGTGGAAGAAAATTTACGACCGTGAACTGCTTTACTCCGGCCCTCTCTTCACCCATCAGCTCTCGCATCTTTGGATCGACTTTCGGGATATTCGTGATGAATTCATGCGCGCTCACAACAGCGACTACTTCGAGAATAGCCGCCAAGCGACATTTGTGCAGCAGGAATATGCCATCTGTAATCCGATGGAATTCGCCGGCTATGGCGAACACTGTTGGGGATTCACCGCCTGCGATGGGCCGGGTTGGGTTAAGCGCAAAGTGAATGGCATCGAGCGCGAGTTCTTCGACTATTTCGCTCGCGGTGCGCCATTCGGCCCTGACGATGGTACCGTCGCTCCGTGGGTTGTACTCGCCTCGTTGCCGTTTGCCCCTGAAATTGTCATCCCAACAGTGCGTAACTTTGCGACAATGAATTTGCGCTGGACCAAAAAATATGGTTTCAGACCCTCGTTCAACCAATCATTTGAAGTGCCGGATAGCAAAACTGGCTGGTGGGTCACGCCCTATCATTTCGGAGTCGATCAGGGGCCAGTCGTACTCATGATTGAGAACTATCGGAGTGGTCTGCTCTGGAACATTATGCGTCGTTGTCCGGCGATTGTTACGGGACTAAAACGAGCGGGATTCACTGGAGGTTGGCTCTAGCGAGAAGTTGTTTCGGCGTTTGGTCCAGTGACTGGACTTTTGGTTCTTTGCTCGGCGAGCACATGTAGCGTAAAAAGTGTACGACCTTCTAAGTTAATGCTGGCAACCTTCTCGCGGCCATTCGTGAGAAATTAACGAACTCCCATCTCTTACAAATAAGAATCAACACTTACCGTTGGCCTCCGACTTGCCGTCCTTCTTGACGAGCCAGGCGACGGCCGCGCTTCAAGCTGCTCATTTGAAAGTCAACTCAAGCAATCGGATCGCGGCTTATAACACTCGCTCAGGAGAGTAGCCGTAGACGCGATGAAACGCCTGAGGATTGAGACAATGTCGAAACATCAATTGCCACACGTGGTGATCGTGGGCGGCGGGTTCGGGGGACTTGCTGCCGCTCGCGACTTACGCAACGCGCCGGTACGAGTGACACTGATAGACCGGTCGAATCACCACCTCTTTCAGCCTTTGCTGTATCAGGTCGCGACTGCGATGCTGGCAGCCGGCGATATCGCCGCGCCCATTCGTCATCTGCTTCGCAAACAACGCAACGTGACTGTTGCTATGGCGGAAGTCACCGGCGTCGAAGTCGGAAACAGTCGAGTGCTGGTTGATTACCTCGGCCAACCGGACACGCCCTTTGATTATGACTATCTGATCCTGGCAACCGGCGCTTCGCATAGTTATTTCGGTCACAACGAATTTGCCCCTTTCGCGCCTGGCATCAAAACACTCGCGGATGCTGAGTCGGTGCGCGCAAAAGTACTGAAGGCCTTCGAGACCGCGGAGATCGAAGAAGACCCAACCAAGCATCAGGACCTGCTCACCTTCGTGTTAGTCGGCGCGGGGCCGACTGGTGTGGAGATGGCGGGAGCCTTGGCTGAATTGCGTCGTTTCACCTTGAAGTCCGACTTCCGCCGGATCGATCCGCAACGAGCGCGAATAATCCTCGCACAAGCTGGGCCGCGCATCCTCGAGACTTTTCCCGAAGAGCTTTCGCAACGAGCCCAGGCTCGTCTCGAGAGCGTTGGCGTGGAAGTGCGGCTCGGAAAGCCAGTCAAGTCGATTGATGACGAAAGCGTTGTGATAGGTGACGAACGCATTCCTTGCCGCACTGTGATCTGGACTGCAGGCGTGACGCCTTCGCCAGTCGGCAAATGGCTAAGCGCACCCGTTGATAAGGCCGGACGTGTTCGAGTCGAAAAAGATTGCACTGTTCCAGGTCATCCGGAGGTTTTTGTCATTGGCGACACAGCCTCGCTCGATCAGGACGGCAAACCGCTTCCGGGCGTTGCGCAGGTTGCAATGCAGCAAGGTCGTTACGTCAGCAAGGTAATCAAGAACCGTGAGCGTGGTCGCGCAGCGCCACCGCCCTTTCGATATTTTGACAAGGGAACTATGGCGGTGATCGGACGTGGCTACGCGATTGTAGATGCACACCCCGTGAAGCTGAGCGGGCTCTTGGCGTGGCTTGCCTGGGCTTTTATACACGTGCTCTATCTGCCGGCGTTTGGCAACAGGCTACGTGTGTGGACGGTGGCAATGTGGTCGTTCTTCACGCGTCAGCGCAGCTCCCAGCTTATTGTGGAGCCGCGCAGCCACACCGAAGCTTCTCCGAATAATCGGCCACGCTCGGACGAACCAGGCAAGGTTTATGAAAGCGTAACCGCATCGAGTTAGGCGCAGAAAGACTGCCGCGAAATTTGATAATCAGCACGAGGGGAATCGAATGACGCTCAACATATCAAAATGTTCTAGTCCATTGGTAATGCGTCCTACGCGCCGGTTGATGAGGAGAACGATGTTAACGCTTTTCGCGGTTGCTTTGTCGGCCAGTTGTGTCTTCGCCGATGACGCGAGCGGCGTGACCAACATCTTCAAACCGAATGGAGCGCCGGCCCACGCGATCGTCGACTACACTATGCTTGTGCTCGCAGTATGCGCGGTAATCTTTGTCATCGTCGTCGCGCTGCTTGTCTACACGGTTGTGCGCTTTCGGCAACGGCGCGGAGACAAGGACCATGAGCCGCCGCAGGTTTACGGCAGCAATCAAATCGAGCTTGCCTGGACGGTCATTCCTATTCTGATCGTGTTTGTGTTGACCCTGGTGACCGCGCGCAGTATTGCCGAAGTTCAAAACGCGGCCCCGCCTTCAAAGGCATTGAACGTCACAGTCGTAGGTCACCAGTGGTGGTGGGAGATTCGATATCCGGACCAGGGTGTCGTGACAGCTAACGAACTCCACGTTCCAGTTAGCGATCCCGACCACCGCACACCGACATTTCTGAAGCTTGAATCGGCGGATGTCGCGCACAGTTTCTGGGTCCCTCAGCTTGCCGGAAAGACCGACGTCATTCCGAACCGTGACAACTTGATGTGGATAGAACCGACGACTCCCGGAACGTTCCTCGGCAATTGCGCTGAGTATTGCGGCACGCAGCACGCTCGAATGTTGATCCGAGTGATCGTGCATCCAACAGGCGAATTTGAAAAGTGGGTCACCTCGCAACAATCGAACGCGGTAAACGAAATCCAGGTCAAGGCAGGACATGACATTTTCTTTTCGACGTCCTGTGTCAACTGTCACACGATCAATGGAACGGAATCCAGGGGAAAGTTTGGGCCTGACCTCACTCATTTGATGAGCCGCGAAACTCTGGGCTCCGGCGCAGCTCCTAATACACCCGAAAAGCTGCGCGCCTGGGTGCGCGATCCGCAGAGCCTGAAACAAGGTTGCTATATGCCTGACATGCAGCTCACGGATGAGCAAGAGGATGAGCTCGTCCGCTACCTATTGACGCTCAATTAGAACTGGAGAACATCTGATGGTCGCCGCCAATCCTGAAATTCCGTGGACCGGTCCGTTGGCCTCGCCATCCATTGTGACCCGGCTACATGAATTAGTAGTCACTGTCGATCACAAGAAACTTGGCTTGATGTATATCGCCAGCGCGCTGTTCTTTCTTGTCGTCGCCGGGTTGATGGCTGCGGTGATACGTTTGCAGCTGGCCTTCCCCAACAGCGACGTTGTCGCACCCGATACTTTCAATCGGCTCTTTACCGTGCATGGCACAGCGATGGTCTTCTTTGTAGGGATGCCGATTGTAGCCGGCCTTGCGAATTATCTTGTGCCGCTGATGATCGGCGCGCGAGACATGGCTTTCCCGCGGCTGAACGCCTTCGGCTTCTGGATGTTTTTGTTCGGCGCATTGTTGCTCTACTTCAGTTATATCGGCGCGCCGGGTTTGTCCGGACACGGGTCGGCGCCCGACGTGGGCTGGTTCGCTTATGCGCCGTTAACCGGCAGGGCATTCTCGCGCGGGAACAGCACGGATTACTGGACACTTAGTTTGCTTGTGAGCGGCATCGGCAGCCTAGCTTCATCCGTCAATGTAATTGCCACGGCGTTCGGCATGCGAAGCCCTGGCATGACGCTGATGCGGATGCCGCTGTTCGTATGGATGCTGGTCGTTGTCTCCGCGATGATGTTTATCGCGATCCCCCCGCTCACCGCAGCGCAGGTCATGCTGCTGATCGATCGTTTTCTCGGCGGCAACTTCTTCAACACGCAGTCGGGAGGGTCGGCGGTTTTGTGGCAGCACTTCTTCTGGATCTTCGGCCACCCCGAGGTCTATGTGCTGATGATTCCCGGCTTCGCCTGCGCCTCTGAAATCATTCCGGTCTTTTCGCGCAAGCCGATTTTTGGCTACTCGGCTATGGTGGGCGCGACGGTGATGATCGCCTTCGTCAGCATGGGCGTCTGGGCACATCACATGTTCAGCGTCGGGATGACCAGCGTTGGCAATACGTTCTTTATGATCTCGACAATGGCTATCTCAGTGCCAACCGGGATCAAGATCTTCAACTGGCTGGCCACGATGTACGGCGGAAAGATCCGCTTTGAGCTACCGATGCTCTGCTGCCTCGCATTCTTGTTTCAATTTCTAATCGCCGGGCTGACAGGCATTATGCTGGCCGCCGTGCCGTTTGATTGGCAACTGACCGATTCCTACTTCGTTGTGGCGCATTTTCACTACGTGTTAATCGGCGGGATGTTGTTCTGTGTCTTCGCCGGGATCTACTACTGGTATCCGAAGGCCACCGGGCGAATGTTGAACAAAAAGCTCGGCCTCTGGCATGTCGCTCTCTTCTTCATCGGATTCCATCTGACGTTCGACACGATGCACATACCCGGGCTGTTGGGCATGCCGCGACGCATCTACACCTACGACCCCGGGCGCGGGTGGGAGATATTGAATCTGATTACTTCCATTGGGGTCATCTTTCAAATCGCAGGTGTTGCATGTCTGGCATGGAACATTATCAGGTCAGCACGCAGGGGCGAGAAGGCGGGGGATGACCCATGGGATGCGTGGACACTCGAGTGGGCTACGACTTCTCCGCCGCCGGAATACAACTTTGAAACGGTGCCCGCCGTGCGCAGCGCTCGTCCGCTGTGGGACTTGAAACACCCTGAAGATCCGGACTGGAAGTACGAATGAACTGGAGAACGAAACGATGATCAATGCTGATCGATTGAATTTGCCTGCGACATCGATTGAGTGGACTCTTCCGTCGAGCCGCAAGGTGGCGATCGCCTGTCTCATAATAACTGAAACGGCGATGTTCACGATCTTCGTGGTGGCCTACGTATTTTACATCGGCAAGAGCCTGGTCGGGCCGTATCCGTCAGAAGTGCTTGAGACCCCCATTCTTTCGACAATCTGTCTGCTTGCCAGCAGTCTCACCATTGTGATGGCTGAGCGCGCGTTCAAACGAGAAAGCCTTGTCGGCTTCCGGCTCTGGTGGTCGACGACGATCCTGCTTGCTGCAATTTTCCTGGGCTCAACCGCTGCCGAGTGGAAGAGCCTTATCGTCGATCATCACCTGACTATCAGCACTAATCTTTTCGGCACGACCTTTTATTCGCTGGTCGGATTGCATGCGAGCCACGTCATCGTCGGCCTTTCGCTGCTGACACTGGTTTTGGTTTTCAGTCTGAAGAACAAGATCAGGCGAGCAGACGGCGAGCGGATCGAAATGCTCTCCTGGTACTGGCATTTTGTGGACGCGGTGTGGGTCGTTGTGTTTACCGTCGTTTATGTTGTAGGTCGCTAACCCGGCAGGACTAAAGTGGTCGTCAATACAAAACCCATGCTACAAAAGGTGCAAATCTTCGCTCAGATGATTGCCTCAGCGGCCTTGTTGATTACGTTGCTGATCAACTACCGGCAAGTCAGGTTGATGAGTGACCAGATGCTGGAACTGCGGCGCAGCACTACAGTGCAGCACATTCTCTCGCTTTTGAGCTTTATCGAATCGGACGAACTGCGCACTACGATGAACCTGGTGTACACGACGCTGCACAAGAAACATTTCTCCGAATGGTCTGAAGCTGAGCGGCAATCGGTCTCCAAGTTGTGTGCAAGTTTTTCAACCGCCGGAACGATCCTTCAATCCGGGTTGGTTCCGATAGGACCACTGCTCGAGGGCTGGGAACCAGGCATCCGGCGTTGCTATCAGGTGCTTGGGCCGTACATCCGCGAAATGCAGAAACCTGAAAATGCGGGGCCGTCATATTGGTCCGGCCTCGACTGGCTGCACGATCAGATTCAGAGCGTCAACAAGGAAGACCGTCACAAAGCGGACCGCAGGTTTCTCAGTGAAACCTCTCATCTCACGGGCTGGATTGCCAAGCATCACGGAGGAACTCATGTCATCTGAGGAAAAAAGAAACTCGCCTGGCGGGATGATCGAAGTTCCGGCCCCAACAGCCTGGCCGATGATCACAGCCCTCGGCCTCGCGCTGCTCGCCGCGGGACTTGTCACTCATCTGGTCGTAAGCGCGTTGGGACTTATTCTAGCTCTGCGCGGCGCAGTGGGCTGGTTTCGCGAAGACTTGCCGGTCCAACGGGTCGAGTTCGCGCCGGTTCGCGCCGCGATCGAGCGAGCGAAACCGGTAAAGGCATCTGCTCGAAGTGTGATTCATCTTACTGCGGGACAAGCCAGTCACCGCGTCCGCATCCCGGCTGAGATTCATCCTTATTCTTCGGGTTTGAAGGGAGGCATCGTCGGCGGAGTTGCAATGGCAGTTGTGGCGCTCGCTTATGGACTGATCGCTCACGGCAGCGTTTGGTATCCCATCAACCTGCTTGCGGCTGCAGCACTGCCATCGCTGGCTCAGGCGGGGGCTTCTCAACTGGAAGCTTTCAATGGCCTCGCCTTCATCATTGCCCTGATCAGCCATGGCGCGATCTCCCTGCTTGTCGGTCTTCTGTTTGCGGTACTGCTGCCAATGCTTCCGTCAAAACGCGCGGCGTTCTGGGGAAGCTTTATGGCTCCGGTGTTATGGACTGCGCTGGTATGGGCGACGCTGAGAGTAGTCAATCCGTTGCTCGACGCTCGCATTGATTGGGTCTGGTTCATCGTCTCGCAGATTGTGTTTGGCATGACCGCGGGCTACATCGTCCATCACTCGGGAACTGTTGAGACCATGCAAACCTGGCCGCTTGCGGCAAGAGCGGGTCTCGAGGCACCTGGGTTCATCGATGAAAAGGAAGAAGAGTAATGACTACAAAACACTTCGCCCTCGTCATCTTCATTCTGATCTTCGCCGTTGCGTCCGGCTGCAGTCGTTTTCCCGGTAAGCCTTCGGAAGCGGACAAGTGGATAGCTCCGTCTGAGGTACTAAATTTTGATCAGCTCTATGGTGAGAATTGCGCCGGCTGTCACGGTTCAGCCGGAAGATTCGGCGCTGCACGATCGCTCAATGATCCGCTCTTTTTGAGTTTGATCGACCCGGACAATTTGCGCCGTGTAATTCGCGAAGGGGTGGCGTCTACGAGCATGCCCGCATTCGCGCAAAAGTTCGGCGGCCAGCTCACGGACTCGCAGGTTGATTTCCTGGCTGATCAAATAGAATCACAGTGGGGTAACCCCGAGGCATTCAATCCGGTGCCTCTGCCGGCTTACAGAGAGCAGGGCGCCGTCGGCGATTCGCAGCGCGGAGCGGTCGCCTACAACAGCTACTGCAGCGAGTGTCACGGAGCCGCTGGACGTGGCGGTGAAAAGGCCGGCTCGATTGTCGATCCGGACTTTCTGAAACTGGTCAGCGATCAATCGTTGCGGACGACTGTCATCGTTGGCAGACGATTCATTGGAAAAACAGACTGTCGCGCGACCACGAACGTTCAGCCGATCTCAGCGCAGGAGGTTTCTGATCTGGTGGCCTGGTTGGTTTCACAACGCCCGCCGGCACTTGGGTCTGAATCAGCACTGCCATCCAGTCAGTCGGCTATCACACCTTGACTAGTGACAACCGGAGAAACTGAAAATGTGCCCTAACGAACAACAATCTCAACCAGCTTCGACTGCTGCGTCTTCGCGCCGAAGTTTTTTGTTAAAGCTTGGAGCCGCGCTCAACGTGGTAGCCGCGTCATTCATAGGCATCCCGGTTATTGGCTTTGTCTTTTCGAGCTTCCGCAGACGAGGTCCTTATCAATCGTGGGTCTCGCTTGGAGCGCTTGAAGGTTTTCCCGCCGGTCAGACAAGGCTCGCGACCTACCGCAATCCTTACACGCGGCCCTGGGATGGTCCGACTGCCGATATTCCTTGCTGGGTGCGGCGAATTGAAGGCGAGAAGTTCCAGGTCTTTGCCATTAACTGTACACATCTCGGTTGCCCGGTGCGTTGGTTCCAGGAGTCGCACCTGTTTATGTGCCCCTGCCATGGCGGCGCCTTTTACGAAGATGGATCGCATGCGTCCGGCCCGCCGCCGCGCGGACTCTATGAGTATCAGTACAAAATCGAGAACAATCAGTTAGTGATTAAAGGCGGACAGCTGCCGACGCTGGCACAGCCTTTGTGAGACGAGCGGCGAACGCGGATTTGAAATCAGATGGAGCTTGATATGTTGAGAAAGATCGCATTATGGATCGACGACCGCGTGCATCTGAGCAAACTGTACGCTTCAACGGCAGGACACTCGGTGCCGCGAAACGCGGAGAGCTGGTTTTATGTCTTCGGCAGCGGCACGTTGCTTTGCTTCATTCTTCAGGTCGTCACCGGCACCTGTCTGGCGTTTGTTTACACTCCCTCGGCAAATGAGGCCTACTCGAGTCTCGAGTATCTCAATTATCAACAGCAGCTTGGTTGGCTTTTGCGCGCGATGCACAACTGGGGTTCGAATTTCATGCTTGCGATCATGATTTTGCACCTCGCGCAGGTCTTTCTTTTCGGCGCCTTCAAGTACCCGCGCGAGATGACCTGGATCTCGGGCGTGGTGTTGCTGCTTTGCACACTCGGAATGGCTTTCACCGGTCAGGTCCTGCGCTTCGATCAAGATGCTTATTGGGGGCTCGGCATTGGAGCAGCGATGATGGGGCGTGTGCCGGTGATTGGAGCAGATCTCGTTCACTTTGTGCTGGCCGGTCCAATCATCGCGGGCGAGACTCTATCGCGTTTCTTCACTCTTCACGTCTTTATCATCCCGGGCACGATCATTGCGCTTGTGAGTCTTCACCTGCGGCTTGTGCTCACCAAAGGCATCAACGAATACCCGGTGCCCGGAAAGGCCGTCGTCAAAGAAACCTATCAACAAGAGTATGAAAACCTACTTAAGAAAGACGGCGTGCCTTTCTTCCCGAAGGCAATCAGCAAAGATCTGGTCTTCAGCGCGGTGGTAATGTTGGGCATCCTTGGGTGCGCGCTCTATTTTGGACCCGAGGGACCGCACGGCGTCCCTGATCCCACACAGATCAACAGCGTTCCAAAGCCGGATTTCTTCTTTCTCTGGCTATACGCGGTGCTGGCTCTGTTGCCCGACTATCTTGAAACGATCCTGATCCTGACGGTGCCGGTGATCGTGATCGGATTGCTCTTCGCGCTTCCATTCATATCCGGCACCGGTGAAAAGAGCGCTCGACGAAGGCCCGTGGCGGTGCTGTCGGTTCTTATCATTTTTCTGAGTCTCGGGACGCTGAACTATCTGGGCACTTTTGCACCGTGGTCGCCTCAGATGTCGGCGTGGAGCGCCGACCAGACACCTATCAAATATGTCGAAGGGCGAACACCGCTCGAACGGCAAGGTGCGCTCGTCTTGCAGAACAAGCAATGTCGCAATTGTCACAGCATCGGCGGCAGCGGAGGACTGCGCGGGCCCGCTCTGGACGGCGTCGCAACGCGGCTGACCGGTGATCAGCTTACGAGGCAAGTGATACAGGGAGGCGGAAACATGCCGGCGTACGGCAAAAACCTTAGCCCAGCCGAAGTCGCCGCGCTGGTTGCGTTCATGAAGACCTTGCGCGAACCGAACGAACTACCGGCTCTGGATTCGACTTCACCCGAGCAGCCTTCGCCTCAAAAGAAGATCGCGCGAGCCGAGCGTTAGCGTGTCGGATGCCTGAGACTTGTAAGGCGATTAATAGAGCCTCATACGAAGTAAAGTAAAAGGTTGATATGAATTCGAGCATCGATGGAATCAAATCGCGTAGTCATTTTGCCGAGGTGAGTTCTCTTTCGGGCTTGATGAGGCATGATGGACAGAGGCACGGGACCCAAACAAACAGGTTTGACGCTCCTCAGACCCACCTGCCTGCCCGGCTGATGGACTTCGTCACCCTCATCAAACCCGAAGTCTTATTGCTGGTCTTGATTACTACCGGTGCAGGCTGCTTGATGGCTTCCGCTCCGTTCGAACTGCTGACTCTCTTCAATGCGCTGTTTGGAACCGCACTTGTCGCCGGAGGAACCGCCGCGCTCAATCACTACGCCGAGCGAGCGCACGATGCCAAAATGCGGCGGACAGCCAACAGGCCTTTGCCGTCGGGCCGGCTGACACCCCGAGCGGTCCTGCGTTTCGGAGTTTTGTTGTCAGTCATCGGGACTATTTATCTCGCGGTGAACTGCAATCTGCTGACAAGCGCGATCGGGTTAGCGGCGCTTCTCAGCTACCTGTTGCTTTACACGCCGCTCAAACGCCGGTCCGATTTGTGCACGCTGATAGGCGCCTTTCCCGGAGCCGCGCCCATCCTTATGGGATGGACGGCAGTTCGGGGCGACATTTCGCTCGCCGGCTGGATCCTCTACGCCATTCTCTTCTTCTGGCAATTTCCGCACTTCTTGGCAATCGGCTGGATGTACCGCGACGACTATGCTCGCGCTCGAATGTTTATGATCCCGAAGAACGATGACAATGGCGTCGTTGCTTTCCGCCAGGTCTGGATCATGTCAGCTGCGTTGCTGGTGATGAGCTTGTTTCCGGCTGTGCTCGGCATGGCGGGAAGCGCTTATGTACTGGCTGCTCTTATTCTGGGTATAGGACTCCTTATAGCAGTCCATCGCGCAGCATCACATCACACAAATCTTGCGGCGAAGGAGTTACTTCACGCAACGGTCATTTATCTCCCGGTACTCCTGTTGATGATGGTGTTGGATAAGATCGCTCTGATCTACATATAGCGAGTAAACAGGGAATGAGGTAACCAGGGGTGTTCAATGAATTCAGTGGCCGAGGCGGCTCTAAAGTCCTGGATCCTGGATCCGACGCTTATCGGCGCCATGACTTTATCTGGGTTGATCTACCTGCGAGGCTGGCTCAGGCTACGTCAACAGGTGCCGGAACGGTTTGGCGCAGGACGACCGCTGTCATTTTTCGCTTGTCTCACCAGCATCTTTCTGGCGATCTCTTCACCCCTTGATGCCTTCGGCAATCTCTTGTTGATTGCGCATATGATTCAGCACTTGCTGCTGATGATGGTTGCGCCGCCGCTGCTGTTGTTGAGTGATCCGTTCCTGCCGATGCTGCGCGGGTTGCCGGCCGGCATCTCGAAACATTGGCTGGGACCATTTCTTTCCTGGAGTGCGTTGTCGAGATTCGGCTGCAGACTTACCCACCCGGTCGTCTGCTGTCTTGGGTTCGTGTGTACAACTATCGCCTGGCACTTGCCGCCGATGTATGAGCTGGCTTTGCGATCGCAGACACTGCATGTGGTGGAGCACGTTTGCTTTCTCGCGACCGGCGTCCTGTTCTGGTGGCCGGTGATTGAGCCATGGCCGAGCAAAGCGCAATGGCCGCGCTGGACTATCATCCCGTACCTTTTTCTCGCCGACTTTCAGAATACTGCGCTCTCGGCTTATTTGATCTTCTGCGATCGAATTGTTTATCCAACCTACGCCGCGGCTCCGCGATTCTCAGGGATGTCGGCGCTCGAAGATCAGGCGGCAGCGGGCGCAACAATGTGGGTACCCGGCTCGATTATTTTCCTTGTCGCAGTCGGTATTATCACAATCAATGTGCTGAGTTCACGACGCCGCGCCGTGCGACCTTCAACCGTTCGGATGGCACTCCCAGTATTGAAAGCTACATTCATGCCAGCCTCATTACCGGGTTCAAAACAAAGCAAGACCCGGCGAGTTGATAGTGATCTTTTATCCTTTCCAATCATAGGCGCGCTGATTCGGTACCGATACACTCGTCGCATTGCGCAGACCGTGATGCTCGCGCTCGCGCTGATCATTATCGCTGATGGTCTATTCGGACATCAGATGAGCTCGATGAACCTCGCAGGTGTTCTTCCGTGGACTCATTGGCGTGGCTTATCAATCATAGCGATTTTGATCGCCGGCAACTTTTTTTGCATGGCGTGTCCATTTACGCTGACTCGAGACATCGGCCGCCGCGTGCTGCCCGCGCGATGGCGTTGGCCGAAGAGGATGCGATCGAAGTGGCTCGCGGTCGGTTTGCTTGCGGTTTATTTGTGGGCTTATGAGGCGTTCAGCCTCTGGGACAGTCCCTGGCTGACCGCGTGGCTCATCATAGGTTACTTCGTGGCATCGTTTGTTGTTGACGGATTATTCAAGGGAGCGAGCTTCTGCAAGTATGTCTGCCCGATCGGTCAGTTCAATTTTGTACAGTCGCTTGTCTCCCCAGTGGAGGTTAAAGCCAGAAACCTTGATGTATGCGCATCGTGCACGACACACGAATGCATTCGTGGAAGCAAGGTGCAGAGAGGATGCGAGCTGCAACTGTTCGTGCCGAGAAAGTCGAGCAACCTGGATTGCACTCTATGCCTTGACTGCATTCACGCTTGCCCTCATGAAAACGTCGGCCTCATCTCAAGTTCCCCAGCGAGCCAGCTAATACCAGATCGCTCTCGCAAGTCATTTGGAAGACCTACTCGCCGGCTGGATGTAGCGGTGTTGGCGCTGTTGCTAGTCGTTGGCGCTTTTGTAAATGCGGCGGGAATGGTTGCTCCAGTAATGACCTGGGAGCAACGACTGCAGAGTAGGTTCGGACTCAGTTCGTCGCTGCCGGTGGTCACGCTCTTTTATACGGTTGCGATGTTGCTTGTGCCTGCGGTTGTTGCATCTTCGTGCGTCGTCGTGTCCCGATCTCTGTCCGGCTCCTCTGTTCAGTGGCAGAAACTCGCCAGCAGCTTCGTGATGGCATTGGTGCCGCTGGGATTTAGCATGTGGGTCGCTCACTTTGCATACCACCTATTTACTGGAGCGAGCGCTATCGTGCCTGTCTTAAAGCGCGTTGAAGATGACGTCGGAATCAGTTTGCTTGGCAAACCTGATTGGTCGTCCACTGGTGCGATGATTCCACTCGAATGGCTAACGTCTATACAGATTTTGCTTTTGGGCGCGGGATTATTGCTGACGCTGTATGTTTGCTGGCGCACAGCTTCCAGTTTCGCGAGCAAGACTCAAAGCGCGTTCGGATTGCTCCTGCCGTGGGCGGTTTTCGCAGTGGCTCTTTATGCTGTAGGGATTTGGATTCTGTTTCAACCCATGCAGATGCGCGGAATGGTGATGTGATCACGGAGACTCTTTTTGATGCGCGAATACGCAAAAGGATTCACCGCCAACGTTAAGGCTAATGCGATTGGAATAGTTCTCTTGTCGGGCGCTTGTGTTCTTTGGACAAAAGGCGCGCTCGCTGATGGAGGAACCGTGCAATTCACACAGACGACGGGTCCGTTCGCCGTGACTGTATTTGCCACTCCGAGCCCACCGCGAGCCGGCCCGGTTGATATAAGCCTGATGATCCAGCAAAGCAATAATCAGAAGCCTTTGCTTGATTGTGATGTCGAGATTGAACTGAGCAAGGAAGGCGAGTCGAGCATAAGGTCCAAAGCAACCCACGAAGCTGCTCAGAACAAATTATTTTATGCAGCGCAAGTGAGGGTCCCGGAACCTGGTGTCTGGGAAGTTGAAGCTGCAATCAGACGTGGAGAGGACTCCGCAAAGGTCTCCGGACCGATCATGCTGGCCGCCTCAAGTCCTGTTCTTCTGTCCTACTGGCGGAGCGTCGCGATACCCCCAGTCTTCATCTCGTTGTTTGCTTTGAATCAATGGTTGAAGCGGCGAAGGACGGAAGGTCAGAAGCGAGAACACCGTTCCCACTGAGACTTCGCGTGATCGGCGGAATAGTTTGAGCTGTTCGACAAGAAAGAGGTGGCGATCTTGAAAGCTAATGAATGCATTAATGAGTTTCACATTGCAGGGACCAATCGCGGGCTACACCGCCTATTGATCGTTCTCGCATCAATGACGGTGCTCCTTCTGGTGGCCGGAGCCCTCGTTACAAGCAACGAAGCCGGCGATTCAGTTCCAGATTGGCCGCTGTCGTTTGGGCGTTGGGTTATAAACTCCAATTACTTTGTAGCAAACGTTCGCTTTGAATATTCGCACCGGGTCATTGCATTTTTTGTGGGTACGACGACGCTGGTATTGGCACTTAGAGCGTTGATGACAGGAGCAAGACCACTCATTCGGAATTTGATGCTCGTCGCGTTCGCCGGTATTGTGATCCAGGCTCTCATAGGCGGCGCGCGAGTTTCGTTCCCCGCCTATAAGCCCCTGATTGCGATCCCTCACGCGTTGGTTGCTCAGAGTTTTTTTGCGTTGATCGTAGGTCTTGTGGTGATTACATCAGCAAGATGGCGCGAGCATAAACCATTGATGGAGGACTCCGCACATCCGTCGGCGCGTTGGCTGGTGATACTTACCTTTTGCGGAGTACTTGCGCAGTCAGCTCTTGGCGCAGGATTCAGGCATGGAGCCTTCGGTGTGATTCCTCACATGGTCGGGGCCGCTGTAGTCTTCTTGCTCACAGTCTGGACGGCATTAGTCATAGTGCACTATCACGGTCGCGACGCTTATCTGCGAAGACCGGCGCTTGCGGTGCTGACGTTGTTGTCTTCTCAGCTAATCCTAGGGCTTCTTGCTTACACGGCTCGACTGCAGTCGCGCAACGACCCGCAACCACTCGAGCCTATGATCACTCTCACGGTAGCTCACGTAGTGGTTGGAGCACTGACCCTCGCAAGTGTAGTCGTGTTGGCCTTAAGGTGTTGGGGAACCCTCAGTCCGGCGAATCAAGACGACGTGCAGGTTAGAGTCTCTTTGAGAGCTCAGGCAACCGGGTAGTTTATCCTGTGTAATCGATAATCCGCACGTCGCAGAATCCCAATTGCGCCAGCACGGTGCTCGCAGCTCTAAGCGCCCGGCCTCGGTCACCCGGAATCTAAGAGCGACTCCTAATCAAACTGTGCGCGCTGGCTATCACAGTGTAAAATATGGCAACCGCCGGAGGGACTGATGGCTTCTACCGCATCCTGGTCCGTTGTTGACGTCGAATCGTTTATCCACGACTACTACGACGCGTGGGGAGGAACGGACCTGGATCGTATCATGTCTTACTACACGGACGATGTGGTGCTTCAGATTCCGGGCGTGCTCATGAAGGGGAATGAAGCCGTCCGCGATCAGTTCGCTCGTCCGTTTATCACTGCGTTCCCGGGAAACCACCACCTCGTGAAGAACATGGTCTTCGGGCCGGGGGTGGTTACAGTTGAGTTCAGTTTTGAAGCCTACCACAAGGGGCCATTCGCCGGTCACGCTGCGACCGGTGCGCTGGTCAAACTTCCGGGTTGTGGGGTCTATGAGTACGATTCGGCGAAACGGCAGATCACTGCGGGTCGCATTTACTTCGACATGGGAACGCTGCTGCAGATCATCACAGATTTGCCGATGCATGATCTGAAAACCACGGAAGAGGCACTGCAGGCGAATCAGCGCAACTTGAGCCTGATTATCAATTCGATGCCCACGTTTGCATGGTCGGCGCGTCCAGACGGTTACATCGACTTCATCAATCAGCGTTGGATCGATTACATGGGACTTTCCGCGGATCAGACTAGCGACTGGGGATGGACTGCAGCCATTCACCCGGAAGACTTGAGTCGGCTCTCCGATTACTGGGCATCGATCGTAGCTACTGGAGAACCGGGGGAGATTGAAGGGCGACTTCGTCGTTTCGACGGTTCATATCGGTGGTTTTTGTTTCGTGCTAACCCCTTGAGAGACGAATCGGGAAGAATCGTCAGATGGTATGGAGCCAATACCGATATCGAAGACCGCAAGCGAGGCGAGGAGCTCCTGCGTGCGAGTGAACTGTCGTGGCGGCAGATCGTCGACAACATCCCCGGGCTCGTTGCTACGATGAGTCCAATGGGTGATGTGGAGTTTCTCAATCGCCAGACCCTGGAGTATTTCGGAGAAACCGCTGAGGATTTGAAAGACTGGTCTTTGATTGGAGCGGTTCATCCTGACGACCTTCCGCGCGTAATTGAGACGCGAATAAAGTCGCTAGACTCGGGACAGATCTATGAGGTTGAGCATCGTTGTCGAAGGGCCGATGGTGTTTATCGCTGGTTCCAGGTTCGCGGGGTGCCCGTGCGAGATGTGGAGAACAACATAACCGCGTGGTATCTCCTCCTTACAGATATCGATGATCGCAAGAAGGCGGAAGAGGCTCTGCAGGCAAACGAGCGCAATTTGAGCCTCACAATAAACACCATCCCAACCATGATAGCAGTGTTGACACCCGAGGGAACCGTGCTGTCGTCGAATCAAGCAGCATTGGATTACCACGGCGTCACGATGGAGGATGTGCAGAAAGAGGACTTTCGTACTCGGTTTTACCACCCGGATGATTTTGAACGGCTGCGTGAGGAGCTGATGGAGGCCCCCAAACGACTTAGACAGTTCGAATATGAGCTACGCGCGCTGAGTAAGGAGGGTGAATTTCGCTGGTTCCTGGTCCGCCACAATCCTCTGCTCGACGAACAGGGAAAGATCGTTCGATGGTATGTGACGGCGTTCGACATCGAGGATCGAAAACGCGCGGAGGACGCGCTGGCACGCCAAGCAAGTGTTCAGGCTGACGTGAGCGCTGCGTTTACCAAGCCGACTAATCTGGAGGAGATTCTGCGGGGATGCACGGAGGCGATAGTTCGTCACCTCGACGCGGCCTTCGCTCGAATCTGGACGCTGAACAAGGATGAAAACACTCTGGAGTTGCAGGCGAGCTCGGGGATGTACACGCGTTTGGATGGTTCATACAGCCGGATACCCGTCGGAGACCTGAAGGTCGGCTGGATTGCCCGGGAGAGGAAGGCGCACTTGACCAATGACGTTATGAACGATCCAGGCGTGCGTGATAAACGCTGGGCGCAGCAGAACGGAATGGTTGCCTTCGCGGGATTACCCTTGATTGTCGAGGATCGACTGATCGGAGTGGTCGCGCTTTTCGCGCGTCGCGCACTTTCGGAATCAGTTCTCGGCACGCTCGCATCGGTTGCCGACACGATCGCGCAAGGGATCGAGCGTAAGCGGGCGGAGGAGGCGCTCAGAAATGCGCTTGATGAAATCCAAAAGTCGGAATCCAATCTTCGGCGTGTGATTGATACCATTCCGGCACTTGCCTGGTGCAATCTGCCGGATGGTCCGAACGAGTTCCTCAGCAAAGGTTGGCATGAATATACCGGTCTCTCTGAGGAAGAGTCGCATGGTTGGGGCTGGCAATCCGCATTTCACCAGGATGACTTGCCGCATTTGATGGAAAAATGGGTGAGAATGTTGACTTCAGGAGAACCGGACGAGATCGAGGCGCGGCTTCGCCGATATGATGGCGTTTATCGCTGGTTTCTCATTCGCGCCCAGCCGTTCCGCGACGAATCCGGCAACATCCTGAGGTGGTACGGCACCAGCACCGATATCGAGGACCGCAAGCGCACCGAAGAAGAACTTCGGAAGAGCGAGCGTCAGTTTCGTCTCCTGGTCGAGACCATCCCGGCACTCGTATGGCGTAGTACGCCTGAGGGCGACCTGGACTACTTGAACCGCAGGGCTATCGAGTATCTCGGTCAGACGGCGGAAAGTTTAGCTGGCGGTGCGTGGCTCGAACTCGTACACCCCGATCACCGCGACGCGACTTTGCAACGATGGCTACAGTCGGCCACAACGGGAACGGCGTACGAGGATGAGTACCAGCTCCGGCGAGCGGATGGTCAGTATCGATGGATTCAGTCCGTCGGAGAGCCTTTCCTCGACACGGAGGATCGGATCGCCAATTGGTATGGCGTAGTGTTCGACATCGATGAGCGAAAACGGGCGGAGGCGCAGGTTGAGCAAGCCCGCCTTCGTCTTGCCGAAGCCCAGGAGCTGAGTAAAACGGGCAGCTTCATCACCGATTTGCTAGCCGACGATCACGACTGGTCTGAGGAAGCTTTCCGTATCTTCGAATTCGATCCGGCGACCAAGGTTACGGTGCAGATGATTCGCGACACGGTCCACCCCGACGACCTACCGTCGTTCGATGCGATGATTGCGCGCGGCATGGCCGGCACTGATGTCGACTTTGTATTCCGAATTGTGACCTCTCGAGGTGTCCTAAAGCACCTGCGTGGCATGGCCCGCGTCATGGAGCAAATTGGAGGTCACCCCTTGTTCATTGGCGCTCTCCAGGACATAACGGAAAGCAAGGTCGCCGAGGAGGCCCTGACCAGGGCCCGATCCGAACTTGCCCATATGTCGCGTGTCACGACACTAAGCGCGTTAACCGCCTCGATCGCCCACGAGATCAATCAGCCTATCAGCGCCGCCATCACCAGCGCTGGCGCCTGTCTGCGCTGGCTGAAGCGAGATCAACCGGAGGTGCAGAGGGCGCGAGAGGCGGCCCTGCGGATCGAGGAGGACGGGAGGCGGGCCGCTGAAATCATCACCCACTTGAAGGCGTTCTACAAGAAAGACGTCTCGCCGCAGCGAGAACCGGTCTCGGTCAACCACCTCGTCGGCGAGATGCTGATGTTGTTGCGCAGCGAAGCCGACCGCCACTCGGTGGTGATGCGCACGGAACTGGCGGCGGATCTGCCCCCGGTGAGCGGCGACCGGGTGCAGTTGCAGCAGGTGTTGATGAACCTGATGCTGAACGGAATGGAAGCGATGAGCGAGCGGGGCGGGGAGCTCAAGATCAGCACCCGACGCGAGGGCGGAGAGGTGATGGTGTCGGTGAGTGACACCGGAGTGGGGATACCCGCCGACAAGATGGAAGAAATCTTCAACGCGTTCTTCACGACGAAGGCCGGGGGAACGGGTATGGGGCTGGCAATCAGCAGCACGATCATTGAGTCGCACGGCGGCCGGCTGTGGCCGACGGTAAACCCAAGCCGTGGCGCGACGTTCCACTTCACATTACCTACTACACCGGAGGCATAGCCGGTCACGTAGACGGACCTGCAATGATCATCACTGCGGTGTTGACTGTTTTTTCAGTAGGAGTTTCGCTATGAGTAAAATGCTGCGTTTGGTTACCACCATCTCCGGCATCCAGAGCCTTGTGCTTTGGCTTCTCGTAGTCGGTAGCTCGTTGGATGTTTGCGCTCAATCTGCGTCGACTGGAGCGTTGACCGGCTCGGTTACCGATCCGACCGGCGCAGTCGTGCAGAACGCAAAGGTCACCTTGCGCAACTACGGAACGAACCAGGCGCTGATTGCCATCACCGATCAGAACGGGTTATACCGTTTTGCCTTGCTGCCGGCGGGTGAGTATGAGCTAACAGTGGAGGCGGCGGGCTTTTCGCCGCTCGTGATGCGCGAGGTGATGATTCAGATCACCGAAGTGAGGAGGATTGTTACACAGCTTGCAATCTCAGGCGTACGAGAAGAAGTGGTAGTCGAAGCTCCGCTGCTTCAAACCGACAATGCCGCACTCGGAAGAGTAATCGATCGAGGAACGATTGTGACCTTGCCACTTGTGAACCGCAACTACACACAGATTCTAGGTCTGACGGCTGGAACGAATACGGATGTGGTTGATGCAACACAGCTGGGAGCCGGGAGCCAGGAGATTCGCGCGAATGGTGCGCGTAGTGGCGACAACAACTTTATGATGAACGGCGTGGATGCAAACAGCTACGGCGCCAATATGACCGAGACTACTAATTTCAGTGGCGGCGGGTTGGCGATTCCCGCGCCGGATACGATCCAGGAGTTCAAGGTTCAGAACTCGCTCTACGACGCTCAATACGGACGCGGCGGCGGGGCGAATGTACTCATAGAGACGAGGTCGGGCACGGCCCAACTCCATGGGAATGCCTACTACTTTGGCCGCAACGAAGCCTTGAACGCGAACAACTTTTTTGCCAATGCGACCGGAGTACCAAGAGGAGAATTTCGCCGCCACCAACCCGGTGGCACTCTGGGCGGGCCTGTGCCGTGGGCCAAGAAGCGGGCCTTCTTTTTCATTTCTTATCAAGCGACACGGGATGTGAATGCTGCCTCACTTGCGAGCAGTGTGCGATCACAGACTCTGCCTTTTATTCCGCTGGTGCGTACGCCCGCCTCATTGGGAGCGATCTTCGGCGGTCAAACAGGACTGTTCGGGGGCGTGGCGATCGCGCCGAATGGATCAAACATCAATCCCGTAGCTCTCAATTTGCTGAACGCAAAGAACCCGGATGGATCATTTGTGATCCCGAGTCCGCAGATTGCCAGCGGTGGTATCAACTACACGGCTGTCTTGCCAGGACGCTATAACGAAGACCAGTTCAACACGAACCTCGATGTGAACCTGTGCAAAACCGATCAGCTATCGGCCAAGTTCTTCTTTTCTAACTCGGATCAAAACGTACCGTTCTCAGGCGCCACAGTGCCCGGATTTCCAGCCGTCCGTACCTTCGGCAACCGAAATCTGTCCATTGCGTACACTCATACTTTCTCCTCGGAGACAGTAAATCAATTCCGCGTCGGCTATTCCCGCATCTCCAGTCGAAGCTCAGCTCCGAGCCCGCTGACTGCTCAAGCGGTGGGGATCAGCCGTATCGGCGACCCGCAGGTGAGAAGCTTGCCGCACATCCAGATACTGGGCGCTTTCCAGGTTGGAAACGCATTAAATGATAAGAATGAAACGGCGAACAACAACTTCTATATTTCCGACACCGCATCGTTGTCGCGAGGTAAGCACAGTCTTCGTTTTGGATCTGAGATATTCCGGAATCAATTCAACCTGGGCCCCGATGCCACGGACGGACAGCTCATCTTCCTTTCCTTTCCCGATTTTCTGATTGGCTTACCGGCGGGCCCGGTCAGCGCAGGCGGCAATGGCACGCCGCTCTCCAATGTTTTCCTGGAATTAAGCTCTGCCACCGTCCCGCACATCGGACTACGCGCGGCAGCCGCCCATTTTTTCGCGGTTGACGACTGGAAGACCTCACGGGCCCTCACCATTAATTTCGGACTACGCCTCGAGGTGAACGGTCAGCAGAATGAAGCCTACGGTCGGCTGGGCAACTTCTACCCGGAGTTCTACGTTCGACCAAATGCCGGTGGGTTTACCGACCCGGTCACTTCGGGATTCGTCCTGCCGGACAATTACCATGGGCCTGCGCCTGAAGGGTATCCGCGCAAGAATTCGACGCTTGTCAATGACCCGATACAAGTGCATCTCCAACCGCGCGTAGGCTTGGCGTGGCGGCCTTTTGAATCGAGAGATCTCGTTGTCAGAACTGGCTATGGAATTTATGCCAACCGCGTCAACTTCCTTGGAGCTGCCACCGCCCTGGGTTTCAATCCTCCCTTCCAGTTCTTCAAGAATTTGATCGGCGCGGCCAATGCAGGATCCAGTCTGCAACATCCGTTTCCCATACTTCCGCCAGCCTCGTCTTTCCCTAACTTCATCGGCACCATGCTGCCCGGTCCGCCATACACGGGGGATCGAACCCCTATAGTCGCCACAAACATCGATCCGGATTTCAAGGAGTCGACGATTCAGCACTATGGTCTGGAGATTCAATACCAGCTCAATAACTTTCTCTTCTCGCTCGCCTACGCCGGTGCCAAGGGTACACATCTTGCGGTGTCGCGAAGCCATAATCAGCCCGCCCTGGCGAGTCCGACGAATCCTGTAAATGGGTTGACCACCAACTCGGTTTCAAATGCCATCGAACGTGTTCCTTTTCTGGGAATTGGGCCGCTTGAATTCCATCTCGAGGGTAGTGGAAATTCGAGCTACAACTCTATGCAAGCAACTGTAAGTAAGAGATTGAGCCATCGCCTTCAGTTTCTGGCGGCATATACGTTTTCCAGATCTATTGATTCAGCCGCCGATACTCTCGGCTCTGCTGCTTTCGGCTTCTTTGGGGACCCGTTTTTTGGCGAGCAGGTATTCAACGATCAGAACGATGTGGCCGCCCAGCGAGGTCTGTCGGATTTTGATCGCAGGCACAGGTTCGTGGTTAGCTACACCTGGGAACTGACGCAGCCGATGAGCCACAGGGGATATGCATTCAGTAAATTGGCCGAGGGCTGGGTGGTCTCCGGCGTCGTAACGCTTCAATCCGGACTCCCTTTCAGTATTTTTGACAGTGCCGCAGGTACGCTTTTCGGCCCGTCAACCTCCTTCACCACAGGCAGTTTGATTGCGGGCGCGACACTAGATGATGCCGTCCGGAATGGCAGCGTCAGCAGTCGTGTAAATCAATTCTTCAATACAAGCGTCTTTGTTCCCGCGCAATTCATTCCGGATGGAGGTTTGATCGATGGAAGATTTCCAATTACAGGTGGCGGGACGGTCTTTGGAAACTTAGGAAGAAATGTTCTTCGAGGGCCAGATCAGCGCAACGTCGACATGGCTCTCATCAAGCGCACAAAACTTGGGGAGAAGGCCAACATGGTTTTCCGCTGGGAGGTCTTCAACATCTTCAATCACCCCAATTTTGCCAATCCCGCTAATGATGTCTCGAGCCCGATCACGTTCGGAAAGATCAGTGCGATGAGCGTGAATCCTCGTATCATGCAATTCGGGTTGAAGATCGAGTTTTGATTGTATGATGGATCTCTCGGAGTACGCTGTGGAAACGATTAATTGTGATGGAGAGTTCAGCCTGTACCGCGGTCGGCCCCAGACCAGGGCCAGGCGTGTCGACCGTCTATTCTCCGTCATCGGTTACCGCGAACCGAAACGTGGCGCAACTTTCCATTTCACTGTACCAACTGAAACTGAGGCGTAAGTGAGCACTAAAGACGAACCAGTTGTGTTCATCGTCGACGACGACGCAAGCGTGCGCCGGTCGATTCAGGATCTTTTGTCGTCGGTGGGGTTGCGGTCTGAGGCGTTCGGATCGCCCCAGGAGTTTCTCGATAGCAAGAGCGCCGGCCGCCCGGGTTGCCTTGTGCTCGACGTCAGGCTTCCGGGCATGAGCGGATTGGATTGTCAACGTCAGTTGGCAGAGGCCGGAGTCACTATTCCGATCATTTTTGTCACCGGGCACGGTGATGTCCCAATGACAGTTCGGGCAATGAAATCAGGCGCCGTTGAATTTCTGACGAAACCTTTCAGGTCTCAGGAACTGCTCGACGCGGTTCAGCAGGCTCTGGAATGCGACAGATTGACGCGCGAGAAACTTCGGGAGACAGCGGAACTTCGAAACCGCTTCGAGACGCTGACCCCTCGCGAGCGCGAAGTAATGGAACTGGTAGTTTCGGGCTTGCTCAATAAGCAGATAGCCGCGGAGCTGGGTATCGGCGAACATACAGTTAAGATTCATCGCGGCCATCTGATGGAAAAAATGAAAGCCGATTCGCTGCCCGCCTTAATCAGAATGGCGTGCACCTTGAATTCCAGCTAGTTCACCGACCATCGTCCGCATTCCGACCGAAGTCGGTTGACGCGAACCTTTTTACGAACACGAGCCAGCTACTCCCACTGTTTCACTCAGACTAACCGGCGGTCCGGTCATATGTAACCAAGGTTCAATACCTCACAACCAACGTGTAATTGTTTCGTTTGGGCCGGACAAGTAAACTCGCATCCGTGAACAAGCGTAGCTCACAATTGATCGCGATCGTTGATGACGATCGATCAGTTCAACTTGCGCTCAAGGACCTGCTGGAGTCCGCTGGCCTCGAGGCCCGGTGCTTCGGATCATCGGAAGCATTCCTTGAATCGGACCAGCGGGACCTTATATCTTGCATAGTTGCGGACATCCGTATGCTGGGGATGTCGGGTCTCGAACTACAAGGAAAGTTAAACGCAGAAGGATCTTGCATTCCATTCATCTTCATCACCGCGCACGGTGACGCAAAGGTGAAGATGCAGGCGATGAAGGCAGGCGCAGTGGAGTTCTTGTCCAAGCCTTTCGATGATGAAGTATTGCTTGAGACAGTGCGAAACGCGCTAAAGAATTGAACGAGAAACTCTCTCTCCCCGATTCTTTGATGAGGAGTTTTCGATGAATTCAAACGTCTCAACATTATCAAACCAGCGCGAAGCGCCACCTTTTGGAAGGGTCGGAGTCGCTATTGATATCGCAAGGGATCCGCACAGCGCGCTCGGAAGGGCCTACCACGAAATCCAGGCAGAGCACGAGATGCAAAAAGAGACCTCTGTACTCCGTGAGGAAATTGACACGAGGTCGATGTTTGAGGAAATCGTCGGCGTCTCGGCGCCCATTCGATCAGCTCTGTTTGCCCTCTCGAAGGTTGCGCCGACAGACGCAACGGTACTCATTACCGGTGAGACCGGCACCGGCAAAGAACTATTCGCGCGCGCGATCCACAAGCGTTCGCAACGGTCTAGTCGGCCATTCGTTGCGGTCAACTGTGCGGCGATACCCTCCGCACTGATCGCCTCCGAATTGTTCGGTCATGAGAAAGGAGCGTTCACCGGAGCTACTGAACGCCGGCTAGGGCGCTTCGAATTGGCTGAGGGTGGAACAATTTTCTTGGACGAGGTCGGCGAACTACCGCCAGAAATTCAGGTCGCGCTGCTGCGAGTGTTACAGGAGCGCGAGTTCGAGCGCGTCGGCGGCACCCGTCCGATACGAGCGAACGTCCGAGTAATTGCTGCTACGAACCGCGATCTCGAAGCCGCAATCGAGAACAACACCTGCAGGTCCGATCTGTATTATCGGCTGAACGTGTTTCCGATACAGGTGCCTCCATTGCGCGAAAGAGATGACGACATTCGGCTGCTTGTTGAGTATTTTGCTTTTCGGTTTGCAAAGCGCGCCGGCAAGAAGATCAAGAGAATCGGCGGAAATACGTTGAAGCTGCTCCAATCATACGGCTGGCCGGGCAACGTTCGAGAGCTGCAAAATGTCGTCGAGCGGGCGGTCATACTTTCCGAGTCGGACGAGCTTACGTTGATGAGCGATGGCTCTCTCGGAAGAGTACGAGCCTTCAGGTCGCAGCAGCAGCCCCATCGCGTACGCTGGCAACTCAGCAGAAAGAAATCATAGAAGCAGCATTGATGGAGACTATGGGTAGAGTGTCGGGACCGTTCGGTGCGGCCGCCCATCTGGGCGTTCCTTCATCAACTCTCGAATCTAAGATCAAGGCGTTGAATATTGATAAGCGTCGTTTCAGACAGCAATAGCAAATGACCGCAAAGGAATCCAATGCAGACCCTCATGAATTTGAGGATAAGCGTGCTCTGGTAACCGGCGGCACAAAAGGCATTGGTCAGGCGGTTGCGACGCGATTGCGTCAGGGCGGCGCGATCGTGCTCACGACTGCCCGCGAGCGTCCAGACAATCTCACCGAAACCGACTTATTCGTCGCCACAGACATAACCACTGCCGAAGGCTGCTCTAAAGTAGCCGCTGCTGTCCTCACGCGTCTTGGTGGTATCGACATCATCATTCATGTGGTCGGTGGCTCGTCTGCGCCAGCCGGCGGCTTTGCTGTACTCGACGATGACGAATGGCAACGCGCATTTGACTTGAATCTTCTTCCTGCAGTCCGACTCGACCGCGCGCTGTTGCCAGTGATGTTTGCTCGAGGTTCGGGAGTGATCATTCACGTCACGTCGATCCAGAGTGTAATGCCGCTGAACGAAGCCACACTCGCTTATGCGTCCGCAAAAGCGGCCCTCGCAAATTACAGCAAGGGTTTGTCAAAGGAGGTGGGTCCGAAAGGCATTCGCGTGCTGCGCGTTTCTCCCGGCTGGGTTGAGACAGAAGCAGCGGTGGGTCTTGTCAACGAATTGGCCACGGCCAAAGGCATAGATTATGACGGTGCACGTAAGGCTTTGATGGATTCGCTCGGCGGAATTCCAATCGGACGGCCTGCCCAGCCGCGAGAGGTAGCGGAACTCATCGCTTTTCTCGCCTCACCGCGAGCGGCCTCGATCACAGGCGCGGACTACATCATCGATGGAGGCACTGTACCCACGGTATGAAGTTTTTAACTGACAAAGTGCGCTGTCAGTGGTTGGCCGAGTCTGGGGGCGCTTACCGGGATCACTGAATGAAGACAACCGCGAAGAGAATGACCTACGCATCCAGACCATGGAAGCGGCGAAAGTATTGTTATTTGATTTGTTTTAAGAATGACGCAGAGACGCTGACCAGCCTAGAAAAGTAAGCAGTTCTTCGGAACCAAGGGTTGTGAGCTCGAGCCTCTCCGCTCGACTGACCGCGAGTGACCTTAAGCACAGAGCAAATCTCACCGACAATGTTCTCGCGGCCCGCAGCAAGAAATTTACGACCGTCAGAAATCTGGCCGAATAAGAATCAATAGCTTAGCCTTGGCCTGCCCGTTGCTCTCTACCCTACCCGAGGAATCGTCAGCAAACGGTAAAGGAGTCCTGAAAGTCACTGGACTCTCAGACGATAGAAGAAAAGAGGTAAAGCGATGACCAATCAATTTCATAGCGCTCTTCCACGTTTCTCAAGTGCCATTGCACTGATGGCTTTGGTACTAATGTCAGTTTCTTCCTCGGCACAAATGGCCGACCCGAGTCGTTCAACCGTCTTAGCGGCATCCCGAGTAAGCGCAGCGGACACCGGAGTAGAAGAATCACACGAAGGAACATCAACACAGGCGACCGCACAGTCGAGTCCTCAGGCGGGCAGCTCACAAGCCGGAATCTCCGGGCTTACAAGCCGCCTGAAGTCTTTCAACCGCATCGGGCCCATACGCGAGAGCTGGAACACAATTGACCTCGGTACAAAGTATGCTCGCGCGGTTATCGGCGGCTTCGAACAGGGAGCCCTTATCGGGCTTGGCGTTCAATTCACAACCGCTGACTCGATACGTTTTGTCGAATTACGAGCCACGGCGTTGACCTCTCCAAATCTTTATCGCCGATTCGAAGGTGAGGCTTACTTTCCTAGACTGTTTAATGAGAATACTCACGCGGATGTCTGGTTCGACTATCTCAGGCGCACCAAAGACAACTTCTTCGGCATTGGTTCTCGTATACCGAATACGTCGCAAACGAATTTTGATTTGGAGCAGCGCAGTTACAATGCGTCCTTGTCCCACGACTTTACTAATCGTCTTGAGGTGGGCGGGTATTTCAGCGAATCCAACTCGGCCACCTATCGTGGACAAAACCATAAGGACCTTCCCATCGACCAGTTGTTCTCGGGCGACCCTGGATCCGTTCCAGTAGGACAATGGGCGCCAGGATTACTCACCAACGTGAAAATCCTTTCCTTCGGTGGCTTCGCCCAATACGATCTGCGCAACATCGCACACGGTCTGACAAGGGGAGCGTACTTTTACGGCCGGATAGGGTCAGCGCAAGGACTCAAAGACAAGACGGCCCTTTCAGACTATGGCTGGCTGGAGGCCGAGCTCGATGCCAGAGGGTACATACCGCTGGGAAGCGACAAGACATCGCTCGCGGTTCGGGGGTACGCAAGTCTGAAAGACCCGCGCGGTGGCAGCCAGATACCATTCTACGATCTGTCGTTTCTTGGTGGCCGCATGTACGGCCGCGGCTTCAAGAACTATCGGTTTCGCGGCAACAATTCTGTACTTGGTTCAGCGGAGCTGCGTCAGACCGTGTGGACTCAAAGCGAGGACCGAGGCCTGGATGTTTTTGGTTTCGGTGAGGCCGGCCAGGTGTGGGGAGATAATCGTTCCCAAACCGATCCCGCCATCGTCGCGAATCGCGACTTTAGCTCAAGTAACTGGAGAGCGTCGGTCGGTGGTGGGATTCAGTATCGGTATTCAAAAAGCTTCGCCGGTCGAGTTGAGATCGGACACAGCAACGAACGCAGCCTGATCTATTTGTCGATCACGCGTGGGTTCTGAAAGACCATACGTCCGCAAAGAGTAGGCTGCATGGAAGGTAGGCGCCTGGATAACTTTGACATGCCGGATCATTGGCCGTAGAGCTTGCGATCACCGATCGATCATCTTCTATTAAGGAGCGATTTGCCTGAGTGATCAAAACGGTACGCCTACGCGGTTATTGCGTTGCGGTGTTACCGCTTATTGGAGCCGAGAAGTATCGGCGCCGAGAGCCGAGCGACTACCATCACTATCAACATGCTTGACTACTTCAACCGCCAACGTAGCTGTGATGGAGTGTGGAATCAAAGGCGTGTGACGATCTCTAACGAAGAATCAGGTTAGAGCTTCGGCTCGTTTAGCAAGCGGCACAGATTCAGTCAAGGCCTTTGGTAAGAATCAGCAATCAGATCGCAACGGTGTCGCTGAGTTAAAGGCGGACATCCTTTTGCGCTACAGATGCAAGACTGGCGCGATGGTTCTATTACCGACCTCAACCTGTGGGAGGCACACTCATAGGACCAGACCGATACGCTCGTACGATGAGGCCAGACAACGCAAACAAACTGAACTTACGAGTTCGCGAGGAGCTACTACGAAGGGGATTGCCTTCTTGTGCCGCAAACAAGGATCGCGACGTGGTCTTCACTCGTTACGCACCTTGATGTTCAGATCGCGGTGGAGAGTAACGACGAGACCGCAGCCAAGTAAGCTACTCAAAAGGAGGACGCCATGAAACAACCGGAGGACAAATTGCGCCGTCGCTTTCTAAAGGCGAGTTCGATGTTTGGGCTGGCGGTCGCGTTCAGCCCGGCTAGGATCGGCGAGACTTTTGCGAACGCAAACGAAACCATGATTCCGAGCAGTGCTATGAATCACAGCGGCGAGCGGCCGGCAGACAAGAGCGCGATTCGTCCGTTTCGTGTGAATTTTTCTCAAGCAGAACTCACCGACCTTCGCCGGCGCATCAACATGACAAAGTGGCCTGAAGGCGAACAGGTCGCCGACGCGTCGCAAGGCGTGCAGCTCGCGACGATGCAGAAACTCGCGCGCTACTGGGGAACAGACTATGACTGGCGCAAGGGCGAGGCGAAACTGAAGGCCGTCCCGCACTTCATCACTGAAATCGATGGGCTCGACATTCACTTCATTCACGTTCGTTCGAAGCATGAGAATGCGCTGCCGATGATTGTCACGCATGGCTGGCCCGGCTCGATCATCGAGCAGATGAAGATCATTGAACCGCTGACCAATCCGACCGCTCACGGCGGGACTGCCGCGGATGCATTTCATCTCGTGATTCCGTCACTGCCGGGCTATGGATTTTCAGCCAAGCCGGCGAAGCCGGGATGGAATCCCGTCCGCATTGCGAAAGCGTGGGCGACGCTGATGCAAAGACTCGGCTACACGAAATACGTGGCGCAGGGTGGCGATTGGGGCAACGCCATTTCTGAGGTGATGGCTTTGCAGCAGCCACCGGGATTGCTCGGCATTCACACCAACATGGCGGCTACGGTTCCCCCCGATGTTTCAAAGGCGCTTGCGATGGGCGGTCCGCCGCCCGCCGGGCTCTCGGCAGATGAAAAACACGCGTGGGATCAACTCGTTGACTTCTACAAGAACGGGTTGGGCTACGCCCTCGAGATGAACAACCGCCCGCAGACCTTATACGGAATTGTCGACTCTCCGGTCGGCCTTGCGGCGTGGATACTCGATCACGACATTCGCAGCTACCAGATGATCGCGCGCGTTTTCGACGGCAAGCCTGAAGGACTGACCCGCGACGATGTTCTCGACAACATCACGTTGTACTGGTTGACGAATACCGCGATCTCTTCGGCCCGCCTCTACTGGGACACCCGGCATACTCTTCCGCCGGGCGGCGGCTTCTTTGATGTGAGAGGTGTCAAGCTCCCTGTGGCCGTGAGCGCGTTTGCCGAAGAGATCTATCAGGCGCCAAAGAGTTGGGCTGAGAAGGCATACGCCAAACTCATCTTTTACAACGCGCACGACAAAGGAACGCACTTCGCGGCCTGGGAGCAGCCGGAGCTTTTGGTGTCCGATTTGCGCGCGAGTTTCAGATCGCTGCGTTAAGCGCAATGCAGGAGTCGAGCAGTAGCCCGACCGAAAGGCAGTGCCGGTCTCAATTCCTTAGCCCTGTCTTCTGTGAGAAGCGAAGGAGGAACTATGAGAACCACGTGGCGCTTCGTAATCATATCAACGCCCTCCTTGCGCTTGGAATTTCCTAGGTCTGAGTTTTGGGACATCACAGCCCGCTATCATCGTGTTTGTTTGCTGCTGCCGGCGAGTTGTCGGCGCTGACTTCGTTCCTGGCTTTATCGGGATAGGAGAATCCAAATGTCGAAAGCAACAACTAACGAAAGTGACGATCAAATGATTTTCGAGAAGCTCAACGTGAGGAGAGAGGGGCAGGTTCTGTTCGTGGAGATCTCGGCGCCACCGATGAATCTTGAGGGTCCTGAACTAATCCGCGATTTGATCTCACTCATTCAGCAAGCCGAGGCTGACGAATCAACCAAGGTGCTCGTGTTCAAGAGCGCTGACCCCGACTATTTCATTTCCCATGTCGACGTCACTCGAATTAAGGAGAACCGCGAGGCGGCAGCCAAGCTGGACGGGGACGCGTCGATCGGCCTGGTTCTTCGCCACTTGAGCGCAAGTCGTCTAGTTTCCATCGCGCAGATCGAGGGCCGCGTGCGCGGCGTAGGCAGCGAGTTCGTACTTGCCTGCGATATGCGCTTTGCAGCGCGTGAGTCTGCGATCTTCGGTCAGTTCGAACCGGCGTTTGGTGTGATACCCGGAGCAGGCGCTGCTCAACATCTCACGCGCCTGATGGGTCGCGCGCGGGCGCTCGAGGTCATGTTGAGCGCTGATGATTACGACGCTGAGGTAGCTGAACGGTACGGCTGGATCAATCGCGCGTTGCCCGCGAGCGAGCTCGGCGATTTCGTGAGATCGCTCGCGCTTCGCATTGCCAGCTTTCCAGCCGCTGGTCACGCGGTGGTCAAGAATCGAGTGAACGCAATCGCTCTCGCTCCGGTCGAAGAGATTCGTCGCGATTCCGATCTGTTCCTTGAGGGCGTGCGCGCTCCTGAGTACCAAAGACGGATGCAGGTTGCGATGAAACGCGGCTTCCAGACGAGAGAGGCGGAAATGAAACTGGGCCAGTTGGTGGGCGACCTGGATGGTTAGCTCCGCAATAGCACAGGAACTGAGACCACCCATGGACAGACGACGCAATATGTTAATAGGGATTGTAGTGGGCATAGTCATTGGAGGAGCGTTAACCTACGCTACGGGTTTGGCAAACCTATTCCTGGCTCCCCACACTAGCTCCGCCGAATATAAGAGTTCGGAATCCGCTATTGCGCCAGAGCTGGCTACAGGCGAATGGATAAACTCAGAACCGCTAAAGCTCGCGGATCTTCGTGGGCGCGTGGTGTTAATCGACTTCTGGACTTTCGGTTGCTACAACTGTCGTAACACCTTGCCGTATGTAAAAAGCTGGAGCGATCGCTATCACGAGAAAGGCCTTACAGTTATTGGGGTCCACTCACCCGAGTTCGATCAGGAAAGAAAAGTTGAAAACCTTCGCAATGAAATATCTTCTCTGGGAATTCCCTACCCTGTAGTTACGGATAACGATTACAAAACATGGAACGCTTACAAGGTCGAAGCTTGGCCGACCGTCTTTCTGATAGACAAGCAAGGACGGATTCGCTGGATGCACGTTGGCGAAGGGGACTATGCGACTGCCGAACGCCTGATTCAGAAGCTTCTCGCAGAAGAACCAACGCTCGAAACAAGTGACTCGACATCACATCCACGACTTCAATGCAGCTGGAACGTTACGAGAGGATGCTCTCACTGCATCCGAACCGGCCTTCCAGGGTCGGTCGCGCCGACACTCGACTTTATCCCGGCGCACAAGGAGCAACAAATGAACGACCTGCTCGAACAAGCTGTTGCGGCACATGGCGGCCTGGATCGCTGGAACAAGTTCACCGAGGTGACCGCTACGATGATAGGCGGCGGGGGCCTGTGGCCTATGAAAGGCTTTGAACCGGCCCCCATTCCGACCGAGGTGACGGTCGCGTTTCATGAGGAGAATGCGTCCATCAGCCCGTTTGGCCAGCCGGATTGGCGCGTGGCTTTTACGCCCGACCGCGTCGCAATCGAAACCACCGAGGGCGCCATCGTCGAAGAGCGCGCCAATCCCAGAGCCGCTTTCGCTGGCCACGTTATGAACACGCCCTGGGACCTGCTGCACCGTGCATACTTCAGTGGCTATGCCAGGTGGACTTATCTGAATACTCCATTCCTGATGACAATGCCTGGCTTCGAGATCACGGAACTCCCTCCCTGGCAAGAAGGCGATGAGGTCTGGCGCGGGCTGCGCGCGAGGTTCCCGGACGGGATCGCCAGCCATAGCAAAGAACAGGACTTCTACTTCGGTGACGATTTCCTGCTGCGCCGACACGACTACAACGTCGAGGTGGCAGGCGGGTTCCCCGCGGCCCAATATGTTTACGACATTGTGGAGTCGAACGGCCTGCGCTTTCCGACTAAGCGGCGCGCGTACCTGCGTGGGCCGGGACTCAAACCGATTCGCGATTTACTGTTGGTCTCAATTGACCTAAGCAATTTTCGGCTCCGTTGAGGACAAGCTCCAGGGCTTTAATTGAAGGGATCTCTCGCGCCATGAAATTCATCAACTATGTCAAGTACCGAGACTTGGAGAAGATCGCCAGCGCCCGCACGGCCCACTTCGCTTACGCGGATCGACTGCGCGAACAAGGCAAGCTCGCGATCGGCGGCCCCCTCACGGATGATCACGGTCGGCGGATAGGGTTGCTCTTCGTCTACGAAGCCGTTTCGAGAGACGAAGCGCTGGCCTTTGCGCGGGAAGACCCTTTCACTCTCGCAAACGCATTGAGCGGTTACGAGATTACCGAATGGCGTCTTCGCGGAGTGAATCTCGATCTGCTCATCAAAGCAAATCGATCTGCCGACCAGAGCGGCGGCAAAAACATGCAGATAAGGTTGTTTGCGAACTACGCGAAATATGCTGCTGACAAATCAAGACTCCCGACCGCTCGCCCGGCGCATTGGGAGTATGACCGGACACTTAAGAGCGCTGGCAAATTGGCCCTGGCGGGTCCCTTCGCGGATGACAACGGAGGGCTCTTTGTGTACAACGCGGTCGGCAGAGATGAAGCGCTATCCTATCTCAAACAAGACCCATTCGCTCTAGAAGGCGTGTTCGCAGAATACCAACTCCTCGAATGGATCATTGAGGGCGTCAACCCTGATTTGCTCGCCAGCGACTTCTTCTCTGAAACGATCAACCGCTGCGGCTAGGAGGCTCTCCCGTCGAGGAGAAGGCAATGTCTAAACTGGAATGGAAGCTGTTGACCAGGAAACGTGGGAGCTCTACCGCGCAAGGCATTCCGCCCGGCAAGGAAGCGCTCCTTTGGGTAACCGGTACAGTCACGCTCATCTATGGTCAGCGCGACGCCGTCCTTGTCGATACGTTTCTGTCCGAGCAGCATTCAAAGGAGCTGCTGGAGTGGGTCATCGAGAGCGGCAAGAATCTGACGACTATCTACGTGACTCATGCCCACGGCGACCACTTCTTCGGTCTGCAGCGTCTGCTCGATAAGTTCCCAGACGCAGAGGCAATCGCCACCGCGCCCGTCGTTGCGGCTATTCGAGACCAGATCAAGCCAGAGTTTATCCAGTCCTTCTGGGAACCGCGCTTTCCGGGCCAGCTTCCGTCGCAGTTGGTAGCGCCCGAAGTCCTCAAAGGAGATACTTTTTATCTTGAGGGTGAAGAGCTAAAGGTCTTGGAACTCGGTCACACCGACACGTCCCACTCAACGGCTCTGTATGTGCCCTCCATCGGGTTGGCCATATCTGGAGATTGCGTCTACAACCACACGCACCTCTATCTTGCGGAGTGCGACGAAGAAGCTTGCAACGAGTGGCTCCGAGCGCTCGACAAGATCGAGTACTTGCATCCGAAGGCAGTGGTCGCTGGCCACGGCGTGCTCGATCCCGACAGCTCGCCTCGCCACATCGAGGAAACGCGACGTTACCTCCGTGACTTCATCGGTTCCCTCGCGAGTACATCTACGGCGATAGATCTGTACAAGACGATGCTTTCGTTGCATCCGGACCGCGTTAACCCTGGGTCGCTCTGGGCAGCCGCAAAAGCTTTCAAGCAATCCTCTCAGGAGGGCCACCATGCGTAAGCATACGTTTCACATCGCCCGCCGCGCAGCCGCCAGGGTAAGGCAGGCTTACGTGACCTTGATTTTGAAGTGAATGAGAAGGAGGAAATAACATGGCCAATCCCATTCTGGTTACTGGCGCGGCGGGCCGCGTCGGCGCGGTAGGGCGCACACTCACCGAACTTCTGTTGAAGCAAGGCAAGGCGGTGCGCGCGATGGTGCGAAGTGAAGACGAACGCGCACAGGCCTTGCGCGACATGGGCGCTGAAGTCGTAGTCGGTGATCTGGTCGATCTCGATTCGATGCATCGAGTGATCGCCGGCTGCGAAACGATGTACTTCAGTATGTCGATTTCGGATGCCTACCTTGCCGCGACGGTCAATACGGCGGCGGTGGCGAAGCATCACGGCGTGAAAGCCTTCATCAACATGTCGCAGATGACGGTCTCACAGATGAGCATTACCGAAACCACCGCGAGCCCCCAGCACAAACTGCAGTGGCTCTCCGAGCAGGCGCTGAACTGGTCCGGTCTACCGGTCGTGCACGTGCGGCCGACGGTGTTCCTCGAAGGCTTCTTCCTGAGTCTCACCCCGGATTCGGTCAGGCAATCGAATCAGATCAGACTACCGTTCGGTGACGGCAAGACTGCGCCGGTCGCAGCTGAAGATGTAGCACGTGTAGTAGCCGCGCTGCTCACCAATCCGCAGCCGCACATCGGCAAGGTCTATCACCTTACTGGTCCGCAGTCCGAGGACATGTATTTCTACGCGCAGGAGTATTCGAAGGCGCTTGGCCGCACGATCACCTATCAGGATATTCCGGTCGGGCCGTGGCGGGATTCTCTGCTCAAACTCGGCTTGCCGGTGCACCTGGTGAACCACCTCGCGACGATGGCCGATCAGCACCGCGCAGGACGATTCGACCGGATGTCGGACGACGTGCTCACGCTGACGGGGCAAGGGCCGCTCGGCGTGCAGGAGTTCATCAGGAGGAATGCCGCGACATTCACGGCGTCAGCAAGAACGGTCTGAATGTCTGCGGATGCTCGCAGTCACAAAATCTGACCTTTGATCTAGGTAATGTCGTTGGAGGATAGAGCGGGAAAAGTGACATACGCCAAAGACATCGCCGCACTTCTTGTCATCGATTCGAATGACGATTCGCCGAGGCGATCATCGAGACGTTCTCCGGATAGGCCCGACGCGTGACGCTGTCCGCTGGCCCAAAGGTCATCAAGAGATCAACCGCAAGGACGCCAAACTTTATACAGGAGGTAATGCGATGAATCGTAAGAGCGTGCTGAAGATTGGAATTGCGATGGTATGGCTCGTCGTCATAGGCGGCTTGGCCATTTCCGCGCAGGACAAGTACAACGTGAAAGTGCCGGGCGGGCTCGCATTCTCTGAGTTCAGGGGATACGAAGCATGGCAAGCTATCTCCATCAGTCGGAACGCCAAGGTTGTCGCTGTGATCCTTGGCAATCCCGTGATGATCGACGCCTACCGAGCTGGCATTCCCGGCAATGGTAAGCCCGTCCCGGACGGCGCAAAGATGGCCAAGGTCCACTGGATCCCGAAACCGAACGAGTTCTTTCCGGATGCGACTGTGCCGGGCCGCCTGCTGAACATTGACTTCATGGTGAAGGACAGCAAGAGATTCGCCGACGGCGGAGGATGGGGATATGCCGTGTTCGATTACAACGCCGCGTCCGATACGTTCACGCCCGGCAACGCCGCTGGCACGCCACCGCAGGGGAATGACGCGAAGTGCGGGGTCGCGTGCCACACGCGCGCGAAGGCGAGAGATTACGTTTTTACGGAGTACGGGAAGCGGTGAACTAGTCCGCGGAATGAAACTTCGAAACGAAGTCTCAACTACAACCAACTCATTTTACACGAAAGGAAGAATCGTTATGAGCACAACAAGAATAGATCGCGAAACGCCAATAGAGGTTGAAGTCGATCCGCGTCTTTCTCGCGGGGTCAAGGCATTCTTGAAAGTACTTAACTCGTCGGGCGGCCCTCCGCTCGAGACCATGACTCCACTTGCAGCGCGCGAGGTGCTAGTTACTGCACAAGCATCAGTTCAAGTTGATCTGTCAGGCATCGAAGAGTCAGAGAAAACAATCACTGCTGATGGCTACACGATCAAACTGAACGTCGTGCGCCCGGCGGGCGTCAAAGGCAAGCTGCCGGTGTTTATCTTCATACACGGTGGCGGCTGGGTTCTGGGCGATTACCCTACGCACAAGCGGATGGTGCGGGATCTCGTCGTGCTAACTGGCTTTTCCGGGGTCTTCGTCAACTACACGCCCACGCCTGATGCCAAGTACCCACAGGCCATCAATGAGATCTATGCCGCTACGAAGTGGGTCGCCGAACACGGTAATGAGATCGATGTAGACGGAAAAAATCTCGCCGTCGTCGGCAACAGTGTCGGCGGGGATATGACTGCCGTGACCGCGTTGAAAGCCAAAGAGCAGGGTGGCCCGGAAATCAAGCTGCAGATCATGATGTGGCCGGTCACCGACGCAAACTTCGATAGCGAGTCATTCGCACAGTTTGGCGATAAACGCTTCCTAACCACGCCGCTGATGAAGTGGATGTGGGATCTGTACACGACCGACCCGAAACAACGTAAAGAGATCTACGCATCACCCTTGCAGGCGACGGTCGAGCAATTGAAGGGGCTGCCTCCAGCTCTGATCCAGGTTGCGGAGAGCGACATCCTGCGCGACCAAGGCGAAGCATTCGGACGCAAGCTGGACGAAGCGGGCGTCAAAGTTACTACGGTGCGTTACTACGGCATGATCCACGACTTCGGTTTGTTGAACGGCTTAGCCGAAGAGCCGGCTGTTCGTTCTCTTTTTGCGCATGCCGCCGCAGAGCTGAAGAAATATCTGCAACCCGCAGGCGACTAAGCGCCCCGAGTGCATGGAGTCACGCGGAAGGATGAAAGTAGAATACCCTCCGGGCGCAAGAGACCCGATCCACCGGCACAATGCAGCAGCATTTGTTTACGTGCTGGAGGTTTCCATCGTGATGCAGGTAAAGGGCCGGATACTGCGGCGGCTACAAATGAGTTGACCGCAGGCCTTGGGCGACTTTCACTGCGTCGGCAAAGAAGGCCTGAGTGGTTGCGTATGCTGTTGCGACTGGTTGAGCGGGCATCGCTGGCTTGGGACAAGACGGGGGAATACCATGGCGAATCTGAAGTTCGACCAAGCGATCACTGCACTTCTGGTGATCGATCCATACAACGATTTCATTTCCGAGGGAGGCAAGATCTGGGATCGCATCAAGGCTGTTGCAGAAGCCATTGAGTGTGTTCCGCATATGCTGCATGTGCTCAATGCTGCGCGCGAGGCGAAGCTTCGAGTTTTCTATGCGCTGCATCGTCAATACCGTCCGGGAGACTACGAGACATGGACGTACGTGACGCCTATCCAGAAGAGAAGCTGGTTGAGTAAGGCCTTTGAACACGGCACGTGGGGTGGTGAGATCCGCAGCGAATTCGCGCCTCAGCCAGGCGATATCGTCGCCCTCGAGCATTGGTGTTCGAGCGGCTTTGCAAATACTGATTTGGATTTGCAGCTCAAGAAGCACGGCATTCACAAGCTGATCGTCATCGGGCTTATCGCTCATACGTGCGTTGAAGCAACTGTACGTTATGCCGCCGAGCTTGGTTATGAGGTCACGGTTGTCGCGGACGCGACTGCGGATTACTCGGATGAAGAAATGCACGCGGCTCTCGACATCAACATACCGAACTACGCCATCGCCGTCGTGAGCACAAATGAGATCGTTGAATCAGTGTCTTCGCTTTGACGCTGCGTCTGGCGATGGCCAGCAAGCCCGCTACTAGTGGCCACACCCTGGGAGGATTTATGGAACCCGTTAGCATCGCAATCGCAACAATGAAACTCGCAGCGGCAAAACTGAGCGGCCTGAAGACGGCGTCTCTTCTATCATTTATTGCTGGTGGCGCCGTGACGCTCGGTTTCAGCAACGCTGGTGGATCAAGGTCCTCGACTCACGTCTACGAGCTGCGGCTGTATCACGTCAACGAAGGCAAAATGGACGCGCTAAAAGCTCGCTTCGGCGATCATACAGACGCCATTTTCAAGCGACACAACATGAAGAGTATTGGTTATTGGGTTCCGGAAGACGCGCCCTATTCGCAGAACCTCTTCGTGTACATTCTGGAGCATTCGAGCCGTGAGGAGGCGCGGAGGAATTGGGCCGCGTTCCAGGCGGACCCGGAATGGATAAAGGTGAAGGCCGAGTCTGAAACTCAGGGACCGCTAGCGAATCATATCGACAGCTACTTCATGGATCCGACTAGCTTTTCCGCAATGCAGTAAGAAAGATGAGCCGAATGACTTCGGCGATCAAATGAACAGGTCGAATAGCAGTTCTTTATTTGATTTGAACCGTCGAAATTCAAGAGGAGTTGGTAATGACAAAGAACTCAAGCGCTGAACCGGTCGAAATGAAGCTCGAAGTCGTAACGCTCGGCGTTTCGGACGTCGACCGCGCAAAGGCGTTCTACGAGAGTCTCGGCTGGCGGCTCGACGCCGACTTCGCGATGGGCGATGCCTTCCGCATAGTGCAGTTCACTCCGCCGAGGTCGGAATGCTCTATTCATTTCGGCAAGGGACTCACTTCGATTAAGCCTGGCTCGGGTGACCGTCTGATCCTCGCGGTGAAAGACATCGACGCAGCGCGCGACGACCTGGTCGCTCGCGGCGTCGAGGTGAGCGAGGTCTATCATCAAGCCGCCGATAACCCACGCGCAGGCGGACGCGATTCGGAGGGCCGCTCGTACTTTTCATATGCCGCGTTTCAGGATCCTGACGGGAACAACTGGTTGCTTCAGGAGATCAAGACGCGGCTTCCCGGGCGCGAGTGGTAGAGGGCAAGCCATGGATATTGCGACTCTTTCAGAACTCCTTCGAGAGACCGAGCTGCATCACGGTCCCTATGAAAAGTCCAATCCCAAGCATAACTGGTGGGACTCGTACGCGCCCTACATCGATGCTCGCCAGCAGGGAAGCACACCGGAGGAAGCAGCAGCGAAAGCCGGCGAGTACATGGCCGAGATCCTTAACCATCGGAGCAAACCATGACCACCACAAGCACAGTTGATCAGAGCCTTCGCGGGTCCAAGCTTTTTGGCCAGACCGTCGTGTTGATCGGCGGCAGCGCTGGTATTGGATTCGAAACGGCCCGACTCGCAAGAGCCGAGGGTGCCGAGGTCGTCCTGACAGGCCGCAATCAGGAACGCCTCCAGCGCGCGGGTATCGATCTCGATGCAAAGCGCACTGCTGCCTTCGACGCCACGGACTTCGATCGCCTCAAGCAGTTCTTCGACGAGCTGCCCACTGCGATCGACCACGTGCTGGTAACTGGTCCGGGTCCGTACTATGCAACCCTGACGGAGCTTGATTTCGAAAAAGCTCGCCGGCATGTCGACTCGCATCTCCTCTTGCCGCTGCACGTCGCGCGGAACGCAATGGGCAAGGTTCGCCCGGGAGGGACTCTGCTCTTCATGGGCGGAACGGGCGGCCGCCGCGCGAACTCGGGCGCGTTGATTACGGCGCTCACGGCCGCTCTTCCAGCCATAACGAGGAACCTTGCTTTCGAAATCGCACCCATTCGCGTAAACCTGATAGCGGCGGGGTTCGTCGACACGCCGCTCTCGGCTGCGCTCCTCGGCGACAATCTGGATAAGCGCCGCGAGCAGCTCCGTGCGACGTTGCCTATTCGACGCGTTGTTGACCCGGCTGATATAGCAGCATTGGCCGTTCACCTCATGGCGAACACGGCGGTGACCGGTGCGACCTTCGACATCGACGGCGGCCAGCAACTCATCGAAGGATGATATGATTGGACACCCAATGTGAGCGCCTCTTGCGATGGCACTGCAGTTCTTCGATCACGAGTGCGTGCATGGATTCAACGATTGATGATTATCTCCGTAAGCGTCTCATGCCGGTCGAGGGCGCGATTCCGCACATACCGGGTATCGAGATGTATGGGAATTCCATTCCCGCGGGAACCGTCGGTGGCGACCTCTTCGAGTACATCAATTTCGATCAGCGTTATGACCTCGACGCTCGGATTCAGCGAGCTAAGACGCTGTCCAAAGAATTTCTCGAGCCACTTCCGGCAGGCGCACCGCCCCGCAATTCGGTAGACGATCATGTTGAATGGTTGAAGTCGAGATCAGATTACTATCCTGAAATGGAAGCTCAGTATAGGACCGCCCGAAGTTCCGAACAGGTGCGCGTCGCCGAAGATCTGCAGGAGCTTTACAGCACTGCAGGTGTCCTGCTGGTCGATGCTCAGGGCCATGGCCTTATTTCAGCGAAGATCGCATCCACCGTACACGATACGTTCCATGCCTTCATGCTCTCGGAACTTGATCAGCACGGAAGAACGACGCCGGAGCTATTTGAAAATATCAACCTTCGTTTGGCGCTATCGGTCACCGCGCGCAACGCACTTGAGATAAGTGAGAAAGAGAATGCGCGCGAAATCGCGACCATGCTTTACGGCGAAGTACATCCTTACGGCTATTTCCGATTTGTAAATTTCGGGCACCCGCCTCCGCTCGTGTTCTCGGCTGAATATCGTAAGTTTGTGGAGCTCGATAAGGACCGGATGGTGCAGTTCCTGGCGTTGGGCTTACAGATTTCGGCAGATCATCCGGATCGCAAGAGATATTTTTCAATGAAACTCCGGCCCAGGGAGGCCAATTCATCGGATGTGGCCGAAATCACGCTTATGAGCCCGGGCGATATTCTCTTCCTTTACACCGATGGTGTTTATGACGGCAGTGATGATGAAGAACGCCAGCACCTCGAATCTATGATGCGTGATCGCTATCAGCAATCAGCGAAAGACATTTGCAATGCGCTATTGGAACACGCTGCGAGAGACGACGATCACCTCAAACAGATTGGCGAAGAGGACCGGGTTGACGACAAAACAGTTTTTATTATCAAGCGAAGCTGAAGAAGCATTTAGGGCATTTGTTCATAACAAGGACAAGAAATTGGAAGAGTAGGTCTAAGGAACCGATGGATTTCGATACTCAAGTAAAGCTGGTGGTTTACAGACACTTCGCCGAGAACGGGGAGAGACCGTCACTGGAAAAGGTGGCCGCGCGTGTCGGTTCGGATGTTGAAAGCGTGCTTTATGCGTATGTGAGATTACGTTCACAAAGAGTGTTGGTGCTTGAAGCGGATGGCTCGTCAATCCGTATGGCTCCTCCGTTCTCCGGCGTCCCGACACAGCACGTAGTAGTTGTTGATGGAAAGCAGTACTTCGCCAATTGCGCGTGGGACGCTCTTGCAATACCGGCCGCGCTACACAGATCGGGCACGGTTTACTCCAGGTGCGAGCAATCCGGAGAGCCGCTTCGTCTTGTAGTGGGTACCGACGGGCCCGAAACGTCTACCTGGTTTTTCCATTGCGTTGTTCCAGCCGCGAAGTGGTGGGACGACATCGTATTCACCTGAGCCAACATGCTTTTCTTCCGGTCGGAAGAACTGGTTCGTGATTGGTGCGCAGCGCGTGATTTCCCAGTGCGGCCTCTCGTCACGATCAGTCAACTCTGGATGCTTGCTACGACTTGGTATTCGACCCGACTGCAGGAAGACTCTCGTCGGCCTCAGCCGGACGAGATGCGCGAGATTTTTGCCGGGTTGGGACTGGAGGGTGAGTTCTGGGACCCAAGATCGGACAGCTTTGGTTAGCGTTTAACACCTCGGTGCTGCGGAGGGAGAGCAGCGTATTTCGAATCGAACCGGCCAACTATGAGGTCCACAGCAGCCACGTCCCCATGCTTTCCAACCCCAGCCTGGTGACAGGTGTGATTCGTACGGCCGCAAACTTGACATCGACGCGGCAAACAAGCGCTTGAACCGGACTCGGTTGAGCGTGCCGGTTAGTTAATTGAGATGAGGCTTGTGCGGATATACTGTCGGGCCAGTCCTATAGATTGAAAGGAGATTCATATGAAATACCGACTATTGGGAAACAGCGGGCTTCGAGTTTCGGAGGCAGCGCTAGGCACGATGACCTTCGGTGAGGAGTGGGGTTGGGGGTAGCGCAAAGGACGAATCGCGAAAGGTCTACGACGCGTTTCGCGAAGCCGGAGGCAATTTCATCGATACAGCGAACCTCTACACCAACAGCGCGAGCGAATCATTCCTCGGCGAGTTCATGGAAGGCCACCGACAGAGCGTTGTGCTGGCCACAAAATACACCAATGCGGCTCCGGGCAAAGATCCGAACGCGGCAGGCAATCAACGGAAGAATATGATGCAGTCAGTGGAAGCGAGCCTGAAGCGGCTGCGAACCGATTACATTGATCTTTACTGGGTCCACATCTGGGATCAGCTCACACCGGTCGAAGAAGTAATGCGTGGGCTGGATGATCTGGTGCGCGCGGGCAAGGTTCTCTACGTCGGCATCTCTGATGCGCCCGCCTGGTGGATCGCGCAGGCCAACACGCTTGCTCAACTGCGCGGGTGGTCTCCCTTTATTGCCATACAGATCGAATACAGCTTGATCGAGCGAACCGTCGAGCGGGAACTGATCCCGATGGCGAAAGCGCTGAACGTCGGAGTGACCGCGTGGTCGCCTCTGGCCGGTGGCGTGCTGACCGGCAAGTACCATGGGAATCAGGGGGCTTCCGACCAGAAAGGCGAGCCGGGCCGGATGAGTGGCGAGATGATGAAAGATTTCTTGCCCGAGCAACAACGAGCCGACCGTGTCGTCGCGGCCGTCAAGAGTGTTGCCGATGAAGTTGATCGTAGCCTTGCGCAGGTGGCGTTGGCGTGGCTTCGCACGCGCCCTGTGCCAGTCATTCCCATCATCGGCGCTCGCAAGCTCACTCAGTTGCAGGACAATATCTCGAGCTTTGACCTGATGCTCTCATCAACTCAAATAGAGACGCTTGATGAAGCAAGCCGGATCGAGCTCGGGTTCCCGTACGACCTTTATCGAAAGGAACTGCCTCGCACTTTTATGTACGGCGGCATGGGAGATCAGCTTTTGGCTTAGCATCCAAAACAAGTGTGCGAATGAATGTGTGATTGGAATAAGCAATCGTCTTGCGGTTTACGGACGAGTTATGGCGATAAGAATTCAGCAAACAACCGAAGGTCAGTGCACGACCCTTCGTCTGTCTGGCGAACTTGTTTCATCACAACGCGAATCTCTGCTCGAAGAAATAGAGGCTAATAACAACACCACCACCGCATTGTGTCTCGAGGAGGTAACACTTGTTGATCTCGACATCGTGCAACTGCTGGCGCGATGCGAGGCAATGGGAGTAAAGCTGCTCAATTGCCCGCCCTACATCCGTGAATGGATATCGAGAGAGAACAGCAGAGCAACTAAAGAATCGAAAGACTCATGAATTTGAAGTTCTGAAGGAGAATCTTAGATATGAAAATGAAAGCAGCACAGATAAGCAAAGCAAAGGGAGATTGGGAACTAGTCGAGCGCGATATCCCCGAGCCCGGGCCGGGACAAGTTCGTGTGAAGATAGATGCGTGCGGCATTTGCCACAGCGATGCTCTTGTTAAAGAAGGTCTGTGGCCGGGGCTTCAGTATCCGCGCATTCCAGGTCACGAAGTCGCTGGACGCATCGACGCAGTCGGCGAAAACGTCACCGCGTGGGAAGCCGGGCAACGCGTCGGCGTCGGCTGGCACGGAGGACATTGTTTCGTCTGCGAACCATGCCGGCGCGGCGACTTCGCGATGTGCATCAATCGCAAGGTGACCGGCCTCGATTTCGACGGAGGGTACGCCGAGTATATGATCGCGCCTGCACCGGCGCTTGCTGCCATCCCTGAGGAATTGCCGGCCGAAGAAGCAGGGCCGTTCATGTGCGCGGGCGTCACGGTCTACAACGCGTTGCGAAATTCAGGCGCGCGACCGGGACAGCTGGTTGCGGTGCATGGAATTGGCGGGCTTGGACATCTCGGCGTTCAGTACGCGCGGCGGATGGGTTTCAACACGGTGGCGATCAACCGAGGCAACGACAAAGAGCCATTGGCTCGTCAGCTAGGTGCGCATCAATACATCGACTCAGTTGCCACTGATGCGTCAGCCGAACTACAAAAGCTCGGCGGCGCGCGAGTAATCTTAGCTACCGCGCCGAACGCACAAGCGATTTCTCCGCTGGTTGATGGACTGTCGCCGGATGGCGTGCTGTTGGTACCTGCGGCGCCGGCCGAACCGTTAATGATCAGCGTGATGCCTTTGATCATGGGAAGGCGATCCGTTGCGGGCTGGTACTCGGGCACAGCGCGCGATTCGCAGGACACTTTGGAATTCAGCGCCTTGAGCGATGTGCATCCGATGATCGAGAAGTATCCGCTCGAGCGCGTGGCGGAGGGCTACGAACAAATGAATAGCGGCAAGGTGCGCTTCCGCGTCGTGCTGACGATGTGAGGGCCGGTGACCCTCAAATTCGAATCTAAGCATACTCAGAATCGTCAAGGAACAGCGATCTAATTCGATTCTCGCTCTGAGATAGTGATCATCGGCTGTGTTCCTCCACTTACTAAAGACCGACGACAATCCTGAAGGCGTGGACGCCGATGTGTTCGAGGGAATCAAGAGAGCGATCACCGCGGCATCACCTGGACTAAACGCAGAGGAAATTAATGCTGAGCTCTTGAGCTTCCTTGGTGAGAGAGCGATGTCGAATCGAGAAAGCCTAAAGCTACCACGCGGGTAGCGTCCCAATTTTTCGCGAAGAGGAGAGAGATAGCCATGAAGATTCCAGATACCGTTCGCGGGCTTCTGATGAACGCAACGCTATGTCATTTAACCACGCTCAACTCAGATGGCAGCCCGCAAGTAACCGTCGTGTGGGTCGGCATAGAAAACGACGAGTTCGTGATCGGTCATCTCGCGGAGCATAAGAAGGTCAGGAACATTCGACGCGACCCCAGAGTCGCGTTGTCGACGCTTGGAGGCAAAACAAACGCGCAAGGATTGCGCGAATACGTGGTGATTTACGGCAACGCTCGTGTTACCGAAGGCGATGCAGTGCCTCTCTTGCAACGGCTGGGTCGAATTTACTTGGGACCGAACGTTGAGTTTCCGCCTGCTGCAATGCGGAACATCCCGGGATACATCACCCGAATCACCCCTACCGCCTTCGCCGGTATAGGCCCGTGGAATGCAAAGGGCGGCGAGTAGGAGAGACCGCTCAAACCGTCATAGATCAATGTTGGGTCGCTGCGAATCGGCGATCCGTCATCCACTACCAAGCTTACGTCCAGCAATGCAACCCAATACTGGATGGATTGGAACCAAAGCCGATGAGGAGCAGGCTACACCGAAAGCTCCCATGCGCTTCGCCGGAACGTTAACGATTACCCATTCGATAAGAGGCGTGGCCGCAAGAGCAATAAGAGTCACCGCGCCAATGCCAAGTCCCAGGCTCAGTGCCACAGGTAAAGCGGTCTCACGTTGATTCGCGATCAAGGCGCTTATCTATCTTCCGTGCGGGCACAAATGCCGTTGCAAGTTGTATGTCTGGCGAGCATGCGCACCTTTCATCGAAGTCGCTCAAGTTTCTATGCGCGGTCAACCATTCCTTCATTAAGGCACGGCTTATCTACCGCGCGAATAGGTGTCGCGACCAGACCGGTCGGCGTGTGACGGAGGATGAGATAGCGATTGGTCTATGGCTCGCGCAGAAAAATCTGGAGTCCGTAAGGTATCAGCTTCCTTTCTGCCGGCTTCCTGTGTTTCCATCCGAAGTAAGTTCTCTCCAGCTTTAGTTGTCTCTCTAAACTCCTTTCGATCTGTACTGAAGAAAGGTAACGATTCAGCGTACTTGTTGAGCTCGGCGATCTCGTCCCGCTTCAAGCTTGGTGCCACATCCTTCTCATGCACTCCGGCGGCGCGATAGAAATCCTGCGCAATGATATCTCTGATGACACTATAATCACGCGCATTTCGAGACTGCACATGAGCCATTCTTAGCTGGTCTGCCCTAGCGTCGGCGACAGCTTGTCGCTCGAGCTTTTTCTCAGGGGAATCCGTGAAATGTCTGATGAGCGTTTCGAGTGCGCCTTTCGGCTCCACCTCCCTGACGCTCGTGGTGTACGTCAGTCCTTGGGCATCGGTAACCGGAAGCTGGCGATAGTCGCCGTACTCAATCGTCGCTTTGAGTCGATCTGCAGCCTTAAGCATGTCCATCCTGGCCATTAGTGCCTTCCCCTTCACCTCAGAGAGAGTTGACGGAGTCGGATTAGCCAGCAAGCTGTCTTTGACTTCGTGATAAACAAATTCGAGGAGCTTAGCGTCCTTGTTGCGATTGGCAATCACGCTCATTTTGGCCAACTCGGATCTTTCAAAGACGGGCAGGGGCATCTCCCTCCCCTGGTGAGCACGGGCTTTCTCGGCGTATTGGACAAGCTTCGAAGCAGTCTCGTACTTGAGTTGTGACGCGGCAAGGTTACTCCGAGCAGGCCGCTCTGCAGAAGCAATCTGTTTCTGTATGTCCTTTTTGGTTTCTTGCAAGAACTCTATCCTGAGTTGAATCGCCTCTCTCTTGGTTGGGCGCAGAAAGTTGTAGAGCTTGAACTTATCCTCAGTCTCCGTTTTTATCTTTTGTTCGATCTCCCTGAGTGAGATCTTTCCAAAGCCTTCGACGGGGAACTTCCAAAAGTGCCTTCGAGCCTGAAACGCATCAACTTTGGCCTGGGCATCCTTCTGTTCAGCGCCAGCCAATACACGTGTTGACTGAAGCCGGGCGGCCGCGCGGTCGTCGTTGACCGCCACGTCGCGCGTCTTCGCACACTCCTTCAACTGCTTCCATTCTTCAGTTGTGTAAACGACGTGTGGCGGTTTTTCCTTACCTATCTCCTTTCTGGTTGCAAGCGTCTTTTCAAGAGCGACTGCGAATTCTTGAGCGGCACTGGCAGCCCATTTGACTTGTGTCGCGGGCGCTTCAGTTCTGATAAGGTGAGCAAGTTCCTCGCGAGCGACTTCCGCCTTGGCTAGCAATCGGCTGGTTTCCTTCTCTGATCCGGGACGCATCACCGGCTCAGCTTGCGGACGAGCATTGAGTTGTTTGCCCCGGTCCCTGGCTTGAGATCTCTGCGCTGAGAGTCGTTGCTCGGCCAATCGCTCCCTACGATCATTGTCTCTTTCCGGCTTGAGTGGGATTGGTTCGCCTTTTCGATAGGCTTCGGCGGCGGCTATCTTCCACTGCTTGGTTTCCTCCTTCTTTCGGAGGTACTCAAGGTAGACGCTCTTGTCGCCGGCAAAGGAAGCGTAGATTGTTGCCCATTTCTCATCAATGGTCTTGAATTCATTGTTCTTTAGCTGGATGCGTCTACCATCATACTGCCGGGAATTGAGGTACAGATGGACGTGAGGATGGTCCGTATCGCGGTGAATCGTGGCGAATGCAATGGCCTTAGGAAATGCCTCCTCAAGGAAGCTGTTGGTCAAGTCCCTAATCTGTTGGTTGGTAGCTGGGACATCAAAAGAGAGGATGATGCGGTAGTGAGTTCTGCCGCCCTTCCTTCTCTCGTACTCTTCAAGCGAGCCGAAATAATCCCTGACGTTTTGAACCTTCTCCTTGATGGTTAGCTTGCCTTTGTCTTGTGCACCAACTTCCTTATGGGGTTGGTCTGTGTGTCGGGACCTCAATTCGGGCCTGGTTCCGAAGCGGTCGTCGGTGAGGAACTCGGGTGCATTCCAAGTCCAGACAGGATCAGCATCGGGTTGACGCCCCCCCGCATGCTCCTTCGTTTGATCCAGCGACTGCTCATTTAGATTCTCTTTCAGCGTCTCGCTTGCGTTTGGCTCGCGCTGAGTTCTCTCATCATGGGTAATGAGTGACATCTGTTCGTCGCGGTTGTCCTCCCCATTCCGTTGCCTTTCCCTCCCGTCAGGATCTAGAGCGGACATACGGGTTATGTAGGAAGCGTGTGCTGCTCCGTACCCACTCTTCCCTATACTCACTTTAGCAATGGGACTCGGTGTTGCCATATCTATCCCCTGAATCGCCTTCTTACGTTACCGCTGATGGCATAATCTCTCGATCAGTTGGAGCATAGCTTTGATCGTCTTTAGCGTCTGCTCCAGGTTGGAGTAGTCGATTGTTCCTCTTTGGGAATTCAACTGCTTTGCTATCTGGTTGAGGTTATTACCTGCTCTTATGAGTTGAATGATGGCTCGTTCTCGTTGTTGTCTGTCCTCCCAAGTGGGAGCTTCTTTGCCCAATCCGCACTCGATCAAGAAGCGTGATAGGGAGAGCTTAGCTTCTCTCGCTCGAAGCAGCAGTCGATCGTGTTCATTGTGAGTTGCTCGCAGAGTGAAGGCTTTTGGATACTTCTTCTCTTTTATTCTTCTGCCCTTCGTCATAATAATTCCTTCCTAGCGGCTCAGTGTTCTAATCGTCTTAGCGCGGTAGCGCGAAGACGTACCCCGCCTTAAGCTCTAAATTCGTCAGTTCCTTTCCGTCGTCTAATCACAGGTTTTTCCGCTTCTATTGAGTGAGTTTTATTCGCGAGATTCTGGCGCCAGATTGATGTCGCTGGAGGTAACTCTTGAGTCGCCACAAGCGGTTCGCTTTCCTCGTGCGAGGAGAGGCAGGCTTCCACGGGTGGTCTGAATGACCCTCTTCCCGCTGTCACATAGAGGTTCGATTAAGCGATCATGGGGGCGCGATTCAAGGCACCAAGGCCTGGCCAATGGGCGGTGCTCCGTGCTGGCTTTCAGCCAATAAGGCGAATCTGATACGCGTTCGATTACTGATTGAACAGGTTTCTTTCTCCGCTGCGCCCCTCTCCTAAACCGAATATCTTTGACGGCTGCGTCGAAGCCAAGTCGATCACGCTCCTGCTCAAGCCTGATTTGTTCCGCCGCGTACTGACTCACAAGTCCGCCGTTTGTCGTTCCCCGCAGATGAGCGACCGCTCCAGGAAATATGGAATTATGGAATGATAGAGTTCGCATATCCATTCCTATGAGACCCCAATCAAACCCGAGGACCATGGGGCGCGCGTCAGGGGGCATCCGCCGAGTTCAATAGAGTCATGCCCGTTCGGTGCAGTAAGTTCCCCTGTTTTGTTTCAACATGCATTCGGTTTCTGGGACCGATCCTTCCACTTTTGAAAGCTACGGTCGAGTTTGAATAGCTCGATGAGCGCTAACACATACAGTTGCTGAGTGCACAGTTCCGCTACGCAGATGCGGCAAAGACTCTCACCGTCGATGAATAAAGACGGTGACTGTCGTGGTTTCTGCCACGCGATACATGAATAGTGGTTCCGTGAAACTTGCAAACCTAGACAGAACGCGTTAAGGGATGGGAGAGCGCAAGCAATGGTTATTGCTCGTGTGGAAGACGAGTAGGACGCCCTGCTGATGTGGGGTGTATGGGCCGGCCGCACCAGGGTTATCGGGAAGAGCCATTCAGATTTGTTGGTTGGAAATGAAGCGACGGTTTTAGCTTGACTCTATGGGACTGTTGTCACGTTCTACCGTTTTAGTATCTTTCCCAATTTATCGCTAGCGGCTTGCTGCATGGAAGGTAGAACGTGGCTGTACGTATCGAGAGTCAACACAATCGACGCATGCCCCAAACGTTCGCTTACAACTTTCGGATTCTCACCGGCTGCAAGAAGGAGCGTGGCGCAGGAGTGACGAAGGTCATAGGTGCGAATGTGCTCCAGCCCAGCCCTCTCAAGTAAGGGTTTGAAGTGACGACGCTGAAGATTTCGAATCGAAAGTGGAGTACCGAATCCTGACGCAAACACCAGATCGTTATTCTTCCACTCCGATCCAAGCTTTAATCTTGTTTCATTCTGAGTTCGCTTGTGACTCTTAAACTTGCGAAGAAGATAAGAAGGAAAGGGAATGCACCGCCGCGAACCTGGTGTTTTGGTAGGCTGAAACGACCAACCACCGCCTTTTCTGTTTCGCACGAGAACGCGCTGGATGGTGGCAGAGCCCTTCTTCAAATCCAGATCGCGCCACATAAGGGCGAGGTATTCTTCCGGGCGCATTCCGGTGATGAGGGCGAATTCAAATAAGAGACCGTGTTTGCTCTTGGCGCATGATTTCAGGAAGGCTTGGGCCGCCGCCGGAGATAGCGCCTTCATTTCTTTCTTGATTCTGCGAGGAAGCTTCAGTTCGCGGGCAGGGTTGCTGGTTAAGAGCTTAAAGGGTATCACCGCTTCCTTGAGTGCTCTTTGAAGGACTGCATGAGCATAATGAATTGTTCTGGATGACAAACCGCGCTCCGCCATATCGGTTATCACGTTCTGGATGTCTATCGGCCTCACTGAATTGAGACGTTTTTTGCCAAGGACCGGTCGGAAGTACAAGCGCAAGAGGCTCTCATAATCTCCGAGAGTCCTATCCGAGATTGTCCCTTTTGTCATACTTAGCCACTTATCAAGGTAGCTGTCCAAACTATCACGGTTTTCAAAGGACTCGGTTCCGCTGGCGAGGTCATTCTCAATCTCACGCAACAGATTCTTTCCCTCGGTTCGAGTTTGGACCTTCCTCCATATCTGTTTCTTCTTGCCGGTGGAGTCTCGGTAGACCTTGCGAATATAGAGTTTGTTGTCTCGCTCAATTAGTCCTTTCACAGCTACACTCCCATCTACACTTTTGTCCTACATTCTAAGCACAGGAGCGAACGGGAGTAAACAGAAAAATGCAGAAATGCTAAGTAAAAGGGTACATGTTGTATGCTGGTGTTCGCGTATGTTAGATCTGCCAATGACTCTTAATCAGCGGGTCGCAGGTTCGAGCCCTGCACGGCTCATTTAAGAATCTAACATTTAGGGCTACCGAAATGGTAGCCCTTTCTGCCATCTACAGTTTCATCTACAGGTACAACCAGACATCTACGGACAGAGGCGACAAACAAGTCGATAAATGAACACGTAGGCGGGTTTCTTTTAATGTGACTCTCGGGTTCTGCATTTGAGCGCTAAGCATATTCACATCGGTGGAGGACCTCGCGCGGACGCTGCTTCGGTACATTAAGAGCTACAACAAGAGAGCCGAAGCCGATAAAATGGATCTACCGTGATCCAGCCAAGCGCATGGAGTTTGCTACCGATTCAAGTGTTACGGTGCACTAGTTTTCCGAAGGCGAGGAATACGCAGAGTTGCTGCGGCCTTCCCGCTCCCATGCCGAGCTAGTTCAACTTGGCAGCGCAGCTCTTTTAACTGCCTTCGTAAGACCCAACAGCCTTCGTCGGTTAGACCGCACCTTAGCTGGCGCACTGAGGTATTTCTTGTAGGCGCCTATCCAATCTGCGGCGATCTCTTGTTGGGCGATCTTGAGGTCGAGGGCGCCGTTGCAAACCAGCTTGCACAGTCGGCGTTCCAGCCGGTTCTTCATGTGGTAAGTCCATTCGCCGGCGAGCGGCTGCGGCCAGAGATTCTTTAGCGAATTCGAGCCGCCTAGCTCGGGCGGTATCAAGTGGTCCACATTATAACCGATGAGGTCTCCGCGGATGCCATATCTGTCGAATACCTGACTTTTCAGCTGGACAGAGATATTGCCTTCGATTTCTGCATGACCGGGCTTACACAAATCATCGGCAGTTACCTTAAGGGCATTGCCCGGAGTCAGCCTGGAGTTTGGTCTGTAAGGGCGGGTTTGCGCCTGTGCTATGCCAGCCATGCTAAGAGTCAACAGCAAGGTCAATAGTAAGACTTTCATAATCCAATGCCCGGAGTCGTGATAGTTGGCGGCGTCGCGTACGGAGACATGATTGAGATGGCCTCTGTGCTCAGGTTGTGTGTGGCCCAAGCGTTAAACACTATGTCGGTCAGCATAATCACCTAGGCTATGACATCACACCGAGCAGGGCGTCGCGCCGCACGCTCGTTAAAAGTGCGCTTACCTCACTTCAGGGGCCATGTGAATCGGTAAACGTCGGAACCTCGTTTCTTCATTTCGCCCTGAGGATGAAAACTGCGGTCTCTCCAGACCACCACGACATGCCGCCAACTGCGCAAGCACAGAAATATCTCTTGCGTCGAGTTGCTGCGCGAGAGACCAGGCGCGTTCGAAATCGGCGTGCCCGAGCGCTGCAAACGTGACTTCAAAACTGGAGCCGTAAAGATCGCCCGTTTCGAATTCTCCAGCAGCTCCTGGATTTGATCGTGCCGGCGCGGACGCTCCTCTTTGCGCCAGTGCTTGATTGGTCGCTTCAACTGCCGTCTGCATGACTTTGAAGCCGCGCCGCGCACCAATTGCCGTAAAGTTCTTGGCGATCTCGATCAGCGCCAGGGCGCGGGTCAATGAAGGCGGCGCGATCAGTGCGCAGCCTTCTGCCTCATTGAGCAAGTCGTTTGCCCGAGGCCCATCCTTCGAAGCTAGCGCCGCCCCTGCAAAACTCATCAGGAGGTGCGCGCGGACTGCCGCATCTCGGATTTCCCGCGTCGCGGCGACCGCATCATCGAGCCGTCCTACAGAGCTGTACCGGCGCGCGATCTGAGTCATGATCCGGTCACGTATGGTGGCGTTGGCGACCTCTGCCGCAGTGGCCTGCGCCCGGCTCACTTCTCCTCTTGCAAGCCAGGCAAACGCCGCCCGCGCGTACAGCATGTCGCGATCGGCGGCCATAGAAGCGGCCCGGGCTTCATGCACAATCTCATTCGGATTACTCGGATATGTTGGGGCCGGCACAATTGCTCGGTCAGTCGTATTGGTAGCGCTCAATTCCTCGATCTTGCGCTTGAATTGGCCGAGTCTGTCGGGCAGGTGACGCGCGAACAAATCGCCGAGCTGTCGGCCGAGAAAATAAATGACCGCCTCGTCCTCAGCACCTATGCCTTGATTAGCAGTTCCATCGCCTCGCCGACCTTCTGCCATCTGGCCGTGCCGCGATAGCTGTGCCAGCGCGCAATTGAGAAATCGCACGACCAAACCTCTGCTGACGGATTCTCCAGCTACAGGGTCTGCGGCCGAAACCAGAAAGGCGCCCAGTGTGTGAAGGCTGTCAAGATCCACGTTTCTTGAGCGTTCCAGGCCGCCCACAGCAGACGCAAAAAGCCCATCCGCTCGCTCGGCATCCACCGCGCGCAACGAGAGCAACAACTGCGAGAAATGCGGCGACACGCCGGAGGCCAGACTTAATTGAGCAAGGGCCATCGCGCGCGCCGGAGCGCGCTCGACGATTTGTAGCGCGACGCCGACCAGCAGATCGCGGCGTTCGACTTCTCTTTGGGTAGGGGCGATGGGCGATGAGGTAAATGCAGGGCCGCTGTCATTCTCGCGATTTCCCGACATGGTGGCGCAGGCACAGCCTGGATCAGCCCCGGCGACCGGGGCTGTGAAGGCCCGGGCTAGATCTTCGGCCAGCCCTGGGTCGCGCCCCGCGATTTCCTGAAGTAGCTCGACGAGCAGGTGTTGCTTCGCAATTGCTGGAGTAGCGAGATGGGCAGCGCGATGGAAGGACGCGGTTTTGGACGTGGCGCTATCGTTACACACGAGGGATTGAAACGCGCGGCCGTAGATGGCGCGCGCCTGCTCGCGGTCATATGGCCATAGCAAGGTTGCCGCTTGCGATTGAGCTCGCACTGCGAAGATGAGATCGGCAGACAGGCTGGCCTGATCTGCCAACGCTGCGAGCAGGGGTAGGATTCGGTCGTGTTGCGGAATCACTCGTGCCCCCGGGTGAGCAACGTTGCCAGTCGACGCAATCTGTGCGTTCAAGGTGATGGCGTTGATGAGGAAGATGCTGATAAGGTGCGCGACCGCGCGGATGGATGTCCCGCCAATGCCGGCCCTGAGAATGATGCCTCTACTTATTAATCGCATACGCCCCCCGATGACGACTCACAGAGTGATGACCGTCGATAGCTCGACGACCTTCCCGCCGCGAAGCACCCTCGCGACAACCTTCTCGCCGGCTTTCAGATTGCTCACGCTCTCATAGATACTGTCCATGGACGCGTCACCTTCGAGAACCTCGATTCCATTGATCGAGAGGATGATATCCCCGCCCAGCAGCAGGTCATTGCCCTCGATGGAGGCGCGTAGTGTGCAGGGCCTGATCCCCAATCTCCAACCCGGAGACCCATCGGCAACTCGTTGCACCAAAAAACCAGCTGGCTGAGGCAGGTTGAGCAAACCGGCGAGGTCCCCCTGAACCAGCATGCCTTCCATCCCCGACCAGAAGGGCTTCTGTTCAAGAAGCAGGCGCGCCATCTTTGAGGTCGCGGCGAAGCCAATGCCCTCAAAGCCGCCGGACCGACTCAGGATGTTACTGACAATGCCGATCACCTCACCTCTCCAGTTAAACAAGGGACCTCCTGAATTCCCGCCGTTGATCGCGGCGTCAGTCTGGAAAAACTCCCATGCCGACGCTGACATGCTCGTGAGAGGGTGCTTCGGTGCCGCCCGACCGCTGACGTGGCCCACAGTGAGAGTGAGTGCGAGGCCATAGGGCGCGCCGACGACAAACACATGATCGCCCACCTCGACTTGATCCGAGTCGCCAACTTGGGCGGCCGTTACACCCTTCGGGACCGAGTCGAGCTGCAATAGCGCGACGTCGGCATTCGTGGCTGAGGAGATGACGCGAGCGGTAACGATCTGGCCATCGGAGAATTCAACGAAGACCTTGTCTACGGCCTGGACCACGTGCGCGGCAGTCAATACCTTGCCATTATCTGAGATCAAGACTCCGGATGCTTGCCCGCCCGAATTTACCAACCCCTGGCGGAGCAGGGGCGCGACGGTCTTTTCTTGAGTCCTCACGATGACCACGGATTGTTTAACTCTGCGAAATGTCTCGCTGAGTTGTTGGGCGTTCGCTCCGGTCGTGTCGTCGATAAACGGTACGAACAGGATCAATAAGGGGAAGATGACCAACAAGCGTCTGAGTAGCGATTTCATTTTGTGCCTCCAGAACGGCTTAGAACCGATTGGTTCTTACATAGCTGACGTAAATCGCGCTCGGCCTGGAGCCAATAATCCAAGTCCCGCCCGTCGGTCGCGCCTTGCGAGACGTAGATCTCGTAAGCTCGGCGCCGGATCGCTTCGCGATTTGGAAAGTGTTGGGTCACCGGCGCGTCATCCGAAAGAACAACCTCGCGCCAGAAGACATTCAGTTTGTAGTCACCAGCCTCTTTGGTCTGCGAGTTCATGCTACTTGCTCCTTCTCCACTTCGGCTTCGGTCTGCTCCTAATATCGAGTGATGCGTCACTCGACGCGGTGCGCTGGGTCGCTAGAATTCTGTCACTCACCGCAGCGCACCACGCTTGCAGAGCAGAAGTTTACTTCGCTCTGCTTTTATAGAAGACTGAATTTGAACTCGACAAAAAGACGGACGCTTACTGCATGGCCATCCTTCTGTCCCGGCACAAATCGCAACTGACGGGCCGCTTCGATAGCCTTCTCATCGAGGCCGTAGCCAAGTCCGCGCGTCACTTTAACGTCCGACACGATGCCATCCGCTTTCAGCAACACGGAGACTTTGACTGAACCCTCAATCTGATTGCGCCGAGCCTCGTCGGTGTAACCTGGAGTCGGGCGCCCGAGTATTTGCGGTCGCACGGTAACGCTTCCAACAGAAAACACGCCGTTGTAATCTACGCTCTCACCAGTACCGACGGCCGACCCGTTGCCAGAGCCGACGCCTGCGCCGTGTCCTGTTCCGGCTCCGCCTCCTGTGCCACTCCCTCCAGATAGACCAGCCGTCGTCATGCTCGAAGGTCCTGCCGCATCCGCCGCCGCCGCTCTTGCAGGTTCAGCTTGCACGTCAGGCCTGGGCTGTATCTGATCGAGCGGGCGCAGTTCCGGCCTTGGCTTGACCACCTCGGGCCTCGGTTGCTCGGCCGCCTGATTCGGCAGGGTCAACTGATTGCTGCCGCCTCCTGCCTGCTTGACCCGCGGCTGCGGTTTCACAGCAATCACAGGCGGCAGCGCGAGCAGAGTAACTTCTATCTGCTTTCTTGATTCGACGCTTGAACGATTTCGGTGGCTGATATAATAAGAACCGTAGATTATTGAGAACGCCACTGCGTAAACCATCATAGCCACGCTCAGTCCGGCGCCTACTCGCCTCTGTTCTTTTTTGAGGACGGCGTCTCCTTCGGGCAGCGCTTTGATGAAACCCATGGGGTCGGACACAAACGTACGAGCAGCCTCTGCCGCCTCTCGCGCGAGCCTCATTGGAAATAGCAGCGCAGCGGTCTCTCTTAGAAACGCTAAGTCAGCATAAGCCTGTTCGCCGGTTGCAGCATCTCGCTGAATTCCAGATCGTTCATCAATCCGGCTGAAAGCAAATTTCGCCGCTTTGAACAGACGCATTGGCAGAGCTTCTTCAGTTACGTTGACAAGGAAGGCGAAGCGGCTTACAACCTCTGCTTGAACTGATGGCAGTTCGGCATGACCGGCTGAAAATATATCACTCACTTCCTGGCGTATTCTTCTGATCAGAGAAGAGTCTGATGGCAGGCTCGAAAACAAACCATCCAGGTTGTCGTGGCTGCTCCTCGTTCTCAGACGCGACAAACGCGGGGTTGCTGGGAGATATCTTACTCTTTCGAACGCATTGCCGATGCGGTCTGAAACCTCATAGACAATTCTCACGAGCAGAGGCGGCTCGCTGCTGATCATTACGGCCTCGAAGTTCATGGCTTCTCTCCTTCCCGAGAGTAGTAGCCGCGCCGGGTAAAAGCTTTTAAGGTCGCCTGTTTTACCTTGATCGCAAGCTTATGAAAGCTGTGGTCTGAAGATGCGGCCTGAAACTGGTAGCCTATCGAATACTGGCTCCGCAGCTCGTCTTGCAACTTCGTGAAGAAGCCCGCCAGTTTGTGCTCATCCCCATCAATATGAAACTGTCGTCCGCCGGTCGCCTCCGTCAGCCGGTCGAGAACAGGCTTGCCTTGCAAGTCTCGGACGTTGAGCGAGCCGTCACCATGCACCCGAATGGCATAAATGATCACGTTATTCTTGAGGGCCATCTCAATCGCTTGTTCGATGGACGCGCGGCTCGTGGTATCGTCGCCGTCGGTGATCAACACGATGACGCGACGGCCTTCCTCGCCTTCACCGAGCTTGTCGCGCGTCGTCTTGAAGACGGCGTCAAAAATAGAAGTGCCGCCTGCTGCCGTCAGCTTGAGGGAGGCGGCGGTTAATTCGCTCGCATCATCAGTAAAATCCTGGACCACGTACACGCCTGAATCGAACGCCACCACCGTCGCTCGATCTTTGCCTGCTCGCAACACCGAGCTGAAGAAATCGCGCGCGGCGACCTGCGCTTTGCTCAATGCGCTCTGCACGCTGCGGCTTCGGTCGATGACGAGCGCAACCGTGAGCGGCTGGTCCGCTTCCTGACTGAAGTAACTTATTGGCTGCTCTTTGCCATCATCGAGCACGATGAAATCATCCTTAGTCAGCCCCGTAACGAAGCGCCCTTTCTCATCGCGCACTGCAACCTGCGTATTGACCAGGGCGGAATCGAACGTGATCGTGTTGTCGTCATCCTGACTCGTCTTTGCAGCTTTAGACTGGTTCGCCAGCGCGGCGCTTTTTGAACGGGGTGCATTTTGAGCCAACGCGAGCCCAGTTATGAATACCGTTAGCGCCAGGATTACAAATACACTCTTCATCTTTTCACCTTGCTTTCACTTTTCCGAAGCCGCCACGCGACGGGTCACTTGATCAATGAAGCCGTCTGCCACACCACTTAAACCATCGCGCGGTGATAGCGGGCCAAGCAGGCTTGATCCATCCGATTGCCCTGAGATTACCTGTCGCCCGACTTCTTCTCCCGTGCTCTTTTCGTAGTAGCGCAAGCGAACAGTGAGTATGGACTTGCCGAGGTCGAGGGGCAGCGCTTGCTTCCAACGGCTTCCCTTCGCGTAATCGATCACCTCGATGACAACCACCAGTGTTTTATCGGCGGCGGGTCGTTGCCCTTCGTCTTCGCCGAGCGCTCTGCGTTTGTCGCGCGCGACCAGGTCATCAAAGCTTCCTATCGGCGCGTCAAGAGATTCAGCTCTATCGGCTTCAACCGATTTTTCTGATGGCGCATTAGCGGACGATTGTTGTTTGTGCTGGCTCGAAGTAGTGGGGTCGTAAGAATCAATAGCGACAACCGTTTCAAATAGTCTACGTGATTCGAATTGAAACTTGAACTTGGCAATCTGCCGGCTCGCCTCGTCCGGTGTGAGCGCCTTGCCCACGAGGCTGACCGGTTTTGCGATCTCAAGATGGTGATAGCCGGCAAAGTTGCCTTTGAATGGAATGACCGTCGTCACGCGAAACTCTCCGCCTAAGATCACGGTTTTTGCGCTGAGAATTCCATTCTCGCCTTTGTATCGCTTTAGAGACTCGCGATTTTCTCCGCGCGCGACAACCACTCTCTCCACGGCTCCTTGCTTCAGTTGATCTGATGGCGACTGCCGCGCGCTTGCTGCCCTTGCGGAGAAAGCGATAGCAATCAGCAGAAATAAGATCTGCTGGATTCTCTTTGTCATCTTAATTTTGGACATTCGCATACGCTTCCTTTGTTTCACTGGGGTGAGTTGCGCTGCGGCGCACGTAGCGGGCAACTTCCTCTGCCGACTTGCCCACCATTCTTTCAACATTGCTCGTGATGCGAGTATTCTCGACCGTTATGTTCATCTGGCCGAGCACACGCGCGGTTAGCTTGTCTTTGACCATGATGCGAACCGTCAAAATGGCGTGGTTGTTGCCCTGTTCGATATATCGGAGTTTGGGTATTCCCGGCGTGAAATCATCTATGTAGCCTTCGAGCACGAGCGTGGGCTGCAACACGGCATCCGTGATCTCCTCGCTTGGCTGGTTAGACTGTTTCTTCTGAGAGTCGTTTGCGCCATCGATCACGGCAATGTGGTCGAAATAGCTGAGCGCCCTAATCTGTTTCACTATTCCAGCATTCAATCGCTCGACTGAACGAGCAGGTATCTCATCAAGCATCAGGTTGTTGAGTTTGTGGATCTCGATTGCTTTATACTGACGCAGGTCGTTCGTGACCGGCGTCATCTGATAAGAGCGGACCCTCAGCCCATGCACTTCGCGGAAGACGCGAGGAGGCACAGAGGTGACAACGCTGCGAAGGCTGCACCCTGTGCCTCCTGCTATCGTGGCGAGTGTGGTGGTGAGAAAAAGGATTTTCTTTAGCATTGGTATCAGCTTTCCTTTCCTGGGTCCTGGTGAGGGCAACGGCTATGCCGCAACAACACCCGCCCGCTTGGCTGCCAATTCGTTGAAATATGAAGATGATTGAAAGTGAAGGTTCGGGAACAATTGTTAAAAGTCAAAACTGACAACGTCACTGACACCAAAACTCCGAACTGTTGAACCAACGCTTGGCTGAGCCTGTCTGGTCGTGATTGCTATCGGTGTGACCGAACCGATACGGTCTGCGGGGCTGCGCTCAGGAAATTGATAAGGGTTGTGTGTTGTCCTAATCAGTGTTGCTGACCCGTAACTCAGCCCCGTAGGGCGCTGGAGTTTGGGCATTTCTCTGGGCCAAATTCAACAACGCAACACAGAGGGTAACCGCGTAGCGGTGTCCTCTCGATAGTTTGCGGATTGGCGGCGTCCGTTGGCCGCGTAGCGGTTACCTATCGACCTAATGGATGGAGTTGGCCACACAGGTAGCCGCTACGCGGCCCGTTCATCCGCACCATTGCAAACTATCGAGAGGTCACCGCTACGCGGTGCCGCCCGCTACGTGGGCTTTGTCACTCCTGCGGAGTGACCTCCAGCCCTGAAAGGGTTGCTCCGCCTCTGACGGGGCTACAGTCCTTCGTGCTATGCATTACTTATGATCTGCCACGGCAGGATAGCTTCCCTGGTTCGGCAACACACATTAGGACAACATTAACCTGAGCCCTTTGATTCTAATTCGATGTTCGACCGCCAAGATTCTTCGCGCTGGCCGCAGCTTCCTGATACTTCAAGAAATATGCCTCGAAGTCTTCTTCGGTTGAAGGAAACATTCCATACCATACGTAGTCGAACCGATCCGTCAGATAGCGCATCGGTTGTGCGAGAACCGCGAAGCGAGAGACCTTGCCCAGGTATTCGTGATTCGTGGCGCTGTCCTCCAGCTCGATCAGATTCAATTCAGCCAGCTCGTATAGAAGCGCGACGTAGAGCTTTCGAACCGCCGCGCGGAAGTCTCCCGTTCGTGCGGCCGCGAGTCCAGCTTCAACCAGCTCGCTTGATGTGCTGTCAGCGGCTATCTCTTCACCGAGCACAATTCGTGTTTTCTTCTTGCGAGTCGCTGGAGCTCGGCGTCTCCTGCGGATCATCGATAGCATCGCTGTGAACGCGGCGATCAACACTATTACGAGCACAAGATTTGAAAACAACTTGCTCTGAGCGCTCACCCCAAACAGTCTTTCGAGTAAGCGAGTCAATGACAAGTAGAGTTCGCTCATCAAGGCGCGCGCTTTTCGAAAAATCTGTTTGATGAACCCTCCGATCGCAGTCTCGCGCTCGGGCTGATAAGCAGGACGAGTCAGGATCTCGCGAATCTTATCGCGCGAGCTATCATTGTCGATCGAAGGCGGGGATTCCACGCGTCGAAGGTGCTCGTCTAAAGCTCGCAATCGCCCAACTATATCGTTCAAGATCGCGTTCCGTCGCTGCTGATCGCTTTCTGAAGCATAAGAGTCGAGCAAAACATAGAGCCAGCTATTGTCGACGGTCACTTCGCGGCGCTCGAATTCGATTTGCTCCGACCGCGGCAACAATCGTTTGATGTAGCTTGTCCCTTCTTCGTCGTAATCCTGGTCCGACTTGATACGCTCGATCTGTTCGGCGGCACGCACCACTCGATTCTCGTAGTTGAGCAGTCGAGATGCGGCCGAAGCTTCAATAGCAACGATCAAAGTCAAGAGGATTGTTGAAATCAGTCTCGGCATTTTACGTCGAAGATGATTCCGCGCCAATTGGGCTTCCGCATCTCATACAGAAGCGCGCCCCTTCAACGAGCTGCGTCCCACATAAGCGACACGCTGCACGCGTTTCGCTCACGTCTGCGCGCGGATCTGCCCCAAGCCTCTCCGCGGCTCGTTCGAATTTATCACGCAACTGCTCCGATTCCGAACTCGGCTCCTGAGGCAAAGATGTAACGGCCTGGCTTCGAGGTGGTTGATATCCCGCCAGTCCCAGCGGGCTCGTTTGCACGAATGCCCTGCCAGAAGGTTGCACCGGCATCTGGTAGCCCAGGACCGTGGGCTGCGCTCGCGCTTGCCAATAGAAACCGGGGTTGATCTCGCGAGCCAGCAAGTCTACGTCGTAGGCTTCCTTCCGCACTCGACTGTCGAAATACAGTAATGTGAATGATACGATCCATATCGGCAGACTCAACAATCCCGAGACGTCTCGAAACGAAGTGTAGAGAACGCTCCAGGTCGGGCTCACCCAAAACTCCGCGTTCATCACACCGGCCAGATAAAGTCCAAAGATCACCGGCAATGTGAGTGCTGCAAGCAACGAAAGATTTATGAAGTAGCTGAAAAGCATGATAGCCGCTACTCGATACCAGTTTCCCTTGCCGAGTCTGATCGCGCGCCCGACTGCATTGCCCGCCGATTCGCCTTCGATCATCACGATTTGCGGAAGAAAGATCAGTCGCGCGGTGACGACGCAGATCAAAAGCAATCCGAGCGCGACCGCAACTACGACTGTGATAGTCATTACCATAACCGTCACCCACTGGGGCAGTTGAGCTGCCGCGATTGCGCCGATCAGAAGGCTGAATACCAGGACGAGGACAAACAGAACGATTGTCAGAGCGAAGTAGACTACAAAAAGCAACACCAGGGTCAGCAAACCCATCAAGACGATCGCTCCAAGCCGGCGTTTGATGGCGCGAACACAGCGACGAAACGAGATCGGTTCGTCGAGCATGACATGATCGCCGACCACTCTGGACAAGCCGGCAATCGTAAGGAGCATCGCGAAGCCCCAAACCGGATAGCCGAGTCCGCCCAGCGCGAGCATCCAAACCGCCGTGACCGGCACCGCGTTAGCGCTTGCGGCTCTGGTAATCAAGCTCGTGTAGCCGTACCAAAACATTAACGACACTACATACCCGATCACCGTTGGCACGGCTACGATCGAAATGAGTGGAACAAAGTTTCGACGGTAGAGTCGCACGGCGCGATCGATCACATCGCCGGTGGACATTGGTTCGAGAATGGTGAAACTCGCCATCGATTATTGGCGGCGATTATAACACGGTGGCACGATCAAACTTGAGGATCAATGGAACTGACGGGCTTCGGCAGTAGAGTTTTGGATCCTGAAGGCTGGGAATTATGTCTAGCAAATATGCTGGCGTCACTCTGCTGGTTTACTGGGGAGGTTCGCTACCTTTAGGAAGTCTTTCTCGTATTTTGACCACTCCACGAATAGGCCGTTGTCCATAAGGTCTAATGTGCCGGCGCTCTCTGCCAAGCCCTTTCCAAAGGAATAGTAGAGACCACGAAACGGCACTTCCAGTTGCACAGCCTCCTTCAATAAGCCAGACACGAACTCCTCGATCCCCTGTAGAGTTTCAAATGATGGCGGGGTGACATAAGTCGAATCCTTTACTGTATCTAGCCAAAAGCTGTGCACAAACCGATTTCTCTTCTTCACAAATTCGTCTAGGCGCAACTCAAACCCCTGGTCGAACAAGCTGGTCATCTTTAATGCTTCTTTCAATTCCCCCAAAGTCTCACTTCTGTGTTTAGCATCAGGTGACAAAAAATCTGAGATATTCAAGATTTTGCCTTTTCTAGTCTTCAAAGATAACAACGAGCAACAACCATTAATAAAATTCTCAAGTTTCTGTAACGTAATCAGCGTAGCTCCCATCAGCATCAGCAGGTGGTCTCTGAACGCTTTTCGTCTTATTTCTTCCGTCATCCATCGCATTCCTACATCTTTGCCGAACCACACATCTGCTTGGCACATCCAGTCTCCAAGAGCAAAGTCGATGTGATTTCCATCATCTTCAGTTCTGTTCTTCAGAGAAATTAGAATTGCTGCCACCGCGCGCATATCTGCTTCTGCAAGCCTGTGGGTGAAGGTGAGCATACTTGTGTGGAGCTCAACATCAAACTTCCTAAGAATATCTTGCTCATCAGAAGCTAACAGTTCCACCTTGATACCGTAGTTTGCCATTGACTTTGCCTCTGTATCAGCCGATTCTCAGTGCTTCCCGACTCTTCCCTTCCAGTAGCCAGGTTCGCGGCTGCAATGCATAACCGCGACAATCAGTATGAAGTCGACTTCGATTGTGTAAAGCACGCCGTACGGGAAAACGCGGGTGAGGCAGCGACGGACATCTTCGTCGATCACTCGCCAGCGCAGCGGATTCTCAACAACTCGCGAGACTACCTCCTCGACGGCATCGATGAACCGAAACGCAAGCTTAAGATCGTGTTCTGCGTACCAGCGGGTTGCCTCACTGTACTCTTGAAGAGCTTCTGGATGGAAACTTGTATTTCATCCAAGAAGAGAGTCACGCACTTTGCCAAGAGCTTCTTCACCGGGAGTGGGCTCCACCTGTCCGCTGCGCACCTCGTCGCGCCTGCGTTTCGCCTCGGCAGCCCACAGTTGGTCAATCCGTCCCAGCTCATCAGCATCAAGGCTCTCTACTAAGAGGTCTGCGAGCCGTGCCCGCGACTCGCTTGGCAGGCTCATCGCCTGCTCAACCAGTTTCTCTACTGTAGTTGACATGAGCATAAGATACTTCAACGAGCGCGAGGGCTCAAGCTAAGTTTGCTTACTCACTTCCCCGCTTGAGCCACGGCAGTAAGTTTCAAAACTTTCTTCGCAGTGACGTGTTTCATCAACTCGTTTCGATCCATGAAGTACGTCGGCGCGGCTTTGCTTTTGCTGAAGAGCTTCTCGGCTTGATCGTCCCAGTGGCCGCTGTCTTTGTGATCGCTTTCACCGAGTGGAATGATCGCCCACGACTTCGGCGGATTGCTCATCACTACTATCTGCGTGGAAGTTTGTCCGCCGGCGCCGACCATCTCCGGGCCCACGGAATTGAAGCTTATTGCGCGCGGAGTAGCCATCGCCACATTGTTAGCTCCGCCGTTCAAGGAACCTCCACCCACCGGATAAGTTCTGTCGCCACCCGCTCGCCCTACGCGAAAGTACTTGCCGTAAGCGACGTGGACTCCGCCGAGTTTCGACCTCAGCCACTCGCTCGCTTTTTCAACTGCTGCGATTAACTGAGCATCGGTGATGTCGGACGGGACCTCGACTTGTCTGGCTAACTCGGGACTCAGACCTTTTTTGAACGCGTAATACGCGAGCGCGCCTTCGGAGTCGGCATCGCTTCGACGGTTCCACTTCGCGATCAGGTCATATACTTCTGCCGCATCACCGGAGACGTTCGAAGAACCGTTGCCGCTTGAAGGCCCGTGTGTGGCAGTTTTCGACCAAGCCTCCCGCAATCGCGCTTGCCACAACTCCGCGTGATAGACCTGTGGGCTGAATGCGATGTTGATCGCATCCTCAAGCGTTACTTTGTTGGCAGCATCAAGCAAGTCGGTCATCATCTCGGCTCGTTGATGACGCGGCGCGGTGCGGCTCGCATTATATATGTAAGGCAAATACTTCTCCGGTACGAGCGGGCTGTCCTTCATCATTCCGAACGGGGTCACGTTGCAGTTGTGCATGTAGCCGCTTGGCGGATTTGTAATCTGCACAAGATCACTAAGCGAATGAAGTCCTTGCCATTCGGTAGCCGACGTATTGCCCGCAATCGGCTTGCTTGGGTCTACCCCTTTGGCTCGAATCGGCACGCGGCCATTCCGCAAATAATAAATGTCTCCCTGCACGGTCCCAACCATAATGTTCTGTGACATCAACTGGAGATGACCAAGCGCGCGCTTCATCTCGTCGAGATTCTTCGCCATCATCATCTCGTAGACCTGATCCGTAAGACCTATTTCGTTAGCATACGGGATCGCCATCGAATAAGCCTTGCCGTTCTTGTGCGCAACGACCGGTCCGTGATGTGTGTATTCGATCTCGACCTCGGTTGCGTCGATCCTGTCGCCCTTCTTTACGCCGACCTTTTCTTTGCGAACCTGAATGTCGCGCCACTTGCCGTCGTATCGATACTGATGCGGGTTCGCCGGATTGAGCTCTTCCTCGTAGATGTCCGACGTGTCAGGACCGCCGGTAGTCATTGCTACCGAACAGAATCTGCTGTGACCGAGGCTCGGAAAGGGCACGCCGAGAATCGAGACTCCGGAGACATCGTAGTCGCCGGCATAGATGCGCACTTCATAGAAGCGAAACTCGTTGTACCAGCTCAAGTGTGGATCGATCACGGCAATCGGCGCGTTCATCGCAGTGCGGCTCGGCGCTATCAACATTTCGTTCGAGCCTCGATAGGCAGCCGGATCGGGTTGAATGCCTCCGCGCTGCAGATCGCCGCCTGCTTCGCTGAGCGGCCAGCCCCAAATGATATAGCGTCCGAGGGCGATCACGTCCCAGGGGTGAATCTCCTGCGCCCACGACGGCACCTGCTCGGGATGCTCGCGCATGAAAAGCTTGATTCCGTCCTGGTAAGCTTCAATACAAGCGCGCATCTTCGGGCTCACTTCGTTGTATTTTTCACGACTGATTTCCGAGTGCCGCCACATTCGTTGAATCAGGTCGCTTCGATAAGCTTCCGGGCCGACTACTTCAGCCATAGTTCCGTTCGCGCGCCGGTAGTTTTTCAACAACTCTTCGAGCCTGTCTTCCGCCTGCGCGTATCCAATCGCGAAAGAGGCCGCTTCGAGCGTCTGTGCAAACACGTGCGGAATTCCGTACTCGTCGCGATAGATTGTAGCTTCGTCGTCGGCGCGGGGCGTCTTCGACTGAGCGGAAAACGGAATTACAAAAGAAAGTGTAATGACAAGCAGAAGTGCTCTTTTCATTGTCTCTCCTAAGAACCTACTTGATTTCGCTTTTTGACTAGTTACTTAGTGCAGCGATATTAGGCCAGGAGCACGATGGTTGTCCACGAAAGAGGAGTCTTTCCGATTACCATTGGTTAGCAGGAAAAAGGCGCTTGGAAATTCTATCGGGACGACTCTTTGCCCTTCGTGCGCGAGCTCTTCTCTTTTGTCAGATCAACGATCCGGCCACGCCGTAGAATATAAACCGGCGTTCCGGTCTGTAGTCCAAGTTCCAGCGCGCGTCGCGCCGCTCGCCGTAGCGCCTTATATGACGCCAGGATGTCCGGGTCTTTTGAGCCCTGCCTCTTTGAGGTCATCCAGCGCTCCTCGATTCTAAACTCTCTCATTCGCTTGATTGCAAATCAATCGCCTTTATAAGAGAATAACGCCGCCCCATCTCTGCATTTCAATCGCGAAAGGAACCGAATGACGTCGAGTGATAAGCTGCTGGTCACGCTCGAAGACGGCATCAAGCGCATAACTTTCAATCGACCGGAACGGCGAAATTCTGTCGATACCGAAACCGTCGAGCTGCTGCTCAACGCGATTCAGCTGTCCGCGGAAGATGATTCCAAAGTGGTAATACTTACCGGCGCGGGCGATTCCTTTTGCGCGGGCGCCGATCTGCAAGCTACTTCCGAGCGCGATATCAAAGCCATCGACGTGACTGCTTCTCTTCGAGAACACACAAACCCAACCATTCTCGCGATGCGGAATCTCGCGAAGCCAATCATCGCGCGCGTTCACGGTCACGCGGTTGGAGTCGGATGCAACTATGCCCTCGCTTGCGACATCCTCATCGCGTCCGAGCAAGCTAAGTTCGGGCAGGTGTTCGTCAAGATCGGACTGATGCCCGATGGAGGATCGACATACTTCCTGCCACGAATCGTGGGCTACGCGAGAGCGTTCGAGTTGATGGCTACCGGCGATATCATAAGCGCCGACCAGGCGCTTGCGCTTGGACTGGTAAATCGAGTCGTGCCCTTTGAAGAACTTGATTCGACGGTCAACGCGATGGCCGCGCGGCTTGCGGGCGCTGCTCCGATCGCGCTTCAAAAGATCAAACAAGGTTTGAATCACGGACAGAATTCAGATCTCGCTTCAGCGCTCGAGTTCGAAGCAATCAACCAGGATGCGTGTTTTCACTCCGACGATTTCATGGAAGGCGTGAAGGCTTTTCTCGAAAAGCGAAAGGCAAGCTTTCAGGGTAGATGAATGGAAGACCGTAGCAAGGCAACATACGCGCTGTGGGTGCTGTTCGGCATCAACATGATGAACTTCTTCGATCGCCAGATACTGGCTGCGGTCACCGAGCCGATTCGAATGGAGTGGCACCTGAACGACACCGCGCTCGGATGGCTCAACACGGCGTTTGTGCTGCTGTACGCGGGCGTAGGAGTGCCGCTCGGCCGGCTTTCAGATCGGTGGGTTCGCACTAAGATTCTCGGCATAGGCGTCACGCTTTGGAGCTTGTTCACTGCTGCATCGGGAATGGCGTGGGGCTACTGGTCGCTGTTTGCCGCGCGGCTCGGCGTCGGAGTCGGCGAAGCCAGTTGTGCGCCGGCGGGAAACTCCTTGATCGGCGATTTCTTTCCGGCGGCGAGACGCGCTCGCGCGATTTCGATTTTCATGCTTGGCCTTCCGATCGGAATCTTTCTGAGCAATTTGACAAGCGGGATCATCGCGAAGACCTACGGTTGGCGCATAACTTTTTTCATTGCCTGCATACCGGGTTTGATTCTTGCGGGGCTTGCTCTAAGAATTCGCGAGCCTCGGCGCGGCGCGGCCGAGACCCACTACGTAGCCGGTGCGCAGCAGACCGGCTCACCGTATCGTCGAGTGTTGAGCATACCGACGATCTGGTGGATCATTTTGTCGGGCGCGCTTCACAACTTCAACGCGTATGCCGTGAATGCTTTTCTGCCGGCATTTCTTGGACGCTATCACGGAATGGACTTGAGGCAAGCCAACTTCATTGCAGCGGTGGTTCTGGGTGCGGTTGGAGTCGCGGGACTTCTGGGCGGCGGTTGGGCCGCTGATAAGATAAGCAGAACGCGCTCGAATGGCAGACTGCTTCTCGCTTCAGCTGCGTTGCTGGTTTCGACTCCGCTTGTTTACCTGGCGCTTGATCGGCCGCGAGGCAGCCTCATCAGCTTTATGCTGCTGATGGGTTCGGGATGGATGTTGATCTACGTGTACTATTCGACGGTGTACTCCGCGATTCAGGATGTAGTTGAACCCGGTTTGCGAGCTACCGCAATGGCGTTGTACTTTTTTGCGATGTACGTGCTGGGCGGAAGCTTCGGCACTTCGATTCTCGGTATGCTCAGCGATCATTACGCACGACAGGCGATGACCGCTGCCGGTGGCGCGGCAATGACCGAGGCATTCAGAGCTGAAGGGTTGCACAATGCATTCTACGTCGTTCCTCTGGTCTCGCTCATTTTAGCCGTCGTGTTGTACGCGGCATCGCGCACGGTTGCGAAGGACATGAACAAGTTGCAGAGCTGGATGCAAGGAACGTCGAAGCCTGCTCCCGCTTTGGAAGCCGCAGCAAATTGAATCTTCGATCAACAAAACTCCACTCGATCGGATCGAGCGCATTACGCTCAGCGCAAAGGCTCACATTGTTTCGCGTCGTTGGGCTCGCTTCAGCGAGCACGTTGTTCCTCTCACCGTTTCTCGCCGGAATTCCGGCTACTTCAGACCGACCCACTGAAATACCGTCGGTGCAGCTTCAATCGACTCGAGTGCAGCGCTACCCTGCAATTGGCTCCCAGAGCCGATTTCAAGACCCAGCCTTCACGCGTGATTTTCTCGCACTACAATCATCCGTTGAACCGAGGCCTGGAATCGACGAGGACACAGAAGGTCGAAATGATTGGTTCATGTTTCAGCGAATGTACGGATCGAACTCGATTCCCGCGGAAGCACGAAACATTGCGTGGGGATCTCAAAGGGAGATGCGCTCCGAATCTTTCGTTTCTCCAAAAGCCGCTGCGACGTGGCAACCGATCGGGCCGTCGCCAACCGTTTCCGCGTGGTTCGGCGCCTGGGGCATGACCAGTGGAAGGGTCAACACGGTCGCGGTTTCACCTGCAAATTCGCGACTGGTGTTGATCGGCAGCTCGACCGGCGGGATCTGGCGCTCGACCGACGGCGGAGACACCTTCGCTCCAGTCAGCGACGATCAAGCAGACCTTGAAGTCGGCCATCTCGCATTCGCCAGGAGCAATCCTTCAATTGCCTACGCGGGCATGGGAGACACGAAGCTCGGCTATCTCGGAAGCGGAGTCCTCAAGTCGACCGATGAAGGGAAGACCTGGACTCGAGTCAGCAACAACTCGCTTCCCTCCCCCGGTTCAATCGCGAGAGTCGATGTCGATGCTCTAAATCCGAATCGGCTCTTCGTAGCTCAATACTCGGTCGTGTCCGGAGACAAGATCACGTCGAGCGGTTTGTACCTGTCGACTGACGGTGGAGTGAATTGGACGCGCTCGCTGGCCGGCGCCGCTCGGGACGTCGTAGTCGCACCGGGCAATCCGCAAATCGTTTACGCCGGTTTGTCCCGAATTGAAAAAGATACTGACCCAGCGTTTGGTCTTTATCGATCAACCGATTCAGGTAGCTCGTGGACCAATGTGTTCACCGCCCAGTACGAGCTCAACAAACGACGCGACATCAAGATCGCTGTGAGTCCGGTTGATCCGCAACGGGTTTCCGTTTATTACGGAGGCTTCATTGGTCTCAATCCCGACGCGCACTTCAAGGCGAGCAGCGACGGCGGGCTAACGTGGAACGAACAGAGCCTCGCCTCTGTTGATATTTCTCAACTTGGCTACAACACCTATTTGTTCAGCGATCCTCGAGACGCGCAAACGCTTTATCTCGGCTCACGTGACATCTATCGCAGCACCGACGGCGGCGCCAATTGGATCAACATCACGCATAACTTTTATGACAGCGGCACCGGCTTTACTTACGCGCCCGGCGGATCGAATACCCACTCGGATCAACACTCGTTGGCTTTCTCGCCCATCGATCCCAGTGAGTTTTATGCGGCCAACGACGGTGGGGTCTCGAAAACAACCGACGGAGGTCAGAGCTTTCGATCGCTCAATGCGACTCTGACGCTCAGTCAATTCATCGGCATCACATTGCATCCTACAAATCCGATGTTGAGCTTCGGCGGAACGCAAGACAATGGAGCGCAGCGCCGATATCCGGATTCGAGCTGGCACGAGATAGTATCAGGAGACGGCGGCCACACTGTCATCGATTCTGTGGATCCCAGTATCGTTTACATGACTTACGTTCGCGGTGATGTGTATCGCTACATCAACGACGGACAAACTCTCGACGCGCAAATCGGCTACAACGGAGTCTTCGGTGAGCCGGTTGATAACGCGCGCATCGCGTTCTATCCGCCGTTCGTCGGGAATCAGGTTGATTCAAGATTGTATTTTGGCGCGTGGCGGCTATTCGTGAGCTCGGATTTCGGAAGATCGTGGTCGGCTCCAGCAGGCTTTATGGATTTGACCAAAGGTGTGACCGATACAGCGCCTGACGTGCTGTCTGCGATTGCCGTCGCGCGAAGCAATACGAATGTGATCTACACCGGTTCCGCGCAAGGTCGCGCGATGACGAGCATAGACGGCGGACGAACGTGGACGGATATCACACGAGGACTTCCGAATCGCTCGATCACCAGCATTGCGATTGATCCTTCCAATTCAGCTACCGCTTATCTGACTCTATCCGGATTCAACTCCGATCATGTGTTTAAGACTACCGACGGCGGAACATCGTGGCTTTCGGTGAGCTCGGGGCTTCCGAATGTTCCCGCGAGCGCGTTGATGTTCGATCCAATTGATCCCGCCACGATCTACGTCGGAACGGACGTTGGAGTATTTCGATCGAATGATCGGGGCTCGAGTTGGCGGAGCTTCAATCGAGGCATGCCTCCGGTGGTCATTCATGAATTTGCTTCGCAGAAGTCGGGGCTGATTCAAGTAGCCACCTATGGCCGAGGCGCTTTTGAGCTGCCCGCCGCGATACAGTCTCCTCCTGTAATCAATTCGGCGAGCTTCGACGGCAGAAAACACCTGACCATTTCCGGAAGTGATTTTGGCACAAGCCCTCAAGTGCTGATCAACGGTCAGGACAAGCGAGACTGGATAAGCTCGGCATCAGATGTCGAAATCACGATTGTCGGAAAAGCCAAAAAGCTCGGACTCAAGAGCGGCTCAAACACGATTCAGGTGGTTACGTCCGGTCAACTGACTTCGAACATCTTCACAATCACGCTGTGAATTCCTCGCGCCGCGGCTCGCTTAGGTTTTATAATCTCTTAAACATTGGAGGTTCTCATTGCGAGTCGTTGTAGTCCTGTTCATCTCTCTCCTGGTAGCGCCCGCGGTGTTCGATCAATCAACGGCCGCTTTCATGCAGTCGGTTGTTTACACTTGCCCGATGCACCCGGAAGTTCAATCATCGAGGCCGCGAAAGTGTCCCAAGTGCGGAATGAAGCTTGTTCGTCAAAAGCCGGAACCCGTCGTCGAGCCCACCGCTTCCAATCAACCATCCGCTCAAACTGGTCGTGCGATTGAGGTCGTCAAACAAGCGGAAGAGTACACCTGCTCGATGCATCCCGATATTCGCACAACCTCGCCCGGAATCTGTCCGAAATGCGGGATGACTCTCGTGCCTGTGACTCCGGCCATCGCCGATGACTTCAATTTGAAATTTGAATGCTCGCCTCGAGCGCCTCGGGCGAATGAAAAAATCCGATTGCACTTCACTTTCTTCAACCCGAAGTCCGGTGCGCAAGTAAAGGATTTTTATGTCACTCACGACAAGCTCTTTCATTTGTTCATCGTCAGCGAAGACTTGTCTGAATTCCAGCACATTCATCCGACTCTTGAATCCGATGGGAGTTTCACAATCGAGACCGTCTTGCCGGTGGCCGGCAATTACAAAATCTATTCGGACATTTATCCGCACGACGGCGCGCCTCAAGTCTTGCAGCAACATCTGACTACGGCCAGCTACGAAAACGATCTCGCGGCGTCAATGCCTCATCTCATTCCGGACACATCGCTGACCAGGATAGTCGACGGGATGAAAATTGACCTTAAGCTCGAGCCTGCGGAGATCATCGCGGGCCAGCCCGTCGTCTTGAAGTATCATCTGACCGATGCCAAAAGCGGCGAACCGGTTCGCAATCTAGTGCCGTATCTCGGGGCGTGGGGGCACACGTTGATTCTGAGTGAGGACCAGGCCGACTACGTTCACTCACATCCGGAGGAGACCGTGCCTGAAACGGCCGACAAATCGAAGCTACGAGGCGGACCGGACGCAACCTTCAACGCGTTCTTCCCTCGGCCTGGGAACTATCGAATCTGGACTCAGTTTCAAAGGAGCGACAAGCTCACGACGGTTTCATTCACGGTGAAAGCCGATCGACTGCATTGATTGAGGTCTAACGCCTCAGCTTCATATGTTCTTTCAAGATGCATCGGTCCATCACAACCATGAGCCCTGCTTCAAGTGCCCGTCGAGCGGCCGCTTCGTCAATGACTCCTTCTTGCAGCCACACGCCTCGAGCGCCGATGCGAATCGCTTCGTCGACGTGTTGACCCGCATCTGCGCTTCGACGAAATACATCTACCAGATCGACCCTCTCAGGCACGTCCTCAAGCCGCTCGTAAGCTTTTTCTCCGAGCACGCTCTTCTCATTCGGATTCACGGGGATGATTCGGTAACCGTTTGATTGCATGTAACGCGATACGCCGTTACTTGCGCGCGTCGAATCCGAAGACAGTCCGACAACCGCAATCGTCTTCGCGTCGTTCAGAATTTTATCGATTACGTCCTGATCGTTGACTCGCACGCGCTGTCTCCTTGCGTTGTCTTCGACTATGAAGCGATCTTAGCACCGTGAATCAGCTTTTGAAATTCACGGGCGATGAGCTTCGCAATACGTGCCTGTTTGTTGGGATAAGGCTTGGCGTCAAAACTCGACACGATCGTAACCTCGCGAGTCGTCGACGTGAGAAAGACTTCTCTCGCATCGAGCAACCTCTGAATCGGAAACCCGCCTTCGACCAGGTGAAGCTTCCATTTCGTTGCGATCTCGTGAACGAAGTGACGAGTGATTCCTGCCACGCATCCGGTCGAAAGCGAAGGCGTAAAAACCTCATCGCCCTGAACCCAAAAAATGTTTGCCGCTGTTGCCGACACTATTTCGCCGCGTTCGTTCAACATTACCGCTTCGTTGAACTCACGAGAGCGCGCCTCTTCGAGCGCGAAAACATTTTCGAGCATCGCCGTCTGCTTGACTCCCTCAAGCAATGCCGTTGAAAGAACTCGATAGGGCGACACCGTCAACGCCAGGTCCGATCTCGCGCGCGGCATATCTGGTGAAGTGAAGATCAGAAACTCAGTCGCGGGACCTGGCTCGACTTTCCACGAACCGGCATCGCCCTTGAGCAGCGTCAATCTTGCTCGTCCGTGATCAACCGAGTTAACAGCGATGAGCTTATCAAGCGCGCGCCTTGCTTGTTTCAGGTCGAATGAAACTTCGATTCGCGTCTTTTGGGCGTGAAGGAGCAATCGCTTCCAGTGAAGATCAAAAGCGAAAGGCTTGCCGTCGCAAATGCGCAAGGTCGTGAAGACGCCCCACCCGTATAGCAGTCCCGCAATCGTCGGAGCGATCTTAGCCTCACCCGCGTCAACGATGCGATCGTTCTGAAAAATAAGAGAGTGCATACTCGGAAGCGCAACTTACATTGCAAATTGAAAATCCAAATTGCAAATTCCACATCGAGGCAGCGGGAAGCTTAAGACCCGCCCGTTCCGGGCGATTTGCAATTTTCATTTTACAATTTTCAATTTGCAATCTTTTCTTCTCGAAGCAAGGACAAGTATTTCTCCGGAAAGCTGGACGGTCGTCCTTCCGCATTGATCAACACGTGAAGCGTCTCACCTGTAGCCACAGGAGTCCGGTCATCGCGTTCGACTTCGTAGCTGAATCGCAAAGTCCGCCGCGTCAATTCAGTGATCCTCGTTCGAATAATCAACTCGTCCTCGTAGCGAGCCGGATTCTTGTAGCGGCAACTCGCTTCCGCGACGATCAGGAACAGCCCCGTCTTGCGTTCCATGTCTCGATACGAAAAACCGCAGTCGTTACAGTATTGGCTGCGCCCTACTTCAAACCAAACGAAGTAGTTCGCGTAATAGGCCACGCCCATTTGATCGGTTTCGGCGTAGCGCACTCTCGCGCGAGATTCAGCGATTCGAGAGGACAATTCACCCTTATTGCTTTTTTTCATGCGGCTCCAAAGAAACAGCGCTCAACGAGACTCGCGATTGTAGCGGGCTGAATGATGAATGCTCAAGCGAGGCGGTAAGAATCACATTTTCCATCTTTCATTTGTCATTTGTCATTGAAAAGACTCGCCAAATCAGTGAACAATGAAAAATGTAAAATGGAAAATGACAAATGGAAAATGAATCGCGCTTCCGGCTTGACGACAGACCTCTATGAGCTCACGATGGCCGCCGCTTATTTTGAGAACGGTCTTCGAGAGCGCGCCATCTTCGATCTGTTCATTCGCAAACTGCCCGCGCACCGCTCTTACTTGATCGCTGCCGGACTCGAACAGGCTCTCGAGTATCTCACTTCAGTGAGCTTCAACAGCGAGCAGATCGATTATCTCCGTGAGCATCCGTCATTCAAAAAGGTTTCGCGTGCCTTCTTCGATTACCTGGCCGAGTTCAGATTCACGGGCGATGTCTGGGCAATGCCTGAGGGCACTGCCGCTTTCGCGATGGAGCCGCTGTTGCGAGTCGAGGCGCCAATCATCGAAGCTCAAATCGTCGAGACCTTTCTTCTATCGACAATAAATTTTCAAACCATGATTGCGAGCAAAGCCGCGCGAGTTGTTTCCGCAGCCGGGGGCCGCGACGTGGTCGAGTTCGGCACGCGCCGCGCGCACGGCACTGAAGCCGGCTTGTTTGCTGCTCGCGCCGCTTATATCGGAGGCTGCATCGGCACGTCTAACGTTGAAGCCGGTCATCTGTTCTGCATTCCAACGTTTGGCACATTAGCTCATTCGTTCGTGATGTCCTTCGACGAGGAGGACGATGCGTTCAGAGCTTTTCTCAAAGTGTTTCCCGACACCGCGACCGTGTTGGTGGACACTTACGATACGATCGCTGCAGTGAAGCGATTGAGCCGCGACTTCGGCGCGACTATCCCGGCGATTCGGCTCGACAGCGGAGACCTGTGCGAGCTCAGCAAACAAGCTCGACAAATACTCGACGACGCTGGAATGAATGAAACGAAGATATTCGCGAGCGGCGACTTAAACGAATACAGAATTTTGGATTTGATTTCGCGCGGCGCGCGGATAGACTCATTTGGGGTCGGGACGGAGTTGGCAACTTCTTACGACGAGCCGGCACTGTCGGGGGTTTATAAACTCGCGGGCATCGAAGAGAATGGCCGCATCAGCATGAAAATAAAATTGAGTCACGATAAAGCGACCTATCCCGGCGCAAAGCAGGTTTGGAGATTCAAAGACAACTCAGGCAAGTACTCACACGACCTGATCGCACTCGCCGATGAAGAGCCGCTCACGCATTCAGCCGATTCGATCACCGGCGCACGTCCTCTTCTCGAACCCGTGATGGAGGCGGGCCGTCGCGTCGAAACCGGCTCCAACAACTACGACAAGTCTTCTAACGATGAATCCCGTAATTCAAATTTGATCCGTGCGCGTGACCTCGCGAGAACAGAACTCGAGCATCTTCCGCACGCGCTGCGTGAGTTTGAATTGAAGACGGCATATCCGATGAAGTTCAGCGAGCGCATTGTTGCGGAAAAAGAAAAACTCGAACTAAAGATCGCTGAAACGCTTTCAGGTTCAGGCGCGCAGAGAAAAGAAAATGTATAGTACCCTGGAAACTCGCTATGACTCCATGCCATACGAGCGGTGCGGCAGAAGCGGTCTCAAACTGCCCGCGATCTCTCTTGGGCTGTGGCATAACTTCGGCGGCGTCGACACGCTCGAAAACTCGCGAGCGATGATTCGCCGCGCGTTCGATCTTGGAATCACGCACTTCGATCTCGCTAACAACTACGGACCGCCCCCCGGCTCGGCGGAAGAAACTTTTGGGCAAATCCTTCGAAGCGACCTCTCTGTTTATCGAGATGAGCTGATCATCTCAACGAAGGCCGGCTACTTGATGTGGCCCGGGCCTTACGGCGAATGGGGCTCGAGGAAATATTTAATTGCGAGTATCGATCAGAGCCTGCGCCGAATGGGACTCGAACACGTCGACATCTTTTATAGTCATCGTCCCGATCCGGAAACCCCGCTCGAAGAGTCTATGGGTGCGCTCGATCACATCGTTCGCAGCGGAAAGGCGCTTTACGTTGGAATCTCGTCTTACTCGGCGGAGCAGACTCGACAGGCTTCAAGAATCCTGAGATCACTCGGGACGCCGTGCTTGATTCATCAGCCGCGTTACAGTATGTTCGACCGCTGGATAGAAGATGGCTTGCTCGATGTGCTGCGCGAAGAAGGGATCGGGTGCATAGTCTTTTCACCGCTGGCCCAGGGTTTGTTGACTGACAAGTATCTGAAAGGCATTCCTGCCGATTCGCGAGCTGCCAAACCTCACGGCTTTTTGAAGCGCGAACAGGTAACCGACGAAAGCGTGATCAAGGCGAGGCGCCTTCAGGAAGTCGCGCAAGCTCGCGGTCAGTCGCTTGCGCAGATGGCTTTGGCGTGGGTGCTTCGGCATTCAGAAGTGAACTCAGCGCTGATCGGCGCGAGTCGCATCGGCCATATCGATGAAGCAGTGGCGGCCTTGCAGAACCGGGCCTTCACCGATGATGAGCTTCAGGAAATCGATAACATCCTATCCGCCTAGTTCCAGCTCTCTACAGAGGAGAATTCTTATGCCCCACGTTCACATCAACTATCTTGCGGTAATCGTAGCTACAGTTGCGGCGTTCGCACTTGGCGGTCTTTGGTATTCGCCGCTGCTGTTCGCCAGGCAGTGGGTGAAGGCTCACGGCTACACTGAAGAGCGCGTCAAAGAGATGCAGAAGACTGCAGGCAAGGCATACGTCATCTCGGCGTTCTGCCAGTTGTTGATTGCGCTCGCGCTTGCGGTGATCGCGGGCTACCTTCACCTGGATCACCTGGTTCAAGGACTCAAGCTTGGATTTCTGGGATGGGCGGGATTCGCACTGCCTCTCGGGCGAATGGCGAACGTTTTTTCTGATAAGCCCATAACAGTCTTTTACATCGACACCGGATATCAGCTGGTTTATCTGATTGTTATGGGAGCGATAATCGGCTCGTGGCCCGGCGCTCCGTTTCCTCCCGCTTGAAGGTCGTGGTCGCCGCGATAAACAAGCACCGCTGTACTACACCGGAAGCGTTGACTAAAATAAGAAACAGGGAGGACCTGAGATGAAGTCTCAATTTCAGAACAGCGCCCTGATTCTCGTCGACATTCAAAACGATTTTTGTCCCGGCGGCGCGCTCGCCGTAGATGAAGGCGATCAGATAGTTCCGATCGTCAACAAGTTGATCGCCGAATTCCCGCTGGTGATCTCGACTCAGGACTGGCATCCCGCGAATCACATTTCTTTCAAAGAACAGGGGGGCCCGTGGCCTCCTCACTGCGTGCAGGGTTCGCGCGGAGCCGAGCTGCATCCTGATCTTAGAACTGACACAGTTGAGCACTACTTCCGCAAGGCATCGTCGCCCGATAAGGACGATTACTCAGAATTCGCGGGCAAGGATGATCGCGGACGCTCCCTCGACGAATTGCTCAAGAGCGAAGGCGTGAAGACGCTGTACGTCGTTGGCCTAGCTACCGACTATTGCGTACTTGAAACGGTGTTGGACGGTCTCAATTATGGCTACGAAGTCTATGCGGTGAGAGATGCGATGCGAGCGGTGAACGTGAATCACGGCGATGGAGAGAAAGCGCTTGAAAGGATGGCGAGCGCCGGAGCGCACATCGTGACAAGCGATGAAGTTCTCAACCTGGCAGGCAGCGCGGCAAAAGCAATCTAAGCAGGCACGAGCAGGTCTTCAGCTCATGCTTGTTTGATCACGCCACTATCAACTACATCACCCTTTTCTGATATCGACTTGAAAGCCATCTCGTTTTCGTCGACTTCCAAATACATAAAAGAGTTGTCGCGATCAAAGCTCGCAGCGCGGAATTCGCTTTGCAGGTCGATATCGCCGCGTCGAATCTGTCCGCCTGCACCGGTGATGAAGTACTGGACACCGTCCTGGGGTTTCGTTCGCTCATAAACGTGGTCGTGCCCGGCGAAAACTACCTGGACGTGATAACGTTTGAACAGCGGCTCAAGTGCGTTGCGAACTTTCACGTCCGAGCCGTGCTTCTTCCCAGACGAATAAATCGGGTGATGAAGAGCGGCGACCTTCCACTTGGCTCGAGAGTCTCGCAGCGAATTCTCAAGCCAATTCACCTGACCTGCATCACAATCCGTTGAGTCGAGCATGAAGAAATCTATAAGCCCATTGCCCCTGCCAATCGAGTAATAGTTCGATCCACCCATATTGAATAGCGGATAGTTCAACTGGTCCTTTCGGCCCTCTTCAACATCGTGGTTGCCCAGCACCGCATAAAACTTCACACGCTCTTTCAGCAGACCAGCAAACGGCTCTTCAAACCGCTTAGCGAAATGGCGGCCGCTGCCGTTCGGGTAGATGTTATCGCCAACAGTCAAAATCAAGTCGAGCTCAGAGCTATGGTGAGTCTCGAGCATCTGCGACGCGACTCCAAACTCGTCTGAGCCTCCTGTCCCGAAGTCGCCAAGCACTGCGAATCTGGTTTTACTGTCGCCGCCGGCGAAGCTAATGAATGATGAGGGCTTGAGCAACGCGCCCGCCGTCAGGGTCGCAAGAGAGGCAATCGCCTGCCGCCGAGTCACAAGATTGATTTTCTTTGTTGTCATACCAACTATCGTGCCGCCCATTACAGAGGAGTTAACAACCGTGATCGATATCGTTAGCTTATCGCGTCACGCGTCAGTCGAGCAAGATCGTCTTTGCGAGCAAGATTTTCATCTTTATGAAATTCGTTTTTCTTGACAGAGCTTTCTTGCGAACCTTACCATTCTGCGTTCGAAACGTAAGCGCGGACGCTGCAGGCAGGAGGAGAATTGCAGACCACCCCCAAGCGAACTCAACCCGATATTCGCTCGATCGCACGGTTGATTCCGCCGAGCGGAAACCTCGTGCAAGGTCAAAGCGAACTGGCTCTTCACCCCGAACTTGCTCGAGCGCTGACCGAAGTTGTCGCAGCCGGGCTCAATCACTACAGCTTCTTCGAGGGCGTCGATGAGTTGCGCCGCGCGGTGGCGGAAAAGCTTCGACTGTTCAACGGAGTCACGGTGGATCCCGAACGCCGCCCACTTGAATTAATCATCACTCCCGGAGCTACAGGCGGACTCGTCGCATTTGCGCACACTTATTTGCAAGGAGCTGCGGCCGTCGTCTTCGAGCCGTACTATCCCTATCACAAGCGAACGCTCGAGACTGCTGACGCGCGAGCTGACATCGTCAAGCTTCGCAGCGAGAATCTGGATTTGGACGTAGATGAATTGCGCCGCATGTGTCGCGAAGGCAAATCGCGGGCGGCCTATCCTCTCAAAGCGATCATCGTTTGTTCACCTGCGAATCCCACAGGCAGAGTCTTCAATCGCGAGGAGATGACGTCGATCTTCGAATGCGCCGAAGAGTTTGATCTGATTCTACTCTCCGATGAAGTCTACGAGCACTTCACGCTGGAAGCGAAAGACCACGTGCCGCTCGCTTCGGTTGAAGGGGCATTCAAGCGAACGATTACGGTGAGTTCTTTCTCGAAATCCTGGGCAGTTTCGGGCTGGAGGCTGGGATATGCCTACGGTCCCGGCAATCTCGTCGGTGAGCTGGCAAAGTTGGGTAATATCTATTACGTCTGCACGCCAACTCCGCTTCAGCACGCACTCGCCCGCGTGCTGCTTGCGGATCTCGATTATTACGATCGGCTTCGGATCGACTTCGCTCGCAAGCGGAAAACGATCAATGAGGCGCTGGAGCGCGCCGGCTTTCGCGTTTACCCTTCGCGCTCGAGCTTTTATACGTGGGCTCGCATACCCGAACGCTTCGAGGATGCAGGCGAGCTCAACGAGTACTTGATACGTGAGGCAGGCGTTGCCGGAGTGCCGGGCTGCGCTTTCATGGATGACCCTGAACAAGACGTTTATATGCGTCTCTGTTTCGCTCGCGAAGATGCAATGCTCGAAGCAGCGGCTCAACGCATCGTAACCGCGCTCGCGTAATTTCAATCACACGCTGAACCGGTAACAAGCCGGTTCACAAGCCCAGGTGACTTGTTGACGCAGGCAGGATTCGTTTATTGTAGTCTTGCGTGAGTTGGGACTACTCTCGGAGGTGACTACATGCGAATGCGGCCGCACGAGCACAAGCACGTTGCGGATATTCTCCACGAAGAGCTTGAGCTCGCCACGAACCGAATCAGCGATCGTCTCGCGGAACTCGAGCGCAAACCCGTTGCGAGCAAAGACGACTCGCTGGACGGTGTTCGAAGTTTCTACCAGGACCTCACCGATAACGACTGGACCGATGCCGACGAGGAAGCTCTCGGCAATTTGTCGTCAGCAACAAGCGAAGGCGAGATCAAGCTTATGATGCGCGACGCTTTCCGCCGCTCGCGCGTTCATCCGGTTCCCAGCCTCGCTTCATTAATCATCGTCGCGACCAAGGGTCCTGGTTTGTTGGGCGGCGAAGCGGGAGCTTTCTTCGCCACCTCCGACGCACTGCCCGCAGCCGAACGCGAACGAATCGCAAATCTGTTACACAGAGAATTAGCCAAAGCTGCCGGCGACATTGCCGAAAGGCTGAAGCTCACCGATACATCCGCCCACGTGCTGCGCGAACAGCTCGAAAACGTTGAAGGTTCGATTATCAGTGAGTTGACGCCGTTGGTTTAAGACAACGCTTCGAAAACTGGAGGAATAGAATGGCAGACTATCCGAAGCAATACATCGACAACCTTGACGCCGCTTGCACCAAGGAAGCGTGGCCGCTCATCGGGTTGTACATTCTCGATATGATTGTAACCGCGGGAGCGCTCTACGTTGTCGGTATGATCGTGAACTCTCTTCTTTAGAAAACTCACCCTTGGAAAGCATCGAAGTCGATGGCGGCCCGGTTCCTGCCGAACAGTTGAACTACTTCAACTACTTCACCGAGGTAGAAGAAGAGTTCGTGCGCAGGCGTGGGAAACAGATGCTGATTTCCCCGCTGGATTGGGCGCTGGTTGAAAGTTGGAAGGACGCGGGAATCCCGCTTCACATCGTTCTTCGCGCGATCAATGAAGCCTTCGATGCTTACGATGCGCGAGGTCAAAAATTTCGTAAGGTCAATTCGGTTTTTTATTGTCAGCAAGCGGTCGAATCTGCTTTCGCAGAGTATCGCCTCGCACAGGTCGGCGGAGGTCAAACACCCGTTGCTTCTGAAGGCGAATCGAAAAGCACGCGCCGGCCGTCCGATGAAGAAACCTTTCCCAAAGACGTACTCTTCGGCTTTCTCAAGAAGTGTGACGATGAACTTCGATTGGCTGCACTGCAAGCTTCGACACACGGCGCGACCGATCTCAAAAATGCAATTGACCGTGCTCGAATGAGAATGACCGAGATCATTGCGGAGATCGAAACCTCGACGCGCGTCGATGCAGAAGCTCTAGAGCGAGACCTGGATGGTCTCGACCGCTTGATTCTCGAAGCTGCGCGCGAAAGCCTGGGGCTGGAAGAACTGAAGAAGCTTCGGGCGGAAGCCAAGTCTCATCTGCGCTCGTATCGCAAGAAAATGGATGAAGCGATTTACGAGCAGACGGTTCAAAACTTCATCGCACGCCGCCTCCGCGAGATGAACAACATCCCTCGCATGAGCCTGTTCTACCTGTAGGGAACTGGAGAAGCGCTTTGCAGACTGCGTGCGTCGGCGACGACCCAACGTGTATCGCTTGATCAGCGCGACAGCCCGACACGCCGCAAGAGGTCGCCAAAGCGCTGATCATCGCGTAGCGGCTTGAAGCGCGGATCAACCTTCAACCAGGCCATCTGGTCAATGCGCTCCTGATACGCCTTCTCCAGCCACGCGAAAGCCTGATCCTTCTCGCCCAACGCGCCATAAGCCAGGGCGGCATCATACGGGTAAATATAATGCCCCTTGGCTTCGTTCAGAGTTTGTTTGAGAGTGCGTTCGGCAGCGGCGTGGTCGCCAGCTTTGGCATAGGCATACGCCATCAACCACCCCATGTCGAGCTTAAAGCCCGCGTCGGTTTGCCTCACGAGCTCGAACTCGTCCAGGGCTTTGGCGAGCTGCCCCTGCTCCGCGTAAGTGATCGCCAGGTTGACCCGCAACTGCGGCAGGTTCGGATCGATCTCGAGCATCCCCACGTTCAACGCGGCGGCTTCATCATAGCGGCCCGCCAGAAAGTAGGGCAGTCCCGCCTCCGTTCGAATTAGGGGCGATAGCGGATCAAGCTCGGCGGCTCGCTGCAACTCGTCGATGGATTCATCGAACCGGCCCATCAAGGCCAGATACCTGCCGTACCGCATTCGCGAATCGGCCAGCCCCGGACTGAGCGCGATGGCGCGCAGCAACTCCTGCTCAGCTGCGGCGAACTGCCAGTCGTAAGCGTAGTACATCACTCCCAGCGAAGCGTGCGCTTCGGCCAGTTCCTCGTCCAGCGCCAGCGCCTGTTGGGCCGCCTTTTTTGCTTTCGGTATAGCTTCTCGCGGCGTCAGCGACGTTCCCGTCCCCGCAAACCAGACATACGCATCAGCCAGAGCTGCGTAAGCCAGCGCAAAGTTCGGGTCGGCCTGGATGGCTTGCTGAAATGACTCGAGTGCCTTGTCATAGCCTTCGGTGCTCGCGCGGTTGCTGTAATAGCGCCCTTTGGCATACGCCTCCCACGCGGCTTGATTACCGGTGTAACGCTGCGTCAGGCGCCGGCGTTCGTCGCCTGTAAGCTTCAACGCGAGCGCCTCGGTGACTTTGGTTGAGATGGTGTCCTGCAACGTAAAAACGTCTGTGCAAAGCTGATCGCATTGGTACGCCCACAGAGGCTGCCCGTCTGCTATACGCACGAGGCGCACGGTAACACGCACGCGGTCGCCGACTTGTTGAATGCTGCCGTCGAGCACGGAATCCACCTGCAACTCCCGACCCGCCTGCAAGGGATCATGCTCCGCGAACCGCAAGACAGAATTAGTTGGGCGCACTGCCAACGTGCTCACGTTGCTGAGGCGCGTAATCATCACGTCCGCCAACCCGGCGCCGAGATAGTCTTCGGTGTTTTGGGGGCTGAGTGATTTGAAGGGCAGTACGGCCAGCGATTTGATCCCGGCCGCCGGTTGTTCAGTGGTCGACTGCTTCGTTTTCAACCAGAACGTGATCCCTGTGCCCACCACCGCGAGCAACCCAACGATCAACAAGACTCTCATCGACCGCGAGAAGGAATGTGGGGATGAAGCGGTTACCGATCGAACGGAATCTACCACCTCCGGAGCGCTTGGCCTCTTCACGACTTCACCGCTCCTCAACTTTTCATCGTGCTCCTCTTCTTCAACGACCACGCTCATCGTCGATTGCCGCACGATCATCTCAGCCGGTTCCTCTGGGATCTCGCGCACTTCAGCGACGAAGCGATAGCCGCGTCCCGGAATAGTTTTGATGTACCGCTGTTCGTTCGGCCTTTCACCCAACGCCTTTCGCAGAGCCGAGATGTTTTGTGTGAGGTTGTTCTCTTCCACCGCTGAATCGGGCCAGAGCAGATTCATCAGCTCATCTTTTTCCATTACCCGGCCCCGGTTTTCCAGAAAGACCAGCAACGTTTCCATGTTCTTCGGCGTGAGCGTGACCGGTTGTTCGTCGCACAGCAGCGTGCGTCGGGCGGCGTCGACGCGGAAGGAGCCGAATTCATAGCTGGCATTACTCATTGAAACGACCGGGTTTTCGGATGTTTTTCAGAGCTTTCAGCACTTTCATACGCCCCGCTAAGGACTTTCAGATTCGTTCAGAGCGATGATCGACGCGAATCACGGCGGCGGTTGGGTTCCGCCGTTCGACGAGAACCGGAACCGCTGCACATTAAACCAGAAGGGGGGCGCAATGAACAGGACCAGAAGAATCAAGATCACGATTGAAAACAAACTGCTGGTCGTTCGCCGTTCCTCTCAAACTCTGGTTTGGTGCTCAGAGTGTCCCGCCCGGATTCAAATGATTACGGCGGAAGAAGCTGCCACGCTCACAGGCGTCAGCACTCGCGCGATCTATCGCTGGGTAGAAGTCGAACATCCTCACTTCACCGAGACCGGGGAAGGAAGGCTCATGGTCTGCCCAAACTCATTACCTCTCTCAATCTGAAAGGAGCTTTCATGAACGCAAGACGATCACTCATTCTCTTCACGCTATTGCTGATGACCGCAGCGAGCGCCCAGGCGCAAACCGGCGAGCAGAAACGCCGCCTGCTGGAACAGGTCGCCGCTGGCCAACGCACGCTGCCAAAGGCTAACGAACCCGCGACGGAAGAATTAGCCTCGTCGGGAACACACGGGACCCCTGACATTCTCGACGCGCAAAAAAAGAATGCCATCTCCGGAAGCTGGGTCGGCGATGTCACGATTACCGCTCCGCCAGAGCTTGCCGGCACCTTCAAAGCCTTGTTATCTTTCGCGGAAGATGGACGCATGTTCGCAACCGCACAGGGCGATGTAGTGGACCCGGTCCAAAGTCCAGGCGTGGGCGCTTGGCAACATCAGGCGGGGCGCGCATACGCGTTGAGTTTCAAGACGCTGTTCTATGAGACTCAGGGCGACGCCGCAGGTAGCCTCATCGGCGTAGCTACGATTCGTTCCACCAGCACCGTCAATGACGCAGGCGATAAGTTTTCCGGCCCCTTCAAATTCGCACTGACGGACCCCCAGGGGAACGTACTATTAGCGACCGAAGGAATGTGGCAATTCACCCGCATCAATGTCGAGCCGCTTCCGTAAGACCGTCTTACTAACGGTCACTTTCTCGCAGGAGCCCAGCCATCACTTAAGCATCCCGGCTGCTGACCCAATATGGATCGGGTCAGCAGCCGGACAACAATCTGACTCACCAAGAAAACTCGCTTCTGCACTTCTGTGCGATCCTTTGTCTTTAAACTTCAGCTCGCATAAAAACTGCGCTCGGCGGATCGCCCACAAAGGCCACGCTGCTTCCTTCGGAATCACTCACCTGCTATCGTCAGAGCGTGAACGAGACACTGCACGTTGGCGATGTCGTCGACGTCACAACCGAACGGCTCGCTTATGGCGGCGATGCGATCGCTCGTCATCAAGGACTGGCGATATTTGTTCCGCTTGCGGCGCCTGGCGAGCGTTTGCGAGTCAGAATAACTGAACGAAAGAAGCAGTTCGCTCGCGCCGTGATCGATCGCGTCATCGAGCCGAGCACTTCTCGACGCGAAGCAGCATGCAAGTACTTCGGCGGGTGCGGTGGATGTCAGCTTCAACATCTCACATACGAAGCGCAGCTTGAGGCAAAGACGGCATTCGTTCGCGACGCGCTCGAGAGAATCGGACGGATCGACTGGCCCGGTGAGATAAAAATTCGTCACGCATCCGAATTCGGATATCGAACGCGAGCTCAAGTAAAGATCGACGCGAAGACCAAGCGAATCGGGTTCCATCGCGCAGCTTCAAACGCGATATGCGACGTGGAGAGCTGCGCGATTCTTGCGCCCGAGCTTGATCAAGCGCTTCGAACGCTTCGCGATGTAGCGTCCTCCGGGTTCGATTCGATCGATCAACGTTTTCGCCATTCAAACGTTGAGATCGCCGCCGGTGAATCGGGCGTTGCATTCGACCCGGCAATCGAAGGTCTTCCAGGAGACGCGCTTCGCCTGGTTGTGAACAACGAAGCTTACAACTTCACACCATCGACTTTCTTCCAGTCGAATGCGGGGCTGCTTGATGTTTTGGTCAACGAGGCGATCGGCAATGAGTCTGGCGAGCTTGTGATAGATCTATATGCCGGTGTTGGACTGTTCACGCTTCCGTTGGCGCGACGCTTCGATCGTGTGATTGGGGTCGAAGGTGATACTCGAACGGCCGAGTGGGCGAAGAAAAACATAAACCAGGCCGGTTTGACCAACGTTGATTTTCACAACAGCAATGCAGAGCGATGGGTAAGATCATCTTCCCAGAATCTCAACGGGAGGCCGGACCTCGTCGTGCTCGACCCGCCGCGCGCAGGCGCTGCGGATGTCGTGTCTCACATCGCAGCTTTGAAGCCTGCTCGAATCAACTATGTGTCTTGCGATCCGACGACGCTTGCTCGCGACCTGCGAGCGCTCGCCGACAATGGTTACAACCTATCCGAATTAACTGCGATCGATATGTTCCCACAGACCTATCACGTGGAAACGGTAGCGAAGCTCAATCGATGATGCTTGCTCTCGGAGTGTTCCATTGCAAAGCGGTGATCAAGCCAATAGAATCCTGCGCCGGTTCACAGCCCGAAAATCTTGTTGAACAAGCGAGGAATATGAGCACAGAGAATCAACTTGATGCGATCGCACTGACTGCGCTTCGTGGCCGCATCACTCGAATCATTCCCGAGCAGATTCGAGCGTGCATCGAAGAGCTCTCCGACCAGCAACTTTGGTGGAGGCCCAACGAACACGCGAATTCAGCCGGCAATCTGGTCCTCCATTTGTCCGGATCAATGCGTCACTACTTGTCGCGTGGCGTCGGCGGCATTGCATACGATCGTGATCGGGCTGCCGAGTTCTCCGAACGCGGACCTGTCTCCAAAGAACAATTATTGAAGAGCTTCGACGAAACGATCGATCAGGCAACTCAAGTGCTCGACCAATTCAATTCGGCGCGATTCACGGAGGCAAGCGACGAACAGAACTATGTGCCGACATTGTTCGATTCCATCTTCAACATTTCTATTCACCTCGCCACACACGCCGGGCAGATCGTTTACATCACGAAGATGCTCAACGAAGGCTCGGTCGACGAGCTTTGGATTCGAGCGCACACGCGAAAATGAAAGCGAATCACTGCGATGCTTTGATTATCGGCGCAGGCCACAACGGTCTGGTGACGGCGGCTTATCTCGCGAAGGCAGGCTTGCGGGTGACTGTACTCGAACGTCGCGATGTGATTGGCGGCGCTTCGGTGACCGAAGAAGTCTGGCCCGGTTACAAAGTTTCAACGCTCTCTTATCTTTGCAGCTTGCTTCAGCCGAAGATCATTCGCGAGCTCGAGCTTCAGCGCTTCGGTTACCATCTCTACCCCAAAGACCCTGCGTTCTTCACCGCGTTTCCCGACGGCCGTCACTTGTTTTTTTGGCAGAACCTGGCCGCGACTCAAAAGGAACTCGCGAAATTTTCAAAGCGCGATGCTGAAGCGTATCCATCCTACGAGCACGAACTCGCCAGGCTCGGCGACTGGGTCGAAGGCCTGCTGCTCAAAACTCCTCCGAACATCATCCGGCGTAAGCTGCGCGACTTGATTGATCTCGGCAAGTTTGGACTCGAGGCGTTGCGATTTAACGATCCCGACATTGTCCAACTGGTCAAAATCATGAGCCAAAGCGTGCGAGCTTATCTCGATGAAAGATTCGAATCGACCGAGATCAAGGCGACGCTTGCGACCGATGGAGTGATTGGGACCAACGGCGGACCGTCGACTCCCGGCACTGCTTACATAATGCTACATCACGTGATGGGCGGCGCGACCGGTGTGCGTGGATTGTGGGGATTCGTTCGCGGCGGGATGGGCGCGATCAGCGAGGCAATTGCCGGCTCAGCTCGAGCTAACGGAGCAACGATCCGAATCGACGCCGCAGTCAATCGAGTTCTTGTCCGTAACGGACGCGCTTACGGAGTTGCTTTGAAAGACGGGGAAGAAGTTCACTCGCGAGTCGTGATTTCAAGCGCTGATCCGAAGATAACATTTTTGAAGTTGATCGAACCGAGCGATTTGGATCCGGGCTTCATAAGCGAAATAGAAAAGATTCGAATCGAAGGCTGCTCGATGAAGATCAATCTTGCGCTCGATTCCCTTCCCGACTTTACGGCGTTGCCCGGCTCGAAGCTCGGCCCTCAACATCGCGCGACGATTCACGTGTGTCCGTCGATGGACTATGTCGATCGCGCCTGGGAAGACGCAAAGTCGGGGCGACCTTCGGAGAATCCGCTGGTCGAGATCACGATACCGACGGCTTATGACGATTCAATCGCGCCCGCGGGTAAACACATCATGTGCATCTTCGCGCAGTACGCGCCGTACACGTTGAAGAACGGAACCTGGGATTCAATCAAAGAACAGTTTGCCGACCGGTGCATCGACGCCATCGCCGACTATGCGCCGAATATTCGCGACATCATCATTCATCGCCAGGTTATTTCACCACTCGACCTCGAGCGTGAGTATTCACTAACGGGGGGCAACATTTTTCACGGAGACATGACGCTCGATCAGTTGTTCTTCATGAGACCGGTGGCAGGCTGGGCTCGTTATCGAACGCCGATTGAATCGCTTTACCTGTGCGGATCGGGCACACATCCAGGCGGAGGCGTGATGGGTGCGCCAGGCTACAACGCGGCTCGCGAGATTTTATCGGATTGGCGAGGCCGCAAATTGAATTGAACAAGAGCCCTTCGCCAAACCCTTCGGCGTCCGACAAACTTCAGTTGTGACCTGGAACGACAAACCAGAGCTTATCGGACATCAAACCGAACCAGTCCCAGGAAACTTTCTTCATTGCTCGACGGACAATTTGCGTCTATGATGACGGCACTCACTGGTTGCGATGTTCTGGGTGCAAGCGCCGGTTCGAGTCAACCCACCGAAGAGGAGAGCACCCAATGAAGAGACTTCTGATCACTCTGCTAACTTTAATTCTTGTAAGCAGCGTAGTATGGGCTCAGAACAAAAATGCCAAGCCTGTGAAGGCAAAACCGGCGACGGTCGATTGCTCAACAGCGACCGACTCGCAAATCACCGAAAACGTGAAAGCTAAATTCGCTGCAACGGCGTCCCTCAAAGACCATAGCATCAATGTTGCCACAAGCGGCGGACTAGTCACCCTCACCGGATCGGTTAAAAAAGGCAATCAGAAGGGTCTGGCAACGCTTCAGGCAAAACGCGTTTCTTGCGTGAAGAAGGTTGATAATCAGATCGCCGTGGAAGGGGCCGCTCCGAAGAAACCTATCTCGAAAAGTAAGACGTCCAACAAGAATACGTGAGTCTTAGCTTCACGGAACCGGTCACAAATTGTGACCGGTTATAGAGGATCATTCGAATTGATATTCAACGGTTGATTTCCGGCCGAGCTTCATGCTTTGAAGTGCGAACGCGGCACTTGCGTCGATAAGAGCGGCAATCATCGGCCAGCAACCAACCAGCGAGCAAGCTTGCCGATCTTATCGACAAGAGCTGGATCACCCGCGTTGTTTTCGATCTCGGCCACAATGCGGCTGCCGACGACTGCTGCGTCAGCGTATCGCCAAACCTCGCTGACTTGTTCGGGAGTCGAGATGCCGAATCCGATTGCTATCGGCAGATCAGTGAATCGTCTGATTCGTTGAACCAAGCTTGCTGCCGCTTCGGACAAGCTCTGTCTGACGCCGGTAACGCCTGTGCGCGAAACCGCGTAGACAAATCCGCTGCTAGCTTCAGCGATGAGCTTGATTCGCTCGTCGGTGCTTGTAGGAGCTACGAGAAAAATCAAATCGATGTCAGCCGATTTCAGCGCTGCTCGAAACTCATCGGCTTCTTCTGGAACGAGATCGGTCGCAAGCACTCCATCAACACCGGCGCTCTTGAGTTCGTCTCCGAGCCGATCGAGCCCGATAGACAAAAGCGGATTCAAATAGCTGAATAACACGATCGGGACTTCGCTTTGCTTTCGCACGCGGCTTACGACTTCGAGGCAATCACTCACGCTGACGTTATTAGCGAGAGCTCGCTCGGAAGCTCTTTGAATCACCGGCCCATCAGCCATTGGATCGGAGAACGGAACTCCGAGCTCGATGATGTCAGCCCCGCTGTGTTCGAGTTCGAGGATGATCTGCTCAGCTGCTTCAAGCGAAGGATCACCCGCGGTGATGTAAGGAATGAATGCCTTGCGAGCTTCGCTTTTCAGCTCATTGAACTTTGCCTCGATTCGAATCATTGATTGGCTATTGCTGCCTTTATTTCATCCTCTGGCGCTGAGTCGCAAGCCCGGGCATAAGCTCAACCAGGTGCTTTACCTCGATCAAAAGTCCATGCTTCTTCGCGCCGTCCGGACTGGAAGCTGAGATTCCAACCACCGAGCCCCGGTTGGAGAACACCGGCGCGCCACTCTCGATTTTTGAGATTGACGCGGTGATCTCGATACGTGAAACGCCGTTGTCAGAACTGACATGGCTCACTTGAGCAGGCGAGATTCTCCCGTTGGTGACGTCATCTATGACGAGAAGCAAGTCTTTGGCGACCGGCTGACGGTTCTCGTCGAGCGAAAGCGGCCACCCGTGAAGTCCTTCGACTTTTGCTATGGCCAGATCGTGCGCTTGATCAACTTTCACTACTTCACCAACCGGCCATAACGCGCTTTGGGCAGCAAGCCTCCCTTGGAGCTGCACGGCGTTTTTGACGATGGTGTAACTGGTCGCCACAAGCCCCTGCTTAACGAGCAGCCCTGATCCGATGGGCGCTGATCGTCCTCTTGCCTGTTTGGCTGAGAACACGACGACCGACGATGAAACTGTTTGCCACAACGTTTGGGGGAAGCCGGGCGAAGAAAAGCCACTGTCTGGAGGTGATAACCACATGAAGTCCTGCGTGCGTTGCTGCCCCGGTCGTTGATCGAAGTACTTGGTCCGCCAGACAACTCGAAGGCGCCGATCGGGAAGCAGTGAGATATGCAACGTCTCAAAGCGGCGGTCAGGGAGGAACCTGAATTCGAGGATGCCGCGCGGCACAGCCTGGGCGTCGATGACATTCGGGCTCCACTTGCATTCGTCTCCCGGCTTGCACGCAACCCACACTTGGACCAAGAACTTGTGCGGGCTCAGATCGATTTCAAGACGGGTGATTGCGTCGGGTCCTGGCGACTCGGCTATCCATCGCCCGAACAGTGCTGCTCTGTCGAGTTCCTGAGGTTCGGGCCACGGCTGTTGGCCCAACGCCGTGGAGCAGCAGCATATCACCACGGCAACCAGCCCGATGCAGGCGAGCGGCCGGCTCAACAATTCATTTGCGACGGTTGAATAATGATGAGAGTTACAATCCGATCTCGTGAGTTGATGAAATCGCTTTCGCAAAGTATCGTGTATTGCCATTTCGAAGTCTCCCCCCCCGACATTATGTTGAGATGGTCTTGACAGCCTGCAAGCTGAACACGGCTCGCGTATGGCAACCTGCTCTTAGCAGCGAAACATGCCTTTTTCATGATAGATAGACGAAAAACACTTGGATCTCAATGCAATTCTCTGTCGGCTGCGCCGTGCAAATCTAGACTTTATCTGGAGACTTATCCGTGCGGTTTGCCAGCAGCTCAGCAACAGTGTTCACGTCCTTATCGCCGCGACCCGAGAGATTCACAACGATGATCCGATCGCTCTTCATCGAAGGCGCAACCTTAATCACTTCAGCTATTGCGTGAGCGCTTTCGAGCGCCGGGATTATTCCTTCGAGTCGTGCAAGAAGTTCAAATGCTTGAAGCGCTTCGGCGTCGCTCGCGCTCGAATAACTGATTCGGCCGATGTCATGAAGATAAGCGTGCTCGGGGCCGATAGCTGAGTAGTCCAGTCCCGCAGACACTGAATGCGTCGTCGAGATTTGCCCGTGTTCGTCCTGGAGAATGTAGCTGCGAGTTCCCTGCAATACTCCCGGGCTTCCCCCGCTGAAGCGTGATGCGTGTTCGCCAAGCGCTGAGCCTCGACCGCCCGCCTCGACTCCGATCATTCGAACGTTTTCATCGACGATGAACTCGTGAAAAAGGCCAATCGAGTTGCTGCCGCCGCCTACGCAAGCGATCAACAGATCAGGCAAGCGGCCTTCGGCGTCCAGTATTTGCTTGCGGGCTTCGCGGCCGATCACCGATTGGAAGTCGCGAACCATCACCGGGTAAGGATGAGGCCCCATCACCGAGCCGAGCAGATAGTAAGTATCGGCGACGTTCGTCACCCAATCACGCAGCGCTTCGTTGATCGCGTCTTTGAGCGTGCGGCTGCCTGATTCGACTCCGACTACTTCAGCGCCGAGCAATCGCATTCGAAAGACGTTCAGTTCCTGGCGGCGCATGTCTTCAGTGCCCATGTAGACCACGCATTTCAGATTCATCAAAGCACAAACGGTCGCCGTAGCGACTCCATGCTGACCCGCTCCGGTCTCGGCGATTATTCGGGTCTTGTCTATGCGCCGCGCGAGTAGCACCTGGCCTATCGCGTTGTTGATCTTGTGCGCGCCGGTGTGACAGAGGTCTTCGCGCTTGAGATAGATTCGCGCGCCGCCGAGATGATTCGTAAGCCTCTCGGCAAAGAACAGAGGAGTCGGCCGGCCTACATAGTTCGATAGAAGGTAGTCAAGTTCTTGATGAAAGGCGGGATCGTCCTTTGCCGCATCAAACGCTGCGGACAACTCTTCAAGGGGGTGCATCAATGTTTCGGGAACAAACTGCCCGCCGTACGGACCAAAGTGCCCGCGCGAATCCGGTTGTTGATATGAGTTGTCGGTTTCAGTCTTGCTCATTCGGTTCGTCCTAATTCGATTCCACGCTTTCTCGCAGTTCTCGTCTCATTAACACCCTGCTTTAGCGGGGTGTCACGAAGCCGCGAATTCGGCGTGACCGTTTTAACGATTTTCATGCGGTAGAAAACCGTTGAAACGGTTGTGATGCCACGGTCCGCACTTTACACCCAACTAGAAGTTGGGTGTTAATGAGATCGCAGACCGTTAACGACGCGCCAGTTCCCGACTCTAAACCAGCGACTCGCTTGCGATCAGCGCGTTCGCTCTGGCGACGATCGACATGAATCGCAGGAGCTTATCGAGATCCTTGCGGCCGGGCTCTGCTTCAACGCCGCTGCACACATCGATTGCCGCCGGTCTCACGTGAGTCACTGCGTCCCATACGTTGTCAGCGTTGAGCCCGCCCGCGAGCATAATTCGCGCGAACCGTTTCGCTTCGATTGCAATGCGCCAGTCAAATCTTTGCCCTGTCCCGCCGTAGCTCCCTTTGATATTCGAATCCAACAAAATCATATTGACGGAATATCTCTCGATCACGCTCAGATCAAAATCCTGCCCGACCCGAATGGCTTTGATTTTTTTGATTGGCCCGAGCCGCTCGCAAAATTCTGGAGACTCATCGCCGTGCAATTGCACCGCCGTGAGCCCGAGTTCTGAAGCAATGTGTGTAATGTTCGACACTTCTTCATTAACGAAGACTCCGACGGTCGAGACTACCGGTGACAGCTTGCCGATGATGCGGCTCGCAGCTTTCGGCGAAATGTAGCGTGGGCTCTGCGGCCAGAAGTTGAACCCTAGTGCGTCGGCTCCTGATTCAATTGCGGCTTCCGCTTCCTCCAGCGCGCCCACTCCGCAAATTTTCACCTTCACACGGCTCATCACTCAGCTCCTGCATCGGCGATGAGGCTTCGAAGGGCCGCGCCTGGATCGGGTGCTCGCATCAAGTGCTCACCAACTAGAAACGCATCGAAGCCGGCCGATCGCAAACGCCGAATATCAGACCCGTCATCGATCCCACTCTCGCTGACCAGAATCGAATCACCCGGAGCAGAATTTGCAAGTCGAAGGGACGTTTCGAGATCAACCGCAAAGGTCGTGAGATCGCGATTGTTTATTCCGATGATGTTCGCTCCGGCCTGAGCCGCTCGCTTCATTTCGTCGGCGGAATGAACTTCTACGAGCGAGTCCAACCCGAGCTCCGATGCCGATCGAATCAAACTTGCGAGCAGTTTGTCTTCCAGAATCGCAACGATCAAAAGAACTGCGTTGGCGCCCGACGAAACGGATTCGTGAAGCTGATATTCGTCGAAGATGAAATCTTTTCTGAGCAACGGGAGCTCGATGCGCGACCGAACGGCCCGAAGATGTACGAGCGAACCTCCAAAGAAATCTTCTTCCGTCAGCACCGAAACTGCAGACGCTCCGGCAGCGGCATAAGCCTCAGCGATGTGGACCGAATCGAAGTCTTTGCGAATCACTCCCTTCGACGGCGAGCGTTGTTTGATCTCGGCGATCACATTAACGCCATCGCGGCGCAGCGCATCTCGAAACGACGCAGTCTTGTGAGATGCTTTCGTCAACTGATCGAGCGGCGCACGACGTTTCGCCTTTTCGAGCCGCCTAACTTTGGCTTCTACGATGCGGTCCAGGACGCCGCCCGGCGCGCGAACTCCGCGTGGCAGTGAGTTGCTTGTCGAAATCATATCTAAAGCTCAAGGAAGTTCTGGAGAAGCTTCTTGCCGTGTTCGGTCATCACCGACTCCGGGTGAAATTGAACCCCTTCGACCGTGAACTCGCGATGCCTCAACCCCATTATCAATCCATCGGGCGTCGTGGCCGACACCTCGAGCGAATCCGGCAGACTGTTCTTCTCGACAATGAGCGAATGATAACGAGTTGCTTTGAATCTGTAAGGTAAGCCACGAAAAATGGTGGTCGAGTCGTGGCAGATATCTGAAGTCTTTCCGTGCATGAGCGACGACGCTCGAACGACGCGGCCCCCGAATGCTTCGGCTATCGCCTGATTCCCGAGACACACCCCGAGAATCGGAATCTTCGGCGCGAATTCGCGAATCGCCGGAATAGACAAGCCCGCATCCTTGGGCACTCCTGGTCCGGGTGAGATGACGATTTTTTCCGGACGCAACTCGCGCATCTGTTCGATAGTCAATGCATCGTTCCGATAGACCTTCGGTTCGGCGCCAAGCTCGCCAAGGTACTGCACCAGGTTGTACGTGAAAGAATCGTAGTTATCTATGACCAGAATCATCGCGACAATTCTAGCAGGCGCGGGTTGATTTATCCCGCGGATGGCCGGCGGTCAGCAGGAACAATTTCGAATGGGAAGACCAGTTGTTCTAAAGAGTAATCTTTTTGATTTCGATCCGCTGCTTGGGTTTGTCGCCGTCTACTTCAGCGTCAGCGATTTTATCCAGCACATCCAGCCCTTCAACGACTTTGGCGAACGAAACATTCTTGCCGTCGAGCGCGGGGTTGTCCTTCGACGTGATGAAGAAATACCAACTCGTAGTTCCGTCTTGAGCTACTCGCATCGATACAGTGCCGCGTTGCTGTTTGATATCGTTTTTCTCCGCGGCAATCGGCCACATACTGAATTGTTTTTTCCGATTTGCGCTATCCTGCGGCCAGTCTCCGAGGTAGCCCGCTTCCATGTAGTACTTCTGCGAGACCCGATAGAACGTCGTGCCGTCGTACAAACCTGCTCGCGCGTAACGAACAAAAGCGCGAGCGGTGGTTGGCGCGGAGTCGGGCAGCAGTTGCAGCTTGAGATTGCCGAGCGAGGTTTCGATCGTAATGGGCATCGACTTCATCTGCTCTATCGTCGGGCTCTTTTCGCGGATTGTGACTTTCTTGATTACAATTCGCTCTGCCGCAACGCCTGTCGCGCTCGCAGGCGAGGTTGAAATGTTCGAAGCTACGTCCATACCTTCGACGACGCGTCCGAAGACGGTGAATGTTGAATCCAGATTCTTCTGCGCCGGCCCGGCGTTGAGAACGATGAAAAACTGCGCGCCCGACGAACCGGGTTTCACGTCAGTCGCTCCCGCGCGAACGGCTTCGAGGACCGATGAAATAGCGCCTGGGATATGTTTGTTCCTGTTGACCTCATCCGGCAGTCCGGCATTCAGTCCGCCAGTTCCATATCGAGCGCGGTCCCGCGGGTTCTTCGAGAGCGGGTCGCCGCCTTGAATCAAGCCGTACTTGACCAATCGATGAAAAGTCGTGCCGTCGTAAGCTCCCGCTTGTGCGTTCTTGATGAAGTATTCGACGTGTCGAGGAGCGTCCTTCGGAAACAACTCGATAACAATCTGGCCCATCGATGTATCCAACACCGCTTCCGGGTTCTCGCTGTCGGCTTGCACTTCCCCGATGGGCTGCGACGATGCAGCAACCTGATCGAAGGTCAGCGCGCAGAACAGCAAAAAGACGAGCGTCACGCAGAGGGTTTGCGCCAATCGCATTGCAGTCTCTCCTGTCGTATTTGATTGCCGGACTCTGATTACCGCGAAGCGATTTTCTCTCAAATCGATTTTGCGCACAACTGGCTTCGTGCTTCTCTTGAACGAAAAAATGCCCGCCGGGTGGCGGGCTGGAGGAAAGGGTTGCCATGATGCCAGATTGCTGAAACCAACCTACTGGTATGAATGCATCGCCGTCACAAATGGCAAGCTTCATGCCACACAAACATCCAGTCGAGCACAGCGAACATAACGCGAGTTGTAAAGGACTTCTCGAGTCTACGAACAAGATCACACCAGAAAATGCTTTGAGCTAGTTCGGTCAGATTGATTGGACTCTTTCACGGATTGAGTCAATCCCGAAAGCCGACTTGATTTTCGCTGCGTGATTCTATGAAATGACCGCGCGTCGTAGTCATTGGAGAGATGATGTCGAATCTCAAATGGGACAAGAAGAGCTGGGTGAGCCTTGCGCCGAACGGAATCGGGCACACGAAGCCGAATCACTACGCCGAGATCCTTAAAACAGTCTGGCAGAATCGTGATGAGCTGCCGTTCGCGTGGCGAATCCTGACAAGAGGCGTATGCGACGGCTGCGCGCTTGGGACGTCGGGCATTCACGACTTCACAATGGACGGCATTCATCTGTGCATGGTCAGGCTGGACCTGATGAGGCTTAACACCATGCCGGCGCTCGATGTGAAGCGTCTCGAAGATTTGAGCCGGCTCGAAGAAATGTCCGCGGCACAGCTGCGCGAACTTGGCCGCTTGCCGTATCCGATGATTCGTCGGCGAGGCGAGCGAGGCTTCAAGCGGGTGAGCTGGGATGAAGCGGTTGACGCGGTCGCAACGCGATTGAAACGCAGCGACCCGAAGCGCGTTGCTTTTTATCTGACCTCGAGGGGTCTGACAAATGAAACCTATTACGTTACTCAAAAGGTCGCTCGATTCTTGGGCACGAACAATATCGATAATTCTTCGCGGATCTGTCACGCGCCCTCGACCGTTGCGCTCAAGCAAGCGCTCGGCGTTTCGGCCTCGACGTGTTCATACAAGGATTGGATCGGAACCGATTTGCTTGTGCTCTTCGGCAGCAACACACCTAACAACCAACCCGTAACCACCAAGTACATCTATGAGGCGAAGAAGCAGGGGACACGCGTGGTGGTGATCAATCCTTATCGCGAGCCTGGCCTCGAGCGTTATTGGGTGCCATCGGTCGTCGAGAGCGCGTTGTTCGGAACTCGAATCGCGGATCACTTCTTCCAGGTGAACACAGGCGGAGATCGGGCATTCATTGCCGGAACGATTAAACACATGATCGATCGCGACTGGATCGACGAAGGGTTTATCGCCGCGAAGACTGCAGGCTTCGATGACTTGAAACTGGCTCTGGGAGCCTATTCCTGGGATTTGCTCGAAGCCGCTTCAGGTTCGTCACGCGACGAGATGCTGCGATTCGCGCAAATGGTCGGCGAAGCTAAGACAGCGGTGTTTGTATGGTCGATGGGCATCACACAACACCGCGACGGCGTTGCGAACGTTCGCGCGATTGCCGATCTGGCGTTGACGCGTGGATTTGTGGGACGCAGCAAGTGTGGCTTGATGGCTATCCGCGGACACTCGGGCGTCCAGGGCGGCGCCGAAGTCGGAGCGGTTCCGAATCAATTTCCCGGCGGCGTTGCGATCGATGAGCAGAGCGCGAAACGATTTTCGAGCTTGTGGACTTTCGCTGTTTCCGCTGCTCGCGGATTGAACGCGGTTGAGATGATCGATGCGGCGCACCTGGGGGAACTTGATGTGCTTTATCAGATCGGCGGAAATTTTCTGGAGACGCTGCCCGAACCCGACTATGTACGCGAAGCCGTCGAGCGGATTCCATTGCGGGTTCATCAGGACATCGTTCTCAGCCCGCAGATGATGATCGAACCTTCGGATACAGTTGTTCTGCTTCCGGCTCAAACTCGCTACGAACAAAAGGGTGGCGGAACTGAAACTTCGACCGAGCGCCGGATTCTCTTTAGCCCCGAGATTCCCGGAAGACGAATCGGTGAGTCGCTACCGGAATGGGAAATTCCAATTCGAATCGCCGAACGAGTTCGGCCCGAATGCGCTGGTTTCATTCACTTCAACGACGCGCAATCGATTCGCGGCGAGATTGCTCGAGTCGTGCCGATGTACGATGGTATTCAGAATTTGAAGAAGGCCGGCGATCAAATTCAGTGGGGTGGTGAACGGCTTTGCGAGGGGCACGATGAGAACGGCAACTCGACGACTCAGTTCCCCAGCGCCGATGGACGGGCACGCTTCTCTACCATCAGAGTGAATGAGGAGCACGCTACCACCAAACTGAAGCTCTCAACCCGTCGGGGCAAACAGTTCAACAGCATGGTTCATCGAGATCGCGATCCGCTCACCGGCGCGCGGCGAGACGATGTGCTGATGAGCAAAGAAGACGCGAGCAGAATCGGAGTTGGACACGGCGACGAAGTTGTTCTCACGAGCTCGATCGGCAAAATGAAAGCGCGTTGTTTAATCGCGTCGATCACGCCCGGCAACGTTCAAGTCCATTGGCCTGAAGGAAACGTTCTAATCGAACGAGGCCGGTTTGATTCCGAATGCGGTATTCCGGACTTCAATACTGAAGTTGAAATCGAACGAGCAAACAATAACGCCGATCGGACGGAAGCATCCATAAGCCCTCCGTCCGATTCATTCTAAACCCGATCATTTTCCGGCTCTCGCGGCGTCCGGCTTTGCGAGATGCTCGCCGTCAATCGTGTATTCAACAAACCCGATCATCATCTCATCGTAAGTCGGATCGCCGAAGCGAACCGGCTTGCTCGGATCGGGGTTGTACTTGTTCTTCGGTGAGTTATCGAAGTGCGCAATGCACTCGATGCGGGTGCCCTTCGGAATTGCCGCCGGCTGCTTCAGGTAATAATTCGTCTGCCACGAGAAACTGTATTGCGGCACTTTCAACAGGACTTGAGAGCGACCATCCGGGTAATAAGCGACTACAGTCATGTCTTTTCCGCGAAGATGCATGTGCGGCATCAATGCCGTGATGTGCGCATCCTGATTCAACGTAAAGCACGAAGTCACTTCATGATTGTCTGCGCCCGGCGGAATTTGAAAGTGATAATTCGCTACCGGTTTTGTCCTCACAATTTTGTCCGGAGGCTCCTTTGAAAAGACGAGCCCGATTCGAGATCGATCTTTCTCAACCGATCCGGAACGCGAGTAGTGAATCTGAAGAATGAGACTCGAGCCGGCAGGAATCCGCTTCGCTGTTCCTGGCGCGAACACATCCTGATCGCGGCCCGGAGAAAAGCCGCACAGGAACATCGCGTCCTCGTCCTTGCCCTTATCGCCGCGCAATGGACCTTGCCCGCCGTTTGGACTCGAGCAGCCGTCATCGATCACCGGCGCGTCCATCTTGACGCGCTGAAGCCGTCCGTCTTCGTAGAAGATTATTTGCTTCATAAACGCATCGATGAATCCTTGCGGTATTGCAGGCTTCTTGGCCTTCGGATCCTGCGGCGGACGAGGCGGCGCCACGAACGCAATTATGTGGTGAACGATCTTCTTATTGCCGGGCTGAGCTTCGGCAGCCTGAACGTAGACGTCTTGCTTGAAGTTGGTCGGGATCTTAAAGTAGCGGTATTCGTCCGGTCCCGACGGATCGAAGGTGAAATCTTCCTTCATCGACAACACGACATCCGGTTTGCCGATGTGCCAGCCCTCCGTCACGGCAGGCGCTGCCGGAAGATCCTTTGCGTCTCCTTCCTTCGCGCCTTGATCGACCCAGGCCGCGATCGTGTCGATCTCTCGCTGCGAAAGACGGCGATCGTTCGAGAAGTCACCGAAGTGCGGGTCTGCATGCCAGGGAGGCATCTGTTTGGAGACTACTTTTTCACGAATCGAACGAGCCCAGGGCCGTGCTTCTTTGTAGGTCAGAAGCGACATCGGCGCGAGATCGTTAGGTCGATGACACTGAACGCACTCACGATAAAAGATCGGCGCCACGTCTTTTGTGAATGTAACGTTCTTAAGGTTAGGTCCGCTGGCGCTGGTTGTTTCCGTAGCGAGATAAAACATCGATGCAACCAAAGCAAGCACGCCGACCGTAAACAAGCTTTCGCGCTTCATAAAGCTGATTCTCCTTCTCCTGCAAAACAGATTGTCAGATGGTCGCTGTTTGTACGCAAGAAACAGCATTACGGTTTCAGTTTGTCGCCCGCTACAACGTCAAACACGAGCTCACTAGTGTGACGGTGAGCCGAACGATAATCAAGTTATTGATCGCAAGAACTCAGCCGCAACTCTATTACACTCGCCGGCCGTCGAGCTCTCGCTGTGTGGACTGTGGCCGCCGCCTTCGATTATGTGAAATGTCGCGTCGGGCAAATGGACTCTCACGCCCTCGATTTCGCCCGGCTCTGTGCGCGGATCTCGCGAGCCATGGATGAACAGCGTCGGCACTCGAAGAAGCGAGAGGCGCCCATCGTAAAGGTCCTGCTTTTCTTCGGATGCTTCATCGGCGATGCGCAGCCAGGCTTCGCCGTTCATGACGATTAGTCTGCGCCAGTAGTCATCGCCGTGCTCGCGAGAGAGAGTTGACGCGACGCGGTCGCCAAGAAGATCCGGTTCAGCGGCCATCGTCCCAAAGAAATCTCGCGAACCCGGCTTCTTTCGATAGAAATGAAACGCTTCAAGAATCAAACCTGAGATTCGTTCGGGATTTGAAAGCGCCAGCATAGCAGCGATCACTGCGCCATCGCTGTGTCCCCACAAGACCGGCCGTTCTATTTGAAGCGAGTCCAACATACGAATCGTTTCGACCGCAGCTCTGGCGTGAAAATCAGTGGGAACATGATTTATACGAAGCGAGCCGCCGTATCCGGTGCGGTCGGGGATAATAATTCTAAAACGATTTTCAAATTCATCCGTTTGCCGCGTGAACGGATAGATCTCATAACCCCAGCCTCCGTGCATAAACACGAGAGGATGACCGGCGCCGCGCTCGCGGTAATTTATCTCGACCGGACTGATGTCTGGAGCGAGCGGCGATTCCTCAATCCTCACCGTTGGCACTTGTCCCTCCGAGCGTCACGCTACCAAATACATTAGCGTTCATCGGCCAGCGGTCCAAGCTCGATAGTTCTCCCGCGACTTTGTCCTGCCGCTTGCGAGCACAAGGCTCGTGCGCTATACATTGCTCTCCGCGAATCGAGGAGGACAATCGATGCGATTCATCGCGATAGCCGCGCTCCTGCTTGCACGTCTGATTCCGGTGGCCGCGCAAGCTCCCGTGCCGTTGTCGGGCGAGCCCAGACATCACTTGAAGTTTGAGAACCAGTACGTGCGTGTGTTCGATGTGTTGGTACCGCCGGGCGACGCTACGCTGTTTCATACTCACTCGAATGACTACGTGTTCGTGATGATCGGCGACGCAAATCTGAAAGCAGAAGTGATGGGAAGCGCGCCAGTCGATCTAAACGTGAAAAACGGCGAAGTCAGATTCACCAAAGGCCCGATTACTCATCGAGTAACCAATCCCGCGAACACTCCTTTTCGAAACATCACCATTGAAATACTCGGCTCGCCCGGAAGCGCCGGCGCTTCAACTCCCGACACTTCGCCAGGTCACTCGATGGTGCTTGAAAACGATCGAGTGCGCGTCGAGCGGTTGGTGCTCGAGCCCGGTCAGTCGACAAATATGCACACACACGGTTTGTCGGCTCTGAGCGTCTTTCTCACGGATTCAAAGATTCGAGTTGAATCGCCGGGGAAAAAGCCCGAGACAATTGTCTACAAGCCGGGCGATTTTCGATGGCGGACCGCGCCCGTGACGCACTTACTCAAGAACATCGGAACAACAAGATTCGAAGCCGTCGGCATAGACTGGAAATGAGCATGTCCTCTCTCGCATCTCGGTCATTGACAACTCTTCAAGGTGAAATTATCAGCTGTCATCAGTGTCCGCGACTTGTTGAATGGCGCGAGCGAGTTGCTCGAGAGAAGGTTCGCCGCTTCGCCGATCAGGAATACTGGGGCAAGCCCGTGCCGAGCTTCGGCGATCCGCGAGCGCGAGTGCTTGTGATAGGACTCGCCCCCGCGGCACACGGCGGGAATCGCACCGGCCGAGTCTTCACTGGAGATCGAAGCGGCGACTGGCTATTTCGCGGACTTCATAAGGCGGGATTTGCTAATCAGCCCGAGTCGGTTCATAGAAACGATGGGCTGCGTTTGCGAGACTGTTATGTGACTGCCGCAGTTCGCTGCGCGCCCCCTCAGAACAAGCCTCTTCCAACGGAAATCGCAAACTGCAGGCCGTACCTGCTTCGCGAGCTTGAATTGTTGAAGCGCGTTCGTGTGATCGTAGCGCTCGGACGCCTCGCATTCGACACTGCGATCTCGTCGGTGGGGCTCGAAGATCGTTCTTTGCGTCGGCCGAAGTTCACTCACGCGGCCGAAGCTAGACTTCGGGACGGCATTCAGCTCATCGCTTCGTTTCATCCGAGTCAGCAAAACACCTTCACCGGCAAGCTGACTGAACCGATGTTTGATCGTGTCTTTGATCGCGCGCGCGCAATCGTCGAGCGCGCTTAGGAATTCTCAACCAGGGACAAATCGATGATCAAGAAAATTGTTTCGATCATTCTGCTCAGCGCTCTGAGTTATTTGCCGATCGCGGCGCAGACTTCAACGAAGTCAATGACTTTAGTCAAAGCCGGCCGGTTGATCGACGTTCGGAACGGACGGGCGCTGACCGATCAGGCAATACTTATTGAGGGCGATCGAATCAAGGAAGTTGGTCCCGCAACTCAGCTCGCATCGAGATCCGCAGGCGCTCGCGTCATCGATCTGTCCAACGCAACGGTGCTCCCCGGTATGATCGATTGTCACACTCACATTTTGCTTCAAGGTGACATCACCGCTGAAGACTACGACGAACAATTACTCAAGGAGTCGATTCCGTTTCGCGCAATTCGAGCAACGGTCGCGGCGCGAACCGGTTTGATGAACGGCTTCACGGCGATGCGCGACCTCGAGACCGAAGGCGCAATGTACGCCGACGTTGACGTCAAGCGCGCGATCAATCTCGGGTACATCGATGGCCCTCGAATGTTCGTCTCCACTCGAGCTTTCAGCGCGACCGGAATGTATCCGCTTCAAGGTTACTCGTGGGAGTTGAAAGTTCCCGAAGGCGTTCAAATCGTCGACGGCGCGGACAACATCAGGCGGGCGGTTCGCGAACAAGTGAAGTACGGCGCGGATTGGATCAAATACTATTCCGACCGCCGTTACTACATGAAAGACGGCGCGCTTCATTCGTGGGTGAACTTCACCGACGAGGAGGTTCATGCGCTGGTCGATGAAGCGCATCGTCTCGGGCGAAAAGTTGCAGCCCATGCGATGGGTCGTGAAGGCATCGAATCCGCGCTCAAGGCCGGCGTCGATTCAATCGAGCACGGCGACGGACTCGATGATGAGTTGATCGACGCGATGATCAAGCGAGGAGTTTACTGGTGCCCGACCATCTATGTTGGAGTCTATGTCGCCGAAGGTCGAGCTGCGGCAGGCGCGCCGATTTGGAAGACGATGGTCGATCTCGAAGCGAAAGCCTTCAACAAAGCAGTAAAGAAAGGATTGAAGATCGCCTTCGGAACCGACGCCGGAGGATTCGCGTGGACTGAGAACGAAGCAAAGGAATTCGGCTACATGGTTCGTTACGGAATGACTCCAATGCAGGCAATTCAAGCGGCTACAATCAATGCCGCAACGCTGCTCGATGCCACGAAGGACATCGGCTCGATCGAGACTGGCCGCTTCGCTGACATAATCGCGGTACGCGATAACCCGCTCGATGATGTCACTCGTCTAGAGCACGTCGAGTTCGTCATGAAAGGCGGGCGGGTTATCAAGAATGGTTTCTAGATGGAATGGAAGATTAACCGCAGAGGCCACAGAGGAACGCAGAAGCGCTCCGCGTTCCTCTGTGCCCTCTGCGGTTGATTCTTCTCCGAATCCCGGCAGACCATAAACACACTTGGAGCTTTCAGATGAAAAATTTATCGGTATTGTTCCTGACGCTCTCTCTGATTCCGACGTTGTTGTTCGCGCAGTCGCCACCAAAGGAAATTGTCCTAATCAAAGCTGGAAGGCTTATCGACGTTCGCGGCGGGAGAACGCTGACCGATCAAGCGATTCTCATCGAGGGCGATCGAATCAAAGAAGTCGGCTCGTCGCAAACCGTATCTGCTCACGCTCCAGCGGGAGCTCGAGTGATCGATCTCTCTAATTCAACCGTGCTTCCGGGGCTGATCGACTGCCACACCCATCTGACATTCGATCCCAGCCACAGCGGATACGCGGCGCTCGGCATTTCAATTCCGCGAGAAGCGCTCTACGGGGCGAAGAACGCGAAAGTAACTCTGGAAGCCGGTTTCACGACTGTTCGCAATGTCGGCGCCGGAGGTTATTCGGACATCGCTCTGCGAGACGCGATCGACGCCGGCGACGTTCCCGGCCCGCGAATCGACGCCGCCGGTCCGGGAATCGGAGTCAGCGGCGGTCACTTTGATAACAGCCTGCTCGCTCCCGAGTTTCACTATAGTTCTGACAGCATTGCCGACGGCGTGCCTGCCCTAATGGCGAAGGTTCGCGAAGAGGTCAAGTACGGCGCCGATGTGATCAAGATCGCGGCTACCGGTGGCGTGCTCTCAAAAGGCGACTCACCCGAAGCCACTCAGTTCAGCGACGAAGAGATTCGCGCTGTAGTCGTCGAAGCTCATCGGCTAGGCCGCAAGGTCGCGGCTCATGCTCACGGAGCAGCCGGAATAAAGCAAGCCGTTCTTGCCGGCGTCCAGTCGATCGAACACGGCTCGTTCATCGACGAAGAGGGGATTCGTTTGATGAAAGAGAAAGGAGTTTATCTGGTTCCGACTCTCTACCTGGCTGATTGGTTCATAGAAAACTATCAGCGATTGCGTGTGCCCGAGTTCATGGTCGAAAAAGCAAAAGTAGTGATGCCGGCGGCGCGGCAGAACATCGCTCGGGCATTCAAGGCGGGCGTAAAAGTAGCGTTCGGCACCGACGCGGCTGTTTACCCGCACGGTTTGAACGCTCGCGAGTTTGCAGTGATGGTGAAGCTCGGCTTGACTCCGATGCAGTCGATACAAGCAGCCACGGTGAACGCAGCGGATTTGCTCGGCTGGTCTGATCGAGTCGGTTCAATCGAGCCGGGCCGCTTTGCCGACATCATTGCAGTCACCGGTGATCCTGTCGCTGATGTCACAGTTCTCGAGCATGTAGCGTTCGTAATGAAAGGCGGTCAGATTGTCGTGAAACGCTGAGGCCATGGTTCCAATCGCCGTTGTCAGGCAGACGTTCGTGATCGTGTCTTCTGTGACTGGTGAAGCGAATCATCGGGTTCGGCTGCTCCTTTGGCTGGCCTCTTTCGCCCAGGCTCGTACGGGAAGCTCTAAGGGCCAGGGCGGGGAGGGACTAGCAATACCTGAATATCCCGTTGTGCCACATGTCGGTCAGCGAAGGGCTCCCACGGATATTTGCTGCTAATGTAGTCGCCGATAGACGATACTCGTACGATAAGAGTCAGGTGCCCTTCGTTGTCAAAACTCGGAACCCAGGCCTGCGGACATTTAACAAGCTTATGACAACTAGTGGAACTGCGCGGTGCTAGATCAACACGTGCAATGCCTATCGGTTTGGCGGTTTCGTCCTTTATCTCCTGGGACAGGTCGAACCAGTAGAACTCGACTTTTACTCCAATGATCGGAGCCCGTCCGAGATTCCATACATGAGCGTAGACGGTGGTTGGTGCTCCTTTTACAGCAATGGTTGCGCTAGCGTAGTCTGGAATATCCGGTGCGTCAGCCGGATCACCACCCCACGTCCAAATATCAGGGCTCTTGGATGCATCGATAAGATGGAGCGGCCGGTCTCCACGATCACCCGCGAACGTCCGTACTAACAAATAAGGGTAAAAGGACTGGGCCCGGCCGAGTCCATTAAATCTTTGCAGGAGCTGTGGTAGAACTGCGTTGAGCTGGTCGATTTGAGCCTTCTCGGATTCAGCCCCAATGCTATCTGGCAATCTTTTATCCTGCTTTCCGAGCGGCGCAGAGTTGAAAATGGGGTTGTCTGGAGGTGTATCGGCTCGGCTTGTTGGCGGAACTGGTGAGATTTTGAAGTCCGCGTTTTCTTCCGGCGATGCTCTGAACAGGGGAGAGTCTATCGACAACTGATTATCAACGACTCTCACGAATAAACGAGTGCTGTCCTGAGCATTGACTATGAACTCAGCAGGATCGTACTGAATGGAATACCGCCCATCCGCGTCGGTTTTTGCTTCATTCAGCAGTCTCTGATGAGTTGGGTCAGTGCCGAATAGTTTCACAATGCGACCAGCGACAACTCGGCCACGTCTAGTAACTTTTCCGCTGATCATGAAAGATTCTGGCTCGCCAGGGACGATAGGGTCTCCGGCATCTTCAGGAGAGCGAGGTTGCCCAGTCTTCTGCTTGTTCATTGGAACTTCTCCTCACGGTCTATGTAGCGGGTCCGAACCGGCTCAGGCTTCAAAGGGTCATGCATAGTTGGTCGGTCGGAAGAGCCAAGTGGCGGCAGCGGCTCTTCTCCCACGTTCAAGTCTTGATCACACCAGCCGTGCCCCGGACGAAGTGGAGCGTGATAAACTCGCCGCTCTTGCTCTGTTGATCTATCGCCATAAGGATCGGGGGTGGCTTTGAAGTCGCTCGAACGCACCCAGTCCCAGCATAGAGCGCCATACTCGCGATCAGCGTCGAGGTTAAAGTTTGCGATCTCTTCGGGTTTGAGATCATCGCGGGTTAGTTTAGCTACAAGATACCCAGTGTAGTCTACCGGATCCCCCAAAGTTTCCTCAGGGAGATGCTGAAGAGTTAGCTGGATGGTCTCAAACTCACTCTTGGCGTTTTCAAAGGCGTTGCGCGCATTGCAGTCGCCAGGCGTGCTTTTCATCAGCACGGTCGCATCTTGCTTTGAGCGGTAAGGGCTTGCCACCGATCGGAAAGCAGGTAATTCATTTTGAACTAAATCACCCTCATTGTCAGACTCCGGCCAACGCCAAGGACGCAGGAACTCACTGGGTTCTTCAGTTGCAGAGGCACAGGGCGTCTTCAAAAGAAAATGGACAATAGTAGTCAGCAAGGTTGGTGGATCTGTTACTACGTCCTGAGGGTATGGCCTCGAGTTTGAGCCGGATGGCTCAGAGCCAAGTGGGACTGGTTTGGGCGCTCCCTTGGGATCAAGGAACCCACTGGGATCCTCAAGCGCGGCCTGCACGTTCTTCCAAACATCGCCGACTCCCACACCCAGTGTTGTGATTCCAATATTGATCTCTTGCTGCATCGGGTAAGTGAACCCCGTCATCGCAAGATACCAGTGAAGCGCAGCCCAGGCATTATAGAGAGGTAATTCCACATTATCATAAAGCAACTTCCGGACGGGATAGGTAAACGCCGAGGCAAAGAGGCTGATTAGTTCTGCTTCAGGCCATGTTCCTACTTCGGCCAGATAAACGATCCACGCAAGGATACTGAGCAACGTTTCAAGGAAATCAACCCACCCATCATCGTCTGGCCCCGGGCTGGGGTCGAAGTCCCCAAAGGCTGGTCTGGATGGAAACGGAAGGTTTGCGAAGGAGATTTCAGGCTCCGGTGGTCGCAACAACTTGAAGTAGTCTGTAGTGGTGAACTTTACATACTTGAATAGCCACCAGTATGTCCCAATGATGGCTCCCTTATCTGGATACCCTCCGGACCCTGGTAAGGCGTCGTCAAAGATCTTTGGATGGTCCGAACACGCTCCTTTCGAATCGCTCGTTCTCATGACGACCGGGTTATATACCTCTTTCAATGCATCAGCGATAAACTGTCCGAGGTCATCCGGCAAGACAGAGTCAACATCCCATATATCACGACGAGCTAGAATCGAATCCGTATCGTCGCCGATAGGATAAGGCTTACCTGGCAGAGCGTCGTAGAAGTTTGCGTAAGAAGTACCATCGGACTTAAAGGCAATCCATAAGTGAAGCGCCGCCGAAGAAAGCATCTGGTAAATATCGGGTCTTCCTCGCGTCTGATCCTCCGAATCATATACCTTGGCATCCATATGGTTCTCTACCAGGTGATGGCGTTGCCAATGAAGGCGCCAGGGCCCCCCGCACTTTTCATTAACAAAGCAGTGTCCGGTCACATCGGTCGCGAGGTGGCTCATCCAGCCTAGCGCGAATGCCTTGAATCGGTCGCTTTTGGCAACTTCCGCTTTCTTCCAAAGATGTGCGGCAAACTCATAGGTCTTACGGTAATGGAGCATGTCGCTCCAGTAAAAGACCTGCTCATCGTATCCTTTGGAGACGCCGCTGCCGAAGAGGCCGAACACGTCGTAACTCCGAGCGATCATAACAATCACAGAGTCCTTGAAGAACCTAAACGCCTCAAAGGAAATCTCCGATAAGGTACTAGCCAGTCCACCGGTTACAGCATCAACTTCGTCCGCTGCCTTCATAAGAATTGGACCAAGTGTTTCCTCATAAGGACCTAGAAAGTTCTCATCCCACCGTGTATAGAGATCTTTAATGGTGTTGGCCGCTCCCCATAGCCCAGTGTACGGCGGGGTCAAGTCGGGCAAAAGGAAAAAGATGTCGGGGCCGATCGCCCCAAGAGCCACGTAAGCTGGGTTGTTCGTGGCGATCTCAGTTAATTCCGTTGCGTTAGGCCCACCCGAGCCGAAGATGGGGGCCGCACCAGCGTTCTTTTCCAGCAATTTCATCGCATTGCGCGCCACATCGAGGTGAATGTACCAACCCGGCATAAGATTCTCCTTTCCTTCAGGGTTGAATGTTCAACTTTTTGCCATGCTGTTCGCCAGTCTCAGCCAGCGCCTTGACTGTATCAATGACAGGTACGAGCCGAACCTGATTTCGGCTGCCAGCGGTCTTGCCAACGAAGACTTCTGCGGACCGGCGTGCACAAGCGGGCTCACTGGGGGTCTCCTTCTAAACCGACGCTTGAACAATGTATCAGCTCATTAAAACGTCGGTCCGACTTCGAGTCTCATCCCCTCAAAACCCTGCCTAATTACGAACGCTCGCACGAAAGCTATCTTCCTGAATTGTGGCCGCTGTCTTGTCGGCCCTCTGCGGACTGTAATCTAAAGTGCGCCGATCATACGACCACTAGGTAAGTTTGTCAACAAAAAAACTGCACAAAACAAAATGCAGATGAAGGCCTCATCTACGGAAGATGTTGTCGCAGGCTTTTGACTTCGAGCTCGCGTGACTAGCCGCCGTGTGCGTGTATAATTGAGCTCCGCGACACGACTTGTACTTTCTGAACCTATGTTGCGAGGGATATCCTATGAAAGAAGCACACGAGGGCTCAAAGAAGAAATCAGCGAAGAAGTCTCCGACCGGGTCTAGCTCAAAAAAGAGCGCCAGCACCGAGTCGGCATCTACCGTTAGTAAGGCGCTCGACGCCAAGCATGATGCGGCAGCAAACAAGGACGAAGGGAAGACACTAGAGACCAGGAAAGCACCGGCCCCCGCCACCGAGGGTGCTCCCCGAACCTCGATAGTTGATGAACAGCCGAAGATTCCCGCAACGCACGGCAAGGTTAACGTTTTTGGTGGCCCAAAAGATCGCGGCATTAAACCCGATGACAAGCTTGCGCTGCCCACTGGTCCGCACGGAGTCTACGAGCGCATTCGAAACCTCAATCCAAAGAGTTTCTATTGTTCGATGCGCTGGAACTATCACGTCCAGCACATGACGCCTGAAGATGTGAAGCGATGGTGGGCAAACAAAAAAATTCGAATCGGCAATACGAAGAATGAAATCGCAGTCGTTGTGCGAGCCGTCGATTACGGTCCACATGAAAACACCGGCTTCGACATAGGCCTTTCGCCGGGCGCCGCTGAGGCTCTCGGTGTGGAAATCGGCGACGAAGTGAATATCGAGCTCGCAGATCCGAAGTCTCCTTTGGGACCGACTGAGTAGGTTCCGAGTTTCGGGTTCAGAGTTTCGGGTTCCGAGTTCTGAGTTCCGAGTTCAGGGTTCCGAGTTCAGCGATCGCATTTCGTTAGCCAGAGCCGTGAAGCCGAAACTTTGAACCCGGAACCCAGAACTCGGAACTCAGAACCCGGAACCCGAAACTCGGAACCCGGAACTCGGAACTCGGAACCCGGAACTCGGAACTCACCATTTCGTTTTATGATTCGCTATCCTGCATTCGACCCTCCCGAGTACGTCGATTGGAAATCCGATCCCGAAGTTGCCGCGAACTTCAGTCGCACCATCGAACAACATCCCGAGCGAGCTGCAGTCACCGGCTCGCTGTCACCGGCACAATTGCTCGATCTCTACGAAGGTCTGCTTCGAAACCGGCTTCACGACATCGCATTGAATCGATGGGTCAAGCAAGGTGTGATTTCAAAAGCGTGGCTTGGCACCGGCGAAGAAGCGTCGACGATAGGGCCGGTTCACGCGCTCGATCGAGCCGGCGCGCGCGGCGAGCCGCCAATCGACTTCGTCGCGCCGATGATCCGAAACGCCGGAGCTTGTCACGAGATGGGAATGCTGCTCGCCGATTTGCTTCGCGGCTATCTCGGCACCGAGGATTCTCCAACACGCGGGCGCGATCTTCACATCGGTGACTTCAACCGGGGAGTCGTGGCGCCAATCAGCCATGTCGGAGATATTATGGCGGTCACGTGCGGGATTGCGTTGAGCTTCAAGCTGAGAAACGAGCCACGCGTTGCGCTCACTTGGATTGGCGACGGATCAGCGAAGTCAGGTGTGTTTCACGAAAGCATGAACTTCGCCGCGGTTCAGTGCTTGCCGATGATCGTGATTATTCAGGATAACAAGGTTGCGCTCGGAACTCGGCTCGATCAGCATCACCGCGGTTCATTTCACGAATGGCCTGCCGCCTATGGCGTTGAAGGCGCGGCTTTCGATGGCAACAACGTGCTTGACGCTTACGGGGCGACGAGACTCGCGGCTGATGCGTGTCGCGAACAGCGCGGGCCCGCGCTTCTGATCGCCGATACGTTTCGAATGGGAGGTCACGCCACGCACGATGAGCGCGAGGCGCGGGCAACTTTCGATGCGAGTTTGTTCTCATATTGGGGCAAGCGAGATCCGATCGGAATGTACGAAACTTATCTGATCGACGGCGCAATCGAACTTGACGGAGCCCGGCCCGCGAAGAATGCAGCCGAGCGCAAGAAGCGAAACGCTCAGGTCTTGAAATCAATCGAGCGACGCGTGATCGATGAAATCGAGCAGGCAGAGAAGCAGGCTTTGGAAAGCGCTCGAACGAAGAAGCCTAAACCTGAATCGGCAGCGCACGGTGTTTACGCGCAGGAGAAAGGCGTTTTGGATGACGCCGCGGTTGTGAACGCCGTTTAGTTCGCGAACCTTCACCGACACTTGCTTGCCGATCACAATTGAGTTGAATCATCCAAACCGAGTCACCTATGAAGACGACCATCGCCCTCTTGATCATCTCACTTTGCGTCGGAGTTTCCGCTCGAGCGCAAAAGCGCAAACGCGCTCCGTCGCGAACCAACAGCCAGCCGGCCGCTTCGACGAACAATAAGCCGCGCATTATAGGCTCGACCATTGTCATCACCACCAAAAATGGCGACCGAATCACTGGAGAACTCCTCGACCTTACTGCATACAGCGCGCGGATAAAAGCGGACAATCTCGAGTCATCGATTGCCCTTGATACTGTCGCCTCAATTTCCTTCGACCGAGCGCCCGTTGCAGCGCCCGCTCAATCGATTGGACCCGTGCGAGCCGACTTCGCGCGAGACACTGAACCCGTGCTGAACATTTTTCAAACGCTGTCGGCTAGTTTGAAGCCGGGCGTGGACTACACTGAATACGGTCGCCAATTGAGCGAGTTGCGTCGCTCGTCAGATCGGATAGTCACAAAATACAGCGCAACTGAGAACACGGCTGAAGCGCACGCGGTCTCGCTATTGGCAGGCGCAATGACCGACTATACATGGGCTCGAACAGTATGGACCTTGAAGTTCGGTCGCTCGAGTGATGGAACGATTGCTGAAACCGAATCGCCGATCGTTGCAGACAGCTTGTCTTTGTATCCAGATTTGCGAGCCGCCTCTGCGGTAGGAGATAGAATTTCCGCGGACAAGTTGATCTCAGGGTTGTGGGGCAAGGCTGCAGAGAAAATAGCTCGAGCGCGAACGTTGATTGCCCCGGCTCGTTGATTGAAACGACGCAACCTTGATTCAAGTCAGAGAGCTAGCGGTTTGTTTCTCGTTCAACATCCTCGTCGAAGCTTGATGATTCAACTTCATCTCGCGATCTTCCAAAGCTGTACTCCTCGCGAAATGTCTTGATGATCTCATCCAACGGCAAGTCTGAATAAAAGCCGCGCTGGTTGACATACTCCATATGCCGATTCCCTTCGGCGTCAAACGGGTGATAAAGCGAGTCGCTCAACCCGTCGAATTCCAGTGGCAGCAAGCCAAACTTTTCGCAGAGCTCGATGTTAAACGCAGGCGTTGCCTTCACCCACTTTTCAGCGAGGAATATCTCCGTGTAGCCGTGCCAATAGAAGATGTCCGTGCGCATTCGCTGGCGAAGCCGCTCGGTCGAGAGATGATTCCTGACATCAGCGAAACCGAGCCTCGCCGGAATGCCGAGGGTTCGGCAGCACGCCGCTAATAAGATTGCTTTTGAGACGCACCAGCCTCGTTTAGTGGAAAGGGTCGTGCTCGCTTTCATCCCATCGGTCGTCAAATCGATTTGATAGGGGTCATAACGAACTGAATCGCGAACCGCATAAAACAGCCGCACGGCGCGTTCGATTTCAGAAGTGCGTTCTGCTGCGTGTAAGTTCGCGAAGCTCTTCACTTCAGCGTGGTCCGCTTCGATAGTCGGTGTTGATGCAATGAATCCGGGATTATTCATGCAAAAGAAGCCTAGCCTAAGGTTCATCTTTATTCCATCGATCAAGAGCGGCGATGCTTGTGTTAATGGTTTATAATTGGACCTTGGTATTCTTGAAAGCGAGGCGTGGGTTCAATGATCTGCCATCATTGTCGGAGTGAACTGAAGATTGAAGGTTTCATCTCGCGAAGCGACGAGTGTCCGCACTGCGCTTCCGATATTCGTTGCTGTATGAACTGTGTGAATTATGATCCGCACGCTCACAACAAATGCCGTGAGCCTCAAGCTGAGTGGGTGACGGATCGTGAGCGCGCCAATTTCTGCGACTTCTTCATTCCAAACAACCTCAATGCAAGTGCGACCGGCAAACCTTCAGCCGACCCTCGCTCGGCGTTTGACGCGCTATTCAAAAAGTGATGTGCGTCTGTCCAGTGAATCAGCTGCGCAAAAGACGCTCGATCAAATCAAAACATAGATCGATCCGAGACCTTCGAAGCATTGACGGGACGTATCGTATCGTCCGGGCCCAGCGAGTACTGCATCGATGCTAATCTTGCCTGCGCGCGAGCGACGTCCCGGAGTGTGATGATTCCTAAAAGCTGGCCGTCATCGACTCTCGAAACGACTGGGAGCTGCGAGAGCTCACGTTGAGCAAGCTTCAACACGACGGTATCAAGCGTCTGCTCCGGGTGCGCGTGAACAACTTTTTTGGTCATGACATCTTCGATCAAGTCGTGCTCGCGGCCCTGCGCTTCGAGCCTTCTCAAATCGCCGGTCGTAATCAGCCCCGCCATTCTGCTGTTTCTCAAGACCGGGTAACCTGAGAACTCGAGCGATCCTACAATGTCGAGCGCTTCACGAACGGTGATGTCGCTTGGAAGAGTGACTACATCTTGAGTCATCACCGAGGCCGCGGTTATCCCAGACAAGACATCGGCCTTCGGCTCGTGACCCAGGTGAATCCCATCCTGGAACATAAACGCTTCGTAGATCGAGAGAGGCGCGAGCCGCGCCGCGACCGCATAAGCAATCGCGTTGGCAACCATCAGCGGCAGGATGATCTCATAGTTGTAAGTCATCTCGAAGATCAGCAGGATCGAAGTAATTGGAACCCGAACCACCGCCGCAAACACCGCTCCCATTCCTACAAGCGCAAAAGCTCCTCGCGCGATTCCGGCGCTGGGCTCCAGGTACATCAGCACGTGCCACACAGCCACGCCAAGCATTCCGCCGACGAATAGTGACGGTCCAAGCACGCCTCCCGACATTCCAGAGCCGTAGCTGAAAGCGGTGGCCAGAATCTTCGCAAGCATCAACCCGAGAACTGCTTTGAGCAAGAGTTGATCTGTACCAGTTAGAACCGTGCCGAGGAAATCGTAGCCGACGCCGAGAGCGTGCGGTTGCCAAAGACCGATGCAGCCGACGATCGCTCCTCCCACTGCCGACTTCGACCAGATAGGAACGTGGACTCGATCGCGAAACGCAAAACGAAGCCAAAGAATCAACTTCGAGAATCCAACGCCGACGACTCCGGCCGTTACTCCGAGCGCTGCGTAAGCCAGCAACTCTTTTGCCGCATTCAAAGCATAGATGTTCGCCCCGATGAATAGCGGGTTCTTGCCAAGCAGCGCGCGTTCGACGGTAGCTGAAATTACCGCCGCAATCACGATCGAAGCCGCGAGCTTTTGATTCAGGTCGCCGATTATTTCTTCAAGCGTGAAAGTCACTGCCGCGATCGGCGTGTTGAATGCCGCAGCGATTGCCGCAGCAGCGCCAACCGGAAGTTGATTCATTTGTTTGCGCCGCGGAATCGAAAACATTCGCGCGATCGAGTGCGCGAGCGCCGCGCAGATCTGAACCGTGGGTCCTTCGCGGCCAAGGCTCGCGCCCGAACCAAGACACAAAGCAGATATGATCGCCTTGCCCGTCGCGACCCGAATCGGAACGCGTCCATAGTTCATCGAGTAGGCGATCTTGACTTGCGGAATGCCGCTGCCGCGCGCTTCGGGAGCGAAGAAGTGAATTAGAAGTCCCGCAGTGAGTCCGCCGGCGGTTGGAACAACCAGCATCCAGAAGACGCGGCTCGGTCCTTGAATCGCAATCACGCGTTCGATCAGGTTCGCCGAGATGAACTTAATCAGGACGTGATAGCTGACGGCAGCAAGACCGCAAGCGATGGCGATCGTGACAGTGAGAACAAAATACTTTTGATTGGAAGGAAGTCGAACTCGCTGAAATATGCGAGTAGCATTGCGCTCGACACTCTGCCACTTCTTTGTTATTTCTGCTCGTTCCACCTTGATCAGGAGTCTTCGTCAGCGTCCCGCTGCAATCTTCAAATCGTTTATTACTTTTCTAACCCCGGTGACGCCTTGCGTCATTCGCTCCGCCAGCAACTGTTCGGCGCGAGTTCTAACGGTCCCTGAAAGCGTCACCGTTCCGTCTTCGGCTTTTATTTGCATCGTCAAAATGTTGAATGCGTTCGTCTTGAACAGTTCGAACTTTACACGCTCAGCAAGATCAGCGGTCGCTTCGGCGGGGGCAGAGCTTGCGACCGGAGGCTCGGTTGCCGCTTGCGGATTCGTGACGGCGATATTGTTAGTGACACCCGATACGCCGTCAACCGCGCGAGCGATTTGCTCGGCGCCGTTGCGTTGTATCGGTGTCTCAACCGTTCCGCCGAGCGTCACCGATCGGTTTTCAACCTGGACATCTATGTTCTTACCTCCAAGCTCCTTGCTGCGAGCGAAAGCTTCAAGTATAGAAGCGCGAATTTCCAGATCTTCAACGTGAACGCTCTCGCTTGAAGGCTGAGCCGACGGATCGATTGTAATGTTATTCTGAACTGATGTAACGCCGGGCGTATCTCGAGCGATTTCGCCGGCAAGCGACTTGATGTCTTCAGAGGGAACCTGACCGCCCAGCGCCACCACGCCGTCGCTAGTGTTGACGCCGATGTCAAAGCCCGCCAGCCGCTTCGATAAACCCAGGGCGGTCTTAACTTTTCTCGTGGTCGCGGCATCGCCCGACATTGAAAAGAGTGATCGCACGCTTGTAGGTTTCGTCCATCCATGGAGATAGACGTAATATCCGACTCCGGCGACGATGATCAGCAGGATTACAACTGCGACAAGTTTGCGCATTGGTGAGTTTCCTCCGGCTTGCTCAGCAGATGATAGCAGGAATAGTCACCGAAATCGCCCGCGTTCGATCAAGCGGGTATCTCATAAATCCGATAAGTCTTTGTTCGGCGTCCGCCAACCATTTCCGCCGCGCGATTCATCATCACGTTGTTTTCCAAAACCCAGCTCATCTCACCGACGGGATATCCGGCAGCCGGGCCACGGCGATAGATCTCATCCAGGAGAATCGAACCGATGCCCAGATTCTGAAATTCGATAATTCCTCCCATCGTGATCACTCGAATCGCTCCCAGTTTTCGAGAATACCAAAGCAGCTTCAGCAAACCGAACGGCAGCAATCTCCCGTTGATTTTCTTCAGCGCTCGATTGATGTCGGGGACCGCAAGCATAAAGCCGACTGGACGTGACTTTCCGTCTTCAGTCACTTGCTCGGCTATCAGTACAACTCGCGGATCGACAATCTGCTTCAAGTCTTTTGCGAGATGATCGAACTCTTCTTCACTCATCGGCACGAAGCCCCAGTTACGGCTCCAGGCGTCATTGTAAACGCGTCGGACAATTCCAACTTCGTTCTTGAAGTCCTTCATGTTCACAGTTCGAACTTGAATGTTGCTTTTCTTTCTAAGCCGGTCAGCCACTCGCTGAAGCTTGTTTGAATGATCGAAGTAGTCAACAGCGATGTCATAGGCGTAAAGGTCCATCGCTTTTTTCATGCCGTAGCCCTCCAGGAGCTCGGCATAGTAAGGCGGGTTGTAGGTCATCATCACCATCGGATCGAGATCGAATCCTTCGACCAGCAAGCCGCATTCGTAGTTAGTCGAGGGATTCATCGGCCCGCGAATGATTTCCACGCCTCGAGCGCGCAACCAGTCTCGCGCCGCATCAAGAAGCGCAGCGGTGACAGTGCTGTCATTCTCCGCTTCGAAAAATCCGAAGAACCCTGCTCTTTCGTTATGAAATTCATTGTGAGCGCGATTGACGATCGCGATTACGCGCCCGGCGACTCGCCCATCGCGTTCCGCGAGAAACATCTCGACGTCCGAAGTCTTGTAGAAGGGATGTTTCTTCGTGTTGAGAATATCCTTCTGCGCGATTCTCAATGGAGCGATCCAGTGCTGGCTTCCGCGATAGAGTTTATATGGAAGGTCGATGAAGCGGCGGAGATCCAATGCCGTTCGTACAGCCTTTATTTTGATCGTCCCGGATGCCGGCTCTGTCATGCGATCGTGTTCCGCCGCTCATCACTTCGGGCGCCGGACCTGGATGGTTATAAGGAAGATCATGATTAGGCGCATTTGCAGTGAAGCGCAACCCCTCACAACTGGCTCTACGACCAACTCTGCGTGAAAGACGCGCTCGTTGACCGTGTAGAAACGCGCGTCGTAAGATTCTTTCTTCTCTTTAAACCGAAACTCCTATCATGGACGATCGCACTCTTAAAACACTCGAGTTCGCTGCGCTGGTGAGTCTTCTTGCTCGCCACGTCCAGAGTCCGCTCGGCCGAAAGCGCGTGATGAACGTTGCGCCTTCAACTGATCGTGCCGCGATCAACGACGAGCTTGATCGAACTACCGAATGCGTCAATTACTTGTCAACCGGCGGCGCGTTTGGACTTTCGGACCTGGCTGATCCGCAAGACTCGCTCGCGGAGCTTCAAGTCGAAGGGACAAGTCTCGATCCACAACAGGTGCTAGCGCTTCAACGGTTGGTGGGAGCCGGGATGGATGCTCGCGAACAGTTTTCGGATTCTGAAACCAGGAATCGCTACCAAAAACTTTCGGCCATCACAGCGAACATTCCCGATCTCCGAAGGATGCTCGCCTCAATAAAAGGCAAGATCCTGCCGACGGGCGAAGTCGACGACTCCGCCAGCCCGGCGCTTCGTCGCATTCGTCGCGAAATCAACGAGCGTCGCGCGCGCATTTATCGATCGCTTGAATCGCTGATGCGTGATCGCGCGCCTTCGGCGATTCAGGAAGAAATCGTGACGATTAGGAACGGCCGCTTCGTGATTCCGGTGCGCACGGACGCTCGCGTACAGGTTCCTGGAGTGATGCACGGCCTCTCTTCGAGCGGGCAGACGACTTATGTCGAGCCGCTGACGACGATCGATCAAAATAACGAGTTGGTCAGATTACACGAAGAAGAAGAGATTGAAATCGCTCGAATCCTGCTCGAGATCACAGAAGCATTCAGAGTAAATCACTCCGGTATCGCTTCGATCGCGAACGCGTTGGCCGAGCTCGACTTCGCTGCAGCGAAAGCGAGGCTCTCCTCTGAATTCAACTGCGTGCGGCCCACGATGGCCAAAGACAGCGCCTTGGATTTCATCGAAGTGCGTCATCCGTTGCTCGAGCATTCGCTCAAGCAATCGGGCGGACGAGCCGTTCCGATTTCGCTCTCGATGGACGAAGCTCATCAGACAGTCGTGATCAGCGGACCGAATGCAGGCGGCAAAACGGTTGTTGTCAAAACGCTCGGCCTCGTCGCTTTGATGGCGCAAAGCGGACTACACGTTCCCGCGACTAGCGCGACGCTGCCGGTGTTTGCGCAAGTGCTCGCCGACATCGGAGACCAGCAGTCGATTGCCGCGAACCTCTCGACCTTCACGGCGCACGTGAGAAACATCGCGGAGATGGCCGAACGCGTCACGCCTCCGGCACTCATTCTTCTCGACGAAGTTGGGACCGGAACCGATCCCGATGAAGGAGCGGCGCTCGGAGTCGCAATCGTAGATTTTTTCCGGCGCGAAGGCGCGACTACAATCGCAACGACGCACTACAATCCGCTAAAGACGTGGGCTTCGCAGACCGAAGGGGTGTTGAACGCTTCAGTCGAATTCGACGAAGCGACGTTGAGGCCGACTTATCGACTGATTGTCGGCGTAGCCGGATCATCGGCGGGCCTCGAGATCGCAAAACGAATGAAACTACCCGGCGAAATCATCGACGAAGCGCGCGTCTGGCTTGACCCCGCTCACATCGAAGCAAGCGACTACCTGAAACGCTTGAAGAAACTGGTCGATGAACAAGAGGCGTTGCGCATCGCACTTGAAGACGAGCGGCAAGCGACGGCTGATAAGTATGCGGCGCTTGATCTGGAATTTGCTCGTCGCGAAGTCGAACGTCAAAAGAATTTTGAGAGCGAACTCTCGCGAGCGCTTCACGACTTCAGCGTTGAGAGTGAACGTTTGTTGAACGAAGTCAAGGATCGCGCGACAGCAGCTCGATTGAAAAAAGAAACGGAAGCTCGAACGGCCCAGTTGCGTCGCTCGGCTGGGGTGCGCTTGAGGAAACAGATCGACAGCGCGCCTCCTGAAGCACGACGCGCAATAGTCGAAGCGCCAGTCTCTGAAGCTCCGGTAATTGAAGACGCGACTGCGGAGATTCACAAGCGCGATCGCGTCGTGATCAAGTCGTTGAACAAGGAAGGTATCGTCGAATCAGTCGAAGACGGCGCTTACACGGTGCTTGCCGGCTCGCTCAAACTTCGAGTGCGACGCGACGAGCTTCAACTGATGAAAGCTGTCGCGGTAACGGCTAAAGCACCTTCTCCTTCCCTACACAGCGCTTCCTCATCCGTTGAAGTCGACCAGAATTTCACGCCTGAAATCAAAGTAATCGGAGCTACTGTCGATGAAGCTACCGACCGAGTGGACAAGTTTCTGGACGAAGCTTTCATGGCAGGCGCTGAAACCGTGCGCGTAGTTCACGGTCACGGAACCGGAGCCTTGCGTCGAGCGATCGCGGAGTTGCTGACCGGCCACTCGCACGTTGAACGCTTCAACGCGGCTCCGTCGAATCAAGGCGGCGCCGGCGCTACGATTGTTGCGCTTAAAAAGTAACGGAATTACTTCGGTTGGAACACCGGCGATCGTGCGGTAGCCGGCTGACCCTTCAAATCTTCCCCACGAACTCCGGTGATATCTGCGTAGAAAGAAGCCTTGCCCGTCTTGCCGTATTGCACTGGAGACGCGGTGATGAAGAAGGATTTTTCGTCCGCTGCGAGGGTGAACACGAAATGATAGCCGCTCGCTTCACCATCCTCGAGATCCTTGGGCACGCCGTTCAAGCGAATCAATTCCTGAAGCGACGCGTTCTTGCCTTCGAATTTTTTCGAGTAGATCAGCTCGGCGCCTATCACGCGTTGGAGCAACTCGAACGTTTCGCCTTCGTTCACAAGCATTCGCGCGTTGAAGAAGAACGCTCGGCCTTGTGAATTTACCAACGCAAGAGTTTCCTGATCTCCGACCAGCCATTCATTTCCAACACGAACGAGGGCCACTTGTTGAGCCTCTGCCGCGTCTGCGAACTTCAACGAAACGGTCGCCGTCTCTCCCGTGATTTGTTCTCCGCTTGGCTCGATCTTGTCGGGAATCGCCGAGAAAGTGCGAGCGAAATCCGGCTCAAGGTCCCGAACCTCGGCTGGCGTCAGCCCTTCGACCGCTTTGCGATAAACCGAATGCTTGAACCCCTCAACGTATCGCTTGTCTTTGAGTGCTCGATAAAAATCGATTGCGGCTTGCGTTGGGCTATTAGACTTTTGCGCTTGAGCACCATTAACAAATGTCATGCCTGTCACAATCAAAATGATGCTTCGTTTTGCAAGAGTCTGGATCATTAGAATCACGATCGATCTTCAGGTGGGGAGCTACCGGATGAGTTAATTTCCGCGCGAATCAATATACGGCGGCGTTGATCCGGTTTCAAGATTAATGATGTCGTCCGCCTCACTGCTTTCCAGCGGGTTGAGAAGAGCTGCGTTGTTTGATCATCTGAACGATATCGTCGTGCTTCTGGTCCTGCGCATAAACCGACGCAGTCTTGCCACCGGTGTCCTTCACGTTCGGATCTGCGCCCGCATCTAGAAGGATCTTTACTATTTCTGTTTGCCCCACGAGCGCGGCTTGCATAAGCGGCGTGTAGTTGCCGGGCGTTCGATGATTTACGTCAGCGCCTTTCTGGATCAAGAGCTCGACTGCTTCTTTGTTTCCCATTCCGGCGGCATTCATCAGCGGCGTGATTCCAGTATTGTTCGTCGCGTTCACATTAGCTCCGGCGTCTACGAGGCGATGAATCTCAGATGTATTGCCCTCGTTCACCGCGCGAAGAAGCGCCGTGTTGCCTTCGGGATCTTTGGCTTCGCTCGCGGCTTGCGCGGCTTGAGCTTGCGCGTTTTTGTTTGCGGTCGAAGAACTGCGACACCCGCCAATCAACAACACTACCGGTATCAATAACAATGCGCTGTAACGCATCGGGGATGACTCCTTTCAAAGCGAAATTTTGAGCTTTGAATCTAGCATAAACATTAACGGCCTTCAAAAAAGAACCTCGCCCGGGAAGCGAGCGACGGATGCCGAATCAGTCCCCCTTTTTCCGCGAAACGCTTTCGTCTTTCGAGGCGCGCGTTGCTATAATGAGCGTCCCGCACCCGAGAAACAATCAATGAGGACGAATATATGGATTTGAATCTCACTTCAGAGGAGCAACGCTTTCGCGATGAGTTTCGAGCGTGGCTTCATTCAAATATTCCGGCTGAATGGGATCCCTCCGGCTTTCACGACGAAGACTCGAAACAGCGTTTCGAGTTTCTTCGAGCGTGGCAGAAGAAAATGTACAAAGCCGGCTGGGCCGGAATTCACTGGCCGAAAGAATATGGCGGGCGAGGGGCAACTCTCATCGAGCAGACGATCCTCATCGAGGAGATGGCTCGCGCGTCGGCGCCTCCGTTGATCAATGTGCTGGGTCTCTCGCTGCTGGGTCCGACGCTGATCGCTTATGGAAGCGAGGAACAGAAGAAACGGTTCCTCGCGAACATTTTGAGCGCCGATGAGATCTGGTGTCAGGGTTACTCAGAACCGAACGCCGGATCGGATTTGGCCGCGCTGCGCTCTGAAGCCGTGCTCGAAGGTGATCACTTCATCGTCAACGGACAGAAGACCTGGACCAGCTTCGGGCACTTCGCCGATTGGTGTTTCGCCGTCGTGCGAACTGATCCCGAGGTTCCGAAGCACAAAGGACTGACTTATCTGCTCATCGACATGCACAGCCCGGGAATCACTGTGCGTCCTTTAAAACAAATGACCGGCGATTCGGAATTCAACGAAGTGTCGTTTCAGAACGTAAGCGTGCCGGTTGAAAACGTCGTCGGCAAGGTCAACGACGGATGGAAAATCGCGATCGCAACCTTGATGTTCGAACGAGGAACTCTTGGCGCGAGCCTTCAAATAACTTTCAAGCGGCAGATTGAAAGATTGGTAGAGCTTTCACACAAGATCGACCGCGGGGGCAAGCCGGCCAGCGCCGACCCGTTGATTCGACAGAAGCTCGCGCAGATGTATACCGAAATCGAAATCTTCAGGCTCAACCAAATGCGCAGGCTGACTCGAATGAGCAAGACGGGAGTTCCTGGTCCCGAAGGATCGATACAAAAAATCTTCTGGAGCGAAATGAATCAGCGGATGCAGCAAGTCGCGATGGAAATGCTCGGGCCTTACGGACAGCTCAAACGCGAGAGCGACTACGCTGTCGATCACGGTCAATGGGCTCACGCCTATTTGCGATCTCGCGGCAACACAATCGAAGCCGGCACCTCCGAGATACAACGAAACATCATCGGTCATTTCGTCCTGGGCTTGCCGAAGAGTTATTGAATTTGCGTCTTAGCGGACCTTGGCGTCTTTGCGCGAAACAAGTTCTTGAAAAGCGCATCGTGCAAGAGTCACCAAGGTGTCGCTGAGACGCGAAGAGGAGAACAGATGGATTTCGAGCTGAATGAAACTCAAAAACTTTTTCAGCGCTCGGCGCGAGAGTTCTTCGCGCAGGAGTGCCCGCCTGCAGTTGTTCGAGAAATGATCGAACGAAACGAGCCGTATTCAAAAGCTCTTTGGCAGAAGCTCGTCGAGCAGGGTTGGACCGGCTTGATCTTTTCGGAAGATGACGGCGGGTTGGGGTTGGGCATGGTCGAGATGGCGGTTGCGTTTGAAGAAATGGGACGAGCGCTTGTGCCCGGCGCGTTTCTCTCCACCGTTGCGCTCGCGGGGTCTCTGATCCACGAAGCTTGCTCAGCCGAATATCGAACCGAACGGCTTCAGGCGATAAGCGAAGGGCGCTTGAAAGCAACGGTCGCGTTGTTGGAAGAAAGCGCGAGCTGGGACCCCGACTCAATCGAGCTGCGGGTGACGCCGGTCGATGGCGGATTCAAGCTCAACGGCAAGAAGCTGTTTGTGAACGACGCTTCGGCGGCCGATTTGATCATCACCGTCGCGCGAGCCGGGTCAGACCTGGTATTGGCGTTTGTAAACAAGAACGCGGCAGGAGTCGCAGTAAAGCCGATGGCCGGCATCGACGCTACGCGCTCGCTTAGCTCCGTCGAGTTCAACGATGTTATCGTCAACTCGCGAGACGTCGCGGCCGACGCGTCGAAGGCGCGGGCCGCGCTCGATTATGCGCTAAATGTCGCGACGCTTGCCGCAGCCGCTGAGATGGTTGGGGGAATGCAATGGCTGCTCGATGCTTCGGTCGAGTATGCAAAGACCCGCAAACAATTCGGCAAACCCATCGGACAATTCCAGGCGGTTCAGCATCATTGCGCTAATATGCTGCTGATGACCGAAAGCGCTCGCTCAGCGGTTTACTACGCTGCGTGGCTGATGGGTAACGACCCGGAACAGGCTCCCAAAGCCATTTCTATGGCGAAGGCCTATACGAGCGATTCCTATCGCGAAGTCGGCAATCTCTCGATTCAAGTTCACGGCGGCATCGGATTCACCTGGGATGAGAACATTCATTTCTATTACAAGCGAGCTAAGGCGTCGGAGCTTGTCTTTGGCGATGCGACCTATCATCGCGAGCGAATCGCGCGACTCATCATCGACAGCAACCGCGAACCGGTAAAGGCTTCAATCGGAGCAGCCGACTGATATCGTTTTTTCCCGACGGCTGACAAAACCGCGAGAGAATGCAGGCATAGATAGATATCGGGTGTCAGGTTTTTGGCCGTGTGCCCAGAGCCTGAAACCTGACACCCTTAGTAACGCCCGTCGAAGAGGCGGATTCTTAGAGCGTTGTTACAAACGATCTGACCACCAAGCCGCGTGCCATTCAGGATTATGAATTGCCGATTCTCGATTGTTGACACGGGAGCGCTCAGCTTTGCCCGTTAAGTCTCGGTCAAAGCGAAGTCCTGACGCCAAATCGTGCTGACGTTTGAGTAAACACGCGCCTCCGACTGGAAAGCGCAAACCGGAATCCGCGATTCTGTCGTGTCCGCTTGTGGGATCGGAAATTCCCAGAGACGCGCAGTATCAACCACGCAGGAAGCGATTAATTTCAATAGAGCTTTGAGATAATGGCGTTGGTGAAATAGTGATCTAATATTTCTTCGTGGCTGTGATCTCGATCAGCCATTACCGCAGCGCCAATCTGGCACAATCCAACGCCGTGACCCCAGCCGGCGCCGATTAGTTTGAATCGAGCAGGGTAGTCGGAAAGCTGTTCGCGCGAGGGCTGAACTATGAAAGCCGAGCTGTACAGATGCGATCTCGACAGCGCGCGTCGGATCTCGAGTTCTTTTCCGATGATCAGAGTCCGCTTTTCGCCCGCGATCTTTAACTTGATTATGCGTCCGGATTCGCCGCGCTCGAGTGGAACCAATGCTCGGATGCGGCCGAATTCTATTCCAAGCCGGGCGCCAATCAGCTCACTTATTTCTTCCTGTGAGTATTCGACCTCCCAGCGATAAAAATCTCGCGTCTCCTGATCGAACCCCGGAAGTATGCGCCCGATCAAATCCGCAGTGACCATTTCGCAGTAGGCGAGCGGCGATGACGTGATCCAGTCCTCCGCATTGACCTCGACCGACAAAGGCAGCCGATGACCGGGCGCTTCGTCTCCAGGTCCGTCGTACACCGGTTTGAGATATGGAACGTCTTCGTCTTCCCAAACCGCGCTGTAAGTCTCAGTCATTCCGCCACAGCTCTTCGAGTAGCGAGCATCACAAACGTCATCGCCGTACACGAGAACTTTCCCGCGTGTATCGTGAACCGCGTCGAAGGCAGATTGCGAAAAAGCCTTCGAGATCCCCTGATATCGCTGACAGTGATCGTCTGCGCAAACATCAAAATCGAGATGGCTCTCACGATCGTACCAGCGGATTATTTCGTCGATCGAAGCCGTGCGAGGTTGTTCCAGCTTGTTTTTGGATGAGCCGCGGTCCCGTTTGCGCAACTGAGCGATCAACCAGCTCCTTGAAACAATGGCGTGAGCCTTCAAGAACTCAGGAGGACTCGACGCGCTCATCTCTGATGAGATCACGCTGATCAAATATGTTTCGAGAGGCAGTTCATTGATAAGAGTGAGACCATCGTTGTCCGCTTTGATCGTCAGCCCGCCCTGAAATCGTTGCGACTCTTCGCGCTCCCAATGAAAGTTCAAGCCAATCTTTACGCCGCTCACAGTGAAGCACTCAACATCGAGGCTCGAGGGATTTAGTGTGATCGTTTGCGCTGACTCTGTCCTCTCGCCGTGAAGTTTGACCACTCCGTTTTCTGATGACGCAACGTAGTTCCCTTCCGGAAACGCGTTGCCGCGAGCGTCGCGGAAGATACCAGAAAGGCTGAACCGCACTTCGCGCGCAGTCGTCATCAATCCAACTTTAATAACCGGCTCGTTGCTCGTGCTCACCAGCCGCGCTCCTCCACTCCGGGAATTGAACAGATTCCATCGACCAAATCATTCACCACGTCGGTATTCATGCTGACCTCAGAAAAGATGGCGGTGAGCAACCTGCCATCGATTTTTTCGTAGCTCTCTCGCTCAGGGATCACAACAACGCCGGCCATGTCGATCGCGCCGGGGCTGACAACGAGGCGTTTCTCGCCTTCGTCGTAGAAGCTGGCAGGCCGATGCTTCGATCTCGGAAATAGATAGACCGTCCAAAGTTTCGGATCATACGTGCAGACGATGTTGATCAGAGGCTCGGCTTTGTCCTGCTGCAACGCGAGCTCGTTGATCACCTCGTAGACCCATTTCGAAACTTCGACTTGATTGCCTCCGCGAAATACCACGACGCTGCGGCCGCAACCGCCGAGCGTAAATAGCTCGAACATGCTTCGCGCGGTTTCGTCACAGTATGAACAGTCTTCAGCCATCGCAGGATCATCATCAAACAGATTTTTCTCGATCGGCAACAACTCACGCGAGCAGGCTTGAAAGTGAAGATGATCCGGCGCCGACGCTCCGCACTCAGGACCGTTGTACAACACGAAGTAGCTCGAGCCGAGATGTTGCGCGAGCGAAAGCAATGTCTCGACGTTGCCTTGGATCTGTTGTGGAATGTGCTCTCGATGAACGATTGAAAGATGCCGCTCGAGAACGGGAAACGGATTGCATAGAATCACCAGCTCGTCGCCGTAGGCGATTCCCTTCTCTTCAACCGGAAGACTGTCCGGACACAGGAAGCAGCGACGGTTTCTTATCGACTCTTTATCAACCTGCGCCGAAGTGCTGCGGACACGATGTGGATTGTGCTGAACGACGACTTCGGACTCTTCGACTCGCACTCGCCTGGTTTCGATCTTCGCAAATGCGTCGATGCCCGCGCGCAACAACGGCCACGTGTCGTATTGTTGATCGATAAGCGCTGCAAGTCGCGACTCGAGCGTCGAATCGTCATCATCTGCCCGATAACCTTCAAGCTCGAGGTCAGTCGCGATCACGCGGTCCCAATTCATGTGTGATTGATCCTTTTCCTCGCCAGCAGTTCAATCGTCCGCAGTCGATCTTTGTATGCATCGTAGCGATTCGCGATCGCAATCGGAAGAGCCGCGTCGGAGTTCCCCTCCCAGCGCCGCGCGAAATAAATCGGTTCGTAGATGCGGGCGATCTCATATTCGCGGCTGATTCGAAGTGCGACCGCGTAGTCTTCACCATAGCTCAAGTTAGGAAAACCGAATTGCTTCAACAGCGGAACGTAGAAGGCCCGCGGCGCCCCGAGCCCGTTGATTCGAAGCGCATTATTGCGTCCGTTCTCGCGGGTCCACTCGCGATGATCGATCAAGCCGGGGAGAATTGTTTGAAGTTCGAAGTTCACGAGAGTATACGCACCGATCGCCATCGCGTAAGGTCCTTCGTCGAGCTTCGCGACGATTCGTTCGAGCACGCGCTCGTCTGCGTACAAATCGTCGGAATCCAACTGCACTGCATACTCGCCGCATTGCGAAGCGTACATCGCTTCGTTCCAGCATCCTCCAATCTCTAAATCAAAGCGTTGTGGTATCAAATGAAACAATCTTTCGTCATTGGCGGCAATCCTCGTGAGAATATCAGCCGTGCCGTCCGTCGAATGATTGTCGACGACAATCACGTTGAAATCGAATGATGCTCGCTGCGACAGCGCGCTCCTGACTGCGTCTTCAATCGTTCGCTCGCGATCGCGCACCGGAATCACGACGCTCGCCCTAACAGGAAAGCGCTCCGAGCTTCTTGCAACGGCCCGAAATGCCGGAGCGAGATGCGCTCCAATTTGTTTCAGGTGCTCAGTCGCGACTCTCTCCATTTCGATCTGATAGTCCCGCTGACACGGATCGACGTAATCGAATTGGCGTTCGCCACTCGATCGAGAATCAGTAAGCTTTCGCGTGTACAACGGCTCTGGAACTCGAATCACGCGCGAACCAATCGAGAGCTTGAGCCTGAGATCGTAGAAGCCCGCGTATCGAAGCTCCTCGTTTACGCGGCCGTTTGTCCGAATCGCGGAGTCAACGGCAGACTTTGAAAAAACAATCATCGCTCCAAAATCAAAATTGTCACGGATGCTGCCGAGCTCATAGTCGATCAATGGATGATCGGTGGTTTTTCCGTCTTGCTCGTCTTTGAAATCGGAGTAAATCATTCCGGCGTTCGAATCCTCGGCGACCGCGAGCAGTCGTTCGATCGTTTCGTGTCCGAATTCAACTTTCCCGCACGGAGCGATCAACAACAAATAATCGCCCTCAGATGCATCAAGGAGCCGATTGATTCCGTCCCCGGAGTATAAGTCGCTTTCGATGATTTGAATCCTGTCTCGAGCACGGCTCGAAAGATCGACTGATTGATTGGGCTGCTTCCCGAGCGCCACAAGCTGTGTTACGTGCGCGTGCGAGGCCAGTGATTCCATCAGCTCGACGGATCGCGGATCGCGTTCAGAAGCAAATGCTACAGTCAAGGTTGGCATACGGGTCTCAGCAGCACAAATCCAGCAGGTTCATTCTTCGCGACGAATTCTTCGAGGTACTGATCGACAACGCCGCCCGCGGACCGTGCGGCGTGTCTGACGATCAACCCGGCTTCGCCTTTGATCAATAAACCGGTGTGAAAGAAATCAAGAGAGCTTTTGGTTGAGACAAAAAAGACGATATCTCCGGTTTGAGCGAGCTCGCTTACGCGTTCAACCCTTTCAGTTGGAAAGTAGTCGAATGTCGCTGTTTTTGCCGGTAGGCCGGCGATCAAATCAAGCGTGCAGATCTTCTCCGTAGTATTCGGACCGATGGTCAGATTTTTGATGAAGCCCTCAGTCTCATTGTGACGGGCCCAATCGATCATATAGTGATTGCGGTGAAACCAATCGACCTCACCTCGCTCGTATCGCATGCGTCGCACGTTTGAAACAAACTCACCAACCGTGTATGAACAAGCCAGCCCCAGCGCGTGTTCAAAGTAGGTCACGCAATCGAATGCTTCCAACGTGATTCGTAAGACTTCCGGAACGTCAGGCCCGCCGCCGAGCGGGCGCTCTGCGTACGGACGCCCCAAGAATCTTTCTGAGACGTATTCGAGGCGCGCTTTCAGATCGCGTTCACCGCTTATGTCTTTGAGGATTGCTGCGGCTTCGACAACATCTAAGCCTTCGGGTATCGGTGTTTCATCGGAGCCTGGCATCGCCATTCGTATTCGTCCTATTCACTGACATCGAGTCGCTGTCTCGATGATTATAGACGACGGCCGTTCAGTCACGCTCGCAGTTAACAGCAGAATTGTTGTTGCTTGTCCGCGCGTCAACGACTCGGCTATCATTGTCAGTTCTTATATTCGATCGCAAGGAGACAATATGGAGAGGACTCTGATCTTAATCAAGCCGGACGCTATTCAACGCGGACTCACAGGCAAAATCATCACGCGTTTTGAAGAAAAGGGCTTGAAGCTGGTTGGCATTAAAACTCTCAACCTAACGGATGCGCTTTTGAATGAGCACTACAGTCATCTCGCGGACAAGCCGTTTTTTGGCGGGACCAAACGCTTCATGCAAGCGACTCCGGTCATCGCGATCTGTCTGGAAGGGCTCGACTGTGTTGAAACCGTCCGACGGCTGTGCGGAATAACCAAGGCGCGAGAGGCGGCGCCCGGTACAATTCGCGGAGACTGGGCGATGAGCGTGCAGGCCAATCTGGTGCACGCGTCCGACTCGATTGAAACCGCAAACAAGGAGGTCGCTCGATTCTTCAGGAACGATGAGTTATTCAATTACGATTCACGTTTGACTTCCGCAATCTACTCTGAAGATGAACTCGCTTAGTTTGACTTGCGATTGAACGCTTCTTTCCAACGGAACGCTCTAACGATGTTCGAAGAAAAGTTTCACGTCATAACCTTCGATTGCTACGGCACGCTCATCGACTGGGAGAGCGGCATCAAATCTTTCTTCCAAAGCGAGGCAGCAAGAGACGGAATTGAGATCGACGACCGGCAAGTTATCCAGGCTTACAACGCCGAAGAACCTGAAGTCGAATCGGGGCCCTATCGTCCGTATCGTGAAGTGCTCAGCGAGACCGTTCGTCGAGTTGCGCGCAGGTTCGGATGGGATCTGAAACCCGAACGCGCAGACTTGCTCGCGGAGAGCCTGATTGATTGGAAGCCCTTCCTCGACACGAATCCGGCGCTCGAGAGGTTGGCTCGTCGTTTCGAGCTCGGCATTCTGTCAAACATCGATGACGACCTTTTGGCTCAAACCCGAAAACGTTTCACTGTTGATTTCCGCATCATCGTCACCGCGCAGCAGGTCCAGTCGTACAAACCCGGTTTAGCGCACTTTGAAAAGGCGCGGGCGCTAGCCGGCGCGGCAGGCTTTCTTCACGCGGCGCAAAGTTACTTTCACGATGTGGTACCCGCGACCAGACTGAACATCCCGGTCGCGTGGATCAACAGAAACGCAAGCGTCGTCGCGGCGAACGGTCCGAGTCCAACCTTCGAGCTTCGAAACCTCACCGATCTCGCTGATCTCCTGGAAACTTAAAACCACGCGCGCACTTGTTCGCGTATCAAGTAGAGATGACAACCGAAGCCGCTGAAGTGACCGACAAGTCGAGCGCAAGCTCAACCCTAACTTCGCCAACAAACAAAAGGCGGCGCACGCTTCGGATTCTTGTTGTGATACTCGTCGCAGTTCTGGCGTACAGCGCGTTTGATCTTTTCTCTTCGCGCGCGTCGCGCCTGCGAAGCTTTGATCCGGACGAAGTCGCGCGACTTGAAACCGCGATGTGGCATTCATATTACGCCAAGCAACAATTCAAGCTCTATAATCAACTGACCGAGCTTCTCAGAACGCAGTACAACTTACCGTTCATCAGATCGAACGCGGTCGCGTATCAGGCTGCCAGAGCCGCTTTCGTGTTCAAGGGAGGTCACAACAGGCAGGAATATGAACGAGCGCTTCCCTACATCGTCAGCTTTTACACCGCTATTCGAAAAGTGAGCGACATCCCGTTTGACGTCGATCGAGCATCACGCCTCGAGCTCGAGTGGTGGATCATTCATCGCGAACGCGACAAACACGCGCCGGGCGATCTGGCCGAGGCCCTCGCCGCGCTTCAGGCAGAGCTATATCAAATGCCCGCCGAGCGATTCGCTGAGCACGCTCGCTTAAGAGCTGAAGCGATGACGATTCGCGACACGAAAGCTGATCAGGGCGGTGTGACCGAAGCTGATTGGGCGCGAATAGATGACCTGCTCCATCGGTCGTGGCGATTGCTTTTCAATGTGGTGAATGATGAGGGAATCGCGTTAAGTAGCGGCCTTGCGGATTGCGTCGATCACCTCATCGTCGCCGGGCCGAAAGATCGGAAGAATTGATCTGCGATAACGGATCACGCCCTTCGAATCGATAACTATGATCGCACGTTGCGATCCGCCCAGAAGCGATTTCACTCCAAAGAGTCCGCTCACTTCCCCGCGTTCGTCAGCCAGCAGGCGTTGAGGCAAGCCGTGGTGCTCGGCGAATTGCTTGTGAGACTCAACCGTGCCCACGGAGATCGCGACGACTTCCGCGCCCGTGCCCTGATAATCCGTCCAGCGGTCTCGCATGCTGCACATCTGCTTTGTGCAAACCGGAGTCTCGTCCTTCGGATAAAAAACCAGCGCCACGACTTTGCCGCGATGATCGGATAAGCGCCAGGCTTGATTGTTGCTGTCTTTAAGCTCGAAGTCAGGAGCCAGCTTTCCGACTGTGCTCCCCGAGTCAGGCTGCGTGCTTGATGTGCTCATAGTGTTCACTGATTCGGACTGCAATGGCTAACCTGAACGGAAAATAAACTAGTGATTTCGCGCGGCCCATGATTTATCATTTCCGGGCTGTCACTTCAACGTTGGTCGAGACCAGCCATCCGACGTCGATCCGGCTCCCGCAAGCTCCTCGATTTGTTTTGTCATTTACGCTACGCCCCGTATAACCGTTGGGCGGATTGCAGGTGTCCCGGAGGCAGGAATGCTCCAATACTCGCTCGACGAGGTGACCCAGACAGCTCTAATCAACGAAGGCCTATTAACTCAGGAACAGCTTTCCAAGGCCCGAAAGATCGCGGCGCATCTTGACGGTCAGAAGTCGCTTGGCGATGTGCTGCTCGAGATGAATTGGATCAGCAAGCCGCGACTCGAAGACTTCGTGCGCCGCTGTCGAAGCACTGTCAGCATCAGCGACATTCTGATCTCGCGGCGACTAGTGACCGACAACGATGTGCGCTCAGCACGAGAGATTCAACGCAAGGCCAACAACAAGAAACGCATCGGCGAAACGCTGGTCGAGATGGGCTTGATCGAAGAGCGGCACATCGTCGAAGCACTCGCTGAAAAATTCAATTTTCCGATTGCTGATCCGGACATCACCGAAATCGATTCCGAGCTTGTGCGCAAGGTTTCGCTAAAGTATCTGCGGCGACAGATCGCGCTTCCGATAAAACTCGAGGGCGGGCAAGTCGAGCTTCTCGTTTCGGACCCGACCAAGACTCACTTCGTAGAAGAGATCGAACGTTTGTTCGGCTGCCGCGTTCGACTCGCACTCGCGACGAGTTCGACAATCAGTCAAAAACTTGATCTCATCGACGCGCTGCTTCAAAGCAAGGAAGCGGGAATCGCCGACTATCAGAAAGTCAAATATCATACGCTGGAAGCGCAAACGCCGACCGGCGAGGACCGGGTTATTCAGATGGTCGACCAGTTGATCAAGTCGGCCATTGAAGAAGGCGCGTCAGACGTTCACCTCGAACCGATGGCCAACAAGCTTCGCGTCAGATACCGAATCGACGGCGTGCTGGTTCATAAGCTCGATTTCCCGCGCGATTACACTCCGCGAATAATTTCTCGAATCAAGATTCTCGCCGACGCAGATGTGGCCGAGCGCCGCAAGCACCAGGACGGCCGCATCTTCGTCAAGACCGATAAACAGGAGATCGACATACGCGCTTCGTTTTACGCGACAGTCTTCGGTGAGAATGTTGTGCTCAGAATCCTGAACAAGGCTTCGCTTATAAGTCTTCAGGAGCTCGGCTTCGCGCCGAATATTTTGCGCCTGTACAGTGAAGACGTGCTCGCAGCACCTTCTGGCATCACTCTCATCACCGGTCCGACGGGCTCGGGCAAAACAACGACGCTTTACAGTTCGATCGATCATTGTAACGACCCAACGGTCAAGATCATTACTTGCGAAGATCCGGTTGAATACGTCATCGACGGAATCTCACAGTGCTCGATCAACGAGAAAATTGGATTGGGTTTCAACGAAACCCTGAAGTCGATCGTCAGGCAAGACCCTGACATCATCGTGATCGGCGAGATTCGCGACAGATTTTCGGCCGACATCGCAGTGCAGTCGGCACTGACGGGCCACAAGGTCTTCGCCACTTTCCACACTGAAGATTCAGTGGGAGCGCTGGTAAGATTGATCAACATGGAAATTGAAACATCGTTGATCGCTTCGACGATCGGGGCGGTGCTTGCTCAACGTTTGGTGCGCAAGGTCTGCGCGAGTTGCCGCACCGAATACAAACCCGAAGATCGAGTGCTGCGACGCTTCGGTTTGAGTAGCGATCAGCTAAACAAATTCGTGTTATGGCATGGCAAAGGGTGCTCGGCATGCAACTTCACCGGATATCGTGGAAGATTGGGCATCTACGAGCTGCTTGTTCCAAACGTAGACATTCGCGACGCGATACTTCAAAAGCGCACGATGCAGGAGATTCGCCAGATCAGTCTTGATTCGTGCAGCCTGTGCACCATGCAGGAAGATGGAATGGTAAAGGCGCTGCGTGGAGCAACCACGCTCGAGGAAGTATTGGAGAACGCTCCGCGAGTGTTTCATCACCGCCCGCTTGATTTGCTTCTGAGTATAGTGGGATAGAGCTTGACGTTCAGGAGTCGGCGAGCCTATCCTCACAACACGGCCAAGTTGGCCAACTCACTCGGAAGGACACAGAGATGCGCGCCGTAAATATAGGCGAATTGAAGGACAATCTCAGCCGTTACCTGGGTGAGGTCCGTCGAGGAGCGGAAGTCTTAGTAAAGGATCGCAATAAACCGATCGCTCGGATTGTGCCGCTTGGCGCTCTCGAAGACGATCAAGCAGAACTTATGGAGCTTGTGGCAACAGGCAGTGCGAAGCTTCCACAAACCAGTGATCCATTACCCAAGTCATTCTGGACGAGTCCGCTACCAAAGACGAAACTCAATCTAATAGATCTTCTCAGAGAGGATCGAGATGGCCGATAGCGCGGCGTTTTTCGATACAAGCGCCCTTGTTCCGTTGATCGTCGCACAATCGAGCAGTCAACAAGCGCGAAAAGCGTATCGCAGATTCGCCAGGCAGGTTGTTGCGTGGACTGCATCAATAGAAGCCGCCGGAGCAATTTATCGGAGCGTTCGGCTCGGTGCCTTAAGAGAATCAAACGCCAGACGCGCGCTAGCCCGACTGTCCCAGCTGGAAAGGAGGTGGATCGAGATTCTGGCAACGGATCGCATCAGACACTCGGCAATAAGCTTACTTGAAACCTATGATTTGCGTTCCGCAGATGCCATTCAACTTGCATCAGCGTTGGTATGGTGCAATGGCAAGCCTCGCAAGCGCTCATTTGTTTGCTTCGACCGGAAGCTCGCTGAAGCGGCGAGCGCGGCCGGCTTCAGTGTGGTAGAACCGGTGACGTAAGCCACAAAAGAGAACCATCATTTTGTGTCTGCTTGACGCCCACTGCACGTTTTGTTAGTTTCACCTTCTCCGTGAGCACTCTCGCCAAAGCTCGCGTTCAATCACTTCAATCGGCTTAATCGAGGAGTATTACTCTTATGAACATGGAAGCGCTTGGGATGATCGAGACGAAAGGATTCGTGGGCGCGGTTGAAGCGGCCGATGCAATGGTGAAGGCCGCTAATGTCGTGCTGGTTGGACGCGAATACATCGGCGCGGGCTACGTGACAGTGCTTGTCCGCGGTGATGTGGGCGCCGTAAAAGCAGCGACCGACGCGGGCGCCGCAGCGGCCCGACGAGTGGGTGAGCTCGTGAGCGTTCACGTCATTCCACGACCTCACAAAGAGCTCGAGCAGGTGCTCGAAGCGAGCGGCACGGTGAATCCGAACGTACAGCTCCCCGCCGGGACTCGAGGGCAGTTGTCGGCCGGAACGCAGGAGGACGGCAAACGATCCCTTTCCTCTCCTTCGAAAGAGCGCGCAAAGTAAACGAGACGGCGTGAGTGCGAGGTGCTACTGTCATGAGCAGCGACAAGGACCTCAAATCGATCGAACAAGCACGAGAACTCGTCGAGCGGGCTCACCAGGCTCAAGAGTTACTCTCCAGTTTCTCTCAGGAAAAGATCGATGAAATAGTGACTGCGATGGCGCACGCCGCTCGCGAAGACTCGCAAAGACTTGGTGAGATGGCTCACCTTGAAACGGGTTACGGCTCAGCCGCTGACAAGACCGCGAAAAACCGCTTCTCTGCCGAACAAGTCTACAACTTCATCAAGCCGCTGCGAACGGTCGGCGTAGTTCGTCAGTCAGACAGCATCATCGAGGTTGCTTCTCCACGAGGAGTCGTGGCCGCGATAATCCCGTCGACGAATCCGACTTCTACAGCCATTTTCAAAATTCTGATCGCCATCAAAGCGCGAGACGCCGTTGTGTTGAGTCCTCACCCTTCGGCGGCGAATTGCATAACTGAAACTGCTCGCGTGATGCGCGAGGCCGGAGAGGCAGCAGGTTTGCCGGCGGGCGCTATCGGATGCATGACCATCGCCACGATCGAAGGCACGCAGGAGCTGATGAAACACAAGCGCACTGCTTTGATTCTTGCGACCGGTGGAATCGGGCTCGTGCGCGCAGCTTATTCATCGGGCAAGCCTGCGTTCGGCGTCGGACCGGGAAACGTTCCGGCGATGATCGAGCGCTCGGCTAATGTTCCAAAAGCTGTGCGCGATATTTTGACAGGCAAGTGCTTCGACAACGGAACGATTTGTTCGTCCGAACAGGCGGTAGTTGTCGAGCGTCCGATTGATTCGCAGGTGCGTGAGCGGTTCGTCGCCGAGGGCGCTTACTTTCTCAGCAAAGAACAACAGGATGCTTTGACTCGAGTAGTGGCTACAGCTACGAACACGCTCAACCCGAAAATAGTTGGCAAAAGCGCGAACGCTATAGCCGAAATGGCCGGCATAAAAATACCGGACGGCACGCGCGCTATGATGTGCGAGCTTTCGGGTGTGGGCCGAGATCATCCGTTGTCGATGGAAAAGCTTTCGCCGATTCTTGCCTACTACGTGGTCGACAGTCTCGAAGAAGGATGCGATCGATGCGCGCAGATCTTACGATACGGCGGAATGGGTCACACCGCATCGATTCATACGGAGAGTCGAGATGCCGCTCGCGAGTATGGCATTCGAATGCCCGCCTCACGAATCGTCGTCAACAGCCCTTCAACGCACGGGGCTATCGGTTTCACGACGGACCTCGAGCCATCGATGACGCTTGGTTGCGGTTCATGGGGCGGCAACGTTACTTCAGATAACATTTCTCCGAAGCATCTAATCGACATAAAGCGAATTGCGTTCGAGACTCGGCCGATCAATCGAGCCGCGGCGACTACGCAACCCAGTGTCGCGCGGCCGGCTGCTTCAGTCGATCGCGCGGAAATTGCTGCAATGGTAGATCGTTTCCTCGCCGAACGACGCGTCAATCAACCGGCGCAATCGACGCCGCCTGCTGTTTCAGCCCCTGCCCCTACGCAAACTCAGCCTTCGCCACAAAGAACGGCGCCGATGCCCGCTTCAACGAACGGCACAACCAACGGTCGAGTCTATGATTTCGTCTGCGAAGAGGACGTGAAGCGCGCAATCGCGTCGCGCGAAAAAATCAACGTGAACAGCAAGACGATTATCACGCCCGCGGCTCGCGAGCTTGGTGACGAGCGCGACGTATTTGTCCGCCCTTGACCGCGAGGTTATGGATCCGCGAACGCAGAGGTCAACGCTTCATTTCGAAAACCTTTTGCCTGTCGCCGATTCGAGCTGGTAGATGCTCATTCGATAGTCGAAGTGAGCCTGGTTGTAAGCAACGCGAGTCTGATTGTAGACTCGCTGCGCTTCGCGAAGCTCGAGAAGGCTGGTTGCGCCTTCCTTATAAGAAACGCCGGCGATTCGAAACGCCTCTTCGGCTTTGCCGAGGGTCTCCCCGTTGTAAATCTGCAGGAGTTTCTGCGCCATTTCGTACGCCTTATAAGCCTTGTCAACATCAGTCATTGCTTGCAAGCGCACCTGATTCAACTGAGTTCTTGCCTGGAGGAGTTGAGCAACCGCCTGGTCAATTTCACCTTGATGATTGTTGTGAACGAATATGGGAATCGAAACAACGAGACCGAAAGTATTCTCGCTGCCGAGGCGTTGATACTCGCCCCCAACATCGACATCCCGGTGGCGCAGCGCGTATGCCAGATCGACAGTGCGTTGTGCCGCTTCAACATTACGAGTGGCCGCGATAACGTCGGGACGGCTCTCGACGGCCGTCTGATGAAGTTCTTCGAGAGAAACAGCGATTGGCTCAACCTTCAATTCTCCAATCACGTCAATAGGCGCGTCGGCAAGAAGCCGTGGCAACTGTGCAGCGCCGACCGTAGTGGTTGTAGGCACGATGTTCTTTGGCTCTGCGCCCAATATGTTCAGGATGTCACGCGCGGCCTGTTGGTAAGCGAGTTGCGAAGTGACTAGGTCACGCTGATATTGAACTTTGTTCGTTTGGAACTTGATCAACTCTCCCTCAGCCGTGTCTCCGGATTCGACGTGTAGTCTGATCAATTGCTCGGTGCTTTCAATCAGGTACAAATTCTCGTCCGCAACTCGCAGATTTTCGCGCGCGAGTACTGCGCTATAAAACGCCTGTTTGAGTTGAAACAGCTGTTGGCGCGTCGCGTCGAGAACCTGTGCCTCGGCAGCTTTCAATTGGAGATCTGCTGCTTCCGTTCTAAGCCTGCGCTTGTCGCCGCGCTCGAAGATCTGATCGTAACGAAACGTATAAGTGCGGTTCGCAGCCGAGTTTGAGTTAGTCGTCACTAAGTTGCAAAAGGCGCAACTGACTTCACTGCCCGTGAAGTCAAACTGTTCCGCACCAAGCGTCAACGTAGGGTTTGGTTTGTAAGACGCAGTCAGCCGCTGGGCACGCGCGATATCGACCCCATAGCGAGCGGCAGTGAGCGAAAGATTGTTTCGCAGCAAAATCTCGATTGCACTTTCAAGCGTCAACTCCCTGGGTATTTCGACTCTCGGCGCAGAGCTCGCGGTTGCCGCGGGGGTCGGCACAATAATCTGAGCGCTCGTCGGTATCGCAAAACCGAAAATTGACAAAAGTGAAACAAGAACGGCGTAACGCATTTCTGCTGAACCACTCCTAATTAAGCACAGTAATATATACCACGAACTAAGATGGCCTGAGATGCAAGCCGCGAGCAACTCCGTAAAGCGTGCCCGGCCCAGGAGGAGTAACGAGTGGCAACGGAGAAACGGGAGTCCCCAATTTCGCGTCCCTCCGCGCGCCATCGTGTTGGTCAGGCTCGGGCTCGCGGTCACGTCGTTCACCCGCGACTTGCATCTCAGACCATCTCTGATTGTTTCGCTCGCATTCATTCGAGTTCGTCGCTACTGGTTCCAGGCGGGAGCGCTTTCAATCCTGTCTTCGTCCTCTTCCGGTCCCAAAGCTTCAATTTCTTCGAGATCCCTGCGCTGGGGCATCAAGCTCACCATCACCGGGACGATCAGCAATATAAGCGCCGGCGCCAACAGCATTCCGCCAACAATCACGGTTGCAAGCGGTCGTTGAGTCTCAGATCCAATGCCCCTCGAAAGCGCCGCCGGCAAGAGCCCTATGCAGGCCGACATGCACATCATCAACACGGGTCTCATTCTGATCTCTGCTGCGCGCAATAGAGCTTCCTCGCGCGGATGACCGTGCCGCCGCAACTGGTTGTAGTAAGAAAGCAAAATGATTCCGGCCATAACCGCGACCCCAAAAAGCGAGATGAATCCGACGGCCGCCGACACGCTGAAGTTGATGCGCGCGACAAACAAAGCAAGCACGCCGCCGATGAGCGAGAACGGTATGCTCGCCATAACCAGAAGGCTGTCGCGCAACGAATTGAAGGTGCTGTAGAGCAACATCAAAATGAGCAGTATGCTGAGCGGCACAATGTAAGTGAGCCGCTGAACAGCCTCGCTCAATTCGCCGAATTCACCGCTCCAGGCCACCTGATATCCGGTCGGTAGCTTAACATACTGCGCAACTTTCGATTGAGCTTCGGCGACGGCGCTCGCGAGGTCGCGGCCGCGAACGCTGAACTTGATCGGAATATACCGCTCGTTGTTTTCGCGATAAATGTAAGACGCCCCCGAACGCATCGACACGTCGCATAACTGGTCAAGCGGCACTTGCGCGCCGGTTGGAGTTGGAACCGGGATCGCCTTGATAGCGTCGATGTTCTGGCGATACTGCTGTTGCAGACGAACGACGAGAGGAAAGTGGCGCTCGCCTTCGAAGACTTCGGTGGCGGATTGTCCGCCGATTGCCGCTTGCACGATTGCGTTCACATCGCCAGTCGATAGTCCGTATCGCGCCGCTCGCGGGCGATCTACTTCGATCAACACATTTGGTTGGCCGAGCTCGGTGAAGATTCCAACGTCCTCGATTCCGCGCACCGATTCCAGTTGCGACTTGATCTGATTTGCCTTGTCTTCGAGCGCTTCAAGATCGGTGCCGAAGAGTTTGACGGAATTCTCGCCCTTCACGCCGGACACCGCCTCTTCGACGTTGTCTTGAATCGTCTGCGAGAAGTTGAAGTCAACACCGATGAATTGCTTCTCAAGCTCGCTTTTCATCTGCTCGATGAGACTTACTTTCGTGACGCCGCCCGGCCATTCATCGAAACGCTTCAGAGGCACAAAGAACTCCACGTTGAAGAAGCCTGTCGGGTCAGTACCATCATCGGGCCGCCCGTGCTGCGAAACGACCGTGGTTACCTCGGGAAAGCTGCGCATTACGTCACGCATTCGAGCCACGTACGGCTCGCCGGCTTCGAGCGAAATCGTCGGCGGCAGAGTAGCGCGAATCCAGAGATTGCCTTCCTCAAGTTTCGGCAGGAACTCAGCGCCAAGCAGTGGCACGACAGCGATTGTTCCGAAGAGCATCACCATCGCGATCGCAGCGCTGACAAAGCGATAGCGCAGCGCTCGACGAAGCACCGTCATATAGATCGGCTTCAGCTTGCGCGGCAGAAAAGGTTCCTTCTCAGTAACGGTATCCGGAAGCAAATATGATGACAGCACGGGCGCTACCGTGAACGTTGCGATCAACGCGCCTACCAACGCGTATCCGTAGGTCTTCGCCATCGGCGCAAAAATCTGACCTTCAACGCCTTGCATTGTGAACAGCGGAATAAACGCGGCGATGATGATTGCAGTCGAGAAAAAAATTGATTTGTCGACTTCTGTGGCGCTCAAAAGAATCTTGAGCAGCTTGGGTTTGTGCTCTCGCGTCGTTTGGATGAGCGCGACTTTGCCTCCGCTCTCACGAAGATGGCGGAAGATGTTCTCGACCATTATCACCGTAGCATCGACTATTATTCCGAAGTCGATCGCGCCGACTGATAGAAGATTCGCCGAATCCCCGCGCAAGTACATGATTATGACCGCAAAGAAAAGCGCGAACGGAATCGACGCCGACACAATGATCGCGCTGCGAAGATCTCCAAGAAACAAATACTGAATGAGAAACAACAGCACGATTCCGAAGATCAAATTGTGAAGCACCGTGCCAGTAGTGACGCCGATTAACTCGCGACGATCGTAGTACGGCTTTATTTGAACTCCCGGAGGCAGCACTCCCGAATTGTTTATCGATTCAACTTCGGATTCGATTCGCTTGATGACTTCGACCGTTTTTTCGCCGCGCCGCATCAGAACGATCCCTTCCACGATGTCGCTGTCGGTATCGCGCGCGGCCATACCCAGCCTCGGAGTGTGTCCGACTTCGGCCTGAGCTACGTCCTTCAAGAGGACAGGAGTGCCGCCTGATTGCGCGAGCACAATGTTGTCGATGTCTTCGACGGAGCGAATCACTCCAATGCCCCGGACGTTGGCCGACTGCTGCCCGATGTCGAGCGTTCGAGCGCCTACGTTTAGATTGCTGTTCGAAATCGACTGAAGCACTTGTGGAAGCGGAATGTGGTAAGCGATCAGCTTATTCAGATCGACCTCAACGTGATACTCCTTTGAAAGCCCGCCCCAACCCACAACGTCGATGACGCCGGGAATCGTCCTGAAGCGTCGCTGCAAAACCCAATCTTGAACGGTCCTCAAGTCCGCGAGTCCATAATTGGGCGGACCTGTTAGTTGGTATCGATAAACCTCACCGACCGCGCTTTCGGGCGAGATCTCAGGTTGCGCATTGTTGGGAAGCTGGAGCGTGTTGATCCGATTCAATACCTGTTGAAGGGCGAAATAATAGTCGGTATCGTACGAGAACTGAACCTTGACGCTAGACAGGCCGTAAAGAGAGATCGATCGCAGATGTTCGAGGCCGGGCATTCCGGCCATCGCGATTTCTAATGGGATGGTGATGTAGCGCTCGACTTCTTCGGCCGATTGCCCGGAGCTCTGTGTGATAATCTCACACATCGGCGGCGAAGGGTCGGGATAAGCCTCGATGTTCAGGCGATAGAACGCAACTACTCCGACGGCCAGGAGCAGCAGGACTATTGTCAGCGCCATCGAGCGCCGCTTCAACGAAAAGTCGATGATCTTTCTGATCATTTTCGTTTATCGGCGCAGCGAGCGGTTCCCGTTGAATTAAAATCTTCAGGACCGCTCCGCCGCGCGTGGCGAGCGGGACGCTCCTTACCCGGATCGAACGGAGCGTGACGATGGACCCCGTGACCTCTCCCCTGATCCACAAGGATTCAGGTCGTCAAGGCCCGCGTCGATCCGGGCGAGGAGCGCCCCCTCGCCGTTGCGCGGCTATGAGCTGGCAATGTTGCTGATGAATATGCTGCCTTCCGAGACAACCTGATCACCAGCTTTCAAACCCGAAATAATCTGGACGTAGCCCGCTTGTTCTAATCCGACGGCGACCTCGCGCCGTCCGAACTGATTCCCGTTCTGCTTGATCCACACGCTCGTCTTGCCGCCGTCGTGCACGATCGCGGTTACGGGAACCGCCAGAGCCTGGACCTCTGAGTCAGTCAACAGCCGAAAGCTCGCGAACATATCAGGCTTCAACTTGTGCTCGTGATTCTCGACTACGCTTCTGACCGCGACTCGATGAGTAGCCGGCTCAACCGCCGCACCGACATAAGCAACGCGCGCACTGAAGGATTCTTTGGGATAAGCGGCGACCTGAACCTTCACCGGCTGTCCAATCCTTATCAGCGGCACATCCGACTCATAGACATCGGCCAGCAGCCATACAGTCGACAGATCAGCGATTGAAAAGAGCGGATCGGGATTGTCGGGCTTCACGTACTGACCAGGACCGACCTTTCGCGCGATGATTGTTCCCCCCAGTGGAGAGCTCACCCGCGCGATGCGATCGATCTGTCGATCACTTTCTACCTTGGCGATTTCCGCATCGCTTTTTCCAAAAGCCCGCAAGCGCGAACGCGACGCCGAAAGCACGCTTTGAGCCGAATGGACATCGCGCTCGGCGTTCTTCAAATCCGCCTCGGCTTGCTCCCAATCTTTCAAAGCGACAGCCTTATTAAGGTAAAGCCGATGCTGGCGATCTTCTGCTTTCGTAGCCAGGCTGAGCGCGGTGTTTGCTCGCGAGAGTGCAATGTTCGCAGCGATCAAGTCCTGCTCCGCTTGAACCAGATCAGGCGTATCGATTTCAAAGAGCGTCGCGCCTTTTCGGACTACATCGCCCGGCTTTGCGATCAGCCGAACTATGCGTCCGGTGTAGGGTGAAAAGACTGGCGTCGACACGTCTTCATTGAAGCCGATCTTTCCTGTAGCGATTTTCTCTGCGCGAAAAGCCTGCGTACCCACCTCCTCGAGCTTGATGCCCTCAAGCTGAAGGTCCGCGACTCTGATTAAATTCGGATCCGTGTCTCCCGTTCCTTGCGCGACTGAAGTTGCTTCCCCTACTCGCGACGATGATTTGACCTTGAGGTTGATCAGCCATACCAAGCCTGCAAGCAGGATCGCCGAAACAACAACTCCACACGCGATTATCCTCGAGAGTTTCCTATTCTTTGGCGACGACCTCGATGTCGCCTTAGATCGACTAGTCGATTCATTGGTTGATTCGACAGTCGACGCCTCTGCTTCCTGTAAAGCCTGCATCTGACCTCTCCTTTTCTTTGCTATCCGTTTTCCGGATTCCCGCTCAAAAAATCGCCGTCACAGAGCCGAATAAGCTCGCACCGGGCCTATGAGGAGATCACACATTCGACAAGAACCGGAAAACCAGTTCCAGCAACCGGTCACGCGCGAAATTTTTTCACGCGACGCTAAGACCTGAGCTGTTTAGGAACTTTGAAGCTAGGAAAGGAAGGGCGGGCCTCTGACGGCCGTCTGGCTCAAAGCAGGGTCGAGAGTCTCGACTCGCTCGAGCCGATTCCCGGAAAGATTTACTGCTACCAACTCGATCGGTGTTTGGTTTGGTCTTCCGACGGACCAGCGATAGGTTCCTACCGCGATCGAAGGCTCATGCACCACGCCGTCAGGCATGCCCAAGTTTACGTCGAACAGCGTGAACGCATCGGCATAGAGTCGATTCGGAAGACGTTCAAACTTCCCGTTGCCGTCACCAAACCAAACGACAACGTCATCCCAATGCAACAGGTCAGTCCAGATCAGATCCGTCGATCCGTCATTATCAACGTCTCGGGCGAAAATAGATCCGTAGTCCGCACCACGCGTATCGAACGGGAGGACTACCGGCTTTACGGCGCCGCTAAGAATCACCTCGACGGTCTTGAACATGCCGTCTCGGTGCAATTGCGCCTGATCGATTAAGCCGTCTTCATCAAAATCTGAGAGTGCAATAGACTGGCCAAATCGAAGCCAGGTAGAAGACTGAACCTTTGCTTCCTGTTTTGGTGGAACTAGACCGGCAGCGATGATAGCCAGCCACAACAGCAGAAAACCAACTCTAGGTACTAGCCGCCGGTTCGTCATTTCCGCTCGACTATAGCAGAAGCGATTTGCGCCTTTCAACTTTTTTTCACAATTCGAAATCAAAATTTCAATCCCACCCCGGCGCGCACCATCGTCTGAGGTGAAAAATTTACGTGCGGATCGTAGTACAATTTCCAAAACCACGACGGTCGATCGTAGTAAACTCCGATCCCGCTCGCTCGAACGTAACGACCGTCATCACCTCGCCCGGACTTGAACAATCCGTCAAAAGTAATGCCGTTTGTAGAGTTCAGTTTATGCCTCCACAGCAGGTGCGTATCCTGTTGATGCGTGTGCAGACGCACATCAAAAATCGAGTACCCATAGATTCGATCGTACTCGCTGATCTTTCTACCCGCGCCGAGTTGCACCGATTCACTCGGGTCGAAGAACAGATCATTGAACGGCCGAAGATTAGTTTGTGAGTAGCCGACGATCCCGTAGTTCTTTGAGCCGAGCTCGGCGTAAACCGAACCGGCCAGCGCGCCGTTTGAGCCAACCTCGAGCGTCGGAATGAACAAGAGCCACTTATGTTGAAAGTCGTACTCGGCGCCGATTCGCGCCTGGCTGTCGCCCTTCGGATCGTAGAAGCCTGCGATCCACGCGACGACGTGGCCGAATTGATGTCGAAGGTTTATGTCGTAGTTTCGGTCGTCTGACAGGAAGTAGACGCCAAAGGTCACCTTTGATTTCTTGTCATCCGCTCGCTCGACCGGCGTTGGTTGCGGCTGCTGTTGTGATTGATCTGATTGTTGAGCGAATCCGAGAGCACAAAGATTCGCCGAACAAATCAGAATTGCGCACAACAGCCATTGCCATGTTCTCGACGCAGTCGTCATCAGATATGTTATTCGAGTTCTTCCGCCGTAGTCTGAGACCATTCTGACTTTGAAACGCCGGGGATCGCAGCAAGCTTCTCAGTAATCGCCGTCATTTCGCTGGCCCGCAACTCAGACAACCCAAAATCGGCTCCCAGAGCCACTTTAGTGGCATCGACCTGATTCTCACTGAGGCGAATCATTGACACGCCGCTCTGTTTCTCAAAGCTCGACCATGCGTCATGAACGGCATCCGCCGACTCCGGCTTGAAGCTCACATCGATGTGATAAGTAACAAGCGGAGTGATCATTCCGGAGCGCTTGTTGATCGCGGATGCAATCGGACGCAGCGCCACCTGGATGATCAGAATGGTAACTACCATCGCAACACCCAGTCTGTAGTAGCCGGCGCCAATCGCAAGCCCCATACTTCCCGCCGCCCAAAGCGTAGCGGCTGTGTTTATACCTTGAACGCTTCCGCCTCTTCGCATGATCACGCCGGCTCCGATGAAGCCGATGCCGGTAACAACCCCGGCGGCCACAGCGGCCGGATTGTTCGTTGGTCCAAACCCGCGCGCAGAAATGAGCGCGAATGCCGTGGCGCCTACAGAGACAAGCGTGTTGGTTTTGATGCCGGCGTTCTTGTGATGCCACTGCCGCTCGATTCCGACGATCATTCCGAAGATCAGCGACAGTCCGAGGCGAAAGAAAAGTTCGATTTCACTCATGGCTTAGGCAGCCCTTGCGATGAGTAGATTGCAAAAACGCGCGAGCACTTCATCGATGGAATCGCGGTTAAGTTCTTGAAGCAAGTTTGCGATAGGCAATCTTGCCTTATCGGCTTCGACTTCACGGGGTATACAGGCGACGCGATGATTCTAGCACAGCAAAACGCAACTGGAGCAAGAGATCTGCAAGAGATCTGTAGTCGCCCGCCCGCAAGGTTAGTGGTAACATTGGGGCGCCAAAAACGGAGTTGAAGTGGACTGCGAGACGGAGACAATGACTGATGACAACAGCAATGGTGTTTGTTGTAGTTATTATCGCGGTAGCACTGATCTTTGATATAGCGAATGGATGGCACGATGCGGCGAACTCGATCGCAACGGTCGTTTCGACGCGAGTGTTGTCGCCCGGCGTTGCCGTAGTCTGGGCAGCCTTCTTCAATTTCGTCGCATTTCTCATCTTCGGTACGCGCGTCGCCAAGACAATCGGCGGCGACATGATCAACATCAAACTAATCGAACAAAAATGGCAACTGTGGGTCCTGCTCTGCGGCTTGCTCGGCGCAATAGTCTGGGACGTCATAACCTGGTATTTCGGATTACCGACCAGTTCTTCTCACGCGCTGATTGGAGGCTATGCGGGCGCTGCGATCGCTGCGCATCGAGGCTTCGAGCATTTACTGAAACCGGAAGGCTGGATCAAGACGCTCTCTTTCATTGTGATCTCTCCGATTGTTGGAATGATCCTCGGCTTCAGCGTGATGGTTTCAATCATGTGGATCTTCAGGCGAAAGAGTCCGGATCATGTCGACAGATTTTTTCGAAGGGGGCAACTCCTCTCGGCAGCCCTCTACAGCCTGGGGCACGGAGGCAACGACGCGCAGAAGACTATGGGAATCATCACGGCTGTGCTTGCCTCGGCGGCATTGCTGCAATCTGGCGCCGACGGATCGCTTCCGCAGATTCCGTTATGGGTGGTACTCGCGTGCCATGCAGCGATGGCGCTTGGGACGCTTAGCGGTGGCTGGCGAATCGTTCATACGATGGGCTCTCGCATAACGAAGCTCAAACCGGTTGGAGGCTTTGCCGCCGAAACAGCCGGCGCCACAACTTTGTTCATGGCTACGCTGGGCGGCATACCTGTGAGCACGACTCACACTATCACCGGCGCTATCGTCGGCGTCGGAGCGACTCGGCGTTTGTCAGCAGTAAGGTGGGGTGTCGCGGGCCGTGTGGTGTGGGCGTGGATCCTGACGATCCCGCTGTCAGCTATAATCGCTGCGCTCTGCTTTCTCTTCATTGAAGCTGTGTACACGCCGTAGGCCCTGCGAATCGCCAATCTGGTAATACTTATTCTCTGTCGAGAAATTGTGCTGCATAACCGAATGCAGGTAGTGCACACGTGGTGAAATGAAATGGAGAGCCCACTTCACGTATGGAGCAGGCTACGGCAAAATGCCGCACTCGCGCTGAAATTCAGCTCTGCAACAACTGTTTATACAACTCAAGCAGCCAGAAAAAGTGCCCTGGCAATCAAAGGTGCACGTATTGGAGCCGCAATCGACGCCGCACGAGCAGGTCGTCTGCAAGGCCGAGGTCCTCGCACTGGCGATTGCGGTTAACTTAGTATTGTGTCCTGACATCAATTGCGACACGGAAAAAAGAGCTAAGAATAGGGTAACAACAAGATACCGTTTCCACATAACCTAATCCTCCCTTTATCGATTTGGCTGAGATACGCTGTCGGCCGCGGTCCTTTAGCTTCACCAGTCCATGCTGGAATCCATGACCCATCTGCTCCCATTTTCAAAGGAAACCGCTGCTACTCTTAGAACTAAGTCGCCGACAGGACCCGACCACCACATCTTCTCAGAGTCCAAATCCGGTTTTAGCTGTTTGAGTATCTTTCCTGCTGCGGTGATGTGGATCTTTTTCTCAGGTCTTACCCAATCGCTAGCAACAACAGAATAGCTCTCATTCGGCTCTATGCTGAGCTTCCTTAGAGTCACGCCGTGTATTCGCTTTGTTTGCCTGTTACCGATCATCAAGACCAAACCAGTGACGCGCTGATCTGTTCTGTTCGTTAAGTTGACGTTCGGAAAGGTCGTATATTTGGGCGAATCTGCACTGAGGCCGGTGAGTTGATGATACTCTACATTTCCAATCTCTTTCACCTTCGCCCCCTGGATAAGCATGGGAACGGCATCGAAGTTCTCGAAGTTAATGTCCGAGTCTGGATATTGTCTCACTCTTTGAACAATATCTCTTTTTCCTTCGTCGATAGTCAGCTTCGACGACTGTCCCATCGCTTTGTAGTCAACAGAGAAACCGAGCAGAGCAGCTATTGATACGGCGACCGCTACACGACTCGTTAGACTGTTTCTTCTGCCATTGCTATCTTTGAACATATTCAAGAACCTCCTATTGAGTTTCAGATTTCCTCGGGAGATACGCCGCTGACTACGGAAATGGGAACAAACGTATCGTGTATAACACAATTAATTGTAATCAGTCTCCTCGAAAATCCCGAATTATTCATCGAAGGCCTCTGCTATTTCTGAATTGTTTGGGGGAGGTTCCAATGAGTCGACGAAAGTGAATTTCAAGAGAGTTTAAGCTTCCAAAACCATTTTCCAGGGCTATTTCAAGAAGGTTGCGATTGCTGAATTCAATCATGGTCATCGCTCGCGACAATCGATAGCGAATCAGCAGCTGATAGAATGTGAGCCCAGTACTCTCTCGTAAGATGACATTCAAATGGTTTCTACTCATGCCGCTTTCCCTGGCTGCCGTTTCTAGACTCAGATCGCAATCAGCATAATCTTTTTCTATCACCTGCCAGGCCCGTCCGAGTCTTCGGTCCCGCCTTAACCTGGCCGCCAATTTCGGCAGAGGCTGCAAGAAGAGCTCCTTTTCTACACTGCGGGTCATTGTCATTCACTTACTATCGCGCTTGGTCCAAGGAATTTGACCTTCTCAATGACGCATCACGCAATTTCTTCACCTTCACGTTGCCAATAAGCCAATACCGTTGCCATCTGATAGGAATAGACGCAAACCCGCCTGGAATTAATTCGGAAAAATCGTTAGCAGGCTTTCGGTTCCGGATCTCTAATGCGCGCTTACTCACGGGACATAACAGTCGATAGCGCAAACCAAAGGAACTCCTGGAAACCAGCTAGCGTCGGTCCCGGACCTTCCTTCGGAAACTTATCGATTCCTCCATCCCAATAACTGTGCAGGTTCACCGTGTGCAGCGTCCCGCTTCGACGAACCTTTATCATCAGCTTATTACCGCCGAGATCGCCTTCGGGATGTTTGCTATCCACCTTGGTGGCGCAGTGAGGTGGTTGATGAATGTCGCCAACAAAGTGAATGATGAACCGCAAAGCTTGAGCTTGTTCGTTCTGATCGGTGCTCGTCTTCAAGACGTCGACGTAATGCGCCAGCGCTTTGATAATGTCTTCTGTTTTGGGAAGATCGGTTGGCAGCGCTGTGCCGTCCGTTGCAAACGGAATGTCGATGAAGTGGAGGTCGACCGAAAACTCGAATCCCGGAAGGTGTTTTACGTCATCTGCCCAATGTGCGGAGCTTACAAATTCAGGGCTCTTCGCCGTGACTGCCGCGGGATTGATCGGCACGGCCAACAGCGTTTGCACCTTTGCCTTCGCATTCGGATTGAGCCGGCCGAATGCGATCTTAGCTACCATCATATGTCCGTCTGATCCCCAACCAAGAGAAACCGTTGAACCCGTGAGGATGAAGCACAGGACGGACAAAGCGAAAATCTTTTTTGACACTCGACGGTTAGTTTTTGTGAGCATAGAACCTCCTCTGTGTGCGGCGCGGTGTTATCAGACTTGGACGCCGGTTAAGGTTGAGATTGACAGGCCGGCTCGCAACGAGAAGGCATTCTCGATCCGATAGGGAAGGGCTCTTGCTTACCGGCGAGGCGTGCTGTTTATATTACACTCGATATTCGCGTGCAATAATCCAGGCCACGAACAGATCGAGAATGCGGTGGACCTTGGACGCTTGTCGAATAAGCGATCGGTGAGCGAACGGCTCGACGACGAATCGACGAGCCGTTCACTGGAGTGCCGCTGTCTCGAGCTCAACGCTCAGGCAACAAAGAAGCTGGCGGAGGAGGCGAACAGGAGCAACCGTCGCCCGCCATAGACCGGTCGGTTATCCGTACCTTCATCGTGTCGTCGCTCTTACCCAGGAAAGCTGTTCCCGATCCGGCGCCGCTGGTGTTGCCCTGAATGTGAACCTTGCGATCGCCCTTGTTGTGATTGATGCTGAATTCGCACCCGACCACGTTGGCGGTTCCTCTCCCGCTCGCGACCTGCACACCGTTCGAGCAAAACAGATAGTCGCCCGTAGCCACGTTCACGAAAACGACATTGCCCGAGCTCGAGTCATCCTGCAGGCAGAAGCTGTAAACAGTAACCGGGAAGCTGCACGTTGCGGTGTTGTTGGATCCGTCGGTAGCCGTGCACGTCACTGTCGTCGTTCCCAGCGGGAACATCGAACCGGACGGTGGATTGCACGTTACCATCACAGTCGAACAGTTGTCGGTTGCCGTTGGCGTGGCAAACTCGACCGGCGCGCTCGTGGCAAACGGGCACGAGGCCTGCGCTGCGACATTAATCGGAGCTACACATCCGCTCGGGAACGAAGGCTGCTGGTTATCGTTCACCACAACCGTGAAGCTACAAGTGGCCGGCGTTCCGCCGTTTGAAGCCATACAGACAACGGTCGTCACGCCTTTGGGAAACACGCTCCCGGACGAAGGTGAACAGCTCACGGTTGGGGGAGGCATCCCGCCGCCAGTGACAGTGAATGTAACCTGTGCCGTGCATAGCCCTGGCGTCGTGTTGGCTACCACGGGTTGAGATGGACACATTATCGTAGCCGGGTTGTTCACCGTAGTCGTTGCTGTTCCACTCTCATTTCCGGGATTGGGATCACTGGTCGAAGAAGAAGCCGTAGCTGTATTCGACAATGTTCCGCTTGCCGATGCATTCACGTTCACAGTCAACGTGAAAACCGCATTTCCTATTCCAAGAGTGGCGATTGAACAAGACACAGTCCCAGCCATTCCTACTGATGGCGTCGTGCAGCTCCACCCGCCCGGCGATGAAAGCGACACAAAAGTCGTTCCTGCCGGTAATGTGTCTGAGAGCGAGACCGACGCAGCGTTGCTCGGCCCGGCGTTGTTCACGGTGATGGTGTAAGTCAGGTTGTTCCCTGCTGTCACCGGATCGGGAGAATCCACTTTTGTTACCTTCAGGTCAGCTCCGGCAGCGACCGTTGTAGTAGCCACTCCGCTCTCGTTTCCGGGATTAGGATCGCTGGTTGACGAAGATGCCGTAGCCGTATTTGAGAGCACTGTTCCCGCAGCGACACTCGGATCGACCGCAACCGTGAGCGTGAAGACCGCGCTTCCAACGCCGATGCTGGCAATCGAACAAGACACGGTGCCTCCTGAGCCTACCGCCGGCGTTGTGCATGACCAGGCGCCCGGCGACGCCAGCGACACAAAAGTTGTTCCCGCCGGCAAAGTGTCGGAAAGCGAAACCGAAGCTGCATTGCTCGGTCCGGCATTGTTGACTGTGATCGTGTAAGTGAGATTGGTTCCTGCCGTCACCGGGTCGGGCGAGTCTGCTTTGCTGACCATTAGATCAGCGGAAGTGGAAACCGTAGTGGTAGCCGTACCGCTCTCGTTGCCCGGGTTTCCCTCGCCAGTGTCTGAGGTCGCGGTGGCGGTGTTTGTGATGACGGTGCCCGCGGCTACCGATGGATCAACCGCCACGGTCAAAGTGAAGACCGCGCTGCCCACCGCGAAAGAAGGATTAGAACAAGAGATCATGCCGCCGGAACCAACGGCCGGCATCGTACAGGACCATCCTGCAACGTTGGACAGCGACACAAACGTTGTTCCCGCAGGCAGAGTATCACTCCAGGATGCGTTCGCGGCTGCATCGGGCCCATTGTTCTTTACAGTGATCGTGTAGGTTAAGTTAGTGCCAGCAACCACGGGGTCGGGACTATCGACCTTGGTTACTGAAAGATCGGCGATCTGGAACAATCCGACGATAACCGGATCGTGATCAGAAGCTCTGAAAGGCGTGCCTGGCTGAAAGACGACTCGAGGAGGTACGAGCGCAGAGCCGTCGGGCTTTTCTTCGAAGGTCGCTTCACCGGTGTCCTTCACCTCGTCGTTGTAGTCGAACAGATCACATTCGTCGGCGTTGATATGCCACTGCCCGACTCCGGTGATCTTCGGCATAAGACTCGAACTTGCGAATGCGTAGTCAAGGTGGCCCAACTGGCTGTCGAAAAGATATGAATACGAGTTCGGCCCAAGCAGCGCCGAAGCTATATCGGTATATCCGCCACTGCTCAAAGTGCTCACGGGGTCTTCCTTCGCGTACGAGTTGAAATCACCCAGCAGCAATATGTCCGGACTACCTGCGGCAGGCAAAACAGTTCCGTTGATCCACGTGAGCAGCCGCGTCGCTTGCGCAGTGCGCCTTCCGTTGTAGCAGCTCTGACCGTCACCCGAATCTGCGTCCGCGCCGGTGGCGGACCCGTCACAACCCTTCGACTTGAAATGATTCGCGATCACGGTGAAGCGCTTGCCGAATGCCGGGTTCGCCGGATCGACAACATCAAACGTTTGCGCAGTGGGAGGTCGATTGTGGATCGGATCGAGATCGACAATCGGTGAACCAACCGGCGAGACAATGCCGGTTCGATAGATCAGCATCACGCGAATGGCGTCTGTTCCAAGAGTGCTCCCGGTATTTATGAACGCGTAGGGATGCGCGCCGCCGCAACGCGCGTTTACGGCCCCCAGGAGATCGTTGATCGTATCACTCGGAGTGGTGTTCTCGAGCTCCATCAATCCGTAGATGTCCGCGTTGAGACCGCAGATGACGATCGAGGCGCGCTCACGCTGGCGATTGAGCTCGGCCACGCTGTCAGCTCCCCGGCAATCCTGGCCGCCCGATGGGCCGCACGGCCCCGAGCTGTTGCTCGAAGTTGTGTCGATGGTGGTGAAGTAGTTTAGAAGATTCATGCTGACGGCCTTGATGGCGCCGCCAACCGCTGGTGGCGTAACCGGCCGCGGATTCGCAACGGTGAATGTCACCGGATGCGCTGCGGTTGGACGAATCCTCCACGTCTCCGCGCCGAAGCCGGGGAACGACCAGTGCAGCACTCCGGTCAACCCGTTGACCGAATCACCGCCTCTGAAGAAGTCAGTGCCTTGAGTGCCCACTGAAAACCCTCCGTTGGCCTGTGGATAGAAGACGGCCTGGCTTCCGTCGGGAGAGTTGAGATACGCCTCCTGCGCATTATTATCGTCATCAAGAATTACTTGCTTCCGCGACAACTCATCAATGTGAGCAGTATTACCTGCAATGCTTGGCGGAGATATTTCAGTAAACTGCTGAGGCCTGCCTCCCTGGGTCAAAACAATTTGTCCAAAACGCGAGAGCTGGAAGTACTCAGACACCGTGAGCGTGTCCGCAAACGTCACGAGCATGCCTTCGCGGGCTTCGTAGAAAGTGTTTACGTCGCCGACGATCGGCAGGCTGATCAATGCCGGCGTTACCTCAGCCAGATGATTGCCCGCATCAGTAATTACAACTGAGCTGCCTGTGCTCGCTGTGATCTCAGTCATGCTGTTGAACTCGGAGACCGTTCCGGTGACTCTAACGCGCTGTCCTTCGGCGACCGGAGTCGGACACGAATTGCAGAAGACGAAGATTCCTTCCGACGTAGCGGGGTCGGCGTCGGCATCCGCGTCTTCTTCCTCGAGGAAGAAGCCCTGGAGCTTGGTGGAGCCCTGGAAGTTAGCGGTGACCACTCCTTCGACGATGACAGTCGCACCGGGGATCGGGGTCGTGGCGCCGTTGCCCTGAACGTCGTGAATCCTGGTGATATCGTCATTCACAATGGTGCCGAGTCCCTGGCCGTCGGTCACAACCGCATTAGTCACATTCGTAACGTTGACGAAGAATGTCTCGTTCGCTTCCGGAGTAGTGTCTCCGTTCACCAGCACGTCGAAAGTGTAGGTCGAGCTGCCCGCGGGAATCGTTTGTCCGGTGAGCGACTTCGCAGTGAAGTCACTCGGCGCGGTCGCGGTGTTGTTGCCGGTCGCGATGTCGAAGGTCACGCCCCCCGCTGGAGCGGGCGAGGAAAGACTAACGGTAAAAGTGAACGTGGTGGTGCCGGCATTGCCCTCGTTCAACGTCACATCGTTGATCGTCAGGTTGGGCGCCGCATCGTCATTTACGATTGTTCCCAGGCCAGTCCCATCAGTGACATTAGCTCCTGTGACATTGGTCACGTTTACGAAAAATGTCTCATTGGTTTCGGGGCTCGTATCGCCGTTGACCAGCACAGTGAACGTGTAGGTGCTGCTGCCGGCGGGAATCGTTTGCCCGGTTAGCGATTTCGCAGTGTAGTCGGATGGCTGAGTCGCCGTGTTGTCCTGGGTGGCGATATCGAAGGTGACACCGCCGGCGCCCGCTGGAACAGAAAGACTGACAGTGAACGTGAACGAGGTCGTGCCGGCGTTGCCTTCATTCAGCGAGACGTCGTTGATAGTCAAATTGGGAGAGTCATCATTGACAATGGTGCCCTGCCCCTGTCCATCGCCTACCGTAGTACCCGTGACATTAGTTACGTTGACCAAAAACGTCTCGCTCGCCTCCGGCGTTGTGTCTCCATTGACAAGCACCGTGAATGTATATGTACTGGCGCCTGACGGAATTGTCTGCGACGTGAGCGTTTTGGCCGTGTAGTCACTCGGGGCAGTCGCGGTGCCATCCTGAGTCGCGATATCGAAGGTCACTCCGCTCGGACCCGCAGGACTCGAAAGGCTGACCGTGAAGGTGAACGATGTCGTACCAGTGTCTCCTTCGTTCAAGCTGACATCATTGATAGTCAAAGTAGGCAGGACCGGCGCGAATGCTACCCCTCGAAACGCCGTATTTGTTCCGGCGCTTGCCAGGGACGAGAGTGTTCCATTGATCGTTGCGTTGTACCCGCTTGTATCGGTAAGGGTCGACAAACCAGAAGCGCTCGTTATATACAGCGTGACATTGTTTCCGCTCACCACGCCGGTGAGCCCGCGAAAACCGGCAGTCGACGTGATGCTTCCATTTGCCACCCACGAACCTGAGACCAGCGAGTATTTTTGAATGCCTCCTGTGCTCGGCGCTCCGTTGTCGTCGGCCACGTAAAGCGTGTCAACGCCGGCGACGCCTGAGTTTAAATCCGCGAAGAAAAACCCGTACGGGCTCGTCGTCGCCGTAGGATAGCCGGGAAGATTCGTGATGGTCTGACCGGAAGTGGTCGGCGTGCCCGAGCCCACGGTCGACAATCGAAACGCGCCCGATTGCGACGAAGCGTAAAGCTGTCCCCCAAAAATATTGGTTTGGCGCAGATTCGTTGGCGTCGTGCTAAGTGAAGTCGAGGTCGTCGCTCCAAGCGTCGCGTAGCGTATTCCACCTCCGCTGCTCGTCCCCGAGATCCATAGATCGGTTCCGTTTGTGCTCACGGCGCTGCGCGGATTGCCTCCGCTTATCGCATCGGTAAGCGCGGTTGTCGTGTCGATAGTTGCCGAAGCATCAACGCGCCCAATGACTCTGTTGATGGTCGTGGAAGCGGACGTCGTGATACTCGCGGTCGCAAGCGCGGCATCGTAACCGGCAAGCGTCAAGAAGCGGCCGTCAACCGACCGTGTAAGCAATCCCTCAGAGGTTGCCGTGCCGCTTCCCGTCAGTCTCTTGTTTGAACCGTTGACAGTCGTCGGCATCGGTATCGATTGCACAAAGGTTCCTGCAGTCGTGTACTCATCGAGGAAGACGGCTGTTGCCGTGCTGCCGAGCGCGGCAGTGCCGTCGCCGACCCGATAGATCACGAGGTTACCGGCTGTAAACCCGGACGCCGCGCGAGTAGCCGGCAAGGGACGAATGAGCAAAATGCCGACTGCAAGAAGGATCAGAGCAAACGGGACAAATCTTTTTGTGATGGAATGACGAGCGACGGGGAGAGAAGGTTTCATGGGGTTCCTTTGCTGAATTGAAAAACGACTTGTGAATCGATTGCTCGAGTAAACGTTTTGCACCGAGGTGTACAATCGGTTGACCTGCGAGCGATAACTTGTGGTTCTTTGCCGGCATAGTACTGCCAGTGGCTCTTGAACTACTCTGAATTCTCTAGTCAATTAATCCGGCGACCGAAGGGAATCGTTACTACCTTCAAATCCCTCGCGGTGGTAATACCTGAGAAGGAGCCCCATTCTATGTTTGAACTCAAGTCGAGTCAAATGCCTCCGGGAAAAAAACAAGCAACCTGGGTCACCCAACTCTTTCAAAGAGAATAGGAGCTGAGCTTGCGCACACCGAGTCGACCGGTTACTTTCTCAGTGAGACCTGCATCCATTGTGGAGTCTTTGATGGACAAAAGAGAAATCACGCTCGGTCATAGTCCTGATCCTGATGACGCGTTTATGTTCTACGCGCTTGCGGACAACAAGATAAACACGGACGGTCTGACCTTCAAACACGTGATTCAAGACATTGAAACGCTCAATCGACGAGCCATGAACGCGGAGCTCGATGTGACCGCGGTCTCGATCCATGCTTACGCCTACGTTCTCGATCAGTACGCACTCCTCACCTCGGGAGCCTCGATTGGCGACAATTACGGCCCGCTGGTTGTTTCGCGAAAGCCGATGACGATTGGCGATCTTCAACACACGACGATTGCAGTGCCGGGCTTGATGACGACGGCTTACCTTGCACTGCGGCTCTGCGTTGGCGATGTGAAAACGGTTGTAGTTCCCTTCGACAAGATCATGGACTCAGTCGAGCGCGGCGAAGCCGACGTTGGCTTATTGATTCACGAAGGCCAGTTAACCTACACCGCGCGCGGCTTACACAAGGTTGTAGATCTGGGTGAGTGGTGGAAGTCCCAAACGGGTCTTCCGCTTCCACTCGGCGGCAACGCGATAAGGAAATCACTCGGCGATGAGTTGATTGAAAAAGTGTCGCGTTTGTTGCGCGAATCGATCGAGTACGGGCTTGCGAACCGGGAAGTCGCGGTCCGTCACTCGATGAAGTACGGCCGAGGAATGGAAGAATCGCTCACCGACAAGTTTGTCGGGATGTACGTGAACGACTACACAATTGACTACGGCGACCGAGGCCGCCAAGCCGTGAAGCTTCTTCTCGAACGAGGGCACTCGGCTGGAATCATTCCGAGACCGGTCGAGCTTGAATTCAAGTAGACCACCGTGAGTCCGACTAGAATCCAGTCCCTTGCTTTGTGTTCGATTCTTGTGATCGCTTCGTCACACGCGCACTTCGCCAGCACGGCTCAATCAAACAAGACACGCCACGTGCCTGTCACGAAGTATGATCCGAAAAGAAATGCGGCTAGCGATATTCAGGACGCGATCGCGGAAGCGAAGCGCTCGGGCAAGCGGATTCTGTTGGAGGTTGGCGGCGAATGGTGCGTGTGGTGTCACAGAATGGATCATTACTTCGAAGAGAACCTGAAGCTGCTTGAGTTGAGAGAGCAGCACTTCATCACGGTCAAAATCAACTTCAGTCCGGAGAACGAAAACAAAAAGCTGCTGTCGGGCTATCCGGAGATACCAGGCTATCCGCACATCTTCGTGCTTGATTGCGACGGAAAGTTATTACACTCGCAGAACACCGGCGAGCTTGAATCGGGCAAGAGCTACGACCTCGAAAAGTTCACTGCTTTTCTACAAAAGTGGTCGCGTTGAGAATTGATGATTATGTCGGGCTCTAGCGAGGCAGTCCTTCCTTAATCGCCTGGTTGCGATTGGTTCCCATACCCTCTGGTCTCCATTTGAGACTCTTGCGAGAGGAATGATCCTTTCCAAAGAGCGCTCAAGTTTTTCGAGTACAAAAATATTTTCGGATCAAGAGCCCAGATCCTTACATCGATTCAACAGGAAATCCTTTGTCGTACCACGCCTGGAAGCCGCCCTGCAGCGGCCGCACTCTTTCGATTCCTCTTCGTTTCAGGAGCAACGCCACACGGGCGCTGGTAGCTTCGTTCGGTCAGGTGCAAAACAAAATGATGTCACGATCGCGCGGAATTTGCTCGTGACCTTCTTCAATCTTGTCGGGCGCCAGACGAATCGCTCCGGGAATAGTTCGAGGCTCGGCTTCAAAATCAAGCGAACCCCGCAAATCAACTACGACCACCTCTTCACCGTTTTCAATTTTTTGTCGCAAGTCATCGGGGGTAATGCGAGCGATTCTCAAGCTTCGAATGAACCGACGACGTTGAAAATATTTCCATGCGATGTAGGCCGCGAGTCCGCCGCCGAGAATTACCACAAGCCAGAACCCGAGTCCTTCTAGCCGCTCCGCGACCCGTTCGATCTGACTGCTGAACACGTATCCGAGAGCGACGAAAGAACCAAGATAAAACAATGCGCCGAGCGCATCGAATATCAAAAAGCGGCCAACCTTCATCCCGATGATTCCGGCAAGCGGCGGCGCCATCGTATTCAAGCCCGGAACAAACTTCGCAATCAACAACGAGCGCGCGCCGTGCCGAACAAAAGCGTTCTCAGTCTTGCGCACGCATGAATCAGGCTCGAGTGAAATTCGGCAGAGGAGGCTGAGTACTTTGCCGCCGCGCCTCCTTCCGAATTCGTACCAGATCACGTCGCCAATGAGCGAAGCGGCAACCGCGATCACAATCGCAAGCGGAGCATTCATCTGCCCGCTGCCGGCAAGCGCGCCCGCTGCGAGCAACAGCGGAGTCGCGGGCAAGGGCAACCCCAGTTGTTCGGCTAACACCCAAACGAACAGGACTGAATATCCGTGACGAACAAGAAATTGAAATGTCTCGTTCACTTCTCCCCTCCGGCACAAGTCCTCTTTGATGAGTAAGCGCTGTCATATTATCGCAGCGAAGAAGCATTGCATAGACAGCTCGCGTCCAATGAGGCTCATGCGCTTTGAGCGCGAATCAGCGTTGATATAAGATTGAGATTCAAGGAGTGACTCTCATGTGGTTAAAGACTCGTCTCGCTCTCTCTGTCGCTCTTTCCGCGATGTTGATATGGTCGGCCGCGCCGGTTCTCGCTCAGCAATCGCCTCAACAGCCCGCGATGGCTTTCGAGCCGCTTGTGAATCGCGTTCGCGATTCGCTGAAGCTCAATGAAGAGCAGGTGGGGGATCTGCGAAATGTGTTGAGCAAGCATGCACCGAAGCTGGCTGAGCTTCGCAACCGCGCTCAGGGAAATCCGTACGCGCCGGGACTTCAGACGCAGGTTGAAAGTGAACAGAAGGCGATTCGCGAGGAGTTCAGCGCCTTCCTCGATGAAGAGCAGAAGGGTAAGCTCGCAAGCCTGGATCTGCGGCCGCCGGTGCCGCTCGGCCCGCCGTTTGTCCTTATCAATATTCCTCCGCGTTCGCACTCCGAAGCGGCCGTACTCAACCTGGCGAACAACGAACACCTGATGCCGGTTCCGGTCGCCGCAGTCAAAGGACGCGCCCCCCGCCTAACCGACGATCAGAAGATTCTACAGTTGCTGAATCGAATTACCTTCGGGCCTCGCCCGGGTGACATCGCTCGCATCAAGCAAGTTGGAATCGATCGCTTCCTCGAGGAGCAGTTGCATCCCGAGACCATTGACGACTCAGAAGTTGAAAAACGGCTCGAGGTCTTGCCGACTCAGCGAATGACTTCTGCCGAGCTCTATCAGTTCTATCCGCCGCCGCAGGTAGCCGAGCAACGAGCCAATGAAAAGAACCCGCCTCCTGTTTTCGGCCGTCCGCCCCAGGTGTTCGGTGAGCTAGTTCAACAAAAGCTCGTGCGCGCCGTTTCGAGCAAAAGTCAGTTGCAGGAAGTGCTGACCGATTTCTGGTTCAATCACTTCAACGTGTTTGCGCAGAAGGACGCGGATCAATGGCTAATCACGAGCTACGAACGTGAGGTGATTCGTCCGAACGCGCTCGGCAAGTTCCGCGATCTGCTGCTTTCGACAGCCGAGAGCCCTGCGATGCTGTTTTACCTCGACAACTGGTTGTCCGCCTCTCCGGACTCGAAGCAGCCTCGCCCGCCGGCTCCGCCTCGTCCTCAAAACGCGCAACCCCCGAAAGCGGCTCCAGGAGCCGCTTCCAAGCCATCTGAGCCTTCGACGAACACGACCGGCGGCGATCAAAACGCCGCGGTGATGTCGAAGAAAGAAGGCGATCAGAACCAGAAACCTGACTTAGGCGGCAAAGCTAAGCTTCCGACCCCACAGCCGCCCAAGCCTCCCGCTCGCAAGCCGGGCATCAACGAAAACTACGCGCGAGAGTTGATGGAGCTTCACACGCTGGGAGTCGATGGCGGGTACACACAGAAGGACGTTCAGGAAGTCGCGCGCTGTTTCACCGGTTGGACGATCGATCGCCCGTTTCAGGGCGGCGGGTTTGTCTATCGCCCGTGGATGCATGACGACGGACCTAAGACCGTTCTCGGCGTAACCATCCCGGCTGGCGGCGGCATGAACGATGGCCTTCGAGTGCTCGACATTTTGTCTCGCCATCCGTCGACTGCGCGATTCATTTCGAAAAAACTGTGCCAGCGATTTGTTTCAGACGATCCGCCGCCACAGCTCGTCGAGCGCGTCGCCCAGGTGTTTCTAAAGACCGACGGCGACATTCGGGAAGTCGTTCGCGCCATCGTTACTTCGCCGGAATTCAATTCACCGGCGGCGTTCCGAGCGAAGGTCAAGTCGCCGCTCGAGCTTGCTGCATCGGCGATCCGCGCGCTTGATGGCGACACCAACGGCGCGCCGGCCTTGCACGAATGGATGCGCAGGATGGGCGAGCCGCTTTATCAGTACGCCTTTCCAACCGGCTACGGCGAAAGTTCGGCAAAGTGGATCAACACGGGCGTGTTCTTCAATCGGATCAACTTTGCCGTCGCGTTGGCTAACAATCAGATCAACGGAACAAGCTACGATCCGCTGCGATTGGTTGAGGCTCACGCTGCGGCCAATTCGGAACAACTAACCACTCGGTTGGCGGCCCTGGTCGTCCATACCGAATTGTCACGAGAAAGTTTGAGCGCCGTGCACGACGGATTGGCCGAGGGCCCTCCGCCCGCCATAGCTCAACCGGCAATGAGCAACGGAACCTCGCCCGGAATGATTCCGGTTAAGGCATCAGCGGCAGATGCTAATCCGGAAAGACGCAGGATCGCTCAAATTGTAGGCTTGCTGATGGGCACCGCGGAGTTTCAGCGAAGGTAAACGTCTTATCGCCTTTGCGAGTCTTTGCGTCCTTTGCGCGAAACTGATCTCTTCGTCCAACGATATGCCAAAAAACAAACTCGGAGTCGGCTTCATTGGAAGCGGGTTCAATACTCGCTTCCACATCAGGTCCTGGGTCGGCGTGCGCGACGCGGATGTTCGCGGCGTTTGGAGCCCGAATCACGAGCACGCCGAAGAAGCGGCTGCGCTCTCGCATTCACTCAGAGTCGGTGACGCGAAGGCATTCGACTCAATCGACGATATGATCGCCGACCCGTCGGTCGATTGCATCTGGCTGTGCGGGCCCAATCACATGCGGATCGCGAACATGGAAGCGATCGTCGATTCGGTTATTTCAGGCAGAGGCAAGCTGATCGGGATCGCTTGCGAGAAGCCGCTCGCTCGCAACGTCGCTGAAGCCAAACGCATGGTTGAGCTGATCGAGAGGAGCGGCTTGTTGCACGGCTATCTCGAAAATCAATTGTTCACGCCGGCGATTCAACGAGGTCGCGCTTTGATATGGGCTCGAGGTGCAGCGCTGACCGGAAGACCTTATCTCGCTCGCGCCGCTGAAGAACACAGCGGGCCGCATATGCCGTGGTTCTGGCAAGGTGAGCTGCAAGGCGGAGGCGTTCTCAACGACATGATGTGTCACAGCGTTGAAGTCGCGCGCTACATGCTCACAGAGCCGGGCAAGCCTCGCGCGAGTATTCGTCCGACCGCGGTCTCTGCGCAGATTGCATCACTGAAGTGGTCGCGTCCGGAATACGTCGAACGACTGAAGAAGATGATGGGCGATTCGGTCGATTACGCAGACAAGCCTTCGGAGGATTTCGCTCGAGCGACAGTGAATTATGTTGACGAACAAGGTCGTCCGCTGATCGTCGAAGCGACGACTTCATGGAGCTTCGTCGGAGCCGGCCTGCGTTTGAGCATGGAACTGCTCGGTCCTGAGTATTCGATGTCGATCAACACTCTTGACTCTGGTCTGAAACTATTCTTCAGTCGAGAGGTGAGAGGCGAAGCGGGCGAGGACCTCGTTGAAAAGCAAAACGCGGAGCAGGGATTGATGCCGGTGGTCGATGATGAGGCGGCAGCCTACGGTTACGAAGGTGAGAATCGCTACTTCGTCAGTTGCTTTCTAGAAGGCAGGCAACCGGAAGAAAACTTCTACGATGGCCTCGAGGTGAGTGAGCTATTGATGACCGCGTACATGAGCGCGGAGCAAGGCCGCGTTATCGAATTCCCTCCGACGGATCTTGCTGAGTTTGTGCCGGCAGTCGCGCGCGGAACGTGGAAGCCGTGAAACCCGCACGGAACTTGTGCCGTCTCGGCATTATGGCGTAGCCCCATATGAGCCTCTTCGCGGGGAGCCGTTTACCGGCGCTTGATTTTAGGCAGGCATTTCAATGCCTGCGTGCCGTAGCGCAAATCCATCTCGTCGCTGTGGCGACGATTGACATAACGGGGTTATGGCAAATACCTACAGCTCACTCTTCTATCACATCGTTTTCAGCACGAAATCCCGGATCGATTATCTCAATCCCGACATCGAGAAACGAGTGTGGAGCTACGTCGGAGGCATCGCTGGCAGACATAAAATGACAGCTTTGCAAGTTGGAGGCACGTCCAACCACATTCACGCTCTTGTGATGGCGCCGCCGACTTACTGCCCGGCCGACATAGCTAAGTTTCTGAAGGGTGATTCCTCGAAATGGATCCACGAGACATTTCCCGCCCTTCGCTCCTTCGCGTGGCAAGATGGCTACGGCGCCTTTGCCGTGAGCAAATCCAAACTTGCTTTCGTTGTTTCGTATATCAAAAACCAACAACGACACCACCACCAAAGAACATTCCAGGAAGAGTATCTGGAGCTTTTAAGAAAGCACGAGGTCGATTTTGATGAGCGATATCTATAGGGATGAATCATTCGTCGCTCACGCGACGAGGCGGCTGAGCTCTGAATCCAGGCGTTGAAACGCCTGGCTAAATTCAACTTGCCGCTACGCGGCTAAGAAGGAGTCATCCAGGAGGACTACATGAAAACAGACCTACGGCGAATCGTGAGTATAATCGCGATCACTGTTGTCTCATGTACATTCAGCGCTTTTGCTCAATCTCCAAGCGCAACTTCAAGCTCCGACAAAGGGGTCGATCTCATCTGGGGCGTCAAGATTCCAATGCGAGACGACGTGAAACTCAACGCAACTGTCTTCAAACCAAAGAACCAAACTGAGCCTCTGCCGGTCATCTTCACCTTCACTCCCTACATCGCCGACTCATATCAGGACCGAGCCGTCTATTTCGCGAAGAACGGATACGTGTATGCGCTCATAGACGTGCGAGGACGAGGCAACTCCGAAGGCCGCTTCGAACCGTTCGTCAACGAAGGGCGCGACGGTTACGACGTGGTCGAATGGCTCGCAAAGCAATCGTGGTCCAACGGCAAGGTCACGATGTGGGGCGGCTCGTATGCCGGCTTCGATCAGTGGTCGACGCTCAAAGAAGCGCCGCCGCATCTTGCCACTATCGTTCCCGCAGCCGCTGTTCACGCGGGCGTTGACTTCCCATTCGTCAAGGGCATTTTCTCGTCCTACGTAATCCAGTGGCTGAGCTACACGAGCGGCGTCACGCCTAACGGAAAGCTCTTCGGCGAAGGCTCGTTCTGGGCTGACAAGTTTCATCAGCTTTATGTCGAGCATCGTCCCTTCAAAGAACTCGACCGAGCAGTCGGCAACCTGTCCACGCATTTTCAAACCTGGCTCGCGCACCCGACGCCTGATGCTTACTGGCAGGCGATGGTCCCCTCGCCCGATCAGTACAAACGAATCAACGTACCGATACTCACGATCACCGGTCACTACGACGGAGATCAGACCGGGGCGATGACTTATTACCGCGATCACATGAAGTATGGCTCGCCGGAAACGTTTGATCGGCATTACCTGATCATCGGCCCGTGGGATCACCCGGGAACACGCACACCAAATCGAGATGTCGGCGGATTGAAGTTCGGCGAAGCAAGCATGCTCGATCTGAATAAGCTCCACAGAGAGTGGTACGACTGGACAATGAAGGGCGACCCCAAGCCTGACTTTTTGAAGAAGCGAATTGCTTACTACGTGGTGGGCGCCGAGCAATGGAAATACGCCGACAGTTTGGAGACGATCGCGAACTCGAAGCTCACTTACTATCTCGGCTCGGACGGCGCAGCCAATGACATTTTTCATTCAGGCACTTTGAGGACGGCACAGCCGGCGGCGGCATCAGCGAGCGATCACTCACCGAACAACGCGTCGCAGGTCTCGTCAGACAAATTTACTTACGATCCTCTCGACACGCGACCCGGCGAGTTGGATCTGGAAGAAGTGGCGAACCCGCTCATCAGTCAACGAGACGCTTTGAACCTGAACGGCAACGGAGTGATCTATCACAGCGAGCCTTTTACTGAAGATACCGAAGTGACTGGGTATCTGAAGTGCATTGCATGGATTTCGATGGACGTGCCGGACACTGATTTCCAGATATCGGTCTACGAGATCACTCGCGATGGTACGAGCATCTTTTTGACAGGCGATCAGATGAGAGCACGTTATCGCGAGTCGACGACAAAAGAGAGCCTGGTAAAACCGGGCGAGATCAATCGGTATGAGTTCAACTCGTTTCAGTTCTTTTCGCGCCGCGTCGCAAAAGGAAGCCGTTTGCGATTGATCCTGAGCTGCCCGAACACGATTCAATTAGAGAAGAACTACAACAGCGGCAAAGTAGTGGCCGAAGAATCAGGAAAGGACGCTCGCACGGCTCACGTCACCCTGTATCACGACACATCGCACCCTAGCTCGTTGGAGATTCCAGTCGTCAAGTAGAACCGTTTTTCTTGTTCTTAACGGGGTGAAAGCGACATCAGTCTGCAGCGTCAGCGGCGCCGCCGTCAACGAATGTCTATAAGGGCTGGACGACATCGAACAAACTGCCGATGAAGGAAATCTCTCTATTCAAGTTTGGCGCATCCTGTCAAATTCGAGATATCTTACAAGTCTACGGTCATTGCCGAACCAGCCTCTTCCCTGCCCGGCATGGAGCGAATACGTGAAGACACAATTTTGTTCAGCGCACGCGATATGACTGAGGCTACGAATCTGAGAGCGCTCATCGCTCTGATTCGCGTTTAGAGTCGAGAGATCAATCTTCAACACAAAGGATCACTGATGAATGAAGAATCAAAATCGCAACACTCGACTCTCAGCAACGGAAAGATTTGTTATGTTGAGATCCCCGCTCTTGATGTTCGGACTTCGGCCGATTTCTATTCAAAGGTTTTCGTATGGAATGTGCGCCAACGCGACGACGGCTCGATTGCTTTTGACGACGGCGTAGGCGAAGTAAGCGGCACGTGGATGGTCGGTCGTCCTGCCGCAACGCAACCGGGCCTGCTCGTCTACATTATGGTCGATAGTGTCAAGGCAACTATGGAAGCCGTCACCGCGCAAGGTTGTGAGATTGTTCAATCAATTGGTGCGGATGCTCCTGAGATCACCGCGAGATTCCGCGATCCGGCGGGAAACGTGCCAGGTCTCTATCAGCAGCCGGATCATTGAGCGCATTGAATTCACAATTCAAGAAGAAACAAGAAATGAATCGAAGACAGTTTGCAAAAGGCGCTTGGCGTAGGGACAGTGGCATTAGGAATCAACAGAACTGTTTTACCCTTCGCTGAAGGAACGCCGCAGCTCGCGATTACTATCGATGACTTCAATCTGTTTGGCGCGTCCGGATCGATCGCGGAGAAACGCAATCGCGCGCTGCTTGAAGCCTAGCGAGCACACTCGAACTTGAAGGCTGCCGCATTCATTTGCGGCGGGAACATCGACAGCGAAGTGGGTCGAAGAATCGTCAAGGAGTGGGGCGAGGCCTGACACATGATCCTGACGGGTCATTCGATGGGAGGCTTCGGCACGTGGGCGTCGCGATGGATCAGCCCGACGTCTTTGCCGCGCTCGCGCCGATATCGGGCGGAGGGAATCCGGCGAGCATGTCCAAGATCGCGCACATACCTGAACTCATCGTGCACGGGTGACAATGACCCGACGATTCCCGTCGAACGATCGCGAGTGATGGTAGCGATGGGAAGAAAGCTCCGCGCGATGCTCAAATACATCGAGGTGCCCGGCGGAGACCACGGCAGCGTAGTCGCGCCAAGCTTCCCGGCCGTGTTCGAGTGGTTCGACTCACACACGCGGACAGTGCTGCAGCGGCCGCAGCAGGCACCGGCTCGAAGAACTGAAGCTCAGCTCTGTCGCAATGTCGCGAACCGTTTGACGTCATTGGTTAGTAACCGTGGCAGTTGTTCCGTCAAATTTGGTCAGGTGGACAGTGAAAGGCTCATTGTAGCACTGCGCACGTTCCCTCAGGATGTTGAGCGCCACCGCCTCGCCGAGCAACAAGGAAGTGTCGGTGTCGCTGCGCCAGTGGATTCCGGCATGAGTTCCGTGACCGAAGCTCACATTGTGGCCCAGTTTGTTCAACTCACCATTGACTGTCAGTTGCCCCGCATCTGCACCGGTATATGGAACAAGCGACAACCCGTCGCTGGCTGGCACCACCGGATTCGGGATCACAAAGTTCCCGTCAAAGAAGAACTTCAGCACGGTGATGCACGCGCCTCCGACCGTACCGTGTCCGGTTGGATAGGACGGATGATACGGCGAGCCCTCGGGGAAAGCCTGCGGAAGCAGCCACGTCCCAAATTTGTTAAAGGTCTGCTGCAGTCCAACGGAATTCAGGACCACGTGGCTTGGCTTGACGTCCGTTTGAGCGCCCTGCCCCGTCATTACGAGATGAACTTGCCCACCGGTCGCTTCGGGCCGTGGGCGATTGTGAACGAACCACTTCTGGTACCAGACCGCGTTTAGGGCCTTGGTGGCAACCTCGCCCACCGTTGCCGTAAAGTCAGGTCCGCCAAAAGTGCCGAACCCGTTCTCTGTCTTCGATCCGATGTACGGGTTGCCGGGATTCAAGCGAGCGCCGATGCTGCCAAGGACAAGCAACGCGGTAAAGTAAGCCTGATATAAAACATCCACGTGGGTGTATGCTGACAGATCTCGTCCGTTGCGCGCATATCGCAGTTGAGGATCGACTTGGTTCTTCTGTCCGGTGTTCTGGCCGTTCTGAACTGCAAGCCAGTCGCTGAAACTGATCATATAGTCGATGTCGGGCAGATAGGTTATCAGCTGCTGGCTGATAGGTTGGGCGCCAAACGTGGTCGGCTTGACGAAGAATTGGGACAGGTAAGGCCCAAGCGTTTCGCCGGGGAAGCTCCCGCGAAAGAGGAGGTCCGTGGTAACCGCTCCGGTGCTGGTTCTGGGACCCAGGTAGCCAGGTATTCCGGTAAACTCCGCCGCCGCGGCGATCGCCAGTGGGTTTGAACCGTAGTCGCTGAAGGCCACATCTCTTAGCAGAGCGCCCCAGTAATGCTCCAGCAATTCCGAACCGCTCACGTCTCCGGCAATCGGCGGCGCGGGCGGAACCTGGGGCTGGCCGAACTGGGCGCTATCAAGACGTTCCATATCGAACGCCAGTCCTCCCTGAGGACCGTTCTGCGTCCGCGTGCCGCCCATAATGATCTTCTCAAAGTCCGAAGCTTTGCCGCTGGCCAATGCAGCCTGGAAACTTGCAAACGAGGCCGCGTCCACCCTTCCGAAGTTGTCATGTAGGAGACCCTTGGTATACGTGCCGCCCTTGTCAGGATAGAGTGCGTTGTCACCGTTATCGATGTTCGTGACCCGAATGCTAAAATCTTGATCTGCCGCCGCCTTGCGTAATGCAGTCGCCTGGGCTATTCGCTTCTTCACCGATTTTGGTGTTGAAGTCGCTTCCGCCACGAAGTCTTGTGCGCGAGCCTCACCGATCTTCGATGAGAGCAGCGGAGGCAGCGCCACAACGCCTGCAGCTACAGTCCCGATAAATGCTCTTCTGCTATGACCGGAAGTTGCGGTTTTCGGTGCTCGACGTTCGCGTCGGCTTGGTTCACTATTCGACGTTGTCGGTTCTTGGGAGCCTTGAACTTGACTGGAATCTCTTTTCACTTGGGTACTCCTTTAATTTGAAGCGGCTAATGGATTCACGACACAGGTCTATGCCGATCTTACATTCTAGTTATTCAATTGGGCGCTGATGGGGCCTAACTGCTGACCGTAGCGATGAAAGGGCGCTGCGATTCATCGACGGACGCGAAAATTATATGGGTCTATGAGGTTTCGTCAAGCTCACGCGGCGTGATCTTGCACAAATCTGGGGGTCTCACTTTCTCAGGTTGAATGGTGACCTCCAGGCTGAGATAGAGTAGACTCGCAAATCCTACGACTCAAATCTCAGGAGGACTTCGTGCATTTTGCAGACTTGTTGAAGCTAAGCGGAATCCTGATTGTCGTCATTGGTCTTGCGCTGCGAATGCGAACGACGCTCGTGGTCGTAACTGCAGGTTTGGTAACAGGAATTGCAGCAGGACTACCGCTCTTCTCAAATGAAGGCTTATTGCAAGGACTTCCCTTCCTCACCAAACCTGATCAGGAAGGCATCGTCAACATGCTCGGCCGAGCGTTTGCCGACAATCGACTGATGACTTTATTCATCATCACGCTGCCGGCGATCGGCCTTGCCGAGCGATACGGTCTGCAAGAGCAATCCGCAAAGCTCATCCGCCGGATATCAGCTGCAACTGTCGGCCGATTGAGCTTCGTCTATCAGCTCTTTCGAGTTCTCAACGGAATGCTCGGCCTTAGACTGAACGGTCATCCTGCATTCGTCAGGCCGCTCATCTTTCCGATGTCAATGGGAGCTGCCGAAGCGGAATTCCACACAGGGAACGTTGAAGCATTGCCGGAGGATGTTGTTGAAGAAATCAAAGCAGCCAACTCTGCGAGCGAGAACTACGGCAACTTTTACGGCCAGAATCTTTCGCCCGTTCAACCGGGAATTCTTCTTGTGTTCGGCGTACTGACCGGACTCGGCTATGCCGTGAGCGTGTGGACCCTCGTGCTGTATGCAATACCGATTACATCGATCTCGGTGATTCTAGCGGCAATTCAGTTTTGGTTGCTTGACCGAAAGCACCTCCGAAAGGAGGCCTCTACTCGATGATGGCTTCGTTGAGCCGCGCTCTTTTCAGTTTGGATACGGTTTACCTTCTCACCGGACTCGTACTTTGGGTATTCGCGGCAATGACGGTGGGCGATATCGCTAACAAGCGCCGGATCGGTAGCGCATTCTTCTGGTTTATCCTTGGAGTGGTTTTCATCTTCGGAAGCGTGCTCCCGCATTGGCTCACAGGGTTGCTGGTTCTTGCGATGGTTGCGATTGATGGAACGGGTGGCGTGAGCCGGGGGGACTACAACGAATCGACGAAGGCTGAGCAAGCTGAACACGCTCGCAAGCTTGGTGACAGAATTTTCGTGCCGGTGTTGATGATTCCGGTTGTCACGGTTCTCTTTGCGTTGGTGTTTCGCTTACTAGGCCTGGACGTTAATCGCGGCGCTCTGGTCGGGCTTGGCTACGGCGGGCTGACGGCAATGGCTGCTTGTCTTCTGATCACTCGCGACAAAATCCGGGTGCTGATGAACGAGGGGCGGCGACTCAACGACGCGATGGGAGCGGTTAACATTCTCCCTCAATTGCTCGCGTCGCTTGGAGTGATCTTCACCGCAGCGAAGGTCGGCGATCTGATCGCAAGCGGAATCTACCACATCATTCCTGCCAATAATCTCTTCTTTCTCGTGCTGGCGAACTGTTTGGGAGCGGCTCTTTTCTCGATGGTGATGGGAAATTCCTTTGCAGCTTTTCCAGTGATTGCGACCGGAGTGCTGTCGCCTTTGATCATAAAGCCATTCGGAGTTAATCCTGAAATGGTCGCGATCATCACGCTCACCGCTGCTTCGAGCGGGACGTTGATGACTCCGATGGCCGCTAACTTCAACATTGTGCCGACGGCGCTGCTGAACATGCGAGATCAGTACGGAGTGATTAAATTTCAGTTGCCCTTCGCGTTAACAATATGGTCGCTTCATGTGATCCTGATGTGGACTATGATCAAGCTGTTCTAGTGAGGGCTGACTCGAGGCGAAATCGGGCATCCGGTCTGTAAGAACAGAAAAATCACAACAAAAGTCTAAAATTGTTTGCGTCCCGGCTTGCGTTGATGTATAAGGAAGTTGTCACATCTATCGTTTTTGGAAACCCCGTAACAAGGTTCCGATCGATTTACAGGCAACGGCCAACGTAGGCGCGGACTGTTGCCCGACCGACAGCTCAATCACTAACTAACCGTACCCGGCGCTAGTTACCTTCGGACGTTTGCCTGTCGTTTCAGAACAGGAGAATTTCATGGATAGAAAATATAAGCAGCGCGGTTATCAACAGGATGACGAAAGAGAACAGAAGCCGCGCCCTTCACCGCAACAGCGAACCGATTTTCGCGCTCCCAAGATGCCCGCATTTCGCGAGGTTACTCGATGTTCGCTGTGCGGAACGATGGTGAACATCGACATCGACGGAATCGGCTTCGACGCGCAGTGCCCGAAGTGCCACAGCGATCTTCACACTTGCAAGAACTGCGTCAGCTTTGATCCCGGCGCGCGATTTCAGTGCAGAAAGCCAATCACCGAACGCATACCAAAGAAAGATGTGCGCAACGAGTGCACACTTTTTGAAGCTCGTAAAACAGTCGAGCGCGAAACGACAACTGCTACAGCCGAAGTGAAGGATGCGCGGTCAGCGTTCGACAAACTTTTTAAATAGAGCGATGCGTTTGAGAGAGTCAGGACACCGATTGAGGCGATCAGTCTCCGATTGATCAGATCGAGCGAGGCAGAAACCTCCGTACAAAGTAGCGATAGACTGCTGCTCCCAACAGGCCTCCGATGATGGGCGCCACGATATAAAGCCACCATTCATTCCCGCGCGGACCGGGAAACGCGATTTTCCCAAAGCCGATCACATAAGCAAACAACCGCGGACCGAAGTCGCGTACCGGATTGACCGCGTCCATCGTGAGCGAACCTCCGACGCCGACAATCGCGGTCACCGTCAATCCGATGAACAGCGGACCCAGACCCGCTTGTGGCATGCCCGGATTGTCGGGCTCGGTTAATGCGAAGATCATCAGCAACAGAAACATCGTCAGTAGCACTTCGATGAAAAAAGCACCGCCGGTTGAAACCGTAGCCATCGCGCTTGCGTCGACTCCGATGCCGCCGGGGTTTGGATAGAAGCACGAGAAGATCATCATCAACTTTTGACTTCCGGGCATGCCCACTTCTGCGCCCACTTTCTCAAGCGCTCGCGGCCAGTAGCCGTGCCACATACCGTAGACTGCGGCCGCGCCAGTGAACGCTCCCGCAATCTGACTCAGAATAAACGGGAGAACTTTGTGGCGCGGAAAATCTCGAAAGACCGCCATCGTTATCGTGACTGCCGGATTGAAATGCGCGCCCGAAACGGGACCGGCGACATAGATCCCGAAGGTCACCGCGAGTCCCCACATCATCGCGACTCCCCAGCCGTCGAGCTGGTTTGTCATCACGGCGGCAGCTACTGCTCCGTCGCCGATCAGGATCACGATAAAGGTCCCGACGAATTCGGCCAGACATTGACCCGTAAGACTTGCGGTGAAAACTCCGCTCGGCTGTTCGGCCGCTTCTTCGACGGTGATGACTTCGACTTCGACGGCTCCTGACACAATTCACCTCGAATCGAAAGTTAAAGGTACTGCTGCGCCAACGTAAGCACACGCCAGTAAGCTCGTCGCGCAAAAGAAGGCCAGCTCGCATTCAGAATCGGAGTCGAGTGAGTTGCGTTGCTCTCATGCCATCTGTTAGACCAGCCGCTCATATCCCAAACCAGATCCGCGCCTTTGATTCCCGCTCGCTGAAGCGCGCCTGCCGGATTGCGACCGTTGTCCGAATACGTGTTGTCGTGAATCCAATTGTTTTCTGGTATCGGCCCGACGTCGAACGCCGTTCCTTTTGGAAATGAGACCTCGAGGCTGAACACCGCAACTCCATAGCAATCGTTACCGCGAATCTCGTTTGCCGTCACTTCGTTGTTGTCGGCAGCCATCACGAGCACGCCGGTTCCGGGCGGCACGTTTGAAACGATCGAGTTTGGATTCCCAAAGTTCGGATGGTTGTTGTCGATCACTCGATTGTTTCGAACTATGCAGTTGTGCCCAACCTTCGACGGATTGTTTGGAAGAATGAACACCAGAATCCCGCCGGTGTTGTCGTGAACGTAGTTGTTTTCGACGATCGCATTCACCGAGTTTTCTATCTCGATACCGGTCACATTATCGTGAGCTTCGGAATTGCGAACCACGATGTCGCGGGACTGGCCGACGTACAACGCGGCATCTGCGATTCCGGTCGCGACGCAGCGGTCGATTGTTACTCCGGTACAACTGACTGGATAGACTCCATAGAGCCCGGTCTTGTCGATGTTCAAGTTTAGGAAAGTCACGTTGCGAGCGTGTTGGGTGACGACGCCGTTGGCGACGTAGTTTCGCAGATCGAAGTTCTCGATGCGAAAGTTGCTGCCGGTCGCGAGCACGCCATCGGAAAGCTTTCCTTCACCATCCAGGACGGGCCTCGAGACTTCTCGAGTGGCCGGACTCTCGGCGCTTATTCCGCGAAGCGTGATGTTGTCGATGTCAATCTTCACCTCTTCGCTGTACAAGCCGGGCATCACCTCAATCGTATCGCCCGGACTTGCGTGATCGACCGCCGCTTGAATCGAGTCGCCCGCCTTGACGGTTATCGTTTGCGGCGGGCGCTCGGCGATTTCTTCCTTGGGCGAGCCCGTGTTGTACTTGGCGACCAGCTCGCGAGCAGGATTGTTGAGGTGGGACACGACCGGTAATCCCGACGGAACCTTGTCGGGGATTTCCGGAAGATTCGATTCGTCGGTGAGCGAGTACAAAAACGCGATCAGGTCCTGCTTTTCTTCGGGCGTGATCGAGTACGTGTGAATCTTGTCATCGACCTTCGCTTCTTTGAAGCCCGCTCCCGGTCCGCCTCCGGCTGCGTAGAAATCCAAAACCTCTTCCAGAGTCTTGAAGCGGCCGTTGTGCATGTAAGGCGCGCTCAAAACGACATTGCGCAAGGTCGGAACCTTGAACGCATACTTGTTGCCTTCGCCCTTGGTCACTTCGAACCTGCCGAGATCCGCTTGAGGATCGTCTTCGGGAACTCCAATGATCTTGAAGTCCCGGTTAGCAAACGTCGGAAGACCGTGACATTCAAAGCAACGCGTTCGACCGGAGCGGAAAAGGTTGAATCCTCGACGTTGCGAGGGCGTGAGCGCGTCAAGCTCTCCGCGCACAAATCGATCGAATGGAGAATTGTTCGTAGTAAGAGTTCTTTCAAAGGCTGCCACGGCTCTCAGCAGGTTATCGAACGTGACCGCCGAACCATTATTGCCGCTGAACGCCGCATCGAAGCGACTGACGTATTCGGGAAACTTGTTTAGTTCGCCCACAAGGTTGTCGGGGCTTTCGTTCATCTCAACATCGCTTGTGATCGGCCCTTTGGCCTGGTCTTCAAGGTCTTCAGCTCGCCCATCCCAAAACTGTTTATGATTGTAAGCCGCATTCCAGAGCGTCGGCGAGGCCCGGCGAACGACGGAACCACCAGCGCGGTTGGGACCAATGCCGTGGCCTCCTTTGCCCATAGACAAAGGCCTGCCATCAGTGAAGCCGAGGTCGGGATGATGACAGGTCGCGCACGAAATATCATTCGCTCCCGACAAAATCGGATCGAAGAAAAGTAAGCGTCCGAGCTGAACGCGCTCATCGTCTTTGCTGACGGGCATCGGATTGTCGGCGCGCAAAACCATCTTCGGAAATTGACGCACCAGCCCGCCCCCGCCCTTCCCGACTCCGACCGTTCCGGCGTCGCCTACGAAGTCGGCTTTGACTGGCCACCACCCAAGCGCAACGAACCCCGCAATCGGCAACGCCAGCAAAACGATCAGCGCGATGAGCCAACGTCTGCGCGGCCTTCTGCGGGTCGCCAAACGAGGTTCGGTATGATCGAGTTCAACTTGCTTCGGTGATGCTGCAGCCATCGACTCACCTCCGTCGAGCCAGGAAGTTCAAAGCTGAAATGATGACCTGAGTTCAGCGATTATTATTTAACGAACCACCAAAGTCAAAGTGTGTTGAGAACAATTGCTGGCCACTTTTTTTGTTGACATTGCTTAAATAGCCGTCGTATGATCGGCGCACTTCAGATTACAGTCCATAGAGGCTGGATGTTGCCGGGCCGTAGTTAGCGTTTGGAGATTTCAAACTAACGTTTGTAGTCAGCAGCGCTGAGGGGATGAAACCAGAGTCGGCAGTCTGACCCCGCATGTCGGCTTTGTTGAGTACGCTATCAATCCGTCCGTTTGAAGGGGCCCTCATGCGTCTTTCATCACCTCGCTTTTTCGGGATTCTCAGTTCGTTCTCCATACGGTTATCAGATCAATGGTGCGTGGCAGGTGCGCAGGCGAACGAGTTTCACCTACGTGGGTTCTCCGTGGGCTGATTCTTATATTCGTGATCGCCCAAGCGAGGTCGATATCTTCGACGCGCAGCAGAACACCAATGACGCCGATGACGTGCTGATCGGGAAGACGCTATATGGGTATGACAACTACAATGCGATGGCAGGCATGGAAACTTATGGAGGGACAGCAACACCGCCCGGACACCTCTCGAGCTACGATGCGACTGTGACCACACGCGGCAATCTCACTGGAGTCACGAGCTACACCGATGTCGTAGCCGGCTCTTCGGTGACTCACAGCAGCAAGCTGGACATTTTTGGCGATGTGACAAAGGCCCAGGTGGATTGCTGCAATCAGAAGAGCTTCACGATGACGCAGGGGACTTACTGGTCGCGGCCTGCGCAGACGACCACCGGTGATACAACGGGTGTCTACTTGACCAGTTCGGCGAGCTACGACTTCAACTCTCTTGTAGCAATCAGCCAGACCAATCCCAACAATCAAACGACCACCTACAGCTACGACGCAGCGGAAAATCCCACCGGGTTCACTGCTCCGACAGGCGCGTCCGGCGGGACCAGTTACAATCCGTGGTCCCAGCCCACTTCTTCGATAGTCACCTACAACGATGGCGGTGCGAACAAATCAATAACTAATTCAGCTGTTTACGACGCGTGGGGACAGATGACTTCATCGGTTGACCCCAACGGAGCACAGAGAAATTATACTTACGACAATATGGGTCATCGCTTGACTCAAACTAATCCGTTTCCACAAGGGGGCACGCCTGCACCTGTAACGACTTATCAATACGACCAACTCGGGCGAGTAACAGTGGTCACGCAGCCAGATGGAACCACAGTGCAGACTTCCTACAGCGGAAGCGTGGTGACAGTGACCGATCAAGTGAATCGCAAGATCAAACGAGAGAGCGACGGCCTTGGTCGCTTGATCAAAGTCACCGAGCAGGATGTTTCGACAGGCAGTCTCACTCAGGAGACCACTTATACTTATGACGTCAGCGATCGCCTCACTGGAGTGACTCAAGGCAGCCAGACTCGCGCTTTCAAATACGACTCTGAAGGTCATCTGTTGTTCGAGAGAATCCCTGAGATGCCCGCGATGGTCAATGATGGAACGGGAACAATGTGGTCGACTAAGTACACCTACACGAGCTTCGGTGCGGTTGCAACCAAGACCGACGGTCGAGGCGTTATCATCACCTACGGGTATGACACCTTGAACCGGCTAACCTCGATCAGTTACAACACGACCGGCGCACCGAATGTTGTCGCGACGCCCAACGTGACCTATACCTATGACACCAACCAATCCAGTAGCACCAACGGCTTGCTGCTTTCGCTGAACACTGGTGGCTATTCGGAGAGCTACAGCTACGACAGCTTCAACCGAGCGCAGTCTGTCACTCGGACGATAGATGGACACACCTACACCACCAGCTATCAATACAACGCCGCGAACCAAATTACACAGATGACCTATCCTTCCGGGCGAGTGATCAATCTCGGCCACGACAGCATCAGCCGGGTCACTTCGGTGGGCTCGTATCTGACTGGCGTGACGTACAACAACATTGGACAGTTAACGGGAACGAGTCTCGGAAACGGAGTGAGTGAAAGTTATGGTTACGATTCAAATCGGATGCAGTTGACTTCACAGGTCGCGACAAAGAGCGGAGGCGCTACCGGCGGGTTGATGAATCTGACTTACAATTATCAAGCTTCGGCTGGTCAGATGGGAGCAGGCACGACTGCAGGTAACGCAGGCCAGTTGATGTCCATCAGCGGAACCATCGGCTCGACTGAAAGCTCAGCTTATACTTATGACGATCTCGGCAGGCTCGTCACATCCAATCAAACATCGAACGGATCAAGCGCTCAGCGGCGGTTTGTATATGATCGATGGGGCAACCGGACGGGAATGTGGGATGCGACCTCAGGAGGCAATCAACTTCAGAACTTCGTGATCGACGGAGCCAATCACATCTGGAGTGTGAATGCCGGCGATTCAAACCCCAACTACTACTATGATCCCGCAGGGAATCTGGTTTGGGCCGCAGGACACAGCTACAACTATGACGCTGAGAATCGGCTGGTCTGCTTGGACGGATGCGCAACCGGGCAGTATGCGTATGACCCATCGAATCGTCGCTACAAGAAGGTGACTGGTGGAGTAACGACGCACTACATCTGGCAAGGCTCGCAAGTGATAGCAGAGTACGACGGAAGCACCGGAGCCGTAACCGCAGAATATATTTATTCTGGCAGCCGTATGATTACGAAGATTACGGGCGGCACGACTCAATACTTCCTGAGCGACCGCTTAAGCGCGAGGCTGATGCTGGACATAAGCGGGAATGTGATAGGCCGTCAAGGACACCTGCCGTTTGGAGAGGACTTCGGAGAAAGCGGTTCGCAGGAGAAGCATCATTTCACGACATACGAACGGGACACCGAGACCGCAAGTGATTACGCAATCAACAGGCAATATGCACCGGACGTTGGTAGGTTCATGCGGCCTGATCCTCATAAGGGGAGCGCTAAAACATGCGGTCCGCAGAGTTGGGATCGTTATACCTATGTTGGAAATCGAGTGAATGACAGAACGGACCCTCTTGGTCTTCGAGACAACTTTAACTCAACCTTTCCTGGTGTTCCGATTCTTATCCCCGGCGGTAGCATACCAATCTGGTTAGGCTCCGCGTTTTTCCCTGAGCTCTGTGGTGGTAACCACGGACCATTGCTTGATACTGGACTTGAGGGCTTTGAACCCCTGGGCGGTGGCGGCTGTGGTTGCGAAGGAACGACCGACTGCAGCATATACGGCGCGCTCTGCGAGGATGCAAAAAAGAAAGGCCTCAGCAAAGCGGCTATAGATTACTACTGCAAGCGGGCACCCAAGGTGTGTAATTCAGCACCAAAGAGCGGTTTCCTCTCCTGTACTTCGAACTGCATCAGAAAGTGTTTGCAAGACTACGAGAAAGCGCGAACTTGTTTCAATATTCCTGATCCGGCGGGTGATCTGTTCTTGGCCTGTGAATTGGCTGCGCATGGTGATTGCTATGAAGGCTGTGTTTTAAAGTGTGCCTTCTAGTCACTTAGTGAACCATAAGCGATGAGAAAGATTTTGCGAGTGCTTGAGTGGCTCATTCAAAGTCTAAGCGCTGCGATCGTTTATTATTCGTGTGAAGCGCTGTTTGATTATTTTGCGTTTAGAGAGCGATTTGACCTACCGCTGCCCAGGTTTGTCTCTATCCTGCTCGTCGCTTGCTTTACGTTGCTTGCAATCTCAGCGTTTGTTGTTTTGACTCTCGCCTGGCATAGAATTCTTTCTCACAAACCCGGGACGCGCTTTCCTGAGGTTCCTATGATCTTCGGGACCTTAGTTCTCATGCCCGTATACTTCCAGCTTGCCTCTCACCTCATATACAACCCACGGGCGATACAGCTGTCTGAATTAATCGACGACTTATATTGGTCCTATCTGTGGTTCCCTCTCACTGTGGTGGAGATAGGATCCTATACACTTAGCCTCCATGTTTTCCCTTTAGCAGCAGTGGCTGCCGTGCTGACCGGATACTTGCTAAGAAAACGCGGCAGTAGATTCAGAAGATCGTCGGAGGGACCTGGCTTGACTTTCTTGACACTTGGAAGTTGATCGGACACTTATCTCCTGATCCTTTTCCAGTTTGTAGGGTACGAATAAAGCATGAGCGCTTAGGCATTGCTTTGGCAACTCGTGCTTCCGCCCTTACTCGGTTAACGCCCGCTAGCTCACATCATTCTTCAAAAGTACTAACCTACGGAGATTGAAAGTCACCCGAGGACTCAAAGTTTCTCTGAAACCGATTTCGCTTGCATGAACAACAATAAATATTCGCGGCCTCCGCCCTTTGAGTCACTGCCCGACATGTTGAAGCCTCCGAACGGATGCACATCGACAAGCGCTCCCGTGCACTTGCGATTCAAGTACAAATTCCCGACATGAAAATCTCGGCGCGCTTGTTCGAGCCTCTTGCGCTCGCGGCTGAACACTGCGCCCGTCAAACCGAATTGCGTGTTGTTAGCGATGTCAACGGCCGAATCGAAGTCTCTCGCGCGAAAAGCGGCCAGCACCGGCCCGAAGATTTCCTCCTGGGATATTCGCGCTTGCGGATCAACGTCGCCGATAACCGTCGGTTTAATAAACCACCCGCGCTGACCGTCGGAAAGCGGTCCGCCTCCAACCATCAGCTTGCCTTCGCTCTTGCCAACGTCGACGTAGTTCAAGATCGAACCGTAAGCGCTCTTGCTCGAAACGGGCCCAGTCCAACTCTCTTGCTCCTTAACCGGTCCGACTTTTAGTTTCGCAGCTCGATCCGCAACGCGGCCGATGACTTCATCATAGACTTCATCGACTATGACAACTCGTGAACAAGCCGAGCACTTCTGTCCTGAATAACCGAACGCCGACGTCACAACTCCGTCAACCGCAGCATCGAGGTCCGCGGTCTCATCGACGACGATCGTGTCTTTGCCTCCCATTTCTGAAACCACGCGTTTGATCCACAACTGACCTTCGGCTGTCTTCGACGCAAGCTCATTTATGTGCAAGCCGACTTCTTTTGATCCGGTGAACGCGATGAAGCGAGTGCGTGGATTGCCCACGAGATAGTCGCCGATCTTCGCTCCGCTTCCGGGGACGAAGTTGACAACGCCAGGCGGCAGCGAAGCTTCTTCGAGAAGCTCGACAAATTTCGCTGCAACAACCGCGCTCTCGCTCGAAGGTTTGAGAACCACCGTGTTGCCAGCGACCACCGAAGCCAGCGTCATTCCCCCGAGTATCGCCAACGGAAAATTCCACGGCGGGATTACGACACCGACGCCAAGCGGAATGTAATAAAGCTCATTTTGCTCGCCCGCAAGCGGAGTCAACGGCTGCTCGCGGTTGTAACGAATCATCTCGCGAGCGTAGAACTCAGCGAAGTCGATAGTCTCGGCGACGTCGCCGTCGGCTTCCGCCCACGACTTGCCGACTTCTAGAACGAGCAAGGCGGAGAATTCGGCCTTGTGCTTGCGGAGCAACGAAGCGACCTTCAACAAGTAACGCGCTCGGACCTCGGGCTCGACTTTTTTCCAGTCTTGAAAAGCAGCGGTCGCGGATTCAATCGCCTTGTCGGCAAGCTCGACGTTGGCTTTGTGAACCAACCCGACGACTTCGTCATAGTTCGACGGATTCACCGAAGCAAGCAGATCGCCCGTCTCATATCGCTTACCTCCGATCACAAGCGGATATTCGCGGCCGAACCCGGCTTCGACGTTGGCGATGGCTTCGCGCATCCGGGCCGCGTTGAATTCGTTGTTGAAATCGGTGAATGCTTCGTTTTGAAATGGCGGGAGCATAGTTGTGATTACCTTTCGTGATTGATTGCGTCTGGGCTTAAACGTTATCAACCTCGTTTGACGGCGGTCAACTCACCGCGCAATGAAAGCGTTACGTTCGCCCGTTCGTTGTGACGCTTCGACAAGCGTTGTTATATTGCTAGCGGATGCTCGCTTGTTTTTTCCTTCGGAGAGAACAGATGGCGATTGACTTAGTAAAGCTGAGGCGACTGAGTAGCACGATACTGATCGGTTTGCTGCTGGCAAGCGCATCAGCATTCGGCCGTCAGCATACCTTCAACGCGTCGCGGAGCGCGATTGTCGCCCCGACCGCTGAAGCGCTGTCGCCGAGGGATCGCCTCGATGCGTTCGAAGACGTTTGGGAAACGATCAACGAGAAGTACTACGATCCCTCGTTCAACGGCGTGAACTGGCGCGCGGTTCGTGAACGTTATCGACCGCTGGTCGAAGCGGCCGGCACCGATGAAGAGTTCTACGTCGTGCTCAAGCAGATGGTCGGCGAGCTTCACGATGCGCACACGCGATTCGCAACGCCCGAAGAACGCCGTGAACGCGAACGGTACGAAGCCGTGAGTACGGGCGTTTCGATTTTTGAAGTTGAAGGCAAACCGGTGATCGTCGGCCTCGAACCGGATTCGGAAGCATCGCGAGCCGGCCTGGAAGAAGGAATGCTGGTGCTGGAGATCGACGGCAAGCCGGTCGCCGATCGATTGGCCGAAGCGCGCGCGCGCGTTGCGGGTTCATCTACCGATCGCGCGGTGCAGCTTCGGATTTATAGGCTGTTGATCGATGGACCTTCGGGAAGCGCTCTCAAGTTGAAGGTCGCGCGCGCTGATGGCTCAGTGCTTGAAGCGAGGCTCGTGCGACACGTCGTGCCTGATAACGCGGTCGTCACATCGCGCCGACTGCCATCAGGACTGGGCTACATCAAGCTGACGCTGTGGAAGTCGCCGATTCGAAAGCAACTCAAGAGAGCGCTTGAACAATTTCAAGACGCGCCCGGCGTGATCATCGACATACGAGGCAATCCCGGCGGTGAAGCAGAAGAAGTGGTCAAAATCGCGAGCTTCTTTTTCAACTCGCACGTTTCTTTTGGCAAGTTCACCTCGCGTTCGGGAAAGGCAATCTTCTTTCGCACCAGCGACGGCGACCAGGTGTACAAAGGACCGGTCGCTATTATCGTGAACGAAGGTTCAGGCAGCGGCTCTGAACTTTTTGCCGGGGTGATGCAGGAGAATCGCCGCGCGATAATTGTGGGCCGCCGGAGCTGCGGTTGTGTGCTTGGGATATCGAGGTTCAAAAGAATCAAGGGCGGCGAGCTTGCAGTCAGCGAGCTCGGTTATCTGTCGCCGCTGGGAAAAACTTTTGAAGGAACCGGTGTCATTCCGAACAACTCGGTTCCGCTCACGATCAGTGATCTTCAACACCATCGCGACGCTGCGCTCGAAGAGGCTGAAAGCGTGTTGAGAAGGATTGAACCGAAGTCTTCCTCGCGGTGATTGCGTGCGCCGAGATTTAGCGGCGCGGCGCCTTAGGCAGGCTCACCAGATTCGCGATCAACCGATAAGCTCCCCGCACACCCTTCGGCAATTGCCTGAACCACGCGTAAGCCGAGTAAACGTAAAGCCCCTTTCCGTACTCTGCGATTACTTCCCCGCCCTTCAAGTCGGGCTCGCCTGGATCGTGACATGCCATCAACGGTTTGAAGTGCGAATCCCAGTCGCTCAGGAAATAAGCACCACGTTCCTGAACCCATCCGTCAAAGTCGCGTTGTGTAATCTTGTTCGGAAAGTTGAAGCGCGGATGATTCGGTTCGAGAATCGTCACAGTTGCGTTCTCGTCGGTCACTCGAAATGGGCGAGATTCCGGTTTCGGAAACGTCGGGAAGTCGCCGCTCAGAAACTGCGCCTGAGTATAAGCAAGAATCACAAGCTTCCTTCGAGCGTACTCAAGCAATCGAGCATTGTACTGAGTCAGCTCGGGACGGGAACTCGAATTTGAGCCGACGACAATCACATCGAGCTGCGTAAGATCGCCAGCGAGCTCATTCGCTCCAAGCGCGCGCACATCGAGCCCAGCTCCTCGCATCGATTTGAGAAGATCATCACCGTCAGCTCCGATGTACCCAACTTTCGGCTTCGATGCTGATTTCGAGAGAGCCGGCGCAATGTCAGCATCGTTTAAATACATCAGCCGCGGCTCGCGATCCTGCTGCCGACCGCGCTGCGCAGCTTGCCGCGAGTTCTCTGATTCTTCTCGTCCGATTCGATACGGCGCGAAGCCGCCAGTCTCGAAATTCCCTCTGCTGTACTGCACGATATAAGTGCCGCCACGATTCACGTAGTCCATCAACCGCGCGTTGTTCGCAATCACATCGGGCCTTACTTCGTAGACTCGAACGCCGGCCACGATCGTGTCGTAGACGCTCAAGTCTCCGGAGGCGAGCTCGTGTGAATCGATAGTCTTCACGTCGACACCGATGCGTCTGAGCGCTGCGCCGAAGTCGTCTCCGGAGCCTTCGATGTAACCGACTTTCAAACCGGGTGCTACCTTGACGTCGATTACTTCCGCTTCAGTTCGGGCTTCGTGATAGATGAATCGCGGTTCGATATGAGGATAAGAAACGATTCGATATCCAGCACGATATTGCCGGCCATCGATGTTCGCGATGGCGGAAATTGATTTTCGAGTCTCGGCGCTGCCGCCAGGGACCTTTACGACGAACGTAAATGACGCACGCTCGTCTTCGCGCTTTAGATCAAAGTTGAAAGAAGCGGGATTCGCCTGCCAGTCATCCGGCTTTTGAAGCGACACCGATCCACGTGCGCCGCCCTTCTGATTGTTGGTCACCGACACGGTTACTTCGCGCTCGACTGGGGTTGCAGACTCGGGATAAACGAGAATGTCTGGCGAAACGTTGACCGAAACAGGAGGCGCGGCTTTCACCTCGTGACGAATCTCACCTAGAGCCCGATCGGCGTAACGATACTCGGCTTCTCGAGTTGCCTTCACCGGCGCGCCGTCAATTTCAAAATCCGCGAAACCCGACAAAGCGGGTGATGAAACAGGTTCAATTCCACTTCCGCCCTTGATCGGGTTCGCTATCGTGAACATATCCCGCTTCGGAGCGCTGCGCAGCCAATAAGGCTGCGTCGGCTCAACATCGGGCCCAACAGTCACGGCATACTCCGCTTGAAGAACGAGCCTGCCGTCAACCTCGGTAGTCTTCTCGGTCTTCTTGTTGATCGTCCAGCCTGGCGCCGGCACCAACCCGTATCCTGCGAGTTTAGCCGGCGCATTTGCGTAGGCGTTCAACGTTACATTGAAGGTCTGACCCGGAGTTACGACTTCGTCATCGGCGAGGCAATCGACGACTATGCCGGCCGATTTCGCGAGTGCGTCTTCGAAGTCGGTCTCTTTTTGTTTGAGGAGGAAGTTGGTCTCGTATAGCTGAGATTCATTCAATCCGAGCGAGGTTAGACCGCCGCTAATATCACGAAGCTTCTTCAGTCCTCGCGCGATAACGGCAGCTATCGCGGTTGGAGAGAGCGGATTGTATTTCGCCCTCGCTTCATCGGCGTCCAACTGAATTTCCGCGAGTCGATCTCTCAGCTTGCCCGCTGGGCCCCCTGCGTAGTCCGCGATTCCGGTGAGTCTTGTGTCCATCCCCTCAAATATATCTTTCTCGTTCTTGATCGGCCCGAGTTTCGAATCGATCAAACGAAGCCGCGAGAAGCGCGGGCCGCGAGCTTCGATCGTTCCCTGATCCTGCGAGCGGTGCCGGCTTCGCCCGCGGGCAGCGATCTCGTAGTAGCTGCAACCAAGCAACGGATCGAACTCGCCCGTGTTTATGGACAATGTCGAAAGTGAAGGCAGAAACTCGCGCGGGCTGGCCGCGCCGTCGAAAGAGCGAATGTAGAGCTTCCGCGCTTGCCACGGCCGAAGACCTTCTTTGATCTGCTCCGGGAAACGGGAAATATCGGCCGCAGCTCGATAAGCTTCAAGCGTCAACAATCCTGACGCTTGATGATGGCCGTGGCCGTCATTGGGAGTCCCGCTCCACGCCGATACGATTACAAGCGGCCGAAAAGTGCGAATCACTCTCACCAGGTCCGCGAGCACTGCTTCGCGATCCCACTTTTCGAGAGTTTCTTTTCGTGATTTGCTGAAGCCAAAATCAAAGGCTCGAGAAAAGAACTGCTGCGCACCGTCTAGTTTGCGCGCGGCGAGCAACTCTTCGGTTCGAATCACGCCGAGCGCTTCGTAGAGTTCAGGGCCGATAAGATTCTGACCGCCGTCTCCGCGAGTGAGCGATAAGTAAGCGGTTCGCGCCTGGCGGCCTCGCGCGAGATAGGCAAGCAATCCGCTGTCTTCATCGTCCGGGTGAGCGCCGGTATGAAGTACGCTGGCGACAACGCCGAGGCGCTTGATGGCTTGCCCCAAAGCCATCGCGCCGCGATCTTCAGCGGGCCGGCTGTCAGCGTTCGCGCGAAATCCACATGGAAATATGTGACTGGATGCAACAAGCAGAACTGGAAGAATGAATGATAGAAGTCTGCGCAAAGAGCTGGATCTCAAGTTGAGCCTCCGACAATGAGTGCATCCACTGTTTTGCTTTTGAAAACGCTGAACGTCCGGAAGAACACTAAGTGGCCGATAAGGCGCGCGAGCCTTTTATCTTTACGGCTGCATCGATTATGCGCGAAGCCGCCTCCAGCTTCGACAGCAGCGGAAATTCGATCACACCTTCTGAAGAAACCAGCGCGATCCGATTTGTATCGACATCGAAGCCCGCGTCCGTAGCCGACACGTCGTTGGCAACAATCAAGTCGGCGCCTTTTTCCGCGAGTTTTTTCTTCGCGCCTTCGATTACATTTTCAGTTTCGGCCGCGAAGCCGATCACAACCCGAGATCCCGCTTGCCGAGTCACAGATGCAAGGATGTCCTCGGTCTGTTCAAGCTCGAGAGAGAGCGCGCTGCCATTCTTTTTAATTTTTTGTTGATGATTCGCAATCGGGCGATAATCAGAAACCGCCGCCGCCATAACAACCATCGTTGCATCGCTGAGATTATCTGCGACCGCTTTGTACATCTCTGCGGCCGATCGAACACAAATCGTGCGCGCGCCTTCGGGCGGAGTGATCGACACCGGTCCGGTTATCAATGTGACTGACGCGCCTCGGGCCAACGCAGCTTCGGCTACGGCGTAACCCATCTTGCCCGAAGATCGATTGGTCAGGAATCTGACCGGATCGATCGCCTCTTGCGTTGGTCCCGCGGTTATCAGCAGGCGCTCGCCACGAAGGCTTCTTTTAACTTCCTCGCCTTGATGATCGTTTTCGCTTGAGTCGACAACCTCAAAGGCGCGCCGGACTATTTCATCGGGCTGAGCTAATCGGCCCGCTCCAACGGTTTTGCAAGCAAGATAGCCTTCCTCGGGATCGATGAACTGCACCCCGCGTTCACGCAAGCGCCGAACGTTATCGCAAGTCGCGGCATGTGCCCACATCTCTACGTTCATCGCGGGCGCGACCATGACCGGACAGGTCGACGAAATGTACAACGTCGAAAGAAAATCGTCGGCGATCCCGTTTGCGAATTTTGCGAGCGTGTTTGCCGTCGCCGGCGCAACCAGCAGAAGGTCGACCGACTGAGCAAGCTGAATGTGCTTTATCTCAGGGTCGTCGGTGGGCGCGAACATGTCGGTGATCACCGGAAATCCGGAGATCGATTGAAAGGTGAGCAGAGTTACAAATTCGGTCGCGTGCCTGGTCATCACTACCCGAACTTCGGCGCCGCGCTTTTGAAGCCCGCGCAATACCTCGACCGCCTTGTAAGCTGCGATGCAGCCGGTAACACCAAGCGCGACGATCATTCTTTCACCGCATCCTAACTCGCGTTGTCAAAGGGCTCTGAAGCTCGAACTAAGGGTTCAATCAACTCGCGATTTACTGAGCTTTTGATACTGCACGAGTCCGCGCCGCACTTCTTCGAGCGCGACTCTGGTGGTCTTCTTAGCCGAGCTGAAAATACGCGGCTTGGCCCCTCGCTGAAGCTGCTTGCTGCGTTTTGCAGCAAGCACTACAAGCCGATACTTGCTGTCGATTTCAGTTGTCCAATCTTCTTCGTTATCAGTTTCGGGCATGAAAAGATTCTCCTCCAAAAGTAGAGATGATCGATTCGATAGAATTGCGCCGGCGCTCCGGCCGGCAACGCTCCGCGATTATTATAGCCTCAAGCTCGCCAAGCGCGCGATCAAGATCGTCATTTATCACGACGTAGCTGAAGCGCTCGTACAACTGCACCTCGATACCCGCGTTTCGCAATCGACGGTCGATGTCGGCGGGTGAGTTCAAATTCCGCGTGCGAATTCGAGCTTCCAGGACTTCGCGAGAAGGAGGCAGAATGAAAATCAGAATAGCCTCGGGCACACGACGCCGAATCTGTTCCGCTCCCTGAACGTCAATATCGAGCATCACGTCGAAGCCCTGAGAGAGCATTTCTTCCACCGCGCGCTCGTGCGTTCCATAAGAATGGCCGTGTACCCTCGCGGATTCGAGGAACTCATCGCCATCGCGCATCGCGCCGAACTCAGCTTCGCTGATGAAAAAATAGTCTGCGCCGTGCTGCTCGGAGCCGCGAAGCTCGCGGGTCGTGTAGGACACCGAGAACCGCAATCCCTCCACGCGCTTCAACACTCGTTCCGCAAGAGACGACTTGCCGGCCCCCGAGGGCGCGGAGAGCACAATCAGGTTGCCTCGTTCTTTGTGGGCTTCAGGACCGCTCTCTGATGCCGGCGCTTTGGAGTTTTCACTCGACATTCTGGCTTTGTTCCCGCAGCTTTTCTATCTCGGTTTTGATTACTATGGCGGCGTCGCTTATGGCAAGGTCGTTGGACTTGGAAAGAATTGTGTTCGCTTCTCGATTCATTTCCTGCAGGATGAAATCGAGTCGCTTTCCGGCTTCATCGCTGCTGTGAAGCAAATCGCGGAGCTGCGTTATGTGACTCTTTAGTCGGGCGATTTCTTCGCTGATGTCAGAACGGTCGGCGAGCATCACAGCCTCCTGAGCGATTCGAGTCTCATCCAATTGCGCGCCCGCCGCGATTTCCTGAAGCCGTCTGATTAGTTTTTCACGGTAAACTGAAGGCAGGCGCGCCGCTTCGTCTTCTATCGCCGGCATCTGCCGCTCGATGTTTTCTAAACGCGAGTTAAGTTCAGCCGCGAGCTCCTGACCTTCAACGACGCGCATTTCGGTAAGTGATATCAACGCCTGGGTCAGCGCTGAAGCCGCGCCCGACACCAGCTTTTCATCCAACGCGGCGGAATCCTGCGAGACCTGTAAGGCTCCGGGCATCTTCGCGATCAACTCGAGTGAAGGTTCGCCCTCGAGGCCGAATTCATGCTTCAACTCGGACAACGCCGAGAGGTAACCCGAAACCAGCGGTCGATTGATTTCAAAAGTAGCGGGCCTCAATTGCTCAACCGACACTGTGACGTCGATTCGTCCGCGCTTGAGGGCAGCCTGCACCTGCTTCTTCAATGTGACTTCGAGGCTCGAGAGTTCCTGCGGCAAGCGAGTGTGTACGTCGAGCGCTCGGTTATTGACCGAGCGAATGTCCACTCGAACTCGAAAGTCATCGCCTTCCGCGCTTCCCTGTCCAAATCCTGTCATGCTTTTAATCATTGCAATTGGTCCGTAGTCAGTAGTCAGTAGTCCTTGGCCGGAGTCTCGAAACAGCCAGAAAAAGCTACTTACCACGGACTACGAACTACGGACTTCCTCTCCAATAAGCTCATCCGAAAATTGAAGCTCGTATAAATCGCGATAGATTCCGCCGCGCGACATCAACTGCTCGTGCGTTCCAATATCGGTTACACGCCCACGGTCAAGCACAACGATTTTGTCAGCTCGGTGGATAGTCGTCAGCCGATGCGCAACCACAATTGTCGTTCGACCCTGCATCAAATTTGCCAGCGCGCGCTGAACCAAACGCTCCGATTGCGTATCGAGTGCAGAGGTCGCTTCGTCGAGCACCAGTATCGGGGCGTTCTTAAGTATCGCACGAGCGATCGCCACCCGTTGACGCTCGCCGCCCGAAAGCTTGATTCCACGTTCGCCGATCAATGTGTCGTAGCCCCCGCGTTCAATGATGAAATCATGGGCATACGCTGCTCGAGCGGCAGCCTCGATTCGCTCGCGATCAAACCCGGCTCCTCCGTAAGCAATGTTGTCTATGATCGTATCGTTGAACAGAATTACTTCCTGAGTCACAAGAGCGATCTGCGCTCGAAGGCTCGCGAGTTTCGCATCGCGAATGTCGACCCCGTCAACTACTATCTCGCCCCGGGTTGGATCGTAGAATCGCATCAGCAGATTGGTCAGCGTAGACTTGCCCGCCCCCGAGAGCCCAACCAATGCGACGACTTCTCCGCGTTCAACTGTGAAACTCACATCCTTCAATATCCAATCATTTGAATCCTGATACTTGAACGAGATTCGCTGAAAGCGAACTTGCTCGGACAGCGGCGCGAGATCGACAGCGCCGGGACGATCGCACTTCTCAGTGTGCGTGTCGAGCAGCTTGTAGATTCGCGTGGTCGCCGCGAACGATTGTTGAAAATAGTTTTGGATGCGCGAGATCTTTCGAAGCGGGTCGTACATTTGGAGCATCGCTACGATGTAAGCCGCAAAGGTTCCGATGGTCATTGCTCCAGCCGCGATAACCTCTCGCGCGTAAAGCAGGAAACCCGCTGCGATAAGCACTCCGAGCAACTCCAGGATTGGCGACGAGAGATACACAACGCGGGCGGCTCGGACTTGCGTGCGCGCAAGATGAAGCAGGGCTTGTCGAAACTTGCGCTGCTCGAACTCCTCCATCCCGAACGCGTTGACGATTCGATGACCGGAGATCGTCTCCTGGGCGATGTCCAGAACATCTTCGGTCCCCTCCTGCGTAGAGTGCGCAATGCGACGAAGCCTCCTGCCGAACCTGACGGTAAGAAAATAGATCAGCGGGCCGACGACAACTATTGCAAGCGTGAGCCGCCAGTTCAACATGAAAACCAAAGCTAAGAGCGCGAGAAACGTCAGCCCTTCACGCAGCAGATCCGCAAGCAACGTCGACACGGCTACCTGGACTTTTTCGGCGTCGCTGATTATGTGCGAGGTCAAGCCGTTCGTCGGATGTTCTGTGAAGAACTCCGCCGATTGCTGAAGTATATGGTCGTACAATCGCTGACGCAGATCGACAACTGCTCCGACGCCGATCTTCCACATCAGGACGCTGGAAAAATATTCCGACATGCCCCGAACGATCGTGAACAACACGAGCAGCCCGGCTATCAGCGGAAGAGCATTCGTCTTTGAAGGCAAATAGTGAGTGACATCTATTCTCGCGGCGAGCCCTGCATTAGCGTTGTTTGTGTTGCCCGAGAGAATGTCAATGATCGATTTGAGAAGAGCCGTGCGACCTGCCTCAAAGACACCGACCATCGTCATCAGCAGAAAGGCTACTGCAAAGAGTGCGGCATAAGGTCTGAGGTGCTTGAGAAGTATGCGGAAGTCTTTCATTACAGCATGTCGGCGGAGGCTGCGCCTGCGGTTTAACGAATGATTATACGCGGGAGGCACTCACCGTCAAGTTCGGCCCCGAATGCGGGTGACTTGCCTGGCCCGAGAGACTTGCTTCATGTTGATTTCTTCTAAATAACTTCCTGAGTACAGGCCACGCACTGTAATATAGCCCCGCGGTAGTGGAATTGGCATCGTACTTCGGCTTCAAAACACAGCACGTTCGGCTCGGTTGAATGGCCCGGTTTATTTGGCGAATAAATACGAGCAAAACCGGCGGACAGGATTCAATTCGGAAAGGTATTGATGGAAAATCTCTCGCCCTACTTCATCGGTGTCGCGGTTTTCATCTTTGGCTTGTTGATTGGGAGCTTTCTCAACGTCGTGATTTATCGCTTGCCGCTTGGCGAATCGATCGTTTTTCCCGGCTCGCATTGCCCCAGTTGTAATGCGGAGATCGGATGGCACGACAACATTCCTGTTCTCAGCTACACATTGCTTCTTCGCGGGCGATGTCGAAACTGCAAAGCGCAAATCTCGCCGATCTATCCGGCTGTCGAACTCTTAGTCGCCTGTCTTTATCTATTGCTATTCGTGATTCACAGAGATCAGACCAGCAGTGGAACGTGGCTCTCTTTCCTGGCCGATGTGGTATTCGTCTCGTTGATCGTGCCGCTGGTGTTCATCGATCTGCGCTACAAGCTTCTGCCGAACGCGATCACCTATCCTGGGCTGGCCCTCTTGCTGGTGCTGCGCGCGCTCGCGCCGGACGCGTGGGTCGTAGCTCACACAGCCACGCCGTTCGGGCTCGCAGCCGCGCCACCCTGGGCGTCGTCTTTGTTGGCGTCTGTTCTTGGCGCCGTCGCGGGAGGCGGTACCCTCTTGCTCGTGCGTGAGGCATATTATCGGCTCAGGCACGTTGAAGGAATGGGTCTCGGCGATGTGAAGATGATGCTGATGGTCGGCGTGTTTCTCGGGTGGCAGCTCACGCTGTTGACGATCTTCATCGGCTCGCTTCTTGGATCGCTCATCGGAATCCTCATCATCCTGATTCGCGGCGGGAACATGAAAATGCAGATTCCGTTTGGTGTGTTTCTGGGTCCTGCTGCGATAATAGTCCTGTTTGTCGGGCAACAGTTGATTGTCTGGTATGTAGGAATGTACAGATAATCTGGTTTCTCCTGGAGCAAACATGAAAAAGCAAACCTGGGCAGTGTTATTGACATTCGCGATTGCGATTTCAACCGCTTCGGTTCCGCGTGCGGCATCACGCGAGCCGGTGCGCGCTCGACACGGCATAGTAGCTTCGACGAGCGAGATCGCTTCCCGAGTCGGTGTCGAGATCATGCAGCGCGGCGGCAACGCGATCGATGCAGCGGTCGCCGTAGCGCTCGCGCTTGCGGTGACGTGGCCGCCGGCCGGCAATATCGGAGGCGGCGGATTCATGATGATTCGCCGCGCAAAGGGCGACACCGAGATCATCGACTACAGAGAACGCGCGCCGCTTGCCGCTTCACGAGACATGTATCTAGACAAGAAGGGCGAGGTCATCAAAGGCGCGTCCACCGTCGGCTATCGAGCCGTCGGCGTGCCGGGAACTGTCGCCGGCATGGCGCTCGCGCTCGAACGGCACGGCAAGTTGAAATGGGCTGATGTGGTCGAGCCCGCGCGCAAGCTCGCCGCCGATGGCTTCGCCATGGATTATCATCTCACTCGCGGTTTGCAAGGGACCGAAAAACTCCTCTCACAATTTCCCGACAGCAGGAGAATCTTTCTCCGCAACGGCAAGTTCTACGAAGAAGGCGAACGGCTCGTTCAGCCTGAACTCGCTACGACCCTCGCGCGCTTGAAAGAAAACGGTCCGCGCGAGTTCTACGACGGGAAGACCGCCCAGCTCATAGTCGCAGACATGAAAGCCAACGGCGGGCTCATCACGGCAGCGGACTTGAAGCAATACGAGCCGACAATTCGCAAACCTCTGAAAGGGACTTATCGCGGCTACGAGATCGTTACTATGCCGCCCCCTTCATCGGGTGGCGCGGCGCTGATAGAGATCTTGAATATGCTCGAGCATTACAATCTCGCCGAGCTAGGATCAGGTTCGTCAGAGACGATTCACTTGTTGATTGAGGCTCAACGCCGCGCGTTCGCCGATCGTGCGGAGTTCATGGGCGACGCCGACTTCGTCAAAGTGCCCGTCGGCGGATTGATCTCGAAGAAGTATTCGAGTGAGCTGGTGAAAACGATCGACCGCGACCACGCAACTCCCAGCTCGAAGATTCGAGCCGGCACCGCGACTGCTTATGAATCGCCGGAGACCACTCACTTCACCGTGATCGACGATGAAGGAAATGTGGTTTCAAATACCTACACTCTGAACGGCGGCTTCGGGTCGGGTGCTACGGCGCGAGGAACGGGCGTGTTGCTGAACAATGAGATGGATGATTTCACTTCGAAGCCCGGTGTGCCGAATGCGTATGGTTTGCTTCAGAGCGAGAACAACGCGATCGCGCCCCGGAAGCGTCCGCTTTCGGCGATGACTCCGACGATCGTGCTGAAAGACGGCAAAGTGTGGTTCGCAATTGGAAGCCCCGGGGGTCCGACGATCATCAACACGGTCTTGCAGGTAATCGTGAACGTCGTCGATTTCGGTATGAACCTTCAGCAGGCGATCGACGCTCCTAGATTTCATCATCAATGGATGCCGGATCGAATCCAGTGGGAGCCGATGGGAATCAACCGCGACACACGAGTTGCGCTCGAGAGAAAGGGTCACGTCTTCGCGGAGAGAGCGGGTAACATGGGCGACGCTGAAGGAGTAATGATCGAGCTGAAAACTGGAATGAGACTGGGAGCTTCGGACCCGAGATCGGGAGGAGTACCGGTTGGCTATTAAGAGGCAAAGCTAGCATACCAACTGATGAACGATATTCTGGTCTGGATTAAACGTGCAGTGTTGGCGGGACGCTATGTTTTCCGCGAAAAGCTCGATTGGAAATGGAGGCTGATGGGCTCGAAGAACTCGACGTCGCAGAATCCATTCTGAATGCCGTAGGAAATTTACAAGAAGATACGCTCTACGAGCTCGTCTCGCAAAAAGGGCCCTGAGCATCTTTACGTTATTCAAAGTCCTAACCTGGATGAGATCGCCATCTACACAAACGGCAAACTTGTGCGGGAAGCAGGCGAAGACACCTACCATCCACACCCAATTCTCCGCAGGTATCTAAGTTACTGATTTTCAGAAAACTGTCTAATATTGAACAGACTTCTAAGGACCAGATCTGTAATCTACAGCAGGTTCAAGCTACGAGAGTAGAACGACAGGCCGTAAGTCGGACTCCACAATTACCACAGCGCCAAGCAAACGAAGGAGAAACCATGGCCACCGATATACTCTGGTTAAGTCCAACTGACTTTGTGACTGGAGACAATTCCTTAACGCTCAGTTATCCCTCAGTAACACCCAGCGCCGTGGTGAAAGCCAGGACTCCCGGCGACCTAAAATGGATACATATGGGAGTGAGTGTCCCGCTTTACCATGAGATTCAAGCCGTTAATGTCTGCTATCAAGTTTCCAATAGGAGGGGTTTCATCTCCGAGGTTCAACTAGTGGAAATGCAGACACCGGATCAGTCTGTGGTGCGTCATCGTGACACTACCGATCTGCGAAGCACGTCACCAACGACCTATCGGAGCGCGCTGGTTAGAGCGTTGCGGCCAGGCGCAGCGGTTTCGCTGGCAGTCGGAATGAACTTCGGAAATGCGGCCGACACAATCACTCTGGGCGCCATCGGCCTGGAACTTATCTCACACGGCGTTGAGTCAGTGATTCGGCCCGAAGATTTTGGCGCCGTAGGCGATGGCGAACATGATGACGGCCCCGCCATTCAGGCCGCGTTGGCCGCATCATGGGCCGCGAAGATTCCACTTCACCTCTACGCCAAGACCTACGCCACAAAGCAGGAGATTGACATCCCGGCGGGCAAGCACACGACCATCATCGGCACCCGAGCTGTGGACGGCGCGTGGTCCACGTTCAAGGCCATCAAGCCGATGCCCGACGTACAGACCATTCCGCCGATGCGCGCCGTGCTGTCTATCGCAGAGCGTCCGGCAATCGAAAATCTTGGGATCGACGGCAATCACCTCGCATTGGTAGGTATCTACGGACAGACATGCTCATTCGGGACGTTCAGGTCGGTTGGGGTCAGCAACTGTTTGCGCGATGGCATTTGCTTCGTTGGCGAAAACGACAGCAAACACTACACGAGTGGCAGCTTGACCCTTGAACTGCTGCGGTATTTGCGGTGCGACAACACGTGGGTCAAGGCGAGCATGTATCTCCCGCAATCGGGCGTGACTTGTACCGTCGGGGGTGTCGACAACCGAATCATTACGTTTCAGGGCGCCATTGACCTGCACTCTCTTGACCTCAATGTCGATGAGAACATGCCCGCGAACGTCATCATCAAGAACGGCGATCAGATTGCGCGTTGCCGCTTGCTCTCCGTAGACGGCCCGAGACAGTTGACCTTGAGAACCGTGGAGCCCAACTCGGCGCCCGCACCCACGTTCAGTGGTGGCGGTTGTGATTTCAGCTTGAGCAACTTCAAACACAGCATCAACGACACAAACTCATTCTTCGATTGCAGCGGCGGCAGCAACGGAAATATATGGCATACGTTGGGCACGGACAATTATCGTGTATCGCATGACTACCAGCAAACACCCGTGAGCGGATCGAGAGTCGCAGTTGATATCGGGACGGTTGAGAGCGGATCTGTGGTCACATTCTCAGGCGGGGACATTAACCTCTATAAGCTGATGCTGCGGCAGGGTGACGGTATACGCGTCGGTACTAACCGGTGGGTACGGCTCGAGCACCATTCGTCGTTGGGTGTGCGGCGTACCAACGACGGCAACATCTACCAAGTCATCACTACGGGCACGTCGGCGGTCTCGGGCGGTCCAACGGGAACCGGCTCAGACATAACTGACGGAACGGTGCATTGGGCATACGCTGGTGTCGCCACGCCCAACCTGCACGGAATGATCGCACGCATCATCAGCCCTACCAAACTCGAGGCGACCTTCAAGGCTGAACATGAATTCAGCGGTCTTGATTTCGAAATCGCCAGCGGTGACGGCTATCACGAGTGCCCGAGCGGCGACAACAACATCAACTCGTTCCAGGGCTCGAGCCTTTGGCGAGGAAACGCTAACTGTCATTTCGCGTTCTCAGGTCTCTACGGCCCACTGTTGGTTGGGCAGCAAATGGACGAAGCGGGCATGTACAGCATTCGCGTGGGACAGGGCGGTCCGGTGCTCACGCCGCTGTTCCTCAGGAACTACAGCGAAGATAGCGGGTCGGGAAAGATGTTCTTCCTTTGGTCGACACAGGGGTGCGCCATTCACACCCCGGTAGATCAAGGCGGGAAGCCCGACCAAAATATCGACTATCCCTGGAACCAGAGAGGCACCGTAACAGGGGTATACTCCAATCGCAATGGCATCTTTGAACTTGGCACGGAAGGCTTCTACTCAACCAATCTCTATGCTGAAAACCTCGGATCGCCCCCCGGCTCGAATCCCAAGGTTCACGGATTGATGTTGCTGAGTGGCGGTCAGCTCGAACCGGATAGTCGTGTGACCGCGGCTCCATTCTCGATAGACGGCACCACGACCTTCACCCAGCACTGCAACGTGCTCCATCCCTATGACAGAGATTACACCTTGACGGGTAAACCGACGTTTGCACTTGCGGGACGCGGCACGCTGATTGTGCTCAGCATAGACCAAAACGCGACCGGCCGAGTCACGCTTCAAGACGATAGGTTCCTGGAGGGCACCCTGCTGCGACTGTCGAGCAACCGCGTATCCGTCGGGCCGCGTCACTCCATGTTCTTGTACTGCGATGGATATTTCTGGTACGAGATTGGCCGCACTCCCCCGGTCAACCTAACTCAATGTGTTGCCAGCGGCGATCTAGTCGGCGGGGTAATAATCTCCCCCGGGCAGATTGTGGCGGCGGCCTACGACCCCGCTGCCACATTTCCGCTGAAAGCGCGGAACGTGACACTGGCTGCTGCGAACGGCGCCGGCACCTTGACCAACCCCATCGGCGCGAGCCCGGGAGTCATCAACTGGGGTGGCACGCACTTCGACGTTCAATCGAGCGGTGAGATGCACGTGCCTGATGAAGTTTGGGTCGGAGGCGTGCCCGCGGTCACGGACGTAGGCAAGCCGGTCTATCTTGCTGAAAGGCCCGGAGCTTGGACGATGACCGCGCCGACCAGCTCGGGCTCGACCGTAGTTCGCATGGGAACTATCACCGTCGGCGGCGTCGGCCTTGTTATGGTGCTAATCAAAATTGGCGACCCGACTGTAAATCACTAATGCCAGGAGAATGGTCCCTGCGAATGCTTGCTGTGCTTGCAAGCTGTTATGTACACTGCCTGCCGCCAGCGTCACGAATGAGTACTAGAGAGTATTGCGCAGATCCGCTATCAGATGAATCATCCTGGAATGCGTCACGTTGACTCGTTTCGGAGAATGAAGTTGAGAATATCCTCCATGAGTGCTGAAAAGAGTGCTGAAAAATATCCGCACGGATGGAATGAGGCGCGAGTTCGTCGCGTGCTCGAGTATTACGAATCGCAAAGTGATGAGGGAGCTGCTGCTGAAATTGAAACGGCTCTTGAAAGCACTACGATGGAAGTCCCCGTCGCACTCGTGCCAGAAGTACGACGGCTAATAGCAAAACGAAAGTCGGCAGCTCCATCGAAGAAGCAACAAACAGCGCTCCAGCCGTGGAGCCGTTCGCAACGTCGTTCCAAGGCTCAAAGAAATTCTCGAGCGGCTCGCGGTTGAAGGTGAGAGCCTCGGACAGTCTTCACGGAGAGCTTGAGTGACTACAGACGAACAAATCAGCCTGCTTCGAAAAGGAACCGTCGATTGCATTCCTGACGACGAGCTTCGACGAAAGCTTGAACGCTCGTCGAAGACCGGCAAGCCGTTGCGCGTGAAAGCAGGGTTCGATCCGACTGCGCCGGATATTCATCTCGGGCACACGGTGCTGATCCGCAAGATGCGACACTTTCAACAGCTCGGGCACACTGTAATCTTTCTCATAGGCGACTTTACCGGAATGATCGGTGATCCGTCAGGCCGTTCAGCAACGAGGCCGGCACTCACTCGAGAACAGATTGATCAGAACGCTGAGACCTACAAGCAACAGATCTTCAAGCTGCTCGATCGTGAACGCACCGAGATCCGATTCAACAACGAATGGTTTTCGAAGTTCGGCGCCGATGACTTTGTGAGACTGTCCGGTAAGGCAACTGTAGCGCAGTTACTCGAGCGCGATGACTTCAAAAAACGTTTTGCGGCTCAAGCGCCGATCAGCCTCCACGAGCTGCTCTACGCGTTAGCACAGGGCTACGATTCGGTTGCGCTTGAAGCCGACGTCGAGCTTGGCGGCACCGATCAAAAGCTCAACCTTCTGATGGCTCGGCAGATTCAACAGGCTTATGGCGTGAAAGAGCCGCAGCTCATAATGACGACGCCGTTGCTTGAAGGACTCGACGGCGTGCAGAAAATGTCCAAGAGCCTGGGCAACTACATCGGCATCACGGAGTCACCGCGCGACATATTCGGCAAAGTCATGTCGATCAGCGATGAGTTGATGTGGCGATATTACGAGTTGCTGACCGACATCCCTTCGAACGAGATCAGCGAGTTGAAGGCGCGAGTCGAGCGCGGCGAGCGGCATCCTCGCGACTTGAAGGCGGAGCTTGCGGGGCGCATCGTCGCGGACTTTCATTCACAAGCCGAAGCAGACGAAGCAAGTCGCGAGTTCGATCAAATGTTCCGAGATCGACAAACGCCTTCCGATGTTCCGACCGTCGAACGAGCCTCCGGCGCGATCAAGCTGGTCAAGCTGCTTACCGCCGAAGGTCTCGCGCGGTCTGTAGCCGAAGCGCAAAGGCTCGTCGCGCAAGGCGGGGTGAAAGTCAATGGCGAGCGAGTGAACGACGCGAAACTCGATGTCGGTTCGCAAGCCGGCGAGGAAGCGTTGATTCAAGTCGGCAGCCGAAGGTTTCTGAAAATAATCTTCAAATAACTTGTACGTGCGGCTGCCCGCCCGTCTTTGCTTGTAGGGGCGTCCCTCGTGGCCGCCGTCTTCGAAAAGAAAGCGCGTCGTCATCAAAGAGGGGCGGCCACAGAGGGCCGCCCTTACATGGCTCCGTATGAAACGTCGAGAATTCAATCGAAGTCTCGCGAGTTCTGTCGCATTCCTGGCGTTGCCTCGTTGGCAGTCTCAATCATTGCGTGTGAACGGCGCTCGCATCGCCGAACACCTCACCGCGCTTTCCCAATTCGGTAGGAATCCGCAAGGCGGCGTGAGTCGGGTCGCTTACAGCGAGGCCGATCGTCAGGGCCGCGAATATGTGATGGGCTTGATGCGCGCTGCCGGTTTGGGTGTCAAAGTTGATGCTGCCGGCAACATCGCCGGACGAAGAAGCGGAAGCGATCCGACTTTGAAGCCTCTCGCGATGGGGTCGCACATTGATTCGGTTCCCGAAGGCGGCAACTACGATGGTGACGTCGGATCGTTGAGCGCCATCGAGGTCGCGCAGACTTTGGCGGAGAAAGGCGTGACTACTCGTCATTCTCTCGAGGTCATCGTGTTCGCCGATGAAGAAGGTGGAACCATCGGCAGTCACGCCTTGAGCGCTGAGGTGACTGCCAAACAGCTCGACCTCGTGAGCAACAGCGGCAAGACCATTCGCGAAGGGATCAGGTTCATCGGTGGCGACCCCGACAAGCTTGCCATCGCCAGGCGAAAGCGCGGCGACCTCGCCGGATATCTCGAGTTGCACATCGAGCAAGGTGGTGTGCTCGATACGGAAAAAATAAACATTGGAGTCGTCGAAGGAATCGTGGGCATCACTCATTGGGAAGTGAAGATCGAAGGCTTCGCCAATCACGCCGGCACTACGCCGATGAATCAACGTCGCGATGCGATGCTGGCCGCGGCAAGATTCATCGACGCAGTGAATCGTGTGGTCACAAGCATTCCAGGCCGCCAGGTTGGAACCGTCGGCAGGATTCAAGCATGGCCGGGCGCTTACAATGTGATTCCCGGCAAGGTCGTGCTCGGGCTCGAGCTTCGCGATCTGGATAACGCGAAAGTTCAGATGATGTATCAGAAGATTCGCAGCGAAGCCGATGCGATTGCTCATTCAACAGGAACGAGTTTTGATTTCACCCAAACTGAAGAGATCATGCCCGCGCCCACCGATGAGCGATTGAGGAAAATAATCGGGGACACTGCGAAATCGCTCGGCTTATCGACGAAACGTCTCCCAAGCGGCGCGGGTCACGACGCGCAAGAGATTGCGAGGCTCTGTCCGGTCGGAATGATCTTCGTGCCCAGTGTTGGAGGGATCAGTCATTCGCCAAAAGAGTACTCGCGTCCGCAAGACATCACCAACGGCGCAAACGTGCTGCTTCATACGCTTCTGAAGCTCGATCAAATGACACTTCAGTAGTCGATCCCATTCTTCAGCCAGTCCGTATTCAACTCGACAAGCGAAGCAGGCGTTCAGAGTACCGACTTTAGTCGGGCCGTGCTTCGGCACATCAACGCCTTGGTTGTGTAAGGCACGGCCCGACTAAAGTCGGTACTCTGAACACCTGCTTCTGAAATTTCCCATTTGACAAATTAATTTGTCAATAATATACTGCTGGCCGTTATGACGGGGCCAGTTACAAAAACGACGATTCCGGCGCGGCATATCGATGTCATCTCTGCGCCCGAGAGAGTCTCCGCCGTGCTTTCGCCGATTCGAAGACGACTGCTGAAGAATCTCGCCGAACCGGACTCGGCTTCAGGGCTTGCGCGGCGGCTTGGATTGCCGCGACAGAAGATCAACTATCACCTTCGTCAGCTCGAACGTGCCGGGTTCGTCGAGCTGCACGAGGAGATTCAACGACGTGGCTGCGTTGAACGGATGGTCCGTGTAACCGCGCGCACATATACGATCAGTCACGACTTTCTGGAAGGACTCGCAGTTAACCCGGATTCAATACGCGATCGGTTCTCGAGCGCCTACCTGATTGCCGCTGCCGGGCGAATGGTCCGCGATGTAGCCGTCTTGCGCGATCGAGCCGCATCAGTCGAACAACACCTTGCAACGCTTGCAATCGAAACCGAAGTCAGTTTCGCGTCTCCCTCAGGCTTTAGCGCGTTTGCCGATGAACTCGCCGCCGCTATCGCGCGATTGGCCGTCAGGTACAATCAAGGGCACTCGGGCGCGAGCCGCAAGTTCCGCGTGGTGATCGGCGCTCACCCGGTCATCAACAAAACCAATGCAGAAGCAAAGGCCGAGGCGGCCCGTCACAAGAAATCCAAAAGGAGAAAGAGGCAATGAGCGACGAACAACCGAAAACACGCAGCATCGAATGTGAGATCGAAATCGATGCTCCGATTGAAGCAGTATGGAAGGCCCTCACCGAGGGCGAAGAACTCACTCGGTGGCTGTGCGACGAAGCGAGAGTCACACCAGGTGTTGGCGGAAGCCACTGGGTCTCCTGGGGCGAGGGCCAGGCGGGCGAAAGTCTTTGTGAAGCATGGGAGCCGGGCCGCCGGCTACGTATGAGAAATCTGCCCTGGGGAGAGAATTCTCAATACAACGAAGATGCAGCCGCCGCTACGCCGTTGATCCAGGAGTACACAATCGAGTCCCGCGGGGGCAAGACCGTTCTTCGCCTCGTCGATTCAGGAATGCCAAGCTCAAAAGAATGGGATGGAATGTACGACGGGAAGGCTCGTGGATGGGAAATGTTCTTCCTCGGATTGCGTCATTACCTCGAGAAGCATCCGCGGCAGCCCCGCCAAAACACCGTCGAAATGCGCCCGATCAAGTCAGGCTTGCTCGAGGCTTGGGAGAAAGTCACAGGCCGTGAAGGTCTCGCTGCCACCGGCTCGTTCGAGAATAAAGAAGCTGGCAGTCGATATGCTGTTACGACTTCTTCCGGAGACGCCTTCGAAGGCACAGTCCTGATCAGCCGTCCACCGAAGACCATCTGCCTCACAATCGAGAATCTCAACGACGCGTTGCTCTCCGCGACGTTCGAAGAGATGGGAGGTACCACGTACCTCTATTCCACGTTCGCCACATATGGAATGGAATCACCGACTGATGAAGACCTGAAGCGCCGTTGGACCGGTTTACTCAGCAAGCTCTTCCCAGCGGCGTGATCGAGGCTTCATTTATGTGGCGTTCAAGCTTCTCACAACGTTTGAAAAGGAGATCAACATGAAAACTCTTCGCCTTATCGCATCGGTTTTACTTGCGATTGGAATCGCATCGAGCGCGGCTATAGCACAGAACAAGACAGAAGCCGACAAAGCAAAGATAGCCGCCTACATGGAGATGGCTAAACCCGGGGCCGAGCACAAGCAACTAGAATCGCTCGTTGGAACCTGGGACCAGGAGATCAAGTTCTTTATGGAACCCGGCAAGCCGCCGATGACCTTCAAAGGAACCTGTCAGAACCACATGATTTTGGGTGGCCGCTTTCTCGTGAGCGAATCCAAAGGCGGGTCAGGACCCATGGCCTTCGAGAGCATGACAATCATGGGGTTCGATCGGCGAACCGGGAAGTTCACGACTGTGGGATTTGACTCAGAAGGAACCTACTATGTCGCCGGCGCCGGACCGTATGACGAATCAAGGAAGGCTATCGTGATGTATGGCGAGGACGTCGATCCGCTGCTCGGCACGCAGAAATACGATATGGTGATGCGAATCATCAGCCCTACGAGTTACATCAAGGAAGTGGTGTTCAAAGATCCGGCACACACCCACGGGCTGCCTGAATTCAAGATGGTTGAGATAGTTCTTACAAAGAAGTGATGAGTGAAACGTGATGCGTGAATCGTGATGGCTTCTTTGGTGCTTTGCGGACCTTTGCGTTGCGTATTGCTTCCGCAAAGCACCCTGGAAATGGCTCAGGAAGCCGGTTTGAAGGCCGCGGTCAGTCTATAAGTTCCCCAGGCGACAACCAGCAAAGCTCCATCACCGGCTTTACTGAGAGTGATCTTTAACACATCCTGGGGCGCGCCATCCTTTGCAAACGCAAGCGGCGCCTCGAGGACTACAGTCGAAGGATCCAGCGGCCGCTTGATCGCAGACGACACCAGAAACGTCCAGTTCTTTTGCTCGTCCGGTCGCGCGAAGATGGCGTACTTGCCTGGTTCGAGTTTCTTCCTGGCGAAGTCCAGCGCAACCGATGTCTCAAACGTAGTGGGATTATTCATACCCATGAACCACGCCACGCCGGGCTTGATCATTTCATCGAGGTTTCGGCCGCCGAGCTTCGGGGTGCCGTAATGGATTGTCACCTTGCCTTTGCCTAGAGCGATACTCGTTTCATCCTCGCCGGGCTCGTGAGTTCCCGCTGTGTGCGCGTATCTACTACCCAGCATCCACACTGCTGCAAGCGCGACCGCTCCCATCAACGCAACGCCATATAGTTTTTTCATTGCTCCTCCTCGAAATACTTGTTTATTAGTAGCAAGCCTATTTCACCAGCTCGACATGGTCAAGCAGGCTTTGTGTGGGCGACGTTTGCGGCTTGTAACCAGTTGCGTTACATTTTGCTCGTGATCGAAAGCTTCCGTCATAAAGGACTCAGGAAGTTCTTCGAGTCTGGCGATCTTCGAGGTATCGCAGCGCCACACAGAAACCGAATCAGACATCAGCTTGACGTTCTCGATGCGGCGAGTGAAGTGACCGATATGAACCTTCCGGCATGGAGGCTTCACCAGTTGAAGGGCTCGCGAGGAAACGTGGGCGGTCGACGTCTCGGGAAACCTGCGGATAACGTTTCGTTTCGAAGACGCGGACGCATACGATGTTGATTTGGAGGACTATCATTAATGAATAGCAAGAAAATGAACACGCGACGCCGGCGGCCAACGCATCCAGGCGAATTGCTGCGTGAGGAGATCCTGCCCGGCGCCAACATTACGCAAGCTGAGTTGGCAAGGCAGATGGGTGTATCACGCCGCACAGTGAATGAAATCTGTCAGGAGCGTCGTGGAGTCAGCGCCGACACTGCACACCGGCTTGCCCGCGTGTTGAACACCACACCCGAACTGTGGATAAACCTGCAGTCCGCTGTCGATGTGTGGGACGCTCTCGATGCGAACGGGAAGGACTATCAGAAGATCAAACCACTGAAAGTGGCGTGAGTGGGGTACGTGCGTTTTTGGGTGCGGACCGCTCGTAAGGAATAACCACTGCCTTCAAAGGACGCTTATGAAAACGAACCACGCAATTCTGCCGGCGGCCAAAGGATTCCGAACCATACTGTTAGTCGCGTGTGGACTGTTGCTGGCCGCGATCGTATCCGGCGCCCGAACTTCTACGACGCAGGAGACTGCGCTCGATCGATACATCTCGAAGCCAGACTCGAGTTACTCATGGAAACTGGTGAACAGGATACCGGGTGCGGGCTTCACAGGTTACGTACTCGATCTGACTTCGCAAACGTGGCGCAGCGCAGCCGAAGTCGATCGGCCTGTATGGAAGCACTGGCTCACTATCGTTAAGCCTGACAAGACGACTTCAAGCAGAGCGCTGTTGTTTATCGGCGGCGGGAGCAATAAAGACGCAGCGCCGGCATCAATCTCGGATCGCCTTGCGAGCTTCGCGATGGATTCGAACACCGTGGTCGCCGAACTTGGCATGGTTCCAAATCAGCCTCTGTTCTTTTCGGATTCGAAAGACAAGGGCCGCTCTGAAGACGATCTTGTCGCTTACAGCCGCGTGCGGCAAATGCAGACTCACGACGATGAATGGCTTGTTCGGCTCGCGATGGTCAAGAGCGGCGTACGCGCTCTCGACGCAATACAGGAATTCCTGGCGAGTGAGGCTGGAGGCAAGCTCAAGATCGATCGATTTGTCGTCTCGGGCGGTTCAAAGCGCGGATGGACTACGTGGCTAGTCGCGGCGGTAGATAAACGAGTCATCGCAATTATGCCGACGGTGATCGACGCGTTGAACTCAGAAGCGATCACGCGACATCAATACGAAGCGTATGGCTTCTTCTCGCCCGCGCTGCAGGACTACGTCAATCACAAGATTTTCCCTGACAAGATCGGCACGCCGGAGTATCAACATATTCTCGCGATCGAAGATCCGTACAACTATCTCAAGCGAGACCGTCTCAAGATTCCGAAGTATCTTGTGAATGCATCGGGCGATCAGTTTTTTCTGCCCGACAATTCACAGTTTTACTTCGGTCAGATTCAAGGCGAGAAGTATCTCCGCTACGTTCCGAACGCGAAGCATAATCTTGCGGGTTCCGATGTTCGAGAGAGTCTGCTTGCTTACTATCAGGCGATCCTCAACAACAGCCCTCGGCCGCAGTTCTCATGGAAGAAAGAAAGCGACGGTGCGTTGATCGTCACGGTGAAGGACAAACCGCGAGAAGTGAATCTCTGGCAAGCGACCAACCCGAAGGCGAGGGATTTCAGAGTGGACTCGATTGGCAATGCTTACAAGAGTAGTCCGCTGAAAGAAGAAAAGCCGGGCGTGTACGTCGCTCGCGTCAACAAGCGAGCGACAGGCTTTACTGCATTCTTTGCAGAGCTGGTCTACGATAGCGGCGGGAAGTACCCGTTCAAATTCACAACTGAAGTGAGCGTGGTGCCGGACGTGCTGCCGTTCAGTTTCAGCTCGGCGCGCAAGTGATCGCCGGTTCGGGAGAAAGCTCGCTCACACTGCTTCGAGCGAGCTCAATAGACGTTTCGCCAACACCGGAGCTCGTTCGTCGTGTTTTAAGTAGCAGTAGACCGGAACTGTCTGCGATCGAATCCAGCGCGCCCAATCGAGCATTTCTTCCGGCGTGTAGTCGCCTTTCCTCAAGCGCATGTACACGAACGAGCCGGTCACCTCGCGAGGCGTCACGCCGGCTTCGCTTTCTTCTTTTTCGACTACTCCAAACGCTGTGTTGTGGTTTCGAAGCAGCTCGAACAACTCGTCAACGAACCACGACTGATGCCTGAACTCGAACGCCAGCTTTGCCTGCTTCGCGAACTTCTCGAGAAACGCTTCGAGCAGTTCGAGATCGATCTTAAAGTTCGGCGGCAACTGCACAAGTATCGGCCCCAACTTCTCTTTTAGGGCGGCGGCGCTGTCTAGAAAATAGTTCATATCGTCATCGACGTTCTTCAATCGTTTGAAGTGAGTGATGCGCTGGCTCAGCTTAAGCGTGAAAGAAAAATCCTCAGGCACCTCCGCGTGCCAGCCCTCACAGAGCTTCGCCGTGGGCATTCGGTAAAAGGTGTTGTTGATCTCCGTTGTGCGAAAGTGTTCCGCGTAGTAAGACAGATACTTTTTGGCTGGAAGTTTTTCAGGGTAGAAGCTTCCCTTCCATTCCTTGTAAGCGAAGCCGGAGGTTCCAACCAAGACCTGGCGATCCGCTTTCGTATCTTGCATCATAACTCTAAGCCTGCGACCCTCGGTCATACTGATCGCTACTCTCACATGTCGACAATTTGCGGTGTTAATGATAGCGACACTTTTATCGCTGCTCCAAGTCTACTTTTGATTTCAGCATGTTGAATCCGATCTCGCTTCTGATTCAGTTTGGGAGCTGAGACGATCAATAAAAATCGCGGATCCAGTGTACAATCGACATCCGGGGGTCACGTTTATCCGCCGTGGGCTTCGCCTGCGATAGTCGAGTTCTTCAAGAACCACGCGCGCCCTTAAACACGCGCTCTCAACTGAACAAGGAATGGCATTACTATGAAAACTCAAATGACCGAAACAAGAACCCGCTTTCTTCTGGCGTTGTTCGTTGCAGCGTGCACGTTGGCGACGCCTTCCATTCGAATGGCGAAGCCAGCGATGAATCCCTCTCTGAACAACCAAGAGGATCTCATCGAGCGGCAAGGCCAATCCGGACACCCTCAATCGAGCGAGGTCAGAGCATTCAGAAAGACCGCCGTTCCGGTTTCCTTCCCGAGCAACGGATTGACGCTTCGAGGCTGGATCTACAAACCTCAAGGTGACGGTCCGTTTCCCGCGATCGTCTGGAATCACGGCAGCGAGAAGAATCCGGTTCCACATCCGGAGCTCGGCCTCTTCTACACAAGCCACGGTTACGTCTTGTTTCTTCCGGTTCGGCACGGTCACAACCCATCGCCCGGAGAACACATCTCCGACATGGTCAACGATTTCAAAGCTCAGGGCCGAACTAAGGACGAGGTTCAGCAATATGCGGTCGAGCTTCAGGACGATTACAACAAAGACGTGATAGCGGCGATCACGTGGCTGAGGGAGCAGCCCTACGTCGATGGCAAGCGCGTTGTAGTGTCGGGTTGTTCTTATGGCGGGATCCAAACTCTGCTCACAGCCGAGAAGGGCGATGGTCTGCGCGCGGCCGTTGCCTTTGCGCCCGGCGCGATGTCGTGGGCTAACCCGAAGCTTCAGAAGCGTGAGAAGGAAGCCGTTCGCAATGCAAGCATTCCACTTTTCCTGATTCAGGCGAGCAATGACTACAGCACCGGCCCCAGTGAAGTTCTCGGACCGATCATTCGCACCAAAGGCGGTGTGAATCGCGCGACTCTTTATCCGGCCTTTGGCGTCACGCATCAGGAAGGACACGGCGGCTTTGCGTGTTGGGAAGAGGGCATCGCGATCTGGGGAAATGACGTGCTCAAGTTTCTTGACGCGGCAGGCGTTGGCCCAACTCGATAGACGAGGCGGCGGTGGGCGATCGAAGTCGCCGATCGCGGACGGTTGCATTGCGTGCTGGTGACCTCGCAACTCATTCCCATTTTGCGAGTCATTGCATCCGTGCTCGCGCTGATCATCTGTCTCCGCGTCTCCTCCAGCCATTTGCCGTGGCCGTGATAGAATCGAGACTGGCAACGTTGTCTTGATAAACTTCGTACAGTCTACCGATGCTCGATCAAAAACGCGCGCAAATAGAATCGCCAGGTAAGCCTCTTGCTGCTGCCGAAGCGAATCACACGTCCCCGGCCAGGACCGCCAAAGAAGCGATCGCATCAACAACCAGGACTCTCCCTCACATCGGACTCCGAGGCTACTTGCGAATGGCGCGAGTGATGTCGTCGGTGCTCTTGTTTGCGATTCGCGTTCTCATCAACACGCGCGGCTGGCGACTGAAAAAGTTGCCCGAATCAGAGCTCCGTCACATCGAAGGCGCCGCGCTTCGGGAAAAATTAATCAAGCTCGGGCCGACCTTCATCAAGACCGGTCAAACCCTTGCTACGCGCGCTGATTTGCTCCCCGTCGAATACATTCAGGAACTGGCGAAGCTTCAGGATGAAGTGCCTCCGTTCTCAACCGAGCAATCGAGAGCGATCATCGAAGGCGAGCTTCACGCGAAGATCGAAGACATCTTCGAAGACTTCGAAGACAAGCCCATCGCGGCCGCAAGTCTAGGTCAGGTTCATCGAGCCAGGCTTCGAACCGGTCAGATCGTAGCGATAAAAGTTCAGCGTCCAGGCATTCACGAGCAGATAGACTTCGACATATCGGTTTTGCGCCGCATAGCGCGCAGGCTCGAGCGCTATCCCAATCTCGTGCGCGGAGTCGATTGGCAAGGGACGCTCGACGCGTTTCACTCGACGGTTCACGAAGAGATGGACTACGAGCAGGAAGCGCGCAACGCCGAGGTTTTTCGAAAGAACTTCGCGCGATGGAAAGAAGTTTACGTTCCCAACATCTACTCGATCTTTTCGACGCGTCGCTTGATCGTGATGGAGTTCATCGACGGCTTGAAGGTCATCGATGTCGAGCAGCTAACGGCGCGCGGCCAGGACCCTCACCAGGTGGTGACGCTGCTTACGCGCACTTATTTGAAGCAATTACTCGAAGACGGCTTCTTCCACGCCGACCCTCATCCGGGCAATTTGCGAGTAATGCCAGACGGACGGCTGGCCTTCTTTGATTTCGGAATGGTTGGCAGGCTGGATGCGCGGCTTCAATCGAACCTGATCAACGCATTCTTTCACGTAGTCGAGCGAGACGTTCACGGATTGGTTGATGACATGGTGCGGCTCGGTTTCATCGAGCTTTCGCCCGAGGATGAAGCTCGATTCAAGCCGATTATCGAAGGACTGTTCGATCGCTACCTCGGCATACGGCTCGGCGATGTGAATTTCAAGGAGCTGATGTTCGACATGGCTCACGTGATTTACGAGTTCCCTTTCAAGATTCCGGCGAGCTTCACCTACATCGTGCGCGCTGTGATGACGCTCGAAGGCATCGGCACGCAGGTAGATCCTGATTTTCGTTTCTTCGAGATCGCCCGTCCTTATGCGAAGCGATTCATGTTCATCCGAGAAGGGCGCTACCTTCGAGGATTGATAATGGATCAGATGATAAGAGGCGAAAAAGGAAACATCGAATGGAGCAAAGTGTGGAAGCTTGCGAAGATGGCTTTCAAGTATTATGTGAGTGGTGAAAACAAACTTTAGTGATGAGCCGGCGATCATCGGTTATGTCAGGTAAATGAACGGTTGGATAACATTCGGATAGCGAACAAGACTCTCACCATCGGGCTGTCGAGCGAAAATCAATGGAATGGAATGCCAAGTGTTACCGGAGAATTGTTTGGATCTTATGCCAATGCAAGTGGTGCTGTAATCTTATCTAAGACTCTGTTGCAATCGCAGCATTCATCCTAACTGTTTCGGTATGTTGCTCACAGTCACATCCCTCAGTGTGTTTACATACTAACCAGGGCGGCGCTATACTTGCGCTCATCGGTCCTTACCGGCTCGTGTGAAAGGAGGCAAGACAGTGGCATGTAACAATTGCGAAACCAGCTTTCAAGGGTCTCAGACTATCATCGTTTCGATAGTGAAGTCAGGGGCGAACGCGCTGTTGTACGTCCAAAATCAAGGGCGTAACATCGTCCAACTCCACAGAATTCTTCTGTGTTCAACTTCGCCCGGTGGCGGGACGACGATTTTGTTTCTGAGGCCTCCACCCAACGGAATCTCATGGAGCTACCCGCTGGCCTTTATAGAACCCGGCCTGACAGCGCTCTTCTATACGCTGAGCAACGTCCCAGCTGGCAGCACTGTGCAGGCACAAGCGGAGTACATTGAACTCCAGGATCGCAGCCGCAGTTGTCCTATCGCGATGTGAGGTGAAGCAATGAAGACCAAGTATTACCGTTACACTCTCCAGGGGGAGCATTCAGTTGAGGATGCGCAGCGCACACTCGGCGACGCCGTGTCGGATAGCCTAATAGTGCGCGTTGATAACGCGGGTGGTAAGACGCACGTTTATGTCGCCAGTCAGGGCACAGGCGCGGCGAAATCACCTACGACCGCCGGTGTGAAGGCCGAAGAAGTGTCGGAGGGTGATGTTACGAAGATTGGCTGAAAACCGTGCGGCGATGTTTTTACTCGCGCGCATTGTGACTCCGCGCGCATGTGACTCAAGGAAGTTAGACTAATTTAGCGACAGATGAACGGCGTGCTAGTGTTCTGCGCGCCCAACGAATCGGAACTTAGGTCGTCGCTTACGTCATCGATTCAGGCGCTTGAGCTCTCCGGCTACGTCGAAGGATTTGGCGCTCGGTAATTTTGCGTTCCCCGCTCAACTCGGAGAGTTGGCGTTTATGTTGTGGCTAGTTTTCATGGGCGTGAAGATGCGACCATTAGACGCGCCAACCTCCTGAATCGAGCCATTGTGTTATCAGTCTGGTTGCAATGCTAGATCAGTTACGCCGCACGCCGAGGACTTTGGAATATTGATGATTGAAGAATCCCCGAATCACAGGCTTCACCCAACCTCTTGGTGACTCCGCCTTTTCGTCCCGACCATTTATGGATCTCTGCAACAATCTTCTCTAGCTTCTCCCAGTCTGGGTCTTCTCTTTGAATAGGCGTGTCTTTTGTGTTTGTCGCCAAGCGTCACCTCTTGGCAATAGATACCCATAAGAAAGAAGAGACTCAACCGACCCGACGACAACGCACGTGAGTCCGCGCAGCGGACGAATGACAATAGCCCACCGATTCCTCGGTGGGACCGATCGTTATGGGGATCGGAGTCCGTGAAACGGACGGCTGATATTTTTGATATTCAGTCGTCCGCTACGCGGACTAGAACCCATAACGCGCGGCATCCCAGGGCTGAAGCGCTGGGCTATTGTCATGCGTCCGCGCCGCGGAACAACCCGGTGGCTGGCGCTTTTCGGACTCACCCATTCGCTACCCTTCGATCCACAAACCAGAAATTGAACCGCTCGCGTCAGCTTACCGTACCCTTTGACATTCAACGAGCCATTCAAACCTTTACAATATTCTCCGCTGCCATTCGTCTACACTAGTGGATGTATAAGCCGGCAAGCATCATCTCGATGAACGAGCAAGACCGAAGAATCTCCGAGATCATCGCGGAAGAACGATCGCGGCTGCGTAATTTCATTCGTCGTCGTGTGCCCGATCCGTCCGATGTCGAAGACATCTTGCAGGAGGTCTTCTACAAACTGGTTGAAGCGAACCGTCTGCTGATGCCGATCGATCACGTGACCGGCTGGCTCTTTCGAGTCGCGCGTAATCGCATCACTGACCTCTTCCGGAAGAAGAAGGCAGAGAGCTTCAGCGAGACTGTTGAGAACGAAGATGGCGAAGCGCTGCGGATCGAAGACCTGCTGCCATCCTCGGAGGCTGGGCCGGAAGCGCTCTACGTTCGCAACGTGCTTCTCGATGAGCTGGAACTGGCGCTCGACGAATTGCCCAAAGAGCAGCGTGAAGTATTTGTCGCTCACGAACTGGAAGGGCGCAGCTTCAAGGAGTTGTCGGCAGAGAGCGGTGTAAACGTCAACACACTGCTCGCGCGCAAGCGGTACGCAGTGCTTCACCTGCGCGAACGATTGCAGAGTGTATATGACGAGTTTACGAATAAGTGAGGAAACACAACATGAGAAATAGATTTAGGGACCTGACGAGAATGACGAAACTGATGATAATCGCGCCACTGGCGATCCTGGGGATGGTGATCTTCATCTTTATTGGCGGCGAAACAGTGATGCTCTTGTGGAACTGGCTGGTGCCGGCGTTGTTCGGATTCAAGCAAGTCACCTTCTGGCAGGGTCTCGGACTGCTGGCCCTCTGCCGAATTCTGTTCGGAGGCTTTGGCATGAGTGGTGGTGCTTCTCGTCGCTCACGGCGGCAAATGTTTGAACGCTGGGAGCGGATGACGCCCGAGGAACGGGAAAGATTTCGACAAAGGCTTTATGGTCGAGGCGGGCGCACTTCACCGCTGGATTCGAATGAGACCGCGTGATCGAACAAGAATGGACGCTCAGAGATTCAAGCAAGATAACCCGCTGTGTTTGATTCGCTCTTCTCGCGAGTCGCATTGTCGCGATGATCTTTGACTCGGCAGAGCCCTTCAGAACGAGTTCGCCTGAGTCATCAGCCTTCAATCGGCGACGAAACGATCCAAAGGTGTCCGAAGGGATCTTCCAACCTTCCCTGCCTGAGGCCGTAGAACTGATCGGCGATTGGAAAAACAATCTTCGCTCCCGCCGACACGGCCTGATTCCACACCATGTCCGCGTCTTCAACGTTGAGAGTGATGATCACCGTCGAGCCGCCAAGCGACGGCGGGCTGAAGTTGCCGAATTCAGGAGACTCGTCGGCAAGGGAGATTGTCGAATCGCCGATTTTGATATCAGCGTTGAAGATCTTTCCGCTTGGATCAGCCGCGCGTCCCAATTCAACTGCGCCAAATGCTTTTTGATAAAACTCAATCGCGTCGGTCGCGCCTCTGACAAACATTCGAGGCGTGACAGTGTGAGAGCCTTCCGGTATCGAGTTGCTTTTCATTTGTCTTCTCCGAACGAAGTAAGCTCCAACGCCTCATGCACGATCCATGTTTGGTTTAGCGATAGCAGCACATCGGCTTGCTCGGCCTAATATCAGCAAATCCGCTGAGGACGTTTCTCGTACTCGCACACGGATCATACACAAACACTCCGCGATTGGTAATGTAGAGGCCGGCGCTTGAAATCTGTCCGCGATCTGAAGGTTCATTTCGGTGCGACTCGGAGCTCGTGCTGTTCGGATGAGTGTGCATGTTCTAGCTGTCTATTGAGAACGTTGTTCACAATAGGTTTGGTTTCTTGACCTGACGGATTTTAGAAGACCGGTCAGATTGACAAAGGAAATGTCCAGGTGTACAAGATTCGCATTGAAACAAAGGCTGCGAAGTAAGAACATGTAGGTTAGCGGTTTGAAGCATCACAAACCGATCTTTGGAAAAACTTCGCGCCGATTCAGTTGTTAAAGTCTCTGGCTCCGCTCCCGACTCTGTCAGAGTGCTTGCAATGATCGTCCGTCGCTAAGCTGTTACGTAAAGGAAAATCGAGAGAATGCAACGACAAGACCTCCACGGCTTGATCCGTTTTTCGGGTGTTCTCTCGCTCAGTCTGCTCGTGGTTATGTTGGGCGGGTTCCTTAAACCAGCGGCGGCGGTTCAACCCGTTTTATTTGGACCCAAGACTGACTTCGGCACGAGCAACTCGCCATTCTCAGTGACGGCGGGAGACTTCAATGGCGATGGCAAACTCGATCTGGCGGTGGCGAACAATGGTAGCAACACCGTCTCGATTCTGCTGGGCACGGGCACGGGTAGCTTTGGGGCGAAGACCGACTTCGGCACGGGTAGCAATCCTTTCTCGGTCGCGGTAGGCGATTTCAATGGCGATGGCAAGCTCGATCTGGCGGTGACGAACGATTTTCCTGGCAACACCGTCTCGATTTTGCTGGGCACGGGCACAGGCAGCTTTGGGGCGAAGACCGACTTCGGCACGGGCAGCACGCCACGCTCAGTCGCGGTGGGCGATTTCAATGGCGATGGCAAGCTCGATTTGGCGGTGACCAACCTAAGTAGCGCCACCGTGTCGATTCTGCTTGGCACGGGCACGGGCAGCTTTGGGGCGAAAACCGACTTCGGCACGGGCAGCAGTCCGACCTCGGTCGCGGTGGGGGATTTTAATGGCGATGGCAAGCTCGACCTCGCGGTGGCGAACGAGTTTAGCCCCACCGTCTCGATTCTGCTAGGCACGGGCACTGGCAGCTTTGGGGCGAACACCGACTTCGGCACGGGAGCTGCTCCATTCTCAGTCGCGGTGGGGGATTTCGACCGCGATGGCAAGCCCGATCTGGCGGTGGCGAACTCTGGTGCCACCACTGTCTCGATTCTGCTGGGGACGGGCACAGGCAGCTTTGGGGCGAAGACCGACTTCGGCACGGGCGCCGTTCCAATCTCAGTCGCGGTCGGCGATTTCAACGCCGATGGCAAGCTCGATTTGGCGGTGGCGAACTTTGCTACTTCCACCGTCTCGATTCTGCTTGGCACGGGCACGGGCAGCTTTGGGGCGAAGACTGACTTCTTCACGGGCAACCAGCCGCGCTCAGTCGCGGTGGGCGATTTCAATGGCGATGGCAAGCTCGATCTGGCGGTGGCGAACTTTAACGACGCCACCGTCTCGATTCTGCTGAACATCACTCCAATTGCATCCTCAGGAGTGTTTTGTCCGAAGAACGACTTCAGCACGGGCAGCCTTCCTCTCTCAGTCGCGGTGGGCGATTTCAGTGGCGATGGCAAGCTCGATCTGGCGGTGGTGAACGATGGTAGCAGCACCGTCTCGATTCTGCTGGGCACGGGCACGGGCAGCTTTGGAGCGAAGACCGACTTTGGCACGGACGACACTCCATTCTCAGTGGCGGTCGGGGATTTCAATAACGATGGCAAGCTCGATCTGGCGGTGGCAAACGCTAGTGACAACACCGTCTCGATTCTGCTGGGCACGGGCACGGGCAGCTTTGGGGGGAAGACAGACTTCGGCACAGGCGGCGGTCCGGTCTCAGTGGCGGTCGGGGATTTCAATAACGATGGCAGGCTCGATCTGGTAACGGCGAACGCTGGTGCCGACACCGTCTCGATTCTGCTGGGAACGGGCACCGGCAGCTTTGGGGCAAAGACCGACTTTGGCACAGGCGACAATCCAAACTCCGTGGCGGTGGGGGATTTCAATCGCGACGGCAAGCTTGATCTAGCGGTGACGAACTTACTTAACGCCACCGTCTCGATTCTACTGGGCACGGGCACGGGCAGCTTTGGGCCAAAGACAGACTTCGGCACGGGCAGCAGCCCACGATCAGTGGCGGTGGGAGATTTCAATGGCGATAACAAGCTCGATCTGGCCGTGGCAAACCTTGGTACCGGCACCGTCTCGATTCTGCTGGGCACCGGCACGGGCAGCTTTGGGCCGAAGACAGACTTCGGCACAGGCAACACTCCACGATCCGTGGCGGCGGGGGATTTCAATGGGGATGGCAAGCTCGATCTGGCCGTGACTAACTCTAGTGACGATACCGTCTCGATTCTTCTGGGCACCGGCACTGGTAGCTTTGGGACGAAGACCGACTTCGGCACGGGCACCAGTCCAGCCTCAGTCGCACTGGGCGATTTCAATGGCGATGGCAAGTTCGATCTGGCGGTGGCGAACGATGATGACGCCACCGTCTCGATTCTGCTGAACACCTGCTGCACGGTAACCTGCCCGCCGGATCAGTTCGCTACCACAGGGCCGGGAGCAACTCAGTGCTGTGCGGTTGTCAACTTTGCTCCGACCGCCGACCCCAGTTGCGGTGCCGTGGCGTGCAGCCCATCTTCAGGAACCTGCTTTCCAGTCGGAACCACGACGGTGACCTGTGGCACAGTTCAGGATGGTCCGAGCTGCACCTTTACTGTGACGGTTACCGACAACACCCCGCCTACGATCACGTGCCCTGATATAAATGCAGCCGCAACTGCTTCGTGTCCGATTGCTACAAGCGTTCCGGTCAGCTTCACGGCGACAGCCACTGACAACTGCGCGGTCCAATCAGTTGTTTGCAGTCCGCCTTCAGGCTCAACCTTTCCTGTGGGCGCGACTACTGTCACCTGCATTGCGACTGACACGTCGGGCAACACGGCATCCTGCAGCTTCACCGTGAACGCGTTCAGTTTCTGCCTGCAAGATGACTCCAATCCCGGCAATGTCGTGTTGGTCAATGCTCAGACTGGAGAGTTCAGCTTCTGCTGTGGAGGCGTAATCATCGCAAGTGGCCGAGGTACCCTGACGACCCGAGGTTGCATTGGAAGCATCGACAGTTCCAAGGGAGATCGTCAGGTCCACATTCAGTGGGACACTGCAGCTAACAGCGATCTCGGGGCTGGCACCGCTTACGTGCAGAAGCGATCTAACAAAATAGTCTGCCAGATCACCGACAAGAACATGTCCAATAATACTTGCCAGTGTTCGGCTGCGCCGTCAATGAATCCTAAGAAGCCTCCTAAAGATAGAACACTCTGAAAACAGGTTCTCAAACCCATCGAGTTGCAGCATGTCCGCGAAGAAGGCTCGAACTCCCTCCTCAAGGCGGGGAGACGAGATCAGCCGGTTTAGCGTCAAACGAGACCTTTGTAAACCGCCCGTTGGCCTCGGTCTATCGCATACCGTTCGCTTCCTACAAAGAGTGGGCTCCGTACACGTTCCCGGCGTCATCGATCCTGGAACCGACTGCCTTTCGTGAAAGATCCCGACGGCTACACAATCGAACTCTATCAGCGACCAGCCATGCCCGCTCATCAATAGGCAGTGAATCTTAAACCCCTCCTGCAAGCACCAGCTACAAAGTAGTGCATGGACAAGTGCTGCTACTCGCAAGCGCCGGCGAACGCAAAGGTATCCAGCCGGTGGTTTACGTTGACTGCCAACGGCAAACAGGGCGCCGACGTTGCCGTTGGCCAGAAGGTTGAGTTCTCGCCTGCGATCGAAGTACTGCCAGGCGCGGGTTCCGTTGTTGCAGCGGAATGGGACTTCGAAGGCGCGGGCGATTATCCGTTGTCTGAAAAACTGGAAGGCTCCAAGTTATCACGCCGGGTGACTTTGAAGACAACCTAAGCGTTCTCGAGACCCAGCACGTATTTCCCAGCGCTGCACGCGAGCTAACATCGTCAAGGCGATACAAAGACTCCTTATGCGCGAGTCCAAAACCTCGGTAGCGTGCCGGTCGTCGTCCAGTTGGAGCGCTGCCAGTCAAGGTCGCGTTCGGCCGAAGCGCGATACATTTACGCGGCCGTCGTTGGATCTCGCTTGATGAAAAGAAGAAAGGCGGCTTTGTCCAATCCATCAACAAGCCAGGCAAGAATATCGGAACGTGAAATGAGACAGACAAGCCCTCCCGAAACCTCAACCGCCTGCGTTATAATGCTCATCTTTCAAATATTCATCGGGGGTCATGCAAACATGAAGCGAATCATTGTCTCGGTCTGTTCCGTCCTGTTGCTACTTACCATTGCTATTCTGAGCGCAGCGCAAAAGAAATCTGCCACCGGCGCCACCGCACTTGGGCCGTCGAAGGCCGCGCTCGACACGATAACCGCTGACGGACTACTGAGCCACATCAAGGTTCTCTCTTCGGACGAATACGAAGGGCGAGCGCCCGCCACTCACGGTGAAGACCTGTCGATCAACTACATCGCCGACCAGTTCAAGAAAATCGGACTCGAGCCGGGCAATACCGATGGCACTTACTTTCAGAAAGTCCCTCTCGCGGGCATTGCTACAAAACAAGATGCCGAAATGAAAATCAAAGCGGCGAACAAGGATTTGAAGCTCAAGTTCGGGCAGGATTTTGTCGCGCGTTCTGTTCGCATCGCGGAGAAGCCTCGCTTCGATGCGGACATGGTTTTCGTAGGCTATGGCGTAGTGGCTCCCGAATACGGTTGGGATGATTACAAAGGAATGGATGTGCGCGGAAAAGTCCTGATCATGCTCGTCAATGACCCGCCGGTTCCAGATCCGAGGAACCCGGCTAAGCTCGACGAAAGAATGTTCAAGGGCCGCGCGATGACTTACTACGGCAGATGGACTTACAAGTATGAAATCGCCGCCGAGAAAGGCGCCGCGGGAGTGTTCGTCGTTCACGAGTGGGATGACAAGACGAACTCCGGACCTGCCGGCTATCCGTGGGAAGTTGCTCGCGGGATGATGATGGTTGAAAACTTCGACCTCGTAGCGAAGGACAACAACATGTCTCGCGTGAATATTGAAGGCTGGATGACCAGCGACAGCGCGCGACAGGTGTTCGGAGACCTTGGGCTGAACTTCGACGACATGAAAAAAGCCGCGATAAGGAAGGACTTCAAGCCCGTCGCGCTAAAGGCCCACGCCAAACTCGACCTCGATCAGAAGATTCGCTTGATCGATTCTCACAACGTTGTCGGCAAGCTCGAAGGCTCGGACCCGAAACTCAAAGATCAGTATGTGATCTACACCGCACACTGGGACCATCTCGGAATCGGCGTGCCCGACGCGAAGGGCGACAAGATTTACAACGGCGCGCTCGACAATGCGTCCGGCTGCGCGGGCTTGATTGAATTGGCCCGCGCATTCAAAGCGCTTCCGAAACCGCCTCGCAGATCGATTCTTTTTTTATCGGTGACCGCGGAAGAAAAAGGATTGATTGGCTCGCGATACTACGCTGAGAATCCGATTTATCCGTTAGAGAAGACAGTCGCGAACATCAACATGGATGGCTTGAATCAATGGGGCCCGACTCGCGACCTCACGGTAGTCGGTTTGGGCAATTCGACGCTTGACGATGTTCTTCGGCAAGCCGCCGCGGAGAAGAGACGAGTCTTGCGGCCCGATCCGGAACCCGAAAAAGGTTTTTATTATCGATCGGATCATTTCAACTTCGCCAAAGTTGGAGTGCCGGCGCTTGATCCCAACGATGGAATTGATTTCATAGGCAAGCCGGCTGGTTGGGGCAAGATGAAACGCGACGAGTACACACAGCACGACTATCACAAGCCTTCCGACGAAATTAAACCTGACTGGAACTTGTCGGGCGCGGTAGAAGATGTGCGCTTGTTTATGACCATCGGCTATCGAGTCGCAAACGCAACAACGTATCCCGAGTGGAAACCGGGCACGGAGTTCAAAGCGAAGCGCGAACAGATGCTTCACAAAGCGGGAGTCGAATAAAGAAACCAATGAACAAACGAAAGCTTGGAACGCAAGGCCTCATCGTCTCGGAGCAAGGGCTGGGTTGCATGGGGATGTCAGAGTTCTACGGCGAGACCGATGAAGCCGAATCCATCGCCACACTCAATCGAGCGATTGAACTGGGCATCGATTTCTTCGACACGTCCGATATGTACGGACCTTACAAAAATGAGGAGTTGCTAGGTAAGGCGTTTCGCGGGCGACGCGACGAAGTGATCATCGCCACCAAGTTTGGCATACAACGGGACCCGACGAGCGAGACCGGACGTTCGATCAATGGACGGCCCGAATACGTTCGCGAAGCCTGCGAAGGCTCGCTCAAGAGACTGGGCATCGACAGCATCGATCTCTATTATCAGCATCGAGTCGACCCGAAGGTTCCAATCGAAGAGACAGTCGGAGCAATGGCGGATCTTGTGAAAGAAGGCAAGGTGCGCTTCCTCGGTCTAAGCGAAGCCGCCCCGGACACGATACGCCGCGCGCACGCGGTTCATCCGATCAGCGCGCTTCAAACCGAGTACTCGCTTTGGAGCCGCGATCCTGAAGATGAAATTCTCGCGACGGTTCGCGAGCTTGGAGTCGGGTTTGTCGCTTACAGTCCGCTCGGCCGCGGATTCCTGACAGGGCAAATCAAGAGCATCGACGATCTCGCCGCGGATGATTACCGCCGTTACTCGCCGCGATTCCAGGGAGAGAACTTTTCAAAAAATCTGGAGCTTGTCGAAAGCGTGACAGACATCGCTCGCGAAAAAGGAGTGCCTCCGGGGCAGCTAGCATTGGCGTGGGTGCTCGGTCAAGGTGATGACATTGTTCCGATTCCCGGCACAAAGCGGCGAGCCTACCTTGAAGAGAACGTTACGGCATCAAGTATCACTCTCAGCGTCGACGATCTCGCTCGCATCGATGCTGTAGCTCCGAAGGGAATCGCGGCCGGAACGAGGTATCCCGAAGCAATGATGCGATTCGTTAATATGTGAACTTTCTTTGCGAGACAGATATCCACCAAATGGAAAAGGCCGGACGATGATCCGGCCTTTTCGTTTATTTCTCTTGGAAGCGACTACCAGCGCGGCTCGCGGCGTTGTCCGCGTCCTCCGCCGTAGCCGCCTCTCCCTCCGCCACCGCCACCGCCGAAGTTTCGCTCGGGCCTCGGGCGCGCTTCATTGACGTTAATCGCGCGGCCATTAAGCTCAACACCGTTGAACTTTTCGATGGCCTGCGCCGCCGCGTCCTTGTCCATCTCGATGAACGCGAAGCCGCGCGAACGTCCCGTGTCGCGGTCCGTCACGATAGTGGCCGACTCGACTGTGCCTACCTCCGAAAACAGATCGGTGAGCTGATCTTCTGTCGTCTGGTACGAAAGATTTCCAACGAATATTCTCATTGTTTCTCCTGAGTTTCTAACGAAACTATTGTTAGAAGGAACTCGTTTTGGCTACCCGGAAGAAAGTCGAGCAGAGGTATCAGCAGACATTTCCGAACAGAGAAGACGCGCTCCTGAACCAAACTTAAGCGGAGGCGCTGCGCCACCGCGTCGAACAGCGAAAATGCTATCAGCAAAGCGCTTGAATTGTCGAGACTCGCCGGCACTGTTAACGAGCCTATCGCGGTTATCAATTATGAATTGAAATCGGCAACTCTGTAGTCGCGCCAGCCGCGCGATTGCCCGCGAAATCTTCGGCAATAATCTTCACGACGTAATCGCCTGACGCAAGACTCGACGTTCGCAAAAAGCCGTCCATCGCCTCACCGTCTCGAACTCGATTAGTCACGATGTATCTGAACTTCGTCGGCGTGCCGTAAGCGCTCACCCCGCTTCCGGCGGCGTAGGCCTTGAATACCGCAGCCGGATCCGCTGGCAAGCGGTTGAATTCGATGTTGATCAGCGGCTGCTCGTATCCCTTCACTGGATTTCCTGCCGCGTCGATAATCTGATACCCGGCCCGATAAAGCCCGAGCTTTCTACTCGCGATGTTTCCATCCACTCGATCATAAGCGGTGACAAGGATCGCTACGTCGCCCGAAACGACCAGCCTCCCGTTCTGCTTCTGCCTCGCCGCCTGCGGTTGAGCGTCGCCCCTTAAGCTGGATGCCGGCACTATTTCAATTCCGTTCGGCTCGATAGTAGGCGCGACGGTGTCCTTGAATTCAACGAACGAAAGCGCAAGCGGATTCATCTCGGCGTCGGGCCGACCGAAGTTCAAATGTACGTGATTCAGACTATTCAAAGTGCCGATGAGGTCTCCCACCTTGAAGCGCGTGCCACGCCTGACTCTCACACCGGTGAGCTTCGATGTAATGTCGGTTCGCGGTTTGAACCTGTCTGACGCTTGTATCCCGCCGTTAGCGTTGCGACCGATGCGAACGTGAATGTAGCTGAACAAGCCAACATGAATTCCCTCGCTTGTAGATTCGAAGCCCCAGTTTGCTATCGGCGAAGTGACTTTCTCATCGTAGACACAAAGCGCTGGCTCGCCGGCGTTGCCGTGAACATCAACGCCGCTGTGAATATGATCCAGCGCGACATTGCCCGGCGCGCCTCGCGCTTCTCCAATGACTCCGGCGATTTCGTGCCAGCGGTCTTGTGGATTCAGCGGCCATCGAAAGCCGCTCTGGGTTTTGAGCGACTCAGCATCTATGCGCGGCGTTACATTCGCAGGTTCAGCGCGCGTTTCGGAAACAAAAGGCTGAATGAATTTCTTATCATTCTCGGCGGAGGGGAAATAGGCTCCGCCTGCGAAACGTGAGTCTTGTGAGCTGCGATCGCGCGCGATCGGCGCCAGCTCTCTTATCAAGTAGTTGTTGCCGTCCGCGACAAAAAGAGTCCCTCGACGATCGATTGCAATTCCCGCCGGGCGATTGAAGCGCGCGTCGGAGCCGGCATTGTCAGCATATCCGGGCGTTGAGCCCGCGTAGTACTTCGCTTCGCCGTCGGGGTTGATGAAGCTGATTCGACCGTCTTCGTCGGAAACAAACACGAAGCCATCGTGTGTGAGCGCGAGACTGACGGGCCTGCCGAAGTGAACTTCGCTATTCGTCATGTCAATAGTGCCGCCTGCTATCGTCGAGACGTCGCCCGCCGGATCGATTTTTCTAATCGCGCGGTTCCCGGTGTCGGCAACAAAGATGTTTTCCGCCTCGTCGACGGCGATTCCACAAGGCGTATCAAACATCGCATTAGCCGACGGCCCATCAACGTAATTTGGTGAGCTGCTGCCTGCGATCGTCGTTACAACGCCATCGGTTGAAATTTTTCGGATACGATCGTTGTACGAGTCTGCGACGAATACATTACCTTTCTTATCGACTGCGACGCCGACAGGTCCATCGAACTTTGCCTCGTTTGCGGGGCCGTCTTTGAAACCAGCCAGGCCTGAACCGGCGATTGTGCTCACAGTGCTGCCATCGGTCGAGAGCTTGCGAACGCGATTGTTCGACGTGTCGGCAATGATAAGGTTGCCGGCTGAATCGATCGCGATCCCGGACGGCGTGTTGAACTTCGCTCGAGCAGCAGTTCCATCCTCGAATCCTTCAGTAGAGCCGGCAATTGTTTCAACTCGTCCTTCGGGGGTCAGCCTTCTGATTCGATTGCTCTCGCCGGCGTCTGCTATGAACACATTGCCGCGCCTGTCCACGGCAATGCCAAATGGATCGCTGAAACTGGCCGACAATGCTTGCCCGTCCTGAACACCAGGCTGCCCCGAGCCGGCGATCGTTGTCACCAGGCCGACAGCATTGCGATTAGTCGGTATCTTCTTGTTGACGATCAGGTAGACGACAATGGCCGTCGTTGTAGGCAGGATTAGAATCAAGACGGCGATTAAGACTCTTCGCATTGAATGAAGGTTGCTAAGCCGAGTGTCGCGCCTTTCTCAGCTCAAGCAGGTGGTCCAAAGAAAAGCGATCGTTCTCTCGAGGCAACATCAGAATGAAGAGCACGAGAGCCAACCGCGGAATAACGTGAGTATGAAACTCGTAGAGCGGTTCTTTAAGAAGATGCCCGAACGTGACGACTACCAGAATGAATCCGAGTGCAACAAGCGCATCGCGAGTTCGCAAGCCGATGATCACCAACGCGCCGGCAATCAGCTCCACAATCGGAATCACCGCGCCTACAGCCCAGAGTGACCAGGTTGGCAAGAAGCTGTCGGCGTAAGGACCGATGAAATATTTGCGCGCGTGCCCCAGGGGTCCCAGTTCAAAAACCTTATACACGCCAGCCATGAAGAAGATGAATCCCAAAACTCCGCGCGCGAAAAGCAGCGCCCACGCGCGCTTATGACTATTCTGCTCAGTCATTGTGCTCAAGGTGAGAGCCGGCTCACGGCATCGAAGTATCGAACGAACATTTTCATTCCTCCCGATGCCATTCTCCAATCAAAGTTCTCGTTTTTGGCGTGGTAGCCGTGCTCGGGCAGCGACAGTCCAAGAAAAATTACCGGGGCCTTCAAATATTTTTTCATGGTAACGACTGCGCCGATCGAGCCTCCCTCGCGAGTGAAGGCCGGCTGTCGTCCGAACGCGAACCTGGTTGCTTCGGCTGCCGCATCTGCATAGCGGCCTTCGAACTCGCCGATGTAAGGCGCAAGCGCGGACAGGAACTCGACCTTAACATCAGGGTTTTTCTGCTTAACGAAATCGTGAATGAGCTTGAATATTCTTTTGGGATTCTGATTCGGAACCAGCCGGCAACTGATCTTGGCTTGCGCGCGATAAGGAACAATGGTCTTTGCGCCCGGTCCCTGGTATCCGCCGGCGATTCCGTGAACCTCAAAAGTCGGCTGCGACATTATCGCTTTCAGCACGCGCGTTTCGTCTTCGAACCGCAGCTTCTTCAGTTCGTGAGCAGCTTTGAATTTCGCGGTTGTAAATCCAGAATCTAAAAAGCTCTGCAGTTCCTGCTTCGACGCGGGGCGAATGTCGTCGTAAAAACCTTTTATCTTCACGCGACCGGTGTCTGCGTCGTAGCACTGGGAAACTACTTTGCAGATTTCGCCGATCGGATTGCGCGCCGGTCCGCCGGTGAGTCCCGAATGAACGTCCTTTTCGCCGGTCTGAAGCGTCATCGTCAGCATAACCGCGCCGCGCAACCCGTAAGGAATCGCCGGCTTGTGACGCGAGATCCATATCGTATCGCTCACCAGCACAGAATCCGATGCCAGCTTGCCGGCACTGCCCTTTAAGAAGTGCTCGAAGTTAGGGCTGCCGATTTCTTCCTCGAGTTCCCAAACGAAGTTGATGTTAAGAGGAAGATCATTTTGAGCAGCGAAACGCGCGGCCATCATCGCCGAGAGTGCCGGGCCTTTGTCGTCGGTAGTTCCCCGGCCTTCGTAACGACCGTCCTGTTTAAAAAAAGTAAACGGGGCTTTGTGCCACTCTTCTGGATCAGCGGGCTGCACGTCGATGTGATTGTAGATCGTTATTGTTGGATTGTTCTTGCCGGTTTCAATTCTCGCTCGCACGACGGGATTCCCCGGCGTTTCAACGACCTCAGCCGTCGCTCCGATTGATTCGAGAAATTGATGAACCAAGTGAGCGCCGCGTTTGCAGTCGTCTTTGCGCTCAGGGTCCATGCTTACAGTTGGAATCTCAACTATCTCGGCAAGCTTAGTTTCGAATTCGTTTCGCGAGTCGTTGATGTAAGAGTCGAGGCGGTCGAACAGCTTCGATCGTTCTGGCATTCGTTTACCCGAGGTCTCCTTGTCCTTGATGTGAGAGGCCCGGTCATTATGCTTAGGCGTCTCAGACAGTGTCAAGGAAGGCCGACGAGACGAAGAATCCTCTTCTGCAAATAATGCAATTGCTTCGCGAAACCATTCACATTTCTAAGGGCCACAAGATAACCGCGGAAATGGGTGTATTCACCAGATGGATTGTCAGTCCCGAGTCGTCCGCGCATTGAGTAGTCAGGTGTGGTCAGCGTCACCCGCCGGCGCTTTCTTTGAGCAAACTGTCGATCAGATTGCGCAGGTACTTTTCACCCTCGAGATTCTTCTCGCCAACTGGACTACTCTGTGCGCGAATCACGCCTTTGCGGTCGATTACTACGAGCTGGGGGACGCGGAAGCGTTCAGTCCCAGAGCGGCCAAGGTAGCTGTCTACTTTGTCAGATGAGACGTAGCCGACCGGATAAGTAATCGCCAGTTGCCGAGTAAAGTCCGTCACCATCTTCGCATTGACACCAGAGTCGAAGGCTATCCCAAAGCACTGGAGGCCGCGCGAGCCCATCTCCCATTGAAGCTTTGAGATCGTCTGAGCCACACGAAGACAGTGCGGGCATTTGGTGACCAGGAACTCGATCATCACCACTTTGCCCTTAAGGGTCGATAGTCGCTTCTGCCTCCCGGAAGGCTGGGCGATTACAAGATCAGGAGATTTGCGGGGCACTGGCTCGGTGCCGGACGCGGGAAAAACACCGAGCGACAGAAGAACTGTCAAAACGATGAGTCTTGAAATGGACATAGATTGACCTCCGTCGCAAGCCGGTATTAGATCCGGCGCCACTTTTCGGAAATGCGTTGCACTTCGGTTTCAGCCCTTCGGGCTGCGTCCTCGGGACTGAGTTCGCCTTTAACGACGCTGATGAACATTTTGGGGATGACGAAGCTGTTGAAAGCCTCCATCGTGACCGCCGTCGCGTATCCCGGAAAGCCCACATTCGGAGTCCAATGCAACGCATCCTTCAGCCTGAAGTACTTGAAACGAGGCTCGGCCTTGGCGTCGTTCTCAAGCCGGCGAATCAAGTCGGGCACCGTGTTTTGGTAAGTGGGAAAGTTGCAGCCCTGGCTTTTCTCATAAACGGTCTTGAAATTGTCAATCAGATCGGCCAGGAATTGTTTAGCCCCGTCTTTGTTCTCAGCGAAGGTCCAGACCACCGAGCAGCTGGTGACGTGCGGAACCGCCATTACCCCGGCAGGCCCGAGCAGCGGGGGGCTGACCATCATATGGCTTGCAACGTCATTGCCCTGCTTTTCAGCCGCCCGCAGGAGGCTGATGGCATTGATAGTGCACGAGGTCTTTCTTGCAAGCGCGGCCCGAGCATTATCTGATGAACCCCAGGTGAGCTGTTGGGGATTCCCGGCCTCGTCGTACAGGGCTTTGACATACTTCAGGGCATTGATGGTGCCATAGTTCTTATTGATGGTAACGTTCCCGTCCGCGTCCAGCACCGCGCTGCGGAATGCGTACAGGAGTGTGTGTAAAGTGATGTTGCCCTCCAGGCACGGCCCGAGTGCCAGACCACAGGGGACGCCCATCTTTGCGCGGATTATTTTTCCGCCGCCGCGCAGATCGCCATAATGCACGGGGCCGAGAGGTATGTCTGCCTCCTTCCAGTAATCCTCGAAGTAGTGCAGCGGGGCGGGCATCCAGGAATCTGCAAAAGCAAAGTATCTCCTGGTCTTGGGATCGAACGTCGACCTGTGACCGATTCGATTGACGGTTCCGTGCCTGCTGCCCACCGTCTGATAAACTTCGGTATGATCGATCACATGTCGCTGGAAATCAGCCGGCGGCCAGGGAAACATGAACAGGTCGTGTCCCTTCCCCTCGGCCGCCTCGGTTGAGGCGCGAGCATTGATCTTGTCAATGGGAATGCGATCTATGAGAACTTTGGTATCGTGCCGGCTCCCCCACTCCTTGGCATACACATTCTCGAACCACTCGTCATACTCCGGTAGAAAATGGGGCCATCGGGCGATCTTAAGGATTTTTTGCGAGGCGGTTGCGCGATCAGGAAAAAGAAAGAAGGGTCCGAAAGCAGCAGTAGCGGCTGCCCGTTTGACGAACTCACGCCGGCCTTCGTCAGCCGGGGGGGAAGGTGCCTTTTCTCGTCGACGCGTCACTTCTGACAATCTCCACTCGTAAGTGACCGGCATCAGAAACGAGACATGTCTTCAATTTCGTATCGGCGATGAAAAACTCTTACCCCTGGCTGTGCACGAGGCCAGCCAGGGGTGACAGGAAAAAGTCCGCATATCTCTCGTTTCAGCCCATGCTACTCGTTACAGAATTTCCCCGTGGTCTGCAGGCAATTAAAGTTAGTCAGGAAAGCCGGATCGAGCGGATTGCCGTTTGACAGGCGAACCACGTCGAGGAAGGCGTCCGCAGCGATTCCGCCGTTGCGCGGGTCGGGGATGGCCGGGCAAACGAGCCAGATCGCCCCTCGGTCCTGCCCGCTTGTGTTTTCCTGGCCCTCAGCCGTGCACGGAGGGCTCGGCGGCATCTGGCCCGAGAAGCCGGGAATCGGATCTGTGTCCTGCGGTACGCCCTCCAAAAAGTTCAATTCAGCGGCTGTCTTGATGATGGGCGTCCCGTCAAGGCTCAGTCCGTTCTTCTGACCCAGAGAAGCCAACATCTGGCCACATTGATTGGTCTGACCTGGCCCGAACCCCGTCCTGGTATACCAGAAATAGGTGATGATCCACATGCCCAGAAGGTCGTCGCAGAAGTACCCGAACGGCGAACTGCCGTCGATAGGGCTCCGGTTGCTCGAAAACCGCCAATCCTGCCTGAGTGTAGGGGTGGCGACACTGGTCACATCGAAGCAGGGCAATTGGCCGTCCCCCATCGTGCCGCAGGGCGAGCCCGCGAAAACGCCGTTGACGAACTGCTTGTTCGCAGCATAAGCCTCGAAGGTGCTCACGATATCCTGCATGAGAATGCCACGTGCGTTCCTATGGTCGCCGATGAAGTCATTCTGGCTGGTCAGGAACGCGATGATCGAAATGAACTGGGTCGGAGCCCCCGTGCCATCGTCTATGTAGCCTCCGGTGGTCGCTAATATCCGGATGTTCTTGCGGTCCGGGTCGGTGTTCGAGTTATCCACAACCCAATTCACCTGGCCTGGCAAGAAGGCCGGAGGGCCCGTCTGCCTAAAGAGCCCGAAGCGCCCCGCCGCTGCGACGTCCAGCTGGCTCACGTTGATGCCGTTGGCGGCGTAGAAGTTATCGTTGAAATCAAAAGGCGGATTGTTAAACCGAACGAAACTTTGGCCCATTGCCGGCCGGATCGCCCCTCGGGGCGCTGCCAACATCAGAGCAGCCAGCGTCACAATGGAAACACAAGCAACAAGCCGCGCTCTCTTTCTAATACCTTTCACGATTTCATCCTCCCCCGAGGTCCGCGAATACTACAATACAGACCTCAGAATCAAAGAGTCCCTTGCAACAGCTCCTCTTTGCGCTCTACAACCAAGGCCAGGCGCAAAAGAAACTCGCACGCCTACGGCTCGCTGGCGGCTTCGTTTCGCAACAACGCCGGCCTTTGAATCACTCAACTCTATGACCGGATTACCCATGAGATTGATTCGGCAATCCATTTTGCATGGGCCATTCCCGGGCACGCGGCCCACAACATCAGGGGTTCGTTCCCGTAGCGAACGTTCCCTATATGTTGCGACTTGTCCTGGTCGATTACCTTGTTGGGAAAAGTGAAACCAAGACTCTTGCGGAGCAGCTCGATGTCGCCGGGTTTCCCGGTTAGAAGCTTCCAGCCCGGCCCGATCTCATGCATCTTCTCGTAATCCTTGAGGACGGCCGGTGTATCATCCTCCGGCTTCAGGCTGATCGAATACATGAAGATGTCGCGGCCGACCCGCTCGCCAAGCAGCTTCTGGACCTTGACCAGGTTGGAGGTCACCAGCGGACATATGCCTTCACAGTTCGCGTAGAAGAAGTTGATCGTGACGATTTTGTCCTTGACGAGGTCATCATAGAACCGCACTTGCTTATCGTCCTGGGTGCGCAACATTACGTCCGGGAAATACCGCTTGTGGATTCTCTCCCGAGCGGCCCGCGACTCTGCGAGCATATTGGTCCCCCCAGCGGCCCGCGAGTCTGCAAGCGTATTGGCTGCCCCAGTGGCGTCGACGCCGTTGGCGCCTAGTATGCCGCCGGCAAGCGGAGCCATTCCCATCAGGCCCAGCAATCTCCTTCTCGTTATATTGTGCATGGCTCAGAGTCTCCTTTCTCTATGACTCGCAACGCCGCGGATCCCCGCTATGGCACCAGCGTGTTGTCTCCGCCGTTGGGATCGATCTCCCATCGCAGCATCATTGCGTGATCCTCGTGAATCACGTTATGGCAGTGCAGCGGGTAGCGACCGGTCCAGTCGCGGAACCGGAAGAAGAGCTCGACACGCTCGTTCGGGCGCAATTGTGTCACGTCCTTCCGCGAGCGCTCGATCGGGAGTGACGGCGGCACTCGGTTGCGCGTTAAAATCTGGTGCTCCTCTTCATGTATGTGGATCGGATGCGTCCAATTCCCGGTGCCGTTCGAGAGTATCCAATGCTCGACGCTGTTGGGCTGGATATGGACCCTAATATCGTTGCAGTCCATAAACTGGCCGTTGATGGACCACTGTCCGTTCAACCGGTCAAACTTGAAAGTCCTGATAATGCGCGGTGTCGCCGTGGCGTCGGGCAGCGAGTAAAACGTCTGAGTCGTTGGGTCTGCGCTGCCATCCTTGACTTTCTTTGAGCTCACGTCGAAGCGCAGCAGCAGGTTGCCCTGACCGGCGGCTAGAATCTCGGGGAGGTTGCATTCCTGGCCGATCACGGGGCCCTGCCCATTGATCTGGTTTAAGCGGTTCTCCAGATAGATTGATTTGCCCGCAAAATTGCTGAAGTCGATGACCACCTCGACGCGTTCGGCGACACCGATGCGAACGCTGGTGACTTGAACCGGCACCGGCAAGAGATTGCCATCGTTGGCAATTACAAAGAACTGGTTGGTCGCGCCGAGGTTATTGAGGTCCGTGAGGAAGAATTCGTAGAAGCGCGAGGGGCCGGTGTCGAGCAACCGGAAGCGGTACCGCCGCGGCTGCACCTTGAAAAAGGGTTGTATCTTACCGTTCACCAGAAACTTGTCGCCGAGGATCCCATCCAGATTGAACAGATCGAATGCCAGTTGCCCGTTTGTGGGGTCGTACACCTTATCGGCAAACGCCAACGGAATGTCGAATCCTTGTACGAATCCGGGAAGATGGAACCCCGTAGTTTCGTCGCCGGTGTCAAACTGGTTGAACAGCAGGAAGAACCCCAGCAGGCCCTTGTAAGTGTTTTGCGAAGTAAAGTCCACGCGATGATCGTGGTACCACAGCGTACTCATCGACTCATTGATGTCGCCGTTGGGTTGGTGGTCGGAATTGAATCCGGCCAGCACGTTCGGATACTGCTGATCGTAGAAGTGCCCGATCTCGAAGAAGTCGCACGGAAAGCCGTCACTTTCTGAAGGCGTGTGCCCATTGTGAAGGTGGGTCGTCACAGAAGGAATCCCAAAGCCGCCATTCTGGTTCACCGGGGGTAGCGCATTGTTGTTCCGCACCAGGATAGGCACGCCGTAGTGATTGACGTAGGTCGGGCCAGGGCTGGTCGCGTGAACGCCGTCATCGAAGCCCCAGATGGCTTGAGTGGGAAGGTCCGGCGACTGGCTGACGAATATCGCATGCTGAGTGACATTGTAAAACTTCGCCCCCTGAATGAATCTATTGAACAGTTGGTGGTCCCTGGTGCGGGATTCGCCGGCTGCTGTGTTCGGAGACAGTGTCGGAAACGGATTCAGCGTAGGAACAGAAGACGCGCTCGGCATGATCGGAAGCGGCTCGATGAATGCCCGTGTCGGCGGGCTTGCCGCTTGCTGAGAAGGCACGCACAAATCATTTGAGCCCCCGCTCGGCGGAGTAGGTGTTAGGGTTTGGCCGTAAGCCCGGGCGCTCAATCCGCTCTTGGCCACCAACATCCCACCCGCAGTAAGCAGCCCCATCTTCAGTAGGTCTCTCCGGCTGGTTAGCCCGGCGGCAATCAGCTCACGCCGAGTCTTCGCCGCAGCGATCATTTCCCGGTAGCGTGCCCTGGAAACCTTTTCTCCCAACACATTGAAGTACATGATGTCTCTCCTCTTGAGTTAGAGTCGCCAGACTATTCCACGCAGACACAGATATCTCAGCGACTCTGGAAAAAATACCTGAGCCCAAAAAATACGTAACTATGGCCACTGAAGAAACTACGACTCGTAGAACTTGAGCCTTATGTGAGGAGTAATCTAACTGTAATTAAGATATCACGATTTGTGGAACGCGGGGAGTATATGATGAGTGATTCAAATAGGCAATAATATTCTTCTAGCCGATTCTGCTATCCTTTGGCCAATCTTGCTGTCCGTCGTCTCCATAGGCCACGCTTAGTTCTTTTTGGTGTGAATCCTCGCAAGGCTCAGTCTGAATCTGGTCGGAGATACGCCGTAAGTGGCTTCGAAATCCTTAACAAAGTGGCTCTCGTCTCTCACTCCCACTTCTGACATTACCTCCTTCACGCTTAGGAATGTTGTTTCCAGGAGTCTCCTTGCATGTTCCATTCGGAGGGCTTTGAGGTACTGATGGGGGGCTACATTTGTCTCGCTCTTAAATATGTGGCATAGCCGCCAGGGAGAAAGATTTACCGCCTTCGCCAGGTCAGTAACAGACAAGTGCTGGCCAAGACCATCTTCCATCAAGAGAATAACTTGCTGTACTCTCTGATCCATGGCAAGCCGCTCGATAGAAATGGGGAGATAAAACGGCGGGTTACTTACAGGTGAACACAAGCGAACTGCCTTGCGCTCACACTTGAGTCCGGCAACAACTACCGGCTTGTTCGAAACCCAGGAAACAATAGCGGAACCGTTAGGGCAAGCAAAACGAAGAACAATTCCAGCAGTCTCCCGGCACCCTCACTAAAGAAACCCGGAAGGCGAGCCCCACAGTACTACCCTTTGTTGTGTGTGTCAAGTCACTTCTATATATAGTCACATTTATATCGAAAGCTCACGATCGATATGACCGTGGCCTGCTTTCAACGGTCTGCATTTCGAGTAGATTCCAGGGGGATCCGAACGCCGTCCGTTATATCGTGTCGAAAGCGAACGCGCCAAACAGCCGCTGATGCACTCCTGTTTCAACACAAGTCTTTGCGTAGTAGTATGTTGTTGTGTAGAATTTCGGACTTCGGAAGAGTTTTCGAAATAACAAACAATACCTGAGTGGCTCCACTCTCAGATTAGCGGGATAAGACACCATGGAATCAATAACTATTCTCAACAATGTTGAAGACAAACACATCGAAGAGCTCGAGACTGTGACCATTAGGTTCGCTGGAGATTCGGGCGACGGAATGCAGCTCACGGGCACACAGTTCACCAACACCACGGCCATCGTAGGCAACGACATTTCGACGTTGCCCGACTTCCCTGCTGAAATTCGAGCGCCTGCCGGATCGCTGCCAGGTGTCTCGGGCTTTCAGTTGAATTTTTCGAATCACGACATTCGCACACCGGGCGACGAACCAAACGTGCTGGTCGCGATGAATCCCGCCGCGCTGAAGGTGAACCTTGCCGACCTGGAGCCCGGTGGGATTTTGATTACAAACACTGACGCATTCAATGAGAACAATCTGAAGAAGGCCGGCTATGAGCAAAACCCTCTCGAGGATGGTTCGTTGAGCGGATATCGATTGTTCAAGCTTCCGATTACAACGCTCAATCGCGCGGCGCTTCGCGATGAAGTGAAGCTGCCTTCAAAGGAGATCGATCGTTCAAAGAATTTCTGGGCGCTCGGGCTGATGTATTGGCTTTACGATCGCCCGCTCGAACCGACTCAACGCTGGATCGAAGCCAAATTCACGCGCAATCCCGAGGTGGCGAAGGCCAATCAGACCGCGCTGAAAGCGGGCTTCGCGTACGCCGAAGCGGCTGAAATCTTCACCACTCACTACCGTGTTCGCAAAGCAGCGATCGCTCCCGGCAAGTATCGCAACATCACCGGCAACGAAGCGACCGCGCTTGGATTCGTAGCCGCGTCAGTGCTGGCTGAGCGTCCACTGTTTTACGCCAGTTATCCGATCACTCCGGCTTCCGACATTCTCCACGAGCTTTCGATCAGAAAGAATTTCGGAGTGAAAACTTTTCAAGCCGAAGACGAAATCGCCGCAGTGTGCGCGGCGATCGGCGCCTCATTCGCCGGACAGCTCGGATTGACAGGCACAAGCGGGCCGGGGCTCGCTTTGAAGAGCGAAGCGATCGGACTCGCAGTGATGACTGAGCTTCCGCTCGTGGTGATCGACGTTCAGCGCGGCGGACCGTCCACAGGGCTTCCAACAAAGACCGAGCAAGCCGACCTTTTGCAAGCTATGTTCGGCAGAAACGGAGAGTGTCCGGTTGCGATTGTCGCTGCGGCTACACCGGGCGATTGCTTCCACATGGCGATCGAAGCTTTCCGCATAGCGACCAAACATATGCTGCCGGTGATCTTCCTGACCGACGGCTACCTGGGCAATGGAGCCGAGCCGTGGCGAGTCCCGCGCATGGAAGAGCTTCCTCGGTTCACCGTGAACTTCGCGAATGATGCGAATGGGTTTTACCCTTACAAGCGCGATCCGGAGACGCTTGCCAGACCGTGGGCGCTCCCCGGAACGCCGGGACTCGAACACCGAATCGGCGGAATCGAAAAACAGGATGTCACCGGAAATGTTTCGTACGATCCTGAAAACCACATGCACATGGTGGTAACTCGCGCCGAGAAGGTCGCTCGAATCGCCGATGACATTCCAGATCTTGAAATCTTCGGTGAGTCTGAAGGGCGACTGCTTCTCATCGGATGGGGCTCGACTTATGGCGCGATCACCTCGGCCGTTGAAGAGATGCAGGCTCGAGGCAAGTCAGTCTCCAGCGTTCACATTCGACATCTCAATCCCTTCCCGAGAAACCTGGGCGACATTCTCGGGCGATTCGATCGAGTGCTCGTTCCCGAATTGAACATGGGGCAACTGGCGATGCTTCTGCGAGCGCGTTTCCTTGTACCCGCGGTTTCATTCCCGAAGGTGAAAGGCAAACCTTTCAAGATCAGCGAGCTCACTGCAAAGATGAACGAGTTGTATGAGGACTGAAGATGAACGAAGAGCAATTTCAGCGACACGTTGACTTCATCGTCGCTCAACAAGCCAAGTTCGAGGTCGGTATTGCAAGGCTCAAGGAGGAACTCGCAGAAAACGGCAAGCAAACCAAAGAGAACACGCGAAACATTGCTAAGCTTGGTGAGTTGATTCTTAGCCTCGCAAATCACAGTCAATCGCAAGACGAACAAATTGCCGCTCTGATCGAGGCAGGCAAGGAGACCGACCGGCGATTTAAAGAGACTGACGAACGGATGAGAGAAACTGACGAGCGGATGAGACAAACTGACGAGCGGATGAAAAAGACTGACGAACTGATGAGAGAAACTGACGAGCGGATGAAAAAGACTGACGAACTGATGAGAGAAACTGACGAGCGGATGAAAAAGACTGACGAACGGTTGAGGCAAACTGACGAGCGGATGAGAGAGACCGATGAGAGGATTGGCATTCTCATAAAGGCCGTCGAACGCTTCTACAACAAGAACGGAAATTGATCGATGGATTGCCTAGCCATCAAAAGCAAAGCGATGTGAAGAACTCGGAAAACACATAGATCAAAAAGGAAAGTCATGAGTACCAACGCAAACATACCGACAAATGGAGGCGGCTCGCCGCCGGTCAAGCTAACGCGCAAAGATTTCGTCTCGGACCAGGAAGTACGCTGGTGTCCGGGCTGTGGCGATTATTCGATACTCGCTCAGATACAGAAGGTGATGCCGGAGCTTGGAATCAAGCGTGAGAACACCGTGTTCGTGTCAGGCATCGGCTGCTCGAGCCGCTTCCCTTACTACATGAACACCTACGGCTTTCACAGCATTCACGGGCGAGCGCCCGCGGTCGCGACCGGCATCAAGGCGTCGAATCCCGAGCTGTCCGTGTGGGTGATCACTGGCGATGGAGATGCGTTGTCGATTGGTGGAAATCACTTGATTCATGCCATCCGGCGCAACCTCGATATCAATATTATTCTGTTCAACAATCGAATCTATGGATTGACCAAAGGTCAGTACTCGCCGACATCCGAGTTCGGCAAGAAGACAAAGTCGACTCCTTACGGCGTGATCGATTATCCCTTGAACCCGCTGTCGGTGGCGCTCGCTGCGGAAGCGACTTTCGTCGCAAGATCAGTTGACACTTTTACCTCTCACCTGCAGATGACGGTCGAACGAGCAATGCATCACAAGGGAGTCTCGTTCATTGAGGTCTATCAGAACTGCAACATCTTCAACGACGCTGCTTTTGACATGTTCACGGACCGTGGTGTGCGCAACGATGCGATGATCGAGATCGAACACGGCAAGCCGCTTATCTTCGGTAAGGAGCGCAATCGCGGCATCCGAATGCGGAACAGCGATATGCACCTCGAAGTGGTCGATCTGGGCAACGGCGTCAGTGAATCGGACCTGATAACCCACGATGAGAAGGCGCCCGATTCATATCTCGCTTACATGCTCGCCCGAATGGAGTACCCCAACTACCCGGTTCCAATCGGGGTCTTTCGCGATGTGAGCAAAGCGACCTATGAGGACATGCTCACGGAGCAGATTAAATCGGCAACTGAAAAGATGGGCCCGGGCAACCTTGAAAAGTTGATCAACAGCGGCGACACCTGGATCATCGATTAAGGTTGACGGTTTTGACTGCCCGTAACACCGGCGCCAGGATAAGACTTTCATTGTCCTGGCGCTTGTGGCGTTATGAATCTCCGTCTGTAGACTGGAATGGCAACCGCAGGTTGTTGTATATTCTCAGCGCCTCATTGGGAAATTCGAATCAAGGAGTACGGTTAAAATAATGAAGATCTATCGCTTGCTCCCACTCCTCACCTTGCTCTTGGTGTGTGTGTTCGCAGCATTGGTCAGCGCTGACACACCGAGTGACGTCGTCTCCTCGAGCTCAACGGGCAAAGAAATCAGGCAATGGGAAGTAACCGGGCCATGGGGCGGTGATGTGCGTGCGCTTGTAGCATCACCCGCGGATTCCAACCTGCTTTACCTCGGCACGTCCGACGGCCAGATCTTCCGCTCGACTGACGGTGCTCGCACCTGGCAACGGCTTCACCCTGGAATCGAGAAGCGAGGACTTTCGGTCGACCACATTATCATCGACCCTCGTGACCCAAGCACGATGTACGCCGGCGCCTGGGCAGTGGCTCGCGACGAGGAAGGCGGCGTGTTCAAGAGCACCGATGCCGGCGAACACTGGAAGCTGCTTGATGGTACTAAAGGGTTATCGGTTCGTTCTCTGGCGCTTGCTCCGTCAGACTCGAACTTTTTAATAGCCGGAAGCGCGAACGATGAGCCGAAACTCAATGGCGTCTTTCGCTCGATCGATGCAGGAAAAAAATGGGAGCGGATTTCCCCCATCGGCGACAAGGAAATTCATAACATCGAATCGGTCGCCATCGATCCGCGAAACACTAACAACGTTTACATCGGCACCTGGCACCTTCCATGGAAAACCACCGATGGAGGCGCGAGCTGGAAACAAACCGGCTACAAGGCCGTGGGCATGATCGACGATTCGGACATCTTCGGTATCACCGTTAACCCCGCGAACCCGGATCAAGTCTACGTGAATGCCTGCAGTGGAATTTATCGATCGGGCTCGGCCGGTGAGAAATGGATGAAGATTCCAGGCATTCCATTCAGCGCGCGTCGAACTTACAAATTGCTCGTCCATCCCTCACGCCCACAAGTAATCTTCGCCGGAACCAGCGAAGGCTTGTGGCGCTCAAAGGACGACGGCAAGCGTTGGATGCTTCTGACTTCGAAAACACTGGTCATTCGCTCGATCGTTGTCACACCCGACAATCCTAATCGTGTGTTAATCGCGACTGATGATTTGGGAGTTCGAGTGTCCGACAATCTTGGCGATGATTTTACCGATACCAACGTTGGGTTCATCAACCGCCACGTGCTCGCGATCATGCCTGACGCAACCGAACGCGGCAAATTGCTTGCAAGCGTCTTTCACGACGGCTCGGGTGGCAGCGTCTTCGCTTCATCAGACGGAGGCGAATCATGGCGCGCATCTGCGAGCGGTCTCGGAGGGCGAGATGTGTTCACTTTTTACCAGATGCCCGATAACCCTAACGTGATTTATGCCGGCACCAATAGCGGAATCTATCGCTCAACTGATCGGGGCGTTCGATGGTCATACACCGGAGTCGAGCAAATCAAAAAAGTCGAGACTACGCCCGTTCGAAAGAAGAAGAAATCTCGTCGAGCTAGTAATGAATGGTCGCCAACTTCCGTTGGCCGCTATGAAGCCGTCGAAGCTTCAAAGAAGAGCCGCGTCCAAAAATCAAACAAGCCCGCTCGCAAGCCGGCGGCGAAAAAAGAAAAGCCGAAGGTTCAATCGGCTCCGACGGCTGGCATGTTGCAGTTGACCAAGGAAGTAGATGACATAACAAGTTTCGCCGATGAGAGCGGACGCGTTGGACTATTGGCAGCAACGCTTGACGGACTGTATCGCACGTTCGATGAAGCCAAAGGATGGGAAAAGGTCACGATAGACGGCTACGATCCAAGCGGCCGCGTTTTTTCGGTTTCAACGCATAAGGATACTCCACGAAAAATATTTGTCGGGACTAAGCAAGGGCTTTATATCTCAGGTGACGGCGGCGCGACGTGGCAGCACGCCGAGCGCGGCCCAAGCGACATGTCTGTAAAAGCCATCGCTCAGGACCCGCGAGATGCGCAGTTGGTAATCGTCGGCACGAATCAATATATCTTCCGCTCGACAAATGGCGGGCGAACCTGGGCTCGAAGAGGCGGAGGACTTCCGTCGGGTGACTTCACTTCTGTCGTGATAAGCCCAACTAACCCGGACGAAGTGATGGCCGCCGAGTATTCGAAAGGCGGGGTCTATCGCTCGACCGACAAGGGCTACAATTGGGAGCGCGTCGACGTCGAGCTTCCATCGAATCGCGTGTGGACTCTGACTTTTGATCCGTTTGATCGCGATCGCGTCTACGCGGGCAGCTTCTCGAGCGGAGTCTACGTCTTCACCATTCAAAACCGCGCAAGCGCTACGGCGCAACAGTAATGTTCAACATGTAGGGGCGTCCCTCGCGAGCGTCCCTCGATCCTGGGACTCTCAGTTTTCCCAATTGAGGGGCGGTCACGGAGGGCCGCCCCTACAAGCATCAATCATGAAAATCCACGAATACCAGGGTAAGCAGCTTCTTGCGAAGTATGGAGTCAAGGTGCCACGCAGCGTGGTCGTCAACCAGGACGAACAAGTCCACGCGGCGGTCGAACAACTCGGGCTTCCAGTCGTCGTCAAAGCGCAGATTCACGCGGGCGGGCGCGGCAAAGGCGGTGGGGTCAAGCTCGCTCGCACGATGGAAGACGCCCTCGAGATCACGCGAAAGATGATCGGCATGAAGCTGGTCACTCATCAAACCGGCCCGGAAGGGCGCGAAGTACACACTGTTCTTATCGAAGAAGGTCTCAAGATCAAACAGGAGTTCTATCTAGGCATCGTGCTCGATCGAGCTACATCGCGATTGGTGTTCATGGCTTCGTCGGCTGGGGGGATGGAAATCGAAGAAGTGGCCGCGCGAGAACCTGAAAAGATTTTGAAAGAGACAATCGACCCGGCAGTCGGGTTGCAAGCTTTTCAGGCTCGCAAGCTTGCATTTGGAATCGGACTTCCAAAAGAAACCGTGAACAAAGCGGTCAAGTTCATGACCGCGCTCTATCGAGCTTACGTCGATCTGGATGCTTCGCTCGCGGAGATCAACCCTTTCCTTCTTACCGAAGACGGCGAACTATACGCGCTTGATGCCAAGCTGAACTTCGACGACAACGCAATGGTTCGTCATAAGGACTACGCCGAGCTTCGTGATTTGAATGAGGAAGAGCCGCTCGAGATCGAAGCGTCGAAGTTCGATTTGAACTACATCAAACTCGACGGCAACATCGGCTGCATGGTAAACGGCGCAGGTTTGGCGATGGCTACGATGGATATCATCAAGCTTGCCGGCGGAGAACCTGCAAACTTTTTGGATGTGGGCGGCGGTGCTTCACAGGAGCGAGTCGAGAACGCGTTCAGAATCCTGCTCTCGGACAAAAACGTTCGAGCGGTATTGATCAACATCTTCGGCGGCATAGTTCGCACGGACATGGTCGCGTCCGGAGTAGTCGCCGCGGCTCGCAATATCGGAATCAAAGTTCCGGTGGTAGTGCGCCTGGAAGGAACCAACGTCGAGAAGGGTCGCGAAGTAATCGAGCAGTCGGGTCTCGGTTTCGTGACTGCGTCAGGAATGAAAGACGCCGCCGAGAAAGTGGTGGCGCTCGTTAACTAAGCTGCTCCATGCTATCGGAATGAAGGCTCCGATATCGTGATACAATCGTCGGTGAGGAAGGAATTTAAAATGAGCACTCAGATTGAGCCTCTCCTGACAATAGCCGACCTCGACGCGATGCCCGATGATGGCAACCGCTACGAGATTATCGACGGAGAACTATTTGTGTCCCGCTCACCTAGCCTCACGCATTACGCACCTTTGGAAACCTCTTTGTGCGAATCAGCAATTCCCTCACAAAAAATCCCGTTGGTGAAGTATTTGCGACACCAGGAGTGATCTTCAGCGAACTAAGCGGCGTGATTCCTGATATTGTCTTCATCAGTAATAAGCGCGATGAGATTGCCTCTGGCGAGCGAGTGGTCGGCGCACCGGACTTAATTATTGAGATAGTTTCGCCGGGTACTGATAATGAACGAAGAGACCGCGCTGCCAAACGCCAACTCTACGGAAAACATGGCGTGAAGGAGTACTGGGTGGTTGACCCGCAGCAACGAACGATCGAAATATATCTGCTGGTTGGACAGAGGTTGCAACTTCACGCGACCCTGCAGGAAGCGGATGAGATTACAACTCCGCTGCTGCCAGGCTTCAGTTGCAAAGTCGAAGATGTGTTTCGGTTGTAACTCTGCCTCCCAACTAGGACCCGGCCCTTGTTATCTCGATATGTGACCGGTAGGCGCGGCCTACAGCAGATCGAAGCTCTTCATATAGTACACAGCCGCCCGTAAGATTTTCGAGCGTGCGAAGAGTAATAGAATGTTGACTTCGCTCCCGAGCATCGAGAACCGCAGTGGGAACGACAAAAAACTTCCACTGCCGGACATTCATGGGATCTATCGTGGCCTTCTCTTAATGCGAGAGCAACGCGAACACGTACACATCCGCCTGCCTCCTGGCATGCTCTTCTTGGCGGTTCGTTTCCGGATCCCAAAGGAAGGGTTCTGGGCGTTCGAAAGCTGATTGCGGAGAGCTTTGATTGATTCCAACTTTGTATGTAGGCCGCTGATTTGACTTCAATCTTGATTCCTTCTGGCATCTTCAAGTCATACGCGCCCCATTCGTCCCTGACGGCGTCTATCGAGATCGATAGGGCCTTGGCGACAATGAATTCTGCGAGGCGTCCTCTTGTTGCATCCCTAACCAAATCAGACATACTCCAGCGCCAGAAGTCGTATAGTCCGAAATCCAGATCTCCATCGTCAGAGCGAAAACGCTCGCAACCAGTCTTTGGCTTACACATGAGACGAATCAGGTTATGAGGAACGGCCATTGCTCCTCTGTGAGTGCTTCCTTATTAGGCAAAAACTAGGCAAACGGATGCTCGAGCGACGGAGCCTGGCCCGTCAGCAGCTCCGCTCCGGTTTCATTGATCACCATTATGTCTTCACACCGCACGCCAAACTCGCCCGGAATGTAAATTCCCGGTTCGTCGCTGAAGCTCATTCGCGATTCGAGCCTCGTCTTGTTCCCTCGAACCAAATAAGTCCACTCGTGGCCATCCATTCCAATGCCGTGACCTACACGATGCGTGAAATATTTGTAGTCTGGACCATAGCCGGCATCCGTGATGACCTTGCGCGCAGCCGCGTCGACGTCTTCACAAGCGACACCGGGACGCGCGGTTTTCAGTGCGGCAGCTTGAGCACGTTTGACGATGTCGAAGACTTTGAGTTGTTTGTCAGTCGGTTTCCCAAAGACCGTAGTGCGAGTTATGTCGGAAGCATAACCTTCGACGCTGCATCCGCCGTCGACCAGCACGATGTCACCTTCGCGAAGCTTCTGAGGCGCCACTGTGCCGTGAGGCAGAGCAGAATTGCCAGCGTATAAAACCAGCGCGCCGCCACGCGCGCCTAGCTGCTGATGAGCGGCAGCGATCTTGCCCGCAAGCTCATTGTGAGTCATTCCCTCCTTCAAAGACTTCAGCGCGATTTCGAATGACTTGAGCGTAATTTGATTTGCAAGTCGCATCAGTTCTATTTCGTGAGCCGACTTTATTCGACGGCAACGAGCCGTCACGGGATCTGCGCTGGTCAGCTTCAATGCAGGCGCGGCCTTCGAGACTCCATCAGCAAATACGAAGCGAACGGTTTCTTCAACGCCGAGCTTGCCAGACACAACTCCGCGATCTTTCAATATCGATGCCACAAGCTGATAAGGGCTCTCGTCTTCCTGCCACGTTCGAATATCTGAGCCGAACTTGATCTGTTCGAGTGCTCTTCCCTTTTCGAACGCGGGCGCAACCCAGCCCGGCTCGCCTTTCGCCGGAAGCACGAGCGCGAACAAGCGCTCACTTAGTCCCCACTGCGCCCCGGTGAAATACTGAAGACTAGTCCCGCCAGTCAGGAAGATCGCGTCGATACCTGCCTCGCGCATGTGTTGACGCGCTGTTTCCTGCCGCTGCAAATACTCTTCATGAGTAATGGGCTTAGCCTGATTTGCCATCGGTCGTACGTCGGCGTCTTGTGCTGCAAGTGTACGCACGTCGGAAGCCATCGCGACTGTCGTCAACGCGGCGAGCTTAATGAAGTCTCTTCGATCAATGCTCATGTCTCTTCCTTTTCAGTTTCGATTCGACTGAGTTCCGCAGCTTACTTTGTAGCCGCCTGCTTCAAGTAATCCTGAGCCTCACGGAGCTCCGGCAGATCCGCGTCGGCCTGGTTCCATTGACGCTGCAACCTGGAATAGGCTTCCACAGCCGCTTTCGTGTCGCCGCTCTTCGCCGCGGCTCGCGCCGCGCCCAACAAAGATCGTGCCCGGTTTGGTTGGCGCAACAGCGCGGTCCCAAACTGAGCGGCAGCTTCCTTCGGCCGATTTGCCTCCAGCAAAATCTCTCCAAACAATTCGTGTGACGGTTTGATAAGGCTCGGCGGTCCCGAGGGCGGTGACATCTCCTCTTCGATCGACGTTGCGTGCTTCATCAGCCCGATTGCTTCGTCGTATTGTTGTTTCTTCGCCGCCAGGGTTGCAGAGACTTCCAGCTCTTTGATCTCAGCAGCTTTTGCCGAGTACGCATCACCCTGCTGCTTGCGCGCGGTTTGAAGCTCGGCAATGAATCGCGCCGTTTCGGGCGAGCCGTACTTGGCCGCCGCGAGCCCGCGTATTAAGGTTGGCAGTGACTGACTCCGTTGACCGGGCGACATCGGCGCGGCGGCATTATGTGCGCCGTGTCCTCCCATCTCTCCCTTTTCAGGTTCCCCTTCCGGGAAGTACTTACTTGTGAGATCCCAACGCTCGGTTTCAACAATGAACGCGGCGGTCACATCAGGGCTATAACGAGCGGCAGCATCCTTCCTGTTCATCGGCAGCAACTCTTCTGCTTTCTTGTAGCGCCCTTGTTGCAAGTACACATAAGTCAGCCAGTGAAGGCTGTGATAATCGCGCGCGCTGAGCGGTAGTCCCTTTCGCTTCACCCACGCATCGGAAACCGCCCACGCAGATTCGTTCGACGCCGCAGCCTCGGGCCACATGCCGAGCTGAAGAAAAATATGGGCGGGCATGTGCCGAGCGTGATGTGCTTCAGGCGCGATCTCGGCATAGCGACGCGCAGCGGGCAATGCCAATATCGCGTGCTCGGGATCATCGAAGGCATGAATAATGTAGTGCGCTGCGCCCGGATGATTGGGATTCTTCTGATAGACATCGAGGGCAATCGCTCCGGCTAGCGCTTGCCGGCGATAGCCTTTGTCTCCGGGTCGCACGGTGCCAAGAAGCGAAAGCGCATAGAAGCACGCGGCTTCGAGGTCATCCGGGTAAGCACGATATACTTTTTCCATCGCCGACGAGTAAGCCTTGTCGCGCGCAAGCTTGTCACCCTCGGCGTACAGCGCTCGAACCGCATCGACGTAAGCTCGCTCTCTCGGAGTCACTCGTGAAGTCTCTTTGATCTTCTCGAGCGTCTTCCTCGCGGATTCGGTGTCCTGCTCGGCCCACAGCGGATGATTGTAGGCCATCGCTTCGCCCCAGTATCCCATCACGAAATCTGGTTCGACTGCAGTCGATTGGCGAAACTCGTCGAGCGCTTCTTCAAACCAAAAAGAATGAAGCGCTGCCAGCCCGCGAAGGAAATGAAGCTGCGCCTTTTCACCGCCAGATGTTGGGAAACTGACGTTGCCAAGTTTCGATTGCGCGCTTGCAGCGGCAGAGATTGAAATCACCAGTGCAAAGACAACCAGCAGCGAGCGCGGGGGCAGTTTGATAAGCGGCATGATTTTTTCCTCACGACAGTCTTTTGAGCGTCACGATTCTATCTGCGCGTTGAGTCGGCTTACAAGGGCTGATCGTCTCAACGATTCGCGTAGCTGAAGTCCGCAACTTCCTTTTTTCGTCAACGACATCCTGTGGTAGCATTAGTCCAAAGTGGAATCGAAGTGTGAGGATATCTTACGCTGAGGTGAAATATGGTGAACTTTCTTCGCCGCTCGACGAAGAGATCATTCGTCGCCCTCCTTCTGATTGCATCGCTGATTTCGATTGCCTCGCCGATCGTTGCCGCCTCCGAGTTGGAAGGCAAAAAATCCGACTCGGCCAAAGCAGCAAACAACAGCGAAACCGCGTCGCCAACGACGCGTGACATACCTTCGTCCTCTGCCGCTGGCGGCGACCGGAAAACAATCAACGTTGCTTATTCTCTCTTTGGCGACAGCATCACGGTCGATTCACCTCGCGTTGCGCCGACTTCACCTGCCCCCTCGGTTCCGCAGAAGAGCGGGAAATCATCGAGCTCACCAGGCAGCAACGTTGTCAGCACCGCTCCAATGACCGCGGGCGAGAAATTCAACTATTTCATGAAGCGGTCTTTTCTGTCCTTCACGCCTTACGCGCTTTCGATATTCAACGGGGTCGTCAGTGAAGCGACGGACAACGATCACGGGCGGCATATGACTGCCGGTGATTTCTTGGCTGATTCGATGACTCACGCTGCGCGTGGTTTTACGTTTCGCGCGACCGCGAATTTCTTTGAGAAGTTCGCCTTCGCGACCGTGTTGAGACAGGATCCGCGATACCATCGCGCGCCAGGCAAGCGTAGCGTAGGCGCGCGAGTGATCTATGCAGCCACGCGTGTTTTTGTGACGCAAGGCGATCGATGTGGGTGCAATCAATTCAACTTTTCCTTCCTGGGCGGTGGATTGGCGGCGTCAGGCCTTGCCGAACAATGGGTTCGTCCAGAAGATCGCGGAATAGATGCTGTGTTCAGACGCTGGGGCAGTCACATCGGCGTCAGAATGTTCACAAACCTTCTGAGCGAGTTTATTGGCGGGCAGTAAATACAGAAGACTGATCGCAAAACGAAAAGGCAAAAGCGGCGCACATCGCTCCTACTTTTGCCTTTACTTGTCTGGGGCTCTCTTCTACAACGAACTCATCTGTCTGATCGACGAACGCGAGCGCAACTCACGCTCCAGGGCATGCCGAATAATCTGGTAATTCATTTCTCCGATCTTGAGCATTTGATCTGGCTTCACTCGGCAACGCGCGAAAGCAGCCGGATGGCTGCGAAATATTTCACCAATGACGCTACGCAGCTCGGCATCTACAGTGAAGCCTTTTCCACCTCCGCACGCTGCGCAACGAGGCGCGCCTTCTCCCGTCAAGAACACCGACTCATCCTCTGAGATCAAGGCGTCGCAAACCGCACAGCGCGAAGTATCGGGAAAGAACCCGACGAGCTTTAGCACCCAGGCCTCAAAGTACCTAAGCGTCGGCGAGAGTTCGTATTGTTCCTCGATCGCCTCAAGCGTTGCGACAACCAGTCGGTAAAGTTTCTCATTTGGCTCGTGTTCAGGCAGAAACTCCGAAAGCAACTCGGCCATGTACGAGAACGCGCTCGCGGTCTCGACGTCGCGCGCGCCTCGCTCGAAGTGCGATCGCACGATGTCACAAGTCGAGATGCTAACGAGCTCGCGGCCTTCTTTTTGAAAGTACCCAAGAGCGACTTCGGTGAATGGCTCGAGGGCCGAGCCGAATCGACTCCTGATTTTTCGCGCCCCGTGCGCGACGCCTCTCACCTTGCCCTGGTCTCTTGTCAGGAAGACGCAGATCTTGTCAGCCTCTTTCAAAGCGTATGTCCTGAGCACGAATGCTTGAGTCTTGTGAAGTGGCATGCTTAAACCAATTCGTGATTGACGAGATTATAACAGAGCTGTAGTTGCTCGGGCACAGCCGAGCGGATAACATTGAGCACGTGACCGCGAACCCTCAAACGAAAACTGATGAGTTGCTGGTGGTCGCGCCGATTTCCGCCGAAGCAAAAGAGCGCGCGCTGAGAGAACTGTTGAGAAGTTACGGCTCGGTGATTGTCGCGTTTTCCGGCGGCGTCGATAGCGCGTACCTCGCGTACATCGCGTCGAGCGAGCTCGGCGAGCGCGCACTTGCGGTAACCGGGGACAGCGCTTCTTACCCAAGTCTTCAGCGCAAGCTTGCTGATCAAATCGCAAAGGACTTCGGAGTTCAACACGAAATTATCCCGACCGAAGAATTTGATGATTTGAATTACACCAGTAACCCGACGAATCGTTGTTACTTCTGCAAGTCCGAGTTGTACACCAAGCTTGTCACGCTGTCTCGCGAACGCGGGTTCGCGACGATTTGCGACGGAACGAACGCGGGCGATGTTGGAGACTACAGGCCCGGCAGGCAAGCGGCTCGAGAACTCGGCGTGCGCTCGCCGCTGTTGGAATGTGCGATGACCAAGGCCGATATTCGCGAGATGTCTCGTCGAGCAGGTTTGCCGACCTGGAGCGAGCCTGCATCTGCTTGCCTCTCTTCGCGGGTTCCCTACGGCCAGGTCGTTACAATCGAAAAGGTCTCAATGATAGACAAAGCAGAAATGAAGTTGAAGGCATTCGGCTTTCGACAGGTCCGCGTGAGGCATCACGGCGACGTTGCAAGAATCGAAGTCGCCGAAGAAGAGATGCCACTGGCGCTTGACCGTGAAATGATGCGGCAAATCACTTTCGCACTCAGAGAGCTCGGCTTCAAGTATGTCACTCTGGATCTTGAAGGATATCGGATGGGCTCTTTGAATGAAGCGCTTTAGCGGTGCCGTTCCAGCTCCCGGTGGCTAACTGCCTTCAAACGATCCGTGCCGGCCGGCCCCGTTCGCAAAGCGGCTCGCACCCGCGGAAGTTTCTTCCTTCAATGCAGCGAGTCCGTGTTTGAATTCGTTTGCGATCGCTTCGTCGAAGCTCAGATCAAATTGTTCGTAAGCTGACAAGCGATCACCTCGCATGCAAACCTGCGGGAAGCGAGCAATCTCTCGAGCCAAATCTTCGGCAGCCTCTCGAGCCGTTCCCTTTGGCACGACTCGATGAACGAGTCCAACATCGAGTGCTTCGGTTGCGTGAACCGGACGGCCGGTAAGGATCAGATCGAGCGCGCGACTCAGCCCAATGAGTCGCGGGAGCCGAATCGTCCCGCCATCAATAAGCGGAATGCCCCAACGACGGCAGAAGACTCCAAGAACCGCGTCTTCTTCCATCACTCGCAGGTCGCACCAAAGAGCAAGCTCGAGTCCGCCGGCAACTGCGTAACCTGAAATCGCCGCGACCACAGGTTTGCTCAGTACCATTCGTGAAGGACCCATCGGTCCGTCGCCCGTGCTTTCAGTTCGATTGTGATTGCCCGCGGCGATCGCTCTTAGATCGGCTCCCGCGCAGAACGTGCCGTGGTCGCCGAAGAGCACGCCGACCAACGCTTCATCATCGCGATCAAATTCCTGAAACGCTTCGGCAAGTGCTTCGGCCGTTTCGCGATTAACCGCGTTGCGCACTTCAGGTCGGTTCAAAATAACAGTGGTAATACAATCGTTCTTCTCGACTTGCACGGGCATATGATTCGTGCCGTTGAGAGGTGCGACTGACGCTGACGACTGACGAATCAGTGTACTCAACTCTTCGCTAATGATTCGGATTCGAGTTTCTCGAGCCGCACTTCCAGGTCGCGTATGTCTGCATTGATCGTTAGCAGGTTGTCGTTAAGGATCTCGATCTTGCGCTCGACGCGGTGAAGACCGGACTTGAGATCTGCGCGAAGTTGTTCCTGGCCCTTGCGCAACTCATCCTGACCCTTGCGTAACTCGTCCTGACCTTTGCGCAGCTCATCCTGACCTGCCTTGATCTCTGCTAACTCGCGTCCAAGGCTTGCGCCCCATTCGTTGATCCTCGCAATAAGCGTTTCCAGCGTCGGCTTGGTGGCCATTTCGTCATTCATGGTTTCATGCTCCTCATACTAACCCAGACCGATTAACGTGTGGCCTCCCAATGAACGATAACATAACAGACATCGTTCGATCATTCAAAATTTTACTTCAGGCACTTCACGCTTGGAAGCTTCAGCCTTGAATTCTTCTTCGCGCTGAAAGCCGAAGGTGTTGGCAAGAATCACTCCCGGGAAGTGACCTCGTGATGTGTTGTAGTCGACCACCGCCTGATTGTAATCCTGTCGCGCGACGCCGATGCGATTCTCGGTTCCCTCGAGCTGAGTCATTAGATTCTTGTACTGCTCGCTCGCCTTCAAGTCGGGATAGTTCTCGCTGATCACCAACAGCCGGCTGAGAGCGCTATCCATTTGCGCATTCGCTGCGATCTTCTCTTGAGGAGTCGCCTGAGGATTGATCAATCGAGATCGCGCTTGTGCTATGTCGCCAAACACTTGCTCTTCGTGTTTGGTGTAGCCCTTCACGGTGTTGACGAGATTCGGAATCAGATCGGCTCGGCGCTCGAGGTTCACATCGACATTTGACCATCTTTGCTTCACGACCTCTCGCTTGGCATAAAGCGAGTTGTAGGTACCGCAAGCCCCTCCCCCAACAATCAAAAGCAGAAGCAGAACCGCCGCAAGCGTGCCTAAAACCCATCGAGACCGCGTTCGCTTTTGATATTGAAGCTGATTCTGCTGCGCCGAGTATTCCTGACGGAACTGCTCGCGCTCATCGGTTCCAGCACCTTTGTCATATATGCCGCTCATACGATCCTCCCACGTTATCGGAGTCTGGTGTTGTTAAGGTTGACTGAGGCCGGATCGAATGTTCATTGGCGACCTCAGATTTGTTCAGTACATCACCCACTCGCTCGACCATTGCCTCGAGCGTTTCGGGGTGTAGAGCTGAAATCACCACCGCCGACGATGTTTCTCGTAGATTTGTGATCTCATCTTCAGTCAACAGATCTGACTTATTGAGGACCAACAGCCTCGGAATTTTCGACAGGTTGAGTTGATCGAGAATCTTTTCGACCGCCGTGACTTGGCTATCCAGCTGCGGGCTACTCGCATCAACCAGATGAATTAAAACGTCCGAGCCTTCCATCTCTTCAAGCGTCGCTCGAAAGGCCGCTATCAGATCCGGCGGAAGATCTCGAATGAACCCGACGGTGTCGTTGATAATTACTTCCTGATCGCGTGGAAGCCTGAGTCGGCGGCTCGTTGGATCGAGCGTAGCGAACATTCGGTCTTCGGCTGCTACCGTTGAATCCGTGAGCGCGTTCAATAAGGTCGATTTGCCTGCATTGGTATAGCCTACGATTGAGATAATTGGCAGGTCGCGCCGCATTCTGCGCGTTCGCTGGACACGACGGCTCGTTCGTATTTCTTCGATCTGTTTTTCCAGCAGGTGTATGCGCTCGCGAACGCGGCGCCGGTCAACTTCAAGCTTTGTTTCACCGGGACCTCGTCCACCAATTCCTCCCATCAGCCGCGACATTTCGATTCCGGAACCCGTCAGTCGCGGAAGCAGGTACTTCAACTGTGCAAGCTCGACCTGAATCTTGCCTTCACGGCTCTGAGCGCGTTGAGCAAAAATATCAAGAATAAGTTGAGTGCGATCGATGATTTTCAAGTCGGTCGCTTCGTTTATCGCGCGCACCTGTGCCGGAGTCAGGTTCTGATCGAAGATGATAACATCGGCGCCCAGTTGAAGGCTTCGAATTATCAACTCGTCGAGCTTGCCGCGACCTACCAACGATCGCGGATCAAGTTTCTGTCTGCGTTGAACGATTGAATCGAGCACAACCACGCCGGCTGAGCGGGCGAGCTCGCGCAGCTCGTCGACGGATTCCTGCGCGGACGCTGCGCTCGAGGTCGTGACTCCGACGAGAATCGCGCGGTCTCGTTGATCTCGCGGGCTGCGAACGTGGCGCGCACGAGCGAGCTCTTCTTCGAGCGCCTCGATCAGGTCGATGAAGTCAACGTCGATCTGACTCGGCACTTGCGGCTCCAGGAAACCCCACACTTTGCCGTCAGTGCTGTCCGACAGTTCGACACCATCTTCCATGGATACCTGGCGAGAGTTTCGTCCATCGGCCGGTAATAAGTAAGCAGCCCGAACCAGCCCCGGCATTCCGTCGCCTTTAACATCAATCGATGCCATCAGGTCCAGTCTGAGCAGCGCAAGGTCGGTCAAGTCGTCTTGCGTGAGTCCTTCCCCGGCCAGATGAGTGTGAAGACAGCGCAATCCGCGAAAGCGCTCGCCGCCCATGCGCACTCGTTTTAGATCGGGCAGAACAATGCCGCGAGCGTTGCCGACGACTACATACTCGACATAGCCGCTGCGATTCACCAACACACCAACCTGCCGATGAATGTCGTGCGACACTTCTGACAGTTGACGCGCGAACTCCTGAGTTACGATCTGGCGCGTGGGAATGCGCCTCTGATAAAGCTTTTCGAGGCGGCGAATCTGATGAGCTTTCAGTCCGTGAAGGTTACCTTCAATTGTGCTAATGGCTTCTCCTCCGATAGTCCGATAACAGAACAAAAACTATTTTACACTAATCAGGTAAGCAAAGTAGAAAGTAAAACATTCGGTGCGATGACCTTGCATTTCCTCTTCCGATTGGCTACTATGACACCATTCTGAACGGTGGACAATCACCCGCGACATTTCTAGCTTGAAAACTACCGGGGAATCGGCGCCGACGATTACTTGAAGTGACCACGGTCGGCTCTTATGTGAGGACGCGAGCTATTCGAGCTGCGATGGTAGCTAACCGTTTAGAACTCTATTTCATGTTGGAGGATGTGCGGTGAACAGAAAGTTAATAAGACCGACGCTTGCAGAAGTACGAGAGCGAGGTGATCGCGATTCGCAACATCGCCGGAACGCGAATGACCCGAATCGTAAGCGCGTGCCGCCCGAACAGACTCACGCCGAGAGCTTCTACTACAAGAAGCAGATGGACAACCGGACGTTGATGGTCATCGTGCTTCAAGACGGCGAAGAGCTTCGTGGAAGCATTGAGTGGTACGATCGAGGCTGTATCAAGCTTCATCGCACCGAAGGGCCCAACCTCTTGGTGCTGAAACATAACGTCAAATACATGTACAAAGTCGAGGACGTCGAAGACGGCGATGGCGCCCGAGATAGCTCTCACGACGGCGCCGGCGAAGCTATGTCCGAAGAGTAGACTGTTCGCGGCGGCGAGAACGCCGCTGTTCTCCTCACCTCGCGACGATGGAAACCTGTGACGCGAGCACCTGGCAGTCCTGACAAACCGCGTGTTGGAATAACAATCGGAGACCCATCCGGTATCGGCCCCGAGATAGTCTTGAAGGCCGCTGCCGATGAAAGTGTGCGGGAATCGTGCTCACCTGTAATCATCGGCGACTTCGCTGAACTTCGACGGCAGTCAAACCTCCTCGGATTAACCGCCGACTTTAGATCGATCACCGAATCAGAGATCGCCTCCAAGCACTTCACCGAACCTGTCGTGTTCGATACGAACTCGATGAACACACCCGCAAAGTGGGGCGAAGTGTCTGCAGCTTCGGGGCGCGCGTCGATTTCGGCGATCGAGACTTGTACAAAGCTTTGTCTCACAGGAAAGCTCGATGCGATGGCGACAGCCCCGATCAACAAGGAATCGATCAAGCTCGCCGGCTCATCGTTTCCCGGTCACACTGAAATGCTTACCTCGTTGTGCGGTGCTCCACAATCGTTGATGTGTTTCTTCGCTGGTGACCTAAAGGTTTTCCTGTTTACCGTTCATACAAGCTTATCGAACGCGATCACAGATCTGACGAGGGATAAAATCGTAAGCATCCTCACGCTGGCCGATCGCGAACTTCGACGCTTCGGCGGATCCAAACCGCGAATCGCGGTAGCAGGGCTCAATCCTCACGCCGGCGAGCACGGCCTATTCGGCCTGGAAGAAACAAATGAGATCGCGCCGGCGATTGAAGAGTGTCGGGCAACACACGACATCGACGTCTCCGGTCCGTTTCCCGCGGACACTCTCTTTGTGCGAGCCTGGCGCGGCGAGTTCGATGCCGTCGCCGCTTGTTATCACGATCAGGGACTGATAGCCGTGAAGTGCCTGGCGTTTGGCCGTGCCGTTAACGTCACGCTCGGGCTGCCGATTATTCGAACATCGGTCGATCACGGGACGGCATTTGACATCGCCGGCCGAGGCATTGCTGACCATCAAAGCATGGTGGAAGCGATCTTGCTCGCAACACGGCTTTTTCGAAAAGCATCAAGTTCGCGGTGAATCCTGACGGCTGGCATAGATACATTCGAGAGATTAAAGTTCTCAGAATCATATTTGGAGGAATGCATGAGACTCGCGCTTGTGACTTTGACACTTTCGATAATTGTTTCCGTGACGCTCGCTTTACCTGAGCGTGCAACGAACGCGGGCGATGATCCGCTTCGCTTGCCCGAGGAGAGGCACCTTCGCAACATTCGCCAGCTCACAGACGGCGGCGAAAACGCGGAAGCCTATTTCTCGAGTGACGGGAAAAAATTGATCTTTCAATCTACTCGCGATGGCCGGCCTTGCGATCAGATCTACACGATGAACATCGACGGCTCTGATGTGAAAATGGTTTCGACGGGTAAGGGCCGAACGACGTGCTCTTATTTTTGCCCGAATGGAAAACGAATAACTTACTCGTCCACTCACCTGGCGAGTCCCGAGTGTCCGCCAAAGCCGGATTATTCGAAGGGCTATGTGTGGGCGATTTATCCGGGCTACGACATATTCAGCGCGGCGCCGGATGGCTCCGATATGAAGCAGATCACAAACACGCCGGGGTATGATGCCGAATCGGTGATTTCGCCGAACGGCAAGAAGATTGCCTTCACTTCGGTTCGTGACGGCGATCTCGACATCTACACGATGGACATCGATGGAAAAAATGTGAAACGGCTGACTAGGGAAATAGGTTACGACGGCGGGCCGTTCTGGTCCTACGACAGTCAATGGATTGTCTTTCGAGCTTATCACCCGAAGGCTCAAAAAGAGATCGCCGACTACCAAGCGCTGCTGAAGGAGAACTTGATTCGCCCGACGACGCTCGAAATCTGGATAATGAAAGCCGATGGAACCGGCAAGCGTCAGGTGACCAGCAACGGTAAAGCGAACTTCGCGCCTTATTTCTTTCCCGATGGTAAGCGAGTGATCTTCGCATCGAATATGGCGGATCCAAAAGGACGTGATTTCGATTTGTACTCGATCAACGTTGACGGGTCAGGTCTCGAACGAATCACGTACAATCCAACTTTCGACGGGTTCCCCATGTTCAGCCCCGATGGAAAGAAGCTTGTGTTTGCATCGAACAGAAACGACAAGATTCAAGGCGAGACAAACGTGTTTATCGCCGATTGGGTGGAATGAATCGTGAGTTCATTACGTAGCATTACGAATCTCAATTTGCTTAACAATCGGTCTTGGAATCCCTGTGGCCCGACGATAAGATGACGATGTTTCAAGTGGTGCGTTTTTGAGAGGAGGTTATGCCAAAGAACAAGAAGCCAGTGACGGAAGCTAAGCTGTCGTCGGAACAGATTCAATATCTAAAAGATAGGATGAAGCGCCTAGCGGAGCGCAATCCTTCTTGGGGAATCAAGAACACGGATTACTCTACGCTCTATGAGTATCTCGCCGCTCAGAAGATCACTTATCTTTACGACGATGAGTTGTTTGAGGGCTTGCGCTTTGTTGACAATAAGAAGACTGGTAAGTCAGAAGAACTGCTCGATGCTTTCCTAATCGTCGATCAAGGGGACGAAATTCAACTTAAGCTCTTTCAGTTCAAGTTCCGGGAGAATTACGACGGTGGCATCTCAACCAAGGAGCTATATGCATTTGTCGATCGAATGAATCGTGTATTCTTGCGTGGCGATTTGCAGGATCAAAAGACATTGGAAGCGTTTCAAGAGGTTCGTGAAGCTCTCGCCGAAGCAAGAAAGACCAACCCAAAAGCGCGCACGCGAATTCAGTGCTATTACATCGTCAATGGACAGAATATCTCCAGTACAGATGCAACAAAAGTACAGGAGATACGAGACACGTTCTCTCATGATCGTCAGACATATGGTTTTACATTTGAGACTTACGGTGGTCTGGATATATATAACCTATGCGCTCACGGTAGGATTCCTATTCTGGAGGAACAGCTTGAGCTCAATTACGATATGGGGGACCGCTCTTTTCTCCATCACAACATAGGCTCGAATCCAAATGGGATGCCGGTTCAGGTACTAGTAGGATTCCTCAATGTCAACCAATTAATACGGCTAGTTGACCGCTACAGCAACAACGAGCTCTTCGAAAAAAATGTCCGGCTCTTTCTCGGCACCGGAAAGGATGTTAACCGCCGCATCATCGAAACCGTTACGGGAAACCAGAGCGCATGGTTTGGTTTCATGAATAATGGAGTCAGTATCACCGCCGATTCGATGATCGTTGATCTACCACCTAGTAGGCAGAAAGTTAAGATGCGGCTTTCGGGTATGCAGATCATTAATGGCTGCCAAACTGTAAACGCACTTTATCACGCCAAGTATGCACCAGAGCTCAAGGACCGTTTTCAAGGAAACTCCAATGTTCTTGTTCGCATTTACCAGGTCGAGCCAGCGAATAAGGCGTTTCTGGACGCGCTCATAATTGCTACCAACAGTCAAAACGCCATTAGGCCGGAAGACCTTCTGTCCAATGATAGTATTCAAAAAACTCTACAGCAGATCTATCGGGAATACGGCGTCGCATACGAACGCAAAGAAGGCGAGACAATGCCAGGGCACGGATACCTGATGACTTTTACCAAAGAACAGGCGGCAATGGCGTACTTGGGTGTGTTCACAGGGGTCGCGTCGAAGCTTCGAAATTCCTTGAGTCGCCGTGAGTTTTTTCGTCAAGGAGACGAGTACTACAAAGCCTTTAACCTCCGTGGAGAGGAAGGTGACAAGGATCCGGCGCCGCTCCCGGAAGGGTTTGAACCGGACGAGAGTTCCAATCATCGTGCGCTACAAATCCTCGCTGCTCGTTGCTTAGAAGAAATCTGTCGCGAAGGGATCAAAGCAATTGTAAACAAGAACGAAAAGGGTTCTCTTAAGAAAGGGGCGTTCTACTTGGCGCGCATTGTTTATCTAAAGAAACAGAGCGATATCGACAGTTTGATAACCGATGCGGCATCAGAGAAACGAAGAGCCGAGGTTGCCCGACAACTCATTGAAGGCATAAGAGAGAAGGGTACGGAGACATTCGACGATGCTAGAAAAACATTCAATGACGCATTGCACGCCTATCTAGAAACCGAAGGCGGCAATGAGGATGCGGCGCTTAAGAATTCTAAGTTTGCCGAGAAGTATGTTGACGACCGGGCTCAACAAAAACTTTCTTAGCGCTTTATCAGTCACGGTATCAAAACGATTTTTCCAAACGCGCCCGGCTGCATGATCGTCTCATGAGCGCGCGCCGCTTCTGCGAGCGGCATCTCCCTTCCCACAATCGGCTTCAGAGTCCCGTTCTCCAAACCCGCGACCAAAGCCGTGTGAATACTCGCTCGTTCTTCCTCAGTCGCATTCATCAGCGACATTCCAAGTATGCTCGAGTCGCGACTCATTGCTGCGCGAGGGTCTATTTCAACTTTGCCGCGGCTGCCGATCACAACTACGCGCCCGCGCTTCGCAAGGATCCCGAGGTCTCTTCCGAGATTCACATTTGCGAGCATCTCCAGGATCACGTCCAGCCCGGCGCCGCCGGTGATTGCGACAGCTTGATCGAGATAGTCCGGTGCATGATGGTCAAGCACATGATGGGCGCCAAGTTCTGCGACTTTGTTTCTTCCCTTTTCGGTCCCTCCGGTGGCAATGACTGTGATGCCGGCAGCTCGTGCAAGTTGCACCGCGGCAATTCCGACTCCGCCAGTTGCGCCATGAACGAGCGCGACCTCGCCTTCGCGCGCGCCGGCGCGTTGGAAGAGCGCCCGATACGCCGTGGCATAAGGAACGCCGATCGCGGCTCCCTGCTCAAAAGTTATTTGAAGCGGCAGTCGATGGACTTGCGATTCGCTGCACAGAGCTTGTTGTGCATACGTTCCGCTGATGGCGCCCGCAACGTAAACACTATCGCCGGCGGAGGCACTAGTAACTTCATCGCCGATCGACTCCACTACGCCAGCCGCGTCCATTCCGGGCGTATAAGGCAAAGAGGGTCTAAGCGGATATTGTCCAGATCTTATGTAAGCGTCGACCGGGTTAACCCCGACAGCGTTGACTCGCACGACGACTTGACCGGGACCTGCAACCAGATCGGGCACTTCTTCAAGCTGCATCACGTCGGGCCCGCCAAACTCGTGAACTCGAATCGCTTTCATGGGCTCCTCCAGTCGCTCACCAGTTTTACACTGTCGCTCAATCTATAGCACGGAAGCAGTCAGCTTCTGAAATGCCCCTCTGCTTTTCAACGGACCCGCCAACTCTAGTGTCTCGAAAGCAATGGTAAGAAAGACCAGCTTCGTATAGAATTACCGCCGTTCTGTAATAGCTTGGGGCTGGTCCCAAATAGGAACGCGTCTCCTCAGTAGGAGATGTGTGCGGGATCAGAGGAGAGGCAGGAAACGATGGGCGCAACACAAGGACACACGAACGGCAACAAATCGAGAAAGGCGAAACCGAACGGCGATTTGCAAGCCCTTCGTGTCGAGAACGCGGTAGAGACTCCGGTCGACGGCGGGAAGATGATTGTACTTACGGCGCCTCTCACCGAAACCATAGATCACGCAGGCTACTTCATACAGATGGGCATGGCTTCGATGCCGATTTGGATGGAAGGCGTGCTCAATCGCAAATACCCGAAGTGGCGCGAGGTCGAATACAATGAAGATCATTCGGCTAAATACATGCCGGCTGGGACTCGCGTGCTCGAAGCGTCTCTGCTTCGTGAGTTCAATTCAGAAGACATCGTAGCTTGTCTTCCCGATGATCTCGACAAGTTTGTCGGCCCTAATACGAGAGTCGTAGCCGTCTCGACCCATAATCCGCTCGGAGTCACGTTTGCCGCAGGCGTGTACACGTCGATCTTCGGCTCGTCGAAGATGCCGATCAACTCTCACTATGCGCGGTTGATGTTTCAGAAAATCAAATCGAATCCCTATCGCGACAACTTCAAAGTGATCGTCGGCGGTTCGGGTGGCTGGCAAATCATACAGACCGATATGTACGATGAGCTCAGCATCGATTGCGTAGTCGAAGGCCGAAGCGAATCTCTGGACACGCTCGAGTTGTTCCGCAAAGCCATTCGCGGTGAAGCTCTGCCCCGCGAGGTCGAAGTCAAACATCCGACCACTCGCGAAGGGATTCTTTTTCCCGACAAACGAACAACCTTCGGTGTCGTCGAGATGACAACCGGCTGCGGGCGCCGTTGCCAGTTCTGTCTTCCGGATTTGAACCCCCAGATCGACCTTCCGAAAGAAAAGATCATGATGGCGGTCCGAGCTAATGTCCGCGAAGGCAACAAGCTGATCTCGCTCGCAACCGAAGACATGTTCATCTGGGGGCAGGTTCACACCGACACGCCGTTTTACTTTCCGAATCGTGAAGCGCTTCTCGATCTCTACTCGGAGATCGTCAACACGCCGGGTGTCGAACATCACGTGCTCAGTCACTCGACTATTGCACCGGCCGTCGTCGATCCGATTCTGATCAAGAAGCTGTCAGAACTGCTGCTGCCTCAAAGCCCGATTCATCTTCCTTATCTCAGCTCGCATCCGCAGAAGAAAGCTCTTACTCCGTTGATCGGTCTAGAAACCGGATCAGTGTCGATGGGCAAGAAGATCATGCCGAGCAAGGGAGTTCCCTTCTCTATCGAAGACTGGCCTAGCGTTGTTATCAATGGCCTGACGGTGTTGAATCAGAACAACTGGTTCCCCGCGATGACTCTCATCGTCGGCAATCCCGACGAGACCGATGAAGACGTGAAGGCAACACTCGATTTGATTTACGAAGTCGAGCGCCGAGGTCTATTCGCCTTCTTTATTCCGTCCATCTTCACGCCGCTGCACGACACTCGAATGGAAATGAAGAAGGGCGTAACTGAGACGATGAAGCTCACACCGCTGCAGTGGCAGTTGATAATGAAGTGTTGGAAGATGAACCTCCGGCCGGGCCAGTACAGTTGGTGGGCCCCGACTGCCTGGCGAGTCGGCGCTATTGCATTGTGGATGTACAAGCTAAGAAAGCTGAATGGCCCGAACTTCAAGTGGCCTCTGTTGATGTTCTCGAGCGCAATGCCCGAGAAAATCATGGGCAAGTTAGGCAAGATCTACACCGGCAAGCCGATCAAGGTTAAGAGTCGCAAAGAGTTGATCGCCGGCTTGAAGCCACATTATCTTCAATACCTACGAGCAGACAACGGCGACCTGCCTGAGGGCTACGTACCGCAAGCTCAACCGAGCGTGCAGAGGGCCGCATTGGCTTTGCCCGTTCTTTCGTGAAGAATTATGAGTCGCGTCTTTGCGAGTCTTGGCGCGCTTTGCGCGAAACGCATTTGCTGCTTCCTTGCCGAAGGATGTAGGCTAGTTGGGAGGTGACTGCGGATGCACAACGAATTCACGGCAATCATAGAGCAAGATGAAGACTGGTTTATCGCCTACTGCCCGGAGATCCCCGGAGCCAACGGACAAGGCCGCAGCATCGATGAGTGTCGGAAGAATCTGGCCGAAGCTATTGAGTTGATACTCGAGGATCGCCGCGAGGACGCCTTCCGAGGTGTTCCGCCCGACGCCATTCGAGAAACGGTCATCTTGCAATGAAACGTAGCTCTCTGCTGCGACACCTTCGGAAGCATGGCTGTTTTCTGAAGCGAGAAGGCCGCGAACATTCTCTTTGGTGCAACCCCAAGACAGGCGAGGTTGAAGCTGTTCCTCGGCACATTGAGATACCGAACAAGCTCGCAAAGAAGATTTGTCACGGGCTCTCAATATCTGAAGTTTGACTATGATCGTTAAGATGAAGAAATCAGTCCCGCGATATCGAGACCTGACGTTCGGACAGCCTTATGAATTGATTGGCATCGAGGCCGATGACCTTCGTATCCTGAACGACGCAGGCAGTCCTTTCTTATAGCCACGCGATCTGTTTTCGCTGGTTGATGCGCGAGAACCGGCCGACTGGATCGCCGAATTCGGTGAAGATGGAGAGAGGTATTCATATCCCCCTGCCCTGAATAAGGCCCGTTTCTTCGAAGACTTCTTCGACCAAAAGACAAAGGCTGTGACCACGTTCTGGCGAGTCATGAATCATCGACTCGCTGCTGCGAGCAAAGTCGCATAAGCAACCTCCGGCGTGCCGGTGGATGATGACGGCATGCGTGGGAAGCGATAGATATGCGGGCGATTTACAAGGCGATTATTCGAGGTGATCGAATCGAATGGGAAGACGATCTTCCCGAACAGATTCGCACTCAACAAGCGCTGCCGGTATTGATAACGGTCATTGGCCAACCCGACGCAGCAGATGACACCCGCGGTCCCAGAATGGCAGAGGTCCTGGAGCGGCTCGCTGGGAGTGGCGGCGTTGCTTCCATCACTGATCCCTTGCGGTGGCAACGCGAACAACGACAGGATCGCGACCTTCGATAATTGAATCTGAATCGCTGGCACTTTACATTGCAGTCGCGCCCTTGTATGAGGCTTCATCGCGCTATAACATAAGCCACACACAAGCGAATCCAGAAGGAGCAAGCACTATGTCACATCCACTGGTGGAACTCAGCCGCGTTCGGAACCAAACGTCGGCACACATCATAACCGAAGACTACAACAAAAATCCGAGATTCTGTCGCCACGGCGTTTGGGTTGGCTGGCAAGTCACATTCACCGAAACTGTGGTGCTGTCCTACGAGCACGACCCAGAGGAACTTTATGTCGGTTGGGCAATCAATGGTACAACTGTAGTGGATCCTGGCTACGGCTCGGGCACGCCGCCGTGGGGCGCGCCTGCGCCCGGCGATCCGAGCATAACCTATGTCACTCCGTTGGATGGTCTCTTCCACAAGATCTCACTCACGAGCACTTCGGGAAGCAATCAGGAATGCGTTCAGCTACAGGTTTTGTATCGAACACCTGCCGAAGCCGGGGCTCCGTTCCACCACGGACCGATGACGTCTGTCTGCGTAAGCGGTTCGGAAATCGAGTGGCCTGCAAAGTTGTTGGAGGAAGAGAGGCAGTGCTTCGCGCACTTCTTTGACCTCTTGCGCCGGTATGTAAAGATCGCCTTCGTGAAGCCAGGGGATCCAGTGGAACAGTGGATAAGCCGACTTCGCGGCGACGATGTAGTCAGAATAAGGGCCGAGCTTGAAACCCTTCAACTCCTTGATGACCAGGCACAGCAAAAACTTGCGGATGCCATCAAGTCCGATCTTATAAGGGTCCTTCGAACACGAATGCCCGGAGCGGGAAACGCCCGGGGATTGGACGATAAGCGATAGCATTCCGATCAGTTTCGAAAGCAGCCTGCCATTTATGGAAATGGCGCACACGTGGGCGTCTCTGACTTCTCATATCCGCCTCGTTACAGGAGAACATCAGAAACGCCGGAAGCTAGATCCAGGGGAAAGTTTTACCCTTAGTATCCGTTCGTTGGCACGATCCAGGCTGGGACAACTAAACATAGGACGTCGCCCAAGCCCGGAGTATCATCTCGCTATGAGCATTGATGAAATCGAATCAACCGTACTTAAACTCGCAGCGGCGGATCGGGCGCGGCTGGCCGAAAGACTTCTGGAAAGTCTGGAGCAGTTGTCCGACGAGGAGAACGCAAGCCTCTGGGCCGAGGAGGCCATTCGGCGCGACAATGGGGCGCGAATATGTCAGCCGGACGGCCCGCCCGCTATGTAATGCGTGACGCTTTCGCGAAGCTCAAATGAAGCCAAGAAGACTTATTTTCATGACCTCGCGCTCAAACAATAAACGCTGAGTGATAAATCCGATTGACCCAACTTTCAAAGAATATGAGAGACAAACACCTCAAACGACTCCGCCGAATCTGTAGCTCGCTGCCCGAGACCACGGAAAGGCTTTCGCATGGAGAACCGACTTTCTTCTGCAAGAAGGTCTTCGCTATGTGCTCATTCAACCATCACGACGACGGCCACGTCGCAGTTGTCGTTCCAGCACCGCCGGGCATTCAGACGATGCTCATCGGAAACGAACCTGACAAGTACTATAAACCACCTTACGTCGGCGGAGCCGGCTGGATTGGAATAGAACTCGACAAGGTGAGCGATGAAGAACTTGCGTTCCACATTCGCGAAGCCTGGCTCCTGGTAGCTCCGAACAAACTAAAGGCCCTGCTACAAACGAAACAGAACGAGCCGTGACTTCGTTGGACAGTCAAACGCCAATGACGCGTATAACTCTCGAAGGCAAGCGAGCGCAGGGTTCCAATGTCGATAGAAAAATTCGTCGAAGAACAAGTGAGGAGAGCGATGGAGGCGGGCGAGTTCGATAATTTGCCGGGCAAAGGCAAACCAATCGATCTCAAAGCCTACTTCGATACGCCCGAAGATCTGCGTCTGGCGTACTCGATCTTAAAGAGCAATGACTTTGTTCCGGAAGAGGTTGAATTGCTTAGAGAGATTGAAGCGTTGAAGAGGCGCCTCGAGAGTTGCGCAAGTGAGGAGCAAGCCGTCTACTTGAAAAATGAAATTCGCCACAAGACCTCCGCGTTCAACATGCTCATCGAACGACGCAGTCGCAGGAGGTGACACTGACGTGAGCTTTCCGAGAGTCGAGAAGATCTCAGGAACAGTTTGCAACGGAACATCGTTCTGACAACGGGGAGCAGAACATCAACACCAACACTCCATTTGCGATCGAGTATGACAGAACCGTGATTGAAGCGTCTTTGGCTTGCTGCTAGACTCTTCGCCAATTTGAAATCTTCAGGAGGAGAAAGCTGTGGACTTTATCAAAAGGACTTTCGTTTTGGTTGTGCTCGTAACAGCGGCGGCCGCGCAGTCGCCGGGCCCGTCGCTTTCGGATTCGAGGCTCTCCGTCAATACGCTGCTGCGGGAAGACATCTTCTCCGGCTTTCTAGCGGGCGACATGGAACGATTCGCGCGAGGAGAAAAGAATATCGACTTGCTGCTCGAAAAGCGTTCCGGCGAGAAGCCTGTGCTCCTGGCATGGAAGGCGCTCGCGAGTCTTTATCGCGCGGTGCTGGCCAACGAGAGCAACCACCCTGCTGAGTTCCAACGGTATTATCGAAAGACGCTCGACCTATTCGCCGAAGCGAGCAAACTCGGCCCGATGGACGGTGGAGTCATCGCGGTCACCGGCGGCAGCTATGTCGCTCTTGCCGACCGCCTTCCGAAGGAGTACAGAGCTGCCGCGTGGTCGCAAGCGTTCGACTCTTACAAAGCTCTGTGGAAGTTTCAGGCTGGAGGTCTCGCCACGCTTCCGGTGCATCTTCGCGGTGAACTTTTGGCTGGGCTCGCTCAATCGGCACAGCGCACGGGTCACACGGAAGAGATGAATCAGTCGTTGGACAAGATAATTGCGGTGCTTGCCGACACGCCTTACGAAAGAATGGCTAAACGCTGGAAGGCCAATCCAACAGTTGCGGCGAGCGCCAGCATCACCTGCCTGACCTGTCACGATGCCGGCCGCCTCGCTGCTCGCGTCTCCGCACTCAACAAGAGTTAGGTTGACAGGTGAACGGTAGAAAACCGGTCAGCCTCGCACCAGACGCACTGATACGTACAGCACAAGAATCGCAACCTGGGTCGCGAGCGCAGCCGCTCGCGATCCAATGCGGTTACCCGGCGCATCGTCGGGAGAGCCTTCATATCGCTTCGCTGCCCTAATGCTGGTGATGTCGTGAAATGCCATCAGTCCGATCATCACCACGACCAGCATCAGTTTCCACGGAAGCCAGATTGCGATAAGCCGCTCGACCTTGTTCGGGTCGAACACATCGCCGTTGATGATTTGTGAGAACTTGATCGGCGTCAATCGCAGAACCAGATTTCCGACGCCGGTAATAATCAATACAGCAACCGAGCTCCAACCGATCCAGCGAAACCTGCGCCCGAGCCCACGCAGGATTCGCTGTCGCTCTTTTTCTGAATGCGTTAGCGCAAACGGCACCGCCACTGCCGCCGTGTAAATCAGCCCGCCGACCCACACCGCAGCGGCAAGGATGTGTAGCCAAACATTCAGGAAGTACATCGTTGGTCGTCCTCCTAAGCAGTCCTACCGGCAAGACTCTAGTTAGTCGCTCAAATTAATCGATGTCGCGCACGCATTCTTTGATGAGTGGTTCTGCGTTATCCGCTTATGCTGACAGGCTCCTCATTCTTCGCATCTGCCTTCGACTTGACGGTCAATGCGAATCCGAGCGCGATCAACATGATTGCCGAGCTGGTCCAATAAGGCGTGCGCCCGTAATGCGACGAATCGATCAAATCGCGTCCGAGCAGCCACCCCCCAAGCACGGGGCCGATGATTCGGGCGAGGCTCGCAGTTGAAGCCATGACTCCCAGAACGCGGCCTTGCAACGAAGCGCTCACGCTCTTTGAAGCCAACCCGTTCAAGGTAGGTGTCATAAGGCTGTTGCCAATTGCGAATCCCGTGCTGGCGATCACAAGCGCCGTGATTGTGTGACTAAGCGGAAAACAAAAAACACTTGCGGCGAAGATAGCAGTGCCCGTGACAGCGAGCGGCTTGTCGCCGGCAAGCTTGACCAAACGCCCGAGCAAGCCGCCCTGAATCACAGCGCCGATGACTCCAACGTAGCCAAATAAGAATCCCGTATGCCAGGCGTCGAAACCAAATCGATGCGCCGCGAACAACGAGAAAGTCGCAGTCATCATCGCGAACGAAACAGTCGCAACAAAATAAGTGGCCATCACCGCGCCGAGTTGCCAGCTTCCGGACTCTTCCAGGACTTGAAGCACACCGCCTCGTCGAGCGTCGGCTCTATGCTCATGAGACAGGCTCTCCGGCAAAAGAAAATACAGCGCGGTCGCGTTCGCGGCAGCCATCGCTGCCGCTAGAAAAAACGGCGCTGCCGAAGAAACGCGACTGAGTGTTCCGCCAATCATCGGGCCGAAAACGAAACCCAAACCAAACGCTGCGCCTATCAAGCCCATTCCTCGCGACCGATGCTCTGGCGGCGTGATATCGGCAATGTAGGCCTGGGCAGTCGATATATTGCCGCCGCTGATTCCATCGACGATTCGAGCTACAAACAACCAAACCAAAGTCGGCGCTAGCCCGAGGATAACGAACCCGGCCGGCATCTTCGGCGCGAGGCCCATGATCAAGAACCCTATCGACGTACCGATAAGACTGACCAGCAGGACGGGCCTGCGCCCAACGCGATCGGATAACTTCCCGAGAATCGGCGCGAAGATGAATTGCATCGCCGAATAAATGGCCAGCAAGATCCCAATGGTCGTCTCTGAAGCGCCGTAGCGTTCGGCATACAGAGGGAGCACCGGTATTACAATGCCGAAGCCCACGAGGTCTATGAAGATGGTGATGAAGATGATGACAAGAGGCGAGCGACTTTTCGGCATGAATTGCGGCGCATCTCCTTTCGGAGTCCAACAAATCTTATCGAGAAGCGAGTTTAACAGTTCGGCTCTTGAGTTGAGAAGTTAGCGACTGCGTGCGTATAACAACAAATCACTTCGCTGAGGATTCAAATGCTAACGTCTAAAATACTCGCCAGGCGCGGAGCAGCAGATCACGCTTCAATGTGACGTAACTCTGTTCGCCTACTAGCGCTCGACTGAGTATTGTTCGCACGCCACGATGATGACGCGCGAGGAGAATCATCGCGTCGGTGAAAATGCGCCCGAAAAACTGCCCGTGATAAAAGTGCGGAAGCCTGAAGGAAGCGTGCTCGAGATCACGCCCAAACGCCTCACGCCACGCCGCGTCGTACGAAGCCGGTGCTCGCTCATATTCTGCTGAGCCGGCGTGCGCACTGGAATCGTTACGACCATTTCGATTCACAGTCGGATGGGTCATCGAATCCGCGAGCAAGTCCGCAGACTTGAATGCATAGTAAATACCTTCACCGGTGATCGGATCAGCGAATCCGGCAGCATCACCGATTAAAGCCCAACCGTCGCCGGTCGTTTTCAAATCTTTCCAACTCGCCAGATCAAGCGTGGGAATCTTCGCTCCGAAAAAGTTCATTCGTTCAACGCCGGGCATCTTTCCGCCATAATAGCTGCGAACGAATTCCATCAGAAGTTCGCGGAGCTCATCCGATGTTCGTTCACCGAGCTTCGACGCTACGCCAAAGTTCATGACGCCCGGTCGAGGAAAAGCCCAAAGGTAACCGGTGAACTCTCTTGGAAAGCGAATCACGACTTCGTCCGCGACAGGTTCACGTTGCGAAGCGGCATTTCTGCTTGATTCATCGGCCGTTTGTAAATCGTCGACAGTGACGTTGTATCCGAATGCGAGCGCGAGATCCTGCTTGGGAAAAATTCCGATCAGGCGGCGACGAGTTGAACTTGCGGCTCCATCGGCGCCGACCAGAAACTTCGCGCGAAATTTCTTTCCGCCGCTCGTTGACAGCACCCAATCTTCGCGTTCTCGCGAAAAGTCGATGACGCCTTCGCGCACGAAGTCCGCGCCGGAATTTATTGCGCGATCAAGGACAAGCCGATTCAGAACCTCACGCGAAAAAACAGCGAATGGCTCATCGAGTTCGAGCGTGACTCTGCGGTCGAGCGGCGAGATCAAGGTAATGCGGCGAACCAGTTTTCTGGGATAGCTCGAGTCTTCCAGAATGAAAGCGAACTCCCGAATTGCGCGCGTTGGCACTCCACCGCCGCACGGTTTCTCCCACGCGCCCTTTGGATCTAACAGAACTACGTCACGCCCTTCCGCAGCGAGGCGCGATGCCAGATGCGCGCCGGCGGGACCCGCTCCGATAACAGCAATCTCAGTTGAACGACCCTGCATGAAGACCAGAGTCTAACGACCCAATGCAGCACGATCAAGCAAGCCTACCTCGCCCTCTTCGATTGTTGAGGTTGCTGTTTTCACCACGCGGCTTCCTGTTTGGGTGATCGCTTCAATCATTTTCGGTCCGGTTTACAGGTTCTGTCATTTTGCTCTGACATGTTTTGCTACCTGTGCAGGTGACGAGAATTCGGCGAGTCTTGAAATACAACAATTAGTTGGCTGCGCTGATGATCCAGACCGGTGGCACGTTCATTGCCGAGAGAGTCGATGCAGCTTGAAGTTAGCAGCAGTCGAGGAAACGGGGGCTTCGTCGGCTGACGCAAAACTGAGAGAGCGACAGACAGAACAATCGAGGCTGAAGAGGATGAGGTAAAGGGGGCTACGTCATCCTCTTCGGTTTTCTAAAAGCAATCTTTGAATCAAAATTCCTCACGACCCGAAAGGCGAGCGGCTATGCTACATCAAATCGACGAACAACAGCAGCTTCAGATGGTGAACATGTTGATCAGAGCTTTATCAGACGAAATGGCTCAGCAGCAAAGCGAAAAGACCGCAATGTTTGAACCGGACTCTCCAAACGAAATCGAAGATGCTTTGTACGAGTTGCGGCTGAGAAAGCTGTTGATCAGCGCGATGATGGATACAGATGAGCGCAACTCAGGCTATCCGCGAATCGAACGTAGAAAAACAAAACGCACCGTAATGTAATTGAGCTGGCTTTTGTTTCGTCGAGCCGCACGTTCACAGCGGTAACCCACCTGCTAACAAAAATCGCAGACAGTCCGCCCCTTCCTTCCATACATTGCGCACTAATCCCTACATCGAAAAACTTTCGAGCGATTGCGGCCGAACTATTGCCGGGACGGAAAGATGTGATAAAGCATCAGGTAGACAATCACGCCGGTTACGGAAACATAGAGCCACATCGGGAAAGTCCAACGCGCTATTGCGCGATGTCTTAGAAACTGTCCGCGCAGCGCTCGCGTGAGGGTAACGATCACGAACGGCACGATGATGATCGCAAGAATCGTATGCGATGTGAGAATTACAAGGTACAGAATTCTCACCCAACCCGTTCCGGCGAACCGAGTCACTCCCGCTTTGAACACTACGTGGTAGAGAAGATAAGAAATCAAAAACAATGAAGAGCTGATGACTGCTCCAATCATGCAGGTGTGATGGGCGGCGACGCGTCCGCAGCGAATCAGCACGAAGCCGATGACGATTAGAATCCCGCTGATGGCGTTCAAGATCGCGTTGATCGTTGGCAAATAACTAATCGACATTAATGGTCACAAAATGCGAGGGGCGCCTCGGCGGGCGCCCTTACCTTTGAAGATTCGTTCGCTTCGATCGCGCCGGCTTCAGCAATGCATCACTCGTCTTGCGAATGGTTTCTGCGGCCCTGGACGTTTCTATATCGATAGAACACGCCGAACATCCCCGCGAAAATCGAAACGGGCGGTATGAGAAGAACGAGTGACGCGAGATTCAGGCCCTTGCTCGCTGCGGCAGCGTTAGTCGAGCTCTCGATTGCGGCCTTGCACATTGCGCATTGAGCTAGCGTTGTGCCGGCGGCCGCAAACAGAACCACCACTACGGCGGCAAAGATCAGGACTGTCCGAAAGTATCTCATAAAGTCAGACTCGCTACTTGTCACCGTTCGGGTTCCGCTTGTTGTGCGGCTTCAGCCGGTCTCAGGTTATGCAAGCGGAAGCTGTCGGGAAAGAGTATAGCAAACAAACAGAGCAGCACGACAAGCGTCGGCACGATCGTCAGGATCAAGCTCAAGCGCTCAAACTTCAAGTGCATGAAATAGGCGATGATCAGAGCGGCCTTGATGATCGACGCTCCCATGAGGATGATCACCATCAAGGTCAAAGGGATTTGGATGTAAGCCAAAAAGACTTCGACCGCGGTAAGCCCGATCAGAACGCCCCAGACCATTATGTTTTGCCGATCGCTGCCGCCGTGCTCTTCGTGAGTGACTTCCATTTCTGCGCCTCCCTCAGCAAAGGCTTCTTCGGCGAACGGGTTCTTCAACCACCCGTTCGCTCGAGCCCACATCAAAGGACTGATCGCAAACAGCAACGCCAACATCAGGCAGACCAACACCAAAAACAGATCGTCAGTTCCGGCTCTGAAGCTGTCAGAGAACACGTCCCACACGGCCACCGCCAGCGATAATACGGCCAGCGCCAGAAGAATCATGTTCAAGGTTGCTACTTCTCTCTGCTTCGAATCCACCATCAGAACCCTCGCAAAATTATTTTCCGAGCACGTGGTTGTAGTCGACCGACAACAAATAGATCAGCGGAAAAACAAACATCCACACCAGGTCGACGAAGTGCCAGTAGAGCCCGGCTATCTCCACGTCGTCATTCAGTTTCTTGATGCGCGCCGCAATCACGCCGAGATAAATGACTCCTGTCAAAACGTGAAACATGTGCAACCCGGTGATGCCGAAGAAGGTCGAGCCGAACAACGGCGACGCGCCAGGCCACGCTTTGAGCCAGTCGTCGGGAAGTTGAAAGGGCGCAAGTCCCTCGTCGACGATCAGGTGCCTCCATTCCATCATGTGCAAGACCACGAAGGTCAGGCCCAACGCCATCGTCGCGACAATCCATTTGCGAGCTGATCCTCTCTTGCCGCGCTTCGATGCCGAGACCGCGAAGACCATCGTCAACGAGCTTGACAACAACACCAGAGTCATCACGGTTGAAAAGGCAATGCTTGGGTAAATCGAAAACGGAGTCGGCCACCGGACGCTCGCAACGCGAGCGTAGCTGTAAGTAACCAGCAGGGCGCCGAACGTCAGCGAGTCCGACATTATGAACAGCCACATTCCCAACTTGCGGTGCCCTATGCGATACGGATGCACTCCGCCGCCCCAATCATTCATCGACAAAGTTTCCGCGTTAGCGTCAGCCATCAATGTCCCTCCGCTCGTGAGAGTTTCACCTGAAGAAAAACAGTAAGCCAAAAAGATAAATCCAAAGCCCATCCATGAAGTGCCAGTAGATCGCTGTGACCTGTACGGCTGCTCGGCGCTTGAACCCAATTCGCATTCTGAAAGCAGCCACCGTCACATAAGCGAGAGCGATGACTCCGCCCAGCAAGTGCAAGCCGTGCAAGCTGGTCAGCAAGTAAAAGAACGAACTATGCGGATGGCTGTTAATGAAGACTCCCTGCGCGGCGAGCTGCCGCCACGCCATCAACTGCCCGCCCAAAAAAGCCAGGCCCAGCAGAGTCGTCAGGCTTATCCAGCTTTTGAATCGCTCGTATTCATTTCTCTTCAACGCCCCGCGCGCGAGCTCGATCGTTACGCTGCTCGCAAGCAACACAGCAGTGTTCAGCCACAACACGGAAGGCATATCGATGGGGAGCCAATCGTCCTGGCCGCCCCCAAGAGCCGGAACACCGCGCACGATATAAGCGCTGGTCAACGCGACGAACAGCATCAGGATGCTCGCAAGCGCCACCCACATCCCGATGCGATACTTCTCTGGCTCGGCCGCATCTTCGCTCGACCAACCGGGCGGCCAGTCTTTTGAATCGGACGGACCCGAACCAAATTGATCGCCGTCGCCCGAACCGAACTTGCCGCCGCCTATCCCGGGCTTTATACCGATGTCTGTTGTTAACGTGCTCGGCATTTAATGACCGTGTTCCTCTGCCGATTCGGGATCGGTTTGCATCAGGTGATCGGTTGAAGCTCCCGGAACGCTGAATTCATACGGCCCTCGCTGAACTTCGGGTAAGATTCCCGCGAAATTGTCGTGCGGCGGAGGAGACGGGATCGTCCACTCGAGCGTAGTCGCTTCCCAGGGATTCGCGGAAGCCTTCGGTCCTTTTATCCAACTCCAGATCAGGTTCACGAGAAAGATCAACTGACCGGCGATTGTCACGAACGCTACCCAAGAAATAAACCGGCTGAGCGGCATAACCGATCTTGCGTACTCGAGATTGCCGTGCGAAGCATACCGGCGCGGCGCGCCAGCCATTCCCATCACGTGAAAAGGAATGAATATCGCGTTCACGCCGATGAAGGTAATGATGAAATGAATCTTGCCCATGCCTTCATTCATCATCTTGCCGAACATTTTGGGGAACCAGAAATAAGTTCCGGCGAACATTCCGAAGATCGCCGCCACTCCCATAATCAAATGAAAGTGTCCGACTACGAAGTAGGTGTCGTGCAGCGGAATGTCTATCGATGTCTGACCGAGGAACAGGCCCGTGATTCCGCCTGACACAAACAGCGATACGAAGCCAATAGCAAAAAGCATCGGCGTCGTGAAACGAATCTGACCGCCCCAGAGTGTCCCCAGCCAGTTGAATGTCTTGATCGCCGAAGGAACGCCGATCGTCAGCGTCACAATGGAAAATGCGATCGCCGAGTAGGGGCTCATGCCGCTGATGAACATGTGATGGCCCCATACAAAGAAGCCCAGCAGCCCGATCGCAAACAGCGCATATACCATCGCTCGATAGCCGAATACCGGCTTGCGTGAGAAGGTCGAAAGCAAATGTGAAGTCAAACCCATGCCGGGCAGGATGGCTATGTAGACTTCAGGGTGACCGAAGAACCAGAACAGATGCTGCCACAAAATCGGCGAGCCGCCCGCGTGCTCCTTCACCAACTGGCCGCTGACATATTCGCCGCCCGGTATGAAGAAGCTCGTGCCGGCAAGATGGTCGAGCAAAAGAAGAATGCCCGCCGCGAGGAGAACCGGAAAGGACAACAGCGCCAGAATTGCCGTCGTGAACCACGCCCAGCACGTCAATGGAAGCCGCATAAGCGACAACCCGCGAGCGCGCATGTTCAGCATCGTGGTAATAAAATTCAACGCGCCGAGAAGCGACGCAACGCAAAAGAGCGCTATGCTCGTGATCCACAGCAGGACGCCGGTTCCCTGTCCCGGACCCGCGCGTTCGCCAAGCGCACTCAGCGGCGCGTACCCGGTCCAGCCTCCGATTGGCCCGATCACGTTTATCATGTTGGCATCGGTGACGAAGAATGCCGAAAGCAACACAATCAACGCGACGAACGTGATCCAGAATGACAGCATATTCAGAACGGGAAACGCCATATCGTCGGCGCCGATCTGTATTGGAAGAAAATAATTTCCGAATCCGCCTTGCGGCGCCGTCGTCAACACGAAGAAGACCATGATGGTCCCGTGCATAGTCAGCAATGATAAGTACAATTCGCCTGATATCGTTCCGTTCTCGGCGGCGTTCGGGAACAGCGTTTTAAGGAAGCCCCACTCCTGGCCCGGCCATCCAAGCTGTAAGCGCATCAGCAGCGAGAGCGCCATCCCGACAAACACCGCGAACAAGGCCAGGCACCAGTATTGAATGCCAATGACTTTGTGGTCGGTGCTGAAAATGTATTTCCGGATAAAGTTTGTGGGCGCCGGATGCCGGTGAACCTCGCCGTGAACTGGATGAACCACGTCTGCCATCTTCTGCCTCCTGTGAGGACGGTTCGGAACGCAAGCTTCACGCGGAAGCGCGTTCTCTCAACCCTCTATTCGTACTGGTAGCGCTGCAGCAACTCGCCAAGCTGCTCCTTGAATTTTTCTTCGGACATTTGAACGAGCTGGTCGTATTCGTCGGCCGGAATAACCACCATGTTGCTCTTCATATTGTAATGCAAACTTCCGCACAACTCGGCGCAGGGAATTTCGTACTTCCCGACCTGAGTCGCCGTGAAGTGCACTTTGATAGCCATTCCCGGAACGGTGTCCTGCTTGAATCGAAGAGCCGGAACAAAGAAACTGTGAATCACGTCTTTCGATCTGAGCGTGAGCTCAACCTGCCGATCAACGGGAATGATCAAAGAGGTCAACTGCGCGTCGTCTTTGCCCGCCGCGTCGTTAGGATCCAGACCCACGAAATTCAGCGATGAGTCGTCCATGTATTTCGCTTCAGTATGTCCGAAGACGCCGTCGGCACCGGAGTAATGAAAATTCCACTGAAACTGCTGCGCCACTACTTCTATCTTCGTTGCGTTGTCTGCGGCCGCAGTCAGATGCAGTTGGGCCCAGACTCGCTGGCCCAGAATCGCAAGACTCACAAACACGGCGGCAGTGATGACGGTCCAGGTCGCTTCGAGCTTGTTGCTGCCGTGCGTGTAGACTGCTCGGGCATCGCCTTTTCTTCCGAAACGCATCACCGCGTAGCCGAGCGCAAATTGAGCGGCGGTGAAGGCAATGCCCACTACGACGAGCGTTCGCATAAACTGATCGTCAATCGGCTTCGCGTGTTCAGAGATGCCGTGCGGAAACCACCACAGCACGGAGCCGAATATCATTTTCTGGCCGACAAACATCAGCACCGACCCGATGGCCAGGATGAACATCATTACGCCAGTGATCTTACCCATCATTACCTCGTGATTCGTGATCTGTGATACGTGATACGTGATACGTGATCAAGTTGAATCACGTATCACGGTTCACGTTTCACTATCTATTCAGCACCATCAACGCAAACAAAGCCGGCAAGTAAAACACGGACGCCAGCAAAAGCTGGCGAGCTTGCCAAGTCGTGCGAACGAGCGCGGCGCGCGCGCTGAAAAACAAAAAGCAAACTCCGAGCACCAACGCGCCGACAAGGTAGACCGCCCCCGCGAGCCCAATCGCCGCGGGAAGCAGGCTCACCGGCAGCAGCAGCAGCGTGTAGATTATGATTTGCTGCCCGGTCACTTTTCCTTCGGGCTCGACTACGGGAAGCATCTTGATGCCCGCCCGTGCGTAATCGTCTCGATACATCCACGCGATCGCCAGGAAATGCGGAAACTGCCACAAGAACAGAATCGCGAACAGCATCCACGCTTCGACCGTCACTTGCCCGCGAGCGGCGACCCACCCGATGAACGGCGGCATCGCTCCGGGAAAAGCTCCGAGCACCGTAGACAAAGTGGTCTTCGTTTTGAGCGGGGTGTAAATGAACAGATAGCTTGCCAACGTCGCGACACCCAGTAATGCCGAAAGCAGATTAATGAAGATCGCGAGGTACATCGTCGCTAGCAGGCACAGCGCGACTCCAAACAACGCGGCTTCAGTCGGAAAGAGTTTTCCCGAAGGCAGCGGCCGCGCTTGAGTTCGCCTCATCAGTCGATCCAAATCGCGTTCGAGGTATTGATTCAGAGCGGCGATGCCCGAAGAGAGCAACGCAATGCCGATCGACGCATTCATCAGTCGCAAATAATCAATTCCGGCGGATGAAGCCATGCAGAATCCCGCGGCAGCGGTCAGCACCACCAGAAACGTTATTCGAGGCTTAGTGAGCTCGGCGTACGCCGAAAGCCTTGCAACCCCCGATACGCTCGGCTCAACTACGATAATCTCCGCAATTGATTCCATATAATTTAAACAGCCGCACCTGACGAGCGCAGGCCCGCCGCCGATACAGCTCCTGCTGATTTTTTCCGCGCCGGGATCAGTACCTGGTGACACCTCAGCGCAAGTACAACCATCGTTGCGAGCGTCAAAGCCCCGACTACCAGGTGAGCGACCGTAAGCGAAATCATCGGCTCAAGCGGTTGCGGATCAGACTTTGAAGCAAGCCTCGCAAAGTAAGCCGCGATCCCGAGACCGAGTTGAACAACCAGCAACAAAGCGACAAGCCTAGCAGGCCGAATCAGGTATTCTTCTTGTATGTGTCGTGGCCAAACCGCAAACACGGTCAAGGCAATCAGCACGGTCACTGCAATTGCGCCGATAATGTGAGGCACGATTCCAAATGCCTGATGCCGAAACGCAGCTCCCAACACGAGCTGAATCAAAACTGCCGCGACCGTTACTGATGCCAATCTGCGAAGCGGCAGGTTTGCGTTATCGGGCTCGGAGCTTCGCGGCAGAAGCCAGCTTCGCGATGTGAACACAGCCATCGCGATTATCAGCGCGAAAAAGCTCTGCGCCACCAGCGCGTGAGGGATGGCTATCATCGCTTTGTACTCGGGAAAGCGAACCCGCAACCCGCCGATGGCCGCCTGCGCGACGACACCGGCGAACGCGCAGAGCGCCAGGCTGCGCATCCATCGTCGTCGCTCGCTGAAAAAAGTCCAGATCGCGAGCAACAGAGTCGTCGCGCCTACGATGCCAGCGATGAACCTGTGTGAGTACTCGTATCGAACGTTGGCTACGAAGCTATTTGAATTGATCAGCCAGCGCCCGAACGACAGCGGCCAATCCGGAACCGAATCGCCCGCCTCGTTGCTCGTCACCAGCGCTCCAGCAACGAGCAACGCGACCGTCAGCACGGACAATACAACGGCGAGGCGATGAAGCCCTACGTTCGACTGATCACTCACCGCCTTGCCTGTTCGTTCGCTCAATCGAGAACCTCTAAGCCGTTACGTGAACGCTATGGGAGAACCAGCGTCGGTCCGATTTGCATCGACGTAGCCGCAGGCGTTGATCCGCTCTTGTAAGTGATGTCTTGAGTCTTGGATTCTTTAGCGGCTACCGTGACCTGCTGAGTCTGCTCGCCCAGCGTTTCATGCCAGAAGACCAGCGTGTAGCTTCCCGGCGGCACATTCTTAATCGTGTAGGTCCCATCCTTCGCGCTCACAGTGAAGTAAGGATGAGCGAGCACTCCGATATTGGCTTTCATCCAGGGATGCTGATTGCACTTGACTGGAATCAAAGTCTCCGGCCGGCCGAACTTCTTTTCGATAGGAGGAGCGCCTTGAGCCTGCATTTGATTCCACTCCTCATTCCTCTTTGGCGAAGGATGAATGTTGTGAGTAGTGTTGTCGCTGTTGGTCACCCTGAACGTTTGATTGACCTGGATGCCGATTACCCGAGGATGATATCTGCAGCCCTGCTGATCCAAAGTCACCGCGTCGGACGGCGTTGGAAAAGAGTGTGAATCGATCGGGCCGCCCTTAAGATAGACAAACACGTTCGCGAGTTTGCCGTCGGCGACCTGCGTATCATCGGTCATCTTATCGCCAGACGACGACGCGCAGTTGGCGTCCTGGCTCATGTCGATTTTCTTTGATACAGGCGCCGCGCCATCAAAGCTCACCTTTCCAGTGATAGTTCCTTCATCGCCTTTTGACACATATGCCGACTTCGAGCCGGCCTCTGATTTGTCCTCGCTGGTCCCTGTCTTTTTCTTTCCGCAGCCGACGGCGATCAGCAGCATCGCCAGCGTCAGCATCACACAAACCGTTCCTATTTTTCTTAACATCGCTTTTCTCCGTGATTCTTAATCTCTCTTTTCTCGAACGGAAAAATTAGAGCGTCACTTACCAGTATTGATCCGTTCATTCGACTCGCAAAAACTTAATGCTGTCACACGCTCGCTACGGCGCGCGAATCGCGACGACCGTGCTCCGCGAGCTCTTACGAACTGTTCGATCGACTCGAGCCGTTTTCTGCGGTTTCGCCGGAGCAGCCGGCGCACCTGGTGCAGCACCAGCCGAACCGAGCCGCTTCTGATCCTCTGCAGACGACTGGAATATATATCTCACAAGCAGATCGAGCTGGTCCTTATCATAAGTCTTGAACGAATCGGGAGTGGGACCGTTGAACACCCATCGATCGTGAGCTTCATCGCGCTTGAACAATTCCGAGGGCATCGACGTTCCGGGGCTGATCAACTGTGGATCCAAAATCCAGCGCCGGGTCCAGGCCGGCTTCAATCGATCGGGAGCAAGCAGGAAGTTGGGCGCCGTAGCTCGGGCATCGTGAGTCGGATCGCCGGTCATATGACACTTCAAACATGGCGCCGCAGGCGAATTGAACAGTGCGACGGCCATGCCTCGCTCGTCGCTTGTCAACGGATCGAGCCGCTCGGGAATGTAAGGCTGCGGTTGAGACGAGCCGCCCATGAAGAAATTCACCAGCGTCTGAAGCTCGTTAGGCGAGAAGTTAAAGGTCGGCATTCGAGCCTTCAAATAACGCCGCACTCCGTTTCGATTCTCACCCGGTTGCGCGTGAAGCGAAGTGCTCGAAGCCCAGTCGTCACCGGCCGCGGCGGGTTGCGCGTGGCCACTGACGGCTTGCGCGAGCTGCGCTCTCTCGGCCGGCGTCGCTTGCGAGGGATCTTTCAAGAATCGCAACAGCCAGTCGGGATTCACTCGAGCGCCTTCGCTTGTGAGCCGCGGCGGCAATTGCTCTTTGCCGTCGGCGCTTTGATACATCGGCAGACCCATCAGAATCGAGTCCTGACCGATCAGCACGTTGTGACATCCCATGCAGTTGTATTTTTGAACGATCCACCAGCCATCCTGCACCGCCTTCTTTCCACCGCTGGGGTTGTAGCGAATCGACTCCGGGAGATTCGTTTCGACGCTGCCGAGCAAAAAAGTAGTCAGTGCAGTCACATCACTATCGGGCAGGTAGATGTTGGGCATGCGAAGGCGCTCATCGGGCGCCTTCACTTTACCGCGATCGTAGATACCCGGACTTCGAAGCTTGTTCTCGAAGAAGCCCTTGTGGTCATACGACGATTCCCTGTCCGGCCGCTTGATGTCGTCCCCGCTAATCGGATCCTTGCCGTGCATCGCAGGTTGCTGAAGCAGAGCGAAATCGAGGCGCTCGATCGGCTTGCTGCCCTCGAGCGTAAGCTCGGTGCCGATGCGCTGCTCATCTTCGAGACCTTTGATCTCGTGACACGCAGCACAACCGTATCGCTTCACCAGTTGCTCGCCTCTGTCTTTGAGTGAAGCGTCGTCCACGAACGAAGCGTTTTGATAATCGACACCCGCTCGCTTTTGCTGCGACAAGAACGTAGCGACGTCGCGCGCGTCCTGTTCCGACAAGCGGAAGTTAGGCATCACCGTCATGTTTTGAATCTGAAGCTCGCGGCCATCTACCGGGCTCTTCGAGTGATCGTCATCAAAGGCAAACGGAAGATTCTTAGCCTTGTAGTCGGCCGGCGTCAGATCGCGCTTCAATGTCGGCGAGTATGGAGCGAGGCGCTGACGCGGATTGTGCACCCAGCGAACTATGTAATCGTAATTAGCTTTCTCACCGACCCGCGAAAGATTCGCAGCGAAGTCTCCGCCGATGACTTGATTGCCCATGTCGATGGCGGATCCATTGATCGAATGACAACCCAGGCAACCGAGTGTTTTGAACAATTCCTTGCCGTGAGCCGCGTCGCCCTGCGCTTGCGTAGCTACTTTCACATCGAGCGCTGATTGCCAAATGAATGCGGAGATAGCCTTGATCTCGTCGTCGTCAAGACGAAAAGTCGGCATCTTCGTTCCGGGTCTGAAAGCCTGGGGATCCGAAAGCCAAACCGGAATCCATTCCTTTCGCAGCTTGGCTTTGATTTCTTTCAGGTTCGGCCCGATCTTTTTCACGTCCTGCATCAGGTACTTGGACTGAATGTCGAACTCGTCAATCCGTGCGTCGATCTGTGAAATGATTTGCCGAAGCGCTTCGGCCTTCTTTCGAAGCTGAGTCGCCTCTTCATCGCTGGCTGCTGCATCGGCAGCCGCGCCGGTTTGCGCAATCTCGCGTTTACGCTCGTCGCGTTCCAGATCCAGAGTCTTGATGCTTTGCCGAGCGTTTGACAGCGCATCAGCCTCGCGATCAAACGCCTCGTATCGATGGCACCCGGCGCAGCCGCGCACCTGGAAAAGATTTTTTCCGCGATTCAGAACGTCAGCGTCCTGCAACACGCGATCGCGGTTGTGACATTGATTGCAGCCCGCCTGAAAATTCTCTTTGTAGTAAAGCGGCCATAGCCAGTGCTCGTATCTGCCGTGAGCTTTTTCAACCGACGTTGTGCCCCGGCCATTCCCGCCGTGACAAGTTGAGCAGCCGAATCGATCCGGGTCGTGAGTCTTCAACAGGTCGCGCTTCGGGTGCGAGACAAACGCTGCTGCCGCAGCGTCATCGCTCGGGTCTTCGCCCGTCCAGCCCATGTCCTTCTTGGTAATGTTGATCGGCTCGCGAATTCCAAGGTGACAAGATTCGCACCGATCGATAACAACGCCGCCAATATTGATTTGCTTTATCTCGAATTTGAAGTTGTTGGCCTTGTCCTGAAGCTTTGCGACCTGATCTTCGGTCAACCCAAACAAATGATCCTGCAGGTATTCATCACGTTTCTTGCGCGCGGCTTCGACCGGCTGCGTGATTTGAACGCGGTCCGCCAGAATGCGAGCTTTCTCGTCACGCAAGCTGTTGTAAAGAGCCTCGAGATCGGGGAATGTCATCGACATCGACTGTTCCTTGCCGTCGTCCCCGGTCATCTTGAAGTCGATTTTCTCCTGCTTCTTTTTTTCGATAGCATCGCGAATGCTTTTCTTTGAGCTCTCGCTTTCAGCCACTTCGAGTTGATATGTCTTCGCCACGATCCAGGATCTGGCGTCCTGAAACGGCGGAGTAACCTCGGCAACTTTTGCGTCGATCTTTTTGACCTGAGCGTCGATCGGGTCAGTGCGCTCCTTCGCGGCGGCGGACACATCCTTGAAAGCCCCGTCCAGGGTTTGATAGTCGCCAGTGTTCTTTACTTCCTGCTCGAGATTCTTTTGGCGCTTCTTTGCGGTGTCGAGGTAGTTCGAGTAGCTGTCGACAAAATTCTTCTGAAAGCTTTTCCAGGGCCGCTGTCCAACGACCTCGTCATAAAGCGACCACACCAGTGTAACGACGAGCAAGAGCGACGATATCAACAGAGCGCCACTCATCGAGCGGTCCGCGATCGGGTCAGACTCAGGCGCTTCGGGCGCTCGCTTCTCCAACTGCTCGCTTTGAGTTGTATCTGCCATCTAGCTCCTCAAGAAAAGGAAACGATGATCGCGGAATGAGGAACGATGAAAATCCGGAATTCATCATTCATCGTTCACATTCAGCGTTATATGTTGAACCACGGCGTAACCATGATGTACTTGATACGGAAGACCTGCCTGATCAAAAGCTTCACCGGCATGCTTACCAGCACAGTTATCGCGAAGAACTGAAACACCGAGTACTGCAACAAGGTCGTGCGCTCGAAAATCTTCTTCTCGAACTTGCTCCACGAGATGACGATGTGAATCAAAAGGCCGGCGATCAGGTAGAACGCTCCGACCACCAGTAAGCCGAAGATTCCTTTCCACGGCTGGCTGGTGATTCCGACAATGTCCGGCAAGTCGCGATTGATCTCATAAAGCTGAACGTTGTGATCCCAGGTCTGACCCGGCCAGAACCAAACCCATCCCGGACCTCTGATGAACGTGCCGATGAAGATCAGCGAGATCCACATGATGAAGCCCCACAAAAACGCGCCTACAGCGACCTTGCGTTGCTTCCACGTGTAATAACCGACGCCGAGCGGGTTCGAATCGACGTAAGGAAATGCCATCAATCCGACTATGATCAAGCTGGGCATCACAACGCCCGCGATCCATGGATCGAAGTAGACGAGCATCTCCTGCAAGCCGAGAAAGTACCACGGCGCTTTCGACGGGTTCATCGTGAGGTTCGGATTGGACGGCTCTTCAAGCGGCGCGTTCAGCGTGATGGACCAGACAAACAAGACTACGGTGACGATGATGACAGCGAGGAATTCAATGCGCAGAAGGTAAGGCCACACATGAAGCTCGCGAGACCAGTGCGGTCTCCACGGCCACGTCTTGCGATGATGCGTCTTCGCCAGCTTCGGGTCTTCTTCGAGTTGCCCGGCAAGCCGATCATTCGCACGCGCCTGACGAAGGCCCATCCACAGGAAGAACGGGACCAGAAACAGCATCGCGACAATTGGCACATTGTCAGGCGCTGAAGCGATGGTCCAAAGTTGTGCCCAATCCATTAAGCCTCCGGCAGTTCCGAGTTCAGGGTTGCGGGTTCCGGGTTAAAACCCGGAACTCGGAACCGGAAACCCGTAACCGAACTATCCGACTTGTTTCTTCACTGCCCTCGCGCCGGGCGCTCGCATTTCAGATTCAAGCTGAATCGGCGCGGGCCCGGAGATGCCGCCGTCCTTGCGCACTCGCCAGAAGTGCACGGCCATCAAAACGCTCGCGATCACCGGAATGGCTATGCAGTGCCAGATGTAGCTTCGCAGAAGCGCGTTCGCATCGACGATTGACCCACCCAACAACGCGAACCGGACGTCGTCATATGGATTCATTCCGAGTTGCGCACCGAAAGGCCCCTCGTGTCCGAGTAGCGGTGTCGCGCGAGCCATATTCGTTCCCACCGTTACAGCCCAGAAGCCGAGTTGGTCGTCCGGCAACAGGTATCCGGTGAAACTCAACAGAAGTGTCAGCACCAACAGCACGACACCAACCGACCAGTTGAATTCACGCGGAGTCTTGTATGAGCCCGTCAGCACAACACGAAGCATGTGCAGCCACGTCGTTATCACCATCAAGTGCGCGGCCCAGCGGTGCATGTTTCGAAGGAGCTTGCCAAACGGCACGTCGTTCTCGAGATAAAGGATGTCCTGAAAAGCCTGCCCCTTCGACGGGTGGTAATAGAACATCAACAGAATGCCAGTGAAGGTCAGCACTATAAAAAGATAGAAAGTGATGCCGCCCATTCCCCACGTGTAGCTGAAACGCACAGCGTCGCGATTGATCTTCGCCGGATGAAGGTGAAGGAACACATTGGTCAGCACGCCCAGCGAACGAGATCGCGGCGTTGGCTCGTGCTTGACCCGAAACATCGACTTATAGATTTGACTCTTTGTCGGGTCCTTGAGCTCTTCGATCTCCTGAAGAACCGAATCCTTCTGCACCTTCTTCTTAAGGAGGTCGATTTCTTCTTTGACGTTTTCTTTGAAGCCTGGCGCGGTCTCTTCAGAAACGGTGACGCCGGGTTCAGCTTTTACTTGTGGTTTATCAGGCTTATCAGATTCCATTTTTCTGGGCTCCCCGATGGACTCCGATCAAGGCGAAGAATTGTCAACAGAAACACAAAAGTTTAGACAGGGATGAATGCGTTCTGATCGTCGAAGTGACTCGTTTCTCCCTTTGGCCACTGAAACAATCTCGATGTATCGACGACAACTTGCCCGGTCGGATCAAGTTCAACGTGAGCGCGATCCATCGGACGCGGCGCCGGACCTTCGAAGTTGATTCCTTCGCTGGTGTAGCCGCTCCCGTGACACGGGCATTTGAACTTGTTTTCACCAGGCTTCCAATCAGGCGTGCATCCCAGATGAGTGCATCGAGCGTAGATCACAAACAATCTTTCTGCGTTGCGAACTACCCAGATGCGATATTGCTGCTGGAATTTGGTATCGACTCCGAATCCGAAATCCGATGGATATCCAACTCTGAATACCGTGCTTGGCTCGAAGATCGTTCTCGGAAGGAAGAAGCGAAGGAACATCAGGAAGTTCGTTGCCAGAAACCCGCCGATTGCCGTCCATATAATACGGCGTCGCATTTTGTTTACCGGATCGGGCGGCGCGCTTTCGACAGTCTTCGACTTGGCTCCAGCCGAAGTGCCGACAGGCTTCGGGGTGACTTTGGGTTTATCTGGTGATGCTGACGCTTTTGGCGCCGGTGGTGTAGCTTTCTCTGCCGTTGCGGTTACAGTCTTCTGCTTTTCCTCGCCCTCAGTCTTCTGGTTCGGGTCCTGAACGGTGTCCATGCCGGAAGTCTCCACGATTCCGTCCATCATTAGAGAGACGATTAGTACGATTGGTTCCAACGAAAACGCACGACGCGCCTCGCCGACATATACTGTATAAATTCTGCTGAACGTTTCTCATCGAGCCTGAACTCAACATCCGGACTGCTTAAAATGAAGTGATCGGTTTTTAGCATGTCGCCTCGAAGCTTGTCAAGCAATGCACTAAGCGAGCTTTGCAATCGTTAGAGAACTCATTGTTTGACACTTCTCAGGCCGCTATCTCGAATTGATTTCGTCGGCCACATTCGAGGAGAACGAGGATTGACGTTCACACTCTGTTTGATCCAGTCCCAACAACCTCAAACCAGCTCATTCATCGATCTCTTGTTCAAAGCAGTCCCATAGCGAAGGGCGTCCTCGTCCTCTTGTTGATTTTCTCGATTTACTCCTGGGCGATTATCATCACTAAATGGCTTTGGCTACGAAAGGCGGAGAGGGAGACGAGATTATTCATGAGGACGCCCGTGGTCCGCTTGTGCGCGTGTTCATTGCGGCTACGAGAGGGATGCAGTTGAAATTGCGTTGATCTGGAATGCCACGCGCGGCTTCGCCAGACGGTGCTGAATCGGGAGCTATTGAAAGATGGGGATGTACGGAAAGCGTTTGGCAATCATCTTTCAAGCGCAGGCACAGGGTTTAGCGGCGACTTGCCAGATCCAAATCACATATGGCTAGACTTTCCTATCGAAGACACAGAAAGCCTCCGGTCAGTGCGTCATAGGTGCAACACAGGGACTTCTTCGTCAGTCAACTTCGCGCGCCGACCAATCGCCTGAGTGAGTATTATTCTTCGAACGGACCGAGTAATCGATCACTCTCTTCTTTAACAATGTGGTAGCACTCGCACACAACCGTTTCAAGACCCTTTCGATCGAGAATATCGATATGCCCTCGCGTATAGCGGATTAATCCATCATCTTGCAAACGACGCGCAGCGACAGTAACGCTCTCTCGGCGGCCACCTAACATGTTCGAGATGAACTCCTGGGTCATCAATAGCTCATCGGAATCGACGCGGTCGTGGCTTAGGAGTAACCAACGGCAAAGGCGTTTCTCAGTTGAGTGTAGGCGGTTGCAGACGGCCGTCTGCGAGACCTGCGTGAGAAATGCCTGGGTATAACGCAACATTATCCCCTGAAAGGGACCGCCACGCCCAAACTCCTCCTGAAGAACCTCTGAGCTCATCCTGAACGCACCGCCAGCGATCTGAACTACCGCCCGGTTTCGGGTTGTGCTGCCGCCCAGGAAGAGGGGTATTCCAAGTACCCCATCGTTGCCGGTAACCCCGATTTCGGCGGTATAACCATCTTGAGTCGTGTAAAGCAAGGAGATGACCGAGCTAGTTGGAAAATAAACGGAGTCAAGGCGTCCGTCTGTCTCGTAGAGCACTTGTCCGAGCGAGAAGGTTACGTATCGCAGATGCGGAACGCAACGTTTGTGGTCCTCTGTCGGAAGTGCAGCAAGAAGGCGGTTCCTATCCAGAGCTTGAAGCCTACTCAATTTGCACATGCGTAACCTCCTGCCCGTCTTAAGAATCTTTCTCATTATATGTGAGCTAGGGCACAGACGACACGGTAGATTTGTAAATAATGGAGTGGCCTTGAACTGACTGAGCTACAATACAGTCGTTCGTAACTAAAAAACCCGCTACCCCTGCCATTACGGCGGGGCTATCTGGAGTACGTTCACAAGCCGCAACCTCACGATTAGGAAGTCTCGCGCCTTTTCGGAATTCCTCTCATTAGTCCGAAAATGCGGCCGTACCAGCAGAAGGCGCATAATAGCGTGTTAAAGGGTGCTACTCGGATTACGCTGGGGCGCTGGCGTAGTAGTCCGTCAGGGTTGGTGGCCTATTGTGGAGCAAGTTATCCTCGTTAACGATCGAGATGAGGCAGTTGGCATCGAGGAAAAACTGCAGGCCCACCTGAAAGGAAGACTCCACCGGGCGTTTTCCGTCTTTGTGTTTGACGATAGGAACCGGTTGCTGCTCCAAAGGCGGGCGGATACCAAGTATCATTCAGGCGGTTGCTGGTCTAACACTTGTTGCAGCCATCCCAGACCGGGAGAATCTACGGAAAGCGCAGTTCACCGAAGGTTGGTTGAAGAGATGGGATTTGATTGTGCGATTAAAGAGACTTCAACCTTCACTTATTACTTAGAGGTTGATCACAACTTGTTCGAGCACGAGTACAATCACGCTTACGTCGGGGTATTTGACGGGGACCCCAACCCTTTGGCGGCTGAAGTGAGTGCATGGAAATGGGCCAACAAGGAGAACTTGAGCAAGGATATTCAAGCCCATCCGGAACTCTACACATCATGGTTCAGGGAGCTGTTACCTGGAATCTTGACCAGCTGCTGGTTTTAACAGTGGTAAGATATAACGACACTTAGGGGATAAATTCCTCGCCGTAAGATTTTTGGTTTGCTCTTAGGAGTGTGGCATTTCCAGCGCTTGGACAACCCGTTGACGTCGGCTTTCCAATGGACGGCACGTTGCGATGAACGCCAAGGTAAGCAATCCAGTGGACGATGAATTCCGTTCGCGCTTGTGTTATTCGCTCGTGGCAGAGACGCTGCGCGAAATGGAAGGCGAATTGCGCGAAATCAAAGCCGTGCGCTTCCTTTGCGACTACCCCTGGCCTTCAGGCAAGAGACTAAGACCAATCACTTTTCTCTTATCGACGCTCTCCGTTCGGCTTGAGCAAAGTCAACGGGTCAAAAGCGATGGGCGTGAAGCCCGCCTGTCCGCCGCGATCGAATTGCTACACGAAGCATCGCTGGTACACGACGACCTGGTTGACCGCAGTGAATTGCGGCGCGGGGCGCCAAGTATGCAGATAGTCAACGGCGAAGGACTCGCTTTGCTGATCGGCGATTATATGGTCTTTCGCGGATTGAAACTTATCCTCGACGCCGCCGAAACCAAAACCGACATTCTGCTCGCCCAGGAGTTGGCCAACACCGGTCTGCTCATTGCTCACGGCGAGGCTGACCAGCTCAACCGTTATCTCTACCAGCATGACTTGAAGGAACGGATGTCATTTGATGCTTATTTGGAACTGATTGCCAAAAAAACCGCCGCGTTTTTTGCTGGATGCGCTGAAGCAGGAGCCGCGGTCGGAGGAGCCGACGCAGCTTTGCGCAGGGTCTACCGCGACTTCGGGATGAATATGGGGATTGTCTTCCAGATGAAGGACGATTTGATCGATGTGCTTGGCGATTCCAAAGTGGCGCGCAAGACGCTCAGAAACAACCTGTCCGAAGGCACGGTGACCTTGCCGATGATACATGCCTGGGAGTTGTACCCTACTGAGCCGGCGATGCTCCGGTTCGTCGGCGGAGAACCGCTTGATCCGGGGTCCCAGGCAAAGCTGTATCGCACTCTCGCGAGCCGCGAGGTTAGAGCGCGTTGCGAAGAAACAATCAACCGGTTCGCAGCGCAGGCTGACGAGTGCCTGAACCGAATGCCCGTGAATATCTATCGATCGGGCCTTGGCGATCTCTTCGATTACATTCAAAAGTGTTCGTGGGGCGGCTTCAAACAACCGGCCAGGACAAAGGTAAAGAAATGAGCACTGTAGGCGTAAAAGAACTCAACTATGTCCGCCAGGTTCTTCAAAGGAACAAAAAGGAATTGATGCGCAGGTACAACGCAGAGGGAGTCGGCATCGGAAAGAAAACTCCCAAGGATGACAGTTATATCGTTACCGTCTTCGTAGCGGGGCCTGAGAACATCCCAACCGAACCGGTTGAGGTCGAAGGCATTCCACTCAAGTTCAAAATCACCGGCAAGTTCAAAGCTCAACTTTAGGAGGTGAGTTATGAAGCAGGAGGAGAGAATGAAGTGGCAGGAGGAGCCTTATTTAAAAGCGCGAGGTCTAGTGCGTGCATTGAAGAAAACACATTGGCAGCGTCTCAAGACAGATCGCAACGTGATCGGCACGGCTTTCGGCCAAAGAACCGCACATGGCGAAAAGACCGACGAGCCGGCTCTTGTGATTTACGTTATCAGAAAGTCGCCAAAGGCAAGCATTCCTCCCAGTCGCCTGCTGCCGCGCCGGATGTACATAGGCGGTGACTGCGTTGAGGTGGACGTAGTTGAAACCGGGCCGATCTATGCCTTCGAATTTACCGGCAGAGAACGCCCGGCAACCGACGGCATCAGCGTTGGCCACTTCAATATCACCGCCGGGACAATTGGCTCGGTTGTCACCGATAACACTGACGGCTCGATGTGCATTCTGAGCAATAACCATGTGCTGGCTGATGAAAACGCCGGAGCCATAGGTGACGCCATTATCCAGCCCGGCGCCTTCGACGGAGGATCTCCACCAGGTGACACCATAGCCACTCTGAAGCGCTTCGTGACGCTGATGCCGACCGGCAACCTGGTTGATTGCGCAATTGGCCAGGTCACAGCCGGTAGCGTGATTGACCAGGTGCACAACAACATTTTTGCGGTTGCCAGTCCCGGTCATCGCGCGGTCGGTCTTCTCTTCGCCGGGTCCTGCAACCTTACGATCATGAATCCGATCGACACGGTGCTCGCTCAACTCAATATTGCTTTTCCAGCGGGCGCCGGATCAACAGTCGCTCCGGACATCGGAATGAACGTTGAGAAAGTTGGCCGCACAACTGAATACACAAGCGCCACGATTCAGGAAATTGACGCCACCGTCCAGGTTGGCTACGAGAGCCTGGGGACCCTCGAATTCGACGGGCAGTTTACGACCAAGTGGATGAGCGACGGTGGAGATTCAGGCTCGCTCGTGTACGAGGGCGGTGATGGCGGCGAAGTGGACAAGTGCGACGGCGGAGGCTGTTCATCCACTTCGGCTGTGGAAGCACAATTGAGCGTTGACCTGAAGCAGGAGCGCTGCATGGCAGACGTAGTGCGCGATAAGTTCCTGCGCCAAACGCGTATTGGACGATGGGCCGTCGACCTCTTCTATCTGAATGAAGAACGCGGCCTGGAGCGTCTAAACCGCACCACGACTGAAGCAGCCGATCGCGAATACGCGCGCAAGCTGTTTGACAAGTATGCTGACGAAGCGCGGCAAGCCTTTGTTGAAGGCGAGAAATCCGAGCGCCGCGTAACCGATCAGCATATACGCGACGCACGCAGCGCGCTGAAACGCGCGCAGAAGTACATGACAAAAGACGAGCGTGCGGCAGCCGAACGCGTCTTCGCGATAGCCGAAAAACGCGCAAAGGGCAAGACAGCCCGCGAACTGCTTGCGATGCTCAACGACGAGAAACTTTTCAGCGAGCTTCAAGAAATTGCTGCGAACGTCGAGTTTCTCCAAACCAAGAAAGAACCCTGCCGATAAGCAATGACGGTTTTCCGACGGCGGTTCCATTTGAGAGCCGCCGTCTGATCGCCGTATGAGACAACGATGGCCAAGGATCCCAAAAACAAAAAAGGGCCGAGCAGCAAACCTCGGTCAGCAAAGAAAGTTGAGACGAAGAAACCGGCGCGTCAACAGGAAGGCTACCGACGAAGTGAGCCTTTAGCTATCAACACCCACCGCGACTTGCTGACCAATATTCGCCCGATCTGCCAACGGCTCAACAACGATCCCGACACCGCTCGAATGCTGCTGGTCAATCCAATTCTCGCGCTTGAGGACGCTGGAATTCAGCTCGCTCCGGAGGTCAAGCAACACATTATGGACTCGCTGCGATTTCCACCGAGTCTTGTGGAGCGCAAGGAGAAGCTGGAATTGGAACTCCAGGACGAGCTGACAGCACTGGGCTTCCCACACAAGTTGCCGCTCACCTCCGAACAGCGCGCTGATCTCATGTTTCGCGTGCTAAAAGTAAAATCTCCGCAGGCGCAACCTTCAGCAACGGCCGAGATTGGCTCAAAGGAAATGCGAGCCTATTCGCGGCAGCATCCACTCGTTGCCAAACTCGCTGACTACGAGCGCTTAAGACAAGGAAGACTCATCTTTTACCCACGCGAGACCTATGAAGCATACAAAGCGGGATTGAAGCGTCAGAACTGGATCAAGGCAGTCAAATTCAAAGTTTGACTTTCGGCCGAAAGTAGAGGGTGCGTCCGTGTCGCTGACCTCATGTTATCGCTACATTCTCGAGCTTCCGGTGAACACGCTCAGTGCGATGTTGCGCGGGGCTATGAGTGAAAGCGGTCCGGCGGGCGTGCTGATCACGCGTCACTGGGCTAATGTCCCAATCGGGAGCAACCACGCCGACGTGGATGTGCGCCCGGACGACCTCGATGCACATCCGCCAACCATGATTCTTACGGCTGCGGATCTCGGATTCACGCTTCATCTCAGGATGCGCGCGGAAGTCAAAGTCTTGGAGTTCCCCGATCTCGATCTGATCATTTACACGCTGGAATTCGATCTCCCTGGCAGCTTTCTCAAAGATACCAGCACGCCGCCGAAACTTATTATGCAGTTCCCGGCCGTCACCGCCCCGGATCTGAATCTCGCGATTACCGGAGGAGATATCCCGCTGACGCCTGCACTAATAGAACCGCGCATTCACGAGATGTATGACAACGATCCGTCGCTGGGTCACGAGGTCTTGAGCGGTCAGCCCTGGATCAAGTTCGACACCACATCCACCACGGTTCAGGTGACCAGCGACATCTATGACGACACACCCGGCGATCCTGGGTTCCGCGGCGCGATCTCAGTCGAAGTCCCCGACGCAACCAGCATTGTCATCGTGATGCCCGGGCACATCAAGATCCAGGGTATTTCGGGTCCGCCATTTGTCGACAGAGATATGACGTTGCGCATAACCGTCGCCGTCGTGACAAATCAGGCGGCCGGAGAGCTCCGCGTAAAGCTCAGCGCTGTCCAACAAGCCGACGTTGCAGTCGCGTTCAATCCGCCCGCAGGCTCACCCTCCGAAACCTTTTACTTCACCGAAGCTCAGACAGGTCTGAAGCTCGGAGTTGCGGACAAGATCAACAACTTTCCCGATTATGTCCAGGACATTCCCTCCGCGGCGGAAGTGCGCAGTCTCATCGAAACCCAATTGGTGGATATGGCACATGATCTCGTCATTCCGATCTTCACACCGGCGACGCCGGCGGCCGGAGAAGTCGATCTGACAACGTTCGTGCCGACTACGGTTGCGCAACAAGCGCTGGCGCTTCAAATCGAGCCCCTCGGCGACGGAACCCAGTGCGACGCACCAGATGTGTTCTCGCAGGCGGACGGTTTCTCAATAGCGATATCGGCCGTAGAGGTGAACAGTATTCTTCAACCGATACTCCAGGGCAACGAGGGCGACCGCACGGCTGCCGGCTACGACATGACGGTGAATAACCTTGACGGCACTCTCTCGAATGCCGGGGATCACGGTCAAGCCGACGGCCACATCTGGATCGAGGGCGACACCGATGTTCACGTTGATTGCTGGCCTGATCCGAACGTCGAATTCCAGGGCCCGGTTTTTCTGACTCCCAGCCTGGACCCCGACAATAAGCTCGTTTTCACGGCCCATGCGGGCGGATTCACTGCCGACGATCCCTGTTGTGGAGATGTCAACCCCGCTGACATAGCGGCACTCATTGAGGGCGAGCAATCAACTCCGGTGAAGATGCCAACCAATTTCACGGGTGTAGGAACTTTGACCCTGGGAGTGACAGACGCGGTGATCTCTGCGGCTGGAGTCGTTGTTCATGGAACCCTTACCGTCGCCACCACCAGCGCGTTGCACGCGTCTGCAATTCGCAAGACGCTTTATTGGTTCAATGAAATGGCAGGAGGCGGCCTGTAGTCACTCGTCACGATTCGACTTTCTAAAATCGATTCATTCGCGCGAGGCGCGAGAAAGGATTCAAAATGGCGATCTATCGAGGATTCGTACAGTCCCTCCAGGTACGCGATGACGGATGGGTGGAATTCGTTCTTCAAGCAGTCCACGCTGGGAATGCACTCAAGACGTTTTTCATCTCCGATCTGGACGGCGACATCCTGACAGCGCATAAACGGCTTGCGGATCTCAGCCTGTTGCGTGACGCTATCGCTCGCATATTACCGGTCGAAGTCGAATACAATTCTGACGCAGAGCAAGGGAATCTGGTTCAAGATTTGACCATATATCCACGGCCCTCGATTGATGGCCGTGAACCCGGTCAGCGAATCGAAGGCGTTGTGATTGGACTCTCAATATTCGAGCGCGGACCCGAATCAGCCACGACACCGTACCGCGATGAAGCAGATGTCGCCGGAATTACGCTACTAACCGATGCCGGCACGCTCGAACAACACCTTCTTGATCTTCAGCGCCCGGACCCGATGACTGCGCAAGCCATGCTCGGCCTGTTGCGCGAAGCGTTTCGCACGCGTCGCCGGGTCGCAATTCTGGTCAGCGCCAGGTTGGGTAATGAACCAAACCGGAAAGGCCGGTCTCTTGTTGCGATGAACACGTCCGATGCGGTGGCCGGAAGGTCAAATGCGGGTGGGAAGACATCGGATTTCATTCAGGCTTGCGAATGGATCACCGCGGCCGATGAGACTCTCGATTTTGTTTACGCATTCATCGAACGTCTCGGCCAGCGTTATGAAAGCTACGAGGTAGATGAGGCTCCCGCTTTCTCCCACGTCAGAGTCCTATATACGACGTGCCCCGGACAAACGCCGGAAGGTGACGTTTCTGACAACGGGTCTTTCGCGCCGCAGACAGCGGAGGCCTGGGTACACGACGACTCCCCCCTGCTTGTCCGGCTGGAGGCTGCGCTGCGTGACAAGCTGCAGGTAAAACTAGGCTTGAAGGACACGAAAGTCCACGAAGTCGAAATCGTAGGTCATCTCGGCAGTGCGGCGCGTCCGATCTGGATCCGCGTCTATCGGGCACTACTTCCCCCGGCCTCCGACACCGGTCTCTGTGAGAACGTACCGACGATTCGAACTCCCGCCGCAAGCGACTTCAACGAGGTTCCGTTCGCTGTTGCCTGGCGCGGGCTCGCGTACTTCAACGAAGGCATCTGGCGATTCGTAATAAAATCGGGTGAGGAGTGCAATCTGCTTGTTGACGGTGAAACGCCGTGCTGCGAACAGCCCTCCGCCTCACATGTTATGGAGACCTCAACGGTAGGTAATCTTTTGCGATACGGTCGCGCGACACAATGTCATGCCTATCTGAAGGGTTTGCATCGCGTTGAATTGATCCTGAGCGGACACACTTGCGCAGAACCGTTCGAGCTTCTGGCATACCGAATTCGGTAAGGTGCCTAACTAAGATTGCACGGCAAAATCGTCCAACTAAGTCATGGAGACTGACGAGTTGACACAGCGCGTCATCGGGATCATTGCCAGGACGCAGCGGATTCCACCTGATAGGATTACACTCGACAGCACGTTCGAGGAACTGCGAATAGACTCGCTTGACGGGATCAACATTCTCTTCGCGCTCGAGGAGGAGTTCGATGTGAACATCCCCGATGAGCCGAGAGGAATTCGCAATATGCGCCAGGTAGTTGCGATCATCGAGCGAATGGCAACAGAAGGCGCCATCACAATCACACCGACAAATCGCTCCTGATCAATGGGAAACCATCGCGTAGTTGTAACAGGCGTCGGCGTCATATCCGCTCTCGGCCGAAACAGCGCCGAATTCTGGCAGGGCATCTGCGATGGGAAATCCGGAATCGCTCCGATCGAATCAGTCGACCGCACCGCTCTTCGTTTCGAAAACGGAGCCGAAGTCCGCGGCTTCGATTCGCTAAACCATTTTGAGGAAAAGCAGCTCGTCTTTCTTGATCGCTTCGCTCAGTTCGCATTAATCGCGGCGCGGGAGGCGGCGGCTGATGCGCGCTTGACCTGGACGGATGAATTGCGCGAACGATCAGCCGTCGTCACCGGTTCCTGTGTAGGTGGCGCAGTGAGTGAGGATGACGGCTACCGGGAACTGTACCGTGAAGGGCGCCCGCGAATGAATCCAATGATGATTCCGCGCATCATGGACAGCGCTGCCGCCAGCCACATCTCCGTAGAGTTCGGAATAACCGGTCCCTCTCTTACCATCTCGACGGCTTGCGCTTCGTCCACCCACGCTATTGGCAATGCTTTCTGGATGGTGCGTCAGGGCACCGCGTGTCTGGCGATCGCGGGCGGCAGTGAAGCGCCATTCAGTTTCGGAAATCTAAAAGCGTGGGAGGCGCTACGCACGGTAGCGCCTGACACCTGCCGCCCTTTCTCGAAACATCGGCGTGGGATGATTCTGGGAGAGGGCGGAGCGATGCTCGTCATCGAGTCGCTCGACAACGCCCGCGCCCGAGACGCGACTATCTATGCTGAAATCGTAGGGTTTGGGATGTCGGCTGACGCAAGCCATCTCACACAGCCCTCCGCCGCCGGAGCAGCTCGAGCGATGCGCGCCGCTCTTAAAGACGCCGAAATCAATCCCGATCGCGTCGGCTATATTAACGCGCACGGTACCGGAACTCAGATCAACGATGCAACGGAAACTCGGGCGATCCGATCTGTCTTTGGCCAACACGCAAACCGGATTGCGGTCAGTTCTACTAAAGCGGCGCACGGGCACGCGCTCGGCGCCACCGGGGCAATCGAAGCGGCCGCTGCCGTCTTCGCCCTCCGCGATTGCATATTGCCACCGACGGTAAATTTCATCGAACCTGATCCTGAATGCGATCTCGATGTCGTACCGAACCACGCGCGTTCAGCGATGGTCGACTATGCGCTTTCGAATTCCTTTGCGTTCGGCGGGTTGAATGCAGTTCTGGTCTTTCGCCGTTGGAACGACGACGGCTACTCCTGGCACAAAACAGCGTTCAGCATTTAGGCTTCCGCGCGATTTGCGTCGAGCAGCGGCGCGGGTTCCGCGTAACACAACATGCGGTTGCCCGTCGTTCAGCCAACTCGTATCGCCTGTTGCGCCGACTGACTGCCCATCGGAAAGAGCAAGTGAGGGCAAGCAGCATCAAGAAAAAAAGCCACCCCTGTCACGGCAGAAGATCGTCTGCGTTTCTTCGTATGGTCCGCCCTTTTCTGTAAGGAGCAGAGCGAGTTGCGCCTGTCGCAAAGCCTGCTGCGACACTCAAACCGTTCTTCCAGAGCTGCATTGTTTGACACTCATCAAAACGCCAATCTAGAATTGAGCTCGCAGGAAACAAACGAGGAGAACGAGGATTGACGTTCGTACTCTTTTTGCTCCAGGCAACTCAACCTCAAGCCGGCAGCACCTTCGATCTTCTGTTGCGAGCAAGTCCGATCGCAAAAGGTGTATTGCTGCTGTTGCTGATTTTTTCGACCTATTCGTGGGCAATTATCATTACTAAATTGATTTGGCTGAGAGACGCCGAAAGACAAATCAAAGGGTTCTTAAACCGGTTTCAACGCGGCGGAAAACTCTCTGAGTTTTATCATGCAACTGATCCAGATGATCGAAGCCCTCTCGCGCGTGTCTTCTTAGCGGGCTACGACGAGGTCAACAATCAACTCGGCGAAACCGGCGGCGTAGTCCGAAGCATCGACGCAATAGCGCGGGTTCTCCAGTCCGCAACCATTTCAGAAGTTAATCAGATGGAACGCCGATTGAGCTGGCTTGCGACGACCGCTAACGCATCTCCTTTCATCGGGCTATTCGGAACTGTAGTCGGAATCATCATCGCGTTTCATGGACTGAGCACGGCTTCGGCATCTTCTATTCAGGCAGTCGCGCCGGGCATCGCGGAGGCCCTGATCGCTACGGCGGCAGGAATCGCTGCAGCCGTGCCGGCTGCAATTTTCTACAATCTCTTTTTGAACAGGATTAAAACCCTGACTGGAATAATCGACCGGTTCTCATTGGAGTTGATTAACCTTGTCGAAAGACACTATGTGAAAGAGCGGATTGCGGAAACGTGATACGTGATGCGTGACTCGTGAAACGTGATTCGTGCCTGGCTGATCACGAATTACGAATCACGTATCACGAATCACGCATCACTCTTTCACGGCTCACGTTTCACGTATTAATTTTCCATGGCTTTCACAGACCAGCGCGGGCGCACTCAGACTTCTCTCTCCGAAATCAACGTCACGCCCCTTGTAGACGTGATGCTGGTTCTGCTGGTCATCTTCATGGTGACTGCGCCCATTCTCCAAACTGGAATCGACGTCAATCTCCCCAAGACACAGGAGACGCGCTCTGAACAGCCGAAGCCAAAGGCAGTCGTCGTCAGCATCGATCAGGACGGCAACGTCTACTTGAGCACCCAAGCTGAAGCGAAGCATGTGAATGTGAATGATCTGCCTACCTTGCTCGCGGAGAAACTTGGGAAATCCGGCGAGCGTCGAGTGTACGTGAGGGGGGACGGTGAGACGCCATATCGAATAATCGCGTACGTGCTCGACATTGCCAAGCAAGCGGGCGCGGATGTTAGCCTCGTGACCGAACCGACTGTGAAGAAGAAGTGAGGTTGGTAGTACCGCATTCATGAGGAGGTTCGTAGTTAGGCGCTTTTCCGCATAAACGCGGTTCTAGGAAACGGAATTGTGGCAGCGCTGGTAACATTCAAAAGCGAGCATGGAGCCAGTGAAGGACTGCAGCGATTCGATGTTCTGTTGTCCGTTGCGTTGCACGTCGTAGTCTTTGCTTCGTTGTTCGTGACTTTCAATCGAGCGGTTTCTTCAGAGATCGTAGCGGCTGGGCCGGGCGAAGGTGGTGAAGGCGGAGGAGGTTCGATCGAGGTCGGGGTGGCTGACAAGTCTGCGATTCTCGGATTCGCCAAACCAAAGCCGGTCTCTTACGTCGGAGACACCGACGACGCTATCAACAACACGCGAGTTGAACGAGCTCGTCGCGAAGATCCCAATTCAGAGGCGCTTCTTCCGCCGACGGAAAAAGAGGTGCCCGATCCGAAGTCACTAAAGACTGATCGTCCTATCGTGAATCAACAGGAAAAAATATTCACCGGCAAAGATGAGCGCGGCCGCTCGGCTAGTCAAACTGCGCAAGTCGGGAGGACGTTTGGAACTCCGACACCCGCGGCATTGATTGGCGGCGTTGGAATCGGCTCTGGGGGCGGGTTTGGAGGCGGCACCGGTTTGCCGGGCGGTTCGGAATACGGGCGACGGATTCAGTCAATTCTCGGTCGAAACTACACTCCGCCGGCCATCGACTCCGGAGGAGTACAGTACGTCATCATTCTTATTCGGATCTCGCGCGATGGAAGGATACTCTCGGTTTCAGGCGGCCGCGTAGCGGGAGCTTACATCAAACAGCGATCATCAAATGCACAAGTGAACTACGCAGCGGAGCGTGCAGTAATCGCATCAGACCCGTTGCCGCCTTTTCCGTCCGGTTTCCTGACTGGAGCTCAAGAGGCTACGGCGGAAGTTTGGTTCCGCTATCCAAAATGATATGGTGGGTATCGTCATCGTTGGCGATTTAATCATGAAGATCAGTTCATCAATTCGGTTAGCAATGATTCTCGCGATGATGCTGCCCGGAGTCTCAATCGTCACGGCACATCAGGAGACTCCGCAGTCGCAGGATGACATTCGAAAGCAGATCGGCACAATCATCGTGACGCCGGGCAACGGTCCGAACCTGGCTGTCGCGGATTTCATAGCGCGGTCAGCCGGGCTCGAAGCAGCTACCTCGACTTTCAATCAAGTCCTGTGGGCCGACCTCGATTTCGCGGCGGTATCTGGTCTGGTTGGAAAAAGTCTCTATCCAAAGACTCTCGTTCCCGATCCCGCTTCGTTGAAATTCGATGAATGGAGCGCCGACCCGGTCAAGGCCGACTATGTCGCGTTCGGTAATCTTCAGAACAACGGCGGAACCTCGGCCGATACTTATCTGTTCGACGTAAAGACGAAGCAACAATTGATCGCGTCGCGGCATACTGGAGACGCGCGAACCATCGCGCACGAATTCGCGGACGAAATAGTCAAGCTGCTCACGGGGCGTGACGGGATCGCGACATCGAAGGTCGCTTACGTTGCCGGAGACTCGATAAAGGTGATGGACTACGACGGCTTCAATCAAAGAGGGTTTGCCAGCGACGGTCCGATAGTTCGCTTTCCGCAGTTCTCCCCCGATGGGCGTTACCTCGCTTACGTGAGCTTCAAGACCGGCGTGCCGAACATCGTCGTTCGATCCGGCGAAGGCGGCTTGATTGGCGGCACGAGTTTCAACTCGACCACAACTTCGCCGACTATCTCTCCAAGCGGTCAGCTCGCATTCAGCTCGGCCATCGGCGGCGACGGCTCAATGGAGATTTACGTTTCGAATCTCGACGGCTCAAACGCGCGGCGTCTGACGCGAACACCAAAAGGCATCAATATCTCTCCTCGATGGAATCCGAAGACCGGGCGCGAAATCGCTTTCATATCCAATCGCGCGGGCACTCCGCAGGTTTACGTGATGGATTCGAGCGGCGCCAATCAGCGACCGTTGATCGCACGCGGCGGGCAAGCGGACTCGCCTTCGTGGTCGCCCGACGGCCGCTACGTCGCGTTCACCTGGGGAGGCGCCGGAAGCTTCCAGGTATTCGTCGCCGATGTAGCATCGGGTCAATTGATTCAGCTAACATCGCAAGGGCGAAATGAGAGCCCGACCTGGGCTCCCGATAGCCGGCACATTGCGTTTCAATCAAACCGCTCTGGAAGATGGGAAGTCTGGCAGGCACATATCGATGGCAGCGGAGCGCGTCAGCTCACGCGAAGCGGCGGACGCTCGCCGACATGGGCAAAGTGACTTTACGATAGCGCCGGGATCGACCTCGCAGTGTTTGTCTCGCACTCGATCCTCGAAGCGCTGAAGAAAAGGAGTTACAAATGACAAGAACACTTTCGAGATCAATCGCGATCGTCTTTGCTGTCGCTATTCTGATCGGAGCAGTGGGATGCGCAAAGCCCAAGGTGCAGCTTCAAGTTTCGCGCGACCGCATTCAGCAGGGCGAAGAAGTCCGCGTGAATTGGAATTCAAAAGACGCTAAACAAGTCACGCTCAATGGCAAGACCGTTGACAAGACGGGAGCGCAAGTTTTCACTCCGGACAACACGACCACTTACACGGCGGTCGCGACTCGCGGTAAGAAAGAAGCGCGAGACAGCAAAGTAGTGGCGGTTACGCCGCGCCCGGCAAGTCCAAACATTCGCATCTCAGCAGATCAGGATGCAATCGTGCGCGGACAGAGCACAACGCTTCGATGGTCGTCAAACAATGCCGACCGCGTGACGATAAGCGAATTAGGAACGGTTTCAACCTCGGGCTCGCGAGTCGTCAGCCCATCACAGTCCACGACTTACAACGCAACCGCTACTGGTCCGGGCGGCACTGACTCGGCTTCAGCGCGAGTCACGGTGACTGAAGAGACAATTACCGAGCCCACGAGACCTCGAACCAATCCGCCGAACCCAACCATCGCCGCATTGTTCAATCAGTGGGTGCAGGCGGTCTACTTTGATTACGATAAGTCAGACTTGCTCCCTCAATCGCAGGAGAAGCTGCGTCGCGCAGCTCAATGGCTGACCGAAGCTCCGAACCGATCGATTGTTTTTCGCATCGAAGGAAACTGCGACCCGCGCGGCACGGAAGAATACAACATCGGGTTGGGCGAGCGACGCGCGCAAGCGGCGAAGGAGTTTCTGGGTTCACTTGGCGTCGAGGCTTCGAGAATTCAAACCGTGAGCTACGGCAAAGAGCGCGCCTCCGGAACAAGCGAAGGCTCGCCTGAGGCTCGACCATCGTGGTCGCACGATCGGCGTGATGATTTCATCTACGTGAGCGGCGGAACTGCGCCAAGATAAGCCCAATGCTCCGCGCGAGTGGCAAGTGATATGTCAGTCGATTGATGAGGCTGCCCAGCGGCGGCCTCTCAATTCTTTGCAGTACGCGATAAGTCGAGAGGAGAGTTTATGTTGTTCAAGGTCATCATAGCTTCGTTACTAGTTGTGCTTTGTCTGCTGACGAGTAATCCAGCGAGCGCGGCGGATCAAAAAGATCGGGACGCGCAGCTCAAGCTGGCTCTCGATGAATTGAAGGCAGAGGTCATCGTGCTCGAGCGACAAGTTCGAACGATGCAGGAGACTACCGACAAGAACAGCGGCCAGTTGAACGCTCTGATCACGCAGATCGTCGACAACGTGAACGCGATCCGGCAGGCGCAAAGCCGCGTGTCGGAGGGAAGCTCGAGCGCGCTCCAATCGGTAACCGGTTTGAGCGAACAACTCAGCGCAACCAATCAGCGCATCGATCGAGTGTCGGAACAGCTGGCTCAGCTCAAAAAGCTGGTCGAAAATCTTCCGAAGCTGCCGACCTTCACCGAGATAACTCCGGGGAATCCCGATCAGCTTTTCGCCGCCGCCTACGGCGACTATAGTAAGGGTAATTACCCTCTTGCGATCAGCGAATTCCGTCAATACGTCGAGACTTATCCTTCAAGCGAGATGGCCGACAACGCACAATACTGGATAGGCGAGGTTTTCTTCGCCCAGAAAAAATTCAATGAGGCGATCGCGGAGTTCGATAAAGTCTCGCTGATGTTTCCGAAAGGCGACAAGGTGCCGGCTGCTCGATTCAAGAAAGGAATGGCATTGGTCGAGCTGGGGCAGAGCGACGCCGCGCGAGCCGAGTTTCAAGCCTTGATCAGGGCTTATCCGCGGAGCAATGAAGCGGTACTTGCCAGACAGCAGTTGGAGAAGTAACGTCCGATTGAAGAGCGATGTTTTCTATTTGTTTCCTGCAATTATTATTGACTCATCCGTCAAAATGACTTAGATTGGCCGCACCTTTGAAGACACTTTTCTCTGCCCCTTGAGCCCTCCTACAGCCCCGGTTTTAACGCAGGCGCTCTATGTCTAACCCCAGGGGGTTATGCGACCGCATTCTCATACTCAGCGATGAAGACAGGCCGGCGCGAGCTATGCAAAGATTTCTCTCGGCAGCCGGCTTTGAAGCCGATCAGGTCGCTTCAATCGAAGCTGCTCGCAACGAGCTGCGTTCGCGAAATGTCTCGCTGATCATTGTTGATCCGTCAGCGCCGCGGCTTGCTTCTCACTCTCTTTCGTCCAGCGATCAAGAGTCTCGCGAGACTTTGCGTCGAATCGAATGGGCCGACGCAGCGCTTACTTTTTCTCACGACGTTCGAACCGGCGAAACGACATCACACATTCCGGTATTAATCATCTCAAAGAGCGATCGGCCTCAGGACAAAATTGCATGTTTGAATGTGGGCGCCACCGATTATTTGACGAAGCCTTATCAAAGAGCAGAGCTGCTGTCGAGAATCAGAGCTCATCTGCGCGCGTCTACTAACGGACACGATACAGCGGAGCGATTCAAACAACTTATCGCGGTCAACGAAGTTTCGTCGGCGCTGGCCGGTTCGCTTGACCCGGATGCGCTGTTGAACGGAACGCTTACCGCGCTGATGAAATTCGCGGATGCAAGCGCCGGCATCATTTACTTGCCTGAAGCGGAAGGCGGTTCAATGCATATCGCCTCTGCGCAGGGGTTGATCGTCGATGACGCGTCGCGCGCAAGCCTGCTCGAATTCTATTCGCGCGTGCTGCCGTTGCTGAACGGCAAGCCTCTTGTTCTGTCACCGCTGCCCGAGTCTGCCCGCAGAGTCCTCGCGTCCGATCAATTCAAGGAGCTAAATGGCGCGGTCTGCGCAAAGCTTGCAGTGAAGGACAAGTTGCTCGGCGCGCTTTGTCTGTTCTCGAGAGGAACGTTGGGCATTGCCGGCCAACAGGGCGAGTTGTTGCCGGCGATGTGCGACAAGCTCGCGGTCGCAATTGAGAACGCTCGACTTTACAGCGAGACGAGAAAAAGCGCCGCGCAGCTCTCGTTTGTTTATAACCTCGGCAACAACCTGATGAAGTCGCTCGAGATGGACGAGCTGCTGAGCTACGCGGTTTTCAGCGTGGGTAAAAGCTTGAAGAGCGACGTGTGCGCGGTTGTTGTAAGAAGCTCGGCTGAGTCAGAAGAGCTGGCGTCCGCAATTTGTTCGCGGTCGCCTGAAGAGAAACCGGTAGGAGGCGACTGGTTCGACAAGAAACGCGTGCTGGAGTATTTCGGCTCGGAAGACTGGCGCGTTCAGCCGGCTATTCAGATAAGAGCCGCAGGACGCTTCCTTCGCGATCAGCGAGTCGTGCTCGAGACTGTGGTTCCGCTGATGTTCGACGATCGAATGCTCGGGCTTCTCGTATGCGGAAGCTTCGCCGCGCGGCCGATAAGCATCGACGATCAGAAGCTGCTGGGCGCGGTCTCGCAACAACTCAGCCTCGCGATTCGAAACACGGAATTGTATCGGCGAACCAAAGACACTTCGATCAATCTCGCGGTTGAAGTTTCCGAGCGCACTCGCGAAGCAGAAGAACAAAAACGTTTCACTGAAAAGATCATCGATTCCCTTCCCGTCTCGCTTTATGTCGTCGATCGCGATATGCGAATCGTCGCGTGGAACCGCAATCGCGAACTCGGCGGATTGGGAATTAACCGCGAACAAGTGCTTGGCCGCAACGTCTTTCAGGTGCTCGCTCGTCAGCCGCGACGCAAGCTGGAGAACGAATTCACGGACGTGTTCCGCACGGGTGACATCGTCAATATGGAGCAGGAATCCTGGTTCGATGGTCAAAAGAAAACATGGAAGATAAGCAAAATTCCGATGCGCGTCGATAATGCCGAAGTCACCCACGTCATCACGGTTGGTGAAGACATAACCGAGCAGAAGAAAATGAATGAGGCTGTGATTCACTCGGAGAAGCTTGCCTCAATCGGAAGACTCGCGGCTGGAGTCGTGCACGAGATAAACAACCCGCTTGCGACGATCGCTGCGTGTTCGGAAGCTCTCACGACGCGAGTTGAAGACATAGAAGACGCGACTGTAAATCAGGACTTTGGCGAATATCTTCAGATCATTCGTGACGAAGCATTTCGATGCAAGACCATTACAAACAGTCTGCTCGAGTTCTCTCACCAGCGCCAGGCGGAGAAGCTTGCGGGTGACATCAATCACATCATCGATCAGACGCTTCAACTGATCAAACATCACCCGAAGCTGGGAAAGATGCGCGTCATCAAAGAAATGGACGAGTCGCTCTCAACTGTCTTCGTCAACGAAGGTCAAATGAAGCAGGTGTTCATCGCTTTGATGACCAACGCTTTCGACGCAATGGAGGACGAAGGAAGTCTCACCGTTCGAACGCGATGGAATGAAGTGGACTCAGAGCGCATGGTCTGCGTGGAATTAAGCGATACGGGGTGTGGGATAGCGGCCGTGCATTTGCCGAAGATTTTTGATCCTTTCTTCACGACAAAGCCGCTGGGGCGTGGAACCGGACTCGGTTTGTCAGTGTGCTACGGGATCGTTTCCGAGCACGGCGGACGAATCGAAGTCGATTCGACCGAGGGCGTGGGGACGACCTTCCGCGTGTTGATACCGCCTGTTCAGGAAGCTGCGCTCGCAAGAGGACAATCATTCGAAGCCATCCTTGAAATGGAGGGAGTGTTGTGAGTTCAAATCCAGGTATACGATTGTTGATAGCCGAGGACGAACAAAATCTCGGTATGGTTCTTTACAAAGAAATGTCCAGGCTCGGGCATCTGGTTACGCTTGTGCATGACGCTGAAGCCGCGATCAGGACCGCGCGCGAATCGGAGTTCGATGTAGCCCTGCTCGACATAATGATGCCGGGGCGCAGCGGTCTTGAAGTGCTGCGCGAGCTTCGCCAGCAGGAGCAACCTCCTGAGGTGCTGATGATGACCGGTCATGCGACGGTGGAAACCGCGCTGCAGGCGATGAAGCTCGGCGCTTACGATTATCTAACCAAGCCGTGTCACATTCGCGAGCTTGAAGCGATAATCAACAAGGCTTACGAGAAGCGCCAGCTCAAAGTCGAGAATCTGATTCTTCAATCTCGGCTGACATACAAAGAGAAAGCTCCGGACATTGTCGTTCGCAGTCAAAAGATGACTGATGTCATCGCGCTGGTACGCAAGATTGCGACGTCAAACGCGACCGTGCTTGTGACCGGAGATTCGGGAACCGGAAAGGAACTGGTCGCAAACACGGTTCACTGTTTCTCGCAGAGAGGCGATGGGCCGTTCATCGACATAAGCTGCGCGGCGATCCAGGAGACGTTGCTCGAATCGGAGTTGTTCGGCTACGAGCCCGGGGCATTTACCGGCGCGCGAAAACGCAAGCTCGGCCTGCTCGAGCTTGCGCACGGCGGCACGCTCTTCCTCGATGAGATCGGGGAGATGAGTTTGACGCTTCAATCGAAGCTGCTCCGTGTGCTCGAGACACAACAGTTCTACAGAGTGGGCGGCACCAAGAAAGTCGAGGTCGACGTGCGCTTCATCGCCGCGACAAACCGCGATTTGGGCCAATGCGTCACCGAAGGCAGGTTCAGAAGCGATCTGTTGTTCCGCATAAACAACTTCACAATCAAGCTTCCTTCGTTGAAAGAGAGGCCCGAGGACATTCCAGCACTCGCGGAGCATTTTCTGGCCCAGGTCAGTGGAGGCGCAAAAGCTCACTTGAGCGACGAAGCCATGCAAGTGCTGATGAACTATTCATGGCCGGGGAATGTTCGTGAGCTGCGAAACGTGATTGAGCGCGCGGTCATTCTGTCGAATGGCGATCGGATCGAAGCCGATGAGCTTCCGGTCGAGCTGCATACCAATCGAGTAGTCAACCTCGACTCCGGCAACTCAGATGAAAGTAATACCGGCAGTCTGGATGAGCTTCGCCGAAAGCAGATACTTGTGGTGCTCGAGCAAACAGGATGGCATCAGGGGAAGGCATCAGAGATTCTTGGCATTTCGCCGAGCACTCTTTATCGGCAGCTCAAGGCGTACGGCCTTACAAGGTCGAGAAGACTACACGAAACGAGTTTTTGATTGTAGACCACTCGTCAGGCAACGAATCTCCAGGAAGGACTGGGCCGCGCTCGTTCGCGGCCCAATTTATTTTCGATGACCTGATACTTCGGGCAACCGCGACCGGGGAACGCGTTAGCTGAACTGGTCGCGGAGCGATCCGCGTCATCGATAGATCCAGCGTCAATGGTTGCGTCGCGACTCACACCTTCGCTAATCTAATTGTGTAATCCCGTGAATGTGAGGTTAGACAATCATGTACGACGCTCGCAGTAATTCGGAATTTGGCGGTCAACCAGAAGCCCGCGATCCGTGGAAGCAACGAAAAGGCTCACGTGGCCTGTGGATCGCAGTTACTTTTATCGTTGCCGCCCTGGTTGTCACTGTAGCCATCATTCAAGGCGCTTATCATCGATCTAAAAACATTCCCGAGCTCCCAGAGCCTCGCAAGGTAACTACTACGTCGCCGGCGCCGACGGAGCTGTCGCTCTCTTTCCGGGAGGTCGCCAAAGCCGTCAAGCCCGCGGTTGTCTTCATCAACATCGTTGAAACTGCTACCGGCGAGTCCGCGCCCGATATCTTCGGTCTGCCGAGTCCCGCCGTTCCACGCAGGCGCGAAGGAGCGGGCTCTGGTTTCATCGTGACCGAAGACGGTTACATACTTACCAACAATCATGTCGTCGGCAACGCAAGCAAGATTAATGTCACTCTAGCCGACGGAAGAAAATTCAAAGCCGAAGTCATAGCAACCGACCAGGAAACCGACATCGCAGTAATAAAAATCGACGCGTCAGGTCTTCCTGTTGCCGTGTTGGGGGATTCGGACCAAGTCGAACAGGGCGACTGGGTGCTTGCAATCGGAAGCCCGTTCGGACTTCAGCTAACTTTGACCGCCGGCATCGTAAGCGCCACCGGCCGCGAGCTGCGTGAGTCCACTTACAACCATTACATTCAGACCGACGCTTCAATCAATCCGGGGAACTCCGGCGGGCCGCTGGTGGATATGCAAGGCGAAGTCATCGGCATCAACACGATGATTCTGACCGGAGGTCCGCTGAGTCAGGGCAACATCGGGATAGGCTTCGCGATCAGTTCCAACACGGCTCGCGATGTGTTCAAGCAACTCGTCAGCGGCGGCAAAGTTTCACGTGGGTATCTGGGAGTTTTAGTTACTGATCTCGACGAAGCGAAGGCTCACGCTGTGAAACTCGAGCCGAACAGCGGCGTCTTCGTCAGCGATGTTCCCGATCCTGACAGCCCGGCCGGAAAAGCTGGAATCAAGCCAAGGGACGTGATCACAGCTTTCAACGGCAAACCTGTTAAAGCCGCAAGAGAGCTAACCGACACAGTAGCGGCGACCCCGGTCGGGCAAACCGCGCGGGTCGATTTCATTCGCGATGGACAACCTCAATCGGTGAACGTTCAACTAGTCGAACGTCCTAAGAATCTGAATGCCAGAGTGCTCCCGTCGGATAACGGTCAAGGCGGCGACGACAGCGGCCCCGTTCAGCAGGGGCGGCTCGGCATTCAAGGCAGGACGATCACTCCGGAGTTGGCCGAGCAGTTGAAGCTAAAGATGAAAGTTCCAAGCGGCGTCTTTGTAGCCGCGGTCCAACCGGGGAGTCCGGCGAGCGACGCCGGAGTGCAACACGGTGACGTGATTCACAGCATTGATCGCGCCCAGGTAAAAACCCTCGAGGATCTGGCTCAAGCGGTCAAGGCACTTGCGTCCGGCGAATATCTGCTTGAAGTCGAACGTTCCGGGCGCACGTTCTTTCTTACAGTCACGTTCGACTAATTTGGGGCGGGCCTTCATCCGCCCTACATCGCAAGCCCGCCGTCGGCCTGAATCACCTGTCCGGTGATGTAGCGCGCGTCATCGGACAACAAGAACGCCGTAACTCTCGCGACTTCTTCAACCGTTCCGTAACGTCCGAGCGGAATCTGCTCCAGCATCTTTTGTCTATACTCGTCGGGCAATGTTGCGGTCATATCGGTCTCAATCAGTCCCAAAGCAAGCGCGTTCACAGTTATGTTTCGACGGCCGACTTCTTTTGCAAGCGCCTTTGTGAACCCGATCAGCCCCGCTTTTGAAGCTGAATAGTTGGTCTGACCCGCCATCCCAACAACTCCGCTGATCGACGCGATATTCAGAATTGATCCCCGGCGCTGACGCACCATGAGCGAGACGGCGTGTTTGGTAATATTGAAAACGCCTTTAAGATTTGTGTCGATCACCGCATCCCAGTCTTCCTGACTCATCATCATGATGAGTTTATCCCGAGTGATGCCCGCATTGTTGACCAGATAATCAACCGAGCCGAATTCGCTCTTGACCGATTTCACCATCGCTTCCGCTGATACGAAGTCGGTCACATCGGCCTGACAGCCGAGCGCATTCCCGCCTTCTTTTTCAATCTCGGCTACAAGCTCATCAGCCATCTCGCGATTCTTTGCAAAGTTGAAGGCCACATTTGCGCCTCGCGATGCAAGCTCGCGGACGATGGCTCGCCCGATTCCACGCGATCCGCCCGTAACGATTGCTGTTCGTCCTTTGAATTCCGACATTCGAACTCCTCTAATAGATCAAAGCCGCACGTCTTCCCTTCGCTTGACCAGCGACTCGACTCGAGCCTCATTGACTTTGTAGCCGATTCCGGGACCAGTCGGCGGAGTAATTGTCCCTCGAGCGCTCACGGTCACCGGCGGATCGATGATATCCTCTTCCCAGTATCGCGCGGAGGCAGACACATCGCCGGGCAATGTGAAACCCTCGAGCGTCGACATTGCGATGTTGTGAGCGCGTCCAACTCCCGACTCGAGCATGCCTCCACACCAGACTGGTATGTCGCGACGGACGCAAAGAGCCTGAATGGATCTTGCTTCTTGATGGCCGCCCGCTCGCCCGAGTTTGATGTTGATGATCTTGCAGGAACCGATCTCATGAGCCTGGCGAGCGTCCGCTGTTGTGAGTATCGATTCATCCAAACAGATTGGAGTGTCGATTTCACGTTGAAGCTTCGCGTGATCGAGCAAGTCTCCGGGCGCAAGCGGCTGCTCGATCATCATAAGCTTGAACTCGTCGAATTCTTTGAACAAGCCAACGTCGGCAAGCGAGTAGGCGGAATTCGCGTCAACAGATAAGCGAATCTCCGGAAAGCGCGATCGAATGGCTTGGACAAGTTTTAGGTCCTGACCCGCTTTGATCTTAATTTTGATTCGCTGATAGCCGGCTTCGACCTCGCGAGTCACTTTCTCCAGAAGCACGTCGGTACTTGATTGCAATCCAATCGAAACTCCGCAGCCAATCTCTTCTCGAGTGCCGCCGATGTGTTTCCAAAGGGGCGTCTCTGCGAGCCTGGCTTCCAAATCCCAGATCGCAGCTTCGACCGCGCCTTTCGCCATTCGATTGCCGCGTATGCGGGCCAGCCCTTCGTTTACTTCGTCCGCTTTTTGTATTCGCGCTGCCGCAAGTATCGGTCCGACGTGATTGACGATGATAGTCCAGGCGGTGTCGATGGTTTCGTGATTATAAAAAGGCTCCTCGCCGGCCGTGCACTCTCCGTAACCGAAAGCACCCGACTCGTCGAAGACTCGCACGATCATAATTCGGCGTCGTGTTGTGCGCCCGAAGCTGGTCTCGAACGGCCACTTCAACGGCAACTCGATTTCTCTTAACTCGATTCGTTCAAGTTTCATGGTTGTCTTCTTGAACTCCGCCGATCAAAAGTGAAACTGCGGTTCATCACGGCCAAACAAGTAACGACTTGTTCCACCTTCGCGTTCGAAGCCTCGAACTACCAATCCATCCGCCAGCTTGTTCTTGAAATCTTCCCGAACAAGCAATCGCCAGCGGTGGTGATCCTCAATCGAACGCGCCCGCACGTCGTTGATGTCTTCCGGAATCACTACCGAGTCGACAGGTTCATCGAGCCGAGGGCGATTTCCCGCGAGCACCGATTCTACATGCGGCGATGAGACCCACCACTCGGCAAATACTCGATCGGAAGGCACCTCGGCGTCGAACACTGACGACAATCCCTCGCCGTAGTAGTTCACTTCGTAACGCCGGATGATCGTTCCGAGCTTGTTGATGTTTAAGTGCGCATTGCGGGACTGAAGAGGGTCAAAGGTCCATATGATGAGTGGAATTCCCGACTTGATCGCGTGTTCGCGTTGCGCGAGTTTCATCCTGAAGCCGATATCCTGGTGCCGCAAATCTTCGACAACGGCCGCCAGATGCGAATGGTAGGCCACGCGCTTGTCAATCAAGGCGATCATTGTGTGAACGAAACCAACCAGCCTGCCCGACGATTCGAAGGCTCCAATAGTCGGCGCATTGCACGTCCGGGAAATCATGTAGAGCCTGATCGGCATTATCCCGATGTCGGCGTCTCTCCATACCGCACGTTCCAGCTCAATGCACTGTTGAAAGTCTTCGACTGAAACACACTCTCTTATCGCGATGTCGGAGGCGGACATAGCTGAGCAGTATATTGAGCGTGCTTATCACATTCAAGGTATCGACTTGCCGGCTCCATTTAAGCTCGCATCGAACGCCGTGATATAATTTCGCGAATGGCAAACGCGGGCGACAACGTGCTCGACAAAGCCGAGACTCTCGCGAGGCGAATTTTGGAACGCCTCGGGTCCAATGTCGACAGCAAGCTCGCTTCGAAAGATCAGTCGAGCCTGAATCCTCATCACATCGGCGAACTCGCTTCTCGAATCGAGCGCGTTATCGAAGCCGAACTCAAGGCTGACGAGCACGGCGTGCGAAGAATCGCACCCAATCGATTCAAGGTGCTTTTCACTTACGAGGAAACCTCGAAGCTCACTCCACAGTATATCGAAGCGGTGGGCAAAGAATTGACTGACACGGTTTTCGAGTACATTAACAATCGCCGCTACACGACTCGCGGTCCAGTCGAAGTCAAAGCGGATCGCGATCTGTTTGCGAAAAGCACTCTGGTCAAAGCAGCCTTCGACGGAGACTCGCAGCAACAAGTTGAAGCGCCCAAGTCCGGCACGATTCGCAGCGCAGATTCAAAGAAGATCGTTTTCGTGAACGCAGAAGGCCGGCGCTACGATGTCGACTTGAAAGCCGAAGGGGCGCCCGCTTTCATCGGACGCGCTGCCGAGAACGCGGTGCGAATTGAAGACGCGAGCGTCTCTCGTTTGCATTCTTCGATCTCGCTTCGATCCGATTCGAATGTTGTAGTCGCGGACGTCGGAAGCGCGAATGGTACTTTCGTGAATGACCGGCTTCTAGCTCGAGATGAAGCGCGCACTCTGAAAGAAGGCGATGTCGTTCAAGTGGGCGAGTTCAAGTTGACCGTGTCTCAGATCTCGTGAACGCCTGCGCACTCTGCTTCACAATGATGGTTGGGCTAGCTGAGTGTTTAGAATGGCAGGTCATAGTTCGCATCAATTCAATCCACCGACTTTGCGGAAGGAGAAACCTCGCAAATGTGGATGCCCGTTATCCTCACATTCATTTTCGTCACCGTCGGCATTCTCATCACTTTGATATTGGCGTGGGCAGCCTGGCGATATCGAATTCCGCCGATTGCAGTCGCCGATCAAGTTTCGGGTGAGCAAAAGGCGCTCGGACCGGCTGAAACAAACCGCTGGCTTGGCGGCTTGCGAGCTTTTTTCCTTCTGCTGATTCTAGTCGTTTTCGGTTTTCATACGTACTGGGTTTTCTGGGCCGGATCTAATAAGGACTCGCCGTTCAACAAAGCGCGGCGCTTCGACTCGAGAAACTTGAGGCTCGCCGAAAGCAGCTTGAAAGGCTGGGTGCTCGATCGCAGCGGAAAGCTCGAGAACGCGCTCATAAGATATCGCTCCGACGCCGGCGTTATCACTCGAGAATATCCGTTGGGAGCGGCCGCGGTTCATATCACCGGCTATTCTGATTTCATCTTCGGCGCCGGAGGTATGGAATCCGCGTTTCACGATTGGCTCACAGAACCTGCAAGCACTTACAACCGAATCAGCTCGCCCAGTCCTGTTGGAAAAGATCTGAAAGTTTCGGTTGACGCAGCTCTTCAGAGAGAAGTGTTCAATTTGATTCAGTCGACCGGCAAGCCTTCGGCTGCAGTTGTGTTGCTCCTGCCAAACAACGAAGTGCTGGCGATGGCTTCGTCGCCGAGCTTCGAGCCGACTGCAATCAATGATGAGGGTACGTGGAGGCGGCTCAGCGAGCAGGCTGAGGACTTCACCACGCAGCCGCTTAGTCCGCTGGTGAATCGTGCGCTTGGAACATTGGTGACTGGCGGCGCTGCTTTCTATTACCGGCCGGGCTCGACATTCAAGACTTTCGTAGCTGCGGCGGCGATCGACCTTGGAATAACCAACGAACACTTCACCTGCACGGGAGAAGGATTCACGCCCGAGGGTTCAAATCGTTCGATCAGGGACTTCGGCGGAGAAGTTCACGGAACGCTCGGTCTCGAAGATGCGTTTCGAGTTTCGTGTAATCAGTACTTCGCGCAACTGGGTTTGAAGATCGGCAAAGAGCGTCTCGCCAATTACGCCAAGAGGCTCCGATTCGCGGTGTCGCCCGACGACAAGACGCTGCGCTGGTCGAACCTGTGGCAAGTGACGCACGGCTCGAACGATCAATTTGACTATGTGTTCGCGCCGCCGGTGACGAGGATGAATCTCTCGAACAAGGCTACACATTACGATGTTGCGTTGCAAAGCTTCGGACAAGGTTACGATGATTTGACGGTGATGTCGATGGCTTTGATTGCAGCTTCAGCGGCAAGTTCAGACGGTTCGTTCACCGCGCCCACCTTCGAGCTTGGCGCCGAGCGAAAAATCGTTGGGCCTTTCATCTCGCCTCAGTCGGCGGCGAAGCTTCGAGCGATGATGCGTTCGGTGGTTGAAAGCGGAACGGCCGCCGGTGCTTTCGCGCCGCTCGCGGGACAAATTTCGGCAGGTGGAAAGACGGGCACGGCCGATCGCGATGTCTACGTCTACGACAAGAAAGGAAACCCGATTGTCGACTACGTAGATAAAGAGGGTCACAAGCATTATCAAACTGACGGTTCAACCGACTCGTGGTTTGTCGGTTTCGCTCCGGCGGAGAACCCGCGAATTGTGTTCGCCGTGATGGTAGAGAATGGCGGCCAGGGCGCGCGGGCCGCTGCGCCAATTGCAGCAAAGATTCTTATGAAGGCGGCTTCGCTCGACTATCTCGGTGGTACAGGCACGCCGGGCTCAACTCCAGCAGCACCACCGCGCCACTAAGGAACGGAAATGGAATCGAACAGACCGCGACTTGCGAGAACCAAGCCCTCGCTGCACTTGTTGCTGATGGTTGTCATCTTTGGGATGGCTCTGTTGGGATACGTGGCCGTTATTCGTTCCGGGCAGCTCCGAGGCTATGATCCGAGTACTATCGTCGCGGCGCGCGATCTTGCGTTGTTTGTACCGGTGATAGTTGCGTTTTTCTGGTTGACGCGAAAGCAGCGCTACCGAGGCGAGATGCTCTTATTGACCGCTGCTGTTTTTCTCTTCGCGATCGGCCTATTGATGCAGTTTCGTTTGTTCTCAGATCCCGAATATGGAGCGAGAGGCGGAGGGCGCGCAAAAGCTCGCGAGGCCAAGGCGCAAACCGTCAGATTGCTCAATGTTGAAACCGGCTACGATGACGCGAAGAAGAGTTTCATGTTCGGCTCTGCTTCAGCCGTTCCAAAGACGACCAGCGCTGCCAGCGTGGCGATACCCGAGTACTCGATGAAAGGCATACTCACTTCGGTAAACACGTACATTCCGATTGCAGGTCTTGTAGTAATGGCGATTTGTTTTCGACTATTCAAGAGCGACAACACCTTGCTCTGGTTTCAGCGTCACGCGTTGTTGATCGGACTTGCGACATTGATTCCATTCTCCGTTGTAGTGCTGATTAGCCGAGAAGGAAAGTTCCTGGGACAAACGACGCCGTGGGAAGGTGTGAAAATATTTTTTCTTCTCGGATTCGCCGGAATGCTCGCGGACACTTATCATCACTTGAGGCGAACCCGTTGGGGCCTCCCGCCCGCGCGTTATTTTCTGCCTTTCGCTTTCATAGCGGCAATGCCTGTGCTGCCCTTCTTCGCGTTATCGGATTTCGGTCAGATGCTTGTGTTCTTCGGCGTGTACGTGATGCTTTACGTGGTTGCGGTCAGAAGAACCACGCAGTTGGTTTATGCAGTCGTACTAGTCGCTATAGTGTTCGGAATTTTCTTCGGCGCTTCTCGAACAACCAGCGGCTTCGGTATCCCGGGCAGGGTTTACTTTCGTTTCTATCAATGGGTTCACACCTGGGAAGCGCCTCCGCCCGACACCTGGTGGTGGAAGCGCGATCTTGAGAGATATCTTCAGGCCAAGAACCTAACGCTCGACACAAACAATCCTTCAGAGGTGAGGCAGCGCAACAACGAAGCGTGGGCCGACAAGGTACTGCAGGAGTCTCAGGGTCTGTTCGGCATAAACGAAGGTGGAACCTTTGGGCGAGGTCTTGGACTCGGCTTTCCCGAAACAGTCCCGATTTCGGATTCTGATTTCATTTATGCGGCGGTTGCCGAAGAGACCGGGCTCGCAGGCGGGCTGGCAATACTTCTGGCGCTCAGTGTCTTCGTTTTCGCGGGCACCGCAATCAGCATCGGAGCTTCGGATATGTTCACAAAGCTGTTGGCGGCCGGGCTGACCGCATTCGCGGGCTTTCAGGCAATCGTCAATATGGGAGGTGTGCTTCGAGTTCTACCAATGACCGGAATAACGCTTCCGTTTGTGAGCCATGGAGGCTGGTCGCTTATCACTTCTTTTGCAATGTTGGGCATACTGCTGGCCCTTTCTCACAGAAATGCCGTGGCACAACCAATCATCGAAAAGGCCCCGCAGTTTGTTCCGGTCCGCTGATCGATTTGTGCCAGCTTTCCGCATCACCGAGCATTCATGTCTCAACAACCAGGCGTCGATAATAGCTTCTCTCAAGCATCTGATTACTGAATTTTCGCAATGAATTGAGCAATTACGATTTAATTCAACTTAGTTAGCTCCGAGCGGCACGGTCGTTGCTGTAGTCTTGGACAGACTTAAGAGCATCACCCACCAACGATGCTCGCAAGATACAACCTGAGGGGCCAAGAGGCACTGGATGATTCCAGTGCCTTTTTCTTTTACATAGAATCTGACAATTGACGGTTGCTCGCGTTAGTACGGACTACGGTAGCGGGGCGGATGAGAGCCTTTGGTGCGAAGCTCGATGCTCTTATTGTGAGACATAAGCAGGAGCCTGCGAGCGTTGAGGGTATTAATACCTGATGGTGTGTAGACGAGTCGATACCAGTTCTTTCGCAGATCGTCAGCAATTATTTTCGCAGCATCCGCGGTTTGATCAAACGGATAGATAGCGCCGCCTGTTCCAACGGTCAGTTGTTCGAGCACGGCTGGAGGCTTCGGTTTGTCTCTCAACAGAGCCCCGCGAGTGCGATCAGGGGCCTGAATCGCATAGAGCAAAATATTTTCTTCCTGAAGCACTCGCAAAGCATCGGGAAACTTCGTCTTGCTTTCGCTATCATAGCCATCGCTTATCAAAATGATCGCGCGCTTCTCGACACCGGTGTTCGCTTGATTCGCAAACGAGTCGGCCACCGCCACGAGTGCGTCGAACAGGCTCGGAGATCCCTTGCGAATCAGTTTAGCGGGCGCCGTTCTCAGCCTCGCAAGCTCCGCGGTCATGTCTTCAATTATCTCCGCCGACTCGTTGTAGAAGACCACCATCATTTGATCGTCTTGATAGAGTTCGTTGATCAAACTCTGCATCGCATTCTGCAGGGCTGGGCCTTCTACTTTCAGATTCGCGCTGCTGTCAACGAGCAAAACGATATGAGAGCCGGTGTCCAAATGACTGAAGCTTTCGACCTCCTGGACCGTGCCGCTGTCGTAGAGATCGAAGTCCTCCTTCGTTACGAACCTTCCGGCAGGCGCATGTGCGATTACGTTCAGGGTCACGCTGCGACGCCCGGCGCCGGCTCCTTTCCCCGATTGCGCCAGACTAGCCGCGACAAATGAAACGACCGTAAAAACAATAAGGACGCTTCCAACAAATACACGGTGTGTTATCGACATTGCCACAAATTTCACGGGCGGAACGGCTAGCGCGGGAATGATTGCCACGATCTGAGTTGCACCTCGCGGTCACTGTGATTATTCCAGAAGTTTCAGCTCGTTCGCAATGAGCCCAAGGCACTTCAATTGTGCGCTTCGCTTGTCACTGCAAGACCGCATTGTTATTCTTCATTCTCATTCTAGCGCTCTTCCTGATATGGATACTGAGACCATAACTGCAAACCGCGAACATTTCGAAGAACTCGTCACCGAATTGAGGCTGTTAGAGGATCGCATCCGCCTTGGGGGAGGAGTCGAGCGCATAGAGCGAGAACATCGCAAGGGCAAGCTTACCGCGCGCGAGCGAATTGACCTGCTCTTCGATCGAGACTCTTACTTTCAGGAAATCGGGCTGCTTGTCGCGCACGATCTTTACGATGGTCAAGCGCCCGCCGCCGGCGTCGTAACAGCTATCGGCCGCATCGCCGGCCGCGAAGCAGTTGTCGTCGCAAACGATGCAACGGTGAAGGCGGGCTCGTGGTGGCCGGAAACAGTCCGTAAGGTTCTGCGCGCCCAGGAAGCTGCTATGCGTTCCCGCGCGCCGATCATCTACCTGGTCGATTCAGCAGGTGTGAACCTGCCTTATCAAAGCGGAGTCTTTCCCGGTCAATATGGCGGCGGCAGAATTTTTTTTTACAACTCGGTGATGCGCCGGTACCTCAAGGTGCCGCAGCTCGCGGCAGTGATGGGCCAGTGCGTGGCTGGCGGAGCGTATCTTCCGGCGCTGTCAGATTTCATAATCATGGTTGAAGGCACTTCGTTTATGGGACTTGGCGGACCGAACCTGGTCAAGGGCGCGGTAGGCGAAGTCGTGGACAGCGAAAGTCTCGGCGGCGCGCTCACTCACAACGAAATTTCAGGAGTCGCTCACTTCCGCGCAAAGAACGATGAAGAGTGTCTCGTCAAGCTCCGCGAGTTTGTAACCGAGCTTCCACCACGGCTGCCTGCGCGGGTTCAATTCAGAGAGCCTCTCGCAGCTCGCCGGCCAGCGACTGACATTTACGACATCATACCGGCCGATCATCGGCTTCCTTATGATATGCGTGATGTTTTGGATTGCCTGCTCGACGCGGGCGAGTTGGATGAGTTTCAAGGGGACTACGCGGGCGAGATGATAACCGGCTACGCACGAATCGAAGGCATTCCGGTCGGGATAATTGCCAACCAGCGTGGACTGATTCGAGGCCCAAAGGGTCATGCGCCAAAGTTCGGCGGGATTATCTATACTGACTCCGCGGAAAAGGTCGCTTACTTTATCGAGACGTGCAACAGGCGCGAAACTCCTCTTCTGTTTTTGCAGGATGTATCCGGTTTCATGGTCGGGACGGAAGCAGAGCACTCGGGAATTATTCGAGCGGGCGCTCGCTTCGTGGAAGCGATGGCGACTGCATCGGTTCCAAAGCTCGTGCTGACAATTAATCACGCTTCGGGCGCCGGCTACTATGCGATGGCCGGCCAGGGCTTTGACCCCGATTTCATTTTCACGTGGCCGACAGGCCGAATGGCGGTGATGGAAGGCGAGTCGGCGGTGATGGCCTTATTCAGCGCCGAACTCGAAAAACTCGAGCGCAAGGGACTCGCGCCAGACGAAAGCATGCAGGCCGAAATGGAACGCGTCCGAGCGAAGTACGAACTGGAGCTCGAAGCACGGTTCGCCGCTGCTCGTGGCTTTGTCGACTCTGTCATCACGCCCGAAGACACGCGTGCGGCCCTTGAGCTTGCACTGCGAACGGCGCTGAATAATCCCGGACCGCACGTTGGAATCCCGATGATGCCCTGCGGCTCGTTTTCATGAATCACAAGACGAAATAAGATTGGACGGTTCAAAGGAGGACTTCGAATGCGACTAAGAGCTGAAGTGATCCTGATGATTGTAGTCCTTGCGCTGGCCATGCTCGCGTGCGAGAAGAAGGAGGCTGGCGCAGAATTCAAGCCGGAGGTCTTGCCGTTGCCTCAACCGCTCGCTCGGTACGAGGCGATGGAAGTGCCCGCCGACAACCCGACGACGCCCGAGAAGGCGGCTCTCGGCAGACAGCTATTCTTCGATAAGCGCCTGAGTGGCGATGAGTCGCGGTCGTGTTATTACTGTCACGTCTGCGAACACGGATTAACCGACGGATTGCCAAAAGCAGTTGGAGCCTTCAACAAGCAACTACCTCGAAGCAGTCCCACGCTTTGGAATATCGGTTACCATAAAATGTTTTACTGGGATGGCCGGAGTCCCTCGCTCGAGAAACAGGCAATGGCGGCGTGGCAAGGCGGAAACATGGGCGCCAAGGATCACGAAGCTGAAATCGTCGCGAAGATCAACGGCTTGCAAGGCTATCACTCGCAATTTCAAAAGGTGTTTGGCGGTGAAGCGACTGCTGAAAACATTATGCAGGCCCTGTCAGCTTTCGAGCGCACGATCATCAGCGGCGATACCGCGTGGGATAAATGGCAAGCAGGCGATCAGTCCGCCGCGTCTGAGGCAGCCAGGCGTGGATACGAAGTCTTCAAACAGGCGAAGTGCGATAACTGTCACGACGGAGTGCTGTTCACCGATCAGCAATTTCACAACGTCGGGATCGGAATGGACGCGCCGGAGCCCGACAAGGGCCGCTACACCGTAACAAAGAAGGATGAAGATACTGGAGCGTTCATGACTCCGACGCTCAGAGACGTTGCCAAGTCAGCGCCTTACTTTCACGACGGCAGCGTTGCTACGCTCGACGATGCGGTTGATCTGATGTTGAACGGCGGCAAGCCAAACCAGTATCTAGACAAGAAGAATCTCGAGAAGCGCACGATTACTCCCGATCAGCGTCGCGATCTCATTGAGTTCCTGAAGTCACTGAATGTGGATTGCAGATTGTCGGAGCCGCCGCTACCCATGAAATAGAGCGACGAAAACAAAGTGGCGCAGGCTTTAGTCTGCGACTTGCGGAATCGCACAAGACTTTGAGTCTGTGCCTCGTTTCGCGAGATCCGCTGCCACAGACTAATGTCTGCGCCACTTCAGCGATGGGAACTACTTCAGTCGTTGAGATCAACCGTCGTTACGATCGCCATGAACGTTCGCTGATAGTCCTGAATCTCATCCTGCGGCGCAACCGCAATCAGATAAAACAGGTCTCCGTTTCGAAGCATCGTCGTGTAGACCGTGATCACTTCAGGCCGTCCCGACAACTCCGAAACATTGCTGAGCGATAGCGAAAGAGCATCCCGCCGGCCAAGAGTCTCACGTTGATAGCCGCCGCTCCTTCGAAGACTTCGATTGTCCTGGGTCAACCCGTTTATCAACTCATCGGATGCGCTTTTCAAAGAACGCGACTGCGCGCGCAAGGCGCCAACCTGAATTCCATGCGTGAATACGAACTGCCCTTGCGACTGACTGTAAGCGCCCTCCGGAGCAAAGGTCACGTTGTCATTGGACGGAAGCTCTCGCCAGTTTTCTGGAACACTGATCCGGTAATTGCTCCCGCTGTAATTTCGTAAACGTGATGAAGGGTATTCAACCTGCGCACGGCCTCGCTGTTGAGGGTACCGCTGATCGCCCGATTGAGGATAACGTTGATCATCTTGTCGAGGATAGTTGCGATCGTCTTGAGGATAACGCTGACCATCTTGTCGAGGATAGTTTCGATCGTCTTGAGGATAACGCTGATCGTCTTGTCGAGGATAGGTGCGATCGTCTTGAGGATAACGCTGATCGTCTTGTCGAGGATAGTTGCGATCGTCTTGAGGGTAACGCGTCTGCTGCGGATAACGCTGGCCGCCGCGGGCGATTTCCTGCATCGACCGCGCTCGCGGGAGATCATGCAACACAGTCTGCGCTTGAATGAATTGATCAGTGTTTCGAGTCGGATTCGTTACGTGCAACGCTTCAGCTTCGCGGCTTATGTATTCGTATCGATTGCCCGGATTCGGATGATCGCTGAGCCATTGTGGACCTCCGCTTCCGCCTTGTTGTTCAAGCGTGCGAAAGATATTGGCAAGATCGTGCGGGTCGTAGCCGGCGTTTGCCATAATGTGAGAGCCGAGTATGTCAGCTTGCTTTTCGTATTCGCGGCTGAACCTCAGGAAGTAAGCGCCGATTCCCGCCGCTCCGAGTTGCCCCGCCCCGGGAACACCAAAAATCGCGCCGAGTACTCCAACGGCAGCCGCACCATATTGATACTTCCGAGCCTTCGCGGCTTGGGCCGTGCCATGACGCAACGCAACGTGACTGATCTCGTGCGCCATCGCTCCGGCCAATTCTCCCTCGTTGTGTGCAGCTTCAATCAAGCCGCGGTTGACGTAGGTGTAGCCGCCCGGCAATGCAAAGGCATTCAGATCGCGAACGTCCAAAACTTTAAAAGAATAGTGGAACTGCGGATGTTGAAACTCCGGCGGAATAGCTTCGACCAGCCGGCGCCCGACTTTTTCAACGTATGCTTGAACGCTCGGATCATTCAATAACGGCAACTGTCGCTCGACCTGCTGGGCGGCTTGGCGACCGAGCTCGATGTCTTTCGATTCGCTGTATGGATTGCTTGGCGCAACTACCCGCGTTTGAGCCAGCGTAGATAGCGGTACTGCCATCAACGCCAGCAACATGAAAACGCTCACAGTTTTCCTCGAATTCAGTGTTCGCATGCAACCTCCAAAAACTTCCACTGGTGACCGCGATCAGATTGGACTGGATAGCCAGATCATACGATTCTTAGCTCGGACAAAAAGTTGTAGGTTTTTTATCACGGGTCCGCGTCCAGGTTATTTTAATACATAGCGCCCGGTCATTGGTATGGAGGTTTCACCCGAGCAGGCGAAGAAGGCAGACCCTGTGGTTTGATCTGTCTTTCAATCAACGAAGCTCCCGGTTCGACCTCACTTTTCGCGTCGCTCCTGCGCACCCGGTCTGAATAGTGTAGCTCAGCCCTGCACATTTCGGTTGGCTCCTTGCCCAGAGCGAACGTTCTCTTTTCGGTCTTCGGACAGTCGGGAGAGGCAATCAACCCGGTCAACGAACATACTTCGACCACTATGTTGTCGATCGCTCCATCGGCTTCGTCAGCGTCTGATTTGTCTGAAGAGACAGGCGTGAGCGCATCGGCGTTTGAATCGAGCTCAGCTTCCTGTGCCGGCTCCTGACAATTTGAAGACGGCTCAGTGCCGGAAATGAAAACCTCCTGACGTCGCGAGGTCGAGTCAGCCGAGGCAAGACAACCCGTGGTGGGGTCGATCTCAACTGAAACAATGCCACTCGGTTTGGCGAATGAATCTCCTCCGAGCTCAGGTCGCAGATCCAGTGTGGCCTTCATGAAGTCCGCCCAAATCGGCAGCGCAGCCTCCGCAGCCTTCATTCGAAGATCGCGATTGTCATCGAAACCTACCCACACCGCGCAGACTATGTTCGGCGTGTAGCCCACAAACCACCCGTCGCCCGTCGTTCCGGTCTTGCCGGCAATGGCGCCCTTCAATCCCAAGCCGCGCAGCCTTGACGCGGTTCCTTCGTTGACGACCGACTGCAATACGTCGGTCACGAGATAAGCAACCTGCGGAGAGAACACACCTGCGCTCGAAACCTGAGCTCTAAGCGGAGCGTCTCGCCGCTCAATACCGCTTATGCTCTGTATTGGAATCGGTCTGAGCGCCGTTCCCTGATTCGCGAAGGCCGTGTACCCGCCTGCCAACTCGAGTAGTGTCACTTCGCTTGTGCCCAGCGCCATCGAAGGATAAATTCGCGGTCTTTCGAGCCCACATCTTTCAGCAACATCGGCAATGTTCCCCAAGCCGGCGCTCATCGCCACTTGAACCGCAGGCACGTTTAACGAATGTGTCAGCGCTTCTCGCAGCGTGACGTTTCGATTTGTGAAGCCGCCGTGATAATCCGCCGGCTTGTACTCTGATCGCCCGCCGTCGTAGCTGAATGTTTGCGGCGTATCGGAAATCAAACTCGCCGTCGTGAAGGAGCGTGAGTTGAGCGCGGTCGCGTACACAAATGGTTTGAATGCAGAACCGGGCTGACGCTTTGCGTCGGTCGCGCGATTGAGCTGGCTTTCATCGTAGCTTCGTCCTCCAACCATCGCGAGCACTTCGCCCGTATGTGCGTCGAGCGCAACCAGAGCTCCTTGAACTTTCTCGGGTTCCTCCCCTTTCTTCGACGCGTGAGCGAACACTTTATCAAGCCGCTCGGTTTGATGCTTGACCGCAGCGTAGGCGGCCCGTTGAAGACGCGAGTCCAACGTTGTCGTGATGCGATCGCGTGAAGACAGGAACTTCGAGCCATAACGGCCGTCAACGAATCGCTGCGCGTAGTCGATGAAGTAGCTCGTGCCGTCGTCGTTCTCTGTCTCGTGCGTCTTGATTTGAAGCGGTTCACTCTTCGCCGCTGCCGCCTGTTGAGCGGTGATCGCACCGGCCTCGACCATCGAATCGAGCACGACATTGCGGCGTTGAAGCGCGCGAGTCTGGTCTCGATGCGCCGAGTAGCGGTTCGGCGCGCAAATCAATCCTGCCAGGAAAGCAGATTCACTCAGAGTCAAATCCTTCAGGTCCATATCAAAGTAGTCCTGAGCGGCCTGAGCGAACCCATTGATCGCAAACGTGCCGCTTTGACCGAGATAAACATCGTTGCAATAAAGTGCAAAGATCTGTTCCTTCGTGAGGCGCGATTCAAGAATGATCGCCATAAAAGCCTCTTTGAGTTTTCTGCCAATCGTGCGATCGCTGTTCAAGAAATCGTTCTTGATAAGTTGCTGAGTGATCGTCGAGCCGCCTTGCACAAACTCACCCTGATCGATGTCGGTCTTCAGCGCTCGAAGAATCCCTCTCCAATCAACTCCGTTGTGAGCGAAGAAGCGATGGTCTTCGGCCGCCAGGATTGCGTCGCGAAGAGTGTTCGGAATATCGGAGAATTGCACCACGATTTTCTTGCGGCGATCTCCGTCGCGCACCGAAGCGAGCATTTCACCCTCGATTGACGCATTCGACAAGCGCTGGCCGGTTAACGCATTCGTTAACGCTTCGATGCGACCGTTCCTATCGATGATGATTCGGAACGAATTTGTTGCCCTCTGTTGATCGCCGTCGCCCGGATAAACCAGGATTGAATCGCGATCAACCTCAAACGCCGGGCCGCGGTTTTGAGCCGCCCCGGTTTGTTGTTGGTATCCGCCGGCGCGCAAATACGAAATCAAGTCTTCGATCGGCAACCGATCTCCCGCTGAAAGCTTTATCGGCGCTGAATATATTCCAAGCGAGTTATCCAGGAAGTTTCCTTTGAGACGCGCGTCAATCTCTCGAGCAAACTCGTTGTAGTAGAAAAGAGTCGCAATCAGAAAGACTGCAAACAGCGAGGCAAAAACAATCAGAACCCGCGGTCGCGTCAGTCTTCTTCCGAGCGACCTGAAGAATTCAAAGATGTGATCGAATCGCAGAAAGCGCGATTGCGAAATTCGTCCGCCGAGGACCACGGTGCTGCCGGTAAGGCTTGCGTTCTTTGTCCCGTGCATGTCACCGGCAACCCGCATCTTCCACGCCTCCAGCTCCGTCCCCTCAAGGGCAAAGTGAGTGCCACGCGCGTTGTTTGGAATCAGCCGATTAACTGCCGGAATTTGAAGGTGAAGGAGTGGATGTTTGTAGTCTTTGAATGATTCTGAACTGACTCGCCTGAACTCTTACCGTACAGCGTGATAAAAAGTTAGTTGACGCCTTCCATTGTTTCGGCGACCAACTGATCTACAACCGCGTTCAAGTCGCCGGTTGCATCGAAGGTTTTTAGTTGCCGATCGGCGCTTGTGCCGCCTTCCAGAATTGTGTGCACGTATTCGAGCTCTTTGCGGCTTCCGAGTTCGTCAACAACATCGTCTACAAACGCGAGCAACTCTAAAATCAGATCGCGAACGGGTACTTCGATCTGCTTGCCGAAGTCGATGAGTTTTCCATCAATTCCCCATCTCACAGCCCGCCATTTGTTTTCCTGAATCAGGGCGCGACGATAGAGCCTGAAGCCCAGGTTCATTCGATAGAGCTTCGAAAGCTTAGCGACGATTGCCTGTATCAATGCTGCAAGCGCGATGACCTCGTCGACTCGCGAAGGAATGTCGCAGATGCGAAACTCAAGCGTCGGAAATTGAGGATGGGGGCGCACGTCCCACCAGATCTTTTTCGGCTTATCGATGCAGCCGGTCTTGAGCAGCAGACTGACGTAGTTTTCGAATTCCGAATAAGAGCTGAAGTAGTCGGGAATGTCAGTACGCGGAAACTTTTTGAATATCTCAGAGCGATAACTCTTCAAACCCGTTCTTGTGCCCATCCAGAATGGTGAGCTCGTTGATAGCGCAAGCAGGTGTGGCAAGAAGTAGCGCGCCGCATTCATCAAATGTATCTGCGCTTCGCGATCTTCTATGCCGACGTGCACGTGCATCCCGAATATCAATAGCGATTCCGCAAGCACCTGCATCTCATCGATCAAAGCAGCGTAGTGCTCGTGCGGCGTGATCTTCTGATCCTTCCAGCTCGAGAACGGATGAGTCGAAGCGGCGGCAATGCAAAGTCCCTTGCTTGCTGCAAGGCCCGCGACCGCGCTGCGCAGCCTTATGACGTCGGCGCGCGCTTCCTGTATGTTCGCGCAGATTCCGGTGCCCACTTCGATCATCGACTGATGAAGCTCCGGCTTGACCTGCTCGCCCAGGATCATCCGTCCTTCATCGATCATCTCGGTAATGTGCGAACGGAGCTCGCGCGTCTTTGGATCGATGATCTGAAATTCTTCTTCTATTCCAAGTGTGAAGTCAGGCATAAAGGTTTGCGATTTCGGATTTTGGATTTTAGATTTTGGACTTTTAGATTGGATCTCTTCACTAAATCCAAAATCTAAATTCGAAAATCAGTCAGCGATCATCGTCGGAACCATACCGGCGCCCGAGGTCACATTCGCGAGCGATGACGATGACAGCCTCGTAAACGCGCCCTTCACTCGACCGAAAAACAGCAATGGATCGAGATCGAGAAGTTGTTCGATCATGTGCACGCCGGTCTCATCAACGAACGGAAAAAGTTCGCGTGACGTTGTGACTCGCTCCTGCGCGAGATAGTCGCCAATCAAAGCTTTGCTGATTGCTTGTTCCCACGCGCCTTCGTCTGATTCCCAGCCGATAAATATACCGTGTCCGCCGTAGTCGTCATTCGGTTTCAAGACCAACCGACTGCGCGTCCTTCGAAGAAACTCGAGCAGGTCGATCTCCCTTCCGTCATAAGTCGTCTTCACTTCTTCAACGCGACGAGTCCACGGCACAGAACGGCGAATCGCATCTTGTTCTGCCTGGGAAAAATGTTTCTGATGCCGCTCGTCGGTGAGTATTCCAAAGAGCATCTTCTTGTGAACGTACTTGGTTCGAAACGAATTCACAAACACCGCCGCGCCGGTTTTGTAAGCCTCAACGAACTGCCTGCATTCATCAATCTTTTCCAGGAGTTCCGTTGTGAGCACTCGGCGGTAAACAAGATCGATTCTGAAATCGCCGTGATAAAGCTTGCCCTCACGCAATTCGACATCCCTGGGATCCGCGATCGTAGACAAATAGCCGCGCCGCTCGAAGAACTCTTTGAACAACTCGAACTCGCGCTGAGTCGGAAGCCCTTTGTAATCGATAATGCCGATTTGCGGCTTGTGGGCGCGCCCGTGAACTCGCTCGTAGATTCCAATTAACGCGTCGAGCATTTGTTCCCGGCAAAACATCGGAGTCACGTCGTGCTTTCGCTTGAATTCTCGCATCACCGGTAAGTCGCAAAAAATCTCAGCGGCCACATCCTGATAAGCAATCCCGGCGGGACACTCGGCGTTCAGCTCGACAAATTGATAAGTTTCGTCGGTGAGAAAGGAATCGAGGCGTGAAGTGACTGATACTTCATCGTAGCCGGGATCAACCGCAACAAGCTCGCGCTCGCCTTCGGTCAATCCAAGCTGGTCGAGCATCAGCTCATTGTCGGGCGCGATGCGGCCAACCTTTTCAATCGCACCCCAGACCGTCTCGCAGGTTTTAGTGATCTGCAGCCATTCCGCGCGCGTTACAAAGTGTGGCCTCAGATAGGGCGACAACATTCGCCCGCCGAAAACAAACCGCACATCGTTCAATCGCTCTTCGAGGAACGCCCGCGACTCTTCGAGCAGCGCCGGGTCGCGCTCGATTAACGCGTTGTAGTCGAGGGCCGCTTGACTGGTCACTTAGTCGGCTCCGGCCGGCTTGCTAACGCTCGGGCGTTTGATCTCGTGATTGAGAAGTTCGTTCCACCGATGACTGCGAATCGTAGGCTCTCCGCGCAATGCGGTTTCGATTGCAAGATCCGCCACCTTCTCCACCATCCACTTGAAGTACACAGAACCCACCGACCACCAGTCCGCATCCGGCGCGGGATTCATGTAATCGATCGCGTAAGGCGTCCCGTTCGCGATCGCAAATTCGACCGTGTTGATGTCGTAGCCGAGCGCTTCGTTGATTTGAATCGTCTCGCGGCGAACCCGTTCATCCATCTCAGGATCGAGATAGTTGTCCACAACGAGGTAACGTTGAAAAATCGGATCGTAAGGCATCGGGCACACTTCCTTCTTGCCGATGCAATAGGACCTGACGTAGTGATCAAACGGAACGTACTCCTGCAAAACCATGCAATCAGTTCCGCTTGCGTCATACTTCTCCATCAACTCCTCCCGAGTATTCACGCGAGACACTCCGCGCCAGCCGCCTCCATCGAAAGGTTTAATGAACGCGGGCAGCCCGACGTGATCGATGATGCCTTCCCAATCAAGCGGATACTCCAGATTTCGAAGCGACTCAGACACCACTCCTTCTTTGTAATCTTTTTGCGGCAGTAGAATCGTTTTCGGCACGGCAATACCGAGATAGGTTGCAAGCGAGTAGTTAAAAAACTTGTCGTCGGCGTTCCACCAAAACGGATTGTTGATTACTTTTGTCCCTGCAAGGACTGCGCTTTTGAGGTAAGCTCGGTAAAACGGAATATCGTGAGAGATTCGATCGATTATCGTATCGTACTGGCAAGGCTCGGCCATGCGCACTCCGCCGAGCTTTATGTATTCAGCAGTGGCGCCCGTGTTTCTGCCGGTGATTTCATTGATGAGGGCTTGAGGAAAAGTGCCTTCGCGGCCGACAAGTATGCCGATCTTCATTGTTCTCCTCCGTTGTAGATGACGCCGCGAATTGTATAGTAGAGTTCCGAAGCGTTGCAACGTTTGCGAAATTCGGGTTTCGGCTGCGCTCTCAGCTTGTTCGCGCCGCTCCAAAAGCATAAGCTTTCGCAAGTCGGTTCTTCCGACTATCCTCACCACAACCTGCTATCTACTCGAAAGGAGCTTTCAATGTTACGACGAGAACTCAGGGGATTTAACGTACTTTCGTGTGTTGCCGTTATCGTGTTTGCGTTATTGATAATGAGCTGCAATCGCGCGAATGATTCAGCGTCGAATTCGAGCGCCGGTGCTTCGTCGGCGTCGGTATCCGGCGGTGGCAACTTCGAAGGAACGATCACGATGCAGATGAAGGGCGAGAGCGAAAAGGTAATGGAGATGACTTACTTCCTGAAGGGGCAGCATACACGGATCGAGGTGAGTGCGCCGGACAATCCTGAAGCTCATTCGGTGATGTTGTGGGATCTGGAAGGCGCCAAAATGACAACGCTCATGCCCACTAGAAAGATGTATATGACGATCGATATGAAGGAAGCGGCAGACAAAATGAAGGACGCGGCAAAAGAGATGAAGTCTGACGAAGATCCCAGATTCCCGAAGCTCACCGACACGGGCAGGCAAGAAACGATCGCCGGCTACACCTGCGAGCACTGGTTGATGGGCGAAAAGCAGAATCTCGACATCTGCGTCGCGAAGGGCCTCGGATACTTCGGCATGGGAGGCCAGGGCCGCAGCGGACTCACCTCGCTGAAGAATCTCGCCTTCAGTCCGGAACTTTTAGCCGAGGCCGCGGCACATCCGGAATGGGTGAAGCTTCTTGAAGGCGGCGCGTTTCCTTTGAAGATGACTTCGACTGAAGACGGCAAGGTAGTGATGAACATTGAAGCTACAAAGATCGAAAAGAAGTCCCTTGATGATTCTCTTTTCAATGTCCCGCCGGACTACAAAGAATTCAGCATGGGGAATCTGACTGGCGGCAAACAGTAGTTTCTTACAAAGAGACTATGTTCGAGCCTGATGATGTTGCTGAGAAGTTGTTCCACTAAACTGCGATTGGCTCTGCAACGCAGAGCATGAGCGACCATAATCAAAACGATGGCCAGGGGATGGGAAAGCAAATCCGTTGAAGATCAGGTCGCCGAGGCGCAGACTGGCAGGCAAGCACAACGCACGCGAGGGTTGACAGCCGATGAGATTGAGCTACAAAAGCGCAAACAAGCGCTGCTGTTGGAGAGAACTCGCATAATTAGAGAAATGGAGAGGGCTTACAAGCGGCGTCACCTTGAAATCCTTGAACGCGGACTCGCGCACATCGAAGCAGAATTGGCTAAGTTGAATAACTAGCGGCCGCGAGTCGTTACGGCGCCGTTGCCGCAGTCCCCAATTGTAGTTACAGGACTCTCGCCCTGGGACTCGGAAAATCCGGACGCTTGGTTGTTAGCAGAATATTCTCGGTCATAGAATATTTGCGCCTTAACCGGCGAACCATTCCGCAAGTTGAAGGAGAAGGGCAGTGATGAGAGTCATTAAGATCGTCACATTGAGCTTCGCATTGCTACTAGTCATCTTCGTCGCGATTAGGAACAAGTCAGTCACCGCGCAGAGCGGCTCGTCTCAAATTGGCGAACGTCCGACACTCGAGCAGCATATCAACGAGTCCGACATCGAGAACGGCGCAATAAAATTCAAGAACCTGCTCGACATTGGTGAGTTCATCTTTGCCGCTCGTTGGACCAAACTCGATGGGCAAGGCCGGCCCGCCGCGACGGGCAACGGCGCTCCGACCAAACGCGACCCGTCGCACGATCCAGGTTTCATCCGGACATCAGGCACTGATTCAACTTCGTGTGCTGATTGCCACAATCAACCCACTATTGGCGGTGCGGGCGGATTCGTCGCGAATGTGTTTGTGCTTGCTCAAGTGCTGGACCCGGTGACTGATTCCGTATCCGCGGATTTCTCCGACGAGCGCAACACTCTGGGTATGAACGGCTCGGGCGCAATTGAAATGTTAGCTCGCGAGATGACTACGGACCTGTTTGCAATTCGCGACGCCGCGATAGCTTCGGCCAAGTCGTCGGGGAAAGCGGTGACAAGCAGCCTGGATACCAAAGGCGTGAACTTCGGTCAGATCATCGCAAACCCGAACGGGACGCTCGACACTTCAAAGGTGCAAGGCCTCGATGCTGATCTCATCATCAAGCCGTTTCACCAAAAAGGCGTGGTCAACTCCGTGCGAGTGTTCACGGTCAATGCTTTCAATCATCATCACGGCATGGAGGCCGTCGAAAGATTCGGCATCGGTCAGAAGGACAGCAAAGGAAAGGTAATTACCACGAACGATTTCGATGAAGACGGAGTGCCCGACGAGCTGAGCGTCGGCGACATCACAGCGGCCACGATCTTTCAGGTAGCGATGAACGTGCCCGGACACGTACTTGCGAATGACTCTGCGCGGCGCGCGGCTGCCGTTCGCGGAGAGACTCGCTTCGCCGCACTCGGCTGCACCGATTGCCACAAGGCTTCGATGAGTTTGAACACTCGATTCTTCAGCGAGCCAAACCCGTTCAACCCCGCCGGCAACTTGCGCGTTCAAGACGTGCAGCATCCATTCGCGTTCGATCTGACTAAAGACATTCCCAAACCGCGGCTCGAACGTTCGGACTCCGGCGGAGCGATCGTTCATGCTTACACAGATTTGAAACGGCACGTAATCGCTGACGACCAGGATCCTTTCTTCCGCAACGAACGCATCGTTCAATCCGGCGTTCCGGTCGATCAATTCATCACCCGCAAGCTTTGGGACGTGGGCAACACCGCGCCGTACGGTCATCGCGGCGATTTGACTACGATCACTGAAGCGATTATGCACCACGCCGGTGAAGCGAGACTTCACCGCGAAAGGTTTGCGGCACTGACCAGGGATCAACAAGCAGAGATCATCGAGTTTCTCAAGCAGCTACAAGTGCTGCCCAACGGCTCGCCTCGCGAAGTTACCGAGGACGACCTAAAGGCGATGTTGAAATCACAGAAGACCGTTCAGTCTTCAGTGCTCTTGCAACGCGAGCCGCAACAATAGTCATCGCTTAATGGCATAGCTATACTTTCCGCTGCATGTTTGAAGCGCTGATGCTATTATTCAAAAGCGAGGCGCGACAACGCATGAGCCGGTTGATGTTTGTTTACCTCTCGGGCAGCGAGAAGGGTAAGACCAGAATCTTCACACAAGATCACGTGACGCTTGGCACTTCGGATGCCTGCGATCTCAAGCTTGTGCCCGAAGAAGGCGGTTCCCTGCCTGACGGAATCCTCGCCGACATCTACGATGATGAAGGCGCATATCATTTCACACCGCGCGTCGATTCAAGCATCTCAAAGATCACGATCAACGGCGAAGGTTTGCAGGAAGATCAAACCGGGGCCGGGCACAGTCTGCACGACGGAGATACGATTCATTTTGGGCAGGGATTATCGAGCGCGAGCGTTCTGTTTCAAGTGATGCCCGAGAATTTCTCCGCCACTCACCCGGCGCGCCGGGATGTTGTGGAAGTCGATCGAATTCACGGGCAGTCAGTTCATCCGCTAACCGCCACTCTGTTTGTGAAGGAGCTGACGGCGAGTTTGTGGATGGAAATTCCCCGCAAAGCAAAGCTGGTTACGCTGACCGCGGTTTCGCTGGTCGCATTACTTATTCTCGGGGTGATCGGCGTTGGCCTGGTCACGCTGATTCGCAATGCAAACAAGACTGAACGGCTCGGTGACCAATTTGCTGCGCTTCAGGCGCGACGCGATAAGGATCAGGAGTTAATCCTCAAACAGGAACAGGAGATCGACCGTCTCCGTGAAGCAGGCGAACAGATGCGGCGCTTCACCCAAAAAATCGCCGAGCGGTACAGCCCCGGCGTTTGTTTGATTGTAGGAAGCTATACATTCGTCGAACGCGGCAGCGGGCGAGTACTTCGATACGAAACGGCGGACCGCGTCAGCGAAATGCCCGTGGATAAGGAAGGCAATCTCCAGGCTTCTGTTGATGGAGCTGGTCCTCCGGTCCAGATTGATTACACAGGAAGCGGGTTCGTTGTGAGGCTGGGCATTGTCGCCACCAACAAACACGTCATCCAGCCGTGGGCCAGTGATCAGATGGCGCAGATCATTCTGCACCAGGGAGGCCTCGTTCCGAGGCTTGATACGCTTGAAGCGTTCTTTCCTTCACGGCAAGCTCCTTTCGACTTGAAGGTCTCAGCAACATCGACTCGCTTCGACGTCGCGCTTTGCGATTTTGAACAGGGAGACGCTGCCTTGCCTGTCTTTCCGTTGAGTGATGACGATCCCAATTCAATCATCGGAGAGCCGGTCGTCTTGTTAGGGTACCCAACCGGAGTTGACGGATTGCTTCAACGGATCGAAGAATCCGAGCGTCGTGAAATATTGAAAACGCACGGAGCGTCGGCAGTCGAGGTGGCGAACGGCTTAGCCGCTCGCGGGTTGATTAGACCTCTCACCACTACGGGAACCATCAGCGACGCGCTCCCCGGAAGAATCGTGCACAGTGCGCAGACAACTGAAGGCGGATCTGGCAGTCCTATTTTTGATCGAGACGGCCACGTGATCGCCATAAATTCGGCGATACTTGCGACGGTCGAGGGAAATCAAAGTTTCGGAGGCTCGAACTTCGGCGTGCCTATAAAAGCAGCTTCGGACTTGCTTCAAACCATCGACAAGTCCAAGAACCAGTGACTAGAGAATCACGCGCGGCGGACACCGCCCGCCGCAATTTCAACGCCATCAAATCGGAGCAGTTCATCTTCCTTGCTGGGGGGAGGAACGACTTCAAAAACGACGTTATCAAACTTTCCGTGACCTCGATAGAACGATGATTTGTACCCGCGCTGGTTCGTAAACTCGATCAACTGAATTCCCCACTTCCCAAGCGCGGCGTTTTCGGGAATCGAAATGCTGACGTCAAAACTCGACCTGGTAAAGCGGTGTTCGGCTGAAATTGAAACCTCGCCGACTGCAAGCTTAGCTTTGTTAGAGCTTGCCATGCTGAACTGAAAACACTGGACGAATATTTTGCGCAGCCCGTTAGGGTCGTAGGCCGCCACTCTGAGCACCAAATTATCGCCGGCCACCACTCGCACATCTGTAGAACCGTTCATCGCTAAACTCACGGACATAGGATTCCCTTCCCTTGTTAAAGAATCGTGTGAGGTGCTGTTTAGAACTTCAGGGCCGGTTAATTTGCAGCTTCTTTCCTAGCTGTTCTTTGCTTTTTTATGGCTCGGATAATAACTGTGGTTCTCTACGGCGTCAAGAGTTCGCATTGACTCATCTAAAAAGTGCCTGAAAGGGATTCGTTGCCTCATTAAAGAAAAGTGCCCGAAATGAGCTGGCAAGAAGTAGCCTCCTGGAGAGAATTCTCAACGGGAGGCAGCTCAGATGGGGCTAACGATGAAGGAAAAGAGATCGGTCGCCGCAGAGATGGCAGCTGGGTACCAGAGGGCGCGAAAGAAAGAGAAGGGAGTCATCCTGGCGCAGTTTGTCGAACTGACTGGATACGTTCGGCGATACGGAGCGCGATTACTGCGGGAGCACGGTAAGAAGAGCAGAGTAGGCGCGACTACGATCATCGGCGATGCGACCAAGAAGCCTGTCAGGAATCGTCAACCAGTTTACGATAGTCAGGTAGTAGAGGCACTGAGGAAGATTTGGATGATCATGGATTGCATTTGCGGAAAGCGATTAAAGGCAGCGCTCGATGAACTCATCCCGGTGCTTAAGAGGAATATGGAGATACAACTGGATCCGGCTACTGAGGAGAAGCTGCGGGCGATCAGCGCTTCGACTATTGACCGGCTATTGGCGAATGATCGGAAGAAGCAGGCGCTCAAAGGCAGATCGGGCACAAAGCCTGGATCGCTGCTCAAGCATCAGATAAAGATTCGAACCTTCTCAGAATGGAACGAGCAGAAGCCCGGCTTTGTGGAGATCGATTTGGTAGGCCACGACGGAGGAGACGCAAGCCGAGAGTTTTGCCAGAGTTTGGATGTCACTGACGTGTGCACTACCTGGACCGAGACCCGCGCCGTGCAGAACAAGGCGCAGGTATGGGTGTTCAAGGCCCTTACCGACATCAGGAAGTCCTTGCCCTTCCAACTCCTTGGTATTGACTCAGATAACGGCAGCGAGTTCATCAATAATGAACTCTACCGTTACTGCATCCAGGAGCAGATCACCTTTACCAGAGCCAGGCCAACTCGCAAGAATGACTCCTGTTTTGTGGAAGAGAAGAACTATTCAGTGGTAAGAAGAAACGTCGGCTATCGGCGTTACGATACCCCACAAGAACAGGAGGTGCTAAACGAGTTGTATGACTATCTAAGGCTGTATACCAACTACTTCTTACCGACCATGAAGCTGGTCAGCAAAGAGAGGATTGGCAGCCAAGTGAAGAAGGTTTATGACAAGCCGACGACGCCTTACAAGCGAGTGTTGGCTTCACCTGATGTGAAGAAGAGCGACAAAACATATATCCGTAAGATATATGACACATTGAATCCAGCCGAGTTGAAGAGAAATATCACCAGGCTTCAAGAGAGGCTTCTTAGAATAGGTGTGATGAAGGAGCAACAGAAAAGTAACAAACATCTTGGGCGTTCTCGCAACGCACATCGTTCTAGTCGCGCTCGGCTCGAGTCACGTCGCCAAGGTCCTGTCGCCAAATGAGTGTTGAGAAGAGCAAGCATGAGTTTTTTGAGGCATCGGCAAACTCATCTCCCGATCCAAGCGTTGTGGGAGCGACATTGACTGGCGCTCCCTCTCTCATCGTCGTGATGAGTCTGCGGTTGGCTATTCCTTGGTGGGTTGCTCTCCAGCAGGGCCCACCTCCGCTTCACCAACTGATCGAGACTCTAATGAACATTCTGGCGGTTTTGCAACGAATGATTTCGGGCACTTTCTTACGTGAGTCAACGAATGGGTGTTCGGGCACTTTTTTAGATGAGGCAACGGGGCCACGACGCAAACGCTTACCGCGCTTCTAGCTCCGATGACGAAAGGTCACGCGCCCTTTTGTCAAATCGTAGGGAGACAGCTCAACCGTCACTTTATCGCCCGCCAGCACTTTGATGTAGTGCTTGCGCATCTTGCCCGACAAGTGGGCCAATACTTCGTGGCCCTCGGCGATCTTCACTTTGAATGTCGTGTTCCCCATACACTCGACTACGGTTCCGTCCACGGGGATCATGTCTTCTTTTGGGATGATGTCACCTCTTTCCACGTGCAGCGCATCAGCATTCTGTGCCGCATCGTAATTTCGTTTTCACGCGCAAACTCGTCGACAACATTCTTCCGGCTTCAACGAGCGCCTCACCGCGACGCGCGTGATGCTCGAAAGGATCGTGCTGAAGAAGATCGCAGTCGCCCGATCTCTGACGTAAGCATTATCTGCTCCTCGGAGCGGCCGTCGGTAAATCCTGTCAACCGCGAACGCTCCAACTTGACGCCTACCGCGCGCTCGATCGATGCAAGCATCGACTCCTCTTCAGGACTCACCAGCGTGAGGGCTGCGCCATCGCGACCCGCGCGAGCCGTTCGCCCAACGCGGTGGATGTAATCTTCAGCGGTTGCCGGCACTTCATAATTTACCACAAACGATATGTCGTCCACATCTAAGCCGCGCGCGGCCACGTCGGTCGCTACAAGAACTCTCACTCGGCCGGTCCTAAAGTTCGCAAGAGCGGCGTTGCGCTGCGATTGGCTGCGATCGGAATGAAGCGCAACGACGTGGTGCTTGTTGGCGGTGAGAATCCTCGCGACTCGATCGGCCCCACGCCTGGTCTGCGTAAAGACCAGGAAGCTCTCGTCAGGATGCTGCTTCAGCAAGGCAAGCAGCATGGGAGTCTTTGCATGCGACAATACCGGAAATGCTTTTTGCGTCAGAGTCGCAACGGTCGACGCATCGCGAGCAGCCTCGACTCTGATTGAACTGGTCAACAATTCCCGCGCGAGTTGCTCGACTTCTCTTGAAAGCGTTGCCGTCAGCAACATTGTCTGGCGCTTTCGCGGGATGTGCCTGATGATGCGTCTGACTTGAGGGAGAAAGCCCATATCGAGCATTCGGTCCGCCTCGTCAAGTACAAGCGTCTCGACGTTCTTGAGCGAGACCGAGCCGCGCTCGATCAAATCATTTAAGCGCCCCGGAGTGGCAACCAAAATATCGACGCCTGTACGCAGCGCGTTGATTTGTTTTGAGAGGCTTTCGCCTCCGACGACTGCCGTGGTCTTAAGCCCGGCGGTTTGACCGTACAACTTCGCGGTCGCTTCAATTTGAATTGCAAGCTCTCTTGTCGGAGCGAGCACGAGCGCGCGCATCGACCCGATACGCTCGAGTCGTTGAATGATCGGAAGCAGAAATGCCAACGTCTTACCCGAACCTGTTTCCGCCGACGCCATAACGTTTCGTCCTTCAAGCGCGTGCGGTATCGTCTTTGTTTGAATCTCCGTTGGATTGGTGATGCCTACTCTCTTCAGAGCATGTACAAGCGGGTCTCTAAGGCCCAGCTTGCTAAAACTGTCAAAACTCATGAATCTCTCTTTCGAATGCACTGCTCCGACGACTTCATCGTTGAAGCCAGTGGTTTGGTTTGGTTATGTCCTGCTGAAAGCCAAAAGTTTGGTCGGAGCGTTTTACTTATCCGAGTTTCGTGCAATCGTCTTCGCGCAGATGTAAGCGTGAACGATGAATGACGAATCATCCACCGTTCACTAATGTCGCTTCGTTTAGTAACGGCTTCCGTATCCGCCGCGGCCACCGCCGCCGCTGTTGCGTCCTCCGCCGTATCCGCCTCGGTTCCCCGAGCGCTCTTCGCGCGGACGGGCTTCGTTGACAGTTAGCGTTCGTCCGCTGACCTCTGTCCCATTGAGCTGCGTGATTGCCTTGTCGGCATCCTCATTGCTCATCTCAACAAAAGCAAAGCCTTTCGATCGACCGGTGTCACGATCGGTAATGACGTTTACTGAATCGACCTGGCCGACCTGTTCAAACAGGGTGGTCAGATCGCCTTCTGTCGTTTGATACGACAGATTTCCTACATAGATTTTCTTACTCATTGTTCTCCTAGAACTGGTTATGAGGAACTTCCGAAGCTTTGCGGGAAAGAGGATGAAATAGCAGAGTCAAACACTCTCCGAATAGTCAGCGGGAGACCCCCGAATCAACATCAACAGCAGCGTTCGATCTGCTGAACTACCACAACACGGTAACAGACACTCGGGAGGATGTCGAGGCTAATATTGATTCGGCTAACCTGGTCGTTCAACTTAGCAACGAAGGCTGAATCTCCGCAATGCGACTGTGAGTCGATTGGTGTCGCGTCAAAAAGATCATTATATTGCCGACGGCTTGTTTGAAGGCAGTTTGCGCTCGGTGGTACAATAGCGCTTCCTTAAGATCTTGCCTAAGCGGGAAAGCAGCTGGGAGACGAACATGAAGATATGTCCGGTGTGCAATGATTCTTTCGCGGACGAGCTCAGGTTTTGCGACATCGATGGAGCACGGCTCACACGCGAGGGAGGTGCGCAAGACCGGAATAAATGGTGGTCTCTGATTGGAGCGGGCCTGCTGGTCGGCGCGCTGGTGATTTCCGCCGCTTCGATTTTCTTTCTTCCCAAGGCCCGTGTTAACAGCCCGCTTTCCAGCCCTCAACCTCAATCAGCTATCGTTCCTTCTAAACCGCCGGTCGTTGAAAGTGCTTCGGCCACAACGCCTGATGTGAGCGCCGAGCCCGACGTTCCGGCCACTGAAGCCGTAGCTCCCGAGCCAAGAAAGAAGGATAAGGTTTCTGCTGATAACGACGCCGACGCTTCGATTCCAAATCCCAAGGCTGCCGCTGTCGACGAAGCCGACAAGGCAGCCGCTCAACCAAATAAGGACGCGGTCACTGAGAAGAAACCAGAGACCGCTTCCTCCGAGAAGAATGCCAATGATGCCCGGGTTGCCGACCCGAAGCCCGCTCAACCTCCGCCCGAAGTGAAGAAGGAGAAGCCTCAGCCGGTCACCGCGAAGAGCTCCGACAGGGATTCCCGCGACAAGAAGAATAACGACGACAAGGACAAAAAGAAGGGCGGCGGGTTCCTGCGAGTCTTCAAGAAGATTTTCGGCAAGGGTTGAAGCCGGACATTCGCCTCTTACACTAGCTTCCTCTTCCCGGAAACAACCGCACTATGCCGCGCTACTCTGATCAATTGACTAATCGCTGTTTCCAACGCGGGTTTACAGACCCATTCTCTGACGCTAGAGTTTGAAGCACCGCGAGAAAACTCTTCTTGCGAATTTTTATCGGCAGTATCCAGGCTAAATCGATGCATCTTCCTTTGAACATCGCCGAACTGAAGTCAAGCGAATTCAATCAAGCGACAATGTGCTCCCGCTCGATCAAAGACGAACTCCGCGAAAACCTGATAAACAAGCTCGATCGGCGCGACATAATATTTCCAGGCATAGTAGGCTACGACGATTCGGTCGTTCCTCAAATCGTCAACGCGATACTATCTCGACACAACTTCATACTTCTCGGGCTGCGCGGACAGGCGAAGAGTCGAATCCTGCGCGAGCTGGTCGGGCTGCTTGACGAACAAACGCCGGCGGTCGAAGGATGCGAAATCAATGACAATCCTTATGCGCCTATCTGCAAAGCCTGCCGGCTTCTGATCGAAGAGCGCGGAGACCAGGCTCCGGTCACGTTCATTCCTCGCGACAGGCGTTACGTTGAGAAACTCGCAACTCCGGATGTGACGATTGCGGATCTGATCGGAGATCTCGATCCGATCAAAGCAGCGCGCGGCGGACATCTGTTGTCGGATGAACTGACGATTCACTATGGTCTCCTGCCTCGCGCAAACCGAGGCATCTTTGCAATCAATGAACTGCCTGATCTGGCAAGTAAGGTTCAAGTCGGTTTGTTTAACATAATGCAGGAAGGCGACGTGCAGATTAAGGGCTATCCGATTCGAATGCCTCTTGACGTGATGCTAGTATTCTCGGCGAATCCGGAAGACTACACCGCTCGCGGAAAGATCATCACTCCGCTCAAGGATCGCATCGGGTCCGAAATCAACACTCACTATCCTTCAAGCATTGAAGAGGCGGTCGAGATCACCCGGCAGGAAGCATGGCTCGCTCGCAATGGACAAGCAATGCATGTCCCTGAGTTTATTATGCGAGCAGTCGAGCAGGTAGCTTTTGAAGCTCGGCGCGATCAACGGGTAGACAAGCGATCGGGTGTAAGTCAGCGTCTGCCGATTTCTGCGATTGAGAATGTGATTTCAAATGCCGAACGCCGCCGCTTCTCGAGCGACGAACCGGGAATCGTCCCTCGCATAAGCGATATATATGCCGCGCTGCCGTCGATCACCGGAAAGCTCGAGCTCGAATATGAAGGCGAACAGCGCGGCGCTGCCAACGTCGCGCGGGATTTGGTGAGGAGCGCCGTCGGAAAAGTCTTCGAAGAATACTTCGAGCACATTGATTGCTCACCGATCATCGCGTGGTTTGACGACGGTGGAGCAATTCGCGTGAGCGATACCGACGGCGCAGCGCTTTGCTTGAAGAGCTTTCGTCAAGTAAACGGTTTGCTCGCAGCGGCGGAGCGCTCGGGACTCGTCGACAAATCGGATTCGCAGATTCTCGTGGCCGTATGCGAATTAATCCTCGAAGGACTTCACGCGCAGAAAAAGATCAGCCGCAGCGAAGAACGCGGCTACATAGCGGCGAAACCCGAGCGCCGTGGTCAATCGTATGAGAGCTTCAGCCGCTCTAGAAAAATTAATTGACACAAATAGCCATTGGTCATTAGTCATTGGTCGGACGTACTAAATTCCGGACAACTTACCAGTGACCAATCACAAACAACGAATAACAAGGAGGAACAATGCCAATTGCCTGGCACGCACCATACGATCAGTTGAAACCGGAAACGCGGGACATGAATCGCGCGATTCACTCGTTGATGGAAGAGCTGGAAGCGATCGACTGGTACAACCAGCGCGCTGACGTCACCGACGATGAGCAGTTGCGCCACATACTCGAGCACAATCGCGACGAAGAGAAGGAGCACGCTTCGATGGTTCTTGAGTGGATTCGGCGGCACGATCCGAAGTTCGATAAGACTTTGAAGACGTACTTGTTCACTTCTGGCGACATTACAGAGATCGAAGAGGAAGCCGAAGGAAGTTGAATCGATATCCGGCGCCGAAATTCATTGGTGTTCTTCTAACCCTCTCAAAACGAACGGGCGTTGGGTGTGAAGCCTGTACCGACGTTGGTTCGAAATCGCGATCACGATGCCCTTCACCAAATATTCGAAATGGGATGGCGTAGACTGGCAGTCGCTGAGCCTTGAAGACCTTCTCGATCGACTGGCGGAGTTTCTTCTTCAAAGCGGCTACGAGAGCTACTACTCGCGTTACTTCGACGATCCCGATCGGACCCTTGACGCCCTGCGCGAAGCGATCATGCGGGCGCTGCTCGAAGAGGGTTTGCTCACCGACGAAGAATTGGACCAACTGGCGGATGAACAAGGCCGGCTAAATGCCGATGCGATGTCTGAACTGCTCGATCGGCTTATCGATCGGCTAATCGAAGAAGGTTATATTACGGTCGGCGATGAACAGTTTGACCGTCAACCGCAAGAAACGGGGTTCACGTCGCAAGCGGGCAAAACCGGCAAGCCCATTGAGCGAAGAATCAAGTTCGAGCTGACCGACATGAGCCTGGACTTCCTCGGATTCAGAGCGCTCAAGGAGCTGATCGCGGCGCTTGGAAAGTCATCGCTTGGACGACACGACACCAATCAACTCTCGACTGGCATCGAAGCGAGTGAAGCGCCAAAACGCTACGAGTTTGGCGATACGATGAACCTCGATGTGAACGCAACGCTTCGTTCAGCCATAAAACGCGAAGGGTTGGGCGTTCCCATAAACCTCGACTACTCGGACCTGATGGTTCATCAAACCGAATACCAGAGTTCGTGCGCAACCGTGTTGATGCTCGATTGCTCACACTCGATGATTCTCTACGGCGAAGACCGATTCACTCCGGCCAAGCGCGTTGCGCTTGCGTTGACTCATTTGATTCGAACTCAATATCCGGGTGACAGCCTTCGGGTGGTGCTCTTTCACGATTCCGCCGAAGAGATTCCGCTTTCGGCTCTCGCTCGCGCGCAAGTCGGTCCCTATCACACGAACACACGAGAAGGCTTAAGGCTGGCGCGCCGCATTCTTGCTTCTCAGCGAAAGGATATGCGGCAGATCATCATGATCACCGACGGCAAGCCTTCGGCGATGACAACTGCGGACGGTCAGATTTATAAGAACCCGATGGGACTGGATCCGCTGATTCTGCGCGAGACTTTTCGCGAAGTGGCTGCGTGCCGGCGCAGCGGAATCATGATCAACACCTTCATGCTGGCCGATGATTACTATCTGGTCGATTTCGTGAGAAAGATAACCGAAATTTGCCAGGGCAAGGCCTACTTCACGACGACGATGACGCTCGGCCAATACGTTCTGATGGATTACTTGAAAAGACGCACGACGCGAGTACGTTGAACTCACGTAGGTACATAAGTCGGGGTTTGTTTGAGCTACGGTGGGTCCCGAGCGAATCACGCGCCGGGAATGGCCCAATCCTTGAACAACTCGTCAAGCTCAGTCTTGCTGAAAGTGGCAGCAGCCGAAGGAACGTGATTGACGTCTTCACACTTGAGGTGGCTATCCGAAACTTGTTGATTATCAACTGGGTTTCGTATACCGAGGTGCTTCTCAACACAGGCCAGAAGCGTCACCGCATCAGCCGGTTTAGTCAGCAAGTCATCAGCTAAAAACTCATTCTTGACTTCCCACTTGTAGGTTGGCTTTGTATAGAGACCCGTCAGCAGGATGACCTTCGGTGGCGAGTCAAATTCCTTGATCGTTTTGCAAACCCGAAACCCGTGAAGCTTTGGCAACAAGCCATCAGTGATCACGAGATCGGGCTTCTCACTGAATGCCGCTGCAACGCCACTTATCCCATCAGCCGCAACAATCACCTCGTAACCGTGCGGCTCCAGCACGGCTCTTAGGATTTCGCGCGTTGTTGCGTCGTCATCGATCACGAGTATCTTGCTTTTCACCTTGCGCGCCTCCGGCTGTAAGTCAACCTCAAAGCCGCAACTGACGTGCCGCCGCTTTTTTTACTTCACGATCTGTTGTGATCGTAACCGTTGCGATTGTCAGCGAGTTCCGGGAATACGTTTGAGGAAGGACTCCACGAATTCCTGGGGTTCACTAGTTCTCTGAATGCAACTGTTTGACACTCGCAGCTATGATGGATAGGCTTGCGCTTCCTCAGGAAGGCTTCGTTTCAGAGGCATCAGTCCATGAACAAGGATAAAATCAGCCGGCGTCAGCTTCTTGAACTCGGCACCGCAGCAACAGTAGGAGCTATTGTGAGCACAATTGAACAACCGTCCAGCCGCGCGACCGCTAACAACGCTGTCGAGCCCGAGTCGCTATCGGGACTCGCAGCCGAATACGGTAAGTACGACGGTTTGGGACTTGCCGCCTTGGTTGCTCAGCAGGAGGTTACTCCGCTTGAATTGCTAAACGCCGCAAAACAACGACTCGAAGCCGTCAATCCAAACATCAATGCAGTCGCGCAGGTGTTCTTCGAGAAAGCGGAGGCTCAGATCAAAAGCGGTTTGCCTCGCGGCCCATTCACTGGAGTTCCGTTTGTGCTCAAGGATCTGGGAGAGCAACTAGCGGGGACCATCACAACTTCGGGCAGCCGCGTCTTCAAAGACAACACGCCAAACTTCGACAGCACTCTTGTTGCGCGCTACAAGCAGGCTGGGTTGGTGATTTTCGCAAAGACCACTTCGCCGGAGTTCGGCCTTACGACTACGACCGAGTCGGTGCTGTTCGGCAAGACTCGCAATCCATGGAATCTCGAGCGCACAAGCGGTGGGTCATCGGGCGGATCTGCAGCGCTGGTCGCGAGCCGGGTCGTTCCGATGGCGCACGGCAGCGATGGCGGAGGCTCGATCAGAATTCCGGCTTCGTGTTGCGGGTTGTTTGGTTTGAAGCCGACGCGCGGCCGCGTTCCGATGGGCCCCACTCAATTCGAGGGTTGGAATGGATGCTCCCATCATCACGCGTTGACCATTTCCGTTCGAGACAGCGCCGCACTTTTGGATGCGACCGCCGGAGTTGAGCTCGGTTCGCCTTATTTTTCACCTCCGCCTTCGGGGCCGTTCTTGAAAGAAGTGGGCGCCGAACCGGGCAAGCTTCGAATCGCGCTCGCGGTTCCGACGCCCGGACGTACGCCGCTCGATCCCGAATGCAAGAAGGCGGCGATCGAAGCCGCCAAACTTTGCGAGAGCCTCGGCCACAAAGTTGAAGAGGCTCTGCCGCCGATCGACAACGACTCGATGCGGGACGCTTTTCTCGCGGTGCTTCGAGTATCGCTCGCGCGAGTGTTGGACGACGCGGCGAAGACGCTTGGTCGTCCGGTCACCGATAAAGACGTCGAGCCTGTTACGTGGGTCATCGCGCAAGCCGGTCGAGCGATAACCAGCATTGCTTACTCGCGGGCGATCGCAACCATGCACCAGGTCGGCCTTGCGATGGCGAAGTTTCAACAAAAATACGACGTGATCTTGAACCCGACTCTTGCGAAGCCTCCCGTACCGCTTGGAGTATTGAGCCTTTCGCCAGCGAGCATCGCGGCTTATGGAAAGGACGTTACGGAGTTTGGCCCTTACACTGCCCTTTACAACGTGACCGGCCAGCCTTCGATGTCGGTCCCGTTGCACTGGTCTCCTGAAGGCTTACCGATTGGAGTGATGTTCTCGGGCCGGTTCGGAGATGAAGCTACGTTATTGAGGCTTGCCGCTCAACTCGAGAAGGTCAAGCCCTGGGCGGGAATCAGACCGATGGCTATCTGAATGCGATTCCCGGAGCGCTAAGTCGCCGATCGTGACTTCAACAGAACCGAAGCCGGAAGTCATTATCATGCACAAATGGTTTAGAACACCGAACACAAAAGCGCTTTGGACCGATCGAAGACCCAATATTGCGGATCTGTTTGTGGGTTGGGAGTCATTCCGCAACGTTCCCCCGGGGACTTACCGAATCGGAATAGCCGAATAATGTCCGTCAAGATTGATGTGTTTTCGGCAAAGTATGAATGTCCAAGAAAACCAGTATCCAAAGCTGATGCGTCGATCGTGTCGATACCAGGTACAACTACTACCGCAGGAGTTGTCTGTCCTGCGCGCGGATATTGATGAAACTTTGTCGAAGCGGCAAGCGCCTTATCCGCGGACGAGGCGTACAACGTAACTTTGCTGCAGGTTTTCTGGATGGCTTGCGCAAGCTGTTTAAAGACCCCCGAGTCTATGTCAGGAGCTGCCAGGATCACCTGTCGGAATGGCAGCGAGCCGCGTTGCGATTCAGAAGCCATAGATTGGAGTGCCCTCGTCAATGCCCGATTACCCATGCTGTGTGCGATCAAATCGACCGAGTTGGCTCCGGATCTGGCGGCGATGTCTTGCAGAAAACTCTTTAGGTGGTCGGTTGTCCAATCCACCGAAGCTTCGTCAGACGGATAGCAGGACGTGCACGCTCTTGAAGGCCAGCTGTAGAGTATCGGCGCGCCGTCGAATCCGAGATCATATGCCAACTGCGCGGTGCGACGAGCGGCATCTTCAAAACTCACGTTGTATCCATGAATGAACACAAACGCCTGCTTGGCGGTCGAGCGCGCTACACGCGATTGCAGTTCGGAAAAAAAGTCGCCAGAGTCTTTCTCATTAATGCTCAACACGGTCACATGCTTTTCCGGGTCGTACCTGTATTCAAGCCTCCACATCGTCGGAGTCTCGAGAACACCCATTCTGTGGTCTCGCGGAATACTGACGTCGCAAGTGCCGTACGACAGTCGATTGTCCGGGCCTCTCTCTCCGGAGTAGAAATCAACGGGCCTCGAACTGCTAGTGCGATTGCGGTCGGTCGCATACAAGATCCTTACGATTCCGTAGTTCTGCTCCGGTGCTGCGCCACCTGCCGGCGTGACAGAACGCGTTTCCATCGACGGCATCTCTAACCCTCTTTCAATTGAATGCTCGAGTCGAACATCGACGGTTTGTGTCTGCGATGAGGAGATAGTGACAGTAGTGGTGTGCACCTTAAAGCCCGGTGCTTCGAAAGCTATCTCGTACTTGCCAGGATCGATATCCTTAAAGACAAAACGGCCATTTTGGTCGCTGCTTGTCCGCGCCTTGAACCCAGTCGCGGTATTATTGATGGCAATCGCGACCGCTGTAACTGCGGCGCCGCTCGTGTCAGTTATCCTTCCGCTAATTGTACCTCTTGGTGTTTGTGTGAATGCCTGGCTGATGAGCAAGGAAAGCAACAAGATCGATCCAAAGATTGTTTTCATAATAGTTTTCTCCAGTATCCGTACATATGGGTCGAACTAGAAATTGTGTTCTCTTTCGACGAGCGGACCGCCGTCTTGTCGTATTCGCGACACTCGCGGAAGGACTCTATCACGCCACGACGGATGAATACGTCTCACTTAGATATGAGTATCCGAAGCGAAACATTTCTAAACCTTGAACCGCACGGGAGGCTCCTTCGAACTTCAAAGTGATATGTAGTGACAAATACCTACTACCATTCGAATCTAATTGCACAATTTGATCCTCCAACCATTGACTGCGGTCGGGGACTAAACCGTCGAACTTAAATGATCGAAGTTCTGCTTGCTACGCGTTCTGCGGTGCAGGCGCGCCGCCTTTTGGAGCAACTTTCTTTGTCACCCACATGATCGCGCTCCCCACGAGCCAAGCCACCAGCGGGCTGATGATCATCACCACCAGATGCGCTGCCACGTGCACCCAGGTCTTACCATCACCACCGCCTGAGTACTCCGGCGCGCTGAAGATATTGTCCTTGTGAGTTTCGATGGCGATCACGATTCCCGCGATGACAATCGCTTGTGAGACTATAGCTTGGAGATACAGCACCGGAAGCAGTTGCTTATAGCTGCCGAAGCCGGTCGTGTACACGCGAATCGAAAAATACACGAGACCGATAAGCAACGTCACGGAGATGCTGAGCCACTTGACGGCAGAGTTCTGAACGCCTGCCAGCGAGAGTGCAAGCCGCGCGATTCCGACGACCAGAATCAACAACAGAATTGGTTTCGCAAAAGAGATGTACTCGGAGAGTTTTTTACCAAACATTTTAAGCGTCCTTTCGAGCCAAGGGTTGAGTTTTGCTGAATGCTATCAAATGCCGGCCACTCGTCAAAGCCGATTCTGTTCGTGAAGCTCCCTTCGAAATGTGATCTCAATCTGCCGGTTGTTCCTGTGGCGTCGGAGCGCTTATCGTTTGCTGCTGAGGCAATCGAAAGTAACCAAAGACTGTGATCAGAAACAGGAGCGCGGCGCTGGCGAAGAACAAATTCCTGATGCCCAGCGTTTGCGCAAGCGACCCTGAAATGACGAGCCCCACCAACTGCGCGATAGATAACACCGCCATGAAGCTGCTGCTTACACGGCCGACCATTTCCATCGGAGTTTGTCCCTGCATGATGGTTTGAGCCGAAACGATAACGAAGATCACACCGATACCGAGCCCAAGCATGCCGGCAGAAGCAGCCGGAATAGTTTTGAAGGCGGCCATCACTACCACGAATGCTCCCATTGTGAACAAGCCCCACAGCGCGAGGTGAGTCTTCGAGACCTGCTTGCCGAAACGGCTCAGCGCCAGCGTGCCGAATATCATCCCGACTCCGATCAGTGAATTGATTATTCCAAACACAAGCGAGGTCGCCTGCAGTTCATCGCGCACATAGACTGCTATCAGCGGTCCAAAACATGCAACCGCGAACATGCCGGCGGCCATCGCGAGAATCACGAATGAAATCGTCGGGTGAGTGAAGATGAACTTCACTCCAGCAAGCAAGTCGTTCAGGACGGACTTGAGCGGATGACTTCCCTTCGCCGGCACAACCGGCTCGCGCGCGATCGCGATAGTCGCGATCATCGACGCCGAAAAAATGAAGCTGAGAGTGTCAATATAGTAGCAGGAGCTTGCTCCAAACCAGCCGACCATCGCTCCCGCAAGCGCCGGGCTGATGATTCGCATAACCTGGAACGCTTGCTGAACGAGCGCGTTTGCAGCCAGCAAACCTTCGGGAGGAACGATAGTTCGCAGAGTGACCGACTGCGCGGGCACAAAGAAAGTCGAGACCGTGCTCAGCAGAAAAAGGATCGCGTAGATCTGACCCAGACTCCCGGCAAAGACCAATGACAATGCGAGTGCAGCTCGAATCAAGTCGCTTGCGATCATCGTACGTTTTACGTTCCAGCGATCGACGAAGACGCCGGCGACCGGGCCGATCAGCGCGAACGGAATCATGAATGAAACGCTGATCAACGTGACTTGCGCTGCCGAAGCACGCAGGTTGAATGACACGTAGCTGAGAACGGCGAAGATCGCCAGAAAATCACCGAACACGCTGACGACCTGCGCCAACCACAGGTTTCGAACCGGTTTTATTTTGAGAACTTCACGGATAGTCATTCTTGATCATCCTCGCGTCGCGCATTGGCGCGGCTGAAATTGCTACGAATAGCGAATCCATCTTCCTAGTTCAGCGATGCTCGGACGCTTGCCATACATCAGGATTCCGACACGATAAATGCGCGCCGAAAGCCAAACGCATCCGAGTATAGTCGCAACCATTATTGCCATCGACAAAAGGATCTGCCACAAGGGCGGGTTCACAACTGCGATTCGCATCATCATCAGAGTAGGCGCAAAGAATGGAACCATTGACAACGCGATCGAAGCGCCGCTCGTCGGATTGGCGATAATCATGTTGAAGATCAACATGGGCACAACGAGCAGAATCGTCACCGGAAATTGCGCCTGCTGCGCCTCCTCTTCGCTGGACACGGTTGAACCAACCATCGCGTACAAGGTCGCGAACAAGAAATAGCCGAGCACGAAGAAAATTACAAAATATACAAGCAAGCTCACTGGCAAACTTGGCATCGAAACGCCTCGCGAAGAGACCGCCGAGACTCCAAACGTCGTCAACACCAGCGCAGACAAAACCCAGACCCCGATTTGGGTGAGACCTACCGCGCCGATGCCGATGACCTTGCCGAGCATCATCTGAGCCGGCTTTACCGATGAGACCAGCACTTCGACTATTCGTGATTGCTTCTCTTCGATTACTCCGCGCATCACAAACAACCCGTACATCAGAACCGAAATGTAGATGAAGAACAGCATTACGAAAGCGACTACGAAGTCGGTGCCTCCGCCTTCACGCACTTCACCGCTTGAAGTGATCTTGTTCCTTTTCATCTCGACCCGCTTTGTGTAAGCGCTGATCTGTGACGGGTTCAGCCCCGCGCGCCTGAGCCGCAGGTTCGCGACGGCATCGTTGATCGCCCGCTCGAGCGTCCCGATTGAAAAGTCGCTGGTGTTCTTCGCGTAGTATTCCGGTTCGAGTTTGTCCAGTCCGCCGCGCAGCACCAGGTAAGTGATGTCGGGGTCTTGTCCTGCCTGTCTCTGAAATTCTGTCTGAACCGTTTGAAGTTCCTCTCCCGGGGCGATAACCCTTCTAGTCAAAACATAGCGTGTTCGGCCGACACCCGGATCATTGCGATTTGTTTCTTCAGATGATTCGCTGCGAGAGTCGAGGCTCCTATTGATCGCGTCAAACAAGTCAGGCTCGCCGGTCTGATCGAGCACAGTCACTCGGCGCACTCCTCCACCGCGCGTCGCAAAAAATATCGGCAGAGTTATCAAGGCCAGCATCAGCAGCGGCGTCACGATTGTGCCGATCAGAAATGCTCGCGTGCGCACGCGAACCAGATACTCACGTTTGATGATGATCAGTACTTTTTTCATTCTTGCCTTTGGTTTCCGTTGCTGCCTTTGCCGGTAACGCATTCAATGAAGATCTCATTCAACGAGGGCTCAACCAGCTCGAAGCGATTAACGCGTGCCCCAGCCGCAAGGGCGCGGCGAAGCACTTCCTGCGCATCTGCGCTGTCGTTGAGAAGAATCTCGCTGTAGTTCGGAAACCGATTGTGCCGCTTGATCAAATCGGTCCCGAGAAACGAGTCGGGTCCTTCATAATCTAAAATCACGGTGTTTTTGCCGTAACGCCGCTTCACTTCTTTCAGGCTTCCGCTGAGCACCTTCGTCGAATGATTGATCAAACAAATGTCATCACACATTTGCTCGACCTGTTCCATCTGATGAGTCGAGAAGATCACAGTCTTGCCGCGCGACTTCAGATCAATGATCACGCCTTTGAGCAGATTGACGTTGACAGGATCGAGGCCGGAAAAGGGCTCGTCGAGAATCATAACCTCGGGATCGTGAATGATGCTGGCTATGAATTGGACTTTTTGCTGCATGCCCTTCGAGAGATCGGGCGGCTTTTTGTTTTTCCACTCCGAGAGCTCGAGACGCTCGAGCCATTGATCGACTCGCCTCCAGGCCTCTGCGGTCGCAATGTCTTTCAGGTTCGCGAAAAACACCAATTGATCGCCGATCTTCATCTTCTTGTAGAGGCCGCGCTCTTCGGGAAGATAACCGATGTGTTGTTGAAGCTCGGTCGACACATGCTTTCTGCCCATCACCGAGACCTCGCCTTCGTCGGGCGCGGTGATGTTCACAATCATTCGAATCGAAGTCGTCTTCCCGGCGCCGTTCGGTCCGAGCAAGCCGAAGATCGTGCCCTGCCTCACCGAGAATGAAAGATCTCTGACGGCAACGAATTGATCGAAGCGTTTTGTCACGTTCTTGAGCTCTACGACATCCATCAAGTGTCCTCCGCTTGTGACAAGCGTGTTAAAACTGTGTGATTCGAAGACAACACGGCGCGGGGCCTTATCCGCTCGTGCCTTCGCGAGACCATACTTGACCCTTATTCGCGTCCTTCGGTTTCTCGATAGCGACTCGGGTCAAAGTTACGTGTCGTATTCTCAGTAACGCTGCCGATGCCAATCGGCGGACTCGACAGTTGCTGAGGAATGTATTCGCCCACAATTGGCTTCTCTACTTTCGCCTGATGACGGCCGGCGCCCTGGAACGGTGTCGTGAGCCGCAGTATGAGCCATACCAACAAGCCGATCACACCTGTCACTGTTGCGCCGCCAAAAGCCATAATGCCGATCAACGTGCGAGGATCGAAGCCCGGGCGCTCTCCGAGGTTGTAGACGGTGGTGAACAGCGCGATGATTCCGGCAATACTCACAAGTGAAACGAGGAAGAGCATCGCTCCCAAGGCCTTGCCAATGGACGCCTTCGACTCGATCGGCGGTGTTGATGCACTGAGCCCTGCTCCGCATCGCTTGCAGTAGTTCAGACCCTGAGTCGATTCAGCCCCGCATATCGGACAAAACATTTACTCTCCCGTCATTCGCTGGTATCTAATTGGCGAACTCGCGGCTCGAAGTTTCGAGTCGTATGCTCGGTTACGCTTTGCATTACAATCGGAGGCGCCGAAATCTGTTGAGGCCTCTGCTGAGCCGCGATGGTGCCGGAGGCTCTGGCAGTTTTGCTGCTGGTCGTGCTAAATCCCATAACGCGCGAAAACAACTTGATCAGCATCAGCGTGACCAGAGCGATTGTCGCGGTTCCGAAGATAACCATCATGCCCGCAACGGCCACGGCATCGTGCACTGGCGGCGCGAATCCCGTCGGCTGCGGACCAATCAGCGACAGTGCTATCGAAAACACGATTCCGAGTCCGCCAAGCACGATTGCAACCGTCGCGGCTGCAAGAATCAATGCTGCAAGAGTGTTCTTAGCGGGCGGCTCCGCCAATTGCGGCGCCTCCGCGAGATTCCCACCGCAACGCTTGCAATAGTTCAAACCGAATGTTGATTCAGCGCCGCAGTTCGGACAGTACATGTAGCCTCCAACCTTGATGCGATTTGCTTTTTCAACCGGGTAGCTCAGTCCTAGTACGAACCTTCCAGGCCTGCGGTTCGCCTCTCAAGTCCCGATGAGCGAGGCAAATCATACCAGCACCAGATAGAGCTTCAAAGTGAAACGACGAGGCTGGCAAAACTTGCTTCGCATTAAACTCGCGTGATAGATTGAGCTTCATTTGATACCGGAATCATAAACCCATCCTTAGGAGTTGGTGACAATGTCTCAACCGGCTTCATCCCTTTCTGAAGGTGCTGCGCGCCCGCTCACTTCGCTCACCGATGAGGAGTCTTTATTTCGTCAGTCGGTCCGCGAGTTCGCCGATCAACAAATTCGCCCTCTCTCGCCCGAGATGGACGAAAAGGGAAAGTTCGCCCCCGAACTCATACAGCAATTCTTCGATCTCGGGTTGATGGGCATCGAAGTTCCCGAAGAGTACGGTGGTCAAGGTGGAACTTTCTTCAACGCGATTCTCGCAGTCGAAGAATTATCGCGAGTCGACGCGTCGGCGGGCGTCATAGTCGATGTGCAGAACACGCTGGTCAACAATGCGTTTTTGAGATGGGGAACCGAAGATCAGAAACGAAAGTATCTCTCGCGGTTGAGCGCAGACACTGTCGGCGCGTACGCATTGTCGGAAGCAGGCTCGGGCAGCGATGCTTTCGGGCTCGCGACCAAAGCCGAAGACAAAGGCGACTCATTCATACTCAACGGTCGCAAACTGTGGATCACCAACGGCGCGGAAGCCGGCATCTTCATCGTGTTCGCGAACGCCGCGCCGGAGAAGGGCTATCGAGGGATCACCGCTTTCATCGTCGAGCGCGAATTCCCGGGATTCACTGTCGGCAAGAAGGAACACAAGCTTGGCATACGCGCCAGCTCGACTTGTGAATTGATTCTTGAAGATTGCCGGGTCAAGAAAGAAAACGTGCTTGGTGAAGTCGGAAAAGGCTACAAGATAGCAATCGAAACTTTGAATGAAGGCCGCATCGGTATCGGAGCGCAAATGGTGGGCGTCTCGCAGGGCGCGCTTGATTGTGGAGTCAACTACTCGAAGGAGCGGCATCAATTCGGCAAGTCCATAGCTTCAAACCAGGGCGTTCAATTTCAGATCGCTCAGATCGCAACCGAGCTGGAAGCCGCGCGGCTGATGGTCTACAACTGCGCGAGGATGAAGGATGCTCGTGAAGACTTTGTCAAACAAGCTGCGATGACCAAGCTGTTCACGTCTCAAGTCGCAGAACACGTGACCTCACAAGTAGTCGAATTGTACGGAGGCTACGGCTATACGAAGGACTATCCCGCTGAGAAGTATTATCGTGATGCGAAGATCGGAAAGATCTATGAGGGCACATCGAACATGCAGCTACAAACAATCGCCAAGCTGATTCTCGGCGATGTCTAGAGGTCAGGAGTGGACGCCTGAACCTCAAACTTCCAAGGAGGAAAAAACCATGAACTCCCAAAGATTGATTTGTTCAGTCGGGTCTTTATTGTTGCTGGTCAGTCTGGCAGCCGTCTCAGCCGCGCAGGGCCGTGACTATGACAGGCGAAACGAGGGCCGATGGCAGCAGCTTGGGCGATCCCATGTCGACGGAAGAAATGATCACGATAGGATTGTCGTAAACAACGGCGAATGGTTTCGCAGCTTACAGCTTGAAGTCAGAGGCGGGGCGATCGAGTTTCAGCGAGTAGTTGTACACTTCGACAACGGCGGGGACCACACGCTTGATATTCGGGACAGAATTCCTGATGGCGGAAGGACGCGTGAGATTGACCTTCCGGGCGAGCGGCGCAGGATTCGCAGCGTCGAGTTCTGGTATTCGAAGGCAGGATGGCGCTCGCGCCCGTACGTGAACCTTTACGGACGGACCGGTTCGAGCTTCGTTTCCGGCGGCCCTGACGATCCGCGTTGGGAACACCTCGGACAAGTGACTGTAGATGGCAGGAATGATCACGATAGAATTGTCGTGCACAATGGTGAGGGTTACAGAGCGCTTCAACTCGGCGTCAAAGGTGGCGCGATTGAATTCCAGCGAGTCCTTGTTCACTTTGAAAACGGCAACGATACCGATCTTCCGGTTCGCGAAAGAATTGAGGAAGGCGGCAAAACGCGCGTAATAGATCTTCCAGGTGAGCGTCGCAGAATTCGCAGCATTGAGTTTTGGTACTCCAAAGAGACATGGCGCTCACGCCCGTATGTGAATGTTTGGGGACTGCGCTGAGGCCGTTAGCTACGATAAGCACAAACCGGCGCCGCGCGCATCGCCTCATGCATTAATTCACTCAGTTAGTGGCGAGTTCTCTCGTTCGGATATGTGTGTTCGTCAGTGACTGACCACTTCAAAACTTGAGGTGCTGTGCTCGTTGCGCCTGGCAGCGTCGCGGGACAAACTGTTCACGCGTCGTGTTGAAATGCACGTCATGTTAGTTCGCAAGGAGGCCAGAGTTAGATCACAGACTAACCCCAAGAGGCAGGTCCCTGAGGAGAAGATCGGACGGCCTACGAACGGGTGTCGAACATTACAGCTTGAGACGATCGCGAAATTGATTCTCGGCGATGTCTGAGGAACTTATGCTTCGCGATCGTGGAGTGGAAACATGCAGTCGGATGAGCAAATGACTCAATTGCTCGCGAGATGGACTGAGGGTGATCGAGCCGCGCTCGATGAATTGATTCCGCTGGTCTATACCGAGCTGCGCAATCTTGCAAAGAGATACCTGAGAAGCGAGCGAACCGACCACACACTTCAACCCACCGCTCTGGTCAACGAAGTCTATCTGCGACTTGTAGATCAGCGGACTGCAAGCTTCAGCAGCCGCGCGCAGTTCTTCGGAATGGCGGCAAAGCTCATGCGAAATATCCTTGTTGACTACGCGCGAAAGCGTCGAGCGGCAAAGCGCGGAGACGATCCTTTGAGACTGTCCATCAGCAAGGCAGATCGCATCGGCCGTAAGCAGAATCTGGACCTGGTCGCGCTCGATGATGCGCTTACCAGATTGGCGGCCCTCAACCCACAACACAGCGACATGGTTGAACTGCGCTTCTTTGGCGGGCTGACCATTGAAGAGACCGCAGAAGCGACCGGGGTCTCGCACGCAACGGTCGAACGCGACTGGAGTTTTGCGAGGGCATGGCTCCGGCGCGAAATGAGCGCGTAACGACCCCACACGCACAACTGATTTATGGCGAACGCGCCGGAACGTTTGAAGAAAATCCAGGAACTCTTTCACGGCGCTCTGTCGCTCGAGCCCGGCGCGCGCACGGCGTTTCTCGTTGAAGCGTGCACGTCAGATCGCGAACTGCTCAACGAAGTCCAGTCTCTAATCTCGGCGCACGAACAAGAGGGGAGCTTCATCGACTCGCCGGCGGTGGCCGCCGCGGAGTTGCTTGCCGCTCAATCTGAATCTCACCTCGGGCAAATCATCGGCAACTACAAGATACTGTCGCTTTTGGGGCGAGGAGGGATGGGTGAGGTTTATCTGGCCGAGGACTCGAAGCTTGGCCGCAAGGTCGCCCTCAAACTCTTGCCTGAGGAGGTCACGAAGAACGAAAACCGCGTCCGCCGGTTCACCCTCGAGGCAAAGGCCGCATCGGCGCTCAATCATCCGAATATTGTTACCGTCTATGAGATCGGACAGACTAACTCGTACGAGTACATTGCGACCGAATACATCGAAGGTGAGACGTTGCGCACCCGTCTCTCCACAAAGAGGATGGGCTTGCGAGAGGTACTGGATATCGTCATTCAAATCGGGGGCGCTTTGTCTGCGGCCCATGCGGTGGGAATCATTCACCGCGACATAAAACCAGAGAACATAATGCTTCGTCCCGACGGTTACGTAAAGATACTCGACTTTGGTGTGGCGAAGCTGACGACGTGGAGGCCGCCCGGATCGCAAGTGCCTCCGGCGGACACAGCGGTGTCGACCCTGGTGAGTGCAAACACTGAGGCGGGCGCAGTGATAGGGACGATCCACTATCTATCGCCTGAGCAGGCGCGAGGGCAAGACGTAGATCAGAGGACCGACATTTTCAGCTTAGGAGTCATGACCTACGAGATGCTCGCCGGCCACCGACCGTTTGTCGGGAAGAGCGGCCTGGACATTATGATCTCGACTCTTGAGAAGGAACCGCTGCTGCTTGCTCACCATACGCTCGGAGTGCCGGCCGAGCTTCAGCGAATTGTCTCGAAGGCTTTGTGCAAAGACAGGGAGGAACGGTATCAGACGGCGAGAGACATGTGGGTCGATATGAAGAACCTTAGAGAGGAGCTTGCATTTGAAGCGAAGCTCGAACGCTCCGGATGGCCCGAAGCCAGCGCCCGGCCTTTGATAACAGGAGCGCAGTCAACCGTCGCGGCAACCGACAAGGAATTGCAAATAACTTCCAGCAAGCGCGTGGTGGTCCTCTCGCTCACAGCCGCTGCGCTGATTGCACTGCTCATAATAATTGGGGTGATCATCTGGCCGCGCATAAACTCAAGACCGGTCGCGTCCGTTCCGGCGGCACTGTCGCCTGGCTCGCTCCTTCCCGAGCGCGTGTTGACTTACTGGGCAGTCGTGCAGAAACCCGACGGCAAGCAATTCGATCTGCCGGGCGACGTGACAATGAGCTTTGAGAAAGGATACAGAATTCGATTGAACTTCAAGAGTCCGCAACCTGGATATCTCTACATCATCAATGAAGGCCCGACTCACGCAGCACCGCTCGTGATTCTGTTTCCCTCTCGAACAGCCAATCACGGTTCGGCATTTTTGTCTGAGGGCGAGCCGGTTCAGATTCCCGACAAGAGCTGGTTTCAATTTGATGAAGAAGAAGGCACGGAAAGGATATGGCTCGTCTGGTCCGCCGATTCTATCTCCGAGCTTGAAGCGGTGAAAGCGTTTGCCAATCCCGAAGACAGAGGAATGATCGGGGACGCCGGATTGAATAACGCTCTTAGGGAGTTCCTGACATCGCACTCGACCTCGAAACCGCTCCTCGAAAGGAATGATGAAGAGAGAGTTGCTCGTGTCAGCGCAAATGGTGCTATACTCGTGCACGCCATCAGTCTTGAGCATCATTAAAACTGTTGGGACACGTCATCATAATCTGGCTTCAATCAGGCCCGTCATACAGTTTCCGGAAATACTCTACGATGCTTGAGGGGATTTGACCCGCATTTTTCGCTCTAATAAATGACAGCGGCTTCCGCTTCAAAAAGGCCGCGACACACTTGACAGCAATAGTCCGTTTGCTTCGGGTTGCGAGCAATCACCGAGATTGAGAAAGGAGAATGATATGGGTAACATAACTGTCAAAGATGGAACCTGGACCCTTAGGTTAATAGTCAGTACGGGCGTTCCGATGACCATCAGCAATGCGACGGCATCCGGGTTTAGTTACAGCATTGGGAATGGGGGACCCCAAAACCAATCGGCGAACGAGAGTGCAACCAACGGCATCAGCATCAATGGTCCAGGTGGTAAAGTCTTAACTGGGTTTGTGTGCAACGACAGCAAAATATCCTGGGACTGTGCAGCAGCAACTCCCTACGACCTTGATGCGACACAGACCTGGGAAGCTGATTATGTGCCACCGCAGCCCGACGAAGAGTACAACAAATAAGCATCAGCCGGATGTTAAGAGTCGGATTGCTGAAGAACATAACCGGAGGCATACGACCTCCGGTTATCTTTTAAGGCGACTACCCGGATAGCTGTCATGGGTCCTCGAATCAACGCGGGTAAAGAGAGCAGTATTATGGCCGGTGAAAAAGCGAGAGTCGGTTCGATACCAACAGCGACTGAAGACTGGTCATCGCGGTCCCTGGCATTTTTTTCTCGCAGCAAGAGCCTGCTCACAGCCATCCTGAGCTTTCTTGTTTTATTCTTGCCAGGTCTTTGCAGCGAGGTACAGGCTTCAACAGGATACCGGTCTGCTTCCTCGCGAGCCGAGGGCGGAGTGTCTGTCAGAACCACCTTTCAGAATGATGTTCCGTTGCTGGAAACAGGAAAGCCGATAAGTAGAGCGATGCAAGGAAGCGAAACGCATTTGTATCGTATCGCCGTAGCTACAGGCCAGTACTTGCGCATCGTCGTCAATCAGCAAGGTATTGATGTAGCGGTTGCGCTGATCGGACCGGGCGGTGAGCGCCTGGTTGAGGTTGACAGCCCGAACGGAACAAGAGGGAATGAGCCTATCTCTGTAGTGGCAGAATCATCAGGAGAATACCGTATCGAAATCCGCTCGCCGAAAGTAGCTCCAGGCCGTTATGAAATACAGGTAGAGGCATTGCGAGATCCGACCGAGTCAGACCTCGCTCGCGTTGCGGCAGAAAGAGGATTCCGCGAAGCATATAAACTATCGCTTCAGCCTTCAGCGAAATCGAAGCGAGATGCTATTGAGAAGTTAGTGCATATACTCCCGGCCTTCCACTCTCTTGAAGATGGAGCGATGGAGTTTCTGACTCTGATGCAGGTCGGGCTTATCCATCACTCCTTAGGCGACCTGCAAACGGCGCTGGACTATTACAACCGCGCGCTGACTTTAGGTAGGGCTCTCGGGGACAGAGGCTTTGAAGCCAGGGTATTGAACAACCTTGGCGGAGTCTACGATATCTTGGCCGAGCCTCACAAAGCGTTGGAGTATTACAATCAGGCGCTTTCGATCTTCCAGGCTCTGGGAGATTCCTCTGACCAGGGAAATACTCTAAACGGTATTGCTGTCATTTACGCAAACCTCGGCGAGAGGCAGAAGGCGCTCGAATACTACGACAAAGCGCTGCCGCTGATACAGAAAGAGGGCAATATGCGGCGCGAGGCTGTGACGCTTGATAATATCGGCACCATGTATGTACAGCTCGGTGAGCCGCAGCGCGCGCTGGAGCATCATAAACGCGCGTTGGAACTGCGCCGGCTTGCAAAGGACGTTCGAAGCGAAGCCAGGTCTCTTCTGCTCATTGGCTATGCATATGCAGCAATGGATAAGAAGGCAGAGGCCCGCGACTATTACAACCAGTCGTTGGTGTTTTATCGAACTGCTGGAGATAAGCAAGGGGAAGCAACCGCGCTTAATCAGATAGCGCAGATCTACTCCTCGCTCGGCGAGGTGCAACGGGCGCTGGAGTATCACCAGCAAGCGCTCCAGATTTTGCGAACTCTGAGGGATCGCCGGCAAGAAGCCATGACGTTGGCCGGAATCGGACAAGACTACACTCTAGCGGGCCAGCCGGACAAAGCATTGGAGTACTGCCGTCAGGCGCTATCGCTCGCTCAAGTTGTCGAAGACCGAGGAGGGCAGGCGATAGCGCTACAGTTGCTGGCCGGCGCCGAGCGCGACACAGGAAACCTTATCGAGGCACGCAAGCATATCGAGGAATCTATCTTCCGTATAAGCGCCATGCGCGCCGACATCAGCAGCGAGCTATTTCGCACCTCCTATCTTGCCAGAGAACAGGGCAGCTATGAATTCTACATTGATCTATTGATGCGAATGCACCGCCTCAAACCGTCGGAAGCGCACGATGCCGAGGCGCTGGCAATCAGCGAGCAGTCCCGCGCCCGCACATTGCTGGAGATGCTTTATGAATCGCGCGTTGATATCCACCAGGGTGCGGACCCCGCGCTGGTTGAACGCGAGCGGAAACTTTCGCAAGTGCTCGACGCCAAAGCCGGATCGCTCGTGCGACTGCTTGGGCAACAGAATACACAAGAGCGAGTGGCGGCTTTGAAGCGAGAGATCAACCAGTTGGAAAACGAATACCAGGAAGTGCGGGGGGAGATCCGCAAAGCAAGCCCCGGTTACGCCGCGCTCACTCAGCCTCAGCCGCTTTCGCTCCGGGAGATTCAACAGCAGTTGCTCGACAAAAACACAACGCTGTTGGAATACTCGCTGGGCGAAAACCGCAGCTACCTGTGGGCGGTCACTCAAGATTCGATCGAGAGCTTTGAGCTGCCGAAGCGCGAGCAGGTGGAAAAAGCGGCCCGCGAAATCTACGGCCTGCTTACTGTCCGTAGCGTTTCCGTAAAAGGCGAGAGTCCCGAGCAAAAACATCAGCGGATAGCGCAGGCTGAAGCGCGACTGTCTGAAACAGCGACCCGCCTCAGTGATATGGTGCTGGGCCCGGTAGCCTCGGTACTAAGCAATGACCGATTGATAGTCATCGCGGACGGCGCGTTACAGTATGTGCCCTTCGCGATGCTGCCAGAGCCTGAGGCGGGGTCCTGGGGCCAGGGTTTAGGGACTGGCGCCAGAACCGGCCAACCCCCGACTCCCAACCTCCAACCCCTGGTGGCCAGGCACGAGATCATCAGCCTTCCTTCCGCATCGAGTCTCGCCGTAATGCGCAACGGAATGATTGGGCGCAAGCTCGCCCCGAAGAGCATCGCCGTGATTGCTGACCCGGTCTATTCAGCAGCAGACGAGAGGCTCAAACCACACGACCGAAAGACCGCGAACCAAAAACAGGAGCAAGCGGACTTATCGGCTGTGACTCGCATACTGGAGCACGTTGCCAATGATGAAGCGGATGTCAACAGTCGAGTGATTTCCAGATTGCCATTCACCAGACAAGAGGCGGAGCAGATACTTGCCATCGCGCCGGCCGCATCGAATCTCAAAGCGCTGGATTTCAATGCGAGCCGAGCAACGGCCATAAGCCCTGAGCTTGCCAGCTACCGCTATGTCCATTTCGCCACTCACGGCTACTTGAACACTGAGAATCCCGGATCATCGGCAATCGTGCTTTCGATGGTGGACGAGAAGGGCCGCCCGCAGCCCGGGTTGCTCACGGCAAACGAGATCTACAACCTGAAACTGCCTGCCGAGCTTGTCGTGTTGAGCGCGTGCCAGACTGGGCTTGGGAAGGAGTTTCGCGGAGAAGGGCTTGTGGGACTTACTCGCGGCTTCATGTATGCCGGAGCGGCGCGCGTGGTAGTAAGCCTCTGGAACGTAAATGACAAGGCGACAGCCGAGTTGATGGCGCGATTCTACAAAGCGATGCTCAGAGACAATCAACGCCCGGCGGCTGCACTGCGGGCCGCACAGCTTGAAGTGTTAAAGCAGAAACAATGGCAATCGCCTTACTACTGGGCAGCATTTACTCTTCAGGGCGAGTGGAGGTGAAGCGTATTAGTCATTGCAGATTGCTGAGGGATTCATGCGCTCGATTACGCTATACCTGGTGAGAGATATTCTCAGGAGCTTTATGATAACTAGCAAGTCGATCTACCAAATAACTACAATCTGCCTGACGACTTTCTGGCTTCTCGGATTAGTCACGGCTGCCGCCGCGCAATCGCAAGAAGAAGAAACAACGCGCCGGTTGTGGGACACGGCGTTCATTAATTCAGGAAATCGACGCACCGCGAATAAGAAACCCACCGCGAGGCGCAGCTACCGAATTGCGATTCCAAGCATCCCCACTATCAATGTGGCTGGGGACACAGTCATCGGAGTAACCGTGTGGCGCTTGCGTCCACCAGAGCCCTCCGACAGAGGAGAGAGAATATTGGTTCAGGAAGGAGCGGCGTCGATCGATTGGACACCGGAGCGCGTTGAGGCAGATACGAAGCTGACGCCAGGCACCCGCGTAAGGCTGAGTGTCGAAGCCGCGCGCACCGGTTACCTTTACGTGATTGACCGCGAGCAATACGCAGACGGCGCGCTTGGTGAACCTTTGCTGATCTTCCCGACTACTCGCACGAACGGCGGCAACAACCAAGTGAAGCCGGGCCGCTTGATCGAGATTCCGACGCAAGACGACGAACCACCTTTCTTCGCGCTCAAGCCGAGCCGCTCAGATCAGGTCAGCGAAGTGATCAGCGTGCTCGTGAGTCCGACCCCACTCGAGGGTCTGAAAATTGGAGCAAACGCGCAGAGGCTCTCGGTCGAGCAAGTGGCGGCGTGGGAAAAATCCTGGGGCGGCACGCTCGGAAGACTCGAGCTGGAGAACGGAGCTGGTAGGACCTGGACCAAAGAAGAGAAGCAAGCCGGCGCCGATACTACGAGATCATTGAATCAGGACGAGCCCGCGCCTCAGACTCTCTACTACAAACCTGACGCGAAGTCAGGGCAGCCCATGATGGCGAACGTGGCTCTTCAATATGGATGGCGCAGGCCGGCGGTGCGCTCCCGACGCCGCTGAGTTCTAAGCCAGAATGCTCATCGAACCGGAAATGTTCATCATTCCAGCCGGCGACTTCCTGATGGGTGGCGACTCGGGCGCGGCTAACGAACGTCCAGTTCATCGAGTCTTCGTCGATGAATTCGCCATTGGCCGTTTCGCGGTTACGAATCGATTCTATCAAGTATTTATCGAAGCGTCGGGATATCAACCGCCGCAAGGCTGGAACGATCCGCGATTCAATCATCCCGATCAACCAGTAACGAGTGTTAGCTGGTTCGACGCGACCGCATATTGCGAATGGCTCTCGAGCAGAACCGGAAAGCCTTATCGCCTGCCAACCGAAGCCGAATGGGAACGTGCAGCGCGTGGAGGTTTGGAAGGCAAGCTCTATACCTGGGGTGATGAGGCGCCGCAGCTTCAGCCCAATTATGCAGAGCTTTGGTTGAATGGACCCGAGCGCGTCGGACAGCGCGCGCCCAATGGGTTCGGACTTCACGACATTTCCGAGAATGTTCACGAATGGTGCTCGGACTGGTTCGCAGAAAACTATTATGCGAATAGTCCATCGAAGAATCCTCCGGGACCGAAGACCGGCACTCGTCGCGCCTCTCGAGGAGGCTCGTGGCGGCATCAGATCAAAATCACTCGCGTGGCTGCTCGCAGCAGTATCCCACCCGACTTGAAGTACACCGATTACGGCTTCCGCTGTGCGATGAGTCTGTGAACTAGAAGAGTTTGAACTAAGTCCAGGAAATCTAAGAGCTCGTCGCCTCTCGGCCGGCTATTTTGATACCTTAGACGATTTCAGTCGTTCGACAACGCATGAGAATCGGGGTGATGTTGACTTCGCCTTACAGAATCTGATACAGAAGTCACACAACATCCGGTATCATGAATAACACAGAGTATGAAATGTGAATTGTTTTCGCGCCAGATTCCGTCCATGAAGTAGAAGGCGAGTAGAGCGGCCCTGCGAGTTTGCAAGCGGATTTAATCTATTCGCAAGCGTGGTTGAGTTTGGGCGGTAAGGCTTCGATGGCTTTCCAGCCCCGCATTTTGCTCTTTAAGCTGAACCGAGCTGAAGCGGAGGTGCACCATGGCTCCCTCAATCTGGAAAACCGCTCCGACCATTTGGCGGCGAGTCGGGCACCTCACAAGAAACGAGAGCGCGACAAGAGGGCCGGTTTGGTCGGTGCGTTTCCTGCTACTCGCGGCAGTTTTCGCGGCAGTAGTGATTCATGCTTCTACCCGAAACGTTGGCCTTGTCTCCCTGGTCCAATCAGCCCTCGATTGCCCAGCCGCTCAGACTAGAATCAATCTGGTTTTCATCATAGACCGCTCAGGAAGCCTGGCAAATCGCGTGCAGGCTCCGTCAGAACAGACCAGAAGCCACGGGCGGGGTCAAACATACAATGTGGAAATAGAGGGAGCGCGGTGCGCGCTACGGGATCCGTCGGTCATTCCACGCGATGGCTCGGTTTCGGTTGGCATGGTCTTATTCGATGGCGCTGCTTTGGCCGCCCTGCCCCTCACCTCGCCCATAAGCTCAGACATTGAGGCCCAGACCATTGCTAGTCAGATCGAAACGCTTCGTTGCCCGGATTCCGGGCTCGATAGTCACATCGAGCCCTGTCCAGGCGGAAACACTAACTTCGACGCTGCGATTAGACTAGCCGAGCAGATCGCCCGGTCCCGATCAGGCGCGCGGCGCGTATTTATTATGTCCACAGACGGCGAAGCTAACGATCCGGATATGGGTGTTAGCGCCTCCACCTTAGCGCGAGAGAACGCGAGAGTGGACGGCGTCGAAGCCGAGTTGGACGTGATATTGATGGGACTGGGCGCAGACGAGTTGGATGAAAACATTCGGTTAGCAAACAAAATAGTATTTGCGTTCCCGCAAGCGAGCAGCACCGCTTTTCCTGGGGCCGTCGTAAGGATCGACAAGACCGACTGCAACGAACCCGATAAGGTCTCGAGGGAAGGCTTCGACGACGAATGCGGATGTCAGGTGAGACAGTTTGCCGACTTCACGCGACGAGCGGTTCGCAGCAATGTGGCGTCGCGCGATCTCATCGTGAACACGCTCGATGATCCCAATCCGAATACGCCTGTCCCGGAGGGTGGTCCGAGATCGCTCCGCCAGGCGATAGAGACCGCTAATCTTAATGGCGGGCGAGCTAACATTACTTTCCAGATAAGCGGGATCATTCAACCACATACCCCCTTGCCCGCGCTGAGTGCTCCAGACATAACCATTTGCGGATGCGCCGCTGATTGTGCGTCTTCAATTCCTGAACCGCTGACTTGCTCGCAGACATTACAAGTCGGAGAAAATCGCTGCGAGCGAATGGTGACAATCGACGGTCAGGGAAAACTCGCTGACGGAATCTTGGTCCGCTCGAACCGCGACGTGGTGCGCGGGCTACGAATCATCAACTTCAGTCATGCGGGAATTGAGATAAAGCCGGTTTGCCCATCCGACAACACCGGATTCAATCGGGTTGAGCTGAACAGTCTGGAGAACAACGTAACGGCAGGCGTTTGTGTGCTCGACCCTTCGGGCAAGGGTTTCGCGGTAACGCACAATATCGGCAACACGATCTCGATGAACGATATTTCGGGAAGCGAGACACCGATCGATCTGGCTTGCGATGGGCGGACTTCGAATGACGCTGGAGACCTGGACGACGGACCTAACACGCTGCTCAATTTTCCCGAGCAATTTACCGCCGAAACGTCAGGCAATACCGTGACTGTGACAAGCAAGGTGAACATTCCCGTTGTGGAATGCCCGATCACCAACCAATCGGTAGTCGAGATCTTTGCCGTCACGGAGTTCCATCCGGAGTCGGGCGTGGCACTCATCGATGCTGTGACGTTCTTCGCGAGAATACCGATTGATGATAGCAGCGGGGGTTCGTTCAGCATGCAGTTTCCGAATGGCGACGTGTTAAGGCCGGGTCTCACCGGCGAGGCCGCGTGCTCAATAGATGGTTATACCGCGACCTTCACCGATCGGGCCGGAAACACTTCGGAGTTGATACCGTTTTGCACCGGGCCGCCAAGACCGAAGGTATCGCCGGAATCCATCGAGTTCAAACGCGTGGACCCGAGCGGCGAGCGGTCCAAGACTCCGGAGTCTAAATCATTCACGATCGAGAATTGCGGCTGTTCCAGGCTAAACCTGAGCTCAATCTCGATTGAACGCAAAGGGAAGGATGTCAGGAACCGGAGAATAATAAACCCGGACGATTCCGAGAGCGGTTCGGGCTTCTTCTCCGCGAAACAGATCAACGACTCAGGCGAGCCACAGGAAATTCAAATTCCAGGGAATGACATAACCATTGATCCCGGAAAATCGCAGCGCTTCAGCATCGAATTCAACCCTGTGATTCCTGGTGTTGTCTTCGCGAAGGACGAGAGCAGCATGGGCGGGCTCTTCGCCAAGCACGTTCTCCCTGCCGATCTCGCGTCAACACTCAATCTGCAGCAAACCGGAAGTGGTGACTTCTTCAAGATTAGTCTCGGCGGCCACGTCACGACGGCCGTCAAACTGATCGACCCCGTAACAACGTCGAACCCTCCGAAGGTCACGCTCGAACGCTCGGGAGACAATCTGTTTGTCACTTTCTCAGTCTTCGACTCAAATCTCGACGTGAACAAAGTCAATTACGAATTCTTCAAGGTTCGAGACGGACAGTGCAGCACTTCGGAGCCGGTGCCGGCGAAGATCGTCGATCCGGACTTAGGCAAGGCGATAAGAGGAAGAACGCCGAGCTTGGTCACCGGGCAGAGCTTCTCTGTTATGCAGAGATTCTCCGGGGCAAGCGATCATCCGGAGGCCGGCTGCGTGCGGGTTACGGTTTCGGATGGGGAGACGAGCGTCTCGGCCCCATCGTCGCCAACCAACGGGTCGCAGACGAGCCGGTCGTTTAAGTCACGGAACTTACCTCAGCTTCGAGGTGCAACAATCGTGAGGCCGACTCTAAAGCTGGCGAGTTCGATTGGGCGCTCAAGCGCCGGCATCTCCCGCCGTGCAGCGCGGCGTCTCAGCAGGGCGCACAAGCACTCGGACACGCGTGGAGTGGATATCGCTAAAGCTCGCTCGCGAAGCAGACTAGGTGGAGACCAAAGATGAAAAGCTTTGCTCGATCATTCGTGAGTTCCGCTTTGATCGCAAGCCTGGCCACGAGTCTGCTCTGCGGCATTGCCCTTGGAGATGACCGCGGTGCTTCGAAAGCATTTCGCGCTGGAACGACCGTGTTCGCTCCAATCGGGAAGGTGTATTCACTCGGCGAGATATCAATCAACGGGCATCCGGTTCATGGCGAGCAGATGATCTGGAACGGAGATCTGATTGAGGCATCCGAAGAAGCGAGCGCGGAAGTGATGCTATATGCAATCGGCCAGCTAACACTCTCGTGCGGAGCGATGCTGAGGCTTTCGACTTTTGTGCGTTTGAATCGTGACACTGATAAACAGATTCTCATCGCTTCTCTAATAAGTGGTGAGGCGAGAGTCCAGCTTCAACCGCAGACTACCACGTACATTGAAGCTTCGGGCTCCACGCTTACGGCGAAAAATGGAGCGAGCTTCCGCGTTAGAATTCAGAGCGGCCACGCGGTAGTTGATGTAGAGATCGGTGAGGTGCGGTCCGAAGCTTCCGGCTTTCAGCCTATTCCGATTGGCCGACCAGTCAACGTAGATAGTACGGGCAAGCCAACCGCCCAGCGCTCCGACAATTACAAAGCCCGCCCAAACCTCGTTGATAGAATATCTATCCTTCTTACAGATCGAGTGACGAGTTTGGCTCTATCTCCAGGACGGCTTGTGAGATTCCTGCTCCTGACTCCAGGAAAAGCTAATTTCAATTCACAGGAAGTTACAGTTCCCACGAATGAGTACGGCGTGGCAACGGCGACTTTCACCGCAGGGCCAAATTCCGGTGAAACGGAGGTTACTGCAACGGTCGTAGGATATCTCCTACCTTCTTGGAAGGGAAAAATAATAATTGAAAAACCCCCCTGGGTTGCGCGAAATAAGCTGCTGTTGGGGGCGGCTGCCGCGGCGGTCGTGATACTCGTTGTCGAATGGCCTCGAGACAAAGGACCACTGCGGCAAGAGCCCCCGCCGAAAATACCGTGACCGTCACGCACGCATTGGTGAACAACAATTCTGTCACATGGAATTCAGGTCTGAGGCTATCGCATCCTGCAACTCATGGATCTTGCGGCTTTCATCGGCAAAATGTGTCGGATCAAAGTACTGCGCCGCAAGGCCTATATTCTGCTTAGCTTCCTGCAAAAGTTTTCTTTTATCTTGGCCCGTGGTTTCTTTGCTCTCTAAATACAACGTTTTCCCGAGATCGCGTTGAGCCATTGGGCAATTCGGAAAGATCTGTTGATGTTCCCGGCAACTCATATCGAGGGCAACCCTCAATGCGGGCTCCGCACGCCGAAGGCCCTCTTTCGCCTCCTCTCCACCCACTCGTTCACTTAGTGTGAGCAGCGCATAACCTAAATTGTAGTTAGCAGTGGCGTACTCAAGAGAGTCTTCCTTGTAAACTTCGAGGAGGCGAGTGTAGTTTAGTGCCGCCTCTCGCAAGAGACCATCTCCTACATTACCTGGAGTATGTCCAGCTCTCAGCACGAGAACATTCGCACGGTTGTTGGCGACGTCTGGCGTATTGGGGTATCCCTTATCGAGAGCATTCCTATATGCCGTATCAGCGTCCGCCAGACACTTGTCTCTATCAGATTCTGATAATAGCCCGGCCAATTCGTACAGCGCGTTTCCGAGATTGTTATAAGTCAAAGCACAATCTTGCTCCGGTCTTTCACTGGGGCAGACGCAGATGGCGTCATTGTATTCCGTCACTGCTTTATAAAGCTGATCCTTTGCGTCATCTCCCTGTAGCAGTCCAAGCTCGTACAAGGCAAATCCCCAGTTGTTCATGACAGCCCATTTAGAGATTCCTGCGTTTACATAATCATTTGCGTTTTCTTCATACTCTTGTACCGCATGCTTGAGAGCATCGCGGGCGTCTTGCGCGCTCGCATGTCGCAAGAGCACATTCGCATTAACGCGGTTGAAGTCGGCCACCCGTTTAGTCTTTTCCTTCTGCTCATCACCCGAGGCACTGCTCAAATCGTTCAGGGTCTTATCGTACTCCTGGATAGCAATCCTCAACTGATCTTGATCCGAATCTCTCTGAGCGATTTCAGAGTGACACAAACCCTTAAAGAAGTGGGCGACCGCAGGGCTAAGATTGTCCTTCGGTATTGAAGGCTGACGCAAAGCATCATCGAATCGGTCGATTGCGCCTGAGTAGTCCAGCGTCTCGTAGCGCGCCAAACCAATAGTCATCAACGCCAAATAACTCATATCACTGGACAGGTCTGTCTGAATCTTGAATCCCTTAAGCTCTGCGTTATCAATCGACCTTTCAGGCTTTATTGTCACGTCCTCCGGCCCTTTCCATTTCAGGACTTTAAAGTAGACGGACCCGTTGGGAATTCCCTGGTACACGCGATACGAGCCCCACAAGACAATGCTTGCCTTGAAACAATTGCCCTTTTCGATCGCCTTCTTCTCGCCTTCCTGAAAGGTGATGGTCTCTTGGAGAGCTTTAACAGATAGATCATTGCCGTACTTGCTTTCCCAATCACGGAGGTGTTTGATCACGCGTCCAGTCATGTCAAATTCTGCCTCGGGTCCGTCAAAGTTGGCAACGAGAATGATCGTTTTATCGGGAAGGCGGGAATCAAGTCTCTTCCATAAACCGAAACCCGCGACGGTGAGTAGCAGCACTGTTATTAACGCAGCGAGTGCCAAACGCCGTTGTCGTTCGGTGAATCGAGGCACTAGTTTACCGGACGGCTTCCCCGGCGGCGCAGCGTCAATGCTAACAATTTCTTCTTCTTTTTTCTTACTAATGAGAACATACGACAAGCCCCAGCTCAGAAGGATCAGACCAAGGGATATCAGTATTACCGTCAGCAGTCCCGTGTTGCACTGTACAAAAGTTCTGATAGCCCCAATAACAATGGTCGTAATACCAGTCGCCGTAATCGCAGCGTTGGTAATAGTACCGATAATCGCTTTGGCGATGGATTCTTTTACACCTATGCTCTTTAGGAAAACTATGATCTTAGAAGGCTTGCTACTCAAAGTTTCTTGGCTCATGAGTTCGTCTCAGCTACAGCAGTTCACGCCAAGTTCTGAATTAGCTCCAGGCTTGTTCACGTTGGTCCGCAGCATTTCTTCGAAACTCGAGCGAAAGCGGTCAAGATCACTCGTCGGGATAGATTGGATGCTAACATGCCACCGTGATCGGCGGAAGGAGATTCTTCAGTTTCGGATGACGTCGGAGTCGCTGCCTAGGCACTTCCGCTCGCCCAACTACCCTCGACTTTCAAGAGTCTGTTCTATAACAGTCTGTCCAATAACCGTTGACAAGGTTGCACCGCTTACTTAGTATCCTAGCCGGACGCTTAAAATCGCACGATAAAGCTCGGGGGCTTGATCGATTGGCGGTTCTTAAGGACGACTCAACTCTCGTCAGAGAGTTGATAATTCAGGTTATCCCAACAACAGCGGTATTCACCTCTCGCTAGCCGAAGTCTGCCAGCAAGCCTCCGGCCGACTGTTGGCCCGCCAGCTACCAGCGCAAATCCGAAAGAGGCACTATGTTGAAAAATCAAGCGAACACCAATTCTTTCGATCCGGGTCCGTTATTGAACGCTTTGATGGCTCTCAAGAAGGGTGACTTTTCAGCTCACTTGCCTGAAGACTCGAAAGGCATAGACGGCGAAATCGCCAGGGCCTTCAATGGAGTTGTCGCGCTCAACAGGCAACTTGCAGGCGAGCTCGATCGAGTGGGAAGCGCCTCGAAGACGGATAAGAAGATCACGCGAAGCAAGAAACTGCCACGCGCAAGAGGTTCCTGGGCGAAATCTTTCGGTTCGGTCAACATGATTATCGATACAATGTCTCGCCCTCATGTCACAGAGAATCGCAACGGCGGGGCCGCGATTTCAGCAAACGATCGGGAGCTACTAAAAACTGTGGTCGCTTTGAAGCGCGGTGACTTTTCCGTGCGATTGCCGGATGACTGGGTCGGGGTTCCCGGTAAGATCGCTGACACGCTCAACGATGTGATCGTTCGCAATGACCGGCTCACCAAAGAGCTCGAGCGAGTAAGCAGGGTTGTTGGCAAAGAAGGAAAGATCACTCAACGGGCCGCGCTTCCGGTGGCCGACGGTTCGTGGAGCAGTCTGATCGATTCAGTCAATACCCTGATCGATGACATGGCCCGCCCCACCACTGAAATGGCTCGCGTGATCGGAGCGGTCGCCAACGGAGATCTTTCTCAGATGATGGCTCTGGAAGTCGACGGCCGGCCGCTCAAGGGCGAATTCCTGAGATCAGTGAAACTCGTCAACGCAATGGTCGGACAGCTTGGCTCGTTCGCTTCCGAAGTCACGCGAGTCGCGAGAGAAGTCGGAACCGAAGGAAAACTGGGCGGCGAAGCAAAGGTGAAAGGCGTTGCCGGCACCTGGAAGGATCTCACCGACAGCGTCAACTCGATGGCCGGCAACCTGACCGCTCAGGTCAGAAACATCGCCGAAGTGACAACCGCAGTCGCGCGTGGCGACCTCTCAAAGAAAATAACCGTGGACGTGCGAGGAGAAATCCTCGAGCTCAAGAACACGATCAACACGATGGTCGATCAGCTCAATGCGTTCGCCTCGGAAGTAACGCGTGTCGCTCGCGAGGTCGGAACCGAAGGCAAGCTTGGAGGTCAGGCTCAGGTGCCTGATGTTGCCGGAACGTGGAAAGATTTAACTGACAACGTCAATTCGATGGCCGGCAACTTGACCGACCAGGTTCGAAACATCGCCGACGTAACAACCGCTGTGGCCAACGGCGACCTTTCGAAGAAAATCACGGTCGACGTAAAGGGAGAAATCCTCGAGCTGAAGAACACGATCAATCGAATGGTCGACCAGCTCAACTCGTTCGCGTCTGAAGTCACACGCGTCGCTAGAGAAGTTGGTACCGAAGGAAAACTCGGAGGACAGGCGCAGGTGCGCGGCGTCGCGGGAACCTGGAAAGACCTTACCGACAACGTCAACTCGATGGCCGGCAACCTGACCGGCCAGGTAAGAAACATCGCCGAAGTCACAACCGCCGTCGCTAACGGTGACTTATCCAAGAAGATCACCGTAGACGTAAAGGGAGAGATTCTCGAACTTAAGAATACGATCAACCGGATGGTCGATCAGCTAAACTCGTTCGCTTCCGAAGTCACCCGCGTCGCTCGCGAGGTGGGCACCGAAGGAAAGCTCGGCGGCCAAGCCGAAGTGCCCGGAGTCGCCGGCACATGGAAGGACCTGACTGACAACGTGAACTTCATGGCCGGCAACCTCACCGCCCAGGTTCGAAACATCGCAGAAGTAACTACGGCCGTTGCCAAGGGCGACCTCTCAAAGAAAATTACCGTCGACGTGCGAGGCGAAATTCTCGAGCTGAAGAACACGATCAACGTCATGGTGGATCAGCTAAATTCGTTTGCGTCCGAGGTAACCCGCGTCGCCCGCGAGGTCGGAACCGAAGGCAAGCTCGGCGGACAAGCTGATGTGCGCGGAGTCGGCGGAACGTGGAAGGACCTCACCGACAGCGTCAACTCGATGGCAGGCAATCTCACTGGCCAGGTCCGAAACATCGCTGAGGTGACCACCGCGGTCGCGAAGGGCGATCTCTCAAAGAAGATCACCGTGGACGTGAAGGGAGAAATCCTCGAGCTGAAGAATACGATCAACGTCATGGTCGACCAGCTCAATGCGTTCGCTTCCGAAGTAACGCGCGTCGCCCGTGAAGTCGGCACCGAAGGAAAGCTCGGCGGACAGGCGATCGTGCCCGACGTCGCCGGTACGTGGAAGGACTTGACCGACAACGTGAATTCGATGGCAGGCAACCTGACCGGGCAAGTGCGAAACATCGCTGAAGTGACGACCGCAGTCGCAAACGGAGACCTCTCGAAGAAGATCACGGTAGACGTGAAGGGAGAAATTCTTGAACTGAAGAACACGATCAACCGAATGGTCGACCAGCTCAATTCATTCGCTTCCGAAGTAACGCGCGTCGCCCGCGAAGTCGGAACCGACGGCAAGCTCGGCGGTCAGGCCGATGTGCGAGGGGTTGGTGGAACGTGGAAGGACTTGACCGACAGCGTCAACTCGATGGCCGGCAACCTGACCGGCCAGGTGCGAAACATCGCAGAAGTGACAACCGCGGTGGCAAACGGAGACCTGTCCAAGAAGATTACCGTAGATGTGAAGGGAGAAATTCTCGAGCTGAAGAACACGATCAATCGAATGGTCGATCAGCTCAACTCGTTCGCTTCGGAAGTGACCCGCGTCGCTCGCGAAGTCGGAACCGAAGGCAAGCTCGGCGGTCAGGCGCAAGTTCCGGGCGTCGCCGGAACGTGGAAAGACCTAACCGACAACGTGAACTTCATGGCGGGCAATCTCACCGCCCAGGTGCGAAACATCGCAGAGGTCACGACGGCGGTGGCGAACGGCGACTTGTCCAAGAAGATCACCGTAGACGTTAAGGGTGAAATTCTCGAGCTTAAGAACACGATCAATCGAATGGTCGACCAACTCAACGCGTTCGCTTCCGAAGTGACCCGCGTCGCACGCGAAGTCGGAACGGAAGGAAAGCTCGGCGGTCAGGCCCAGGTCGCCGGTGTCGCTGGGACATGGAAAGATCTTACCGATAACGTCAACTTCATGGCCGGCAACCTCACCGTTCAGCTTCGAGATATGTCGAAGGTCGCAACCGCGATCGCCAACGGCGACCTCACGCAAAAGATCACTGTAGACGTGCGAGGCGAGATTCTTCAGATCAAGGAAGTGATCAACGTGATGGTCGACCAGCTCAACGCGTTCGCGTCAGAGGTCACGCGGGTGGCGCGCGAAGTTGGAACCGAAGGTAAGCTCGGCGGACAGGCCGATGTGCGAGGCGTCGCCGGCACGTGGAAAGACCTGACCGACAACGTCAACTTCATGGCCAGCAACCTGACCGCTCAGGTTCGTAACATTGCCGACGTAACAACGGCGGTTGCCAACGGCGACTTGTCCAAGAAGATTACCGTCGACGTTAAGGGCGAAATTCTCGAGCTGAAGAACACGATCAACGTAATGGTCGACCAGCTCAACTCGTTCGCGTCTGAAGTCACGCGCGTCGCTCGCGAAGTCGGAACCGAAGGCAAACTCGGCGGACAAGCCGATGTGAAAGGCGTCGCGGGCACCTGGAAAGACCTGACCGACAACGTCAACTTCATGGCCGGCAACCTGACCGGACAGGTTCGCGGTATCGCTCAAGTTGTGACCGCTGTCGCAAACGGCGAATTGAATCGCAAGCTCACGATTGAATCAAAGGGTGAGATCGCTGAGCTCGCAGATACGATCAACGCGATGACCGACACGCTCGCGACATTCGCCGATCAGGTTACTACGGTTGCTCGCGAGGTTGGCGTCGAGGGCAAGCTCGGCGGCCAGGCCAACGTGCCCGGCGCTTACGGCACCTGGAGAGACTTGACCGACAACGTGAACCAGTTGGCGGCCAATCTCACGACGCAGGTGCGAGCCATCGCCGAGGTTTCGACTGCGGTTACGCAAGGCGACCTCACTCGATCGATTGCGGTCGAGGCGCAGGGCGAAGTTGCGGCACTCAAGGACAACCTCAATGAGATGATCCGCAACCTCAAGGACACCACTCAGAAGAACACCGAACAGGACTGGCTCAAGACGAACCTGGCTCGATTCACCGGAATGCTCCAGGGCCAGCGCGATATGACAACCGTAGCGAACATGATCCTCTCGGATCTTGCGCCGCTGGTCGATGCGCAGCAGGGCGTTTTCTATGTCAATCAACCTCAGGACGACGGCGTCCCGGTAATGAAGCTGCTTGGTGGTTATGCTTACTCGAATCGAAAGAACCTGTCGAACGAGTTCAAGCAGGGCGAAGGATTGGTCGGACAATGCGTTCTCGAGAAGAAGCGAATTCTTCTCACCAATGTTCCGAACGACTACATCTACATCAACTCGGGGCTCGGTGAAGCGCCCCCGCTGAACATCATCGTTTTGCCGGTACTGTTCGAAGAAGAAGTCAAAGCGGTGATCGAGCTCGCATCGTTCAACAAGTTCAGCGAAATTCATATGACCTTCCTGAACACGCTGACCGAAAGCATCGGCATCGTGCTCAATACAATCGAGGCCAACACCAGAACTGAACGACTGCTGGCGCAATCTCAATCGCTTGCTTCTGAGCTGCAGAGCCAGCAGGACGAGCTGAAGAAGACAAACGAGAGGCTCGAACAGCAGGCGCTGACTCTTCGCGAATCCGAAGAGCGGTTGCGCAGTCAGCAGGACGAATTACAAAACACCAACGAGGAGCTGAAGGAAAAGGCAACGCTCCTCGCTCAACAAAAGTCGGAGGTGGAAGCGAAGAGCCGCGAGGTCGAAGAAGCCCGCTGGGCAATGGAAGAGAAGGCCGAACAGCTCGCGCTTACATCGAAGTACAAGTCTGAATTCCTCGCCAACATGTCGCACGAGTTGCGGACGCCGCTAAACAGCATGTTGATCCTGTCGCGGCAGCTCGCCGAGAACTCGGAAGGCGCGCTCACACCAAGACAGGTACAGTTTGCTGAGACGATTCACTCCTCGGGCAACGATCTGCTTTCGCTGATCAACGACATTCTCGACGTTTCGAAGATCGAGTCGGGGATGATGGCGATCGAGCCCACCGAGGTACCCTTCGCCGACGTCACCGAGCAGATGAATCGAAGCTTCCATCAGCTCGCTCAAGACAAGGGACTGGAGTTCACGGTCGATGTAGAACCGAATCTGCCGCAATCGATTCTGACCGATCAGAAACGACTGCAACAGATTCTCAAGAATCTGCTCTCGAACGCTTTCAAGTTCACCGAAAAGGGTCGCGTCTCGCTTCAGATAAAGGCGGTTGAGCGGCGCGGCTCGTTCGCCGCCGAAAGCCTCAATCAGTCGGACCTGGTGATAGGCTTCTCCGTGACCGACACCGGAATCGGCATCCCAGCCGACAAGCAGGCGATAATCTTCGAAGCGTTTCAACAAGCCGACGGCACGACCAGCCGGAAGTATGGCGGCACGGGCTTGGGCCTTTCGATAAGCCGCGAGATCGCGCGGCTGCTTGGAGGTGAGATTCGTGTTGCAAGCGTGGCGGGCGAGGGAAGCACATTTACGCTTTACCTGCCTCGTGCTCATCAGGCTGCGGCGGCCGCGAGTTCGCAACAAGGCAATCTTCGAGCCGGGACTGCCGGTTCCTCAAGCTCTTCCTCTACTGCGCCGCTTTCGTTGGCGACTTCATTCCCGATGGTCGAGTACAACGAAGTCTTCGAGATCGCAGATGATCGCGGCAACATCAGCGAAGGCGATCGCCTCGTGTTGATCGTCGAGGACGATGCTCTGTTCGCTCAAATCCTTTTGGACCTCGCGCACGAGAAGGGCTTCAAGGGCCTGGTTGCGCCTCGCGGCGACGTGGCTCTCACGCTCGCGCACAAGTTCAAACCCGATGCGATAACGCTGGACATCAAGCTTCCCGATCAGGAAGGCTGGACCGTGCTGGATCGGTTGAAGCACGATTCCGAAACGAGCCACATTCCCGTTCATGTGATCACGGCTTACGAACAGGAGCGCCAACCGCGAGCGTTCGGTGCGTTCATGCACCTGCAAAAGCCGGTCTCACGTGAGCAGCTGGCTGATGCCTTCGACCAGATCGCTGCTTTCGCCGAGCGCGATGTGAAGAAGCTTCTTGTCGTTGAAGACGACGACACGCAGCGAATGAGCATTGTCGAACTGATCGGCGGAGGCGACGTCGAAACGACCGACGTGGCTACGGCTGAGCAGGCGATCGACGCGCTGAAGTCAGAGCAGTTCGATTGCATGGTTCTCGATTTGAAATTGCCCGATATGAGCGGCTTCGAGCTGATCGAGAAGATCCAAAAGGAACTCGATATGAACGATCTTCCGATCATTGTTTATACCGGTAAGGATCTTACTGAAAAGGAAGAGAGTCAGTTGAGGCAGGTCGCGGACGCGATCGTGGTCAAGGAAGCGAACTCACCCGAACGGCTGTTGGCCGAAACTGCATTGTTCCTTCATCGCGTGGAAGCCAAGATGCCGGAACCCAAACGCCGGATGATTCAAAATGTAATGCGAAACGATCCGGTGCTTGCGGCCAAGAAGGTGCTCATCGTGGACGACGACGTGCGCAACATCTTTGCGTTGTCGAGCGCGCTCGAGAGCTATCAGATGGAAGTTTTGTATGCCGAAGACGGTCGCGAAGGAGTGAAGCTTCTGCAGCAAAATCCGGACATCGATGTCGTCCTGATGGACATAATGATGCCGGAAATGGATGGCTACGAGACGATGCAGGCGATTCGAAATATCGAAGCCTTTGCGTCGCTTCCGATCATTGCGCTTACCGCGAAAGCGATGAAGGCAGATCGCGAGAAGTGCATCGAGGCCGGAGCTTCGGATTACATTTCGAAGCCGCTGGACATTGATCAGTTGCTGTCGATGTTGAGAGTATGGTTGTACGGCCGCAAAGCAGCACGAGCCTAAGCGACAAGCACGTAGACAGCAGATTAGAAGATCTGGAAATTGATTTGCTGTTGGAAGCGGTGCTTCGTTACTACGGCTACGACTTCCGCGACTACGATCCGGTCGCGGTGAGGCGTCGCATTCGCGAGTGCATGCTTGCCGGGCGAATCTCGAGTATATCCCGGTTTCAGGAGAAAATACTGCATCAGCCCGCCGTGCTCGAGAGATTCCTGCACGCTTTCTCCAACACCGGTCTCTCGATGTTTTCCGATCCTGGCTTTTACCTGGCGTTCAGAACCAAGGTTATTCCGCAGCTGAAGACCTATCCGTTCGCGCGCATTTGGCACGCGGGCTGTTCGACAGGCGAGGAAGTCTACTCGCTCGCGATCGTACTTCAGGAAGAGAACATCTATGAACGGACCCGCATCTACGCTACGGACCTGAGTGAGCAATCGGTAAGACGAGCGCGCATCGGCAGTTTCAGCGTTGCGTCCGCCGATGAATTCGAGAACAATTATTTGCAGGCGGGCGGCAAGCGGTCGTTGTCGGATTACTTCAAAAGGAAAGGGAATCGATTCACAATCGAACGATCGCTCACGAAAAACATCGTTTTCTCGGAGCACAATTTGGCAACCGACGGCTCTTTCAACGAGTTTCAAGTCATCGTTTTTCGCGGACTGCTGGTGAATTTCAATCACAAATTGAGAGAACGCGTCGGCCGGCTCATCTACGACAGTTTGAGCCGCTTCGGAATGCTGGCGCTGGGCGCTAACGAATTGCTGGAGGATCTACCTTTTGAAGACCACTACTCATTGTTGGACTCAGAAGCGCGCCTCTATCAAAAGCATGCCCCCGGAGTAGTGTCGGCTTTCCCGAACATCGAAAACAAAGAGCTGCAGCGCAGTTGAGTGATACAAGTTATGCGAAGTAATCCTCCCGAAGTAAACATTCTTATGGTCGACGATAACGAGAGCAATCTATTTGCTCTCGAGACGATCCTTCAGGCTGACGACCGGAATCTTGTGCGCGCGGCTTCAGGCGATGAGGCGCTGCAATACCTTCTCCACAACGATGTGGCCGTGATCCTGCTCGACGTTCGAATGCCGGGCATAAGCGGGCTCGAGACAGCCGAGCTGATTCGAGGCCGCAAAACAACTCGAGACGTGCCGATTATTTTCCTGACCGCTTTTGACACAGCCGACAATGAAGATCTGTGCAGAGGATACGCGCTCGGTGCGGTTGATTACATTATTAAGCCGCTCGATCCGGATGCGCTCAAATCGAAGGTGGCGGTCTTCGTCGAGCTGTACAAGAAAACCGAACAGGTTAAGCATCAAGCGGAGTTGCTGCACGAGAAGAATATTCAACTCGAGAACGCTAATTTTCAGCGGCTCGGCAAGCTGGTCGAGCTCGGACAGCGATTGACGGCAGAGCGCGATCCGGAAACTCTGCTGCAGTTCTTCTGTGATGCTGCGCGCGACATTCTCGGCTCTCGAAACGCTTATGTGAGGATCGTCGAGCCGGAAGGAACTTCCGTGCGCTACTTCGTGGGCGATACCATCGACGTTGAGACCGCGGCAACAGAAGGCATCGAACAAATCAATGAGAATATTCTGACCGCCTTTTCTTCGAAGTCTCGCGCAATTCGCGTCTCCAGCAGAAGCAACGGCCGGAAGAAGCTTCTGCAAAATCACCGTCCGATCAATTCCCTGCTCTCGGTTCCGCTCTTTGTGACCGGCCGTCCGGCTGGGTGGCTTTACCTGGTGGACAAGCACGATGCGGATGAGTTCAGCGAAGCCGACGAGCGGCTGGCGCTGACGCTTGCCGGTCAGCTTGCGGTAGCATACGAAAACGCGCTGCTCTATGCCGAGGCTCGAAACCATGCCGAAGAACTGCTCGCCGAAGTGACCGAGCGAAAACAGGCGCAGGAAGAAAAAGAGCGGCTGCTGCTCAGCGAGAAAGCGGCTCGGATTGAAGCTGAGAAAGCTCAAAGAATGAGCGCGGATCTGCTTCTTCGAGAAGAAGAGGCCCGCGCGGACGCCGAGGCAGCGAACCGGCTCAAAGATGAATTCCTCGCAACCGTCTCACACGAATTGCGTACGCCGTTGAACTCGATTCTCGGTTGGGCGCAGCTCATGCGGATAGATCGCCTCGACGGCGATGCTTCGACTCGCGCGTTGCAAACGATCGAGCGCAACACGAAAGCACTCGCACAGATCATCGATGACTTACTGGACGTTTCGCGCATCATCACCGGCAAGCTCAGGCTTAGCGTTCAGCCAATCGAGCTCGCGCCGGTTGTTGAAGCCGCTCTCGATGCGATTCGACCGGCGATGGATGCGAAGAACATCCATCTCGAGGTGTCGATTGACTCCGACCCGACCGTCGTCTCGGGGGATCCCAGCCGTCTCCAGCAAGTTGTATGGAACATCTTGTCCAACGCAATCAAGTTCACGCCAAGCGACGGCAACGTATGCGTGAAGCTCGAACGGGATGGCCCAACCGCTCGCATTACTGTGATCGACAGCGGTGAAGGCATAAGCGAAAGCTTCCTGCCGCATGTTTTCGATCGCTTCCGCCAGGCAGACAGCACGCTTACGCGATTGCACGGAGGACTCGGCCTCGGACTTGCGATCGTGCGTCATCTGATCGAGATGCACGGAGGTTTGGTCACAGCCTCCAGTAGCGGGCGAGGCACAGGATCGACTTTCACAGTGTCATTGCCCTTGTTGACCGCGAGCCGAGGTTTGCCTGATGACTATCAAGTGCCTGCGGTATCGATCGGCGTTTCAGATGAAGACATGGATCTGGAAGGCCTTCGCGTGATGGTGGTGGATGATGAGCCGGACGCAAGAGAGGTGCTGGTCGCGATGCTCGAGCACCGCGGCGCTGAGGTAATCGCATTATCCTCAACCGCTGAAGCGATCTCTCTTCTTTCGAGCATAAGAAACGGTTCGTTACCGGACGTGCTGGTGAGCGACATTGGAATGCCCGGCGAAGACGGATTCGAGTTGATCAGCAAAGTGCGCGCGTTAGCGCCTGAACAGGGTGGCTCGATTCCGGCGATCGCGCTCACGGCTTATGCTCGCGCTGAAGATCGAGCTCGCGTTCTGTCGGCGGGCTTCCAGCGTCACATCGCCAAACCAGTCGAGCCCTCAACTCTCGCGATAGTCGTCGGCGGGCTCGCTCGCCGCGCCGCCGGAGCGTGATGCAAATCCTCTGAACTTTCGTGTCCTTCCGTCAAGCATCCTCCTTTACAATATGCGCTCAACGGCGATAAGTTCGCCTCTCATGTTTTGTCGATCAGATCATTCTCGGAGCTTCACGTTGAAACGCATCGCGGCAGCTTCTTTAGTTTTGATTGTTCTGCTTGCCGAGATCGCGTTCGCGCAGAAGCAGCGTCTCACAACTTATTATCCGCCGCCGGGCGATAACTGGCAGCACAGGCAGCCATCGGAAGAAGGCTTCGACGCGGCGCTCCTCCAACAAGCCGTAGCCTTCGCAGAGTCGCACGAAACGAACGTGCCTCGCGATTTCTCAACTCAGGTCGAAACCTTTGGAGCGCTGCTGGGGCCTCTGCCCAAAGAACGAGGCGCTACAAACGGAATCATTCTGCGGCACGGCTACATAGTGGCCGAGTGGGGCGACACCAAACGAATCGATCCGACCTACAGCGTCGCGAAGAGTTTTTTATCAACGGTGCTCGGAATCACTCTTGATCGTGGGTTGATTAAGAGCGTCGACGATCCGGTTCGCGATTACGTTAAGGACGGCGGCTACGATTCTCCCCACAACTCCAGGATCACCTGGAGACATCACGCGACTCAAACAAGCGAGTGGGAAGGCTCGATGTTCGGCAAATCGCACGACTTCATCGGCATCGAACAGTTCGGCGCGGGCCGGCGTCAGCCTCGCGCGCTGAAAGAGCCGGGCGAGTTCTGGGAATACAACGACGTGCGAATCAATCGCTTTTCGCTTTCGCTGCTTCGCGTATGGAAGCGGCCGATACCCGAAGTGATCAAGCAGTTCGTGATGGATCCGATCGGCGCTTCGATGAGCTGGGAGTATCACGGCTACAACAACTCAGACGTGATGGTTGATGGAAAGAAGATGACCTCCGTGAGCGGCGGCACACGATGGGGCGGGGGCTTGTGGATAAGCACTCGCGATGAAGCACGATTCGGATATTTGTTCCTGCGCCGTGGCCGATGGGGCGATAAACAAATTGTTTCTGAACACTGGGTGAAGATGGCTATGACGCCGGGCCCGCTCGGACCCGATTACGGGTTTCTTTGGTGGTTGAATACGAAGCAAAAGCAATGGCCGTCGGCACCCGCTTCAAGCTTCGCGGCGATAGGCTACGGATCGAACACGATTTGGATAGATCCGGACCACGATCTCGTGGTCGTGTGGCGCTGGCATCAGGGCAACGGCGATGAGCTGCTCAAACGCGTGCTCGCCGCGATCAAGTGAACGAAAAGTCCTTCAACGGAGCTAGAACTCATGAGATGGATGCTTACTTTCTTATCGACCTGTTTCCTGATCGTTAATGCGCTTCCCGCGAAATCGATCGCACAAACCGCTGCGGATCCCGCTCTTGTCGCGGAGATCGCGAAGATCAAAGCCATCGACAATCACACTCACGTGACGCGAATGGTCAGGCCCGGCGAAGAGGATCACGAATACGACGCATTGCCGTTCGAGCTGATCGAAGCTTTTCCCACGATGTTGCGGTATCGCCCGGACAATCTTGAATTCGTCGGCGCCTGGCGCGCTCTGTTCGGCTACAGCCATTCGGACATGAGCGAAGCACACGTTCGTGAAGTATCGGAAGCTCGCAAGGTCAAGATGACTGCGCTCGGCGACGGTTATCCGGCCTGGGTGCTCGATCAACTGGGAATTGAAATCATGCTCGCGAATCGCATCGCGATGGGCAGAGGCTTGACCTCGCCTCGATTTCGATGGGTTTCATACATCGACGCGCTGGTCTTTCCGCTCAACAACGAAGCCGCTCGCCGCAGGAATCTCGACTATCGAGCGTTTTATCCGGCCGAAGAACGTTTGTTGAAACGCTACCTCTCAGATTTGAAGTTGAACTCATTGCCATCCAGCTTCAATGACTACCTTTCAAAGGTGGTCACTCCAACTCTCGAGCGCCAGAAGCGAGATGGCGCGATCGCGGTGAAGTTCGAGATTGCTTATTTGCGCGCGCTCGATCTTTACGATGCGAACGAGAAGGACGCTACTCGCGTTTACGAGCAATGGATGAGCGGAGGTGAGCCTCCGTCCGCTGATTACAAGCTGCTTCAGGATTTTCTTTTTCGCTACGCGTGTCGAGAAGCGGGCCGATTAGGATTAGTCGTTCACATTCACGTCTTCGACGGAGGAGGCGGCAGCTACGTTCAAAGCGGCAGCAATCCGGCGCTGCTCGATGCGGCTTTTAATGATCCGACTCTTCGCAAAACCAACTTCGTTATCGTGCACGGCGGCTACCCTCACACTAAGGTCACTGCAGGCATGCTCAGCAAGCCGAACGTTTGGGCTGATTTCTCTGCTCAGGATTTGTTGGTCTACTCGCGCGCGCTCAGCGACATCCTGCGCAACTGGCTCGAGTACTATCCTGAAAAAATCTTATTCGGCACCGATGCGTCGCCTACTTTTCCGGAAATCGGTTGGGAAGAAACGGGCTGGCTTGCGACGCAGACTGCGAGGCAAGCGCTTGCGCTCGCGCTCACCGGAATGATGAGCGACGGTGAGATAACTCGCGACCGTGCGGTTGAGCTCGCTAAGATGGTCCTGCGTGAGAACGCGAAGAAGCTTTATGGATTCTAGGATCGCGCAATTAAGTCCCGGCGAATGATGAACGAAAGAATCCTGGCGATTTTCGATTCTGCCGATCAAGCGCAAGCAGCCGCTGGCGAGTTGCAACTCGGCGGTGTGCCTCGAGCTGCGATAACGATAATGTCCTCGGAGCCGCTGCACTTGGCCGACTCGGAGGAACAGCCGAAGAGTGGCATCGGGTTGTTTGCCATTGCCGGCGGTGTGATCGGCGGGTTCTTCGGGTTATTGCTCACGGTTTGGACTTCGAGGCGAGTCGATATTGTGACCGGCGGCATGCCGATCGTGACGCCGTGGGCCTTCGGAATAATTGTGTTCGAGCTGACGGCGCTCGGAGTGATACTAGCGACGCTTCTAAGGTTGATCTTCGAAGCGCGACTCGCAAGGCGCGGCTCGCTTGACGATTACGATGTCGCGATTGCCGATGGTTACGTGGTGGTCTCAGTTGAGAATGCCGGTGACGCTCATCGCGAAATTGCCCGACAGATTCTCGGTTCCAATACTTCCCATCCGGCTGCTCCCACCGACGCGCCAATCCAGTAAACGCCAAATTCACGCCCTTTCGAGCGGCACGACCATCGGCTGACGGGCGATAAGAAACGGCGCGCCCTTCTTACCATCGGACATCCCCTCGTACGGCCCTGTTCGTAATAATTCCGCACTTTGTGAGTGATAGAACCTACTTGACTCGCCAGTAATGAGTGCTGTATAACTCGGCCACTTGGAGCAAGGACCAACGAACCAATCGCCGGCTCATCGTGTTGCGCACTCATCGGTTCTTCGAACCTGCTATGTTAAACCGCATCTTGCCGATGCGAATGCTATCTGAGCGATTGTTTCGCAAGCGATTCCGGCTCGGGTCGATGGTGGGAATTGAGGTCTGGCCGGCGCTTGATGAGTTTCGCAGCGCCGAACGATGAATTCGAAACTAAGGAGGTCATATGTCAAGTTCAAGCAATCCAGCGGGTGGAGCACCAACATGGGATTCCATCAAAGGCTATTTCAGGCCGACCGATGTTCAGCATATGAAGAGTGTCACCGGCGGTTCTATCGACTTGTCGAGTTGCGCAAGCGTATCGGCGAACGCACAGCAAATCTACAACCAGGTCTGCACTGATCCGAACAACCCCGACTGTCTGGGCGCGATGCCGCCCGATGGCAATTGGCCAGACGAGTGGCAGAAGAATTTCAAAGCATGGATGGATGCAGGCGCCAAATGCCCATGATAGGAAATTCTCGAGGGCGCGGCCGGCGAGGCTGAGAGTTGCCCACTCACACACGAGAGTTGCTCGCACTCTGCCCGCCCCTGTGATCGCGGCTCGGTGTTGACAGGCCATGTTGAGAATCGATTGTGGCGTAAGAACGCGAGAGGGCGAACCAGCTTGAGCCGTGAGTATTCGCTCTGTCTGACGTCAACCCGATGTTTAGTTTGACACCAGAACTGGAAGAAAGCCGCAAGTTATTGAGGCCCGTCAATGCCCGCATAATCAACCTGACGAAGCACATCGCTTCGCGATTGCAGATGTTTGACAACACGTTGACGATTGAGTTCAAACAGGCCGGCGACAGCGGCGAGGTCTTTTGCCTTCAACTCGGAGGAGTTGTCGGTTTTGTCGATCGAGGGCTGCTCTTTCAACCACTCACAACAGGACTTGTCTGGGGTACCGCAGGCAGTTTCGGGCGAGAGAATGCGCTTGATGTGGGGTATGAAGACACGACCGGCTTAATCGAGTTGCGCGTCGACTATCAGGATGAACAGATGCATTGCCGCATTCAAGCCGTAGCGCGAACGGCAAAAGTCTGGGACGGTCCCTTGCCTAACAGAATATGTGATACGTCGAATTGAGCGCGTCATTCGAATCAGAATCCAAGGAGAACGCTATGAGTGCCTTCGTTGGATCTGCCTGATCTTCGCGTCGCGCATGTACTTTTCAATTGGATAATCCCTGCAGTAGCCGTAACCACCAACAATTGAACCGCGCGGCCGTTGCCATTTTCATCGAGCTCAAAGGGACTGTTCTCTCTGTTATTAGGTAACCAGGCCCTGGTCACTCCTTGCGAGAAATTGTGAAAGAAACTACTTGACTTGCTGTAATCGATATTGTATAAACGCGTCACCCTACAGTATCGAATTACAGCATCTTGGTAAGAATCACTGGGACTTTGCACTATTCTGTGCTCTGAGCAGCTTTCAGATTTGACAGGCTCGTCGGGTACCGTCTGCTCCTTGTCTGGGACTCAAGGGGAATGCGGAGGGGTGCCGACTGTTTGCGGCATTCAACTGATAAGGAAATCCACAAGAATCGCTCAGTGTGGCTTCAATAAAAGCGGTTGTCTGGCGCGCGCGGCAGTGCGATAGCACGGTCAATAGTGGCAGTTGCTTTCAGTTGCAAAACACGAGACGAAGGAGGCAGGTATGAGCGGAACCAACATAACCTGGGATCAAATCAGACAGCAGTTCACGGACACGGATATAAATCACATGAAGGGAGTGACCAACGGCCAATTGGATCTATCCAATTGCCAAAGTGTGCAACAGTGGGCTCAGCAAATCTATGATCAGGTATCCTCGGGAAGCATGCCTCCCGGAAATCCCTGGCCGCAGGACTGGGTGGACAACTTCGAGCAGTGGATGAACCAACCCGCAAGCTCTCAGTGCACAGCCTCTCAATCGACATCAACCGGAACGTCGGGAGGCACAGTCACCTGCCAGGATCCGGCTAATCCTCCGACGTTCTATCAGGACATCGTTCCCTTGTTCAGGCAGATGGACGTTGAGTGCATGAGAAACATGGGTGTGCTGTTGTTGGACTATACTTATATGTCCAATCCCACTAACGCACAGACTGTCTTCACTCGTCTTTCGGGTAATACGCAGGGTTCTCAGATGCCGCTCGGCGGTCCTTATTGGTCGCAGGATAACTTGGATCTCTTCCAACAATGGATGGCCTGTGGATATACGGAAGGAACACCCGATGCGCCCTAACGAAGACGCATATATTTAAAGTTGCGCAGAACAGATGCAGGAAGAATCGATAGTTGCATTCGGTGAAAACCCTGCCACCAAAACAAAAGGAGAAGCCATGAATCGCTCAATTCGAAAAGTCGTTTTTGTAGTCGTCTTCGGCAGTTTCGTGCTCAACTTGATTACGGCGCGCCAGATTAATAGTGGCTTGAAAATCGATATCGGCGTTACCACGGCGCAGGCGTCAGGCGCGAACGCTGCACAGAGTCTGAGTTACAACCTGCCGTACACGGTTCAGAATCCGAATTGCCAACAGAGTAACAACTCGGAGCTATCGGACTTCGACAACTTCTCCTGGCAGTCTTTCATCGCTTTGAACTGGCCAGCCGCGTTGGATCCTGCGAGCGGTCTACCCGCGCGTGCCAGCGCATATCCGAACGGAGTACCTGACACGACTAAAAAAATCGGTGATCCCGGTCCGCGAACGTGGGAGGGATTAAAAGCGGATTTCGAATTGTTCCAGGCTAATGGAACAGCGCCTTCAGACTGGACCAGCTATCAGACGACGAACCCGCCGTGCGGACAGTGTGGTGCGCAAACGAAGATCAAGCTCCTCCCCTTGATTGCCAAGGGCCAATCAACACTGCCCGGTGGAATAAATCAGGCGATGGCGGGGCCGCTCGTGCCTCAACAACTCATAGGCGGAGTCGGAACGTATCTTCGCGAAGAGGTTCGCGTCAACGAGGTGCAGTATAACGCAATCGTCACTTCGAAATGGTATCTCAGGAGCACGCTGCCGAGGTATCCGAAGCCCGCGGTGAATTTCACGATCAGCAATTGCACACCACAGCCCGTCTACGGCGCAGTCGAGATCAAAGCGTCGTGGCGTGTGATGACTCCCACCGAGATGAGCAATCCTGCAATAACCAGCCGGTACTACATCGTCAACGCCGTGCTTGTTGATCCGGTTAACGGCAAGTGCAACTGTACTCCGGTTCCGATGGGGCTTGTTGGATTCCACATCGGACAAAAGACCAGCCCGTTCACAGCGTGGATGTGGTCCACGTTTGAGCAGGTGGACAATGTGCCGTGCACCCCTAGCGAGCAATCGAGTGGCGCTCCCGAGTGTGCGTCGGCCCCCCCGGAGGGCTACTCATTCAACAACGGTACGAATACGCCGAATGCTTCGACGAAGGGTTACGCTGTGGTTGCAGGCCAACCGAATCCACTGTTGACGCCATTCAATCCAAAGAACTCGAAAAACATCACCAAGCCCGTTCAGGTGTTGCGGCACAATGATTTCCCGAACATTGGTGGCGTCGATCGTACGGACATACTCCAATCGAACGCGACATTCAGAAATCTGCTCAAAGGAACAACCTGGTATTACTACAAGCTGGTCAGCAACCAGTGGGCGCCGAACCGGGGCGGGAGCGTTGTCATAAACAATCCCGCCACCGCTCAGGACAACTACGCCAAGATGAACTCTTTTCCCGCGGAGAACGTCGCCAACACGACAATGGAGACATACTTCCAGGTCAACACGCCCTTCTATCCGAATTTCGGCAGCAGTTGTATCCATTGTCACTATCAGGCTGCACAAACTGATTTCAGTTGGGTACTGGCCGATATGGCATATCCGGCTAATCCAGGCGCAGCCAGTTCACAGCAAAAGGGATTGCCTCAGATGCGCAAGAAGTCCTCCAAGTGAGGAGACGACGCTGAGACAAATTCAAAACGCGCGCTCATCGATCAGCCTTAAGGGCAAACAAACGATGAAGACTGATTGGTGACGCTTACAGGAGAAAACGATGAGTGCTCAAACGTGCGATGGCTCGACACCAGGACTGCATGCGTGCTGCGGCTTAAACGAATGCAAAGGGCAGGGGGCTAACAACTCCGGAACAATGCCGGGTGATGGAAGTTGTGCGACGGTGCACCACATGTGCTCTGGTCTCAACTCCTGTGCCGGTCAGGGCGGATGCGGTAACGGGTCTTACGCGCAACAATCTTGTCCGGGCGCCAACAGTGCCGCCAAGGACGGAGGCTGCGGAACCCCTATTGGATACCCAAACGGGAACGCGCCGGCTTCCGGACCGCCCGATTGCGAATACGCCAATAGCGATGGGCCGAACAACGGCAAGCCGGTCTGGGCATATGCCCGAAGCATTTTCGAGCAACGAATGAAGGCTCAGGGCAAACAGTTTGGACCTTCTCCGTGTTGTGGCAGCTAAAAACAAGTATTCAGCACTCGAGTTTGAGCGGCTGACCGCGCTGTCTACTGGCTGCCTGTTCGCTTCCGGTTCTTAAGCCTGCATATCACAGACGGCTTGCGATGACTTCTAAACGTTTCGCGCTTCCAAATCTTGGTCTGGGCGTTGGCCTGCGCAGCGCCCATTTCTCGTACATACTCGAAAACCAGCCCGACGTTGATTGGTTCGAGATCATTTCCGAAAACTTCATGGACTCCGGAGGAAGACCTCGGTATGTGCTCGATCAAATTGCCGAGCGATACCCGGTCGTGATGCACGGAGTATCGCTCTCGATTGGCAGTACTGATCCGCTGGACTTTGACTACCTCAATAAGCTCAAGCGGCTCGCTGATGAGACACGTGCGGTTTGGGTTTCCGATCACCTTTGCTGGACCGGAGTCGCCGGTCTAAATGCTCACGACCTGCTTCCGATTCCGCTCAACGAATCGACTCTTGCCCACGTGGTCAGTCGTATCCGAACGGTTCAAGACCTCCTCGAGCGTCCGCTGATTTTGGAGAACCCGAGCACTTATGTCACCTTCTCCGGCTCAACATTCTCGGAGTGGGAGTTCATGAATCAAATGGCAGTCGAAGCCGACTGTGGATTGCTTCTCGACGTCAACAATGTTTACGTCTCCAGCGTCAACCACGACTTCGATCCTGTCGAATACGTCGAGTCGGTGGCGCATGAGCGCATAGTTCAATTTCACCTTGCGGGCCACACCAACTGTGGAACCCATCTCATAGACACCCACGATGCTCAAGTGATCGACCCGGTATGGAAGCTTTTTGGGCGCGCCCATAGTCTTACAAGCGGCGCCGCTACGTTGCTTGAATGGGACGCAAATATACCGGAGTTTCCGATACTCCACGCAGAGGTCTTGAAGGCCCGCAACTATCTGAATTCGGAGTGGGTTGATGCGTTGCCGGCAGGTTCTGCGAGGACCTTTTACGATCAAGCCGCGGCCGGTGTGCCTCATCCCTTAGACTTCATAGTTCCGAATATAGATTGATGCAACCGACCCTTGATCTAGAGGAAATAGAACGCTGGATGCAGACAGTGATCATGCATCCCGGAGGTGTTAGACAAGGCCTCGCCTGCGAAGACGCGCGACGATATGCGGAAAAAACGGACGACAACATAGAAGCGATCGTCGCACGATCCACTGCGCTCACCGCGATTGAACGACTAGCCATTTACAGCCGGGCCTATCAAGCAAGATTGCTTGAATGCCTGCGCGCCGAGTTTCCCGCTCTTTCGCATGCGCTGGGCGCAGATCTGTTCAATCGATTTGCCTGTGACTATCTTCAGAGACATCCTTCACGGTCCTACACGCTTGGCCGCCTTGGTGAAAAATTCCCGCGCTATCTGGCGGAGACACGCCCGGACGCACATCTCTCGTCGAGCTCGCGAGAGAGTTGGCCGGACTTCATAATCGACCTGGCCACTCTGGAACGGGAATTCAGCGAGGTATTCGACGGACCGGGTGTCGAAGGACAACAAGTTGTTGTTGAAAACGATCTGTCCGAGTTGCTGGCGTCTGAGCGATGGGCTGAGGCAATGCTTGTTACAGTTCCTTGCCTGAGACTGTTGTCCTTCCGCTATCCTGTAAATACATACTTCCTCGCCGCTAGAAAAAATGAAGACGCGGAATTTCCTGAGCCTGCCCTAACACTTCTGGCGCTAACGCGCCGCGATTATCGCGTTTTTCTTCACGAACTTTCACACGATCAATATGAAGTGTTGAAGGCGTTGACTGCTCGAGAGCCGCTCGCGCAGGCAATCAAGCGTGCAACTCCAACGGGAGCCGATTCTGACGCATTCGCCGACAACCGGATTGAGTGGCTTACTAGCTGGGCGGTCGCAGGGTTCTTCAGCGCTATTGTTATGCCGAGCTAACCGGTCACGATCGCACGCTTCAACTGTACCGTGGCTGTCGTCGCAACGTCTCATCAGCGAAGACTGCCCAGCCGTCTTACGCAGTAGCGCCTTCTTTGATCAACGCGCGACCGATCACCATCCGCTGAATTTGATTCGTGCCTTCGTAGATCTGTGTGATCTTTGCGTCACGCATGTACTTTTCAATCGGATAATCCCTGCAGTAGCCGTAACCGCCAAACAATTGAACCGCGTCGGTAGCTACTTTCATGGCGGTGTCGGTTGCGAAAACTTTTGACATCGCCGATATCTTCGAGACGTCCTTCACTCCTGCATCGACCGCTCGAGCCGCCGTGTAAACCAGATGCCGAGCGGCTTCGACCTGCGTCGCCATGTCGGCGAGCATGAACTGAATGCCCTGAAACGAAGCTATTGATTGCCCAAATTGTTGTCGCTGTTTTGTGTACTCGAGCGCGAGATCAAGCGCGCCCTGCGCGATTCCCAAGCCTTGAGCGGCGACGAATGGGCGCGCTACGTCGAGCGTCATCATCGCGTGCTTAAAGCCGCGACCTTCGGCGCCTCCGAGCAACTCTGAAGAACTCACGCGGCAATTTCGGAAGTGCGTTTCATTCACCGGCACGCAACGAATTCCCATCAGGTCTTCGCGCTTGCCAAGCTCGAAGCCCGGTGTGTCGCGCTCGACTATAAAAGCCGTCACTCCGCGTGTGCCACGTTCGGGATTCACCGTCGCGAACACCGAGTAAATACTCGCGGCCGCTCCGTTGGTCGTCCACTTCTTGTCGCCGTTTATGACGTAGTCGTCGCCGTCGCGTTCAGCATGAGCTTTGAGACTCCCCGCATCGGAGCCCGCGGACTTTTCCGAGAGGCAGAAGGCTATCAGCTTCTTACCTGACGCGATGTCGGGAAGATATTTCTTCTTCTGCCCTTCAGTCCCTCCGAGAATTATCGGCAACGAACCGAGCGCGTTGACAACATAAGTGCACCCGATTCCACCACACGCGCGCGAAATCTCCTCGACCAGAATGCACAGGTTCAAGAGTCCCGCGCCTTTTCCACCGTAGTCCTTCGGGATCCAGACTCCCATCAGGCCTTGCTCCTGAAGCGCTTTGATCACACTCCACGGATATTCGCCGTTTCGGTCAAGTTCTGCGGCAATGGGCTTGACGTAATTCTCCGCGATGCTTCGCGCGAGATCGCGATAGTGTAGATTCTCTTTTGTTAGAAGTTCGTCCAACGATGAATCCTCCTTCAAATGTGAATGTGAATGAAGCGCGGATTGTATCGGCCACGCGCTCGACAGTCAAAAGACTTTAAGCGCTGCAAGTGTGAAGCATTCGGAACGAGACTGCTACGAAAACTTCCTTGTCGCGAAACAAAACTTTGCGCGCAACTCTGAATGGACCGTTGTTCTGGAGGTCTGAGGTTGGAGTGGTGAGCGGCCTAACGAGAAGCCATCAGCAGCACACCGCCGCTGGCCATCGATTCAAGCTCTTCTTCTGAATGCTGTCGAAGCTCGGCAGTGGTCATTCGAACCATTTGCTCGAGCGTGTAGGTGGACATCACACGACGCGTCGCTTCATAGCCCAACAAGTATCCGCCTCGCGAAGGAGCATCGCCGAGGTGAGACTTCGTGAACCATGCTTCGTACTGTTGTGGTGAGGCGCCCCATCGAATCATATCGAGGAAGCGACCGGCGTTTTGAGCGAGGGCCTGCTCCTGAGACGCAAGCTCTTCTTTGTCAAAGTGCAGATACATTTCGCGAGGTTGATACGGAAAAACTTCTTCAGCGCCCGCTGCGGCCATGCCTTCAAGCATCAAAGGCACATGGGCTGCGCGAAAGTCTGACGGTTGATTTTGCGATTGCTGAAACAAAAACCCGAAATGATAAAGATGGAAAAACTCGTGAGCGACCGCAATGCGAATCTGTTCTCGCGTATAGCTTGAAAGCACTTCCGCTCCCAGACACAACGTATCGGGAATCCCCGCTTCGTTACTGACAGGGCGAACAGCGCCGTCGAATCTGAACAGGCTCAAGCCGATGTAGATGTCCTGCGTTTGATGGTATTCGCGAAAGCGGGCTCTGAAAAAAATCACAGCTTCGACAAGGGGGCTGGTTCCAAGATCAGAAACAGATTTGTTGAACTGGCGCATCGCCTCGACCTGGCTGGGCACTCGAATCAGGAATTCATCCAGCAAGGCGCGACGGGCCTTTGGATCCGCGGTGCGATACACGGCGCGATCGAAGTAGTCGCGATGCTTGTTCTCGACCAAACGCTTCCAAAGCCGGCGCTGAACACTCAGAGGCTCGTCCTTTGCTTGATCCCAGAAAACGAGAAAGTCGTCGACAATGTTTATGACGCGATGATTGTCGAGAAGCCTTTCGAGGACGGATTCAAACGTAAGAGGATTGCTTTTGGCGAGCGGAACCTGTGCGGAAAAGATGATCACGCAGATTGCGACGATTGTTCTTTTGAAGATCGCCATTCGCAGCCTCGTTTCGACTTGTCAATCCTGCGCCGCCACCGACAACTCATGAACGCTCGTCCCTAAGGAAGTTGCGCTCGTCTAATGTAAACCAATTTGCGGGAAAGACCAACAGAAGAATTGTTGTCACGGATTAGTCGTGGTGCTTAATCAGAGGGCGGAATGTGCTTACCCGGTTGCCTAAGGCTATGCAGGTATTTGGCTACCGACACGGTTGATTTGAAACCGCAGTTTTGCGCGGAAACACCGCAACGGTTGCCGGAGGCTCGCCCGGCACTGGCACGAGTTGAGAAGTCTTCAACCAGCCATCATGGTTCCCGATCAGTTTATGCAGCTCAGCCAGTCGCTACATGTCCCGCCTGGCATTCTGCAAGGGGCAAGAGATAAAGGCTGAATCCAATTAATAAGATGTGCAGTAGCCTAAGTCACAATCCCAAAAGTATCCCGCCGGACAATGGTGCGGGCAGCAAACCGGTCCAGAATCGTAGAGTCCGCCCACCAGACTCCCGAATTCTATTGATGCGACAAAAGCAATGATGCCTTTCTTGCGGCCTTCCGAACATACGTCATTCGCCCAGAAGCATTGCCCTGCTGAGTCGGGCTCACGTTGCAAGAACGCGCGATAGAGGTCCGCCACAAATGACTCTATGCTGGCCCTGTCGGTATTCGAAACAGGATTACGCAGGTCGTAGGCGGAAGTCTGCGTGTAAGTACAAAGGTCTTGCGTGTCATACGACCCTTGAGTCTCAAACAATGTCGATACGAACCGCGCGGCCTCTGCTGACACCGAGCCCGCATTTTCCAGCAGGTTGACCTCGTTTTGTCGTTCGGTGCATGTAGCTAACCTGCCGTAAGCCCCAACGTAAGCTTGTCGGACAAAATCGTCATATGATCGTGCAGCGGGAGTCTGAGGAGGGAGGCCGGGGAGGCCATCGCAGTTGAGTTGTTCGCATCCAACTGGGCAATAGTCCGTGAACGAGCGAAAACCAGCGACGGTTATAGCTGGCGTCAAAAAAGCAGCAATCGCTATCGAGACTAACACTCCTTTGGCTATCGAGTTTTGTCGTATGTACATTAGTTACTCCTTTCGATTTTGCGCACTCGACCTCCGCGGAGAATTCCCATCGATTCAGCCGGCGTGGGTCAATGTTTTTGTTGGACAGAATAATCGCGGTGAGGACGCAACAATGCGCTCCCCTATGGAGCACCTGCATTTCTCGATGTTCTGATTTCCTACGGACACGAAACCCGCAAATCAGGTCCGCTCAGTCAACTCCGATTCTCGGCAACTTCTCCGGAGCGAAAATGCCAACGACATGGTAGATAGTGCAGTGCCTCGATTCAATAACATATGTCACATTTTGAGAATGTTTTTTTCGATTACACAACTTACCGTTGTCTAAGCGCCGGAATACGGCCTGAGCAGGCAATGCTTGCAGACCCGATAGGTCTTGCCGGCGACTTTAACGCTATACACTTCTCCTTCTTCAATATAACGGTAGATTGTCTTTTCACTAACATCTGCCATTCTTGCGGCCCGTGAAATTCGGAGCAGGTGCAACGGGTTCTTGCATAAGGGACACGCGTCTTGGATTTCGTAGGGTTTAGCCGCGGACATTTTTCCTCCCGTGTCTTGTCGAACATCGGTGAGGCGACCCGAGGTACGTTCTAACTACATCTGGATGCCCGGTTGCATCAGGGCTCGTGGGATGTTTGTATTTTAGAGAACGTGTGAGGTCTTCATTATATATAGGCGGACGCCAAGAAGCGAACTATGCAGTCAACAGGTATTAGGGTGCCAGATACGCTAAGTGTCAGGCGGCAGAGCTTGATCCGTGATCCTATTCCTCAATGCGACAACCGTCCGTACAACTGACTCAAGGAGACAACCGCTCGTAAAGCTCGAACTCGGCGTCGGCAAGGTCCCATTGCTCGAGTCGTCGATAAGCCTTGCTCAAGTAATAATGTGCCATCGCGTGTTGAGGCTGAAGCCCAAGCGCAAGCTTCAATTCATCGACCGACCGCCGAGTCGTCGCATCGTCGAGCGTCCGCTCCGAATCGATTTCATATGCCGCGCCCAGCTGGAAGTGACCTTCGAAATCATTCGGCGCGAGCTTGGTGAACTCCTCGAGCATCTGCGAAGCCTCGAGGTACAAACCTGCCTGCATCAGCGCCGTTCCGAAATTCAGATAAAAGGTCTGAACGCTGTGAGTGTACTGCGCGTCGGGAAGCGCCTTGCGATATTCCATCACCGCATGAGCGGTGTCGCCGTTGGCTTGATAAGCGAGGCCACGCAGGTGATGAGCGCGAGCGCTGGCAGGGTCAGCTTCAATCGCGCGATCCAGGTAAGGAATCGATCTGGCAAGATCTTGTTTGGTGAGATAAAGCTTTCCAAGATCAACCAATGTGAAGAAGTGTCGCGGGTCGAGCTCGAGCGCCGCCTGCCACGCCTCCACCGCTCCCGCTTCGTCGCCGCGAGCAAGGCGCAGCTCGCCGAGAATGCTGTGCGCCTGAGCCGTGTCTCCAAGTTCGAGCGAGTAGTTGACGAATTGCTCCGCGCGTTCCGTGTCGTTGCGCTTCACCGCTCCGAGCGCGGCTTCGGTCAGAAGTTGAGCCGGACTGCTCATCGAACTGCGATCGAGATAGCTCAACGGCGAAGCGGCATAAGCAATCAACTGCTTTAAGTTTCGAGCTACAGTTTCTTCCGCGGTGCCGACTCGCCGCGGCGCGTTGAACTCGATCAAAGCGTTATCATCAGTGTTGAGCTTCGCTCCTGATGAGAGATTAGTGATCTCGGCCGGGCCAAGATAAAAGCGTGAAACTATGTCGCTCGCTCTCGCAGTCCCAATTCGTTTGAGGTCAGCGCTAATCTTTGGATCCTGGAAACGAGCACTGAGATTGGAAAGGTTAAATCGGCGTTCGCTCTTGCTGCCCAGCAACATCAGATCGCCCTCCGCTCCGCGAAACAAATAAACCTGGGGGAACGCCGCTCGAAAAGTCGCAATCAACGTGCGAACGTCTTCGGGAGCCATCTCGTATATCTGAAGCCACTGGCTGAACAGCCCATCTTCTCTCAATCTCTCCGCGCCTCGTTTGAAATATTCGAGCGTGAACAGATTCGCGACGCCGGTGACCCACGGGTTCGACGGCTCCGACACTATCACGTCGAATTTCTCGTCAGTGGTGTAGATAAAATTACGGCCGTCGTTGGAGACGAGCCTCAATCGCGGATCGTCAAGCGGTTTGTTGTTGACGTCCTCGAAGCGATGCGACGCTTCGATCACCGCGGGCTCGAGTTCGACGCAGGTGACGTGCTGGACGGGAAACTGCTCGACAGATCCCAGGGTGACGCCGCTGCCGAGCCCGATCAATAATACGTCGTCCGTTCTTTCACGCACCAATAAGGGAAGCGCGCCGATCAATATTTGAGTCGGCATATCACCGGCAGTTGAGGCTTCGGGTTTCCCGTTCACTTTCAACACACGCCCGCCGCCTTGTTGCTGAACGGCCACCGTCGCGGTGATGCCTTCTTTGTAGAAGACCGTTTCACCCTGACCGTGCTTCAAATAGTCGGACAGCTCTTGCCTTGTCTTGTCAGTGAGCGACGGCGCATATCGATAAACGGCGCTCGACATGACCTCGGGATCCCACGGCGGCGAAATCAAAACGGCCGCGATGACCATGATCACGGACGCGGCCACGCCGATGCGGGCCCGCGTTCGGAATCGCCGCGACTTCTGTGCGGGTTCGCTTGAATCATAACCCGTCGCAATGAACGTAATCGCCGCTACGATGAAATTCAGCGCCACACAAAGCCGCATGCTCCCGAGCAGGCCAAGCCAGGGCACCAAAATAAAGCCGCTTGCAAATGAGCCTGCAATCGCGCCGACGGTGTTTGCCGCATAAGCGTCGCCTACCGTCCGGCCGGCCGCGCGAGTGAGCTTGCCGCTTGAAATGATTCTGACCACCAGCGGAAAAAGCGCGCCAAGCAAAAGGGTCGGCACGATGATCACAAGCGAAGCAACAAGGAATCGCGCGAACAACAGGAGTCCGAATGCGCTGCTGTCGATCCATCGATAGAGCTGAACGAAAACGTAGGGCAGGTCGTCGAAAAGATAAGCGCCGATCAAAGATGCGACACCGACGCCGACTTCGATTAGTGCAAAAGCCGGCACGGGCCTTCGAATTCGGTCCACAAATCGCGCGGCTATCGCGGCTCCAGCGGCAAGCCCGATCAGAAACGTCGTCAGCATAATGCTGAACGCGTATACCGACGAGCCGATGATCAGGGAAAGGACTCGACTCCAGATCACTTCATATGAGAGCGCAACGAAACCGCTCACGGCGAATCCGCCGATCACGATCGCGACTTGCCGGCGGCTGACTTCCCTCTCGAGCGTTCGCGCTTTTTTCTGAGAAGTCGCCGGACCCTCCGACAGATCGGGAACAGCTTCGCCCGATCGCGCTGCTTCAATTCTTCTGGAGACGGTCAACGCAACGACGCCAAGAACAATGTTTATTGTCGCAGCCGTCGTCGTGGTAGCGTTCATACCCACGGCTGGGATCAGCACGAATCCCGTGGCTGCCGCTCCGAGCACCGCCCCGAAAGTGTTCAGAGCATAGAGTGCTCCAACTCGCAATCCGATTCGGACTGAATCGCGTGCATAGAAGCTCGCCAGCACCGGCAGAGTTGCGCCCATCAGCGCCGTCGGCACAATCAAGACGAGCGTCGCAAACAAAAAGCGCACAAAGCTCAGCGCAAAAAACGGAAGCTCGGTCCAGCGCCAAAAAGAATGATAAACGGATGGAAGCGCAGCGAAGATCAACGGAACCGCGATCCCATAAAGACCAATTCCGATTTCGAGTAATCCGTACAGTCTGAGCGGTCTTGTTACTGTCTCCGAACGGCGGCCGAAGTAATAACTGCCAAGCGCAAGGCCGCCCATGAAAGAAGTGAGGACCGTGCTGACCGCGAATGTCGTCGCGCCGAACACGAGCACAAGCTCTCGCACCCAGACGACCTGATAGACCAGGCTGCTCATGCCCGACGCGAAGAAGCAAAGCAGAATTACCCACGCTGCGTCCCGCCGGTTATTGATCGCTTCTGTCAGCTTAGTCATTCAGATTTACAAACGGATCGAAACCGACTCGCAACGCACTGACGGAGTTCTACCTGCTTCGGGGCCCGACTCTGAGCAACGGCCATGACGCAACCAGAAAAGTTAGCTTCGTTCATTTTTGCAGACGGCTTTTAAGGTGACAAGGGCGCTGCAACGTAACGCTATCGCGGCCTCGCTTGCCGGCGTTTGATAAACTCAAGGACTTGGAGTAAACACAACTCGATGCGACCACGCTTCAAACGCGCCGCCGTGCTTGCGGTTGCGTTAATATTGCTCATCGTCATTTTCCTCCCAGGTTTGCCGTGGTCTCCGCGTGCGCGGCACACGGTCAAGAGAGTTATTGCGAAGACGCAAATGAAGCTGGCGAAGTGGCGAGGAAAGGAGCCGAGGCTTGTTTCGATTGCAGGTCGAGTGAATGCGCCGGGCGCGCAAGTGGATGCCCTCGACTCGCGCTCCGGTTGGGCTGCGCTGTCGGATCGCGACGGGAATTTTGTTTTGCCCGATGTGATGTGGTATCCAGGCGTGACCTACGAGATGGTGATATCGACGGACGATTCTCACGGCACTCTGATCAAGCTGAACGGTCCCGATGAATTTCCCGACAACGGAATACTCAATGTGGGAAACTTGCAGAGTGATGGTGGATCTCAGTGGGATCTAGACTCGCTGATAGGCTTGAGCTCGACGACGAGCGAGGACTTCGACTGGGGCAACAAACAATACTACAAGGATCTGTTCGATAAGCTTACCGAAGGCAAACTATCCGACGAGGCGAAGATTCTGGCGTTGAATGATTACGTCGCGAGCAAGTTGAATTACAACGAGACACAGTGGGAGCTTGGTTCTCCGCGCCGCATCCTCGATCGAGGTTCCGAATACTGCGGGCACCTGAGCACTGCAATGGAAACTCTGCTTGCCGTTGGCGGTTATAAAACGCGTGCTGTTCACATGATGGACGACAAGCATCCGCCCAGTACACACGCCGTCGTTGAGGTCTATTACGGAGGACGCTGGCATCTGTATGATTCAACTTTTGGATTGGCTTTCAAGAACAAAGACGGCGAAGTCGCAAGCTATGAGGATGTGAGACTGAATCCAAATCTGATTGCAGCGGTGTTGTTTCACAAGTTCGACGATAAGGTCCGTCAGCAATTGTTGACGTTGCTTCCAGGGATATATCAAACGGGCTACCATCACTTTTACTACTTCAAGAAACAACCATGAGGCGCCGAATACTCTGCGTCACAGTTCTATGCCTGGTTCTGACCGGCGCTTGTTCAAAGCCTGCGGCCGAAAACCCATTCGACTATCCGTTCATTAGACCGCTTCATCTGACGAGAGAGGCGAACAAACCTTACAGCGATTACAAAGCGTTTTATCTTCTAAGCGAAGACTTCGAACCGTTGGTTGACACGGCAGCAGAGTTGGAAAGCGCAAGCGACTTACTGAAGTTCGCTTCCGCGCTTTCGTCGGAGTACAAAATTCCATGGACGCACTTCGTCGATGTCAACGCACTGGCAGCCGTCAAAACGTCAAGCGATCTGGATCTGAAGCAGCGATCTCAGAATCTGATCGATGCTTTGAAGCAGATGGTCGAGGCCGGCGATGACTGCGAACTGCATCTTCACGGACCGTTGAACCGGGCGCTGCTCGACCAACTTCGCTCGCAGGAGAAGCAGCACCTCAAAGGTTCAGAAGCCGTCGAACGGTACAGGCAGCGTCGAAGCTTTTTCTATCAGTCCTTCTATCGCGAGGGCTACCGCGAATTGGTAGCAAGCCTCACATACGGTAAGCGCTTTCTGGAAGATTCGCTTTATGGAGGCGCGCAACAAGTGCTCGCGTTCAGGCCTGGCGGTTGGGACCATGGCAGCACGAGCGCCGACACGTATTTGTACTTTCAAGCGTTGAACGACTCAGGATTGATCGCGAACTCGGGCCTGTCAACCGGCGACTTTGGCGGGAAGAACTGGCGAGTCGGAAATGATCCCGGAAGCAATGTTGCAACTGTAGCAGTCGGCGACAAGAAAGTGTTCGAGGTTTCGCCAACAGCCGGACCGGGCGGGTACGTAAACCCCGTGCTTCCCAATGACCTCGCCAAACTTGCCGCTTCGGTGAAGAATGAAATGGCAGTGATCGTCAGCGTGTATCACCTCGGAGCGCTCCAACCTGCGGATCGCGGCTCGAGCAAAACAGGAAGGCCCGAAAGTGAAATCCAATCTGAGCGTGTGGCGCTCGAACAGCATTTCAAAACAGTAGCGAATCTTGCCGGGCAAAAAATATTGTACCCAATCACGCTGCGCGGCTTGTTGTCGATCATTTCGGGACAGCAATAGGCTGCGGCTTTCTCAGCGCCGCAATTGTCCGATGATTGTTATCGAGCTTCGGGAAACGTACGAAAGTCGCGGTCAAGTGTGATCGAGCGCGCCGTTCCTCGCAGCTTGTGAGGATGCCTGCTCGGAGAATTGGTAAGTTGTTCGCGGCGTTTTGAGCGAGTACCACAGTATGCAAAGGAACGCGATGACTCCATCCTTCCAACTGATTTTTTTGCCTTCTTCGTAGGTTCGCCCGTAATACGAAATGCCAACCTCGTAGATTCGCAGTTTCATCCGCGCGATCTTAACTGTAACCTCAGGCTCGAAGCCGAACCTGTTTTGCTCGAGCTTGATCGACTGAATGACCTCGCGGCGAAAGGCTTTGAACCCGGTTTCCATGTCGGTCAGATTCAGGTTCGTGAACATATTCGAAATGAGTGTGAGGAGGCGATTGCCGATGGAGTGCCAGAAAAAAAGAACCCGATGTTCCTTTGTCGTCAAGAACCGCGAGCCGTACACGACATCGGCTTTGCCTTCGATGAGCGGGTTGAGCAACACCGAGTATTCCATCGGATCATATTCGAGGTCTGCGTCCTGCACTAGAACGTAGTCGCCGGTCGCCGCCTTGAAACCGACGCGAAGCGCGGCGCCTTTTCCGCGATTTTTCGGCTCGATAAACGTGCGAAGATTCTTGTACTGGCCTTCAAGGCGCGCGAGTACATCGGCCGTTCCATCGGTCGAGCCATCATCGATTGCGATTATCTCCTTGGAGATATCGACTGCTTGAACGCGGCTAATTAACTCCGCGACAGTGGCCGCTTCGTTGTAGATGGGAATTACTACTGAGAGCTTCATCGGGAAGTCGGCTCGCGCCAATCAAGCTGCTTCGAGTATCAGCGATGGTAATAGTCGTCTTCCGCGAAAGTCAACCAGCAACCCACAAGGAACTGTCCGTGAAAGTAGCATTGCAAATGCGGCTGGCTTGACTCCAACGCATCGGTCGGGTGATTGTGACATTGAAGTTCGAATTGGAAGCAAGGGAATGCGAACACCAACTTTCAGCGATGTCTTGTTGGCGCGCCGTCAGATCCAGCCTTATCTCAAGCGCACTCCTCTACATTCTTATCCCCAGTTGAACGATCTGATTGGCGCTGAAATATTCGTCAAGCATGAAAATTATCAGCCGGTCGGCGCCTTCAAAGTGCGAGGCGGAGTAAACCTGATATCTCAGCTCAACGCCGACGAGCGAGATCGCGGAGTCATCGCCGCTTCGACCGGCAATCACGGACAATCGATCGCCTACGCCGCGAGGCTCTTCGCCGTGAAGGCGCGAATCGTAGTTCCCGAGGCCGTCAATCCGGGCAAGGTGGCTGCGATGCGAGGCATGGGCGCCGAAGTCATATTTCACGGAGAGCGCTTCGACGAAGCGCGCTTGCATTGCGAAGCGCTCGCACGCGAACACGGCTATCGCTACATTCACTCCGGCGATGAGCCGATGTTGATCGCGGGCGTCGCGACTGAGGCGCTCGAGATGCTCGAGGATGAGCCCGCACTTGATGTGATCTTTGTTCCAGTTGGAGGCGGAAGCGGAGCCGCGGGTGTGTGCATCGCCGCAAACGCGATCGATCCGCGCGTTCGCGTCGTGGGCGTTCAATCCGAAGCGTCTCCGGCAGCTTACGAGTCGTGGCGGCAGAAAAGATTGGTCGAGGCGCCCAACAAGACATTTGCTGAAGGGCTTGCGACCGGCACTGCGTTCGAGTTGCCTCAGTCGATCCTGCGTGAGCGTTTGAAAGACTTCGTGCTCGTGAGTGAAGACGAAATCATGCGAGCGATGGTTTGGATGATCGAACGCGCTCACACCCTGGCGGAAGCAGCCGGCGCAGCGCCGCTGGCGGCAACCTACCGTATGCGAAACGAATTGACCGGAAAGAAGATCGGTCTGATATGTTCGGGCGGCAACACTTCGATCGATCAACTGAAACAAGCATTCAACCACTGACCTATTTTCAAACCTGCAGTTCAAGCTCTCGTCGCGAAGTCGACCAGGCCGTCGTTTTTGTGCTCTAATTCCTCGCCTATGCAAGAGCACATTCTCGGGATCGACCTTGGCGGAACCAAGGTGCTTGCCGCGGTTCTCGATGCGCGAGGCAAAATCATCGCGCGAGCGAGGGCAAAAACGAGAGCCTGGCGCGAAGACGACGAAGTCTACACGACGATAGCCGGCGCCGGGCGTCGCGCGTTGGAAGCCGCCGGGATCGAGGCTTCCGATCTCGGCGCGGTTGGAGTCGCCGCGGCCGGACCGATCGACTTCGACACCGGCTACATCATCGAAGGCGCCAATCTCAGATTCAAGAATTTTCCGCTCGGACCGCGTCTCGCGGAAGACTTCGGTTGCCCGGCCGTCGTCGAGAATGATGTGAACGCCGGAGCTTACGGCGAGTTCAAAGCCGGCGCCGCTCGCGACGCGCGCGATGTTTTGGGCATGTTCATCGGAACAGGCATCGGCGGCGGTTTGATTCTGAACGGAGAGCTCTATCGAGGTTTCAGCAAAGCAGCCGGAGAAATAGGTCACATAATTGTCAAAGCCGGCGGCCCGCGGTGCGGCTGTGGTAATCGAGGATGCCTCGAAGCCCTCGCAAGCAGAACTGCGATGACTCGCGATATTCGAAAGGCAATAAAGCGAGGCTATCGCGGCCCTGTTTCAAAATTGCTTGCGAAGCAGGATCAGTTGTCGGGTAAAGATCTCAAATCGGCTTATGACGCGGGCGACGAACTGGTAACGAAGATCGTTCACCGAGCCGCCAAGTCGGCGGGTCTCGGTATTGGGAGTCTGTTAAACATATTTGGTCCCGAGATGATCGTGCTTGGCGGTGGAGTCATTGAAGCATTCGGGGATGATTTCATAAGCCGCGTTGAAACCGTCGCTCGCGACATTGCCTTCGATATCAATTCGAAGGATGCGAAGATAACGCGCGCCGAGCTTGGCGACGACGCAGGAGTGATTGGAGCCGCGATGCTCGCGCGCGAGTCAATGAAAGGCAAAGGTAAAAAGTAAAAAGGCAAAAGTACGAGATTCTTACTTTTGCCTTTATACTGTTTAACTTCTTGACTTCTTCAACTGCGAGAGGTGGCGAGCAAGTGTTTTGGAGGAACGCGCAGGTCGCTCACAAGCTTCAGCCACGACATCATCTTCAACACATAGTAGCTGAAGTCTACTTCCCACCAATAAAACCCCTGCTTGACCGACGACATATAGTGATGATGATTGTTGTGCCAGCCTTCGCCGCCGGTCCACAGCGCGATCAGGAAATTATTTCTGCTCTGATCCGTTGTGGCGAATCTTCGACTGCCCCAAACGTGTGACAGCGAATTAACCGAGAACGTTCCGTGATACAGAACGACCGTGCTGACAAAGAAGCCCCACACCAGCCACTGCCAACCGCCTAAAATAAAAAGCAGCACGGCAAGCGCGATCGGAGGGACCAGATGATACTTGTTGAGCCATCGAAGCTCACGATACCGCGCGAAATCCTTTATTGCGTCCCAGTCCGTGGGATCAAACCTCGGGCTCACAATCCACCCGATGTGTGACCACCAGAAGCCTTCCTGCACGGGCGAGTGAACGTCGCCTTCCTGGTCGCTGTATTTGTGATGCCTGCGATGATGCGCAGCCCACCACAAGGGACCCTTCTGTACCGCAAGCGTCCCCATTAACCCGAGCACAAATTGAAACGCGCGGCTGGTTTTGAACGAGCGATGGGAGAAATAACGATGGTAGCCGGCCGTCAAAGCGAACATTCGCAGCGCGTAAAGTCCAACACAGAGCAACACTGCCGGAAGCCCTATTCCTACAAAAAGCACCGACACGCACGCGATGTGTATTAGGACGAAAGGAATAAGTTTGGCCGACTTCTTTATTCTGCGTCTGCTCTGTTCGCTTGCCGCGTCGAGGGTTTGTGATTCCTCTTCAAGCGGGACTGTTACTTCAAACTTCGTGGTTGAAGGCGTTTCTTGTCTAAGCGCTTCGAGTAGCGCAGTCTTGGTTTGACTCATCGGTTCTCCTGTACGCTCATCCTAACAACTCTCGCCGTCAATCGAAAGCAGAAATAAATGATTGCCATCCAATCCGGCATGAGTCAGTCTAACAATGGAACCACACCGAAACGTCGGCGTTTGAGTCTACGGAAAAGGTTAATGAACTAAATCGAACAAGCTAGGAATATAAATGGCAAGAACAATTGATCAGGCGGAATTCATGAAACCGAAGTGGGAATGCAAAGAGTGTCATCAACAGATAGCCGAAGACAGCAACGTGGCATACCATCTCATCGATGGGATTCTCTACGGCTGGTGTGAGCCGTGCTTCAGCCGCCGCGGCGATGCGAGCAACAAGATGGCCGCGTGAATCGCCGAGTCCAAGACAAATCGTAAAGAAGGCGTTTCCTTGACTGGTCGGGAGTCGAGGCTGTAATTTACAGCCGAACCAACTCCCAGGAGGAAGCGTGGAGACGGCCAAGGGGAAGACCCGCGAAGAGATTCTCAACCGGCTCGCCGACCGAATCGACACCTTCGAAAAGTACAATCAGCCTCATTCCAAATTAATGGCGCAGCTTGTCACGCGCCTCGCTCGCCGATTCGGGCTTCCGACACCAGATGTCGATGCAATAACCGAAGCGGCGACGCTTCACGACATCGGCCTGTATGCGATGTCACCCTCCTATCATCCGCTTCCACGTCCGTTGAGTTTCGAAACGCGTCTCGATCTTTGGAGACACCCGGTCATCGGCGAGCAACAAATGGCTAAACGTGACGCGAGCCGTCACGCGCAACTGTTGGTTCGCTGGCATCACGAATGGTGGAATGGCTCGGGCTATCCCGATATGCTCGCGTTCGAAGACATTCCGATCGGCGCGCGAATTCTGCGTGCAGTCGAGCTGTACAGCGCGCTGCTTTGCGAGCGTCCGTATCGCGGCGCGCTCGATCACGAGCAGGCCAGGGAAACGCTTGCGGCATCCGCTGGAATCGAGTGCGATCCGTACGTTGTGAAAGCTCTGCTTGCGTTGATTGAGGAGTTGTTCGCTGGAATCGAACGGGAGAATGCCAGCGTCGAGACCGAAGCGACGAATGTTTCGGCCGTTGTCGAACCATCTCCGGCAACGGAACCTCAATCGTGGATTCAACCATCTCAAACCGAATCGTCCATCCAGGTTCCTTTTGATTTCGGAGCGCAGGTAGCGAATGCTCCGACGATCAATGATGTCGCAGAACAAGTCTCGGTCGATTCGAACAACGAAGCCGTCCAACAATGGCCCGGCGCAGATCAATCGGCTTCAACCGAGCAGCAGTTTGCGTTTCACGCGGTCGATGAGCACAAACCCAACGAGCTTTTCTTTACAGCCGCGCCCCCCAGTCACAAAGCTCCTGCCCGGCCTGCGATCGAATCGTTGTTGTTGCGAGCACAGTCGAACGAAATTTCCGACAGCTATTCGAAACACTGGCGCGGTTGGCGCGGGTCGCGCTACAACGACAAGTTTTTGCTTGGCTTCCGGGCGAGCGTGCTGAGGCAGATTGAATTTCGGTCGATAGCGATTCCATATCTAAACGAAGCGCGGCTCGATTGGTACCTGAAGACCTGGGGCAAGCTGATCTTCGCCAATGATCCACGCGCATGGGCCGGGACAATTGCTCGCGCTAATGTTGAAGCCTCGGCCGAGCTCGGCGAAGACATCATCAGCCATATCCTTGAAGACGTTTACATTCCGCGCGTGAGACTTTCGAACCCGGATTTGCGGCGATGGTTCGGCGAAAGCGACGCGTGGTGGATGGATAACCTTCGTTCGAACATCGATACGCTGCCTGATGAGTTGACGCGCGCGCAAGCGCTGACCTTGGGACTCCAAACCGGAGATTACGCGTTGTCGTTCAACGAAGAGACTCGCGAATTGAGGCGTCCGCTTACGACGGTTTACTGGCAGTTGGCTGGACGAGCCGGCGCGGGACCTCCCGGCAACGAACACAATCGATGCTTCAATCAGCCGGCCGACGAATTCATCAAACACGCGCGAGCCGACGTGCTCTTTCTGAATCTTCCCTCTTCTCGAACTGAACGCGGCGGCGCCGAGTCGAGATCGGATTGGCGCGAAGCATGGCTCGCCGGCTCACCGCGCTCGGAAGCGGACGAGACGGCATCGCTAGCGATTGTTCCGCAGTCAAAAAAATCCTGCCTGGCTTCGATCGATCGGATGTTGAGGCTTGCATCGCATTTCAAGACCTGGGCAATCGAATGTCACGAGCCGGGCCTGACAACTGCTCAAGACATCGTTGATCTGATCAAAGAATACCGGCTTGTGAGAGCGACTTATTCAAAAGACGTCACCGAAGTCGCCGGAGGTCTGCGCAATTACATTATCGTGGCCGAAGCGTCCTCGCGTTAGAAGGCCAAAGTTTCAAAACCTCGGTTATCAATCCAGCTACTACTATCGAACTCAAAGGGCCGCCGCGGCGTTATCAATTGGCCGCACAAAGGTGGATACGGCTGGGTCTTTTCGACTAACATATAGAACGTGAATCAATCCTAGGAGGGATGCTATGTATAGGGTCACAGGCAAACAACTGGTTTCTATCGCTCTCTTTTCAGCTTTGCTTGCCGGCATAATCGTCGCTTGCGCGCAGCGAGCGCTCGAACATCGAGCAGTATCGGTCGAGCCTACTGCGATTGCTGATCCGAGCGTCGCAACGGACGAACAGAACAACATCGACATCTATCGCGCCTACAGCCCTGGCGTTGTGAATATCACCAATCATAGCTACCAGCAGGATTTCTTTGGAGCGTATCCGTCGGAAGGAACGGGGTCGGGCTCGATCATCGACGATCGAGGGCACATCTTGACCAATTTTCACGTGGTGCAAAACGCGAGCCAGCTCGAGGTACAAATCGAGAACGACAAATATCCCGCAACGATAGTCGGAACGGATCGAGACAACGACCTGGCCGTAATCAAAGTTGATGTGCCAAGCGGTCGCCACTTGACTGCAATTAATTTAGGCACTTCGACGGGCTTGCAGGTCGGCCAGAAGGTGCTTGCCATCGGAAATCCGTTCGGGCTTCAACGAACATTGACTACCGGCATCATCAGCGGACTCGAACGACCGCTGCGTGATCCAGTCTCAAGACGAACGATCCCGGGCGCAATTCAGACCGACGCTTCCATCAATCCCGGGAACTCTGGTGGGCCGTTGTTGAATTCGAAGGGAGAAATGATCGGAATTAATACCGCGATTTACAGTCCGAGCGGACAAATGGGAGGCTCCATTGGAATCGGTTTCGCGGTGCCCGTCGATATAGCCAAGAAATTCATTCCTGATTTGATCAACAAGGGTTACGTTTCCCGCCCGTGGCTCGGGATCACGACGATGCCGCTCGACAAGCGAATCGCAAGAGCGATGGACTTGTCGGTAGAACAGGGGATCATTGTGGGTGATGTAAGTCGCGGAAGCGGCGCGGCCGCAGCGGGCCTTCGCGGAGCTGTCGTTCGCGAATCAATCTGGGGAGGTATCGTGCTTCAACAGATTGGCGATGTGATTCTAAGCGTCGGCGGTCAGAAGGTTACCAGCACCGACGATCTTCAGAATGCATTGCAGGACAAGAAACCGGGACAGACGGTCGACGTCGAGGTGCTGAGAAACGGAAATCGCGTGACGGTTCCGGTCCGCTTGAGCGAGCGACCTCCCGAGCTTCGGTGACCCTCTAGCGATTGGCGTTTTGAGATTTATTCTCTCGTTGCTGGCGGCGATATTCTTCAACCGCAACGTCATGCTCTGAAGCTGTGCGAGAAAACTTGTGCCGCCCTTCAGTGCCGTTTACTACGAAATACAAATCGTCGGTAGTGTCGGGATATAACACCGCTTCGATGGAAGCGCGACCAGGCGACGCAATCGGGCCAGGAGGCAATCCCGTAACCAAATATGTATTGTAAGGCGAAGGCCGATTGCGAAAACGCAACTGGTTAGGATTGCCGTCATAATCTCTCGCAAGAATGGCCGCATATATAAAAGTCGGATCACTCGCAAGCGGCATCCCGCGCTTCAGCCGATTGAAAAAGACCGAAGCCATGTGCGGGCGTTCATCCGGCGCCTTCGCTTCTTTTTCAATTATCGAAGCAAGGGTCACGACTTGATGCACGGTTAAGCCGAGTTGAGCGGCCCGCGTGGACCATTCCGGAGTAAACACTTCGTCGAAGCGGTTGACCATCGCCCGAATTAAATCTTCAGGCGTCGTGCGAGTGTTGTAGTTGTAGGTGTCTGGAAAAAGATAGCCTTCAAGATCCCGAGCTGCAGGCGCGACCTTCGCGATAAGCGCTCGGTCCTCCATCAGTCTAAGAAAATCGTCTGGGGTTGCTTTCTCAGTCTTGGACGCAAGCGTCTCGGCGATGTCGAAGCGGTTATATCCTTCGGGAATCGTGACTCGTTCGATGAAGACTTCACCACGGCGGATTTTCTCGATTGCCTGAAGCGATGACATCGGTGAAGCGAACTTGTAATCGCCGGCTTTGAGATTGTTTCCGCGCCCGGTGATCTTCAAATAAGTCGCGAGCGCTAGCCTGCTGTGCACGATGCCGGCATCAGCAAGCTTAGCAATGACCGTCTGTGTTCCCGAATGCGGATCGATTGTGATTATGCGATCGGCTGACTCGTGTTCAATGGGTGTGGTGACCGTTCTCCTGAGCCAATAGGCGCCGGCCGCAAGAAGAACCAGAAGGAGGAACAGCAGCGCGGTCAATCGTCGAATAGTTCGTCGTTGGGAAAAACTCATATCAGTTCAGTTTTGAATTTCGAGATCCGGTGCGTCGATCAAACTTTCGTTTTCGCCGCGGCAAGGTAGTCTTCAAGAATGATCATCGCCGCAAACGCATCCGACCGGGCTTTGCGCTTGCTTCTGGAAAACCCTCGCTCAGTCATCATCTGCTCGGCTTCGTAGCTGCTCAACCGCTCGTCTTGCATGAAGACCGGCACTTCAAGGCGCGCTCGCAACTTTTCCGCGAATCGCGTTGCGGCATTCGCAGCGTCGCCGGCGGTGCCGTCCATTCTCAGCGGCAGCCCGACGACAACCGCTTTCGCATCCAAATTCTCGACAAAACTCTTTAGCCGAGACACGTCCAGTTTGTCGCTTGACCTTCGGATCGTTTCGACAGGTCGAACGGTTAATCCCAACTCATCTGATATTGCTGTTCCGATATTCTGAGAGCCAAGGTCAACGGCAAGCACGCGCATTGAACAAAGTATAAAAAGCGGATTTGCGAAGTGTCAAACGAACGCTCCTTTGAGGTAAAGAGCTTGACTTAATCTGCGACGCGGAGAACAATGTGCGAGGAAGGACAGGTTCCCGCTTGTAAGCCCCAACGGCCCTGCACCCAATGGGCCTGCAGTCTCGTCTCTCAGGAGTTCGACATGCCTTCAAAAAAGAAACTGATTGTTCGCGTGCTTGCTCTTCTGCTCGCAGCGCCGGCCTTCGCGATGGCTCGAGCTGAAACGCAATCGCTTGAGACTTTGCTTGCGTATCTCAAGAGCCCGAACGTAAGCACTCGCCGTGATGCCGCTCACAAGCTTGGCGAACGCCGAGTTCGCAATCAACTCGCAGTCGAAGCGCTTGCAGTCGCCGCTCGCAAGGATGACGACCGCGATGTGCGCATCGAAGCGGTCCAATCGCTGGGGCTGATCAAGGACTTCGCCGCGCTTCCCGAGATGCTCGATGCGCTGAAGGATTCGAATTTGGAAGTGCGCCGCGCGGCCATCAAGTCTCTTGTCGAGCTTTACACCGAACACGACATCGACTTCATCAACAATCGGCGCGCCGGCTGGAATCTGTTCAATCCGTTTCTGGACACCAGCGATCACGAGATCGTCGAGCCTTATGTGACGGTCGATCCGACGGTCGTAACCGCGATCGGCGAGTCCGCCCGCGCTGATCGCGAGCGCGATGTCCGAGTGTCCGCGGTTCGAGCGCTTGGTGTTTTGCGAGGCGTGGCTGCGATCCCGCAACTCGCCGACGCCTTGAACGCAGACCAGGACATGAGAATCGAAGTGCTTCGCGCTTTCATAAAGATCGGTGATCAGTCGGCTGGTCCTAACTTGATTCCATTCTTCCGCGACTCGGATCGAAAAGTCAGGACTCAGGCAATGGTCGCAGCAGGCATTTTGAAATACAGACCCGCGGTTGATCCTCTACTATCGGTCTACGGAATCGGACCTGAAAAGAAAGGCACATTCAAGACGGTCGGCGACAAAGTAAAAGGCCGCCTGACTTATTTGCCGCCGCGTGACGAAGCCGCTTTGTGGGCGCTTTCGTTGATCGGCGATGAGCGAGCCGAACAAACCTTCGTCGAGAACATGACCAACAACGATGCCGACCGGCGCCAGTACGCAATCGAAGGGCTCGCTCGAATCGCGGACCCGCGCTATATGGATCAGATTTCGCGCCTCGTGCTGACCGAAAAAAATAACGATGTGAAACTCGCCGAGTATTGGGCGCTTTACAAGATGGGCAGCACTCCGAACATTCAATACATCGTCCGCAAGCTCGACACCGATCAGGAGAGCCAGGCTCACGCGTATCTGATGGAATCGAAGCCCGCCGATCTTTACCCGTACATTCAGTCGAGCAGCAATGTTCGGCGAAAGGTTATCGAAATACTCGGACGCATCGGGGACGGCGAAACCATCAAAGAGCTCGAGCCGGTTGCGCGAACCTCGAGCGCGGCCACCGCTGATGTGGCAACCGTCGCGATCAAACGAATTGAATGGCGAATGTCCGGAAGGCCGCGAGCGCGAGACAGCGTGCTTCAACGCGAACGGCCTCGTCGCGCGACGAATCCATGAAGAAGTAAAAAGTAAAAAGGCAAAAAGTAAAAGGCAACCGTGAAAGCCGTCTTTCACGCTTGCCTTTTTCATTTCAACTTGCCTTTTGATTTTGCCTTCTCTCGCAGCCGCCCCTTAGAATAGCGTTTCATCCTCGCCGCAATCAACGGAGAGACGCATGAACCATCGCCGGAGAGTAAAACCGCAGAAGGGGAAATGCAAGACTGCTTGCTTCTTCACTTTTTCCCTCTTCCTTTTTACTTTTTCCTTCACTGTAAACGCGCAGGACATGACCGATGAGGCGAAGCGTCTTGCTGATCGCGCCGATGTTAAGCGCGCATTCGATCAAGTCGATGCGCGGCGAGATCGCATACTGGCCGAATGGATCGCGCTCACAGAAATCAACGCGCCTTCCGGTAAAGAGCGGCAAAGAGCCGAGGCCGTGCGAGAAATACTCAAGTCCTCGAAGCTCGACAGCCTCGCTTACGATTCGAAAGGCAATTTGATTGCGATTCGAAAAGGAACCGGCGGATCAAAGCCGGTTGTGTTCGACGCTCATCTGGACACTGTTTTTCAGGAAGGGCTCAAGATCAAAGCCGAGATCCGCGAGGGCAAAGTGTTTGCGCCTGGAATCGGAGACGACACTCGGAACGTTGAAGCGATTCTCGCCTCGATTCGAGCGCTCGATGAAGCCGGAATCAAGACCAAAGCCGACTTGATCTTTGTGTTCACTGTCGAAGAGGAAACTTCATTTGGCGGTGTGAAGCAATTCATCGGCGACAACAAAGATCGCATCGGGCAGTACGTCGCGCTCGACGGCGGCTATGAAGGTTTGAACTACGGAGGAATCGGCATCAATTGGTACAAGCACCACTTCATCGGGCCAGGGGGCCACACGACATCGAAGGCTCCGCCGTATTCGGCGACTATTCCGCTGGCGCGCGCGATCAATCGAATCTACTCGCTCGAGTTGCCGAAAGAGCCGGTCGTTCACTTGAACATCGGAATGCTTGGAGGCGCCGACGTCGTTAACGCCAAAGCCTCAGACGCATGGTTCACTGTCGACCTGCGATCGACCGATCAGCAATTGATCGACGAATTCGAAAAGAAGATCGACCAGATACTTAACGAAGAAGCCGCTCGCGTCGGCATGAAAGTGAGGACCGAGTTACCGGAAGAAAAACTACCGGCTGCTCAGATTCCCGGGAGCCGCGATTCATTCACTGTGCGAATGGCTGAAGCTGTTCATCGAGCGATCGGATTTGAAAATGTCAGTGCCGGGAACACGGCTTCAAACAACGCGAACATAGCTTTGCTTGCGGGCTTGCCTGCGATCTCGACCGGCTGCGCGCCCTGCGGCGGCGATCACTCTTTGGGCGAGTGGTGCGAGATCGATCCGTTTTATCGCGGCATTAAAAAGCTGGTGCTACTGGAAGTGGCTTTGACCGACAAATGAACTCTGTTCTCACGGAGGCTTAAAATGAAAGGCTCAAGTCTGTTATTCATTGCAAGCTGGGTGATACTGCTGATTGTTTCGGGTGCCATCGTTCTGTTTTCCATTTTGTCGCTCTGGGTAGCGTACACGGGCAAGCCGGATGGGTTGACCCGAGAGTACTCATTGACGCAGATCCAGGAACAGGGAGGCGATCAGGCAGTCAAAGCGTTCCGTGGCAGGCGAGCTACGGCAGCAACCTTTGCGATTGGCTACGGGTTGCTTGCGTTGGCCGTTACGTGGATACCTTATCGCAGAGGTGAGAAATGGGCATGGTGGGCGCTGCTCGTTTCGATGGGCCTTTCGCAGTTCTTGTCGCTCGTGCGCGCGATAATGTTAGTCACTGGAGATGGTTTAAGCACACCTGCAATCCTGCTGGCATTCTCACTGCTCGCATTATTAGCGGGAGCGCCGAGGATGTTTGCTCATAGCCAGCGGCTCCCGCCAACATAACATTTATTTTATTGCCTCAAGCGCGCGGAGTGGTTCAGGCACGCGCTTTGACATCAATTCATGGCGGTGGATATCATTCCAAATCGCCACTGGACAGTTCGTTGTCATTGAACTAAGAATCAGGCGAATTAATTCGGAGTTCTTTATGTTAGTTAGGAAGCTGTCAATCACTCTCCTCACAGCCGCAGTTTTGTTTGGCGTGTCAGCTCGGAGCTTTATCGCGCCGAGCATTGCCTTCTCATATTCTGTTTTCGAAGCGCGGTCAAACGCCGCGAACAATTCGCAGCTTTCAGCTGAGCTAATCACCAGGCACATTCAGTTTCTTGCGTCAGACAAACTGCAAGGGCGGCGCGCCGGCACACCTTACGCCGATGAAGCTGCGGCTTACATCGAAAAAGAATTCCGCAGCTACGGGCTTAAACCCGCGTCTACATCAGGATTTCTTCAGCCGTTCGCTTTTGTCTCGGCGGTGAAGCTCGGCGAAGGAAACAGTTTTAAGATCCATAGATTCATCTCGGGAACGGCGAAGGAGAAGGACGGTAGCAGCATTCACGTGAAGACAGCTGCCGGCGTAAGCACTCTCAAAGTTGGTGATGAGTTTGTGCCTCTTGCCTTCTCGCCTTCGAATGAAGTAAGCGGTCAAGTAGTCTTCGCCGGCTACGGAATAAGCGCTCCGGAACTGGGGTTCGACAGCTACTCCGGCGTCGAGCCAAAAGGAAAGATCGTGATGATCCTGCGCGGGAGTCCGGACGGTGATAATCCTCACGGGAAATTCGCGGACTTCACGCAGCCCGGACTCGAGATCCAAAACAAAACGTTGAAAGCTCGAGAGAAGGGCGCGAGCGGGGTGATCTTCGTCAGCGCTGAAAAGTCTTTTCACGAGGATCGGATGTCGCGCTTGCAACACGATTTGAATTTTTTGGATTCAGGGATTCCAACGGTCGTCATCGCTCACGACGCGGCCGCACGTTTGTTCTCAGACGGCAGCGTTTCGCTTGCCGATGCCGAGGCTCGGGCAAAGGAACCTAATTCCGCTTTCACTCTCGAGAATATCGGCGTTCAATTCAAGACCGACGTCGTAAAGATCAACGGCATGAGCGCGAATGTGGTTGGCTTGCTTCAAGGCAGCGACCCACAGCTCGCGTCGGAATACGTCGTCATCGGCGCGCACTACGACCACCTCGGACTGGGTGGTCCCGAATCGCTGGCCGCGAATCCCGAAGGTCAGATTCATCACGGCGCGGATGATAACGCTTCGGGCACGTCGGGCCTTCTCGAGCTTGCGCGTGTACTTTCCGCGGAGCGCCGAAGCATCAAGCGCAGCATTGTGTTCATCGCCTTCAGCGGCGAAGAACTTGGCTTGCTCGGTTCAGGGGCTTATACAAAGAATCCCGATGTTCCTCTTGGCTCAACCGTCGCGATGCTGAACATGGACACGATTGGGAGGCTTCGAAACAAGTCGCTGTTCGTCGGCGGCGTCGGCACCTCGCCCGCGTGGAAGCCGCTGCTGGAAAAACTGAACGCTGAACGAGCCGCGGGCGAGCATGGCCCTGAAACCGGCTCTGGGAGCCGATTTCAACTGAGTTACGGCGAAGACGGCTTCGGTCCCAGCGATCATCAATCCTTTTACGTGCGCGATATACCCGTGCTGTTCTTCTTCACCGGAACGCACGACGATTATCACAAACCATCAGACACCGCGGATAAGATCAACGCTGAAGGACTGAAACAAGTAGCCGAATTCGTTCGCGAGATCGCGGTTTCAATTGCGAACGAACCTCAACGAATTGCATTCAACAAGGTAAAGGTTGAACAACGACCGACGGGCCGCGGCTTTCGAGTATATTTAGGCACCGTGCCTAATTACTCCGATCAAGCCGATGGCATGAAGCTGGACGGCGTGCGTCCGGGTTCCCCAGCCGAGCGAGCGGGGCTTCGCGCGGGCGACATAGTCGTCAGGCTAGGAAAGACCCCGGTCAAGAATGTTTACGACTACACTTATGCCTTGGGCGAACTCCGTGCGGGCGAAGAAGTCGAAGCATTGATACGCCGCGACGGCAAAGAAATTACGATCAAGATCACACCGGAAAAAAGACAATAGTCTCGGCTTGCGGTTTCTAGTTTCTCGTTTCTCGTTCGAGAACAAAAGAGTCTTCAACCGGAATCCGAAACCAAAAACTGGAAACCAGAAACTGAAAACACAAACCATATGCTTTTAGACGGTAAGACCGGGGTTGTATTCGGAGTCGCAAACAAGCGGAGCCTCGCGTGGGCGATTGCGCGTCGGGCTAGCGAAGAAGGTGCGCGCATCGCATTGACCTATCAGGGCGAGAGACTTGAAGAGAACGCCCGCGAGCTCGCCCAGTCGTTGAAAGATCCGCTTGTCCTGCCGTGCGATGTGAGTCGCGATGAAGATATCGCCGCAGTGTTTTCGACTCTCAAACATGAATTTGGCTCGCTCGATTTCCTCGTTCACGGAATCGCGTACGCCCTGCGAGAGGAACTTGAGGGCGAATATTTGAACACATCACGAGAGGGCTATCGCGTAGCTCAAGATGTCAGCGTGTATTCGTTGACTGCGATCGCAAGGAGCGCGGCGCCGTTGATGGAAGAACGTGGCGGGAGTATTTTGACGCTGACCTATCTCGGCGGCGAACGAGTGATTCCCGGCTACAACGTGATGGGAGTTGCCAAGGCCGCGCTCGACATGAGCATGCGCTACCTTGCGGTCAACCTTGGCCCGCGCGGTATTCGAATCAATGCGATTTCTGCGGGCCCAGTGAAGACTCTGGCGGCGGCGGGCATCGGAGGGTTCTCGAAGATCCTCGAACACATGCGCAACCATGCTCCGCTTCGCCGCAACATCGATCAATCCGAAGTAGCCGATGCGGCTCTGTTTTTGCTCTCCAATATGTCTCGAGGCGTTACCGGCGAAGTCCTTCACGTAGACTGCGGCTACAACATTATGGGCATGTAAAGAAGAAACCGCGACGCGGAGACACGGCGACGGGGCGACGCGGCGATTCCCTCCTCGCCCGCTCGCCGCGTCGCCGCGTCTCCGCGTCGCCTCTTCATCTCCTTCTCTCGTCCGGCTTCCAGATGTACTTATGAAGCTGTAGCTGGAATCGTGCGCGCAACTTGTCCTCGAGCATCCACCGAACCACTTCCGCAGTCTCGAGCGCACCGAACGCGGTCGAGATCAAAAGCTTCACTCGATCCTCGAGTCCATATTCACGAACCGTCTTCAGCGCCCAGTCATAGTCTTCACGATCAGCGAGAACGAATTTGACTTCATCGATCGGTCGAAGGTGTTCGAGGTTGGAAAATAAATTTTTTTCACACTCACCTGAGGCAGGACACTTGAGATCCATGATTCGGACCACACGCGGATCGAGTTTTGATATGTCTCGATGTCCGCCTGTCTCGATCAACAGGGTGTGGCCAGCGTCCGCGAGCCGTGTCGCTAGTTCGTAGATTTCCGGCTGCAGCAACGGCTCGCCACCGGTGAGCTCGACCAGCTTGCAGTCATACTTCTCAACCTCGCCGGTAATCTGATCGAGCGTCATCTGCGTGCCGCCGCTGAACGTGAATTCAGAATCGCACCAGCTGCAGCGCAGGTCGCAACCGGTCGTTCGAACGAACACGCACGGCAACCCCGCATAGCTCGATTCGCCCTGAATGCTTTGATAGATCTCTGTGATTCGCATGCGAGCGGTCTTCGAAAACAATTCTAGCCCGCTTGAACCTGGCGCGCGAGGCGCATCGCGCAAGCCGATCGAGCCGATCAATTTGCGAGACATTGACTGTACAGATTCTGTCACTTTGACCGATTGCCCGCTCTGCCTGCAGCTAGTTCACGCGTTCGGGTCGCGCGGATACGCGGCACGCGCATTGAAAGGAATTGACGGAAGCTTGGGGGATAGTTTCAGCAAATCGCGCTGCAGACGATGCATAGTGGGCTCAGGGGAATTGAAAATCGCGCCTCGGACTACTTCATGAAAGTAGTCTCGGCGGTCGGGCTGACTATTCTTTTATACGCCTTGTACAGGGTCGCCGCAGGCGAGTGGCGGCTTGATTGGATCCTGTTGACTCTGGTTACGACGCTCGTCGTCGGGCGTACCAGCATCAAGATTCCGAAGACTGAAAGCACGGTTACGCTTGACGACACCTTCATATACATCTCCGTTTTGCTTTATGGCGTATGGCCGTCCGTCGTGCTCGCCGGGTTGAATGCGCTGCTGTGTTCGTTTAGCTTTCCCGGGCGCAAAAGAGTCTGGCCATTCAATGCGGGATCGATGAGCTTGTCGGTTGCACTTTCGAGTTCGCTGGTCACGTTCGTCTTCGGCGCTCCCAATGAAATCGCTGCTGAACCGAGCCGGCTTGTGCTGGCTGCTGAGACTCTTGCGCTCACGCACTATGTGCTTCACTCGGGCATGGTGAGCACGGTCAACGCGCTCAGAAGAGCCGGCAGCTTGATATCAACGTGGCGAGATTCATTTCTTTGGACGTGGATTTCTTACTTCGCGGGAGCCGTCGCAGCCTGCATTATCGTCAAGCTGATAACGATCATTTCGTTTTACGCTTTCATCGTAGCGGTCCCAATACTCGGGATAACCTTTTTGACATACAAGAACTATCTCGAAAAAGTGCATGCTTCAATTCGCCACGTCGAAGAAGTGACCGAGTTGCACCTTAGAACAATTGAGGCTCTGGCCATCGCAATCGACGCGAAGGACGAAGTTACGCACGATCACGTTCATCGCGTTCAGGTCTATGCCACCGGCCTCGCAAGACTATTCGGCTTGCGCGAGTCCGAAATCGAAGCCTTGAAGGCGGGTGCGCTTCTTCACGATATCGGCAAGCTTGCGGTGGCCGATTACATTCTAAACAAGCCCGACAAGCTTACTACAGCCGAGTTCGACAGGATGAAACTGCATACGACAGTCGGCGCGGACATTCTGACTCGAGTCGGATTTCCGTACCCGGTCGTGCCCGTAGTCCGTCATCACCACGAGCGTTGGGATGGCCGCGGTTACCCGGACGGCTTGCGCGGCGAGGAGATTCCGATAACTGCGCGCATACTTTCTGTAGTCGATTGCTTCGATGCGGTTAGAGAAGATAGGCAATATCGAAAGGCGATGACTCGCGAAGAGGTGATCGATCTGATTAGCGGCAGCGCGGGAACGATGTACGATCCCGAGATCGTAAGGCGGTTCCTCGAGCACTTGCCCGAGTTCGAAGCGGAGATCAGGCGACAGAAGAAGGAAGTGAAGGCGGCAAGAACGAAGGCCGGTCGAAGCATTGCCGCCGGCTCGCGGAAGTCAGATAACAATGAAATAATCTTCGAACAGATTCGAAACGCGCATCGCGAGGTGATCACGTTATACGAAATAGCTCAAACAATCGGCACGAGTCTCGACTTGCGCGATATGTTCGCAGTCTTTTCGTCCAGACTTCATAGTATTGTCAATTACACTACGTGCGTGCTCTATCTGAGCAGGCCCAACTCGATCGATATCGAAGCGGTTCATACCAGCGGACGAAACGCCGAATGTTTCAAAGGCGCGAATATGCTCCTCGGATCGGGCATAAGCGGGTGGGTCGTCGCCAATCGCCAGCCTATGTATAATTGCGATCCCGCGCGCGACTTCGCCGCCGCCAACATCGAAATCGAGCCTTCCTACTGCAGCGTCATCTCGGTGCCGCTTATGAAAGGCAACGAAGCGCTGGGAGCCCTGACGCTTTACACGGCGGAGCAGTCGTCTTACGAGCCGGATCACCTCAGATTGGTCGAAGCAGTTGCCAAGCTCGCCGCGGATGCGATAGCCAATGCGCTTCATCACGAGGTTGCGCAAACCCAGGCGCTTACCGATTCGACGACCGGACTCGCAAACGCTCGAGCGCTAAGGCTTCGCTTCGAGAAGGAAGCAGAACGCGCGCATCACGATGGAGACAGCTTCGCGCTGTTGATGATGGACGTCGACTACTTCAAAAAAGTCAATGATACGCTGGGCCATCACGCCGGGGACGGCGCGCTACGTCAAATTGGACGACTGCTCTCTAACGAAATGCGACCTGACGATTTCCTGTGCCGTTACGCCGGAGATGAGTTCGTCGCGTTGCTTCGCGTCTCGCCGTCCGAAGTGCGTGATCTGGTGGGACGAATTCAAAGCTCGGTCGACAATTGTACGAGTATAACAGGTTCATCTTCTTTGATTGGTTTAAGCATCGGCTGGGCTTGTTTGGGCACAGATGGAGAATCTGTCGATGAATTGCTCCTGGCTGCCGATCGCGCGATGTATGCGGACAAGCTTCGCAGGAAATCAGCTTCAACGATTTCCGATCGCGGCGGACAAGCGGCCCTCGGGCAGTATCGAATAATGTAAACCGACAAATCGCTTCAATAATCTACTCACCAAAATAATCGCATCTCGCAGTGCAGGTTTCTCGAATCGTGACTCGATGTAAGCCGGGCAAAACGCCTGCCAAACGATTCCATATCCATCGCGACAGGTTTTCGCTAGTCGCGTTTTCGAGTCCCTCAACCTCATTTAGGTAATAATGATCCAACATCTTGTGAAGCGGCTCGAATGCGTCGGCAATTTCGGCGTAGTCGATGAACCAACCTGTAGCCGGATCAACTTCCCCACGAACGGCAACTTCACACTTGAAGGAATGGCCGTGAAGCCTGGCGCATTTGTGATCCGCAGGAACGCGTGGCAGCCGATGCGCCGCTTCGAAACTGAATTCTTTGACGAGCTCTACGATCATTCAAATGAATCTTAGCCGTACGTCTGAGTCAGTCGCAACGAACCGCTCAACGGTCAGGTGTCGAACCGTTCTCCTGTGTGATGCTGTTTAGTGCTTGTTGAGCTTGCGCGAAGTCCGGTTTCAACCTCAGCGCTTCCTTGAAGTTCTCAACCGCTTCTTTTCGCTTTCCGGTCTTCGCAAGCAGCCTTCCAAGTTTGAAGTGTGTCTGAGCGGCCATCGCCGTGTCTGCGGTCGATCGAATCGCAAGAGTGTATTCCGCGATCGCTTCCGGCAGCCTTCCCTGCTGCTCGTAGACTGAGCCCAAATTCGCGTGAGCCGAACCATATGCGGGGTTAATTTCAATCGCCTTCGAAAAACTCGCTATCGCTTCATCGAGCCGACCGCGGTTCGCGAGCGCCGCTCCCAGTTTGTTGTATGCGTCAGCAAATGTCGGCTCCAGCTCGATAGCCTTTTGGAATTCTGAGATAGCCTCGTCCAGATTCCCTCGTTGCACAAAGATCATTCCCATGTTGTGCCGCGCGTGCGCGAATGACGGATTGATTTCAAGTGCTTTCGTGAAATGCATCGACGCTTCGTCCAGTCTTCCCTGTTGAGCGAACAACTCGCCGAGATTGTTGTGCGCGACATAGTTGTCGGTAGTCACATCGACGGCTCGCTGAAAAAGTGTAACGCTGTTTTGCCAATAGCTCGCCTGGACTCGCGTCGCAATCGTCAATGCAATCACCAGGCAGGATGCGACAATCGTCAGTCCCTTCTTTCTGATTTCATGATTTCTTGCCCAATTCACCGCAAGCCAAACGACGGCGATGAAGATTCCAATAAGCGGCACGTAAGCGTAACGATCGGCGCGCGATTGGAGCCCAACCTGCACGAGCCCTATCACCGGCACAAGAGTGCCGAGATACCAGAGCCATCCCGTAGTCAGGTAAGCGTGCCTGGCTCGCAACGCCACGAAAGAGCTGATGGCGATCAGCACTAGTATTGAAAGCACGACTTGCCAAAGCGGAAGCGCCGCTCGAGGGTGGGGATAGAAAACAGCCAATCGAAGCGGCCAGACCACGTCAAGCAAGTAGAGAGCATACGATACCGCGGCATTCTCAAAGCGAATCAACACGGGAAAGAGTTCGGTCGTGCCTACGGCGCCGCCGCTTCGCTGCGCTTTTACTGTCATCACGCTGCTGAAAATCGCGAGCACAATCAACGGGAGCTTTTCAATTAGCAATTGCCGGATGCTTCGCGCGGGATATGGCGGCTTCATTTCAACATGTCTAGCGCGTTTCTTTTGAGGGCTTGTGTCTTCGTGCTTAGTCGTCGACTTCTCGAATCGATCGAGCGGCCAATAGTCAAAGAGCAGCAGCACAAAAGGAAGAGTCACGACCATCGGCTTACACATCAGCGCGAGCGCGAATGAGACTACAACTAAAGTGTATCTGCTCGTTGACGGACGACTCGCATAACGAAGGTACGCACAAATAGTCAACAACCAGAACAACGTGCTTAGAACGTTCTTGCGTTCCGCGATCCAGGCAACTGATTCAACGTTGATTGGATGAACAGCAAACAACGCCGCTACGAGCGCGCTCGGCCACAACGCGCCGGTTACGGCTTCGAGCAACAAATAGAGCACGAGAACGTTCGCGATGTGAATCAGCAGGCTCATAATGTGATGGCCCGCGGGATTCAATCCGAACAATTGGACGTCCAGCATGTGTGATAGCCAAGTCAGCGGATGCCAATTTGCTGCCGATGTGGCTGTGAAAGCCCAGCCGAGGCCTTGCCAGCTCAATCCTCTCTGGACTTGAGCATTCGCAACGACATAAACATCATCATCGTAGCTGACGAAACTGTGATCTCTGATTTCCCAGTAGGCGGTCGCCGTCAGCGCAATCAAAGCGAACGCGATGAGCCATTTTTTGTTCGCTGATCTGTCCGCGGGCATGCCCTTGCAGCGTAGCGCATATGGCCCGCATTTCAAATGCTGCGGTAAACTGAAGCGCGATGACTACGAGGGATGAAACGAACCGCACGATTGGGGCCAGCAAGTTTCCTTTCATTACCGTTAAGTGGGCTCAGTCGCTGGACGGACGAATCGCTACCTCCGACGGCGATTCACGCTGGATCAGCGGCGAGGAGGCGCGGCGCTTCGCACATCAGCTCAGAAGCGAGCACGACGCTGTTATGGTTGGAATCGGAACAGCGTTGGCCGACGATCCGGAACTGACGGTGAGGCTCGTCAGCGGTCGCAACCCGGTTCGAATAATTGTCGATAGCAAACTTCGCATACCGACAAACGCTCGAGTGTTAACCGATTGCGCAACAAGCCGGACTCTTATTGCGACTACTGAAAGCGCAAGTTCGGAACGAGCGAGAGAGATTGAAAAGCTTGGCGCTGAAGTGATTCGTCTTACTGGAGCAGATTCGGGCTTGGATTTGACGACGCTTTTTGAGAAGTTGACCGAGCGCGGAATCAATTCCGTGCTTGTTGAAGGCGGCAACAGAGTCATCACATCACTGCTTGCCTTGCGAAGGCTCGATCGTCTCATCGTTATTATCGCCCCGAAAATAATCGGAACTGGAGTCGAAGCCGTAGGAGATCTCGACATTTCGCGGGTGGCCGATGCAATCACTTTTGCATCAGTGGAGGTCACCAGACTCGGCCGCGATGTAGTTTTCGACGCGAGATTGAAGTAGCCAGCTTTTAATTAGGTCGCATCCTCGACCAAACCAATCGTGACAACGCCGGATCCTTTTGCGAGATCAATCAACATAGCAATTGATCCGTAAGCTAAGTTCGCCGGCGCCCTTATGATCAACGTGCGGCAGTCGATGGGGCGTTGTTCCATCAAATTCGCAAGGAACGGCAACAACTCGCTCACATCAATGCGTTTCGAGTTCAACTCGAGCTGCATATCGATCGAAACTGTTAGCATCAACGTCTCGGGTGAAGGAAGAGTCTCCGGTGTTGCCGGCTCGGGCGCTTTGACGGGCAGCTTGGCCTCCCGCTGCGGTTGAATCACCATGAAGATGATCAACAACACAAGCAGCACATCTATAAGTGGAGTCACGTTGATGGCGGGAACAGCCGAGCGCACACGGTTCCTGGAGATAGCCAAGTCACTTTACCTCGTTTGTTGATGGGCGCTCCTCTGTTTGATTTGACACCGCGAGTGTCAAATTGGTTCCGGCTTGATCTGTGAAGACGGTGTCGCTGGACTGCGGCCGCGACGGCCGCGCTCCCAGCTCAAAACAGACTCAGCTTGATACTGAGATACTTCTTCGGATTCTGGCGAAAGTCGTATAAGAACTTCACCATCTCAGCAGTCGTCTGGTTGAGATTGTTGTAGAGCTTGTCATCGTGAAGCAGCTTTCCGGCCGAGCCTTCTCCTTTATCGAGCCGATCGCTGATGTTCCGGAAGGATGCGATGGCAGCCTGCGCATCGTCGTGGAGTTTGTCGTCTTTGATGAACTTGCCCAGCGAGCCACGGCCCGCTTCGATGTCGCCGGCTATCTTGTCTAGCTTCTCAGTCGTCGAGTTGAACTTTGCCAGAACTTCGTTCGCCTGCTTGTAGAATTGATCGTCGGTGACAAATTTGCCGAGAGTGCCCTTACCGTTGCGCACATCGGAGACCATGCCTTGAACGTTATCAACCGCGGCTTGCAAATCCTTGTAGAGCTTCGGGTCGTTGAGCAACTTGGCCAGCGTGCCGTCGCCTTTGGTCACACGCGCTCCAACATCCTGAAACTCGAGTACGGCGCGATTCAGATTGACGTAAAGCGCATCGTCGTGAAGCAGCTTGCCGACAGTGCCTTTGCCCTGATTGATGTTGTCCATCAACTCCTGGAGCTGCTTGCCCACGGTGTTGAATTGAACGAGGATGTCGCTCGCTCCCTGGAAAACCTGGGCCAACCCGGATTGATCCGCGCTTGGAATATCGCCCCCGTCAGGTATGGGTTCGGTATTCCTGGTACCCGGTGTGATATCAATCACTCGATCCCCAAGAAACCCCTGTTGAGCGAGTACGGCTTGCGAGTCCCGCCGAATGCGACCTTCGACTTCCTTTGCATCAACAACCATCGTCACCACAATAGGCTTATCGTCTTTGCTTGCCGGGACCGAGCCGAAATCGACACTATCGACCTTTCCGACCAGCTTGCCGGCCAGACGCACTTCATCGCCTTTCTTTAGACCGTCCGCCGCCGCCAAATGCGTTCGATAAGTTGCGTTGTGCTGGAATATCGGTATGCCGCCGCTGACGCCCAGAATAAAGATGATAAGAATCGTAATCGTCGCTACAACTAGTATTCCGACCCGCAATTCAGAAATTGTCGTCTTCTGCCTTGGCATAACAACCTCCTTCGTTTGAAACCTGTTGCCGCTTCACTGCTGACTTCTTCTTGTTTCGATCAGGAGACTTTGAAAAAATCCCTGATGTAAGGGTCACTGCTTTGCCACAGTTCTTCGTCGGTGCCGCTAAAAACAACCTTGCCCTCTTTGAGCATTACAAACCTGGTGTTGACCAGACAAAGCTTGTCCTCTTCGCTGCGGAACTCGACTTCTCCGCCCTCGGTTATTGTAGCGAAGCTCGAAGACAATAGCTTTATGTCTTCGAGGCGGTGCGTCACGAAAATCGAGCTGACCCCTTCAAGGTCTCGAAGCTTCATCGCAAGCTCGAGAATAGTGCGAGCCGTCGGCGGATCGAGTCCAGCGGTCGGCTCGTCGAACAGAATGAGCTTGGGACTGCCGATCAGCGCGCGCGCGATCCCAACTCGACGGCGCATTCCGCCCGAAAGCTCTGCCGGCATCATGTACAAGGCATTCTCGAGATTGACGAAGCGAAGCATTCGACGAACGGCTTCCTCGATGTCGCTTTCCGGGAATCCCTTCTCGAAGAGCCGGAAGCCTACGTTCTCATAAACCGACAGCGAGTCAAACAGCGCGCCGTCCTGAAACACCATTCCGATCTTGCGGCGGATTTCGGTGAGCTCCGCTTCGGTCATGTTAGTGACGTCGTCGCCGTCAATCAGTATTCGTCCCTGCTGCGGCTTGATCAAGCCGAGCACCAGCTTCAGGATCGTCGATTTGCCGGTGCCCGAGCCGCCCATGACGATCTTAGTCTCACCCGGATTCACCATGAAGCTCACTTCGTCCAGGATCACCCGGTCATCGTAAGCCATGGTCACGTCTTGAAACTCGATTGCGCTGTTTATCTCCTCTGACATTGAGCGCTCAGCCGAAAGTTTGAATTAGTTTTTGCAGGAAAAAATCGGATGCCAGGATCAAAATGTCGGACAGCACGACTGACTGTGTCGTCGAACGCCCGACACCAACGGTTCCGCCGTGAGTTCGCAATCCGGACCGGCAGGCCACGACCGCGATGATAAAACCGAAGACCACGGGCTTGATCAACCCGCCGATCAAGTCGTTGTAGGTTAGCGCATCCTTCGCGGAGCGAATATAAACGGAACTCGGCACGCCAAGCAGTGAGCTCGAAACAGCCCAGCCTCCAACCGAGCCGACCATGTCCGCGACTAACGTGAGCGCCGGACACATCACCATAAGCGCGAGCAGTCGAGGCCACACAAGTTTTTTTATCGGATCAGTCCCGAGCGCGCGCATGGCGTCCACTTGTTCGGAGACGACCATCGACCCAAGCTCGGCGGCTATTGCAGAACCGACGCGTCCGGCGAGCATCAGCGACGCCAGCACAGGTCCCATCTCGCGTACCAGCGAAGTCATCACAAGCTGGCCCGTCTTGGCCGTCGCGCCGAAGGTTTTCAACGTCGGCGCCGTATTCAAGGCGAGAATGCCTCCGGTGAAAGCGCCGGTCAGAACAATGATCAGGATTGACCCGACGCCGATCAGGTCCATCTGCGTAACGATCTCGCGAATATAACGAGGCCTCGTGGCCGCGCGACGAAACGCTCGAGCGGCCATTAATGTCGCTTCTTGAATCTCGTGGACGGCGTCAATGAGTGGATTCATAAGAAGAAACGATGAACGCGAAATGATGAACCTGGAATGATGAACAACGCTCCGATCTTTCGTTCATCATTCATCACTCATCGTTCATGTTCATCATTCAGTAGAAGAGGTATTTGCGCCAAGCTTCGTCAGTGCGCCCGAGGTAGCGAATGATCTGCCGGTTGACGTGGAGGTTGTAAGCTTGCGGTCGCTTCATCAATCGCATACCGGCGTTTTCAGGCGTTCGATCACCCTTGCGATTGTTGCACGACCGGCAGCATGCCACCAGGTTCTCCCACGCCGAATCGCCGCCACGCGACCGCGGCGTTATGTGATCGAGAGTCAGGTCCTGAGGCGGAAACACGCGGCCGCAGTACTGACACGTATTGTGGTCGCGAAGCAGGATGTTCTTGCGCGAAAGGCTCTTTCGTTCAAAAGGAATGTGAATGTATTCGATCAGGCGAATCACTGACGGCATCGGCATCGAAAACCTGGCCGAGTGCAGCCATTGAGCCGAGCTCTCTTCCGCGTTGGCGACGCCCTTGAGTATCAACACAACCGCGCGGCGAGCCGTGCAGACATTGATCGGCTCGAACGATGCGTTCAGAACTAAAACCCGGGAGTTCATTCTGAATGCGAAATATAGCTTGGCTTCAATAATCCTGTCAAAGTTTCGAACGTAGGCGATTGAAATCGCATTCCGCCCCTGACGGAATCTTTCGTCAACGACGCGACGGTTTTACGACAACCGAGAAGGCCAGTTGAGCTGAATCGTTTCTAAACTGCGAATCGATTAGTCGAAGGAATAGATTACCTTTTCTCCTGTGTCTGCCGTCGGTCCATAAACCGAAGGCACCTTCACATCGAGCATGCGCAAATAGACGACGAGTTGTCCGCGATGATGCGCTGAATGATCGATTCGCCTCGTCATCACCCACGCGCGCGAGCGCACCACGTCGAAGAAGTTCACGGACTCGCGCCACCAGCTTTCCGGCATGCTCCGCATCAATTCGAGGCGATGCTCTGCGTCGGCCCGATACTTCGATATGAAACTCTGCTTGTTTCGCGCTGCAGGATTCGGATCGCCCGTGTCGATTCCCAGCATCGACTTCATCCAACGTCCTTCGGATTGAACCTGATGTTCCATTTGTTCGATCACGGTGCGTGACTTTGGATGAGGGCGATAGTCCATGGTCGAATCCGGAAACGCAGACCAGATCGTTATGATCTTGAGAAGTTCAGTTTCATAGGTGTCCAGCAGGAAGCTGAAGGGATGATCGATTCTGCTCGTCATAGGCCTTCCTTACTCGGAAGGTGCCCGCCGGTGCTCGCCTGAAAACCTTCACCGCTGCTGTCGTTCTTCATCGAACTTTATTCACGCTCGCGATCCGTCGGATTGATCTTAGGATCGATCTCGCTGCGTTCGAAGGACTCCATCGCGCGAGCACGTTTTGCTTGCCGCTTCACAGCTTCTTCGTAATCGGCGCGCGGGTCGCGTCCGGTCACGTCGCGATACCAGGCCGGATGATTAGTCCACGCCCACGCTCGCGTGACTACGCCGCGGGTCATTGAATGAAGCGTTCCCGGTTGACCGACTGTGCTCAAGTAAATGTGAACGAAGATTCCGCCCAGCATGATCAATGCGGCGATGTCGTGAAACACATAACTGATCGCGACTGCGATGCGACCTGATATTTCCGGAAACCACATCAGCAGTCCGGTTATCAAAAGAAGCGCGCCGCCGAAAACGATCTCCCAGAATTGAAGTTTCTGCCCACCGTTGTAGAAGCCTACATACTCGGCTTCGACTTTGTCTTCGTTCTTGATGTAGCGCCGAATTTCACGGAGCCATCTCGAGTCGCCATCATTCCAGGCCATCAACCCCTTCCAGTTCAGGAACTGGAAAAACCACGCCACAATAAAGCCGAGCCCGAACCACGGGTGCAGGAAACGGGTCATCGGCCCTCCGCCAAATAGTGGAGCAAGCCATCCAAAGAGCCACGGCGTATAAATCGCCAACCCCGAGAGCAGCGCCGCGAAAAAAAATATCGCGACCGTCCAGTGAAGAAAGCGAGTGTAGGTCGGATGACGCAACAACTCGTCTTCGTGAACGACGGTCCTTCCGTAGCCCCCGAAGTCTCGACTGACAGTTTCATCATACGGGCGAGCGGATGTTGTCATAACTCCTCCCTTGTCGGCTCGGGCTGCGCCCGCTTGGGTCCGGTGAAGATGTAATGGAAAAACACCGCAAGCAATCCGAGTATCGCGATGATCAATCCGATCGGCTTTGCAATCCATTTCCAGTATGTGTAGCTGAAGGGTATCTGCGGGTCGGCCGGCAAGCCCCCGTACAGTTCCGGATGCTTTACATCGTGCAGCACATAGATGACGTGAGTTCCGCCGATCGATTGGGGATCGTAGACACCGGCATCCGCGAATCCCGAGACGTCGCGAAGTTGCGCTGCGCGAGTTTCTGCGAGTTCTTTCATGTCGTCTTTAGTGCCGAAATGCAGGCACCCGGTCGGACATGCCTTGATGCAAGCGGGTTCCAGTCCCGCTCCGACGCGATCGGAGCACAAGGTGCACTTAAAGACCTTCTTGGTCGAAGGATTGAATTTAGGAATGTTGAACGGACATCCGGAAACACAATACTGGCAGCCGATGCAGTTCTCCTGATTGAAGTCGACGATCCCGTTGGTGTACTGAACGATGGCCCCATCAGCCGGACACGCGCGCAAGCATCCCGGATCAGCACAGTGCATGCACTGGTCCTTGCGCATCAGCCACATCAAAGGACCGTTTGAGTCTGGCTGATGCTCGTTGAACTTTATCAAGTTCCAATAGTTCCATTCGGTTGATGGCATCGTCTGATACGTGTTGTCGAAAGTCGTCTGTCGGAACGGGTAGTCGTTCCATTCAACGCAAGCGACTTCGCAAGCCTTACAACCGATGCACGTTGTTACGTCCACCAGCTTGCAGACCTCGAGTTCACGCTGCATGCCGTGGCCGGGAACGGTCCCGACGTGGCCGGAGATTGCTTTGATTTGAAACATACTTTCCGTAGCCATAGTCGGTCCTCCTTAAGCCTTCTCGATCTTCACCAGGAACGCCTTGTACTCCGGCGTGTAAGCGTTTGGATCGAAGACCGTGGGCGACAGCATGTTTGTCGGAGTATGAGCCGTCAGCGGCGTGCCCGATGACGCGGGGTCCTGTGGTGTTGCGCCGTCTTCGGCGATGCCGCGATAACCCCAATGGATCGGAATTCCGATCTGATACGTCTTCTTGCCGTCGATCATCATCGGTTTGATTCGCTTCGTCACCATCGCCTTTGCGATGTACACACCTCGAGCGCTCGAGACCTTAAGCTTCTGCCCGCCGTCGATGCCCATTTCTTTTGCGAGTTCCTCGGGCACTTCAATGAAAGGCTCGGGAACGAGCTCGACGTTCATCGGGTTGTTCTTGGTCCAGTAGTGATAGTGCTCGGTCAGACGATACGTGGTGCAGACCACATTAAATTCGTCGCCGAGCGTTGCGAACTTGTCGAGCGGCGTCTTGAACTTCTTCACCACCGGATTGTTTGATTGGTTTGGATGAAACGGATTCGCAATCGGGCTTTCGAATGGCTCGTAATGTTCCGGGAACGGCCCGTCGGCAAGCCCGGCAAGCGGAACGAAGATGCGGCCCACTCCTTCAGGATTCATGATGAAGGGACCCATGTGATCTTTTGGCGCCGAGTCTGCTTTGAAGTCCGGGACGTCGTTTCCCATCCAGCGGCCGGCAGACTCGCTCCACCAAATTTGTTTGCGAGTCGAATCCCATGGCTTTCCGTCGGCATCGCACGAAGCTCGGTTGTACATCACTCGCCGATTGGCCGGCCACGACCACGCCCAGTTCGGAAAGATTCCCAAACCCGATGGATCGTCGGTGCTGCGGCGCTGTGACATCGCCCCCGCTTCGGTCCACGAACCGGAGTAAAGCCAGTTCGCGCACATCGTGCTTCCGTCGTCGCGAAGAAACGCAAACCCTGGCAGTTGCTGGCCGGCTTTGAATGTCTGATTCGTCGCGGGATCCGTGACGTCGGCCAGCGCTTTGCCGTTGATTTCTTTAGCGCATTCCGATAGTGACGGATTTAACGGAGTCGTATAGCTCCAGGACAAATTCAAGATCGCATCGGGAAACTTTCCGCCTTCCTTCTGATAGAGATCGCGGACCTTCAGGAAGATTCGAGCGAGAACTTCCTGATCAGTCCTGGCCTGACCCGGAGGCGGCAACGCTACATACTTCCATTGAAGCCAACGCGCGGAATTGACGAACGTCCCGTCTTTCTCCGCGAAGCCTGCGCCCGGCAGTCGATAGACGGCGGTATTGATGTTCTTCATTTCGTCGGGCGTGATTCCCGGCGACTTCCAGAACTCGCTGGTTTCGTCGGGATAGATTTCACAAACGATCAGCCAGTCGGCTTTCTTGAGCGCGTCGATGTTCTTCTGTGAGTCGGGACCGATCATTACCCCGTTCATGCCGAAGGCAAACAGCCCCTTCACCGTGCCGTTGTACATATCGGTCCAGATATCGTTCCAGGAGTAGCGCCGCTCGATCTTGGATAGGTAATCAAACGCCCAATCGTTTTCCTTCTTCGCAGCATCACCGTACATTGCTTTTAAGAAAGACACAGCGAACTTCGGCGTGTTCGACCAGTAGTTGTACGAATCCCACTCGGCGGGCTTCGAAGGCGTTGGCGTCGTTCGTTTGAGATATGTCGCAAAGTCAGGATCGAGATTGGGATTGGGCACCTTGAGATAGCCGGGCAGTATGTCGAATACTCCGGCCATATCGGTAGCTCCCTGAATGTTGGAATGCCCGCGCAGCGCGTTGATTCCACCCCCGGCGCGTCCGATGTTTCCCAGCAACAATTGAAGCATCGCCGCGGTGCGGATTATCTGAGTCCCGTAGGTATGTTGAGTCCAGCCGAGCGCGTAGAGCATTGTCCCGGCCTTCTTTACGTCACCATCCTTACGGATGGACGTGTACATATCAGCCGCCTTCAGGAACTGGTCAGCCGGCGCGCCGGTGATCCTTGAAACCATCTCGGGTGTGTAGCGAGAGTACTGTTTCTTGAGCAACTGGAACACGCAGCGCGGATGTTGAAGCGTCAGATCATAGGCCGTATTCGGCGGGAGCGATGGCGGAGGCTTCGGTCCTTCCGCTGCTTTCCCGCCCGCCGGTCCGCCAGCCTGATGACCCTGGCCGGCGCCGCCTTTGTCGCCCTCGGCGGGTTGTGCCGTCTGAGTGGCCGGCTTGGCTGAGCTAGCCGGTGCCTCAGAAGTGGCTCCTGCAGCCGCTTCCGTGCCAGCACCCTTCCCGGTCATATTCCCGCCTTCTTCGTAGTTCCAGGTCGATTTGTCGTAAGTCTGGGCCGCCGGGTCGAAGCCCGAATAAAGGCCGTCTTCAGGAAGCTTGAACCCGTCCTTGATGATGAACGCCGCGTTTGTGTAGTTGATCAGATAGTCTTTTGCTATGCGATTGTTTTGAATCGCGTAGTTGATAATCCCGCCCAGAAACGCGATGTCGGTGCCGGCGCGGATCTGCACGAACAAGTCGGCGTTGGCTGATGTCCGAGTGAAGCGAGGATCGACGGAGATGAGTTTCGCGTTGCGAGTCTTCTTTGCTTCGATAGCCCACTTGAAACCGCAGGGGTGATTCTCGGCAGGATTGCCGCCCATAACCAGAATCATGTCGGCGTTCTTGATATCGACCCAACCGTTGGTCATCGCGCCGCGTCCGAATGTAGGTCCCAAACTTGAGACCGTGGGGCCGTGTCAGAGCCGCGCCTGGTTTTCCAGGTAGCAGACCCCCAAGCCGCGCATTGTTTTTACGACCAGCCAGTTGAATTCATTTGTGTCGGTGCAGCCTCCGGTGAACGCGATGCCCTCGCAGCGATTGACCGTGCGCCCCTTGTCGTCCTTCTCTACAAATGTGTCGTCGCGAGTCTTCTTCACTAAACGCCCGATCTCGTTGATGGCATCGTCCCACGAAATGTCTTCCCAGTGATCTGAGCCCGGCCTGCGCACCTGCGGCTTGGTAAGGCGCCGCTCGTTGAGAATGTCCTGCTCTAGAGACGAGCCTTTTGGACAAAGCGTACCGCGATTGATTGGGTGATCGGGATCACCTTCGACGTGGACTACTTGCGGTGAAGCGTTCTTGGCTTTATCGCCCAGCGTGTGAATGATCACACCGCAACTGACGGAACAGTAAGGGCAGGTGCTGCGGGTCTCACTTGTGCGCGAGATCTTGAGCGCCTGTGTTTGCGCTTGCACGCGGGCGAGATTGAAGCCGAAGGCCGAAGCTCCGACTCCTCCAACAACGCCGACCTTGATGAACGTTCTTCTGGAGACTTCCATAAGCGACCTCCGTTATTCGATCACTTCATTGAGCAATGGACGAACCACACGTATCTTCCGGTTCGGTCTTTGTTAAACAGAATTGCTTTTTGAATTCGTACCCGAGCTGAGAACTCGGTGAACAGAGATTCTTGGCTGAAGCGGTGAGCTTCACGGTTCATCCCCGTCCTGTCAGGGAAAGCGTCCAGAATCCCAAAAGAGTTGAACTACGACTATCGTATACACCCGGGTCCTGGAGGATGTCAATTACAACTCAGCTTAAAGCGGCTGATTTGTGATCAACAAGAGCACGGCTATAATCCCAGAAGGTTCATCTCGATTTTGGTGTACCCGTGCTCTCGAGCCCACAAATCGAGCGGCGCGGCCCCGACCTCATCGACCAGGGGAATCGCAAACCCGAACCGAGTGAGATCGACGGTCTTAATATACTGCCTGCACGCATCGCAAGCTTCGACGCGAATGTAATCGTATTCCGGGGCGTGGTAGTAACCGATCTTGTCGGGATTCTCTTCTCCACAGCTTGCGCAGACAACACGTCTGAAAGGCCAACTCATCAGGCAAGTCGAACAAACGAGATCGCGTCCGCCGCTGTCGGAAGATGGCTCTTTAACTTGAAGCACACTGACCTGAGGTTTGCCTCCGCAAAATGGACAGCGATTCTCGACTTCGACAAAGTCTCTATCCGGCTTTGCGCCGGACTCGTAGAGCCAGCTTGCATATGGCTGCAGAAATGCCTTCGCGAAGAATTGAGAATCTGTCGGCGCGTGCCAATACTCGATCAACACTTGATCCAGGTCGCTCTGACTTGCTAAAAGCAGACTGCGCGCTTCACTTGCGAGAGCAGCGGGTGCGTTGGCTTCCACGGTCTCGAGCAAGCCCGGCACCATCGTTCTCAGAACAGACAAGTCTCGCTCAAGCGCACCCGAAGGCAGCCAACCCTTGAGCGAGCGAAGTTGCTCGTAGATCTGTTTCTGCGCGCCGAGGAGTATAGCGTAGAATTTAAGCAGTTCCGCAGAATCGTGTCTTTCAACAGCCAGCCGTTCCGCGCGCTGAATTCGGGTGTCCCAGGTCTCTTTCATCACGATCGAGCTTCAAAGGTCGTTGGTTTCCGATTCGAAACGCTTATATCATGCAGCGTCCCGGCAGCAAAGCATTTGAAACTTCGAGCCTCAGTATTTATCTTGGTTCCCTATGGCTACGCGAGATGATGCTTGGAGCCTGCTCTGCGAGTACACCAGGAGCGAATCACTTCGAAAGCATGCGCTTGCCGTTGAGGCAGTGATGAAAGCATGCCAGGCGCCTGGGAGAAGACGAAGAGACGTGGGGACTGGTAGGCATGCTTCATGATTTTGATTATGAAGTTTATCCCAACGCGCCTGATCATCCGGTCAAAGGCTCAGAGATACTTCGCGAGCGAGGCTACAATGAGGAGTTCAGGCGAGCGATCCTCGGTCATGCGAATTACACCGGCGTGGCGCGCGATACGCTTCTCGCGCGAGGGCTCTATGCGTGCGATGAGCTGACCGGGTTTATCGTCGCTTGCGCGCTTGTTCGGCCGAACGGCATTTGGGACCTGGAATCAAAGTCCGTGAAGAAAAAGCTCAAGGATAAAGCGTTCGCGCGAACCGTCAATCGCGACGAGGTGTACGAAGGAGCCGCTGAGTTGGGCGTTGATCTCGGAGAGCACATTGACTTCATAATCGGAGCGCTGCGAGGCGTTGCTTCGGAGGTTGGCTTGAAACCGCCGGAATAATCTCAAAACACTGAGAGCATCGATCAAACTTTCGGATGAAATCACGAGTCTTCATTTTTGCTTTAACCGGCTTGTTCCTGGTTGAAGGCGCGCTGCCGATAGCGCGAGCCGGCTCCGACAACCCGCACGCGGATTCTCGCACGAGGCTGGCGGCCGAAGCTCTCGCACGCGGTCAGCAACTTCTTCTCAAAGGAAACCTCGACGCTGCCGAAGCCGCATTTCACGAAGCGGTATCGGCTGAACCCGGTCGGCTCGACGCGCAGTTAGGATTGGTTCGGATCGCTCGAACGAAGCTCGAATACCCGCTCGCCATCGCTCTGCTTGAGAAGGCCGAGCTCGAACATACAAATTCAGCGTCAGTATTAGAAGAGTTTGGAGAAGTATATCTCGCCGCCGAAGAGCCGGCGCGAGCGAGTCGTTACTTTGCGTCAGCGCTTCGACTCTCGCAGGTCGACGCTTCGGCGATCATTGGACTTGCAGGAGCCGATCTCCTCGAACGTGATTACGATCGGGCCGCTCGAAGACTGCGCGATCTATTGTCACGTGAACCTCAGAACTCACATGCTCATGCCCGCCTCGCTCGCGTCTTGCTCGAAAGCGGCAACAACCGAGCGGCAGCCGAGGAGGCTCAGAGCGCCATCAGTCTTGATGAATACAACGCTGAAGCGATTCACACCCTGGCGTGTGTGAGGTCGAGTGAGCGCAAGGCGGACGAAACTCGCTCGCTCGCGCGACGGACTGTTTCGCTCGATCCTTTCAACTTTGGCGCGCGAAGGTTGTTGTCTCAATATCTCGATGGCCAATCGGGCTACGAACAAAGAGTCGCCGAACAGGCGCGTGCGCATTACGACCGTGGCCGCTCTCACAAACAAAAAGGAGATCTCACGAACGCGATAGCGGAATTTGAAGAGTCATTGCGAATCGAGCCTCGCTACTATCGCGCGCTTATCGGCGCGGGAGACGCGTGGTTGCGGCAAGGCGAGTACGAACGAGCGGCAACCGCCGCGAAACTCGCGATTGAAGTAGACCCGGACGGCGCATCCGCGCAACTAGAACTGAGCTGCGCTTATCGAGGCGAAAGCGAACGAGCTCGGGCAGCAATCGGCGCAGTAGACTTTGCAACGCTGTTCTACAGTCGTGAGCCGGTGCCTGCTTATTCAGCGACGCCGCAGGTCTTCCCGAATTATGCGGCGCTCACAAGAGAACAACAGACGGTAATCGATATCGCAGTCGCTCCGCTTGCTGCATATTTGCCAAAGCTCGTTCGGCACAAGGCGCGCCATTACCTCCTCGCCTTCGACGAGCGCCCGGCTGATCTTGCCGGATTCGCCGATGTCGCCGACGAAAAGACATTCGATGGACGCTACTACGCGAGCATCAGAGGCGTCGGAGGCCGCGTGACGGTCTCGGGCATCGAGTATCTGAACCAAGCGGCGCGCGGCGGCTTCAACACGATCGCTCATGAGTTTGCTCACCAGGTTCATATCGCGGCGCTCGGAAAATCCGAAGTAAAGACGATACGAAAACTGTACGAACGCGCGCGAAAGGAAGGAAAGACACTGGACTACTACGCCGCGGCGAACGAGTACGAATACTTCGCGCAGGGGTACGAGGGTTTCATAGCGAAGCGCAAGCGTCCATCTGCGGGAGTCACTGCTCGACACACGAGCGACGAACTGCGATCTCGTGATCCCGAGCTCTACACTTTTTTTCTGAAACTCTGCGGCGAGTCGCAAACTTCGGGGCGATGAAGCGGCGCGAGTCGGTTGCTTGACAAGAATAATTCACGCGTGCGACTATGCAGGCTGCGCTTTTCCAGTGAGTGGCAGTCAGCAACGCCGATTGCTTCGCACGCATCCCAAAGTTGGACCAAATTCAGGAAAATAGAAGATTAGCTCGTTAGATTTTTCAGCGATGCTTGTATCAAGAAAGTTAGGGAGGAGTAATCGTCAGATGAAACGATCACTGCTAATGATTTCGATCCTCACGTTCTTGTTCGCGCTGTCTGTGCCGTTTGCGGTAGCGCGAACGATGACGCGCGACGCCGTCGTCCAGGACCAGGCTGAAGCTGAGGCCGCCGCCTACAAAGCCTGGTACGATGCGAACAATGCAAAGGACTACGCCAAGGCGATGGATTTGGCGAAGGCTTACCTGGATAAATTCCCGAGCGGCAAATATGCGAGCTATTTGAAAGACAAATGGATTCCCCAGATGCGCGGGTATTTTTTCAACCAGGCTGTCCAGTCAAAAAACATGTCTGACATGCTTCGGCTTGGAAAAGAGGTGTTGGCAAGCGATCCCGACAACATCGATTACCTTTGGGTGATGATCAATCAGCTTCGCGTCAGAGAGCTCTATGGTTCTCCTCCGGACTTTTCGCACGTGTCCGACTATGCGGACTTCGTTCAGCGCATATCGCGCCTCATCGAAGCGGGCAAGATGCCAACCGGCGTGAAGGACTTCAAAAAAGACGCCACGCTGGCTTTTTTGAATTACGACCTCGGCGTGATCGAAGCTCACAACAAAAACATTGACAAGGCGATTGATTACAATACGAAGGCAGCCACTCTCGATCCGACGGCGCCCGCTTACTACTTCGCTTGCGGGTCGCTGCATCAACAGAAGTACGCGAGTGCGGCTCAGAAGTATCAGGCTTACCCGGAGGCTGATCAGGCAGCGGTCAACGACAACAAGCCGGATGCAAAGCCCGAAGTAAAAGCCGCGCTCGATGAAGCGAACAAGCAAGCCGACGCGGTAATCGACTGCTGGGCACATTACGTAGCTCTCACTACAGACAAAAAAGAATACGATGCTGTGCGCGGAAAGGTCGAGACGGAGCTGGGCAAGCTGTACAACTACCGTCATCCCGACGCACCGGCTGGTCTGCAAAAGTTGATCGAGCAATACCGCACCGGAGCGCCGCCCGCCTCCAGCAGCACATCGGCGAAGCCGCCCGAATCAACTACCGCGCGCGCCAAACCCGACGTGAAGAAGCCTTAGTTGCTCTCGCTCGATTAGAAATCGGTGAAGCCAGCCTCCTTCGAGGCTGGCTTTTTAGTTTTGAATTTGAGACTCGGCTGCTTCCACTCAAAGGTGACAGCTTCGCGCTTCGATGTGATATATTGTGAACGTGCGCGCCCGTGATTGCGCGATCGTTTCTATGATTCTATTGGAACGCGAAAAACTGCTTTCGCAACTCGAGCAAAAGATCGGCTATTCGTTCCGCTCGCGCGCGCTGCTTGATCGAGCTCTAACCCATCGCTCATTCGCCAACGAACGAGTCGGCGAGAACTGTCAGCACAACGAAGCGATGGAATTTCTGGGCGATTCAGTGCTTGGTTTCGTGGTCAGCGCGTGGCTGCTGGAACGCTTTCCGGATCTATCGGAAGGAAAGCTGTCGAAGATGAAAGCCCATCTCGTAAGCGAGTCGCGGCTCGTTGAATTGGCCGAAACTTTGGATCTCGGCAACTACATTCTTCTGAATCGAGGCGAGGAAAAAACCGGCGGCCGCCAGAAGCGCGCGCTGCTTGCGGATGCCTACGAAGCGTTGATTGGCGTGCTCTACATCGATGGCGGAATCAATGTCGCCGAGCGATTCCTGCGGCGCGAACTGCGAGAGAAACTCTCCAGCATCGATCCTTCCTCGATGATCGGCGCGGATTACAAATCGGCACTGCAGGAGAGACTACAGGGCGTTGGCGGACCGAGCCCGGAGTACGCAGTTATCGAGGTGCTTGGTCCGGATCACCGCAGGACTTTTCGAGTCCAGCTTCGCATCGGCGGCAATGCGGTAAGCACCGGCGAAGGCCGCACAATAAAGCTTGCACAACAGGAAGCGGCGCGCATCGCACTTGACTCCCCGGACGATGTTACCGATTTTGCAACGGAACAAAAGCGAATCAAACCAGATACCAAATTGGACGATTACACTCCCGGCGAGGATGATTTTTCAGCCGAGACCAATAGCGACCTCGAAGCATTGAGTGTCACCGGAGACGCTTGATTGTGAAACTCTGAGACCCTTTGGGATAATCAACCTTATGAGCGATCAGTTGGAAGTGACGACACAGGAAGAAACCGCCGAAACCGCAAGTGAAGCTCCCGCCGGCTCGCGGGTGCGCCCGCCTGAAGTGCGGACCGTCGAGGCCAAAAAAGAGACCACGCAGGCGCCCTTCAAGAAGAGCGTTGTGCGCGAGTACTTCGAGTCGGCGGTAGTGACGTTGATAATGGCATTGTTCGGAATGACATTCATAGTGCAGGCGGTCAAAGTTCCTACCGGCTCCATGAAGAACACAATCTGGATTCAAGATCACCTTCTGGTGAACAAGTTCGTCTTTGGCCCTGATTCATGGAATGTTCCCATACTCCCCGAGCGCCCAATCAGGCGAGGCGACATTGTCGTATTCAAGTTTCCGAAGACGCCCGAGACAAACTTCGTAAAGAGAGTGATTGGTCTTCCCGGAGACATGGTCGAATACGACTCGCGAACGAACACGGTTTACATCAACGGCCAGCCGCTTCCCGAACATCGAGTGTACGTTGAGCCTCAGTACAATAACGACGACGCTTCTCCGCTTACCCCGGTGCGCGATGATTCGGAAGGACAGAAACCTCAGTGGACGGTTTATTACTACAATAATGAACACGACAACGTCGCTTCCACCTTCAACGACGACAGTGCAAAGTATGGAACCAGACAGCCATACAAAGTGCCCGTTAAAGGCGATCCGGTTCCGGACGAAATCAAGAGCGACCCGCAGCTTCAACGAATCTACGATGCTAATAATGACGGCTTGTATGATGCGGACCAGTACTTCTGCATGGGTGACAATCGCGACAACAGCCTCGACAGCCGGTATTGGGGCACCGTTCCGCGAAGCAGCATTGTCGGCCGCGCGATGTTTGTTTATTGGTCAATCGATCGGAACAATGACGGCGAAGGAAGCTCGAACCCTATTCTCGACTTCTTCACGAAGTCCCGTTGGTCACGCACTGGCAAGTTTATCAAGTAGCCGAAGACTTCGATTCCATCCCACGAACGAGGCGCGTCGGCAACAACGTCGATGCTACTTTCTCCATGCCTGATCACGATTCCGTTGAGTCGCGTTTGGTTCAACTTCGATCGAACATAAGCGACCTCGGACACGCCATCGACTTATACAAGGCAAAGACGGGGGCGGCTCTCGGCGCTGGAGTATTTTTTCTGTTGCTTGCAGCGGGTGCAGCTTATGATTTGATCGTCGACAAAGGCAAGGCGTGGCTCGCGCTTGGCATTGAGAGAGCTACTTTAGTGTTGATTGCCGCAGGCCTGGCGTTAGCGGCGCTGATATTAATGGGCATCGCTGTTGTTCGAGTTAAACGCCGTGACGTCGGCCTGGATAAGCAGCTCGATGAAATGGAGCAGGAGTACGCCGATCTGCTCGAACGAACCGACCGAGACTCATGAGCGCCGCACAGTTTTTTTGAGATCCGATCCAGTTTGTTTGTAGTCAGCGCATTAGGATTTCAATTTGTCTTTGAGCATTTGATCGGCTGCGTCCTTTCCCGCAGTCTTGTGAATGCTTACGATGTCACGGCTTGTCTCCGCAACCGAATCGTAGATCACGGCGCAAATCTGATAAGGACTGAATCCACGATCCATGAATTCTGCAAACAGCGGGATCAGTACCTGTTCGGCGCATTCCTTCAACTCTTGTCCGTCCTGTGTGTAATGATACGGCGATTGTCTTCCAACCAATACTTTTTCCTCTGGACTATTCATTCAACCCTCCGTGTCGAATAATACTTCACGACTTTCCCGACATCCAGTAGTGCGCTGGATAAGGCTTGCTTTTCGGATTTCGCAAAGCTGGTCGTCAGTCGTGGATCGCTTGAGGAGCTCTGCTTGCTTCTCTAGAATGACTCTTTATTTCTTGTTGACGGAATTATCAAGATGCTGCGACACGTGATTCACAGATGGGAACGAAAACTCTCGCGTCGAGATGACAACAGGGTCGTCAGACCATTTGAATGGGGAACCGAATTTCTCGACGTTCCCCAATTCGCTGAGAGCTCCAACCGCAATCAGCATCGCGATGCAATTTCTCGCTTCAATGAACTGGCAATTCTAGAGAGCGAACTTTATTTTGCGCTGGAAGCCGTGCCTCGATTCTCGATTGACGATGCCTGGCTTACGTTTCGCAGCGCGGTAACGACTCCTTACGAGGAGAACAACACGGCGAGCGCCCGTTACTTTCCCGTCACACAACCCGGTCACAATCGAAAGAGTTCGCGTTCGCAGGAGATCGCGCGCGCGCGGAGTCGGGCCGTAGTCGTTCTGCCCCATTGGAATGCAAAAGCGCACGAACATGTGGCGCTTTGCGAGTTGCTGAACCGTTCAGGTATTGCGGCGCTCCGATTGAGCTTGCCTTATCACGATCGCCGAATGGTTCCCGGGTTTGCTCGTGCTGATTATATGGTAAGCGCAAATCTCGGACGCACTTTGCAGGCGAATCGCCAGGCGGTGATCGACACCAAAGCCGCCGTTGCGTGGCTGGCTGCTCAGGGTTACGAACGGATTGGAATCGTCGGAACGAGTCTCGGATCATGCATCGCCTTCCTTGCCTTCATTCATGAGCCGCAGATTCGAGTGGGCGTTTATTATCACGTCTCGAGTTACTTTGGAGATGTCGTTTGGGATGGACTGACAACCGCTCACGTCAGGCATTCGCTTGAGAAAGTTCTCACACGCGACGAAGTACGGAAAGCCTGGCTCGCGATAAGCCCGAATCCTTACGTTAGTCGTTTAAGAGGAGATTCTCGCCGGGGTCTGTTGATTTCGGCTCGCTACGATTTGTCTTTCACGCCGGAACTATCGCAGTTGTTGTTTCAAGAATGCGACCGCCACGGGCTGAGACTTGATCGAAGCGTGCTTCCGTGCGGTCACTACACGCTTGGCCGGGCGCCATACAAATATTACGCAGGCTATCTATTAGTGAATTACCTGCGCAAACACCTCTGAGCGCGTGAGTCGTTATTCTTGATGACCCATTTCGTTCGTGCTAGCATTTAACCTGTTGAAACACTACGGAAGAGGTAACGGGAGCTAATGCCAATCTACGAATACGTTTGTGAAAAATGCGGCTCCCGAATCGAGGTCATTCAGAAGGTCAACGACGCCCCGCCCAAGCGTTGTCAAAAATGCCGCGGTAAGCTCAAGAGGGCGGTCTCGCGCACAAGCTTCCAACTCAAGGGCTCCGGGTGGTATGCAACTGACTACTCAGGCAAGGACGCGCCGGCAGGCAAGAAGAAGACAGAGTCAATCGCCGACAAGAAGACTGAAGCCACGTCGTCAACCGCTGCTTCGGGCGACGCGGATTAGCTGTTGAAGTGTAGTCTGGACGTTTCTCTTAAGCTGGCGAGGTTATAAGCCAGCCTCTAGAAATATTTTTTCCTGTTCTCAACCCCCGCTAGCTAACGCTACTCATCTGTCCTCAGCCACATCGAGACAGGCTCTCGCTTCGCTAGTGGAGCGGCGCGATCGATGAGCAATCAACATGCGCAAGGAGGCCGTTGCCGTGCGTTCTTAATTGCGGGGGAGAGATGGAGCGCCGCCCTGCGCGGAAAGACCAACTTCGGCGAAGGACAGAGCATCTTAGAAACTGAAAAGAAAGACGAAACGTACTGATAAGAAGAAAGGGGAATAAGATGGCCAGCTTTCGCGACCCCGCGAGGACATTCGAACCGATTGAAGTAATTGAACGACTACTTGAGATTACGGACTATCTGGGCCACGAGCCCGTGCTATACATCTCGTCAAGCAACGACCTGGCTACGTATCTGGATTCGTTTGGTTTTGATATCTACAGCTTGACCGCAAACACAAGCGCTGCCTTCGGAGCTGCTTCACGAAGCGTATCTGTCTTGCCAAACGGAAGCCGTTCGCATGATAGCCTGACAGCGCACTGAAAGTCTCAAGTCGCATAAAAGAAGGGCAAGAGTGTATCCCCACTCTTGCCCTCTTTTTATTCAATGCTCTGCTCTTTACTTATCCTCGCTTTTGCCCCTTTCTTATCTCCAAACCTTGTTTTCGTGATTCAAGAAGATCGCTCCTGAGAAGTTCGGCCAATCTAATATCGCCGCTGCTGACGATCTTTCGTTTGGACACCGTCGCCCCTCCGAATACGGGAAGCGGTGATAACTGTCCCGCTTTGCGTGCGCGAAGCGCGGTTCGATAACGGGATTCGTGCGGATTGATCGCGTAGGCGGCTCGAAAGTGTTCCTGTGCGAGAAGCACGTTTTCCTGGCGAAGATAAATCAGTCCGAGGTGGTAAAGCGCAGCGTCGAATTTCGGATCGATCTCAACACAACGTCGCAGGTGACGAAGGGCCACTTCAGATCGCCCTTCTTCCAGATATGCACGTCCAACCAGATAGTGCATTTCCGCAGACGGCTTCAAACTGAGCGCGCGCTTCAAGTGCGTGAGCGCCTCGCGAACTCTGCCTTCGCTTACAAGAATTCGTCCAAGCCCGTAATGAGCGGCAAACGAATTCCGTTTGATCTTGAGCGCTTTTCCGAGATGTCGCTTCGCAGAATCCAGATCGCCATCGTCCCCGCAGATCACCCCAAGCATCAGCCGCGCGATGTAGTTGTCCTTCTCTTCCCGGATCGCGCGTTCGAGATAAGCTCGCGCAAGCACGGGCTTGTTTAAACGGAAAAAGTGCTCGCCCACGAAAAGAGCGACCGCTACGTTTGAGGGATCGAGAACCAGCGCCTTCTCGAAGTAACGAATGCCCCGCTTTCCGTTCCCTTCGATGAATAAGTCAGCGCCGGTGTCGAGCAGCCGCGCGAACAAATCGAAGTTCTCACCTTCGAAACCTCCGAGCATCCGTTCGATTCGTTTATCAAACTCCTCTTGCTCGCTTGCCTGTTCATAGTGTTTCGCGATGCGATCGCGCCATAACGTTTCCAGCTTACCGCCCTCGACCGCGCCGCGCTCGGACAAGTGCTCGACCAGAGCATCGAGCATCGCGTGATCGTAGAGTCCGCTCGTCGCCTGGCGATGCAGCAGATCAAGCACAAGCTCAAGCCGGTCCTGGCTGCGCTCGAGTTGAGATTCAAGCGAGCTTATCCGTTCGAGCAGGTGCTCTTCCAGAGTTGGCCGGAGAAGACTCTCGATCCCGCCGTATGCTTCTGCTGCCGGCGTGCTGGTGATTATCATCAAACGCGCGCCGCACGCCCGGCACGTATCAATATTGTAAGGATTTTGATGAGTGCATTGCTGGCAAAGTATCATCGTTATAAAGCCCGGCTGAAAATTTCATCGCGCGGCGATCCTGCCTTGAAACCGGCTCTGAAAGCCAGCTCTGTGTCGCGCGGCTTCCGTTCATTCGGCCCGGTCAGTACTTGTAAAACCCTCTGCCAGTCTTACGTCCGAGCCAGCCTGCATCGACGTACTTCTTGAGTAGGGGACAAGGCCTGTACTTTGAATCATCGAAGCCATCATATAACACATTCATTATCGCGAGGCAAACATCCAGCCCGATGAAGTCGGCGAGTTGAAGCGGTCCCATGGGGTGATTCATCCCAAGCTTCATTATTTGATCGATGGCCTCGGGAGAGCCAACGCCTTCGTATAGCGCAAAGATCGCTTCGTTAATCATCGGCATCAGCACACGGTTGGATATGAAGCCCGGTGAATCGCCGACTTCGACCGCCGTCTTTCCCATCGCTTCGGCCAACTCGCGAGTCGCTGAACTCGTTTGATCGGAAGTCGCCACGCCGCGAATGACTTCTACCAGCTTCATAACCGGCACCGGATTCATAAAATGCATGCCGATAAAACGATCTGGCCGAGAGGTCACTGCCGCGAGCTTGGTTATCGATATCGAGCTTGTATTACTTGCGAGGATCACCGGCGGCGCGACAATCTTGTCGAGACGACGAAACAGCTCCGATTTCACAGCCAAATTCTCCGTCACCGCTTCAATCACAAACTCCGTTGAACTCAAATCCACGAGATCTGTTGTCGTCTTGATTCGTGAAATGATTCCACCCTTGTCATCCAATGTGAGCCGCTCTTTGTCGACGTCGCGTTGCAGACTCTTTCCGATCGTAGAGAGTCCGCCAGCGATGAGTTCGTCCGACACATCATGCATCACGACCTCAAGCCCCGCTCGCGCGGCGGTCTGAGCGATGCCGTTTCCCATTGTCCCGGCGCCGACCACTCCGATGGAATTGATCACGTCAACCTCTCTGCCCAACAAAAACTGTCCTGGATTATAGTCGATCTCGTTGATCGCCAATAGACATTCATGAGACCTCTCCGTTCGGTCCTTGCTGAAAATATTGCACCCGATTCGGACGCAAGCGCGTTATCACTACGAGGGCCGCCATCTCAGGCATTCTGGCATGCGGTTCCGATTAAGTCTTCACAAGCCTATAATGAAGCAATGACGTTGAGACCAAAGAGGAGAAGTTCATGAAACGAATAGTATCATTGGCATTAATGATGGCGATTACGGTGAGCGCCGGATTCGAGTTGGCATCCGCGAAGGCTTCGGCTCAAACAGGCGACGAGCTGCTGCGGTACTTACCCGATGCAAACGGTGTAGCCGTGGTCGATTTTCAGAAGATCACAGGCAGCGCATTTTGGTCGACACTCAGCAACGAACAAAAGTTCAAAAGCACAATCGAGAAGGCTGAATCCGAGATCTCCGATGTGGGTGTGAAGCTGGCTGATGTTCGCGCGCTTGCACTCGCCTTCCCGGCTGGAAACATGAGTAGTCCCATTGTTGCGATCACTGGTAGCTTCGATCAAAGCACCGTGCTCGAGCATCTGAAATCCAACGCAAAGATCAAGGTCACATCTGAGAAATACAAGGGCCTTGATCTATACAAGATCAACCCGGCCGCTCCAAACTCAACCTCTAACGAACCGTCAACAACGAAACAATCCCCTGCTTCGCGCGAGAACGCGTTCGCTTTTCACGATTCTAATACTGTGATTGTCGGCACAACCGACGGCGTGCGCGCCTCGATCGACGTCATCAGCGGTGGTTCATCGAGCGTCGCACAAGACCGCGTATTGATGGACGCGCTTGCGGAGAACCCTTCGGCGGCGATCAGATTCGCTCTCTCGATCACGCCGGCGATAAGCGGAGCGCTGCAATCCAGTGAACTGCCCGTTCCGGATTTTTCATCGATCAAACTAATCTTTGGAGCCGTCGATGTTTCATCCGGGCTGACCCTCAATGCAACGCTGCGCAACGACACAGCGGAACATGCAAAGTCGATCGCTGACAGATTGAATGGATTGTTGTCGATGGCTAAGGGCTACTTGGGCGCCGCGCAAAATGCCAAGACGGCGCCAATCGCAGGCGCGCTCAGCACGGTGAGCATTGTAACTGTCGATATCGATGTGAAGGTTACGGGAAGCGTTCCCGCCGACCTGTTGTCTTCGTTGTTTGGCTCTCCAGCCAAGAAGTGAACCCAAGATTCCAAGAGCGGCTCTGTAACGTCACCTCTTTTCGTGCGTCACCGAGCCGCTCTAAACTGCAAGGTTCGTCCCGTTCTCGCGATCACCAATCTGGTTTGATCTCGCAAGCATTTCCCGGATTTCCGCCACGAGCGCGGCAAACTGAATGGGTTTAGTCGCAGCGCGATCGGCTCCGGCATCAAGAGCTTCCTGAGCGACTCCGTTTCCGTAAGCCGTAATCGCCATAATCGGAACACGCTTGACGTCCGGAAGCGAGCGCAGGCGCTTTATCATTTCGATGCCGTTCATGTTTGGCATGTTGATGTCGGTGATGATCATATCGGGCTGTTCGTCGCTGGCCGCATCCAGTCCCGTATTACCATCGCGAGCTGTTACTACTTTGAACGATTCCAACTCGAGGAGCTTAGTCATCATTTCGCGAGTATCCTCGCTATCGTCTACGATCAATATTTTCTTCGACACTCTAACAACTCCTTCCCGGGGAATGATCCTTCTGACGCGGTTTTTCAGCCGCGCGGCTTCACCGCGATCATACTTTCAGACTAACTCGAAGCCGATAAGCGCATCGCGGCGGAAGCGAATTGCTGCCAATGCTGATACGGAGAATCGGTACGATAAAAATCGGTACGCGACGGCATAACAAGCGCACGAGTGCGTGGCGAGCAGGAGTGTCTGGTGATTTCGTCGTTGGGTGAGCGGTGATTCTTGCGCTGTCGGTTGCGGCCATCCTCAGGTTGTCCACCTAAAATCTCCTTCTCGCACCAAGCAGTCAACCTAAGGGTGCGGTGATTATATTTCAATCGAATCTGTGTGTCTATCAAAAAGAAATCCTTTGCTAGCATGCCCGAATCGACCTTCCTTCGACTTGAATTCTTCTTCGAGCCAGGTATAGGCTTGGCGCTCTATGACCGATGAAGTAAAGATGTTGGTGGAGCAAGCGAATACCGATTTCTATCGCGCACTCGAGTCGGGTCTTCTCGACAGGATGGATGATGTCTGGGTCCACGAAGACTGGGTGAGATGTGTGCATCCCGGTTGGGACTTGCTGATTGGCTGGCAACGCGTGCGCGAGAGCTGGGAAATGATTTTCGCCAGCGGACAAAAAATGCGAGCGACGCCTTCTGACGTGTGGGTCTATTCCGAGGGCGGCTTCGCCTGGGTGACCTGCACTGAGAACATAACGGTGTTCAATGAATCGAGCTTTGATTCGGCCTTTGCATCGGCGACCAACCTCTTCATTCGCCGCGAGGGCCGCTGGTTGATGGCACATCATCATGCTTCGCCGATTCCAATAGTGGTATCCGATAACTCTCCCGATACAATTCAGTAGCTTCCGAATTTTTGGAAGAAAATCCAGAAATTCATTTCCGATGACTTGAGCTTAGAGACCAGTCGAGAGCGATTCTTCTTATAAATGAAGGTCCGTTTGACACTTAGCAATGCAACCTGTCGGCAATTGAAGGCGGAACTGAGGTTGCGTGATTTTTTTCAGGTGTTCGCCACAGCCAAACACAACAATAACCACATCACCAACCCCTGACATCACTCAGGAAAGGAGAGCAGTATGATAAGACGTTGCATGAGTCTGCTAACGCTGATTGCGATGCTCGCGTCGGTGTTGGCGGTCGGCTACGCGCAAACCGCAACTGCCACGATCGTAGGAACCGTTCTCGATCCGCAAGGCGCGGTCGTGTCCAACGCCACCGTGGTTGCCAAGAACGTGGACACGGGGATTGAGCGAACAACAAAATCAACCTCGGAAGGGTTCTATAGGTTCGACAACCTGCCGCCAGGCGTTTATAACGTGAGCGCGGAAGCACAGGGTTTCAGCAGGGCTGAAGCCAAGTCCGTTCGCCTTCAGGTTGGTGAACAAAGAGACGTGAACTTTAACATGGTCGTCACGGGCACGACGGCGACGATAAACATTACCTCAGCCGAACCGCTTGTCGAGACGAGCAAGACCGATGTATCGAGCGTCATCGACAGCAAGCAAGTCGCTACTCTTCCAACGACGACAAGTTTCAACGGCATTGGCGGCGTAGCGAACGACTATGCCGGTTTGGCTTCCATCGCACCGGGCGTCAAATACGATTTGACCACCATTTCAAGCGACCTGATCGGTCCGGGGGCTGTCAACAACCGTGGAATTCAAGTCAACGTCGACGGTGGAACCATCTCGGATCAGGTTGTATCGGGACGCGATTCGCTGGGTGCATCAGTCGAAGAAGTGAAAGAGTTCCAGGTGCTGACCAATAGTTACAACGCCGAATACGGTCAGTCCGGCGGTGTCGTGCTCAACGTGATCACCAAGTCGGGCACCAACGCTTTTCACGGTGATGGACATTACTACACTCGCGGGCGGAACTTGACTGCTTCCAACTTCTTCTACAACACCAGCGATGCGGCGCTGTTCCGACGCGCTCCGTTTCACAAATACGAAGGAGGATTCACCGCGGGCGGACCGCTGATCAAGGATCGCACGTTCTGGTTTACGAGCTACGAGCAAACAAGACAAGCAACGCCTCTTCAGCTGACTCCTCCCGGAGGATCGATTAATCTCACGCAGCCGACGAAGGAATTGTTGTGGTCAGCTAAAATTGACCACAAGGTTTCGACTAATAACAGTCTGTCGGTGCGCTTCAATCAGCAGCGTGATCTGCAAGACAACCTGTTGGTGCAAATTGCGAACTTTGCCGCGCCTGAGTCGCTGGTTTCATCGGTAGTTCACGATCACACGTTGAACGTCTCGTTAACTTCGACTCCGACTGCGCACATCGTAAACGAAGGTCGATTCTTCTGGCATCGACTTCTCAGCGCGACGCCGGACAAGACAGAGCTACCGGGGCAGCAAGGCGCGAACTTTTACATTGGCGCGGCTTTCTGTTGCCCGCAAGGCGCGGACCAAAACCGCTATCAGTACATCGACAACCTCTCGTGGACACATGGCGCGCACACGGTGAAGACCGGCGTCAATATAAGCCACTTCCCGTACTTCTCCCTGTTCACGCAATTCCATTTTGGCTTGTACAAGGGCTTCCCGCGACCTGCGCCCAATCCAGGACTTCCGACGCAATTCCAGGTTGGAATCGGACCCGCGCAAGTCAACGCCACTGACAATATATACGGCGCTTACGTTCAGGATACCTGGAAGCTGAAGCCGAACTTCACACTGAACTACGGAGTCCGATACGACGTGGAAGACGGCGCCTTCAAAGGTGGGACGATCAAGTCCAGCGTGAAGGGCGGATGCGTGCAAGGCAATGGAATAGTTCCGGCGTGCTCGTCCGATCACAACAACTGGCAGCCGCGAGTCGGCTTCGCATGGAGTCCGCGCTACGATAGCGGCTTCATGCATACGATTTTCGGCGGGCCGGAGAAGTCAGTAGTTCGAGCGTCATTTGCCGAAGTGACTCAGCTCGCCTATCTCAACGTCTCACTTGACTCATTGAACTTCGACGGAGTGAACCTGTTCACTACGACCTTCAGACAGCCGTCGGTTCTCGCTTTCTTCCCGAACCGGCCGCCCGACAGCTTCCTGTCAACGCTAAGACCGGCGGGGTTCTTCGGGCGCGTTCGGCCGATTTCCAACGACCTGCGCAATCCTGAAGTTCGCCACTACAACTTCTCGATAAGCCGTCAGTTCGGACAATCCTTTGTCATGGATGTCGGCTACATCGGAGTGCTCGGCTACGGGCTCTTTGGCGAGAGGGACACCAACTTCCCGATCATCAAAGCTGATCCGGCTCATCCCGGATTCTTTTACTTCGGTGCGAGGCCCGACCCGCGGCTCGACGCAGTTCGAACCAATGAGAACTCGCGCACGTCCGCCTACCATGGGTTGGTTGTGAGCGTGACGAAGCGGCTGTCTCATCACCTCCAGTTCCAGGGAGGTTATGTGTTATCGAAGCAGCTTTCTTCATCGGAAGACTTCTTCGGTTTGTCTGAGCCAGGCGATGTAACCAACGTTCGAGCGGAACGCGCGCTCGCGCAGAGCGATACGCGTCATCAAGGCAACTTCGGGTTCGTGTATGACACGGAAAAGCTAATCGACCAATCGTTCGCCAAACACATCGTGAACAACTGGACGATCGGCATAATCGGTCAGCTCCAGTCTGGGCGGCCTTACCCGATCTCGACTGGGGACGTTCCTTTCGCTACGTCGGCTTTCTTTGGCGCGGGCAATGAGACTCAGCAGCGCCCCAACGTTCTGCCGGACGGCACACTCGTTGCGACCAACATCGCGTCGGCTTTCGGAACGAACCTGCTTGTCAGCCAGGCGGGTCACGCGGTTTGTAACTGTCCGCAGACGACGTTCCTGGCGCCGGCCGATGCCGACCCGAGGGGTTCCATTGATACCTTCACCGGCGACCTCGTGGACTTCAAGTCTGTCAACGGCAATTTGGTCCGTAATGCAGGTCACGGCTCTCCGTACTATCGCTTCGACGTTTCGTTGATCAAGGCGTTCTCAATCAGAGAGAGGATGCGTCTGGAGTTGAAGGCAGACTTCTTCAACATCTTCAACCATCCGCTCTTCCTGCTGTTCAACACCAATGACGTGCTGGATGTAATGGCGCCCTCGGCTGATCCGAACTGCCGCGTGTGCCTCAATGCATTTACCGGACGTTACATTGGAGCAAACGGCCAGGCAGTCAAGCTTCAGGATCTGCAGAGCGGGCACGCTCCGAAGGGAATATTCGGCGGGCTTGGCGATCCTGCAGGCACCGACATCAGCCGAACGATCCAGTTGTCGGCGCGATTCAGATGGTAAGGGACCGGCGCAACCTGCGTTCGGGCGCAACCGAGGCGGGCTCACTCAGCCCGCCTCGTCTTTTGACATAAACGCTTCTTCGCCGGGCAACACAGAATCGGCTCCCAGAGCCGGTTCCAGGTTCCAAGCTCAGGGCTTGTTCTAACTATCGTCTTTGACGCAAGCGTAACTCGTCAATCTGCTGGCGAACTCGAGGCGCATCGGCGGCCTCAGGCTTGTCCTTGAGATAAGCTTCCAACTCGGCAATCGCATCTGCAACTCGATCCCTGCGAACGTAAAGCTGGCCGAGGTAGTAATGAGCAACCGCAATGTCACTTCCCCCAAGCGCGATCGCCCTGAGCAATTCGTCCTCGGCTTCATCGGCGCGATCTGTCTTCCAAAGCGCTATGCCCAGATAAAGATGAGCCAGCGGAGAACTGGCGTCGATCGTTATCGCAGATCTCAAGTGCGGCTCGGAGCCTATGAAATCCTGTCGCCGGACGTGTGCAATTCCAAGATTGAGTCGCGGGTTGAACGCTCCAGGATCAAGCTGAGCGGAGTTATCCAGCGCATGGATCGCGTCGTCAATTCGATCGAGCTTGAGGTAGATAACACCGAGATCATTGTAGGCCTGGACATATTCCGGGAAGATGGCAATCGCGCGCTTCAGTTCCGCGATTGCTTTTTCTGTTTTTCCATCTCTAACAAGTCGCGACGATCGTTTGTAGGCTTGCAGCGCCGACTTGGGTATTCGCGTCGTCGCTTCGCGAGCCGATATAGTGCGGCCTTCTCCTTTCCGGCGAGTATCGCTCTGCTCTTTCGGGCTGAGATAGATGTTTATGACGATTGCGTCGGGCGAATTACGGGTTATCTCAACACGCTCTGTGGCAGTCGCGTAGACGCGGTCGTCGGAGGGGACGACAAGCGCGTACATTCCGATGCCCAGGTTTCGCACTTCGAAATTGCCATTCGTATCCGTGAAGCTGTCGCGAACTATCTCGCCTTCGGCTCTCTCCAGTCTTATCTTGACGCTCTGCGAGGGCGACCCGTCGGGCAGCAGTACTCGCGCTCTCAAGCTGCGATCACGCTGCACCGCTCCCGCGAAGACGGTGCAGAAAAGCAAGAGCAGAATACATTGGAGCAACACAATGCGATTGACAGTGCCCATTCGGGACTTCTCCGGCGGAGCTCAATAAACAGTTTCGTACATGGTACCGCAACAGAAAACCAAGCGCCACGGCAGTGAAGAACTAATTCGCCGCAGCGGAGTAACGCAATGTTGAAATCAAGCGCATCTTTCTTACTCGCTATTCTTGTTTCGGTTTCGCAAACCGCAGCCGTCTCCCAGAAACGCGATGAGTCTGTACGAATAGGCGTTAATGTTGTGACCCTCGACATTGCGGTCACCGACAAGCGACGACGGCCGGTCTCGAATTTGACTGTAAGAGATTTCACGGTCCTTGAAGATGGAGTGCCGCAACGAATCGAAAGCTTCACCGGCGGTTCTGCAACCCCCGCTCGCGTCGAGCAGAAAAGCCGAAGCGATCAGGGAGGCGACAGCGCTAGCAAGTCAAATGAGGCCGCACACAATCAACCATTCACCGGCTACAGATTCATTAGTCTCGTAATCGACAATACAAGCGTTCAGGCTGCTAACCGCGATCCAGTTGAACGCGCGTTGACCCGCTATGTCAGGGAGCGATTGCGGCCTGATGACTTGGCCGCCATCTATGCGGTCGGCAATTCACTTTCCGTGGTTCAACCATTTACCGCAGATCGGGCGAAGCTTATAGCGGGCGCACGCAGTGCTGTTCAAGGACAGCTTGGTACGGATGCGGCAAGCACTCGCGAAGCGGCAGCCGAGGAAGTCGAACGTGCCGCGCGCAGCATCGGAACCGGCAGCTCACTCGAACAAGGTGATAACGCTTCACGGACGGTCTTTGAAAGCTACAACGACGTATCGGATTATTTTCAAGCTCAGACTCTGTTCCGCAGCCTTCACGCGATCGCAGATGTACAACGCAAGCTGACGGGCAGCAAGTCGATTGTGCTCTTTTCCGAAGGCGCTACTCTGGGACCGTCATCGGGCTACGCGGTCGATGGAGTTATATCGGCAGCAAACGCCGCAGGAGTCTCCGTCTACGCGATCGACGCGGCCGGATTGTCGGTAGGCGAAGCGCCTCGAGGTATCGACCCTCGAGGCAATCTTGGTTTGCCTACCAAGCAACGTCCCGATGTTTACGGTGGTGAAGATCCAACCGCGGTTCGCGACGGCGAGAACGGACTCGAACGCGCGCTCAAGCGAACGCTTGCAACAGCCCAGCCAGATCGCGTGGGCCTTCTCACAAGACTATCCAATCAAACCGGCGGCATTGCAGTGACCAACAACAACGATTTGTTCGCTGGATTGGACGCGATTGATTCTGACCTTCGCGCGCGTTATGAGATTTCGTACGTGCCGACCAATCACGTTTTCGACGGCCGCTTTCGCGAGATCGCAGTGAAGATCTCAAATCCCGATCTGACAGTTCGAACGCGACGCGGCTACTATGCCGTGAGGTCCGAAGCAGCGATCACCGAGGACCCTTCGGTCAGCAAGCTTGCTGCCGATATGGCGGCCGGAATCTCTCCCGGCTTCGCGCTCGAGATGGCGACGTCATTTTTCCCTCGAGGCAAGAGCGCCTATCTCGTGCCGGTAACGATCAAAGCACCGGGATCGGTAATCACTACGCAAAAGAAAGGCGATCACTACTACACGACGCTCGACTTCGTTATGACGGCGAAGAATGCTTCGGGGGAAGTTGTTTCCACTTTCGGGCGCGCGTATCCGCTTGAGCTCAGCGCGGACCAGTCAAAAGACCTGAGCGAATCGGCGTTGCCTATTCGGCATAACGTTCGCCTGGCGCCGGGAACATACATCATCACGACAGCCCTGCGCGATCGCGCGAGCGGACGCACATCGGTCGCGCGCAGGGGAGTCACTCTGCCGGCCTTAACCGACGGGCCGCATTTGAGCTCTATAATCCTCGCTCAACAGAGTGAGCAGCTCCCGGATAATTATCCCGCATCGCAACTGAGCCGTGACGTGCTTGCGTTCGGACACAACAGAATCGTGATGCCGACCAGCAGCAGATTTACTTCCTCGCAAACGATGTTGCTCTTTTTCAGAGTGTATCCAGCCGCAAGCGCGTCGCCTCCTTCGCTAGTCGTTGGAGCCGCTTTCTTCAAAGACGGGAAACTTGTAAGGCGTACTTCGGCTGTTCGTCTGACGCAAGCGCCTTCATCGTCAGAAGTAGGATTTCCGATGGCTACGCCGCTCGCGCTGGCGGATCTGGAGCCTGGCGATTACACATTGTTGGTGGAGCTATTCGACGAAACGACGAAGCAAAAGGAGATCAAGGAAGCCCACTTTGTGCTCTCAAAGTAGAAATCGGCGCCTTTATTTCAAACATTCTCCATTCAAAAATTTGGAATATAAATCCAAATTTTCATATCTCGCGCTTGCGAATTGAGCTATAATGCCGCCCGGGTTCAAGCCCAAAGGCGGGGATGACAGTTCTTAGTTCTACCCTTGGCTCCAGCCGCTGCACTGGAATATAGCTTGCGGGTAGCATCAACGCCTCACTTAGTTAGCAAGCTGTCAATTTCTGGAAGCGACTCAGCATTACCCAGTAGTTCAGAACCGAAGCCCCAAAGAGGACCAGTTTCCTCATTGGGCGCTCAAGGCTTCAGTTTCCGGGCAAGGCTTCCGCAAGGAATGAAAAGCACAGAATCGAATTTCTCAAAAAGATCATCCTCTCATAGCGCGGATGCTCTCCCCGGCTTGCGACAGCTCCACAATGGAAAGATCTGGAAGGCCAGAGTCCGGCAAAGCTGCGGCATCGACGCGCGGTGTTTCTGCCAGGTTCTTTTCCAAACGACATAACCTTTTAACCAGGAGGTTCACATGAAAGCTTTTAAGTTGAGAAGTACCATCACGATGGTGATCACGATGACCGTGTTCGTGACGTCCCTGGTCTTGCCGAGCTTCGCGCTTGCGCAAACCGCTAATACGGGGGTCATCACGGGAGTCGTAAAAGATGCCAAAGGGGAAGTGGTAGCGGGCGCAACCGTGAAAGCGATAAACAAGGGAACCGGCGTGACACGGAGTACTACCACCGGCGACTCGGGTTCTTACGAGCTGACGCAGTTGGTTCCCGGCGATTACCGCGTCGAAGCCACAGGACAAGGATTCGCAATGTTCGTAGCCGACCCGGTAACCGTGAACGTGCTGTCTCGCGTGACAGTCGATCCGGACCTGAAACCTGCAGGCGCAAGCGAACAAGTAACGGTGACCGGTGAAGCTGTTCCACTCGTGGAAACCAGTAAGACCGACGTCAGTGGAGTCATCGATCAAAAACAACTCGAGAGCCTGCCGGTCAACGGCCGATCGTTCGCTTCACTCGCAGTACTGATACCTGGCGCCACTCTTGAGCCGTCTTTCGATCCGACCAAAGCGCGCACGGGCACTTTTTCCATCGGCGGGGCGACTGGGCGCAACCTAAACATCACCGTCGACGGCGGAGATAACAAGGATAACGCAGTCGGCGGCATCCTTCAGAACTTCACAATGGAAGGCATACAGGAATTCGCTCTTTCAACCCAGCGATTCTCTGCTGCCAACGGGCGTTCGGGCGGGGCGTTACTGTCGATCATTACCAAAGGCGGTACGAATAGTTTGCACGGCTCAGTCTTCGGATTCTTCCGCGATGACAAGTTCAACGCGAATGCGCCTCAACTGCTTGCCGACGCAAACCCGAATCTGTTCGAGGGAGGCGACATCATCAAGCCGCCCTTTAACCGACAGCAGTTCGGCGGGTCGGTCGGCGGGCCTATCATCAAAGACAAACTGTTCTGGTTCGGCGCGGTAGAGCATTCGCGCGAACGGGGCAACTCAATTGTGCCCGGATCGATTTTCAACCAGATTGTGTTCCTCGAGCCGTTGGGGTACAAGGCAGTGAGATTTCTGCCGCAGCCGTATGATGATACGCAGTTCCAGATGAAGGGCGATTATCACCCTTCGAGCAACCACTCCTTCACTCTCCGTTACGCGCAGCAGAACAACAAGTCCATTAACGATCAGGCGGGCTTCCTTACCGTCTTCACTGACCTTTCCGGTGGCGACAAGCAGCTAAACGATCTGCACAGCCTGATGGGATCGTGGACGTGGACCGCAAGCTCGCACGTTGTCAATCAGTTCCTGTATCAGTGGTCAACGTTCAATAACCAGATTCTAGCCACCACTGATCTTCCAAACCTGACGTTCTCCGACGGCCTCAATGTTGGGCGCAACGGCAATGTGCCGCAACAGACGCTTCAACGTAAGCACCAGTTCCGGGATGACCTGACCTGGACGCATGGCAATCACGGGCTCAAGTTCGGCGCCGACTTCGTATACGAACCGGTGTTGGGCGGCATTTTCGCTTTCAACTCCTCGCCCGAGTTTGATTTCGTTGACACCGCACAAAACATTGCAACTAACAAAGCCCTCTATCCGAAGGGCTTCCAAACACCAGGAGCCGTGGGCGACATCGCGCTATCGGGCGGCGATCCCAGCTTTGATCTCGTGGATGGCGCTAAGCAGTTTGCCGCGTACGTGCAAGACGATTGGAAGGTCACGCCGCGCTTAACTATGAACCTCGGTGTCCGCTACGATGTTGACATAGGGTTTGTGGACTCCGCGCACCAGGCAGCGGGGAGCCGCGTTATCAAGGCGCTTAAGATAATCGGCCATCCGCTCGGTTCTCGCGTAGTCCAGGATGATAAGAACAACTTCTCCCCGCGTGTTGGCTTTGCTTACGACATTAGGGGCAACGGTCGTTCAGTGGTGCGCGGAGGTTACGGTATCTACTATGACCAGTCGTTCTTGAACGTACCCTTGTTTGCAGTGCAGCAGGCAAACAAGGAAATTTATGCGACGTTCTTCAACGACGCCGACGGTCTCAGTTTGGCATCGCCTCCGCCTGTCATCCCGCGTCCGCTCGTCAATCCGCTGTCCGGGACAAGAGGCCGGTTGATCGATCCGGACTTCCAGTCGCCGTACACGCAGCAGTGGAACGTAGGCTTTGCCAAAGAAATTGGCACCAATATGGCGTTGGAGTTCGACTACATTCACATCCTCGGCTTGCACGAGTTCACGCAGATAGACGCGAACCCGCGCATTGGACCGCTGATCAACGCTCAGCGTACGTCGCCATCCCCGCCAAGACTGCTTGCTGGGGCTTTCGCGGCTCACGCAGCAGAATTGACGGCCGCGTTCGGCACACCAACTCCTTTTGCAGGAATCCGCGTGGCGCAATCTGACGGACGATCTCGTTACGATGCCTTCACGGTTTCCTTCCGCAGAAGGTACTCGAATCACTTTCAGTTGAACGCACACTATACGCTGTCGCGTGCGGTCGCCTGGTTCGGTCAGATTTCAGACTTTGGTGTGCAACCGCAGAACCCGTTCGACAAATTTAATGCCGCGGAGAACTTCGGCAAGACGGGTGAAGATGAGCGTCATAGATTTGTGGTTTCCGGCGTGTTTGATTTGCGCTGGGGATTCCAGATTTCGCCCATCTTGCAGCTTTCATCGGCGCGTCCATATAGCATCTTCCCCGATCCGTCGACTGGGGCCGGTGGTGATATCAACCGCGACGGTATCATCAATGATCGCGAGTCACGTGATGGAAACGACCAACATCACTTACCTCCTTTCACTGAGCGCGGCGACAAGTTCTCGCAGGTGAACCTGAGGATCGCGAAGAACTTCAAGTTCCGCGAGCACATGAACCTGGGCCTCTTCTTCGAGGCATTCAACCTGTTCAACACAGGCAACTTTGGCAACTCGTTTGACGGAACCAAAGGAAGCCCAAACTTCATGAAGCCGATTAATTTCTTCGGCGCAACCGGATTCTCCGAACCGATTGGCATCCCGTTCCAGGGGCAGTTCGGATTCCGCTTCAGCTTCTAGCACTTTGTTGCTTGAACTCACAATGTCGAGGCCGGGACTCTTGTAGTCCCGGCCATTTTTGCTTACATTCGATCAACGTTGACCGAGACGGAGGTGACTATGCTAAAGCCAAGTCTCGCTCGAATGATTTCCATTTGCTGCGCGGTAGTTGCGACGGTGGTTTGTTGCTACGGGCAGGGAGTGCATACTCTGCAAGGCAAGGTCGTGCTTCCCAACGGATCGCCGCCTGCCAACTCCGTCAGGGTGTCTCTCACCTTCAACAACGTAAACGTCTACGAAACCTTCACTGATTTAAGCGGTCGTTTCTCTTTTACGGGGCTGCACCGCGGAATGTATCAGCTCACCGCCGAAGGCGACGATCAAACGTTCGAGACTACCAGGGTCAACGCGGAGATCTCAGCCTATGGCTCCGCTCCGCAAACCTTCACGCAGAATGTTCAGTTGCACCTGAAGGCAAGTAAGGGAGTCGCGCCTGCCGGTCTCGCCGACATCGAGGCATCGGACCCGAACGTGCCTCGGCTTGCGCGTGAAGCTTATGAGAAAGGTATGAAGCGGGCTCACGACGACAAGCCCGAACAATCAATCAAACTGCTCCAGGAAGCAATCGCGGCTTACCCGCAGTTCTACGCCGCTCACATCGCGCTGGGCGAGCAATTCGACAAGCTCAAGCGATACGCCGAAGCGGAAACGGCTTATCAGGAAGCCATAAAGTTGAAAGGCGATCGCGCCGAAGCTCACGTCGGACTCGGAGTTGTGCTGGTTAAACAGAAACGCTACGCAGATGCGATTTCACCGCTGCGTCATAGCATTGAATTGGAGAAGCAATCCTCACCACCATATCTTTTCCTCGGACTTGCTGAAATGATGACCGGTGATTACCAGACTTCTGAGGTTGACCTTCTGCGCGCGTACGAGATCGGCAAGCCGACGATTGCGCACATCTATTTGGCGAATCTCTATGACTTGCGTCACGAACCTGCAAAAGCGATCTCGCAATTGCAGGCGTTCCTCAAAGAGAATCCAGATTCGCCAAGTGCGACTCAAATTCGCGAAGCGATCGAGAAACTCCGGCGTCAAAGCGTTACGAAGAAGTGATCGTCACACTGGCTGGGCTCGTTTGTATTCACGGATCACGCTCCCGAGTGGTTGCGGTCTTTCTCCACAACTGTCGCAATTGTCCTCTCCCCGGCGACGCACTCAGTAACTACTTTCTCTATTGAATTACCCTGATAAGGTTAGCTTTCCGCAGATCGGATGCAGAAGCGTTTGGGTATACGCATTGCTCAAACAAGCTCGCGTGAAAGAACAATCGAAGGCAGGTGCAGGCATGCAAGCCAATAAGGACAACTCGATACTGATCATTGATGACGAGGAACCAATTCGAAGACTTTTGCAAACGTATCTCTCGGATCGCTATACGTGCGTGTCAGCCGCAAGCGCGGACGAAGCTACGGTTTTGCTTTCAGCAAGTACTTATAATCTTGTGATCACCGACATCGCCATGCCCGGAACTTCAGGCATCGAGCTGTGCCAGTATGTTCGCCGAGTTTGTCCCGAGACAGTTGTTATTATGGCTTCGGGGATGACCGACATCAGTTACGCGATCGAGGCAATGCGCCAGGGCGCATTCGATTATATTACGAAACCGTTCGATCTTTCGCACGTGATGATGGCGATCGAGCGAGCTCTGCGTTATCAGGTGCTGGTAGCCGCGAAACGTCACTACGAACAGTCGCTCGAAGAAAGCGTCAGATTGAGAACCGCCGAACTGCGTTCGGTGAACGAGAATTTGAACGAAACGCTGGAAGCGTTGTATCAGAACTATAGAGCCACGCTGCGGGCGCTTGCTGAAGCGCTCGAGGCTCGAGACGTCGAGACCGCCGGTCATTCCGATCGAGTCGTAGCTTACTCGTTGCGATTAGGGCGCGCCTGCGGTCTTTCACACGTCGACTTGATTGCGCTCGAACAGGGCGCGCTTCTTCACGACATCGGTAAGATAGGCGTGCGCGATTCTATTCTGCTCAAACGCGGACCGCTCAATGAGGCTGAGTGGGTCGAGATGCGCGAGCACATAAACTGTGGTTTGCGTATCATCGACGGCATAGACTTTCTCCGCGGCGCGGCTCCTGTAGTGGGCCAGCACCATGAAAAATGCGACGGCAGTGGCTATCCCATGGGCCTTCGTGGCGAAGAGATTCACATCAACGCTCGCATATTCGCGGTCGCGGATGCGTTAGATGCGATAACCAGCGACCGTCCGTATCGAGTAGCCGCGTCGTACGCAGACGCGCGAGATGAGATCGCCCTCCATTCGGGCTCACATTTCGATCCGGCAGTGGTTGAAGTCTTTTTGAGCATTCCGGAAGAGGAGTGGTGCGAGATTGGTGAGCAGGCGAAAACCGAGGACTATTCGGAACGAATCATCGATAAACACCAAATCCGTTCTTTCATCATCTCACTCAAACGTCGCCGCGCTACGGCATCTTCGTTGCAACCCGCTCCGCTTTACATCTAGTCTTTTTTCTTATCGAAGAGAGGCGCGCGATGTACCGGCAAGTTGACCGAAACTTCCGGTCGTTAACCCATCTTCGGTTTCAGAAGCGGAAAATGAGGACCGGCTCCATCGCCACCGCTACTACGAACTGGGTGATGAGCTGATGAGTTGGAAGATGCCGCAGTTCGACCTCGACGCACCGGGTTAGCGGATATGATGGGCAAGGCGAAGAAGAAACAGTCTCTGATATTGGATCTTGTGTCAAAGCGCGATCCGATTTTAACCAGAGCCGCCCGGATCCTCGGAATAAAAATTGAACCTGAGAAAGCGGCTTCGATGTTTCCGGTCGAATGGCGAAAGTGAATATTGATCTAATTGAAACTTGTCTCTACTGAGAATCACTGAACTTTCCCCTTGCCGTTGGATCAGACTCATTCTCGCCACGTCACAGTACAGTTACTCGTCAACTAAAATTCCTACCGCAACTGAGCGGGGACAGTTGTCGCTCACACGTGAAGAAAGAGTCATTCGCAACTGAACAAACCGTCAATTGATGGAGCCCTTACTTTCCGCTATTCTAAGCGTTGCATTTGTTGTCGCTTGTCACCGCTTTTTGTAAGCGCGACGAGGCCCCTTAGCTCAACGGCAGAGCAGAGGACTCATAATCCTTTGGTTGGAGGTTCGAATCCTCCAGGGGCCACCAAAGAATCAAGAATTTACGGTTTCATTCAACGGTTTGCTGCCTCGCGTTGTGACAATTTTGTGACAATTTTTTGGGTCTGCCTTCCAATTGCCTCAACTGCGCGACGCTTTCCTTCATCAGTGGCGTGAGCATAGCGCTCAGTCGTCTGAATTGATCTGTGTCCCATCACATCCCTGATCGCCGGCAGCGGCACTCCGGCATCTGCCGCCCTGGTTCCAAAAGTGTGACGCAGGTCGTGAAACCGAAGGTTGGATAGCCCGGCGTTTCGGCAAGCAGTGCGCCAGGCTGTCTTGATCGATGTGTACCTCGTGCCGGTTTTTGGATTGGTGAAGAGAAACTCACCGCCCTTTCGATCGGCTTGCATCAATTCGCGTAAGAGTTCGCGAGCAGTATCGTTCAAAGGCACTTCCCTATCTTCATCGGTCTTCGTGTGTTTGATGTAGAGTACATCCCGATGAAAGTCGACATCTTCACGCTTGAGGCCGAAGAGTTCGTTTATTCTCAACCCCGTGTTGATGGCGAGTGTGACCATGTCGCAAAGGTGAGAACGCTGGCCAGTCAGAATTGCCATTAGTCTGTCTTCCTCTTCTGGCAACAAATATCTGGTTCGGTGTTGCTCGCCCTTCAGAATCTTTACCTCGCGACAGGGATTCTCAGCTGCTTCTTTACTCGAGACCGCGAGTCTGAAAATCCTCGACAGCAGTCTGAGTTCTCGATTTACTGATGCAACCATTCTTGGTTTGCTTTTGTTCTTGCTGATCACTGGGGCTGCTCGCCTTTGGATTTTGTATTTCTCTATCAGAAACGGGCTAACCTCAGACAGCTTCTTCTTTCCGAAGAACGCCAGGATGGGCTTCAGCCTCGAGATATCAATCTTCCACGACTTCTTGTTGGCTTTGGCCCAGGGCGTGTAGACCTTCTCGACGAAATCGTCCAAGGTCCTCGTACCCTGCGGTCTTCCATACTTGCCTTCGTGAATCTCAAGCCTGACCTTGGCTTCGACCTGTTCGGCCTGGCTTTTTGTACGCGCTGTCTGGATCGCTCCGCGGTATCGCACGCTCTCAATCATGAGGTCGTAGTGCCAGCTACCACCTCGTTTTCGTACTGTCATACAGCTTCCTTTCCCAAGCTGTAGCCACCAGCCAAAGGAAGCGCGCCAATGATACATCAGTCCTGGCGACGCTCGGTAGTCCACGCCAAAATTTCATCCAAAAGGAAAATCGTTCTACGGCCGGCCTTGTGAAATGGAATCTGACGTTGGGATACCCAGTCATATATGGATCGGGGCGACACGCGCAGAAGCTCTGCCACTTCTTCGACAGTCAAGAATTGCGGACGTGACAACTGCAAGCTCATTGTTCGGGCTCCTTCTTGGATTCAGTCATCCTCGACGAAGGGACAAGCTGCGTTCCAGCAGGAGGCAATGTAAACAGTTGAACAGTGAGAAACCCGAAAGAACCGTCGGATACGATCCCCTTCGGCAGCTAATCGTGAGACACCTATTGACTGGAGTTCAGAAGAATGAAGGGGGTCGAAAAATGGACCCCAGGGGTACAAAAATCGACACCGGGGTACGAGATTTCGACCCTCTTTATCTACCGCGTGAGTAACTATCCCGATCTGAGCGATCACTTCTGATGTTGGTTGTATCAGAACGCGACTGATCAGTCGTACCTCGGCCTGTTAGCTCTTGCATTCGAGCTTGTTGAGCATCCCGTGCGGTCTCAGCCTCTGACCGCTGGAGTCTCTGCTCGGCCATGTTTGCCGCTTCACTGAATTCCTTTCTGAACGCACCCAGATAAGGCAGCGTCTCGGCGTACGCTCTCAACTCAGCAATCTGATCGCGATTCAACTCCGGCTCTACCTGACTATCTCGAACTCCCGCTGCTCGGCAGTAGTCACGCGCTATGGCATCTCTAACCACGCTCCAATCCCGTGCCTTAGTTGACTGTTCCTGAGCCTTCCTGAGTTGACTGGCAAGGCCATCGGCGACAGCCTGGCGCTCGCGCTTTTGTTCCGCTGTGTCGGTGAACTGCCTGACGATGAACTCCAGCGCGCTCTTTGGCTCAACTTCTCTGAGGCTCTTGGTGTAATCCCAACCTTCGATGTTTCTGATTGGGAGCTGCCTGAACTCGCCGAACTCGATCGCCGCCTTGAGGCGTTCTGCTTGCTTCAGCATCTCCATTCGCGCCATCACCGCCTTACCTTTGACGCTCGAAAGTGCTTCGTGATCAGGATTGGCTAGCAACCGATCTTTGACTTGATTGTACACATAGCCGAGCAGCTGCGCGTCTTTGTTGCGGTTCGCGATGTCGCTCATCTTTATCAAGTCCTTTCGGTCGAAGACGGGCAAGGGTATTGACCTGCCCTGTGCAACTCGCGCTTTTTCAGCGTCGGCGACGAGCTTAGAAGCAACGTCATATTTGATCCTGGCCGCGCCGAAGTTCTTATCAATATTATGGCCGGCGGTGGCGAGCTGCGTTTGTATGTCCTTCTTGACCTCCTGGAAGTAGTCAACGGTTCGCTGAATTGACTCTCTCTTGCTCGGTCTGAGGAAGTTGTAAAGCTTGAACTTCTCCTCGGTGTGCTGCTTGATTTTCGCCTCGGCTTCCCGCAAAGACATCTTTCCCCAGCCCTCCACGTCAAACTTCCAGAAGTGTCTTGAGGTCTCGAACGCTTCACCTTTAGCTTGGGCTTCTCTCAACTCGGCGCCTGCCATGATCCTCGTCGATTGCAGTCGCGCCGCTGCGCGGTCGTCTTGCACCGCGATATCACGGCTGTGAGCACATTCTTTGAGTTGCTTCCACTCTTCTGTCGTGTACACAATCTGGGGCAACTCTTCCTTGCCAATCTGTTTCCGCACTGCAAGCGTCTTCTCCAACGCAACGCCATACTCGTGCGCGGTCGTGGCCGCCCATTTCACCTGAGCTTCCGGCGCATCCGTTCTGATAAGGTGAGCGAGTTCCTCGCGAGCTACGTGTTCCTTGGCTAGCAATCGGCTGGTTTCTTTCTCCGATCCGGGCCGCATCACTGGTTCAGCCGCTGGACGCGGATCTAGCTGTTTGCCGCGGTCCCTTGCGTGAGACCGCTGCGCTGACAATCTTTGCTCGGCCAATCTCTCCCTGCGGTCATTATCTCTTTCTGGCTTAGGCGGGATCGGTTCGCCCTTTCGATACGCTTGCGCAGCGGCGATTTTCCACTGTTTGGTTTCTTCCTTCTTATGCAGATGCTCAACGTAAACGCTTCGCTCGCCCGCGAACTCCGAGTAGATCTTCGCCCACTTTTCATCTATTGAGCCGTACTCCTGCCGTGATAGATAGATCTTCTTGCCGTCCACCTGGCGGGCGTGCAGGAAGAGATGAACGTGAGGGTGCTCCGTGTCACGGTGAATTGCTCCGAACGCAATCGCCTTTGGAAATGTCTCCTCGAGGAAACGATTTGTTAGATCGCGAATCTGTGAGTTGCTCGCAGGCACATCGAATGACAGGATTACGCGGTAGTGAGTTCGCCCTCCCTTGGCCTTTTCAAACTCCTCTTTGGAGCCGAAGAATGCGCGGACGTTGGCGACCTTTTCTCTGAGTCGTCTTCGTGCTTTTGGCGATGTAATCGGCACCATCATCTTCTCGGTCAGTATTGCATCCTGTGCGGTGACATCTCTGGGTATTCGAGAGGACTTTGATTCGTCGCTCCCCGAGTCGTCCCCTGTTAGGAAGATCGGCGCATTCCAAGTCCAGACGGGATCGGCATCAGGGTCCGATTTTTCGTCAAACGCGCGTTCATTAAGGTGGTCGTCGAGCGCTTCGGCGACGCTGCTATCCTCACGGTTCAGCTCCAATTCGCTCTCACGAGCGCGCTGTCTCTCGGGTTCCAGAGCCGACGTTCGGGTGATGTAGGAAGCGTGACTCGACCCCGCTCCCGGTGTTCCAACTCTGAACTTAGCGAATGCTGCCGCCATTCCGATCTACCGATTCGGCCCTCCATGCTCCAACCGCTGACGCAATTCGCAAAGAACTTCATAGGTCGCGACGAGCACTTGTTCTATTCTCCGTGTACTGATCGTTCCTCTCTGTGAGTTCAGTTGCCGCGCAATCTGGTTGAGGTTATTGCCCACTCTGACCACTTGAGTGATCGCCCAATCGCGCTGATTTATGAGCTTTTCGGTGCGCTCTTTTTCTTCGCCGGTAACTGCTTTGTCGGCGAGCGTGCTCTGAACAAGAAGGCGTGAAAGCGATACACCAGACTGCCTGGCACGGTTGGTTAGCTGCCGATACTCATCATCGGTGAGCCGCACAAGAGTTGCCTTCTGATACTGTTTTTGCCTTGCCATCGATGTGCTGCGCGACTTCTCCGAGATCTCCACCGGTCCCCTTGCATTTGCGATATCGCAAATGCGTATCCCGCCTTACTCTCTGAATCGATCTGTCCCATTCAACCTCGATCAATCACGTTGTTTTGCTCCCCTCGGTTGCCGCTGTTAGCAGTCGGAATGAACCGCTTGAGACTCGCCACGCTCGCCGGCAACCTTGAGCAAGAAGAAGGCCACATTGGGGAAGCGTTGCCGAGCAGGTCCGGCCACGACGGCGTGAACGCGCTCGCCATGGGGTTACTTCGAGTGCACAAACGAACGAAGAATCATTGCCACTTGTGATCCCGCATAGTGCCCATCAACGTCCTAGTGATGTGCCAGTAAGAATTACAAGCAGTGCTCTCAATCATCGGAGGATGCTGCTCGGGATACCTTCTAGGACGATGGCTGGCCGCTGATTTCGGTTCCATGGCCGCTCGAAATTACAATTGAATGTTAGTTTGTGGAGAGGGGCATGGCGGCGCAAAGGTGACTGGTCCGCCCTTTGTTGCGTGTGAACGACGAACAGTTTTCAATGTTCGCGTCGATGAAGCGTGCGTACGGGTAAACAACCCGAATGCAGGATATCGTCAGGTTAATCGTTGGGGTTTCGGCGTTGTCCAGATCCCCATTACGGGAGATGATGCGCTAGGATTCTCGTCCTTCGTGCTCAAGTTCGCGGCACGGAGCAGCGAGCGACGCTTCAATCGGTCTCTCCGTCCGTCGGCTAGCTGTTTTCTACACGACGAGCATATCTGAGACCTCGGAATCGATCTCTGGTTCAAGCTTCACGACTGTCTTGATCGAATTTGAGACCAGACAGTTCTTCTCCGCCTTGTCCAGCAAGCGCACGGCTCGCTCCCGATCACGAGCATGGCGCACCATCAGTTTTGGTGTGAGCACGACTTCCGTTATCTGGTAACCGGCGGTTTCGATCTTCTCAAGCTTCCCTCTGGCATTCGATGCGAAGCTCACAAAATCGAGTTTTGATAGCTCGGCTATCGCTAAGAAAGTGACCACAAAGCAGGCGTTGACGGAAGCAACGTATAGATGCTCCGGTGTCCAGAACCCTGGATCGCCCTGAAACTCAGGCGGCGGGGCGATCTCAAGTGCGGGCAGTCCCGATGACTGCAAGCTGGCTTTTCTTCCTGATGCCCACTCGACTTCGGTTTCGTAGAAGTAAGGTGCTTGATGAGTCATAGAACTCTCCTCTGGTTAATGCCATCGGGTGAATTCCAATGGAATTGGTTATGATGAACTCGATCCGCGCCAGGCCAACTCCAGCGTTCGGGATTGCCGCGAGCGCGAATGCATTGCTCGGATCCCCGACGTTAAGCATTACCTGCGTGTGTGTCTGGGGCACGCTCGAAGAGTCTATGCGCTCAATCTCAAATGGCACTCGACCGGCGTATACGCGGCCTTCTGAACCCTCAGCGCATGAGACCGTCACCTCTTCGCCGTCGCGCAGAAGCTGGGTGCCGTTGCCGGTTCCAACTATGCACGGGATACCAAGCTCGCGAGACGCGATCGCCGCGTGAGCTGTGCGACCGCCCTGATCGGTAACGATTGCCGCCACGCGCTTCATGACCGGCTCCCAGTCCGGGTCGGTCTTCGCAGCAACTAGAACCTCACCGGCCTGGACATCGGCAAGGCCGCTTGCTTCTCTCACAACGCGCACCGCTCCGGAACCGATCTTCTCGCCTACGGCCTGACCAGTCACAAGCGAATTCCCGGAACATCGCTTCCCTGCTGAATCCTAACATTGTCGCGAGGCTCGCGTCGGGAGGCCTGAGGAGACTTCTTCAGCTTGTAAACCTCGGCAGTCGCCGTGCGCGGCTTTGATGAGTGCACGGTCTCGGGACGTGCCTGCAAAACGAAAAGATCGCTAGTGATGCCATCCTTTGCCCATTCAATGTCCATCGGTTGTTGCCGCTGGGCGAGCTTGGAATAGTGGTCCTCAATGGCGCACGCCCAGCGCGCAAGCTTCAACACTTCCTCGTCCTTTAGAGAGAATCTACGTCGTTCGTCTATTGGCGTAGGCTCGCTTCTGGTCCCGCGGCTGCCATCGGCATAGACGAGACGGACTTCTTTGGTACCGAGTCTGCGGCCAACTATTGGACTGAAACCCTGGGCAAGAGTCGGTTTGAACACGATCCACTCATCGGGAGTGACGACACCCTGAACGACGAATTCTCCAAGACCGAAGGCGCTGGTGATCACCACGACATCTCGGAAGCCTGATTCGGTATCCAGCGTGAAGATGACGCCGGCGCTGGCCTTGTCGGCTCGCACCATGAGTTGAACTCCCACCGATAGGGCGACCTGAAGATGATCGTAGCCGAGACGGGCGCGGTAGTTGATGGCACGGTCAGTAAACAGAGAGGCGAAGCAAGCCCGGACCGCCCGCACTAAGCCTTCGCGGCCGCGCACGTTGAGGTAAGTTTCTTGCTGGCCGGCGAACGACGCTTCCGGAAGATCTTCAGCAGTTGCGGATGAGCGGACAGCAAGTTCGGTTTCGCGTCCCAGTCGCTCCTTGAGTCGATCGTAGGCGATTAGGATCGCTTAACGCAGCTCTTCTGGAAACGGCGTCTCTAATACCGCCGATCTTGCTTGTTGGCCCCGAATAGCAAGCTCGTCAACGTCCTCGACATCAAACTCGCTAAGTATCGTCTTCAGCTTGAGCGCCAGACCCTGCTCGTCGAGCAATCGGCGATAGGCGGCTGCTGTTGTCGCAAAGCCATCAAGGACATTCATGCCAAGTGGGCGCAGCTCATTGAAAAGGTGGCCCAGAGAAGCGTTCTTGCCTCCGACCGTGGGCACATCCTTAATCGATATCTCGCTGAAATCAAGAGTGTAGATTGGTGTTGCCATGGCAATTCCCTCCGATGCATTCCGCAGTTCATTTCCCGCTCGCATTCCATTCGCGAACACTCCTCTGGGAATCTGGCCCAAGCGGCTGCAGAAGCTAACGCACTCCTTCCCACACTGCTCGCTCCGCCGATCTAGGATCGTCCACGACCTCCGACCTAGTATCGAAGCGCATGGTCGCTCTGCGACTGAGATCGTACTTCGGCCAACCGCAGTCTCCGTTGGTGGCAAAGGCTACCCAGGCGGCGTGCATGCTGTCAGCGAGCTGTTGTGGCGGGTCCGTTCCCCATAGCAACTCAGTCCTCTTGCCGAGCGTATCGAAGACGAAAGGGATCTCAAGCGCATGGCACGCACCGAGGAGCCCATCGAACTGCGGCGAGCGCCAGGCAAACTCATACATATAGGTGGATGCGGGGCGCTTCGCGTGTGCGTCGGCTAGACGGATGGCAGGAATGCGCCAATACGAATCGGTCTGAATAGTCGCGAGCAGGTCGCCGGCGCTGGCACCCCGATGTGCTGCCCGATAAGCGGCGAGTGTCGCTCCGACCGGGCACCCGTAAGCCGCGACGGCCCCGGCCAGGGCCTCATTGGTGACCTTGTCGATCGCGCCGCCGGGCACCAGGAACATTCTATTCTCGTCGGTGTTGGTGCCGACCATGAGGTCGATGCCACCGCCGGCTCCGCCAGCAATGCCATCGATCGGACGCGCGGGGATGACCGTCCCCGTCAATCACTGGCTGCCAGAGCATCAAGCTGACGCCACCTCATTACCCCAGTGCTTTGGATCCGGACGCGCCGCGAGATCGGCATCCAACCTCGCCTGGGCCTGAAGCACGCGATCAACGGGAACTGCTGCGATCGCCTCTCGGGTTGCCGCGACGCCAAGCTTCTCGGCGAGGAGCTGGGCAACTCGCTGCGCGGCCGCGGCGGACATAACTTGATGAGCGGCTCCGCTCTGGGCGATGGCGCGCCGGAACAGCCCCTCGGTACGGGGTATGGAGAGGAGCGTGCCGATGCTCATAGCACCAGCCGACTCGCCGAAGATGGTCACGTTTCCGGGGTCGCCGCCAAACGCGGCGATATTCTCCCGTACCCATGCGAGAGCGGCGACTTGGTCGAGCAAGCCGAGGTTGGCGATTCCGTCTCCGAGATAGAGGAAACCCTCGGCGCCGACCCGGTAATTGATGCTCACGCAGACAATGCCATCCGGGCGAAACGACTGCCGTCATACCAGGGCGACGCACCCGTTGCGTGAAACTCAAACATACCGCCAGGAATCCAGACCATCACCGGTTGCCTGGCAGGGCCAAGGGCTGCGGACCAGATATTGAGGTTCAGGCAGTCCTTACCGGACTTAGTAAGCTCCGGGATGAACAAATCTATTGGCGGGGGATATGGCACCTGCGCCGACTTCGGGCCATAGGTGAGGGCGTCTCGCACGCCGCTCCAGGGCGCAACCGGCTGTGGAAGCCGAAGCCGATTTGCGCCAAACGGTGGCGCCGCATAGGGAATTCCCTTAAACGTGTTCACACCATCGGCAACGCTGCCACGGACCTCACCATATCGTGTTTTTACAACTGGATTCATGTGTATACCTCGTGTGACAGCGATCACAAGGCCCTTGAAATGTCAGCGGTTCTTCACGAATAGAATCCGACCGCGAAATGAGTGCTTTGAAGGAGGATAATGATAAGTCGTTTTCGCGGCAATAAGAGAAGCGCGGTTTGTACGGCGATGCCGAAAGGGGATTTCTCACATTAGGTGGGAAACTTTCCGCTGCTCTGAAGACGCGTATCAACCCCTAACCGCATCAATGAGTCGCTTCCGTTTGGTACGGGTGTTGCCGTCCTCAGAGAGGAGTAGTCTTCGGAGCGAGTCATATAGGACTGTAGCTCTTTGGAGGCCTATGAATCATCTCTACGAAACTCTTGCGAGCGCGCTTGAAGAACCCGGCGAGGATTGGAATACGCGTCTCGATCATTGTAGACAGTGGTTGACTATTCAGGAGCCCGAAGTAGCGATCCAGTTAATTTCATTCCGCCGAAAGGTACGAACGCTCTCAATCGAGGAGCTTAAGGAATTGTACAGCCAGACGTTTGTCCTCAATCCCTTGTGTTCACTTGATATCGGCTATCACCTGTTCGGGGACAACGACAACCGCGTCAAGTTGTTGGCGAAGCTTCGCGAAACGGAGGCAGCGTATGAGATGGGTCAGGGGAATCAGTCGCCCGACCATTTGCCTGTGCTGCTGCGGTTGCTCACGAAACTGGAGGATGAAGAAAGGCGACACGCGCTGATCATTGAGCTTCTGATTCCGGCGCTCGGCAAGATGCTTCACGCGCTCAACCGGGCGAACAATCCGTATCAGGACCTGATCGAGGTTATCAGCAATGCGCTGAAGAACGAACTCCCAGCCGCAGACAGTTCTCAGATTGAAGATGCGGGCGACGGACCCGGAGACCATCGTGTTTCGTCGAAGGCAGCCGGCGAGCGAAAAGCAAGCCGTGGGCAGTGCGAGGTAGCGGAGACAGCCTCGACGCGATTGGAAACGGTTCGTTCGTCATGAATCATTCGCCTGAGATTAAGAATGGGAAGGCCGTGTTTCACATTCACGGCATAAGCAAGGTCTATCGCGTCGGCGAAGTCGATGTTCATGCTCTGCGAGGTATTGACCTTGATCTGTATCGCGGCGAATTTGTCGTCCTGCTGGGCCCTTCAGGGAGCGGCAAGTCGACGCTGCTGAACATACTCGGCGGGCTCGATGTTCCGACGAGCGGCGAAGTCTACTACCTCGATCACATTCTTACTTCGGCGAGCGATACAGAGTTGACCCGTTTCCGTCGTGAACACGTGGGCTTTGTTTTTCAGTTCTACAATCTGATCCCGAGTTTGACTGCTTTGGAAAACGTCGCGCTTGTAACGGAAATTGCCGAGCTGCCAATGAGTCCAAAAGAAGCGCTCGAGCTGGTTGGGCTTGGCGACAGATTGAATCATTTCCCGGCTCAACTATCGGGCGGCGAACAGCAACGCGTGGCTATTGCTAGAGCTGTGGCCAAGCGTCCCGATGTGTTGTTGTGTGATGAGCCAACCGGCGCCCTCGACTATTCAACAGGAAAAATCGTGCTTGAAGTGCTCGAGCGTGTGAACCGCGAATTAGGAACTACGACGGCCGTGATCACTCACAATGCGGCAATCGCGGCGATGGCTGATCGCGTGATCCGAATTGGCAGCGGGCAGATCCTGGAAGTCTCTCACAACGAAACGAAATCGCGCCCGGCTGATTTGAATTGGTGAAAGCGTGACTCCGCTGAATCAAAAACTCGTGCGCGACCTGTTGCATCTGCGGGGGCAGGTGATCGCCGTTGCGCTGGTCGTCGCGTGCGGGATCGCGACCTATGTGACGATGAGAAGCTCTTATGACTCGCTCGTCGTCGCGCGTGCGACCTACTACGAAGCATATCGCTTTGCTGATTTGTTCGCGCAAGTGAAACGCGCACCCGAAGCGCTCGCTGCCGAGATTCAAACCTTCCCCGGCATAGCAACGACGCAGACTCGTGTTGTGGTCGAGGTGACGCTTGACGTGCCCGGGCTTGAGGAACCGGCGACCGGGCGACTCGTTTCAATCCCCGAACGACAAACTCCGATCCTCAACGACATCTATATCCGACAGGGACGCTATGTTGAACCTGGAAGGCGCGACGAGGTCCTTGTGAGTGAGGCATTCGCGGAAGCAAACCAGCTTCAAATTGGTCAGACCCTTGGGGCTGTCATCAATGGTCGATGGGAGAAGCTTCGGATCGTGGGCGTTGCTCTCTCGCCTGAATACGTCCACGAGATTCGCGCGGCGGATATTTTTCCTGACCGCCGCCGTTTTGGAGTCTTGTGGATGAGCAGGGAAGCGCTTGCTCCGGCCTTCGATATGGAAGGCGCGTTCAACAACGTGACGCTCTCACTCGCCCCTGGAACTAGCGAACCGGAGGTGATTGGTCGACTTGATGAATTGCTCGAGCGATACGGTGGGCTTGGCGCTTACGGGCGCGATGAGCAGGAATCACACCGCTTTCTTGCGGATGAAATCGAGCAGGATCGGATAACCGGCATCATCATTCCATCAATCTTTCTAGGTGTTGCCGCATTTCTGATTCACATGGTTCTGTCGCGGTTGGTCGCAACGCAACGCGATCAGATCGCAGTGCTCAAGGCATTTGGATATGGCAACGTCGCAGTCGGGATCCACTATTTGAAGTTTGCTCTTGTTGCAGTGTTGGCGGGTACGGTAGTGGGAACTGCCCTGGGTGTTTGGTTCGGCGCGGAACTAGCGGAAGTCTACAGGCAGTTCTTTCGTTTTCCAGTGCTGCAGTTTGAGATAGGACTCGAAACGGCTGGGTTGGCAATAGCGATCAGCGCGGGCGCAGCGTTTTTGGGAGCGATACTCGCTGTGCGCCGAGTGGTCGCGCTTCCGCCCGCCGAAGCAATGCGGCCTGAGCCTCCAGCAAACTTCCGAGCCGGTTTGCTGGAACGGATCCGGCTTCAGAAACTCTTCTCCCCGGCGACGCGAATGATTGTTCGTAACGTCGAACGCAGAAGATGGAAAGCCATGCTGTCCATTCTCGGAATCGCCCTCGCGGTAGCCGTGCTCGTGGTGGGTCGATACTCCTTTGACGCGCTTGACTACATCATCGACGTTCACTTTCGAACCGCGCAACGCGAGGATGCGACCATTACCTTCAACAATCCGCGAACATCTCGGGCGCGCTTTGACGTGACGCACTTGCCCGGTGTGCTGCACGCCGAAACGTTTCGGACTGTGCCTGTGCGATTGCGATTCGAGCATCGCTCAAAGCGAGTCGCGATTCTGGGGATCAAACCTGATGGTGAGCTTCGCACTCTCCTTGATCGAAATCTCAAAAAAGTTGATCTGCCACCGGAAGGCGTGATGCTTTCGACGAAGCTTGCCGAAGTGTTGGGCGCTCGCGCAGGCGACTCGATCACGGTCGAAGTACTGGAAGGCGAGCGGCCGGTGCGCCGAGTCGCGGTGGTTCGGCTGGTCGATGAATGGATAGGTCTGTCGGCTTACATGGATGCGCGCGCGTTGAATCGTCTGATGCGCGAAGGCGAAACGGTTTCCGGGGCATACCTCTCAATCGATCCGAGATTCGCCCCGCGGCTCTACTCGCTGATCAAACGCACGCCGGCAGTTGCGGGCGCGGCCTTTCGCGAGATGATGCTTGCGTCTTTTCTCGAAACCATTGCCAAGAGCCTGACTATTTCGACGACTGTGCTAATCGTCTTCGCGTGCGTGATTGCATTTGCGATGGTCTACAACAGTGCGCGCGTGGCTCTTTCCGAGCGAGGTCACGAGCTTGCTTCTCTGCGGGTGCTTGGGTTCACCCAGCGAGAGGTATCGGTGATGTTGCTGGGCGAGCAGGCGGTGTTAACGCTCGCGGCGATCCCGCTCGGGTTCGCGATCGGATTCGGGATATGCGCTTTACTGGCCCTGTTGATGAACACCGAGCTTTATCGAATGCCGCTTGTCGTGAGCGGAAAAACTTACGCCTTCGCTCTTCTGATCGTGGCGGCATCCGTTGGACTCTCTGGGTTGCTGATACTAAGGCGGCTTTACAATCTCGATTTGGTCCCAGTGCTGAAAACGCGGGAGTGAAATATGAAGAAGAAATTGACCCGCATTGTTTATTTCCTTCTGACCCTCTTTGTAGTGACACTCGTAGTCGTTGCCTTTCTGCCGGCGCCAATCAAGGTAGAAACTGCCCGAGTAATGAGAGGGCCGCTCCGAGTCACAGTCGACGAAGAAGGCGAAGCGCGAGCGCACGATCGCTTTGTGGTGGCAGCACCGATCGCCGGCCGCCTGTCCCGTGTAGAGCTTCACGACGGTGACTCGGTCTCTCTCAATCAAGTAGTCGCGGTTATCAATCCAGTGCCGATCGACCAGCGCGAGCGCGCGGAGCTAACGGCGCGAGTTCAGTCTGCTGAGGCCTTGAAGCGCAGCGCCGACGAAGCAACCGAGCACGCGCGCGCGGATCACGAACAGGCAATGCGCGATCTTCGCCGCGCCGAAAACCTGGTTGAAAGTGGCGTAATCTCCCGCCAGTCTCTCGAGCAGGCCAGGAACGCGGAGACTATCAGCAAGAATGAACTCGAGGCGGCGAAGTTCAAGGCACAAGCGGCCTCTTCTGAGGTAAGCGTGGCGAAGGCCGGCTTGATCGCCGTTGAATCCGAACAGAACGGTCTGAGTAGACTTGTGACCTTGCGCTCGCCTGTTCGCGGCCGCGTCCTTCGAGTGATCGAGAAGAGCGAGAGGGTAGTCACGTCGGGAACGCCAATCATCACGGTGGGTGATCCACGCAAGCTTGAAGTCGTTGTCGATTTCCTTTCGACGGACGCGGTCAAGGTGAGGCAAGGCGCCATCATGCTGCTTGAGAACTGGGGTGGCGAGGCGGCGTTGCGAGCGCGAGTACGGAGGATTGAGCCTTCGGCGTTCACAAAGGTCTCCGCGCTTGGAATCGAAGAACAGCGGACCAACATCGTCGGCGATTTCGTGGATCCGCCGGGACCTCTCGGCGACGGTTACCGGGTGGATGTCAGCATAATCGTCTGGGAAGCTGAAAGCGTCCTAAGGATTCCAGCGAGCGCGTTGTTCCGTCACGGCGACGGATGGAGCGTGTTCGTTGTGGAGAATGCCAAGGCGATCAGGCGCGACCTTGAAATAGGCCACCGGAGCCAGTTTGAAGCAGAGGTGCTCGGTGGGATCGAAGAAGGCGACGCGGTTATCGTGCATCCGACAAATCAAATCGGTGAGGGGGCTAAGGTCGAGAATAGATGAGGGGATAAAGCGAAGCATCCCCGAGATGATCTCAATCATGTGGGCCGCTCGGATTCAACGCTGATGTGAGGACTGATGGTCCGGCGAGCGATAGAAACGACGCCCTACGAGTAGCTGCAAATGTGCAGCCTTTCACAAGCAGTCCGGTGAGCCCGGACAAGGCGGAGGTTAGTATGAAAACAAAGACGATCTCTACAACAGTATGTAGCGTGCTCGCGTGTCTGGTTGCGAGTACAGTGTGTTTCGCAGGACAGAAGCAGAGCAAAGATTATCGCGATGCGGTGTCTCAATCTGAAAAGGCGGCACGGGTATTCCGAGAAATCATGCGCGCGCCCGACAAGTCAGTTCCTCGAGACATCCTGGATGGCGCCGAATGCGTTGCGGTTTTTCCTCAGGTTCTCAAGGCGGGTTTCGTTGTTGGTGCGCGAGGCGGGCGAGGCGTCGCCAGTTGCCGGACGAAGAGTGGCTGGAGTGCGCCTGCGTTCTTCAACCTCAGGGGTGGTAGCGTTGGTTTGCAGATCGGCGCGCAGTCGACTGATTTCGTTCTCCTGTTCATGAACAGGAACGGTCTGAACAGGCTGATGGGCGACAAATTCGAGGTTGGCGGAGACGCATCGGTTGCCGCCGGCCCAGTTGGACGCCAGGCTGGAGCTTCAACGAACGTCCGAATGGATGCGGAGATTCTTTCTTACTCGCGAAGCAAAGGCTTATTCGCCGGTTTAGAGCTAAAAGGTGTCGTCATCACTTTGGACGATGACGATATGGTCGCGGTCTATGGTGAAGGTGCTAAGGCGAAGTCAGTGCTTCAGGGCGGAAGTGTAAAGGCACCCCCCGCTGTGCGAACCTTTCCCGCTACGCTTGGGAGCTATTCTAAGCGGAGAGCGAAATAGCTAGGAGCCTCTCGACGGGATTAATCGAATGTTCGAAGCTGAGCGTCAGCGCGTGATAGTCAAGCGGCGCCGCGGTTCACCACATCATTTGTTAATGATTCACCGGTCGCGGCGCCGATCCACGCGTATTTTCGGTTGCGCGCTCTTGCCCGCGAGTATGGGAAACCCTGTGCGAGATTCATGAAAACGCACACGATACGCCACGCTGTTTGCGCGAGACGCGCAAACAAGAATTGGCATTTGTGTTGCGTGGCGTGAGTAGCTTGGGTCGAGCGACGCGGAGAATCGCGTAACCGGCACAAGCTTGTAACTCGGAAACTCAAACTTGGAGGTTTGCCATGCTTTGGACAATCGTCATCATTCTTCTCATTCTGTGGTTGTTAGGTTTCATCGGCGGCATCGGCGGCAACCTGATTCACTTGTTGATCGTCATCGCACTAATAGTGTTCATCTTCAACATGCTCAGCGGGCGCCGATCCGCTGTCTGATGCCAGAAGCGCGACGCCAGGCACAGGAATCTGCATCTTCATCCCCATGGCTGTTATCCGCGCGGTGACGTTTTGCAACACGTCATGCCGGGAACAGTCATGGGCGGCATTCTTTTTTGGTCGCCCCTGCGTCCTGGTTCCGTTGTCACTTGTTTCGCTCTTCTCGATGAAGCCGTTCGGGCTGGTTGCAGGTTATCGGTGACTCTAAGCAGACTGTTTGTTTACCTGGGCAGCCGGAGACTCCCGCCCTGAGATTACCTACGATTCGCAGCATTCATTTGCTGTCCAAACCCGGTTCGATTGTGACGACTATCACACGATGAGAGAGCGTCGCTTTTGAACAGAAGAATTGATCAGCTTGCTGTCATCGGGGTGCTCAATTAGCCCCACTCCGTGCGCACTTTTTCTCAAGAGTCTGCGGAATCCCGCGCGAGATTTTGAAGCGCATGGGATACGCGAAGGCATTACACCAAGAAAGCGCGTTCGCCAACTGGCATCTTTGTTGCGTTGATGTCTGTAGCTCTGCCTTGAGAAAGGGAGAGAACGTTGCCCGTATCTAGAGCTTGCTCAAGAAAGGGCTTTTATGGACCGTCCAGCGGCGCGAGGGTGCGCACGCGATGCAGTAGGCAGCTGCACCCATTGCCGACGGAGGTTTCCGCAATGGTACTACCGATCACCAGAATCCTTCAGTCCAGCCAACCTGGAGTCAAGTTAGAGTCGCACCGAAGCATGCCTGCCTGATCGGGTCGCTTAAGGAGGCGAGCAATGAAAAGCAATATTTTCAATCGAATGGTGGTGGCGCTTGTAGTTAGCGCCGTGTCGCTGGGGGGAAGCCTTCCGACTCTCGCGCAGCAACCACCGCCAGAACAAAACCAGCAGGAAAGCCAAGACAAGCAAAAGCAGAAGAGCGAGAACAAGGCTCAGAAGAAGCAGGAACAGCAACAACAGCAGCAGGACAAACAGCAGCAAAAGGCTCAGAAACAGCAACAACAACAACAGCAACAACAACAGCAGCAGAAGGCTCAGCAGCAACAACAGCAGGATAAGCAGCAGCAAAAGGCTCAGAAGCAACAGCAACAGCAACAACAGAAGCAGAAGGCTCAGCAGCAGCAACAGCAGGACAAGCAACAGCAAAAGGCTCAGAAGCAACAGCAGCAACAAGAGCAGCAGAAGGCTCAGCAGCAGCAGAAGGCTCAGAAGCAACAGCAACAACGAGAGCAGCAGAAGGCTCAGCAGCAGCAACAGCAGGACAAGCAGCAGCAAAAGGCTCAGAAGCAGCAGCGCATTTCACAGCAGGAGCAAGAACGGAGAATCAGTCAGCAGAAGCAACGGCTCGTGCAGTACCGTGAACATCTGGATCAGCAGGAGCGTCTCTCACAACAGCATGCGGCGCAGCTACAGCAACAGAAGCGTATGGCGCAGTACAGGTTCCAGCAACAGTATGTCCAGCGCTTGCGTCAGCAGCAGTTGAGGCTGCGGAACGAACGTAACTACAACTACGGTCGCGATCCGTACTTCTACACGGCTCTCAGCTATCGATACTCTCGTGGCGGCAGCTACTACGAGACGAACCAGTACGGCGCAAACTTGCTGCGTCAGGCTGTGAATTACGGTTATGAAGAGGGCTTCCGTGCTGGAGAGGCGGACCGTGAGGATCACTGGGGCTACAACTTTGAAGACTCTTACGCGTATCGCGACGCCAACTACGGTTACAGTGGCTACTACGTAGAGCGGGACGACTACAACTACTACTTCCGCGAGGGCTTCCGTCGCGGCTACGAAGATGGCTACTACAGTCGACATCAATACGGCAGCCACTCAAATGGTAAGTATGTTGTCTTGGGCGCCGTGTTGGGTGCGATTCTAGTACTGGAGGCGCTTCGCTAGGGGCTGAGGATTCGTGTTCTGAACATTACTCATCGTTCAGGAGCTGGCGAAATGAAGGGCTCCGGAAAGAGTGTAAGAATCAGGACGGCTGAAAGTAGCCAGACGATCCGCTGGTGCGGCGAGCGTCCAGTTGTGACGCGCCGCCGCATCAGCCTGGCGATGTGGTTTAGCCGTCAGAGCCAGCGGGGTCAGTAAGGGCCAAAGGTGGTCGTGATGATAATTCATGAGATGACGACGGAGGAATGTCGCGACGCGCTCGCACAGCAGCATGTCGCAAGGCTGGTCTGTGAGATGGACGGTCAGCCGTACGCTGTTCCAGTCAACCTGGTTTATGATGGCGCCTACCTCTTAGGTTTTGCGACTATGGGCCTCAAGATAGATTGTATGCGCTCCAATCCCGACGTATGTGTCGAGATCGACGATATAAAGAGTCAGAACCAGTGGATGAGTGTTGTCGTGTTTGGCAAGTACGAGGAATTGCCCGATACGCCGGAATATAAAACGACGCGCGCGCATGTTAACGAGATGTTGCAGAGTCGGGCGATGTGGTGGGAACCTGCTTGTGTTGCCGTTGAGGACCGCGATTATCCGAAACCTTTTTCACCTATCTTCTACCGCATCCACATCGATCGAATGACGGGACGCCGGGCATCGCCTGATCTGGTTAAAGATCATCCTGCCACACCTGCCAAAGATCAAAGCTGGTTGAGCAAAGTGCTCGATCGGGTGCTAACCAGGTAGTTTCCCCGCGCTGCGGCATCTTCGGGCTGGTACGCCCCGGTTCTTACAGCTGGGGGAACCAACACGGAGTACCACGAATCTTCTTGGCAGCTCTATCCAAGTTCTTTTGCGCCGTGCGAGCCTCGTTAACATTGGAGATGCAGCGTAATTGCCACGCGAACTTCTGGAGCATGGGGGGCCAGTCTTTCACCGCAGCCTCTTATCGTTTCTTAGGACGCAGAACGTCAGTGAGCGTCGTCAGGAGCATGTCGGCCGTGTAGGGCTTTGACAAAACGGCGTCGACGCCCGGATCGACGTTATCAATCCTGTCTTTGTCGCTGACTCCCGTGCTGACAATAATCTTGAGGAGGGGGTTGAGCTTCCGCAGAGCGCGGAGCGTAGCAAGGCCGTCCATGTAAGGCATTAGGATGTCAGTAATCACAACCTTGACATCACCTGAGCGTTGAACATATATAGCAATCGCCTCGGTTCCATCGCTCGCAGTGAGCACCCGATAGCCCGCCGCTTCCAGCGCGTTCCTGGTGATTTCTCGGATAGCGGCTTCATCGTCGACCACCAGTATCAACTCGCCGTTACCTCTGTGAGTCTCAGGTTCCGCGTTCAACGCCGGTAGCTTGGACAGTGATTCGGGCGCCGGGACGTAGACCTTGAACTCGCTGCCTGTTCCCGGCTGACTAGACACGCTGATGAACCCGCCATGGCTTTTCACGATCCCCATCACGGTTGAGAGCCCCAGCCCCGTTCCCGACCCGATCCCCTTTGTAGTAAAGAACGGATCGAAAATTCTGTCGATGATTTTGGGCGGGATACCTGTTCCGGTGTCCGCGACCGTAATCAGCACATAGCGGCCGGGCCTTGAATCTAGGTTCATTCGAGCGTAGCTCTCGTCTATCACAAAGTTTTCAGCCGCGATCGTCAGCCGGCCACCGCGCTGCATCGCATCGCGGGCGTTTACGCACAAGTTCATTAGCACCTGATGTAGCTGGGTCGGGTCACCGATAACAGGCCAGACTCCATTGGGCATTCGTGTCTGGACGTCGATCGATTTCGCCAGGGTCTCCCTGAGCATCCGAGCCACTTCGTCGATGAGGTGCAGAGGCTGAAGAAGAATCTGCCGGCCTTCGACACCCCTTGCAAACTGCAGGACCTGCTTGATCATCTCGCCGCCCCGCTCTGCATTTTGCTGAAGTATAGTGAGAAAGCGCTGGCTGTCCGCATCGGGGAATTTCATCTGCAGCATTCGCACCGCCAGAAGGATGGGCGAGAGAATGTTATTTATGTCGTGCGCAATGCCGCCCGCAAGTGCGCCTATGCTTTCCAGGCGTTGCACCCGTAGGAACTGCGCGTCCAGTCGCTTCTTCTCGGTGATGTCAGAGTTGACCACGAGAATAGATTTGGGCTGACTTTGGTTATCGCGCACCAACGTCCAACGGCTCTCTACGATAAGCGTCTCGCGAGCCTTGGTAACCTGCTGGAGCTCGCCCATCCACTCGCCCTTCTCGGATAATACGCGGTTCGCCTCCTCCAGTTGCGACGAGGGGCTTTGATTGAGAAGGTTATCGGCATTCATACCTCTCACTTCGTCTCCGGACCAGCCATATATCCGCTCGGCGCTCTTGTTCCAGAAAAGAATGTGGCCCTCAAGATCCCGAACAAGTATTGCTTCCTGCGCGTGGTCTAACAACGCGGCCTGTTCGTGGAGACGTTCTTCGGCGCGCATGCGTTCGGTCACGTCGTTTGCCAGTACAAGCCGGGCTAGCCTGCCTGAAAAAATTACGTCGCGTGTGACTATCTCCGCATATATCTCTGTTCCGTCCTTCTTTCGGTGTTTCGAAGTGACACCATAAACCAACCCGGCAGGGATTTTACTCAGCTCGTCCATTAATACGGGAACTTCCTCGGGCGGGCGAATGTCCTTAATTGTCATCGCCATGAACTCTTCTCGTGTATAACCGTAGTGACGCACCGCAGCATCGTTCACAGTCAGAAATGAGAGCGTCTCCGCTTCAAATACCCATGTTGGTTGTGGAATGCTTTCGAATAAGAGCCGGTATCGGTGTTCGCTTTCCCGTAGCGCGTCTTCGGCTCGCTCTGCTCTGAGATGTCTTGAGCACAGCAAGCGAGCGCGGCATCCGCGGGAGTCGCTATCGAGACTTCGCCGGGGATTGCGCTACCGTCGCGATCTGCCCGGTCGACTTCACGCCGCTTCCGCTGTTTTCTTGGTGCTGACACGGTCTTAGACCTCAAGGTTTACGCCGAAGTTCTTTGCTATTGCTGACGCAAGAATGGGATCTCGGCGCCATTCGACAACACGGTGCTGGATTCATACTCTGACCGAGACATCCTGAGGGGCCAAGGCCACAGGCTTGTTTACCGCCAGTCGGCGTTGGAGCCCACTTCGCTTAATAGAGAGCGCATACCGAGCAAAAGCTTCGCGCCATCGGATCAGTGATCTCACGGGCCATTCCCGGCGAGCCGGCTCGGCCGTTGAAGCGCAAGATCCACACTTCTTCTTTGTCTTGGAGGAAATAGAATGTACCGACTATCCTGCGGTCGCCTTCAATGTAGTAAAGCGCGACTCGGATGCCGCTCAGCGAGCCTCCGGCGAATGCTTCCTGACCGGCGAAGACGCACGAGTAACAAAGTGTGAAATCGTCGAGTTCCCGGCGAACCACATTCTGAAGTGAGCCACCGTGCAGATCCTCTCTCGTGATCCTCAATATTCCCTGGTCACGGTTCTCGTAGATGAATTCAGTTTTCTGGCGACCAACGGCATCCGTAAAAGTCTCCGCTCGCCAATTCCCGGCGAGTGTGATCTTGAAGCCGTTCGCTTTATCGATGAACTCGCGCTCAGCTTGCGCCATTGTGGTAGCGCAAGTACAGATCAGGATCAATATTAGATAGAGAACACCTTTGAAATTGCTTTCGCTTCGTCGCGGTGATTTCGCTTTCAAAGTCATGACAGGCTCCAAAAGGAGCGGCCCCGAGTGATTCCAGCCTTCGTCTCCCAGCCCTTAGCGTTGATGACTGAAACTCTTGCGAGTCCCAACTTCCGCGCCGAGGTTTCGTACTTTGCCAATGCTCCTTGCGGGGCCCGACGCTAGCACGAACCAGAAGACTTCAACCAAAACCTCTCGGAGCCGTACCCGGTTGTTACCAACCGAGCGTTTACAATTTAGCACCATACGCGATCTGCGAAATATGATGGCCGTCACACATCGTCGTGATGGCTGTCACGGCCGCGCTGTCTGCATTGGCTCGTTCCAAAATGAGCCTTGCGCATGGTGAAGCAGGTTGTTCCCGCGATCTTGTGATGGGAGGCACATACAAACTTGATAAAAGTTGGTATACGTCAATAGGCGAGTTGAATACCCAGCCGACAAGAAACACGAGGCATGAATCATGATGAAACGGGTGCAACGTTACGCCCGTCACTTCTCAGACAATTCACGAGCCACCAATCGAAAGGCGGTGAATGATGCGAAGTCCAAAGCGCTATTCTAATGTGACCTTTTCCAAGCGAGTTGATCATGATGCCGGACGGCATCGTGGCCCGCACGCTCCGAGCGAACCCGCGGAATGCAGGTCATGCGGAGCGGTTTATGCTGATCGGCGTTGGACGCCGGCAGGCGCCTTAGCAAAAGCGGGCAAGCACAAGAACTGGCACCCGAAGACGATGACTTTGTGCCCGGCTTGCAAAAAGAAGGACGAGGGCGTTCCTGCCGGATTTGTTTACGTGTCTGGCGGTTTTCTCTCAGCGCATCGCCAGGAGATTGAGCATCTCGTCGACAATGAAGCCGGGCGCGCAGCCGTTGATAATCCGCTCGCACAGATAATGGGGCGCGAGACGGATGAAAATGGTCGACTGGTTATCTCTACTACCACAGAACATCTTGCCCAGCGGTTAGGCCATGCGATCGAGAAGGCATTCGACGGTAAGATCCATTACGAGTTTTCGCACGAGAACAAATTCGCCCGGGTCTATTGGCATCGTGATTGAATCAATAGCGGGATTTCATTTTCCGCGCTTCAGGAGGAGCCAAATCGTCTCCGAGAGCGCACATCGAAAACTCCCCGCCATATTCATAAGGAGGTAACAACCATGACAACAGCGACTGGACTCGCTCCGCTGAAAGCTCTTCGTGATCTGCTGACCCCGGAGCCCGCCCATAATCTACAGGAAAGACTCAATCGTCTCTTCGAGGAGACGTTTCTCCCGCTCAAGGCGGAGCCGTTTTCCATTGCAGCCTGGTCTCCATCCTGCGACATCTACGAAACGGGAACCGAGATCGTCGTAAAGGCGGAGATTCCGGGAGTCAAGAAAGAGGACATCAAGCTGAGCATGCAGGACAATGTGCTGACGCTCAGTGGGGAACGCAAGTTCGAAGAGGAAACGAAGAAAGAGAACTACGTGAGAGTAGAGCGTGGCTATGGCAGCTTTATGCGCAGCTTCACCCTTCCGCCATCTGTTGATTCAAAGAAAATCAGCGCGGAGTTTAAGGATGGTCTGCTCGAAGTGAAACTGCCGAAATTTGAAGAGGCCAGGCCCAAAGAAGTGGAGATCAAGGTCAAGTGAAGCTGTGAGCCACTGATCCTGATCTACTCTCGAGTGTAGCTCAACGAATTCAGTTGATGGAAGGGGACTCAGTCCTACGTCCAACGGAGGTGCGTTTATGGTAGCAAAGATGCAGATGGTACCGGATTCCCAGCTTCGCGAACGGGTGATGAAAGAGCTGGAGTGGGATCCGCAGATTACGTCTATCGATATAGCCGCTTCGGTTGACGACGCGGTCGTAGCCTTAACGGGTTTTGTCCACAGCTATGCCGAAAAGATCGCAGCCGAGCGGGCTGCAAAGCGAATCTACGGGGTTAAGGGAGTTGCCAACGACATCGAAGTCAAACCGGGCATCGAGCTGAGCGATCCGGAGATAGCCCGGAATGCAGTGACGGCGCTTGAAACCCGCGTGGATGTTCCCGACAACAGAATCAAGGTTACTGTGAGGAATGGATGGCTCACCCTGGAAGGCAATGTTGAATGGCAGTACCAGAGGGCTGCTGCCGACTCGGCCTTAAAGCACCTCACTGGTATCAAAGGCGTCACCAATCAAATCCTGATCAAGACCCGAGTGTCGCCGACAGAGGTGAAGACCAGGATCGAGGAAGCGCTGCAGCGAAGCGCCGAGATCGACTCGCGCCGGATAACGGTCGAGGCGGCGGACAGCACGGTCAAGCTCTGGGGCAATGTCCGCTCGTGGTTTGAAAAGCAGGAGGCCGAGCGAGCCGCGTGGAAAGCCCCCGGAGTCTCAAGGGTCGAGAACTACATCAGGGTAGTTCCGTAGGTTGAATTGAATCGGGCACGACTCGCGGAGTTTTCTGTGCCACTGGTCGTGCCCGTTTTTGCTTCGAGAAACTAAGGAGGCAACATGAATATTCTACGCCTCTTCACTGGTCACGAGCACTACTGGGGCGTTCCGCACGTGCGTGTGGCAGACAGGCTTTTGATTCAGACTTGTTACGAGTGCGGGGCTGATCGCAGGGTCAAGGTTGATCTTCAACCATCACCAACTTTGGAACTGCCGAGGCCGATTGCTATAACCTCGCGCTCAAACAACGAGGTTCGGAAGGCCGCTTAGCAAAAGACATGGACTTGCCATAAGCTGCCTCGGAAGCGAGTTCCAGCCAAGATGAATGAGCGGCGTGATGCGCGTCACTGCGTATGGTGATCCGGGTCATAGCCTCTCCGATTCCCGCGACCTATGCTAAACACGGGAAGCACCGCTTCCAGTTTGTCGGCTAACACTGGCTGAGCAAGTGGGGGGATAACCATGAACATACTTTTGTCTATTGATCATTCAGTCTCATCTGAGACCGCCGTAAGCGAGGTGGTTGCGCGACCATGGCCAGCCTCTACCAAAGTCTGCGTTCTAAGCATCGTCGAACCACCGGAGGTACTGGTAATTCCCGCGCTTATGGAAAGGCGCACCGAGGCGGCGCAGGCATTGGTCAAGAACGTTGCCGATCGTCTGAAAGCGCGAGGGCTCGAGACTTCGACTCACGTGATCGTGGGCAATCCTCACACCGGCATTGTCGATTATGCGGAGCTCTGGGGCGCGGACTTCATTATCGTCGGGTCACATGGACAAAGCGCACTTACTCGCTTCTTTCTGGGGAGCGTAGCGCAAGGAGTTATTAGACACGCGCCGTGCTCGGTCGAAGTCGTCCGAGCCACGACCGGCGAAAAGCCCCTCGGTGCTCGGCCGATGAAGATACTTCTTGCCACCGATGGTTCCGAGTTCTCCCTGGCCGCTGTGCGCTCGGTGGCCAAGCGCCCGTGGCCCGAAAACAGCGCTGTAAGGGTGATTAGCGTTGCCGAAAGGATCACGCCGGCCATGGAACCCTGGTATGTGGATGTCGAGTTTATGCAAAGCCTAAGCGACGAAGCCACGACGCGAGCGCGCGATGCAGCGCTGGCCGCGGAAGAAATCATTGGTGAGGCAGGGTTGAAAGGCAGTGGGTTGGTTCTCCCCGGCTTCGCGAAGGCAGCGATACTCGACGAAGCAAAAGAGTGGGGCGCGGACCTGGTTGTACTCGGTTCGCATGGCCTGCGTGGGATCACCAGACTTCTGATTGGAAGCGTCGCTGAAACCGTCGCATTGCATGCGCATTGTTCGGTGGAGATTATTCGGGCGAGGACCGTCGCCACGCAATAGACGATTTCGTCGACCGACACGCGCCTCTGTAATTGTTCTTTAAGAAACGCGTATCTGGACACGCGAAGAGAGAGAGGAACACTTATGATGGCTATCAAGACAATCTTGTGTCCGACCGATTTCAGCGAACCATCGTACGAAGGTCTGAAATATGCGATTGAGCTTGCGACACTGTTCAGCGCCGATCTGTGTCTGACTAATGTCGTTCCCGCAATTCCGCCACTGCCGACCAATCCGAATTTCGTCTTCGAGATCCCGGAGTACGAGCGCGGTCTTCATGCCGACGCCGAACACAAGCTTCGAGAGCTGATCGAACAACGCATTCCGAAGAATCTGAAGGTTCGAACGGTGATCGGCCACGGAGACCCGGGCGGTGAGATTGTGCGTATCGCAGAAGACGAGCGGGCCGACTTGATCGTCATCGCAACCACCGGCATGACGGGATTTCGCCACTTTCTGTTCGGGTCGGTTGCCGAGAAGGTTGTTAGGCTTGCGGCTTGCCCGGTACTCACAGTCCGCGGACCTGTGGCGAGGGCCTGAGATCGAACAGTCCGGGGAGTTTGTCATATAACCTACGCGCCCGGCGCCTGATCAAACGTCTCGATGTTCACTGCCGTGACTTTGTACTCTGGTGTATCAACGTATCCGTCGCGGTGTGGACCGGTGACCATGTTCAAGAACACGGGAGGATCATTGAATGTCGCAAAGAGTTCGCCCGCCCTCACCGAAGTAGTGATGCGTACAGGCAAGACCGCTTCGCCGTAATGGCTCTTCACTCGCACCGGCACGCCGTCTTTCAGCTTTAATCGGTCTGCGTCTTGCGGCGCAATATCAAGGAAATCGGTAGCTCGCAATACCCGGTTTGCACTCCGCATAGTCATCGTTCCGGCGTTGAACTGATAGAGGCTCCGGCCGGTGTTGAGCAGGAACGGAAACTCTTCGCTGGTAGTCTCTGGCGTCGCCTCGTAGTCGATCAGGTGGAGCGCTGCGCGCTTGCCGACCGGAAATGTTTCGTGGTGAAGAATCAGAGTGCCGGGATGGTCCGCGGAAGTGCAGGGCCACTGCAGGCCGCCTCTTTCCAAGCGCGCATAGCTGAGCCCGCTTCCCGCTTTCCACACCTTGCGCACCTCATTCCAAATCTCCTCAGGCGAGCTGAACTGGAAGAACTGACCCTTGCCCAGTGCGCGCGCGACTAAACATATGATCTCCCAGTCGGGTTTCGACAGACTCACAGGCTTAATGACTTCGCGGACCATTTGTACTCGGCGCTCGGCGTTCATAAATGTGCCGGCCTTCTCGAACGAGGATACTGCCGGAAAGAAGACAGTGCCGAACTCTCTGGCAGTCTCATTCATGAACATGTCCTGGACGACCAGGACTTCGAGGTTCGCGAGCGCTCGCCGTGTCACGCTCGCATTCGGATCGGTAAGCAATATGTCATAACCTATGGCCCAAACCGCTTTGAGTTCGCCCGCGCCGGCAGCATCCATCATCTGCATAAGGTTCAGGCCGGTGTTCGCCGGCACCGGCGCCCCCCACACGTTCTCAAACAGGCTGCGGCCGTCCTCGATTGGTACGTAGCCTGTAAGATTGTTCGGCTCACAGCCCATATGTGCCGCGCCCTGGACATTGTTCTGACCGCGCAGTGGATTGATCCCAGTTCCTGGCTTGCCGATGTTACCGGTAATGAGAGCCAGGTTCACAAGGCACATCACACCTTCAGTGCCCTGAGTGTGTTCAGTTACTCCAAGCCCGTGGAAACACATCGCCGGTTTCGCGGAAGCATATAACCTTGCGGCCCTACGAATAAGATCCGCGTCGACTTCGCACATCGCTTCCGCTCTCTTGGGAGTCCATTGTTCTATAAAGTCGCGGAACTCGATCCACTTTGCCACACGCTCGTTGACGAAGGCTGTATCGAACAACTGCTCCTCGACGATGACGTTCGCGAGCGCGTTCATCAACGGAACATTCGTTCCGGGTTTCAACTGCAGGTGAATGTCGGCGCAATCAGCGAGCTCGATTCTGCGCGGATCAATAACAATCAAGTTCGCCCCGGCGAGCTTTGCTTGCCTGATTCGGGCGCCGACGATCGGGTGGTTCTCGGTAGTGTTGCTGCCGCAAACTAGAATCGTGCGCGCCCGTTCGATGTCTTCGAATGAATTTGTCGCAGCACCGGTACCGAGCATCAGCTTCATTGCTGCGGCGGTCGGACCGTGGCAGACTCGCGCGCAGCAGTCGGTGTTATTCGTGCCGATTACGACTCGCGCAAACTTCTGGGCTAGATAATTCTCCTCGTTCGTGGCACGAGCCGAGCCCAGCACTCCGATACTGTCCGGCCCGTTGGCATCCAGAATGCGCTTGAGTTCGCTCGCGGTGGACGCAATCGCCTCATCCCACGATGCGCTGCGCCACCCGGCTGCCTCGCGGATCATCGGCTCGGTGATGCGGTCTTCGGCGTGAACGAAGTCGAACGCGTATCGTCCTTTCACACACAGGTGGCCGCGACTGACTGGGGCATCGAGCACAGGCTCGATTTGGACAATGCGGTTCTCGCGGACTCCGACGTTCATCTCGCAGCCCGTGCCGCAGTACGGACACGTCGTCTTTGTCCAGGCTGTCGGTACGCCGTTCGCGAGTACGCTTTTGTCTTCCACCGCACCGGTCGGACATGTGTTGGCGCAAGCCCCGCAGCTCACACAGGAACTCTCAAACAGGTTCGTCCCTGAGTCGGGTCTGATGCGTGTCTGGTCGCCGCGGTTCCACACTTGCCACACGAATTGTCCTTGTACTTCGTCGCACACACGCAAGCAGCGATAGCAGTAGACGCACTGCGACATATCGACTTGGAGATAAGGATGCGAATCATCGAGCAATGCTGTGTGGCGCTCGCCGCTGCATTCGGCTTCGAGTCCGTAGTCTCGAAGATAGCGATGAAACTCCTTACTCGGGAAACGAGTGACCGCATCGAGAGGATACTGTTGCGCCAGAAGCTTGAGCAGTGTCCGTCGCAGATCTTCAAGCTCGCGCGAATGCGTGTTGATCACCATCCCATCGGTTAATGATGTGTTGCAGGCGGTAACCGGACGCGGCGCGCCTGCTACGTGAACAATGCAAAGCCGGCAGCCGCCATAAGGCTCGAGGCGCTCGTCGTAACAGAGGGTCGGCAGGTCTATTCCAACGTGCTGCAGCGCGCTCAAGATCGACGTGCACGTTTCGAATTCGTATTGGTTGCCGTTGATCGTTACGCGAAACATGACCGAAGCTGCTCCGGGTAGTACCGCGAAATACTTCGCGCGAACTCCGCCAGCCCGCTCCCGTGCCCACACAGGCTGGTCAGCGCTAGCGCAGTTGTGACCTCTTCGAACTCGGTTCTCTTTCCTGCCGGTGCTTGGCCATCTTCGATGACATTCCAAAACATCCGTTCGATCTCGCGGCTTCCAAGGCGACACGGCGTACACTTCCCACACGACTCGAAAGCGCCGAAGTCAAAAACGTGATGCATCAGTTCTGCAATTGAGGTGTGTTCGTCGAAGGCCACGACTCCGCCGTGACCCACGCTTGCGCCGATCGCGTCCAGCTCATCGAATCCGAAACTAGTATCCAGCAGTGAAGGAGGAATGACCCCGGCAAGCGGCCCTCCGATGATGACGCCGTTGAGGCTTCCGACCTTCAAACCTCCGCCGAGTTCTTCGACGATATGGCGAACTGAAACGCCGAACTCGATCTCGTAAAGCCCGGGTCGATTGAAGAGTGAATTGAGCGAGATCACCTTTGTGCCCTTGCTTGTTGCGGTACCGAAAGTGGCGTAAGGTATTCCGCCGTTGTGAACGATCCAGGGTATGTTTGCCAGTGTCTCGACATTATTGACCAATGTCGGCTTGCCCCATTGCCCTTCACTGGTAGGGTACGGCGGCCGCGCTCTCACCTCCGGCCTTCGTCCTTCGATCGAGTTGAGCAGCGCAGTCTCCTCGCCACAAACGTAGCTGCCGTGTCCGATCACGATCTCTATATCGAAGCCGAAATCGGTGCCAAGAATGCGTTCGCCCAGAACACCGTTGCGCCGCGCTTCTAAGATTGCTTCCTCTAGAACGGTGCGCGCCTGCGGGTACTCGGCACGAAGGTAGACATAGCCCTTCTTCGCTCCAACCGCGTAGCCCGCGATGACCATTCCTTCCACTAAGGCATGTGGATCGTCCTCGATGATGAAACGGTCGATGTAGGCTCCCGGATCGCCTTCGTCCGCGTTGGCGACGACGAACTTCTCAGGCGAGGGCTCTCCGAGTACTGCGCGCCATTTCTTACCTGTGGGAAACCCGGCGCCGCCGCGGCCACGCAAACCGGAGAGTTCGACTTCCCGAACAATCTCGTCGGGGCCGCGATCGAAGGCACTTCGCAGTGCGATGTATCCTCCAGCCCTCGTATATACACTAAACGATCTCGCTCCGCCTTCAGCGATTCGCTTCAATACTAGTGGGAACCGAGAGCGGACTTCGACGCGCGGTCGCTGGTCATCCGAGGCGGAAGCCGGAGCCATATAGCACTTCCCCAGACAATGGATACGATGACTCTGTGAAGTCGCTTCGAGCCAACGTTCGGGGTTCTCATACCGCGCTACAAAGCACGCCAGTCCCTGACATTTCTTCCTATCAAGATCCTGTCCGGCAAGGTGATAGTAGGACTCGACCGCTTTGTCATTTTGGTTGACCCGCATACGAATCCGTTACCGACTCATATCCAATAGCCAACATCGTTTGACGCCCCAATGCATTCATGCCGGAGCGCTCGAAGCGAGAGGCGGGCCGATGTGATGCTGGCAACACTCCGGTGTTTCATTTCGGAGGATTTCGAGTGATCGAGCTGCCTTTGTAAGAAAATCCGCCGAGGCTTCTACAACAAAACATCTGGGGTGGCGCTCCCACATTAGAGCTATTCGCGTGTCGATTGCAGCAGCCTGCTCGGCCGTCTCAACCCGCAAAGGGTTGCTTCGATTGTAGCCGCCACCAACCGGCGGCGTTCGAAGATGAATGATAGCGTGATAGCGTCGCAGTTGCTCCGTTAAATCCGTACCTACCGACGAAAAGAAATCGGACGCCTCACCTGGCCAATAAGCGGCGCCGTCAACGGTGCCCCGATCGCACAATATGATTGCGGGGTTCTCGGCGTCCGACGCATTCTCCAGCTCGCGCTGAACGTAGAAGATCGCGCGCTGGGCCGCCTGTCGAAGCGCGATAGCTTCGCTGCGAGGAACCCCGCCTCCAAAAACGATACCGGCTGACTCTGGAAGGACCCTCACGTGCGCGCAGAAGGATTGGCGAATCAATTCAAGGACGGCGGTCTTGCCCGCGCCAGGGCCACCGGTCAGCACGATCCGCCGCCGTTCGTGTCGCTCATTGCAGTCACAGGTCTGCATCGTTCCCTCCGGACTTCGGGCTGCTACAACCCATCCACCAGTTCCGGAAGCACCGCCGATCGAAACCGAAGCAGCACCGTTTCGTTCTCTCCCTTGATCTCAAGGACCTGGTCAGCCCCCTCATCGCTTGATTTCAACCAAACGTGCTTGGGGGCGACAACAGAATTGCTAACGTGACGGTCTGTTTGGTTGCCGACGATGATCTCGATCTGATCCGTGCCGCGGTCGTTCAACTCGGCAGTGATCCCTTCGAGAGGCAGATCGCGCGCCTCCGTCTGATCGCCAATCTCAGGGTCCATGATTTCAACAGTAACCAGCCATCCTCGATGCCTGCTGCTGAAGCTATCAAAGAAACTAACCCATTCGTTCCGCTGTATCTCTCGCGATGGCATACCCTTACCTCCATGTTTGCTACATACCCGACGGGAATGTCTCAGGCACTTCACCGATTTCCCATTCTCCAGTGCGTTCAAGCGGTTCGACCGCGCGCGTCTCATCGAAGTGCAGCACTGCGTCGAACTGGTCGGACAACCGGGCGTGAAAGTAATGACTGACACGTTCGGTCGCGGGCAAATAGATCACACCGATTGCTCGTTCGAGCATCGGTTGCCGAAGCCCTGTGGCAGTTCCGGTTGCGCCGCCGTCCATCGTCACGGAGTTCGAGAAGGAGGTGGACGAGGTCGTTTGCGTTCTAACCCCAGTTCGATCTACAAATCGGTTGGCCATTATCACCTCAGGCGTACGGGGAAGACTAAAGTTTCGTCAGATACACAATCTGGTCAATCATCGTAGTGCAACACACGTGCCTCTTCATTTCAGTGAATATTCGATTGCTGAGAAACGGGGAGTGCGGTGATTCACACAGGCGCTGAGGAATTATCAGCGGCGCTGCACCTATGCGCATGTCGCTGGAATGTGACAGCAGCTTCTCAGTCCGGCGTTTCCTCCGACTGTTGACGTGTTGCTGTGACACTTGTCACGATCGCTAGTGATCGCCGTCATAGATTCCGGTCCCGAACCTTTCCTATACTTACGTACGGACGGGATTTCCCGCATCACAGGCGGGATAGGTCAAACCAGAGTGCTAGCGCTTAATCGCGGGTCGCGTTCACCAGCCACTCAATGTTCAGCGACTCGCCAGAAAGGAGATCTGATGAAAGTTCACGATGTTATGACCGAGGATGTTAAGTTCTGCAGGCCGGAGACCGACCTGGCAGCAGCCGCTGCCATCATGTGGGAAAGCGATTGTGGCGCGCTTCCGATTGTAGCCGATGGGGGTGAAGCGATTGGCATCGTTACCGATCGCGACATAGCGATTGCCTTAGGAACAAGAAACAAGAAAGCGTCCGAGATTCCAGTGAAGGAAATAATGTCCGGAAAGCTTTGCGCGGCCTTTCCTGATGAGGACATTCATACCGCACTCAAGCTAATGCGAAGAGAGAAAGTGCACCGGCTCCCGGTGATCAATACAGAAGGGAAGCTCCAGGGAATTCTCTCGCTGAACGATGTCGCGCTTAAGGCGATGCACCCGGATGCGAAGAGAACTCCGGAACTCAATTACGAAGACGTTGTAAGCACGCTCAAGGCGCTTTGTGAACATCGCCCCTCGATTGCCCAGAAGCACTACAACGCGGCGAGCGCTTGAAGCGACGTTGTGACCGGGGACCTTGCAGGAGGCGAGTCATGCGACGACGAAAGACAGAGCAGCCCGATGCCAGCCCTATCAGACGGATGCTGGAAGCGGAAGAACAATCTGCTGAACACGTAGTTGTATCATTCATCCGCCAGCAAAATCTTGCCGGCGCCAGCACCGCTCCTGACATGATGAAGCATCTAGCGGTTGGAGCCGGGTCGGCGACCGAACGTAGCGGCAAAGGTGGCAAGTGCGGAGGCGGAATGGGCGGCCAGCAAGCCGGCGGGATCAAGGGCGGCGGCAAACGTAAAACCCATGCTGGAAGGAAGTAGTTGGGCGGACTTCTTTGAGGCTCTTCTGTCTCGGCGTGGCCCGCATAAGAATGTTTTGAGTTTGACAAGCGAAATGGAGGTGTTGTCATGTCTGCAAAAATTAGGACGCAGAGCGATTCACAGATTCAACAAGAAGTGCTCCGCGAGTTGAAATGGGATACTCGGGTTGAAGAAACCGATGTGGGAGTAACGGTCGAGCGTGGAATCGTGACTCTGACCGGACTCCTCGACAGCTACGCCAAGAAGCTAGCTGCACAAGAAGCAGCCCATCGCGTGTTCGGCGTGCTGGACGTTGCGAACGATATGCAGGTGAGAGTGCCGGGAAGCGTGGGCCGAACCGATGCCGAGATCGCGCAAGCCGTGCGACGGTCGTTGGAATGGGATGTCTGGATCAACGAAGAGGGAATCAAATCTACGGTGTCGAATGGCTTCGTGACTCTGGAAGGCACAGTCGACGTGCTGCGCGAGCGGGAAGACGTCGAACGCGCGATTCGCAGACTCGCTGGTGTGCGGGGCGTTAGCGACAGGATCATTGTTAAGCCTGCAAAGATCAAGGCTGAGGACGTACGAGAAGCCATCGAACAAGCGCTTGAGCGCAGGGCAGAGCGTGAGGCTCGCCACATAAAGGTCGACGTGCAAGACGGCAAAGTAACGGTGACTGGCCCAATTCGCGACTGGGCTGAGAAGCGCGCGATTCTGGGAGTCGTCAGCCACGCGCCCGGCGTGCACGCAGTGGAAGAGCATTTGTTCGTCGATCCTTTGTTCTGATTTTCCAGGCTTGATTGAATTTTGCGGATCGGACCGAGACCGCGCTCCCACTGGGAATCGTAGCGATAGTCTATACGACCTGGGAGCGCGGTAGCGAACAGGCCAGCAAAGAGTCCGCCTCGGGCCAATCGTGGCTGTCAGGAATCTGGTAGCAACATCGCCGCGTCCAACGCGCGTGATAGTTGTGATCAAATGGCAGGAGGGCTGCCATGTTAATCGAAGAAATGACGGTTGAAGAATGCCGGGAGGTTCTCACACGGGCCAGCCTGGCAAGGTTGGCGTGCGAGATGGACGGGCAGCCTTACGTTGTTCCTGTCAATCTCGCTTATGATGGCAGCGATCTTTTCGGCTTCGCCACCATGGGCTACAAGATCGATTGTATGCGAGCAAATCCACTCGTGTGTGTGGAGATTGATGACATCAAGAGTCAGAGAAAGTGGACGAGCGTGGTCGTGTTTGGCACTTATGAAGAACTGCCGGATATACCGGAACACGAGACGACACGTGAGCATGCTTACGAGCTGCTACAAAGGCGCGCTATGTGGTGGGAACCTGCTAGTGTATCGGTTGCGAACCTGGACTATCCTAAGTCATTCGCACCTATCTTCTACCGCATCCGGATAGATGGAATGACTGGGCGCCGCGCATCGCCTGACCGAGTTGAAGTTGATTCTGCTCAGTCAACGAAACCGGCAAGCCGTTTGAGCAGATTGCTCGAGCGCGTGTTCACAAACTAGCCACTATCGATCAAGCCCGCATCGCAGCTTATTCGGCTAGAACGCGCGCCAGTTCCAGCAGGCGTAGATCGAGCGGTTTCCTGGCGGTGGCCACTTCAGCGAGCGCCGTTGCCGCAATTTCGCCTTTTATCAATCCGATAAGAAGTCCGTGCTGACCTTTGGCCAGATAGTCGGTGGCGGCTGCGCCCAATCGAGTGCCGAGCATTCGATCAAAGAGTCCCGGCGTGCCGCCACGCTGCACGTGCCCTAGTTTTGTCACGCGCAGATCAAAGCCCAGACGCTCACGATGCTCCGAGAAATATAGCGCCAACCCGTCCGCGTTGTACTTCGCGCCTTCCGCAACGACCACAATTGCGTGCGCCTTACCGCGTTCATAGGCCGAGCGCAGTTCCGTGGCGATCTCTTCGGGATTAGTCTCAGCTTCAGGGATGACAATGGCCTCCGCGCCGCCGGCGATACCGGTCATAAGCGCGAGGTAGCCGCAGTTGCGGCCCATCACTTCGACGAGGAAAGCACGTTCGTGCGATGACGCTGTGACCTTTAACCGATCAATCGCTTCAAGCGCGACGTTCAAGGCCGTGTCCACGCCGAGCGTGATCTCCGAACCGCAAAGATCGTTATCAATCGTTGAAGCTATGCCGATCACCGGAAAGCCCATCTGCGAGAGCGCGTGCGAACCCGCCTGCGAGCCGTCACCGCCAATCACAACCAGCGCTTCAATCTCACGTTCATTGAGTTGTCGCAGCGCTCTGATCCTTCCCTCGATAGTTTTGAATTCTTCGCACCGAGCACTGCCTAGCTTCGTACCGCCGTGTTGAATGATTCCACCCACGTCTCTTGGACCGAGCCGAAGGAAATCGCCGCCGATTAATCCCGCATAGCCATGCCTCACGCCGAAGACTTCCCAGCCGTACTGCAGAGCCGTTCGCACGACGGCGCGAACAGCTGCGTTCATGCCCGCTGCATCGCCGCCGCTTGTCAAAACCGCAATTCGCTTCATCTCCAGTCCCTAAGCCTTTCGTCAGCCCCAAAGTTCTTCAGGCACCCCGGACTGCAAGCTTGGAGCGCAACAGGTGTGCCAATTTAGTATTAAACGTTTTCTGCTGATCCTGCGATTTGGTCTGTTTATTAGCGGAAAGTTACGCTCGCGGTGGGTGAATTCGCTCGAAGCCCAAGTGCAAACTAAGCCACGTCTCAGTTCGGGGTACCCGACTCGTCACAACTCCCCCAATTCCCGCGCATTCGCCGAGTCAGCGGCAGGCACAAACGTTGCCTCCTCTGAGAGAAGGCGAAGGTGCGCCGGAAGAGTGAAGATGAGTGAATCCGGATCAGACCCTCTCAAGCCCGACCATTCCATCCCGGATAGCGTGTTGCGGAGCACAAAGAGCACAAAGAGTCATCCGAGTCGTATACACAGCGCGAGCGGCGGGACGCGATTCACCACCAGGACAGCGGTCTACGTAGGAGTTCTTCTAGTCGGCATTGCCGCACTCTCGCTCGCGGCTTATGTAGTGTTGCGTTCATCAGCGTCCGCGCCGCTTCAAACGGAAGGTGCGGCGTCGCAGGTTACCAACGCGGGTGGTCAATCCGCTCAAGCAAACGATCAAGAGGACAAATCGATCATCTCGCAATTATTCGGAAGTGAACGCACGGCCGCTTCCGATAGCCAACACGAGTACTGGCCGATCTACGCCGCAAGGGTAACGATGAGACTGCTGTTGGCCTCGCTGCTCGCAGCAATGCTTGCGTTTCGTCCGCACAAATACATTCCGGCGCTCAAACGCAATCCCTACGTAGCGCAAACTCAAATATTGCTCGCCGTAGTTGCTTCGGCGTTGATGATGATAGTGGCCGACAATGCGGCTCGAGCTTTTGGCATTTTCGCTGCAGCTTCGCTTGTGAGGTTTCGCACGAACATCCGCGACCCGAAGGAAATCACGGTCCTTTTGATCAACCTCGCTATCGGCCTCGCGACTGGAGTAGGCCGATGGGAGCTTGCGGTCATCTTGAGCGTGTTCGTGCTCGCTACGCTCTGGGTCCTGGAATACTCCGAATCAAAGCAGGCTGTTCGCTCGATGCAGTTGAAGGTGAAGTCACGTGAGGTTTCCACCACAGACGAGATTCTGCGCGATGTCTTTGCAAGGCACAGGCTGACCGCCGAGCTTCGCGAGCTTGATCGCGAGGACGAGGAACACCCGCTTGGACGAATTATCTACTATGTCACCCTGGGAGCGAGAGTGAGCACCGATCAGTTGAGCGAAGAGATCTTCTCTGCCGATTCACACAATATCGATACTGTCGAGTGGCATCAGAAGAAGAGTGTCTCGTACACGTACCGTTGATCGCAGCATCAATAAGAGTTGGGGCAGCCCCTTGAACATGACTGAGGTTTCAGCAGCGGAGTCGTTCGAGGAGATGAAGTAGGAGACGCCGATGACAAGAATCTCCGTGTGGTTCCTTACGCTTTCACTGCTGGGGCTTTTTCTCTTCCAGTCAACGCAAGCTCCTCAGTCAACGCCTCTCGTCATTCTCCACGTGACCGTAATCGACGCCACAGGCGCAGGGGCCGCGCCCGATCAAACTGTGGTGATCAAGGGTGATCGAATTAGCGCTCTGGGAAAGACCGGCGAGATCGTCGTACCGCCGGATGCGAACGTAATTGATGCGAGCGGCAAGTTCCTGATCCCCGGCTTATGGGACATGCACGTTCACGCATTGCGGGACCTTCGCGCGAAGCAGTTTTTCCCGCTACTGGTCGCAAACGGAGTTACGGGTATCCGCGATATGGGAAGCCCGCCTGGCCAACTGGAAGCGATCAAAAGACTGCGTGAGCAAGTTGAAGAGGGCAGCGTTCTGGGTCCGCGCATCGTAGCCGCAGGGCCACTGGTAGACGGACCGAATCCGATGTTTCCGGATCTCTCCATCGCGGTCTCCAACGAAATAGAAGCGCGGCAAGCCGTGAGAGATCTGCAAAGCAGCGGCGCGGACTTCATCAAGGTATATTCCCTGCTTAAACGAGACTCATACTTCACTCTTGCAGACGAGGCTAAGCAACTAGATATTCCGTTCGCTGGTCACGTTCCCGAATCCGTCAGCGCCTTTGAGGCGTCCGACGCCGGACAAAGAAGCATCGAGCATCTCAGCGGTGTGCGGCTGGCTTGCTCAACCAGCGAAGCAGAATTGAGACAGGAACTCGACGAAGCAAGAGCAAGATCCGATGCGTCGCTACTATATCGCGCGCTGCGTCACGTTTATGCGAAAAGTAAAGCGACCTACAGTACGGAGAAAGCGCAGGCACTTTTCGCGCGCTTTGTTGCGAATGATACCTGGCAAGTTCCGACGCTTGTTGTCGCCCGCTTTGTGGCACAGGTGAATTCCGACCCTGGAGAAAAGACCGGCCTGCAAAGCAACCAGATGACGAAGATCAGTACTTACTACAATGAACTCACGGAAGACGAGTTCGAATCCGTTTCAACGTCGGCCCAAAACGCGTTCGATCTGGTAGTGTCAATGAAGAGAGCTGGCGTTAAGTTCATGGCCGGCACGGATGCACCGAATCCCTTCGTGATTCCGGGCTCCAGTTTGGACGACGAGCTTGAGCTCCTCGTACAAGCGGGATTCACACCTTTGGAAGCCTTGCAATGCGCAACTCGAAATCCAGCCGAGTATCTCGGCATGGTCGGCCTACTTGGCACTGTAGATCAGGGGAAGATCGCTGACCTCGTATTACTGGACGCAAACCCTCTCGAAGACATCCGCAATACTCGAAAGATCTCGGCGGTCGTCGTGAATGGGAAGATTCTATTGAGACCACAGCTTGACGAGATGTTATTAAGAGACGCGGTTAAGCGAAACCAATGAACGCTGGCAAACCAATTGTTACTGAGAAGACACAACTAGAAAAAGATCAAACGCGCTCAATTCATCAGGCGCCGCATGAGCCGGCGCTTGACTGCTTCAACGAGCAGCAGATACGTCACGGTCATTCCGAGAAGGAATAGAAAATACAACGCCGGAAGCGGAGTGAACCCCAGAGCCCTGTTTAATGGGCTGAATGGCAGAACAATGCCGATCACTACAACGAGAAGGGTTGTGATTGTGAGCGGCAGGCTCGGCCGGCTGCGTAGCGGGTTGCCCCCTGTTCGAATGATAAATAGCACAAGCGTCTGTGTGGCGAGCGACTCGACAAACCAACCAGTATGGAAGAGCTGCTCGGATGCCTGAAATACTTTGAGCATTATGAAGAAGGTCAGAAAATCGTAGATCGAGCTTATTGGTCCGATGTACAGCATGAATTTGCGAATGATGCCGATGTCCCACTTTCGCGGCTTGCGAATGAAGCTTGGATCAACATTGTCTGTGGGAATCGTCACCTGGGCGAGATCATAAAGGAAGTTGTTCAAAAGAATCTGGGTCGGCAGCATCGGCAGGAACGGCAGGAACAGCGAAGCGCCCGCCATGCTGAACATGTTCCCAAAGTTCGAGCTCGTGCCCATCAATAGGTACTTCATCACATTGCCGAATGCTTTGCGTCCGTCGATTATGCCGCCGTGCAACACTCGCAGGTTGTGCTCGAGAAGGATGATCTGTGCCGCATCCTTTGCCACGTCCACTGCATTCGAGACCGATATGCCGACATCGGCCGCGTGAAGCGATGGTGCGTCGTTGATGCCATCTCCGAGGAAGCCTACAACGTGACCGCGATTCTTGAGAGCGATGATGATGCGATTCTTCTGCGCCGGTGACACTCGCGCAAACACGGTGGCCTGCTCGGATACCTGAGCCAGAGCCGCATCACTCATCCGATCCAACTCCTCGCCCATCACGATGCGGCCCGCATCGAGGCCGACACGCGAACAAACGTGCCGGGCTACCAACTCGTTGTCGCCGGTCAGAATCTTGACCGCCACGCCGTCGCGCCGAAGCCCTTCAAGGACTTCGGCGGCATCATCCAGCGGCGGATCAAAGAACGTCACGTATCCGGCAAGCACAAGGCCGTGCTCGTCGGCTGCCGAATATCGATCTTGTCCTGGCATTTTTCGATAGGCGATCGCGAGCACGCGAAAGCCGTCGGCGCAAAGAGCTTCGTACGCTGCCTCGCATCGCGCTCGCGCTTCGCCGTCGAGCGGCAACGTTCGGCCTTCAACCTCATACTCCGAACAAACAGCGAGCACGCTTTCGGGCGCGCCCTTCGCGATTAACAGACGGTGGTCACCCGCCTGTACGACAACCGAGAGCCGCCGTCTCTCGAAATCGAAAGGGATCTCGTCGAGCTTTTGATAGCCAGCTATGTCCGGGTGATCGTGATGGAGTATTGCTAGGTCGAGAGGGCTCGCGCTTCCTTTGTGCAGGATCGCTTTGTTGAGCGAGTTCTCAACGCCGGTTTCGAAAAAGCTGTTGAGATATGCGAGCAGGAAGACTCGCTCTGCCGGATTCCCAACCGGATCGAGGTGCCGATCGAGCACTGTATCGCCGCTGGTCAGCGTGCCCGTCTTATCGCTGCACAGCACGTCCATACTCCCGAAGTTCTGAATGGCTTCAAGGTGTTTGACTATGACTTTCTGCCGCGCCATGTGAACTGCGCCCTGTGCCAGCGTGACCGTGGTTATCATCGGCAGGAATTCCGGTGTGAGACCCACCGCAAGCGCGATGGCGAACAAGAGCGATTCAAACGGATCGTGGTGAAGCACGGCGCTTACGAGAAAAACGAATACCACGAGAAAGAACACCGTCTGCATTATTAGCAGGCCGAACGCCCGTGTGCCGCGCTCAAATTCGGTTTCCGGCGGCCTTGCGGCGAGACGCGTCGCTATGTCACCGAATGCAGTATCACGACCGGTCGCGACAACCATCGCGTTTGCTGTACCGCTCACAACGGAAGTTCCAAGAAACACCATGTCTCGCTCTTCAACCGAACTGTGTTTAGTTGACTCGCCCGCAAGCACCTCCTTCTCGGCTGGCAGTGATTCGCCCGTGAGCGACGCTTGATTGACGTGAAGGTCTCTTGCTTCAAGCAACCGAGCATCGGCCGGCACGAGATCTCCAGCCAGCAGCCGGATGAGATCGCCAGGTACGATATTTCGCCGAAGTACTTCGACCCAATTCCCATCGCGAAGCGCGGTAGCCGTAGGCGCAACCTGCTGACGCAGCCTTTCGGCAGCGCGTTCGGACCGATACGTCTGAAAGAAGTTTAGCGCGACGCTAAACAAAACCATGACGACTATGATCGATGCGTTAAGCCTTTCGCCCAGCAGGCCTGAGATCAAGCTCGCAATCAGAAGGATGATGACCAGTGGATTCGCAAACAAACGCAGAATTTGAATGACGTTTGTGGCGCGGCGAGTCGGGGTCAACTCATTCGGACCATGTTGGGATAGCAACCGGGTTGCTTCCACACTGCTCAGTCCGCGGAACGCGGCTTTGGATTGTTCGATAGCTTTCACGACAAGCGTGCTCTATAAGTATCTACCAGGTTCATTCGTCTTGTGGCTTTGTTTACATCCTAAGGGCCCCTGCTCGCGCTACTATTCCACAGACTCGCTATAGTAAACAATCACAACCGTGCCGACGGGATTGGTCTCACTGAACTCCTTCGCCGCGAACATCGGTATGCGTATGCAGCCGTGGCTCGCAGGATACACCGGCACCAAAGGGTTCCCGTGGATTGCTACGCCGCCGGTAATATAGTTCGGATAGTACAGCAGTCCAAGCGGACTCTTACGCCAGCCCGCAATTTTGTGGGTGATGGTAAAACGACCGCAGGGAGTGACTGCCCTCCTGGTCCGGCCTTCCGAGGTGAAGAGCTTACCTGTTCCGGTTGAGACCGGCAGAATCTTTGAAACCACCCCGCTGCTATCAACTGCAAACAAAACCTGTCGACTAAGGTCTATTTCAAGATGCGCGTAATCGATCTCGCGAGAAGGCGGGCGCTTCGCGGTTCGGATTGCTTGTAGTTCCTCCAGAGTAAGCGTGCTCGTACGTTGCCGGTCTTCCACTTTTTGAAACGCGATCAACGCATGTCGCGAACCAACATCCAAAACGCCGTCGACGGGTCCGGTCCAGTATCCGAGGCCGGATAGACGTTGCTCAGCTTCGCGAATCTCCTCAGCACTCAAGGCGAGTTGGGTATTCGGTCGTGCTTGATTTATTCGCTCTTCTGAGGTGGTCTCACCCGCGGGTTCTAAGGCACTCGCCAGGTTTGCCGGTCCAAGAACAAGGGCGCACAATAGCGCGATAGACTGCGTAGCCTGGTATCCAGAATGTCGACGAATCGCGTTCTTCACTGAAATTCATAAGTGCAATTCCAACGCCAATCGCAGCTCGAACAATAGTTGAAATAAACGGGGCTGCCGAATTTCTGTGTTGGCTCCCTGAGTGAATCTGCGCGAGACGTGGGTGATTTCTCGCATCAACCCCGTCGCGTTAAGTACGCAGGCTTTGTATTGCTGATCGGGGCGAGGAATGGATATTGCACCTGTTGATGCTGAGACTTGGATACCTTCCGCAAAACGAGTGAGGGGGCATTGGTTATGCGCATTGAAAAGATTCTGGTGCCAACTGACTTCAGTGAAAACGCCCAGGCGGCTTTTGAAAAGGCATGCGACCTGGCCCGCCAGCTTCAAGCGAAACTCTACGTGCTGCACATTCAAGATGGAAGCGCGTTGAGAGTTGCTATCAGGGAAGGGCTCTTGTCCGCCGATTCCACCGATGAGCAACTCCAGACCACAATTCACCAATTGATCGCAGAACGATTCTCCCAAATTTGGGCTGGATTAGACTGCACTCAGTTCTCCATTGAGTGCGTCTCACGTCAGGGTAGTCCGAAGGCCGGAATTGTGAAGTACGCTAAAGAGATCAACGCAGACATGGTAGTGATAGGAATGCGCGGCATCACCGCGATGAGCATGGTAACAAGCGCCGCGCTAGGCTCGGTTGCCGAGTCGGTGCTACGGAGGTCGCCATGTCCCACTCTGATCGTAAGAATAGAGCACCGGCGCGATCGGGTTGAGTGATAAATCGTGAGCGCACTTTATCGAAATGCGAACGCTCTGCTAGAGACCCGCGAGAATCTAACAAAAGTTGATGGCGAATGTTGTCCGTATGCGGCGAACGCAGCGGTGGTCGCACAGGCGCTCGGGGTTGATCCGGCCTGTGGGCTAAGTTCGGCTGAAGCAGATGAGCGACGAAAGCATTTCGGCGCGAACGCGCTTCAAACCATTCGCCCGCGTTCCCCGTGGCGCATTCTCCTGCAGCAGTTCGCCAGCCTGATCATTGGCTTGCTCGCTGCCGCGGCCTTCATTGCATGGGTTACCGGCGACAGCGTCGAAGCGCTGGCAATAGTCGTCGTACTCGTAATCAATGCGCTGGTCGGGTTTGTGACCGAGTGGCGGGCCGAGCGCGCGCTCGATGCGCTACGCCGCCAGGCACGCGCCTCTGCCCGTGTTCGTCGTGACGGGCACGAGATGAAGGTCGATGCTGCGGACCTGGTGCCGGGCGATGTCATCATCCTTAACAGCGGAGATCGCGTTCCAGCGGATGCGCGACTGATGAAATCAGGGAACCTCCGAGTCGACGAGTCGGCGCTTACGGGCGAGAGCGCATCAGTCGAAAAGTCCTTGGAGGCGGTTGCTTTTGATGCACCACTCGCCGAACGCTCCCCGATGCTGTACCTCGGCACAACCATCGCGGCCGGCCACGCGACGGCAGTAGTCACCGCGACCGGCGCCCATACTGAACTGGGCCACATCGGCAAGCTGGTCGCCGAAGCGCCCGACGAGCCAACGCCGCTTGAAACGCGCCTCGCCCAGCTAGGCCATCGTCTTGTTTATGCTGTGCTTGTCATCGCGGCTGTGGTGATGGTGACCGGCTGGTTGCGAGGAGATGGCCTATGGTTGATGGCCGAGGTAGCTATCAGCCTTGCAGTTGCGGCCGTGCCCGAAGGACTTCCCGCGGTTACTACGCTCATCCTCGCGCTCGGCGTGCTTCGAATGGCTCGACAGAACGCGATAGTCAGGAGACTCCAGGCGGTCGAAACTCTCGGCAGCACTTCCATAATATGCGCCGACAAAACGGGCACGCTTACTCAAAACATGATGACGGTTCGCGAGTACTACCTAGCCGGGGGCCGGAGAGTAGTTGGAGATTTGCAACCGACGCGAGAAAAAGACAACTCGTTTGTCCGCGCGGTTCGAGCGGCCGTTCTTTGCAACGAAGCAGGTCTGACGGCCGACTTTCATGCCATCGGAGATCCCACGGAAACCGCGCTTTTGGTAGCAGCCGCGCGAATGGACCTCGACGTTTCTCGATTGCGCGCCGAATATCCAAAAATCATCGAGGTCCCGTTTGACGCTGGGACCAAACGAATGATCACTGTTCATCGAGGCGCCGACAGAACGCACCTTGTTGTGCTCAAAGGCGCACCTGCTGTTGTTCTGGAAGCTTGCGCAAAGTATTTAGATTCGCGTTCGAGCGAGGCAGCCCTTGATGATGAAGGTCGCGCGCGGTTCCTGGCCGTTAACGAAGAAATGGCTGACCGCGCTCTGCGGGTACTTGCTGTTGCGGAGAAGACGCTCGAAAGAGCGGGAAACGAGTTGACCCTCGAGGATCTCCCTGAGGTGGAAAAGAAAGCACACCTGGAAGGTGGATACACGTTTCTGGGTTTCGTTGGCATGATTGACCCGCCGCGACCCGAAGTCCGCGAGGCAATCCAACAGGCGCTTAACGCAGGTGTACGAGTGGTGATGCTTACCGGCGATCAGTTGAACACCGCTCGAGCGATCGCTCGCGAGCTGCGATTGAATGGCGATCAGGAGGTCCTTGCCTTGCACGCTCGTGATCTCGAAGGCGTGAGTCACGATCGCCTGGCGGAACTGGCTCGAACAGCGCACGTGTTCGCGCGAGTATCGCCCGAAGACAAGCTTCGCATTGTCGAAGCTCTGGTGCAGTCGGGCGAGGTGGTAGCGGTTACCGGAGATGGCATCAACGACGCGCCCGCTCTCAAGCGCGCAAGCATTGGAGTCGCAATGGGCGAGCGTGGAACAGAAGCGGCAAAAGAGGCAGCGGATGTTGTGCTGGCGGATGATAACTTCGCCACGATCCTGAAGGCCGTCGAAGGCGGGCGCACGGTCTATGCAAACATCATCAAGTTCGTTCATATGATGTTCTCTGACAACGTTGCCGAAGTGCTTGTGATCTTTGTCAGCATTGCGGTTGGCTGGCCGCTCGCGCTTCTGCCGCTTCAAATACTTTGGGTGAACCTTGTCACCGACATATTTCCGGCGCTCGCGCTTGCAGTTGAACCTGCTGCTCCGGGCGTGATGCAGCGTCCGCCGCGCTCGGCAAATTCGTCGTTGTTATCCCGCAATTTGCTTCTTCTGATAGGCTGGCAGGCAGTGCTGTTGGCGACCATTACGCTCTCAGTCTACGCGTGCGCGCTTGATGCTTATGGTGAAGGGGCACACGCTCGCACGGTAACGTTGATGGCAATCATAGGGGTCCAACTCGGTCACATGTTCAATTGCCGGTCGCGCACTCGGTCTGCCTTGGAAGGGCTCACTCGCAACCCATTCATCTGGGTGGCAACGGGGATTGTGATAGCGCTTCAGTTGATTGCGATTTACGTAGAGCCGATTGCTCGAGTGCTGAACACCACGCGACTTACGACAACGGACTGGCTAATGGCAGGCGGGGCAGTAATCGCTCCGATCCTATTCGTGGAAGCAATGAAGTCAATTGCCCGCAGGAGACGGCCAGGAAGGGGCGGCGTTCTCTCCTCAGTTTGATCCGACCCCTGCTGAGAATGGAGAGCTGTCCGATGAAATCCTTAAGAACGGAGGAAGAAAGCACTATGAGAGAGAAGACTCCATCGTGACGGTCCTGAAAGCTGGCGTCCTCTATTTTGTGCTCGTATTTGGAGCGGGCTTCGTGCTTGGACCGGTTCGCATATTATGGGCCGTCCCGTTTTTCGGCGCGAGAATGGCCGAGTTGATGGAAACGCCCATCATGCTTGTGATCATGATTGCCTCGGCGCGGTGGCTGGTACGGCGTCTCGCTGTTCCATCGACAACCTCCAGCCGTCTTGGTATGGGCTGTGTCGCGCTTGGCTTGTTGCTCGTCGCGGAATTTACGATTGTGCTTTGGCTGCGAGGCATGTCGGTGAGTGAATACTTCGCAAGCCGCGATCCTGTGTCGGGTACCGTCTACTACGCTACGCTCATTGTGTTTGCAGCGATGCCGCTTATTGGAGATCGAGGAAAAGGGACTGGACGGGCGGACTAATGATCCACATTCATCGACATATTATGTGGTCCCCTCGCACGGGTTTGCTGATCTGCCCTGCAAGGCGTCAGCAATGAGCCTTCCGTTCACAACAGACCAATTCCTAGATATTTTTGCGAAGTACAACGTCGCAGTGTGGCCGGCACAATTTGCGCTCTACCTTATCGGTGTGTTGTGCCTCGTTCTGGCGGTGTGGCGGACTAGATGGTCAAGCAGCATCATTAGTTTGATCCTATCGCTGTTCTGGATGTGGATGGGCGTTGCCTATCATTTCGTATTCTTCAGCAAGATTAACCAAGCTGCCTGGATCTTCGGGTCACTGTTTATCCTGCAATCTCTCATTTTCATTTACGCGGGAGTCATAACTCGAAGGTTGTCGTTTCATTTCCGGCGCGACGCTTACATCATTGGAGGCGCCGTCCTCCTGGCCTATGCGCTTATCATATACCCGGTGCTCGGATACTTGGTTGGGCACAAATATCCTGCGGCGCCGACCTTCGGCCTTCCATGCCCGACGACGATCTTTACGTTTGGGCTATTGCTCTGGACGAGACCGCAGGTCCCGATCTATGTTCTGATCGTTCCCTTTATCTGGTCACTGATTGGCGTCTTTGCTGCCTTATCGCTAGGTATGACGGAGGACTTCGGGTTGTTGGCTGCCGGGCTGGTCACCACTGCGCTGGTTGGCTTAGAAACATCCAGGCGCGCCTGAAGGCTGACGGTAGTGGGAAGAGTTATTTGCGGTAATCCAGTAGACCAAACCTTTCGGTTCAGATTCGACAAAGAAACCTAATACCAGAGGGAGCTAGCACATTCCCAGAGATTACTCTCGCGCCTCACTTCCGACGATTAAGACTGGCCACCGCTACTCGGCTCGATCGAGGTCTCAGCAACTGGCTTTGGCTTCGACCGCACAACCTCAACCGAACAGTGGGCTCGTCCAGCCACGGCCGCCGATACGCTGCCAAGCAGAAAACGATCAATGCGGCTCAGGCCGCGCGCTCCTACGAATATGCAGTCGGCCTTCCGGGCTTCAGCCTCCTGTACAAGGACCCGCTTCGGATCGCCCGGCTTGACGACGGACGACACGCTCAGGTTTGCCGAACGGAACTGCCCCTCTAACGATTGGACCATTTGTCGCGTGAACTCCATCGTCGCCAGGTTCTCCTCCTCAACCCAGTGAACAACGGGTGGAATAAAACTGCCTGCAATCGTAGGCGTAGACTTCTCGAATACGGCCATCAAGCGCACCTCGCTTCCGCCAGGCCATTTGCGGACTGCCGCCGCCCGCGCTGCGTGTACCGCGTCAGGTGAGCCATCCACGCCGACGATGATTCTTGCCGATGAGCCTGGATGTCGAGTCGAGCTGCGCGCGACTCTAACTGAGCATCGCGCTTCGGAGACGATCTTGTGCGACACGCTCCCCAGAATTAGGCGAGCGATCGCCGAGCGCCCGTGCGAGCCGACCACGATCAGGTCAGGCTCCCAAGCATCGGCCTTCGCGAGAATCTCGGACGCTGGCGAGCCGCACGTAGCTTCAGCTCGCACGGTCCAATCTGGAAAGCCAGACTGGATTCTTTTGGCAGCTTCGGTGGCTAAAGTTTGAGCCTCACCCAGAGCACCCAACTCCCTTTTTCCTGCTGTCTCTGCGTCGGCGGTGGGGTCGGCCGGGACGATGCTGTCAACGATCTTGTAGCTTGGCGGAGTAGGAGGAAGCCACGCTTCGGCCACGGAGATAACTATTGCCTCGGCTTCCCGCGGCAGACCGGCTCGCCGTAAATCTTGCAGGGCGGCATCTGCGCAGTCGGAACCATCGTACGCGATTAGTATCTTCATCGTTGGTGTCCGTCGTCATTCAACCTATCGCGAACATTCGTTGTCCGAGTCGTGATCTCAGTTCTTGTTCAACTGTTCCGGCGCACGAATCACTTCGACCGAGCACGGCGCATTCAAAGCGACGGCTTCAGAAACGCTGCCCAACAGAACTCGCGTCAGCCCCCTGCGTCCATGTGAACCAAGCACTATGAGATCTGCATTCCATTGTTTTGCGTCTTCGATGATTTGCCACTTCGGACTCCCGGCGAACACGAGGGTTGTCGCGGCCAGCCCGGCGCCGGTAACGATCTTGCGAGCAGAGTCCACAGCCTCCTCACATTGTTTTCTGTTCTGCTCGAGCACTGTTGTCAGCAGTTCACCAGACGTATAGAACGGATCGTAAGCTGGGATCATTTGATCGACGACGCTCAGTATCTTGAACTCGGTTCCGGTCGGCCACGGTCTCTGAGCAACAGAATGAGCAGCAGCTTCCGAATAAGCAGATCCATCCGTGGTAAGAAGGACTCGTTTCGCCGTTGCTCTTTCTTCGCTTCCAGCGTGACGAACGATCTCAACGGAGCAGCGCGCATTTCGCAATACTTCTCTGGCGATGCTGCCAATAAAGAACCTGGCAATGCCCCCATGTCCGTGCGAACCTACGAACACGAAGTCAACATCCCAACACTTTGCCTGTTCAACGATGCTTGTCCCGGGGTAGCCCTCCACGACTTGAGTGACGGTCTCAATTCCGTGTGATGCCAGCTTTTCGGCTGCCGACTGGACGAGCGCTCGCGCAGCGTCGTTTTCATTCTTCACGAATGCTTCGATATAGCCGACACTGGCAGTCAACGCGAAGAGATCAACAACTGTAAGCACAAACACAACGGTTCCAGCGGGCCATGGGCGCGCTGCTACCTCGTCAATGACAGAGCCAGAGACTTCGGAAGAGTCTATCGCAAGTAATATCTTCATGAGAATGTCTCCCGCAAAACGCAAACTAGTGGCATGTTCAACTGATCTGGGTATCACGCCGCAGACTCCCAACATGACTTAGTTAGCTAGACGCAACGTGTGTGCCCGCCTATCTGCTGCTACGAGCTCTGTCATTCATTTGAGCGTGGGTCGATTTCCCCAGATTGGTCAAGAAGTTGAGCAATATGGCGCGCAGATCATGATGCGGGACTCTTCGAAAATCCGTGGAGGGGGCCTAAGATTCCGGCTGAACTTCGAAGGGCCTCTGATCCAGTTCGAGGTCTTGTTTGTCGGACGAGCGCTTGGTTAGGAAGCGGTTGCGGACCCAGGGTGCCAGAATGACAACTAATGAGGGAATCCACACCCAGACAAATTCATTCATAATCGTCGCCGCGCCTGCGGAGCTGAAGAACGACAACCCGATGGGCGACGATATGATTGGCCGCCACGGCAGAAGGAAACGAGTTGCACTAAACGGCGCGAAAAAAGCTACCCCCAAGGTGCCATCGACCATCGCGTCGAGAACTGAGTGTGAAGCAGTAGCCGCGAAGAAGAACGCAAACAGCGCAAACCGGCTCAACGTTCCGTCGACTCGTTTCCTGAAGAAAAGCAGGATGACTAGTCCGCTCAATGCCATCGCAAAGAAGAGAGAATGAGTGAGCCCACGATGACCGAGCATAGTCGTGTAATCGAAGCCGAAGCGGTTGGCCAAAACATCAATATCAGGAGCCACGGCACAAACTGAGCATAGTACCCAGAAGCGGAGCGGGAGTGGATGTGTCGTGTACGCTCGCCCTAAAGCTATCGATGCGACGGCATGAGAAAAGGCAGATGGCATTGCAAAAACCCACTTCAACTAAATCTCTTGGTAACGTTCTGGCCCAAGCCTGAAGGCTACTGCTTTAGCTATTCTAATCGGTTGCGCCGGACTCGCGCCACTGGTTTTCCAAATGCCACAATAGATCAGATTTAGTTGGAGTGATCGAGCCTCAAGTTATCGCGTCGCCATCGCGCTTTAATGGCAAGACCGTAGCAAACCGCTGCGATGACTATGCCCAGCAGATCGGCAGCCAAATCCTGAACAGTGTCGCGCGGAGTCCAGATGCGATGACCGCCGAGCAAGCGCTCGTCCATTAACTCAGTGATCTCATAGTAACCGGCAAGACTGAAGGCGGTCGTCACTGAAAAGAACGTTACAAATCCCAACGGCAGTCGATAGCCAAAGCGCCGGATCAGCTTCATCAGAAGCCACATGACAGGAACGAACGACAGCCCGCTCGCTACGAAATGAGTGATTATGTCGTATGGTATTAACGCAATCCTTACGCTGAACAGGCCATACCGATTGCCGATGACATCCAGCGCGAGCGAGACGACTAAGCAGAGGATCATCATCCTGGGCACACGGATGTTCAGCCTCAGCCTGAGGTAGAAATAGAAGGACGATAAGGCAAGCGTTGAAAGCAGAATGTTGGTTACCGGTAATCGATAGGGCAGTCTAAGAAGCAGCAAAGTAAATATCGCGAGTGCTGTCAGGCACGCCCATAACACCTCTCGCGCGGTGATCCCATGTGACGTTGACTCGTGGATCGAGTCAGTTTCCTCGACGCTCTTGAAGGACTCAGTCGTGGGAACGAGCTTGTTAAGCATGTTTCCTTTGTTGAGAAATTTGGCCAACGTAACGGAAACGCTTTCCGCTGGTTAATGCGAACTTAGAACCTGCAACACCTGTTCCGAGAGTTGTAGGCTAGCCATTGTGGAGGAGACGGCAACTCTCGCACGGCTTGCGGAAATTCTCGCAACAATTTGCGTGAAACCGCGCAAGATTTCTGTTTTGCAGGACCTCGCTGACCCACACTCTAACAGTGGTCGGCGCATGAATCGACGGCCTCGGTGATTTTCTTCAAAAGCACAGCGTAGCTTGAGCTGGCCGGCGGCCGAGCTTGGCCTGAGCCTATGGAAGCGCACGTGCTTGCACAGAAATCTGTTGATGTCTTTCCCAGCCTTTGAGATCTTTGCCGGAATCGCCATCGCGTTTCTTGCGTTGATGCTGTTTCTCGCTTTGTTTGAACCCGGACTTCGCTTCAAGGTTAGCAATGTGCCATCCGCGCCCTTGGACTCTGAGGAGTTCCTGCGAATGCTAGGCGCCCTCACCAACGCGACGATTCATACAAATAACCGAGTGGACGTTCTCACCAACGGTGAAACCTTCTACGAAGCCGAGTTGGCAGCCATACGGGGTGCGAAACAAAGCATCAACATCGAGGCTTACATTTTTCAGAAAGGTAGAGTCGCCGGGCGTTTCATCGACGCTTTGATCGAGCGTGCGCAAGCCGGCGTGAACGTGAACGTGGTCGTCGATGCGATCGGCAGCTTTGCTACCTGGAACCGCTATCTCAAACCGCTGCGCGAGGCCGGCGCCCGCGTCGAGTGGTATCACCCGATTCGTTGGTATACGCTGCCACGAATTAACAATCGTACTCACCGAACGCTGATCATCGTTGACGGCCAGGTCGGCTTCGTCGGAGGCGCAGGCATCGCCGATCACTGGCTCTATGGAAGAGGAAAGTCGAGCCGCTGGCGCGACACCATGTTCCGCGTCGAAGGATGTGCGGTAACCGACCTCCAGTCGACTTTTGTCGAGAATTGGCTCGAAGCGTCCGGGGAAATCCTCGCACAGACCGAGTATTTCCCGGTTTGTGTGTCGACAGGCAGAGCCAAAGTGATGGTCATCGACAGCTCACCTTCCACCGGCCAGTCTACTCGCGCCCGCGTTCTTTTTCAGACGCTATTGGCGTCAGCACGTGAGACCATCTACATCAACACGCCTTATTTCTTACCCGACCGTAGCGCTCGCGAAGAAATGGTTCGCGCGATCAAAGAGCGTGGAGTCGAGATAACAATCATCACGCCCGGCAAACACACTGATCATCTGTTGACCAGAACATCCAGCCAACGGCTTTATGGGCAGCTCCTCAAAGCGGGCGCAAAGATTTTCGAATATAAGCCTTCGATGATGCACACTAAAGTCATGATCGTGGATGGTGTTTGGAGCGTTGTCGGCTCAACGAACTTCGACAACCGTTCATTCGGTTTGAACGACGAAGTAAACCTTGCTGCGCTCGATCAGGATTTGGCCGCGCGCTTGCAGCAGGATTTCGCTCTGGATCTAGCAGATAGTCAAGTTGTCTCCTATGAGCAATGGAAGCGACGATCGCTACTCGAGCGCGCGCACGAATGGGTGGGCTGGGTGCTTGAACGGCAGCAATGACCTTCTGACCACGCGTGATTCCATTGGTATAATTCAGCATGACATATCGAGCGTAACAACCAAACGACATTTTTATGCGGGTACGCATAGCCACCTACAATATTCACAAGTGCCGTGGACTCGACCGACGCGTTCGTCCAGCGCGCATAGTAGAGGTTCTTCGCGAGATCGATGCCGACATTATCGCGCTTCAGGAGGTATTGAGTCTCCAGGGAGCTTTGCGCGAGAAAGACCAGGCAGGGTTTATCTCAGAAGAAATGGGCATGAGTTGCGCCATCGGTGGTACGCGCATTCACCGGGGCGCGGTGTACGGCAACGTCGTGTTAAGCCGACTGCCGGTGCTTGAAACCAGGAACTACGATATAAGCGTGCGCGGCCGGGAGCAGCGCGGCTGCATGCGCGCCGACATCAGCGCGAATGGAAGCGGAATACTCCACGTCTTCAACGTTCATCTGGGCACTGCTCTCATCGAACGGCGACATCAAGGGCGGAAGCTTGTGAACGATGCGATACTCAACAACCACGAGCTGAGCGGCGCGAGGATCATGTTAGGAGATTTCAATGAATGGACTCGCGGGCTAACGACCCGGCTGCTTGCTTCGCATCTAACGAGCGCGGACATCCGAGCCCACCTACAGCGCTCGAAGACTTACCCCGGCGTGTTGCCCTTCCTGCATCTCGATCATATCTACTTCGACGATTCACTCGAGCTTGAAAAAATAACCTTGCATAAAAGCCGTTCCGCGCTTGTGGCTTCCGATCATCTTCCGTTGGTCGCGGACTTTCAAATTCGCTCGGAGTAAGAAGTGTGCGTCCTTACTAAGCGCGAACTTCTCAGGTCACTCTCCAGATTTGCCCACGCTGCCGCAACGTCGGCTGTAGTCAACAGGCCGCGAAAGACACAATTCGAACGCATTTCTCACCTCCAGCGCGCGCAACGCCGTCCAAGCCAGTGGCGGGCTTGTCCTAGACAAGGAAGCTTTTGCTAGTGACGTATTAAATGTCCAATAGGTAGCGGGACACGAGAAAACTGCTGTCGGCGTAACGGGTCATCCTTCAGAGCGTCTCTTCTTTGCGATCCAGCAGAACCAGATTCGGAAGCACTCTGTTGCCAAAGATGCGCCTCGCTCGCGCTTCAACATCCGGCCATTTCACACGTTTCGTTTTCATTGGCCGTTGTGCTCGCTCGTTCTCTTCGAGTGCGAGGATCGCTTCGAAGACCTTCTGCCGCTCACGACGCGGCAACGCTTTTACATGCTTTAGCAATTCGCCGCTGCTCATAGGATGAGCGTAGCCTGACCGGTTCTCCGTTCGCAAGCTACTCTCTTGCCTCTCATTAATCTTCGGCGCGGAACGTATGCCGCGAGCAACGAGTTTAATCACTGCTTTATTTCTCACTATGGAATTGGCGAGCGTAGGCTCCTTTCACCCCAACGAGCTGTGACAATATTGTGACAATCTTCCAGAGAATTCAGCGTAAATCAGCAGCAGTCTTAGCAATGGCTGGTGGCTATAACCTGTAGCAAATGTAATCAGATGCAAGAATTTGCTTCTCCTCGCATATTCAAAACCTTTGACTCATAATCCTTTGGTTGGAGGTTCGAATCCTCCAGGGGCCACCAAAGAACAAGAATTTACGGTTTCACTCAACGGTTTGCTGCCTCGCGTTGTGACAATTTTGTGACAATCTTTTTCGAGCGCGTGTGAATTGCCTCAACTGCGCGACGCTTTCCTTCATCAGTGGCGTGAGCGTGTCGCTCAGTCGTCTGAATTGACCTGTGTCCCATCGAATGTCTGTTCGTCGGCAGCGGCACTCCAGCATCTGCCGCGCTTGTTTCAAAAGTGTGACGCAGGTCGTGAAAGCGAAGGTTGGTGAGTCCGGCGCTTCGACAAGCTGTTAGCCAGGCTGTCTTGATTGGTTGTGTATCTCGTGCCGGTCTTTGAATTGGTGAAGAGAAACTCACCGCCCTTTCGTTCGGCTTGAATCAACCGACGTAAGAGTTCGCGAGCAGTATCATTCAAAGGCACTTCCCGATCTTCGTCGGTCTTCGTGTGTTTAATGTAGAGCACATCCCGATGAAGTCGACATCTTCACGCTTGAGGCCAAAGAGTTTGTTTACTCTCAACCGGGCCCCGCAGCGAGAACCATTCACTAGCCGCTCAGGAGCGGTCGATCAACACGCAAGAGGGGACTTGGCAACTTGATCTGAGTTAACTCTTATTTATGTTACTCACGAAACTGTTTTTGGCGATGGCGACAGCATCGCCATCAAGCACTGGACAATCCCCATTGGGTCCAAATTTTGCCGCGTGGTCCATAAACTCCTTTGAAATGCTACTCGCCTGTTTGTCGGGGTCATCATGAATCATGGCGCTCTTAGCCATCCCATAAGCGCCTATTTTCAAATAGCTTATTACTGTCGGCCAGTGCTCTATCAACTTGGCGACGCCGGGAAGTTTTCCGAGTTTCCCTACCTGGAGAATGTCGGCGAAGATCACGTCCAGGACAATCATACTCATCTCCCGAATCTCTTGGAGTCTTGCGTTGCGAACGTCTAACGCATGTCGGATGACCCGTGCTGAGTTCATAATAATGTTCTGAGCAAAGTCCTTGCCTTGCTCGTCATTTTTCGCATGCGCGAATGCCAGTCTCGCTACTCCCTCCTGAGCAGTGTGAATTCCGTTATTAATCATGGAATTACTTACCGATATCCCGCCTTCACTTGCAACCGCTTCGACTTCGCTCTGGCCAACCACTGTACTTCCTTTCGAAGGCTTTGTCTCGCTTACCGCTTGTATCCATTCACCCTGATACTTTTCAAGGAACTTGCGAAGGTTCGTCCTCATGTCTTCCGGCCATTTTGTAAGGTTGAATGCGTTGACAAAAACGTTTGGGGCTAGCGCAAGGCGGTCTCCCAAACCGTATAACGCTTTCAGAAACGCCAGAATCTCTGGCTGGCTAGGAGCACGCGTTATGGTGTTTTCGAACTCGGTCGCGTAAGCATGACCTTTTTGGTTGACGATGTTTGGGTTTACCGCAAGTTCCAGAAAGCCTTGAAGGTGTGTCCGGTAGGTTTCTTCATTGTCGGCATCCACTAACACCGATCGCCAGTCTTCTTCGCTTCCCACCAAGTGGTCAAGTTTATACCTTCCACCGAACACCGATAGCCATGATGTATAGCCGAGAGAGGAGAACGCGCGGTTGATCATCTCGGGAGGCGTATGAAGGGCTACCTTTGTCTCACGAGAATCTATGATGTCGCGAGACTGGCCCTGCGAAGCTCCAAACCTTGGGCCGTGGCGCCTTTGCTGCACAACATGAACGAGCTCATGCGCAAGCAAGCTTCTTCCTTTGTCCGTTCCCGGCTCGTATCGGCCAATGCCCAACACGATGTGTTGGCCGATCGTGTAGGCCAGGGCATTGACTGATTGGGCCGACTCGTTGGCCTGTCGGTCCGCGTGAACCCGCACCTGGCTGAAGTCCTGGCCGAAGCGTGGCTCGAAGAAATCCCGCTCCGATTCAGAAAGAGGCTGGCCGCCGTCTCGAATACTGCTTAGGTGCGACTCGACCGCTTCAGGGACTGGAGGGCTCGACCCGGCGACTTCCTTTGCCTGAACAGTCCCGCTCTCTTCGTCGCTCTTCTTTTTTTCTTCTTTCTCTTCGTCGCACTCCGAGCACATCCGTTGCACGTGTGGAGTTGAGAGTCCTGAGGTGACTTGCGCCTCGGGCGAAGGGTCAGCCATACGCATGACGTGATCAGCGACGCGGTCCGCTTCCTGTTCGTAAGCGTCGCCTGGTTCGCTGACTTTGAGCTTCGCCTGGATCATGCTTCCGAGAGCTCGGTTGCCTGCAGTCTGTTGAACCTTAAGAAGCGCATTGTCTTCCTCTTTTTTGGTTTTGCATTTCGGCGGCGCACAATCAGACTTTTCCTTGCCGGCCGCCGAAGCTTTTGTCTCTGCTGTTTTAGTTGTTTCCATTTTCAATCACCCCTCGTCCTCGCCGTCGATTCCTTCAAGGAGACTTCAATTACAATGCAAGCCAGCCCATTGAATGTGCGCTTTGGTTCAAGCGCGTATCAGCCGTCGTTGCCGCTTGCTTTGGCTGCTGAGCCGCCCACTTATGCTGTCGCTGTTCCGCCTCCGCCCACCGGGGGCCCAGGTGAAACTGGCGCCGGTAGCGCCGTCAATGGAATGACTACCTCACCAGTGACGATAGGCCCGTCGATGGTCGCCGCCGTGATACGCAACTGCGCGGAAACGGCGTCACTACCGGGTTTGACGCTGAGTAAAGCCGGAAAGCGTCCGTCAATGGCAATAGTCGGTTGAGGAGGGCCGCCCGGCGCTACTGGTCTGGACGCTTCACTGCCCACGGTAGATGCACTGTCCACGGCAATAGGTAATCGAGCCACGACAAACTCTACCGTCCATGCGCCGATTGGATTCTGCAGAAGTTTATCCATGCTAAACGTCGCCGACCTACCGGTCTTATTAAGCAGCTCAACCTCGATCACACCCTGCACGGTTTTCTGTATGCTCACCACATCGGTGGTCCGGTTGAGAGTCGCGTTGGAAATCATATTGGTGAGGTGAAGCTGGACTGGGTCCTCCCCAACCGGCGCAGGCTGGCCTTCGGTCAGCGTGAACAGACCCGAGAGTTGATTTATTTCCTCGGGATTTGAATTCGAAATTACGCGCAATCGCAGGCCGCTCGAGCCGGCTTGCACGTCCACATCAATGAATATAGTCGATTCAGTCCCGCTCGAATCGATTGGAACTCTATTGTTAAGAGTGGGGTTTCCCTGCGCGTCAACCACTCGGCGCGGCCATCCGCCAGCCGGCTCGACAGTGACGGTGTAGGTATCAGCCATCGTGGTGAAGCTGCGCACGCGAAACTCAAATCGGGCGACCTGTCCGTTGGTGAGATTGCCGGCGGGCGATAAGCCAAGGAAAACTTGAATGCTGCCGCGAGCGACGTTGGCGCCCGCAGCCAGAAACAGGGCGGCAATTTCTTCCTGGATTGCTGTTGCTCCTTCCAGATTCCCCGCCTGCAAGACTGTCAGTAACCCTGGTGAAGTGACGATGGGAGCGTCAATGGGAATATCGCCGACAATGATCCTTTGGCTGAGAAGATCGCTCGACTGAGTCGGGCTCGCGAATTCTTGTTGCGCGATCGTCGCTTCCCCTAGATTCACCGCCTGCGAGTCAGATGAGAAAGCCAGCGAGTCATCCACGGTGGCGCCGAAGATCGATGGGTTCAAACGATCAGCCAACTGCGCGATGAAGTTCTGATAGCTGGCATACTTCTTGGGCGTGGCGCCGGGAAGGCTACGGGCTTCGACCAAGTTAATCGTCGGAACCACGCCGGCCAGTTTCAGAACGAAATCGTGCCAGACAGTCATGAAGGCGTTCTCGGCTTGATAGAGTTGAAAGAGAAACCTCAGCGCCCCAGTGTTCGCCAGGCTGTCACTGTTGAGCAATCCCAGTCCGATTTCAGCGGTGCCGGCGATGTATTCACCTGCCTGTAATCCAAGGACTTCTGCCGATGTCAAACTCGCAAAAATCGGATTGAATTGCGTGGTTATATAGCGAATGAACGCAAGGACATTATTGCGGGTGCTCTCCAGCACTAGTCGAAACCGATTATTATCGACCACCACTTTCCCGGTGGAATCGCGCACTTCAATTTTGCGGCGCACGGAGACCTGTGTATCTCGCAGGTCTTCGATCATGTCGGTTGTTATCGTGTTGTTATTCTGTTTGCGGTTCAACCGCGCCAGCGGATAGAAGTCATGACCTGGAGGAGGAGATTGCAACGTGTTCAAATCCGATGCATCCACCACTCGGACAGCCCATTCCCGCTTCCAGCGCACAGCGGTCTCTACCCCGATGCGAACATCCACGAGCGCAGGGTCTTCCTCGCTGTCAACTTCACGTTCCCAGAGATCCAGATAAACGATGAGTTGCTTATCGGCAGCGGGCATGGTCAAGGCAGGCACAGGCGCGGGCACGGTCAATGGAGGCACAAGCTGAGCTTGCGTGAGATTCCCAAAGTTCGGTTGAGTAGTGTAGCGCACTACGGCGTCATTCTTAACTATCTTTCCATTGACCAGACACAATCCCTTGGTAATCTCGAAATCATTAGGCTGGCTCACACTAACTATGTGAAATCCGTCGCTGCCAGACGGTACGCCGCTCCCGATAAACCAGACGCCAAGTGTTTCAAACTCGTTTCTGCGCAAGTCCTCCAGTTCGTTCCAGTCGGCGTCGAGCACCGGTACTCCTTGCTGGAGCTTAACGCCAACGTAGTGCTTGCTAACCGAATCATCCATTCTAGTCTTGGGATCGCGTGAAAAGTTGCCCATGCTAATTCTCCTTCAATCGAGTCTCTTGCTGTTCACACCCGTCACGCAGCCATCGTGAATACAGTGGCAAGCTGGCTCGCGATACGTTCAGCGTATTCCAATTTCAACACGCCTTATGCTCTAACTACCAAAGCGAAATGGATGCCCGGCGAGTCCTTTGACTTGCGCCACAGAATCAATCGTTGTCTGTTTCTGAACAAAACCCGCATCGCATCATTCTCAAGTGAGAAGCAGTTCGAAGGCCTGCACCTCTACGCTCACCGTCACATTCGGCGATTCGTTCTTGAGGCGGATTCCTCGAACGAAGGGCACGCCTCCATCTGCCTGTTGGTAGAACGCATTGTATGAAATGCGCGCGGCAAGCTGCTGCCCGTTAATCGGGGAGGGCGGCCCGATTGGGGAGGGCGGCCCGGGCGCCGCGCCCGATGCGGGTGCCTTCACCGCCGTGCCGACTTGTATGTTCGCACCGATGGGTGTTGGAGGCACGGCTGATGTACCGACTATCAAGGCGCTGACAAGAATTTGCGCGTGGCGTCCGGTGGTGCTCGTTATTAGAGGAACGTCCGTATCTTTGAGGGGAGCCAGCGAAATAACGGAGTTAAGAATGGGAGTCTTCTTGAGCTCGTCAATAGCCACCGAATTACTGGCGATCTTTGCCTGCGTCACCTGATTGTCCGCGAGCTTGTCCGTGGTGATGGCGCCTAGTTGAATCTTGCTGGTCGAGATCGAGACCTCGCCGAGCTTGTCCGTGGTAATGGCGCCTAGTTGAATCTTGCTGGTCGAGATCGAGACCTCGCCGAGCTTATCCGTGGTAATGGCGCCCGGTTGAATCTTGATGGTAGAGATCGAGTTGTTTGCGATCTTATCTTCCGTTACGGCATTTGGCGCAATTTTATTTGCGGTGATGACATTGTCCGCGAGCTTGATGGAGGTCAGGGCTCCATCAAGGACCTTGTCCGTGGTGATCGCTCCGGGTTGAATCTTGCTCGGGATTACCGAGTTGTCGGCGAGTTTGGCGGTAGTTACCGAGTTGTCAACGAGCTTGCCGGTTGTGATCGAATTGTCCGGAATCTTGCTCGGGATTACGGAGTTGTCCGCGAGCTTGACCGCCGTGATCGAGCCGTCTGGAATCTTGCTCGGAATTACTGAGTTGTTCGCCAGCTTGGGGGCAGTTACCGAGCCGTCAACGAGCTTGCTGGTTGTGATCGAGTTGTCCGCGACCGGCAGCGTCAGATCCTTCGCAAGCTTCGAGGCCGTGATCGAGCCGTCTGGAATTTTTGTCGGAATCACTGAGTTGTCCGCGAGCTTGACTGCCGCGATCGAGCCGTCCGGAATCTTGCTCGGAATGACTGAATTGTTCGCCAGCTTGGGGTCAGTTACCGAACCGTCAACGAGCTTGCCGGTTGTGATCGAGTTGTCCGCGACCGGCAGCGTCAGATCCTTCGCA